>Ga0326597_10000004_pt1 | contig 482139 bp, 499 predicted proteins | sample RVTome_12_FD_203789 | JGI IMG/M metagenome (GOLD analysis project Ga0326597, IMG submission 203789) | Soil microbial communities from uranium-contaminated site in the Upper Colorado River Basin, Wyoming, United States - RVT100D185 | ecosystem: Environmental > Terrestrial > Soil > Contaminated...
CAACACGCGCCTTGAACTCGGGATTGTGCCGCTTGCGTCTCGTCATCGCTGATCTCCTCTCGTCGAAGACCAGCAGACACCGAATCCGTAGCTTACGTCACTGTCCGATTTCCGGGGAGTAGCTCAAACTACGTTAGATGGATTTGGCCGGTGATGGAACTTACTGGAGTCAGCAATCTGTCCAAGATCCACCGAGGGATTTGGGCAACTATATCTTTAGGTATCATTGCTGGAATTCTGAAAGATCTATTTTTCTAAAGTGCCAACTTGAATAATCGTTGTCACATAAGGCGCGACTGATCAAACATGCGTGCGCGAGGCAGCGAACAACGCCTCGATCGCGTCCGCCAACGTCGCCGGCTCCGGCGCGGCGTCGAACGTCGCCTGGCCGGCGAGCGCCGCCTCGAGGCGCTCCAGGTACACCCTGGCCGGTATCTCGACGGCGCCGAACTGCCGCAGGTGGTCGGTGATGAACTGCACGTCCAACAGCTTGAAGCCGCCGAGCCTGAGCCGCGCCACCAGGTGCACCAACGCCACCTTGCTGGCGTCGCGCGCCGCCGAGAACATGCTTTCGCCGAAGAACACGCCGCCGAGCGCCACGCCGTAGAGGCCGCCGACCAGCGCGCCCGCGCGCCACGCCTCGACCGAGTGGGCGAATCCCATCTCGTGCAGGCCGAGGACGGCCTCCTCGATCGGCCGGTTGATCCAGGTCTCGCGGCGGCGGCGCTTCGGCGCCGCGCAGGCGCGGAGAACGTCGGCGAAGGCGGTATCGCAACGCACCTCGAAGGCATCGCGGCGGACGGTGCGCATCAGCCGGCGCGGCACGTGCACGCGCTCGAGCGGCATCACCCCGCGCACCCGCGGGTCGACCCAGAATACGCTGACGTCGTCGCGGCGCTCGGCCATCGGGAAGATGCCGGCGGCGTAGGCCCGGATCAGCAGTTCCGGCGTCAGGCCGTGGTCGCCGCGGTCGCGCCGGCTCATCGCTTGCGCCTGCCGTCGACCAGCGACTCGAGCCAATGGATGTCGTAGTCGCCGTTGACGAACCTGGCCTCGTTGATCAGCCGCAGGTGCAGCGGGATGCTGGTCTCGAGGCCGTCGATCACGTATTCGCCGAGCGCCCGCTTCAGCCGCATCAGGCACTCGTTGCGGTTGGTGCCGTGGACGATCAGCTTGGCGATCATGCTGTCGTAGTGCGGCGGCACCGTATAGCCCGAGAACAATCCGGAATCGACGCGCACGCCGAGGCCGCCCGGCGCATGATAGGCGGCGATGGTGCCGGGGCTCGGCTCGAAGGTTTCCGGGCTCTCGGCGTTGATCCGGCATTCGATGGCGTGGCCGGAAAACGCGATCTCCGACTGCTCGAAGCCGAGCGGCGCGCCGGCGGCGAGGCGGATCATCTCGCGCACCAGGTCCAGCCCGCAGATCATCTCGGTCACCGGATGCTCGACCTGGAGCCGCGTGTTCATCTCGATAAAATAGAACGCGCCGTCCTCGTACAGGAACTCGGCGGTGCCGATGCTGCGGTAGCCGAGCTTCTTCACCGCGCCGACCACCCGCGCGCCGATGTCGCGGCGCTGCGCGTCGTTCAACGCCGGCGACGGCGCCTCCTCGACCAGCTTCTGGTGGCGGCGCTGCAGCGAGCAGTCGCGCTCGCCCAGGTGCACCACGCTGCCGTGGTTGTCGGCCAGGATTTGCACCTCGATGTGCCGCGGCGCGGCAAGGAACTTCTCGATGTAGACCACGTCCGAGCCGAACGCCGCCTTGGACTCGGCGCGCGCCATCACGAACGCCTCGGCCAGCGCGTTCTCGTTTTTCGCCACCTTCATGCCGCGGCCGCCGCCGCCGGCCGCCGCCTTGATCAGCACCGGATAGCCAATCTCGCCGGCGGCCGCGCGGGCGGCCGCGAGATCGGCGACCGGGCCGTCGGAGCCCGGCACCACCGGCAGCCCGGCGCCGCGGATCGCCCGCTTGGCGGCGATTTTGTCGCCCATCAGCCGGATATGCTCCGGCGACGGGCCGATGAAGGCGAATTCGTGCTCCTCGACCATCGCCGCGAAGTCGGCGTTCTCGGACAGGAATCCGTAGCCCGGATGGATGGCGTCGGCGCCGGCGATGGTGGCGGCGCTGAGGATCGCGGTCGCGTTGAGGTAGCTCTGCTTCGCCGGCGGCGGGCCGATGCACACGGTCTCGTCGGCCAGCCGCACGTGCATGGCGTCGGTGTCGGCGGTCGAATGCACGGCGACCGTCTGAATGCCCATCTCGCGGCAGGCCCGCAGGATTCGCAGCGCGATCTCGCCGCGGTTGGCGATCAGGACTTTTTCAAACATCGCTGGTGCCCGCCGTCATGCGCGGCGCTCCCGGGCTCACTCGAGGATCAGCAGCGGTTCGCCGAATTCCACCGGCGCGCCGTCGGTGACCAGGATGCGCTTCACCCGGCCGGCGCGCGGCGCTGTGATCGGGTTGAACACCTTCATCGCCTCGATCATCAGCAGCGTCTGGCCGTCGGTGACCTGGTCGCCGGCCTTGACGAACGGCGGCGTGCCCGGCTCGGCGGCGGTGTAGACGACGCCGACCATCGGCGAGGTGACGGCGTTGGCGAGATCGGCGGCGTCGGCGACGGTCTTGGCCGCCGCCGCGGCCGTCGCGGCGGTCGCCGCCGCGGGCGCGGGGATCGCCGGCTGCGGCGTTGCGTGATAAACGCCGCCGCCCTTGACGACGCGCACGTGCCAGCCGTCGCGGCCGTATTCGATCTCGCTGAGCCCGGTCTCGTCGAGCAACCGCGTCAATTGCCGCACCAGGTCCTCGTCGACGTCGCGCTTCGGCGCTTTTGCCATGCTTACGCCCCCTCGACGATGTCGAGCCGGCGCGCCATCGCCTCCAGCGCCAGCTCGTAGCCGACACCGCCGAGCCCGCAGATGACGCCGTCGGCGGCCTTCGACACGTAGGAGTGATGACGGAACTCGTCGCGCTGGTGGATGTTGGAGAGATGCACCTCGACCACCGGCAACTCCGTCGCCAGCAGCGCGTCGAGCAGCGCCACCGAGGTGTGGGTATAGGCGCCGGCGTTGACGATCAGCGCTTGGTGCTTCTTCGCCGCCTGCTGCACCCAATCGACCAGCTCGCCCTCGTTGTTGGACTGACGGAACGTCACCTTCAGGCCGAGCCGTTTGGCGCGCTTCTTACACGCCGCCTCGATGGATTTCAGCGTCTCGCGGCCGTAAATCTCCGGCTCGCGGCTGCCGAGCAGATTGAGGTTGGGTCCGTTGAGGACCAGGACGGAAGGGGTCATCGGACGGGCGGGACCATTACGAAGCTGCGGCGTTCATGGATTCGGCGGCTATCATGCCCGCTCGGCCGCCAAAGTTCCAGCACCGGGCGCACAGCCCGGTTGAAAGGCCGGGCGGGGAACCCCATACTTAAGGCTGGAAACGGCCCGGAAAACCCGCATCCCGCGCGTGAACGCCATGCAGCTTACCATCAACGGCGAAGCCCGGAAATTCGACGCGCCGCTCACCGTCGAGCAGCTCCTGGGCGCGATCGGGCTCGATCCGCGCAAGGTGGCGGTCGAGCGCAACCTCGAGATCGTGCCGAAGTCGCACTACGCGGGGCTGGCCCTCGATGATGGCGACAGGCTCGAGATCGTCCACTTCATCGGCGGCGGCGCCCCCGACGAGGCGTCGAAGAAGCCGGGCGCCAAAACGATCGCCGCCGACACCTGGGAGGTCGCCGGGCGGCGCTTCACCTCGCGGCTGATCATCGGCACCGGCAAGTACAAGGACTACGAGACCAATCGGCTGGCCGCCGAGGCGGCGGGCGTCGAGATCGTCACCGTCGCGGTGCGCCGGGTGAATCTCACCGATCCCGACCAGCCGATGCTGGTCGACTATCTGGACCCGAAGAAATACACCTATCTGCCGAACACGGCGGGCTGCTTCACGCCCGAGGACGCGGTCCGCACCCTCAGGCTGGCCCGCGAGGCCGGCGGCTGGACCCTGGTGAAGCTGGAAATCCTGGGCGAGCAGCGCACGCTCTATCCGATGATGCCGGAGACGCTCGAGGCGACCAAGGCGCTCACCGAGGAGGGCTTCCAGGTGATGGTCTACTGCTCCGACGACCCGATCATGTGCAAGCGCCTGGAGGACGCCGGCGCGGTGGCGATCATGCCGCTCGGCGCGCCGATCGGCTCCGGCCTCGGCATCCAGAACCCGGTCAACATCCGCCTCATCGTCGAGCAGTCGCGGGTGCCGGTGATCGTCGACGCCGGCGTCGGCACCGCGTCGGACGCCACCATCGCCATGGAGCTCGGCTGCGCCGGGGTGCTGATGAACACCGCCATCGCCGGCGCCAAGGACCCGGTTCGCATGGCGCGCGCCATGAAGGCGGCGGTGGAGGCGGGGCGCGACGCCTATCTCGCCGGCCGCATGGCGAAGAAGCTGTACGCCGATCCGTCGTCGCCGCTCGGCGGCCTGATCTGACGCCGGACCCGGCGCCCCGAGTACGCCATTGACTTATCTAAGCCAATGGCTTAGTTTTCTTCGATGTTCGAGTGGGACGAGGCGAAGAGCGAAGCCAATCTTCGCGATCGCGGCTTCGATTTCGCCCATGCCGCCGGGATTTTCGCCGGTCCGGTCCTGGAAATCGACGATGCCCGCGCCGATTACGGCGAGCGGCGGGTCCAGGCGATCGGCAAGGTCGGTCTCGACATTCTGTTCGTCGTCTACACTTGGCGCGGCGACGTGCGGCGGATCATCTCGGCGCGTTTGGCCAACCGGAAGGAACGCACGATCTATGGCAAGGTATTCGGCGGAACGGGCGCGCCATAAGGCGCGGATTCACCGCAAGCGGGTGGCGGCGACCGGCGAGGCGGCCATCGCGCGGCATGCGGCCGAGGACGGCACGGCAACGGCGGCGGCGGACTTTGAAGCCGCCTTCAAGAAGGGGCGTTTACGGGTGATGACGCCGCTCGACGTGGCTTCGATTCGCGCCAAGACCGGCCTGTCGCAGGATCGTTTCGCCCGCGCCTTCCGCATCAGCCCGCATACGCTCCGCAACTGGGAGCAGGGCCGCCGCTTTCCCGAAGGACCAGCGCGCGCGCTACTGCTTGCCATTGACCGCGACCCCAAGGCGCTGATGCGGGCGCTGGGGGCGTAGAGTCGGGTTCCCTCCGGTCCGCCGGAACGAATGGAACCGGCCGTGCCGGCGGCCGGCGCAACGGAGCCATGCAAAAATTTACTGGACTAATCGGTCCAGAACGAGTATAAGAACGCACCATCGATTCGGCCCCCATTCCGGCGGGCCGTTTCGAGCATAGGAAACGGAGCCATCATGGCGCGGCCACGGGAATTCGACACCACGCAGGCCCTCGACCAGGCGATGCAGGTGTTCTGGTCGAAGGGCTACGAGGCGACGTCGCTGAGCGACCTTACCGACGCCATGAAGCTGTCGAAGAGCAGCTTCTACGACACCTTCGGCTCCAAGCACGAGGTGTTCCTGGCCGCCATCGAGCACTACAAGAACACCGTCGCCTGCCAGGTTGCCGCGGTGGCCAGCGCCGAGGCGCCGGCCCGCAAGCTGATCGCCGGCCTGTTCGAGCGCGCCGCCGCCCGCATCACCGAGAAGGACGGCCGCCGCGGCTGCTTCCTCAACAACTGCTGCGTCGAGGTGGCGTTGCACGACCCGCAAGCGGCGAAGCTGATCGGCGGCGGCTTCGGCATCATCGAGGACACCTTCTTCGCGTTGATCGAGCGCGGCCGCAACGAGGGCGATATCGCCAAGGACAAGGACGCCCGCGCGCTCGCCCGCTATCTCACCTGCTGCCTCAACGGGCTGATGGTGGTCGGCAAGGCCAAGCCGGAACCGAAGGCGCTCGCCGACATCGCCCGCATTTCGCTGTCGGCGCTCGACTGAGCCGTCGCGGCGGCCTTAAGTCGTTGTTTTTTTTGACTATTTAGGACCGAACGGTCCAATACTGAAAGGAAGACGCCGATGACCGACAGCAACGCCGCCACTGCCGCCGACGCCAACGCCGCCGGGCCGCTGGTCGAGATCTACCACAAGACCTGGTGCCCGTACTGCCACGCCGCGCTGGCGCTGCTGGACCGCAAGGGCGTCGCCTACCGCGCCATCGACGTCACCAGCGACCGCACCGGCGAGCGCGAGATGATCGAACGCTCCGGCCGCCGCACGGTGCCGGAAATCTTCGTCGGCGGCGAACTGGTCGGCGGCTTCGACGATCTCGCCGCCTTGGACCGCGACGGCAGCCTCGACGGCCTGCTCGGCGGCCGCCGCGACGCCGCCTGAGCGCGGCAGCCGCATTTTGCAACCCAACCGACCCCTAACCAAACCAACGGAGACAATGATGACGGAATTCGCCCCCCACACCCTGACGACCGCCCCCGCGGCGTCGCGCCCCGGCCTCGCCGCGGCGAAAAAGAAACTCGGCTTCGTGCCCAACATGCTGGGCGTGCTGGCCGAGAGCCCGGCGGCCCTCGAAGCCTACCAGAAACTGCAGGAAAATCTCGGAAGGACCAGCTTCACGCCGGCCGAGCAGCAGTTCCTGGCGCTGGTCGTCAGCGTCGCCAACGGCTGCACCTATTGCACCGCCGCCTATTCCCTGGTCGCCGGCAGCGCCGGCGTCGCCAAGCCGGTAATCGAGGCGGTGCGCGACGGCGGCCCGATCGCCGATCAACGGCTCAAGGCGCTGCGCGAGTTCGCCTTCCAGGTGGTCGAGCGCCGTGGCCGCGTCGGCGACGCCGAGGTGGCGGCGTTCCTGGCCGCCGGCTTCACCAAGGCGCAGGTGTTCGAGGTGCTGGTCGCCGCCGCCTTCAAGCTGATCAGCAACTACGCCAACCACATCGCCGACATCCCGCTCGACGACGCGTTCCAGCCGTATTTCTGGAAGGCGAGGCAGGCGGCCTGAGCAACCCATAGCCCCAGCCCCCGGGGGCGCTTCGGCGTTTCCCCCGACGCCGATCCCTCCCCGGACGCCCCCGGGGGCGTCCCGATAAAAAAACCGACAGGAGTCGAAGACCATGAACGCGAACTGCATCACCGACACGCCGAACCGCCGCCGCACCGATTACCCGCTGCGCAAGCTGGCACGCCTGTTCGCCTACCTCGGCGCCGCCGCGGTCGCCTACGCGACGGTGCTGGTGGCGATCGCCGCGAATACGTCGATCATCGAGTTCTGACGTGAACGGTTAACAGGAGAAGTCCGGTGCAGATCGTCGCCGCGTTGCTCGCCGCCGCGGTTCGCCAGCTCGTCCTTGCCGGGCGCCGGCCGATCGCGGTGCCCTACCGCGTCCCGCCCTCCGGCCGCTGACCGCCGCCCGCACCGATCACCGGCGGGCGCTTCGTTTACGCGCGAAGGCCCGGTTCGACGAACGCCGCACCTTCGGCGCCGTGATAGAAACCGTTGCAGAACGGCGTTTCGCGGACCAGTTCGCTCAGGCGCGCGCGCGCCGCGCCCGACTCGAGACGCCGGTCCAGCAAGTCGCGGAACAAGCTCGCCACGGCGACCATGTCGACGTCGTGCGGCGACAGGCGAAAGCGATGCACGCCCATCTTCCGTAGCGCGTCGATTTCGCCGACCAGGCTGCCGTATGGGTACGACAGGATATGGCTGCCGCTGACCGAGAACGCGGGCTCGCGGTCGATGGTGTCCACCACCAGGCCATCGGGGTCGCATTCGCAGACGAACTCGCAATTGTCCCGGTGCAACCCGCGCGAACGGGCGTGGAAGCATCGCGCCGACATCGCCAGCGGCAGGCGGCCGAACGCGAACACCTCGACCTCCGCGGTCCCGGTTTTCGCGAGAATCCCGATATATTTCGCCGGCAGCTCGACCGGCAGGCAGACCCGCGTCGCGCCGAGCCCGGCCAGGTAGCGAAGCGTCCCCTCGTTGTAGACGTTTACGTAGGGCCCGAGATAGTGCCGGCGCCCGCGCAGGATCTCGATTGTCGCCACGTCGTTGGCCTCAATCGCATGCCCCGGGGTCGCGACCGCGGCCCGCACGAATTCCAGGTCGCGCTGATGATTGATCAACGGCAGGGTCGACAGGATTACTTCCTTGCCAGCCGATGCCAGCCGTTCGACCGCCTCGGGAAGGATCGACTCGAAGAAGGGTGTGCGCTTGACGCACACCACCTCGCCCAGGCAAACGCTGTCGATCGGCGCCTCGTCCGCGATGCGGTAGTAGAAATCCCGCCGTTTTGCGGCCGGCCAGTTGAACAGCAGGGGCCCCAGGGTGAGTGCCCCCTTGGCGGTCCCCCTCGGCTTGCGTTTTCCGCCGTTCGTCAGTGCCATGTCTTGTTGTACCCCCCGAGCGTCTGGTGATGGCCCTCGGCGAGGGCGGTGAAGTCGATCGCCGGGATCGGCTCGTCACGGCTTAGGGCGTCGACGATGCGACGGAACGCGCCGACGACGGCCGCGACATAGGCGCGGCCGCGCTGGCGGCCCTCGATCTTCAGCGCACGTACACCCGCCTTCTTCAGGGCCGGCAGGAGCTCGACCGCGTTGAGACTGGTCGGTTCCTCGAACAGATACGATTCGCGGCCGTTCGCCCGGAACCGCCCCCGGCACAGCGTCGGATAGCCGGCCGCCTCGCCGCGGGGTTGCGCGTTGATGGTGAACCGTCCGAGCTTGGAGACCAGCATGCCGTCGATATCCTCGAAGCGGACGTGACTCGCCGGCGAGCACACGCCACACAGGTTGGGCGACAGACCCGTTACGTACGACGACATCGAGCAGCGTCCCTCCGCCATCACGCCCATGGCGCCGAACACGAACACCTCGGTCTCGACGTCGACCTGATCGTTGAGGGCGGCGAGCTCGGCGATGGTCAGAACCCTGGGCAGGATGACGCGTCTGATCCCGAATTCGCGATGGTAGAACCGGATCGCCTCCGCGGTGCAGGCCGACGCCTGGACCGACAGGTGGCGGCGCAGGTCCGGGTAGTTGTCGGCGACATACTGGGCGACGCTGATATCGGCGACGATGACGGCGTCGGCGCCGAGCGCCGCCGCCGTGTCGACGGCGCGCCGCCACGGGCCCGGGTTGCCGGCTTCCGCGAAGGTGTTGACGGCGACGAAAACCTTGACGTCGCGTTCGTGGGCGTAGGCCAATCCTTCCTTCAGTTCCGCCGGGCTGAAATTGAGTCCCGGAAAGTTGCGAGCGTTGGTGGCGTCGCGGAATCCGAGATAAACGGCGTTTGCGCCGGCGTCAACCGCCGTGCGAAGCGCGGCCGGTGTGCCGGCCGGACAGATCAGTTCCATGGCATCGGTCACTCGTGGGTCCTCCGTCGAACGGCACCCCGGCCCTCCAGTGTAGCGACTCGCCGTTCCATGTTGCTCAGCTTGGCGTCGTGGACGTCGAGGCGGCGCGCCGCCGGCGCAGTGGCGATGTTGCGCGCCACGTCGAGAAGGCGCGCGAACCGGCCGCCCACCGAACCGGCGGCGCGGACGATCCTCCGCGCCGGTTTGGAAAGCGGACCGAGGACCGATAGCAGGTCGGCGACTACGTCGACGCCGGCGCCGTCGACGGCGTTCCGCAGCGCCACCACCGCCTCCGTGCTTCCTTCTACCGTCAGTTCGCGCGAGAAAAACAGGGCATCGCCGTCGATGCGGCCTTCCAGCAGCGCGATCAGCGTCCTCAGCGAGCCGCGAATGCGCGCCGTCGGCTGTATGAGCGACGGGTCGGCGACGAACTCGAGCCGGGGGCGGGGCTCGCCGGGGCGCACCAGGAAACCGAATGGTATTTCCCGCGGCTCGATCAGGAACGTCGGCCGGCTCAGGCCCGAAAGGCGCTCGAACACGGACGGATGGCGCCGCATGATGATCGCCATGGCGAGCGACGATGCGGCCTGGAACGGCAGCAGCGCGACGCCGCGCAAAAATTCCCTCGCGGCGGGATCCGTTGAGGGCTTGCCGCGGTCGTAACCTCGCATCGTTCCCAAAGCGCTTCCCCCCGGAGGATTGGCCTTTTTGCAGCACACACCGTAGCGATCGGCGATCGACGGACGCATTGACCTCGGTCAAGCAAGAAAATTCCGGCCGCCGGGCCGCGGGCCGGATTTTCGATTTTAATTGGAATAAATCACGCGGCGTGTTCCGGCCGTCGGGATCGTCTTCGCGGCGGTTGCGCCTCAGTCCTTGTTGCCGCTGTCGACCGGTGGCCGGGTGCGCAGGAACGCCGGCATGTGGTCGCCGAGCCCCTTCACCTTCGGCTCGTTGCCGCCGCCGCGGTCGTGATGCGGATCGCGGCGATGGTCGTGGCCACGTCCGTGCCCGTGACTTTGCCCGTGCGTTTGCCCGTGACTTTGCCCGTGGCCTTGCCCGTGACCTTGCCCGTGGCGATGATCGCGCTGCTGTTGGTGTTGCTGATTCTGCTGGGGCTGTTGGCCGTGGTGACGCTGGTCGTGCCGTTGCGGCTGCTGGCCGTGGTGCGGCGCCGGCTGTTGCGCCGGCCGTTGTTCCTGGTACCGCCCTTGGTTCTGCCCCGGGGATTGTCCCGCCTGGGTTGCCTGCGGCTGGCCCGACGGTTGCCGCTGCTGCGGTTGTCCGCCCGGCTGCGTTCCCGGCTGGCCTTGCCCGCGACCGCGCCGGCGGCCGCGGCCGCCGCGACGACGGCGGCGCTTTCCCGGCTGCCCGGGGGCGCCCGACTGCGGTGACGGCGTCGGCAAGCCGGCCTGCGACGACGGCGGTTGCGCTGCGGCCGGCGCCGATGCCGGCGGCGGCGGGGATGACGCTGCGACCGGCGTCGAGGCGGGCGCCGAGGCGACCGGGGCCGCCGGCGCCGGCGCTGCGGCCGGCGCCGCGCCGTCCTTGGCGTCGATGCGCGGGATCGGCTTGCCGACCAGCTTCTGGATGGCGTCGACGTACTTGCCGTCCTGCGGCGTCGCCACGGTGAAGGCGCGCCCGGTGAGGCCGGCGCGGCCGGTGCGGCCGATGCGATGCACGTAGTCCTCGGCATGGGTCGGCACGTCGAAGTTGAAGACGTGGCTCATCGCCGGGATGTCGAGGCCGCGCGCCGCGACGTCGGAGCACACCAGCAGGCGGACCGCGCCGGTGCGAAACTTCTCCAGCGTCTCGGTGCGCGCCGATTGCGGCATGTCGCCGTGCAGCCGGGCGGCGTCGAAGCCGTGGCGGATCAGCGACCGGCAGACCACGTCGACATCGCGCTTGCGGTTGCAGAAGATCAGCGCGTTCTTGACGTTCTCGCGGCGGATCAGGTCGCGCAGCGCGGCGCGCTTCTCCTTCTGGCCGCCGCCGGGCTTGCGGCCGTCGCGGTGGGTGACCGTGACCATGCCCTGGATCACCGTCTCGGCCGCCGTCGCCGGCGGCGACACGTGGATTTCCTTCGGGTTGATCAGGAACTTGTCGGCGAGGCGGCGGATCTCCGGCGGCATGGTGGCGGAGAAGAACAGCGTCGTCCGCATCTTCGGCAGCAGCCCGACGATCTTCTCGACGTCGGGGATGAAGCCCATGTCGAGCATGCGGTCGGATTCGTCGATGACCAGGATCTTCACGTCGTGCATCAGCAGGTGCCCGCGCCCGAACAAGTCCAGCAGCCGCCCCGGCGTCGCGATCAGCACGTCGACGCCGCGCTCGATCACCTTGATCTGGTCGCCCATGGTATGGCCGCCGATCAGCAGCGCCTTGGTCAGCTTGTGATACTTGCCGTAGGTCTCGAAGCTCTGCGCCACCTGGGCGGCGAGCTCGCGGGTCGGCTCCAGGATCAGCGACCGCGGCATCCGCGCCTTGGCCTGGCCGGACGCCAGGATGTCGATCATCGGCAGGGTGAACCCGGCGGTCTTGCCGGTGCCGGTCTGGGCGCAGCCGAGGATGTCGCGGCCCATCAGCACCAGCGGGATCGCCTGTTTCTGGATCGGCGTCGGTTCGGTGTAGCCGGCGTCGGCGACGGCGCGCAACACTTCGTCGCTCAAGCCAAGATCAGCGAAGCTCATTCTTGATGCATCTTCGAGGCGGCGGCAGGTGCGGCCGCCCGGCTTTTGTAGATGTACGACAAACCGGCGGGAGTTTAGGCGTTACCGGGGCCAAGTCAATGGGCGAGGCGGGAATCGGGGCGGCGGGTGCCCCGGAATTCCGCCGTCTTGGCCGCACCGGTCCGATCGGCTACGGTGGCGCCACCATCCCACGCGCGCCGCCCGAAAGGAGCTGATACGGATGCTGATCAAGCCCGACCAGTCCTGCCTGATCGTCATCGACGTCCAGGAACGCCTGGTGCCGGCGATGCAGGCGCCGGCCCGCGTCATCCGCAACGCCCATACCCTGATGACGGCGGCGAAAAGGCTCGACATCCCGATTCTGCTCACCGAGCAGTACCCGAAGGGCCTCGGCCGCATCGTGCCGGAGCTGCGCGATCTGGCGAAGTCCGGCACGGTGATCCGGAAGATGCACTTCAGTTGCATGAACGAGAAGCCGTTCGCCAAGGCGTTCAAGGCGCTCGGCCGCCGCCAGGCGGTGATCGTCGGCATGGAGGCGCACATCTGCGTGATGCAGACCGGCGTCGACCTGATGGAGCAGGGCTACGAGATATTCGTCGTCACCGACGCCACCTCGTCGCGCACGCCGGAGAGCGAGAAGGCGTGCCTCGACCGCCTCGGCGCCGCCGGCGCCGGCATCGTCACCACCGAGATGGTGGTGTTCGAATGGCTCGGTCGCGCCGGCACGCCGGCGTTCAAGGAACTCCTCGCCGTGATCAAGTGACGGCGCGGGCGATGGCGAAAGCGAAGAAGACGCCGCTGGTCCTGCTGCCGGGGCTGCTGTGCGACACGGCGCTGTGGGCGCATCAGCTCGAAACCCTCGCCGACGTCGCCGAGATGACCGTCGCCGACCTCACCCGCGACGACACCATCGCGGCGATGGCCGCCGGCGTGCTGAAGTCGGCGCCGAAAAAGTTCGCCCTCGCCGGGCTCTCCATGGGCGGCTACGTGGCGCAGGAGATCATGCGCCGGGCGCCGAAGCGGGTGACGCGGCTGGCGCTGCTCGACACCTCGTCGCGCCCCGACAGCCCCGATCAGCGCAACCGCCGCTACGCGCTGCTGAGCCAGCTCGAGCACGGCGACTTCAAGGGCGTCACCACGCGGCTGTTGCCGCTGCTGATCCACCACCACCGGCTGGCCGACGACGGGCTGATCGCCGTCATCCGCCACTCGGCCGAGAACATCGGCGCGGCCGCCTACCGCCGCCAGCAGCACGCCATCATGGGCCGCCCCGACGGCCGCCGCGACCTGGCGAAGATCGCGTGCCCGACGCTGATCCTGTGCGGCCGCCAGGACGCCTTGACGCCCCCGGATTTGCATGAGGAAATGGCAGCGGAAATTCCCGGCGCGGCGCTGGTGGTGGTCGAGGACTGCGGCCACCTGGCGCCGCTGGAGCGGCCGCGCACGGTGAGCGCGGTGATGCGCTACTGGCTGAGCGTCAAGGCCTGAGGAGGGAGACGGCCGATGGCCGCGAATATCCTGCCGTTCAAGGGCATCTGGCCCCGCGTCGACGCCGGCGTGTTCCTGGCGCCCGGCGCCTATGTCATCGGCGACGTCGAGATCGGGCCGGAGACCAACATCTGGTTCGGCTGCGTCGTGCGCGGCGACATGAACGTGATCCGCATCGGCCGCCGCGTCAACGTCCAGGACGCGACCGTTATCCACGTCGATTCGCGCAAGTACGGCACCTTCATCGGCGACGACGTCACCATCGGCCACTCGGCGATCATCCATGCCTGCACGCTCGAGCCGCGCGCGTTCGTCGGCATGCAGGCGTGCATCATGGACGGCGCGGTGGTCGAATCGGGCGCCATGGTCGCCGCCGGCGGCCTGATCACGCCCGGCAAGGTGGTGAAGGCCGGCCAGTTGTGGGCCGGCAAGCCGGCCCGCTTCGTGCGCGACTGCGGCGACGTCGAGAAGGATATGATCGCCCACGTGCCGCCGGAGTACTGGGCGATGGCGCAAGCGTACCTCGCCGCCGGCATCGGCCGCGTCGCCGATTACGCGCCGCCGGCCGGCGCCGTCGCCCTCGGCGCCGCCGCGCCCCGGGCAAAGGGGGCGAGCCAGTGAACAAGGCGAAAACCAAAACCAAAAAGAAAAAAAAGGCCGCCGCCGAGGCGCCGATCCGGGTGCTGCTGGCCAAGGTCGGGCTCGACGGCCACGACCGCGGCGTCAAGGTGGTGGCGCGCTGCCTGCGCGACGCCGGCATGGACGTGGTCTATTCGGGCCTGCACCGCACCCCGGCCGAGGTGGTCGAGGCCGCCGTGCAGGAGGACGTCGACGTGCTCGGGGTGAGTCTTCTCTCCGGCGCCCACATGACCATCATCCCGGAGATCCTGCGGCTGCTGGCGAAACAGAACGCCCGCGACATCGCCGTGGTCGCCGGCGGCGTGATGCCCGACGACGACGTGACGGAGCTGAAGAAGCGCGGCGTCGCCGAGGTGCTGCTGCAGGATTCGACGCCGGACGCCATCGTCGCGACGCTCCGGCGCGTGGTCGCCGCCCGCGGCCCGCGCGCGTAGGGGCGCGGTCGCTCCCGCCATGGCCGCGCCGATGGAATCCTGGTCGTTCCCGCCCAACTACGACGACGGCTACCTGCCGGACGCGAAAAGCCGCTACTGGTTTCCGGCGCGCGAGACCATGCCGCCGGCGATGCGCGAGCGCGCCATCCTCGAGCGCCTACGGCAGGTGATGCGCTACGCCTACGCCCGGGCGCCGTTCTACCGCAACAAGTGGGACCAGGCCGGCGTCCATCCCGACCATATAAAGAGCCTCGAGGACTTCGAGCGGGTGCCGGTGACCACCAAGGCCGAGCTCCGCGCCGCCCAGGCCCGCGCCGAGCCGTTCGGCGACTACCTGTGCATCCCCGATGCGGAAGTCCACCACATCCACGGCACCTCGGGCACCACCGGGCGGCCGACCGCCTTCGCCATCGGCCGCGACGACTGGCGCACCATCGCCAACAACCAGGCCCGGGTGATGTGGGGGATGGGGCTGCGCCCCGGCGACACGGTGTTCATCGGCGCCGTGTTCAGCCTCTACATGGGCTCGTGGGCGACGCTGGCCGGGGCGGAGAGGCTTCGCGCCAAGTGCTTCCCGTTCGGCGCCGGCGCGTCCGGGATGACCGCGCGGGCGGCGCTGTGGCTGAAGCTGATGACGCCGACCGCGTTCTACGGCACGCCCTCATACGCGCTGCACCTGGCCGAGGTCGCCAAGGAGGAAAAGATAGAGCCGCGCGATTTCAGGCTGAAGCTTATGTTCTTCTCCGGAGAGCCCGGCGCCTCGATACCCAGTGTGAGGAGCCGCATCGAGGACATATACGGCGCGCCCGTGATCGACTGCGGCTCGATGGCCGAGATGACGCCGTGGATGAACGCCGCCGGCTCGAAGGAGACCGACGGCATGCTGCTGTGGCAGGACATGGTCTACACCGAGGTGTGCGACCCCAAGACCTACGCCCGCGTCGGCTGGGGCGCACAAGGGACGCCGGTCTACACGCATCTCGAGCGCACCTCGCAGCCGATGATCCGCCTCGTCTCGGGCGACCTCACCCACTGGACCGACGGCGCCGACAACGGTTGCGGCCGGACCTATCCGCGGCTGCCGAACGGCATCTACGGCCGCATCGACGATATGTTTATTGTCCGCGGCGAGAACATCTATCCGAGCGCCATCGACGGCGTCCTCAACCAGCTCGCCGGCTACGGCGGCGAGCACCGCATCGTCATCAGCCGCGCCGGCGCCATGGACGAATTGCTGGTGCAGCTCGACGCCAAGCCCTCGGTCTACGCCGACAACGCCACCGGCGCATTGAAGGCCGAGGCCGAACGCGCGCTCAGCCGCACCCTCGGCGTGCGCGCCCGCGTCGAGGTGGTGGCGGCCGGCGTCATCCCGCGCACCGACTTCAAGGCCCGGCGCGTCGTCGACGACCGCGACCTGTTCCGCTCGCTGAAGGGACGCGCCGCCTCATGAGCCGGCGAAAAAGGAAAAAACCGGCGGTCGGGAAGCCCGCGGCCGGCAACCGATCCGGCGCGATGGCGCTGATCGCCGGCGTCAGACGCCGCGAGACCCGGGCGATCGCCCGCATGATCTCGCTGGCCGAAGCCGCCAAGCCGGAGAGCCGCCGGGCGCTGGCCGAGATTTACCGGCTCGCCGGGCGCGCCCACGTGGTCGGCATCACCGGCGTCCCCGGCAGCGGCAAGTCGACCCTGGTGACGTCGCTGGTGAAGGCGGCGCGGGCGCAGGGCCGCACCGTCGGCGTCGTCGCCGTCGACCCGTCGAGTCCGTTCTCCGGCGGCGCCATTCTCGGCGACCGGATCCGCATGAGCGAGCTCACCGGCGACGACGGCGTGTTCATCCGCTCGATGGCGACGCGCGGCGCGCTCGGCGGCCTGGCGCGGGCGACGCTGGAGGCGGTCGACGTGCTCGACGCCGCCGGCTTCGACGTGGTGCTGGTCGAGACCGTCGGCGTCGGCCAGGACGAGGTCGACGTGGTGCAGGCGGCGCACACGGTGGTCGTCGTCTCGGCGCCGGGGCTCGGCGACGACATCCAGGCGATCAAGGCCGGCATATTGGAGATCGCCGACATCCACGTCGTCTCCAAGTGCGACCGCGCCGACGCAAACGCCACCATCACCGACCTCAAGGGCATGCTGGCGCTCGGCGTGCGCACGTCCGGCGTCGGCGACGCCGCGTGGCGGGTGAAGGTGCTGCCGACCAGCGCCGAGAAGGGCGAAGGCATCGACGAGCTGCTGGCCGAGATCGACCGCCACGGCAGGCACCTGCGCGACGGCGGCGGCATGGCGGCGCGGCGCGCCCGGATCATGGAGATGCGCGTCCTCAAGACCGCCGAGGAGATAATCCGCGCCGACTTCCGGCGCCGCCGTGGTAGGCTGAAGGGGCTGATGGCGCGGGTGCGGGCGCGCAAGATGGACCCGCACCGGGCGGCGGCGCTGCTGCTGAAGTCGTTCGACGCGGAGTGAGCGATGACGCACGGGAAGAACCAGGGAAAGAACAAGAGCAGGTCGCGGAGTTCCGGCAACGGCAGGCGCCGCGATCGGCTCGCCGGCCCGATGGCCGGCCCGATGGCCGGCATGGCGCGCGAGCAGATCGAGCAAAACCTGAAGGCGTGGCAGGAGGGCGATCTGGCGGCATTCATGGCGCGCCAGCCGGAAGCGCGCGACGACTACAAGACCGCCTCGGGGCTGAAGCTGAAGCGCGTCTACACCCAACTCGACGCCGCCGACACCCCGGCCGAGGACCTAGGGCTGCCCGGCCAGTACCCGTTCACCCGCGGCCCGTACCCGACCATGTACCGGGGGAAACTCTGGACCATGCGCCAGCTCGCCGGCTTCGGCACCGGCGCCGACACCAACGCGCGCATGAAGTACCTGATGGCGCACGGCAACACCGGGCTCAGCATCGATTTCGACATGCCGACCCTGATGGGCTACGACTCCGACCACCCGATGTGCAAGGGCGAGGTCGGCCGCGAGGGCGTCGCCGTCGACACCCTCGCCGACCTCGAGGCGCTGTTCGACGGCATCGACCTCACCAAGATTTCCGTCTCGATGACCATCAACCCGTCGGCGTGGATTTTGATGGCGATGTACGTCGCCGTCGCGCAACGCCGCGGCTACGACCTCAACCACCTTTCCGGCACCATCCAGAACGACATCCTCAAGGAATACATCGCCCAGAAGGAGTGGATCTTCCCGCCGCGTCCGTCGATGCGCATCGTGCGGGACACCATCGTCTACGGCGCGCGCAACATGGCGCGCTACAACGCCGTCAACGTCTCCGGCTACCACATGAGCGAGGCCGGCGCGACGTCGCTGCAGGAAGCCGCCTTCACGCTGTGCAACGCCATCGCCTACGTCGAGGAAGTGGTGAAGGCCGGCGTCGCCGTCGACGACTTCGCGCCGAGGCTTTCCTATTACTTCGTCAGCCAGGCGGATTTCTTCGAGGAGATCGCCAAGTTCCGCGCCGCCCGCCGGGTCTACGCCAAGATCATGCGCGAGCGCTTCGGGGCGAAGAAGCCGGAATCGATGCGGCTCCGCTTCCACTGCCAGACGGCGGCGGCGACGCTGACCAAGCCGCAGCCGAAGGTGAACCTGATGCGCACCGCCTACCAGGCGCTCGCCGCGGTGCTCGGCGGCGCCCAGAGCCTGCACACCAACGGCCTCGACGAGGCCTACACCATCCCGACCGAGGAGGCGATGAAGCTGGCGCTGCGCACCCAGCAGGTGATCGCCGACGAGACCAACGTGACGGCGGTGATCGACCCGCTCGGCGGCTCCTATTACGTCGAGACGCTGACCAGCGAATTCGAGAACAAGATCTTCGCCATCATCGACCATGTGGACGGCCTGGGCGGCACGCTCAAAGCGATCGAGCAGGGCTGGTTCCAGAAGGAGATCGCGGACTCGGCCTACGATTTCGCGCTGCGCAAGGCATCCGGCGAGCGCCCCGTCATCGGCGTCAACAAGTACGTCGAGAAGGAGGAGGCGGCCGCGGTCGAGACGCACGCTTACGACCCGGCGACCGAGCGGCGCCAGATCAAGGGTCTCGAAAAGGTGCGCCGCCAGCGCGACAACCAGAAGCTGGCGCGGCTGCTCGACGAGCTGAAGACGGTGGCCAGGGATGACAGCCAGAACATCATGCCGATCACCATCGAGCTCGTCCGCGCCAGCGCCACCATGGGCGACATCGTCGAGACGCTGAAGGGGATCTGGGGCACCTACCGGGAGCGGCCGGTGATTTGAGGGGGCTTGGTGGCTCGTTGCCTGACAGACTGAATCCAAAGCGAGTTGCTGTGACGGATTTTGAACTCGCGCTAAAAACTTCTAAAAATCAGAAGGTGGATCGGTGATTGATCAACCTTGTTTATATCGCGTTTTTTTAATTCGGTTTGGCAACAGCGTGGGATCTGCGTTTGCGATTGATGTTGATGGCAAACAATATTTGGTAACGGCAAAACACGTTGTACCAAGAATCAACGATGGCGACGAAATTGAAATATTTTTTAAGGAGCGTTTTAATCGTGCACCAATTAGGGTAGTTGAATGTGAGCCGAAGGACGTTGACGCTATCGTTTTTGCACTGCCTATGCAGATCGCATCAGGAGACTGCCCAGAACCAAATGCAGCGAATTTGATTCTAAGTCAGGATATCTACTTTTTAGGTTTCCCGTTCGGATGGCGACCAAAAACAAAACTGCTAGATAATCCCGATTTTCCTATCCCATATGTAAAAAAAGGGATTGTATCGTCGTTAGAGGAGTTTGAAAGTGCCGGTCCGACATTTTATATCGACGGACAATCAAATCCGGGGTTTTCTGGTGGACCCGCAATATTTCAATTACAAGCACAAGGGTCGAGTTCTTTTCGGATTGCAGGTGTTATCCATGGGCAAGTTGCAACCGAGGAACCGGTGATTGATCCTGGACCGGGGCGTGATCCAAAAACCGGTGTTGATCCTCGTATTGAAACCGGTCTCATCACTCAAAGCGACGCTGGTCTGGTATTGGTGTATGGGATTCAATCGGTGATAGCCGCAATCAAGAAAAAACCAATTGGATTTGTGATATAGGCAACATGATTTTCTCACTAATTTCTGAAAATTAGTCGCGAAGCGGGTTTGCCCCATATAAACTTCTGACTTGCCAAAGCATAACTCTTAGTGCTATAGCACTGGGCATGATGGCTGGCGCGGCGGGGGTCAGGTGCGCGTATTCAAGACCAAGCCGTTCGCCCGTTTCGCGAGCCGGGAAGGGATCGCCGACGCGGCGCTTTGCGAAGCCATCCGTCGCGCCGAGGTTGGGCTAGTCGATGCCGACCTGGGCGGCGGCGTGGTCAAACTGCGCTTGGCCCGCAAGGGGCAAGGCAAATCGGGCGGCTTCCGCGTCATCGTGCTGTTCCGGCGCGGCGCCAGGGCGTTCTTCGTCTACGGCTTCGCCAAGAGCAACCGCGACAACATCCGCGGGGACGAGCTGCGGGCGTTCCGCAAACTGGCCGGTGAAATGCTCGCCCTCGACGACCAGGCGCTGGCGACGGCAATTAAAAATGGAACCATCACGGAGATCGACTGTCATGGCTAAGAAGTATCGCAGCAAGGCCTTGGCCGCCGTGCACGAAACGGCGCTCGGGCTCAGCGACGCCGGCGTCATCGACAAGCGCACCATGAAGGCGTTCGACGCCATGTGCCTGACGCCGGTCAAGCCGCTGACGCCGGCGCAAATCCGCAGCATCCGCCGGCGCGAGAAGGCGAGCCAGGCGGTGTTCGCCCGCTATCTCAACGTCACCGCCGGCCTGGTCAGCCAGTGGGAGCGCGGCGAAAAGCGGCCGCGCGGCGCGTCGCTAAAGCTGCTGACGCTGGTCGCCAGGAACGGATTGGATGCGGTGGCGTAACACGGCTGCCCCACCCTACAACCCCGCCGCCTTGCGCGGCGCCGCGTTGATGCGCGACTGCCAGCCGCGGCCGGTGACGCGGAAGTGGGCCAGCACGTCCGGGTCGAGGCGGATGTTGATCGCCCGCGTCGGCGCCGCCGCCTTCGGCCGGCCTATTGGCTTGGCCGGGCGGATCAGTCGGTCGCCGTCGCGGATTTCGGCGCGCTCGAACCACTCGCGATCGAGGTGCGGCGCGTCGTCGGGATCAACCTATTTGCTCTTCGTAGTACGCTTCTTCGTCGGCATGGCCGTACCTCATGGAAATGATGCGTTCGTCGCCGCGCGGCGTCGACGCCACGAGGACGAAACGGCCCCGCAACCACCCGGCGGTGACAAAACGCGGCTCGCCGTAGGCGCGGCGTTCGTCGGGCAGCGTCATGGTGCGGCCCGCGAACACCCGGGCGGCGTCGGCGAAATCGAGGCCGCGATGGGCGAGGGTGCGCCGGCGTGGCCGATGTCGAATTCTTCCGAGAACCCGAGCCTACTGATCCTCGCCGGTCATGATGCCGCCGCGTTCCTGCACCGGCGGCGGGCCTTTTTGCAACTGGCCGCGCGTCTGGCCGAACTGGACGACCGGCGCGCCGGTCTGAGCGTCGACGGCGATGGTGTTGACCTGGAACGCGTGGTTCCAATTGCCGGCGGGGCTCATCACGGTGACGGCGAAGATCGCCTTGCCGTCCTCGGTCATCGGCGTGACGCGCAGCACCTTGACGTTGTAGGCCTTCTCGATCTTGGCGGCAACCTGCTCCTTGGTCATCGCCGCCGAGGCGACGACCGGCACGGCGGCGATCAGGGCCGCGACCAGCGCGCCGCGAAAAATTTTGTCGGACGTTGTCATGGCTTCCCTCCCTGCTGGCCCCGATCTTAGCGCGTGCGCGCGCCCCGGGCGAGGCCGCGGACCTTGACATCGGCCTGGAAATATGTTCTACTTTTGTTCGACAATCGGATTTCGCTCTTGGACATTGTAAATAAAGCTGAAAACCGGCCGAGGCGGGGTCGCCTCCGGGCCGGCTTGCTGGCCGTGCGCCTGGCCAAGGCGGGCGCCCGCATCCGCCCACGAATGCGTACATCCGCGGACAAAATGTTTTTCGGAAAGCCCCGGTGAATCCGGAATAGCCGTTGGCGGACAGCCGCCTGGGGCGTCGCAAACGGCGGGACGGCGTCGCCGGTCGATCGGGCGGCCGGGCGATCGCCGAAACGACCTGCCGTCGCCGACCTTCTTTCGCCCGCCGAAGCGGGCTTCGCGAAGGCGGGAGCGAAGCCGCTCCGGCTTCGCGCAGGCAGGCGCAAAATGACGACGGATGACGACAAAAGCCGACAATAAAAAAAATTCGCCGGCGATCCGGGCCGTCAGTCGGAGCGCACCCGCACGTAGTCGCCGGGCGCGTCGCCGAGCACCTTGAGCTTGCCGGCGCCGGGCTTCCTCGCCGGCACCGGCTTGCCGCCGGCGTGCCCGGCCACCCACTTCTGCCAGTCGGGCCACCACGAGCCGCGATGCTCTTTCGCGCCCTCCAGCCACGCCTCGGGCGTGCTCGGGTTCTTTTCGTTGGTCCAGTAGTTGTACTTGTGGGCCTCGGGCGGGTTGACGATGCCGGCGATGTGGCCGGACGCCGACAGCACGAACTTGACCGGGCCCTGGTAGAGGTTCACCGCCGCGTAGGTGGACCTCCACGGCGCGATGTGGTCGTCGCGGGTCGAGACGACGTAGCCGGGCGTCGAAATTTTCCCGAGATCCAGCGGCACGCCGGCAAGCGTGATGCCGCCCGGCTCGACCAGCTTGTTCTCGAGATACATCTTGCGCAGGTAGAACGAGTGCATCGCCGCCGGCATCCGCGTCGCGTCGGCGTTCCAGTACAGCAGGTCGAACGGGAACGGGTCCTTGCCGAGCAGGTAGTTGTTGACCACGAACGACCAGATCAGGTCGTTGCCGCGCATCATGTTGAAGGTCGACGCCATCTCGGCGCCTTCCAGGTAGCCGCGCTGGCGCATCTTCTTCTCGATCGAGGCGAGCTGCTTCTCGTCGATGAACACCGCCAGCTCGCCGGCTTTCTTGAAATCCACCAGCGCGGTGAAGAACGTCGCGGACGCGACGCGGTCGTCGCCTTTTGCCGCCATCCACGCCAGCAGGCAGGCGAGCAGCGTGCCGCCGAGGCAGTAGCCGACGACGTTGACCTTGGCCTCGCCGGTCGCCCGCTCGATGGCGTCAAGCGCCGCCAGCGGCCCCTCGATCAGGTAGTCGTCGAAGGTCTTGCCGGCGAGGCGCACGTCCGGGTTGACCCACGAGATCACGAACACCGTCATGCCCTGGTCGACCGCCCAGCGGATGAACGAGTTCTCCGGGCGCAAATCCAGGATGTAGTACTTGTTGATCCACGGCGGCATGATCAACAGCGGCCGCTCGGCGACGGTCCTGGTCGAGGGCTGGAACTGCAACAGCTCAATCAGGTCGTTGCGGAACACCACCTTTCCGGCGGAGACGGCGACGTTGCGGCCGACCTCGAACGCCTCGGTGTCGGTCATCCTGATGGCCAGCTTGCCCTTGCCGCGCTCCAGGTCCGCCAGCAGGTTCTTCAGCCCGTTGAGCAGGTTCTCGCCGCCGGACTCGACGGTCGCGCGCAGCACCTCCGGGTTGGTGACGACGAAGTTCGAGGGCGACAGCGCCTCGACGAACTGCCGGGTGTAGAAGTCGACCTTCTGCGCGTCCTTCTCGGCGAGGCCCTCGACGCCGCCGACGGTCGTCCGCAGCCAGCGCGACGTCAGCAGGTAGGATTGCTTGATGAAGTCGAAGACGTCGTTCTCGATCCAGGCGGCGTCCTTGAAGCGGCGGTCGCCGGGCTCGGGCGTCGCCACCGGCTTCGACTCGCCGCCGAACATCCGCGTCGCGGCCTGTTGCCACAGCGCCATGTAGTCGGTCCACAGGCCGAGGTTGGCCTCGATGACGTGCGCCGGGTTCGCCATCATCCGCGCCGTCATCTCGAGGAACGCGCCCGCGATGTTGAGCGGGTCCGGCTCCGGCACGCCTTCCTCGGCCTGGCGGGCGAGGAAGTCGGTCACCAGGCGCTGGCTCGTCTCGGCAATCTCGGCCATCGAGTGCGCGACGCGCCGGGGGTCGGCGCGCGCCTCTGCGGTGCCCGGTTGATTGTCCATGATTCGATCCTTTATGATCGGGCCAGTGTCGTCGCGGCGGTTGCCGGCGTTGCCGCCGCGGGCGAAACCCGTCCTCGACGCGGCCACGAGGGGGCGCAGCCTACGGGTTTTGATGCTGCACCGCAATATCGGCGATTCCGTGGCGTTTGTAATCGGTTAACCTTTTTAGGGCAACGTGCAAAACGAGGAGCAGGCCGATTCGTGACGAATCGGCGCAACCAGGGGATCCGGCAACCATGGCCAGCCAGCAATTCCGCGCTTCGCGCACCACGAGATCGTTAAAGATGGCGCTGTTGGCCGGCACCTTCCTAGGCGTTGCCGCCATCGGCGGCTGCTCGAACGTGCCCGACGCCCTCAACCCGGCGCAGTGGTACCGCTCGACCGTCGACGTGTTCTCCGGCGACGACAAGGCGAAGCAGGCCAAGCAGCAGACCGGCAAGCCGAGCGAGCTGAAGGAGCAACGCGGCGCGCCGCCGCCCGGCGCCGACAAGCCGTTCCCGAATTTGGCGCAGGTCGACGAGAAGGCGCGCAAGGACGATCTCGCCGGCGGCCTGTCGGCCGATCCGGAACGGCCGAAATACGCGCCGGCGATCGAGCGCCAGCCGCCCGCCGTCAGCGCGTTGCAGGCGCGGCCCTCGCCGCCGACGCCGCCGGCGGCCATCGCCGCCGCGCCGCCGCCGCCGGCCGCGGCGCCGACCAAGCCGGTGACGCCGGTGCCGGTGACGACGCCGAAGCCGGGCCAGCCCGTGGTCGTCGCGCCGCCGGCGCCGCCCAAGTTGGCGGCCGCGCCGATGAGCGCCGCCGAGAGGGAACAGGAAGCGCGGCTGACGCAGCAGCTCGCCGATCTGCGCGCGCGCGCCGCCGAGCCGGCCGCGCCGCCGGCCAACGCCGTGGTGCCGTCGGCGCCGAGCGAGTTCGCCACCATCGTGGTTTCCGCCGACGGCATCGAGACCGCGGACTTCGGCGTCGCCGCGGCGACGACGACGATCGGCGGCGAACCGAACGGCGCCATGGTCGAGAACCGCGGCGCGTTGCCGGTGCCCGGATCGGCGGTCAAGGTCGCGACCATCCTGTTCGACAACGGCTCGTCGGCGCTGAAGGCGACCGACAAGCGCATCCTCGGCGCGGTGTCGCGGCTGCACAGCCAGCGCGGCGGCGTGCTCCACATCGTCGGTCATGCGTCGAGCCGCACCCGCAACCTGTCGCCGGTCGGTCACAAAATGGCGAATTTCAAGGTTTCGATCGATCGCGCCGACACCGTGGCGGGCGAGCTGGTCCGCCTCGGCGTCGCCAAGGACAGGATTCTGGTGGCCGCCGTCTCCGACGCCGAGCCGATGTATTACGAGATCATGCCGTCGGGCGAGGCGGGCAACCGGCGGACCGAGATTTACCTGGGCAAGTGACCGCCGGCGGGCATCCGCCGCCGTGGCCATAACCCATTGTCGTAGAAGCCTTTTTGATCACGTCCGCGGGGCGCGCGCGGGGCCTCGGGGCTTGTCTCGCCGGGTGCCATCTGGCATGTGAAGCGTGATGGAACAGGAATTTCACCGGGTGCGGCGGTTGCCGCCTTACGTTTTCGCCGAAGTCAACGCCATGAAGGCGCGCGCCCGCGCCGACGGCGCCGACATCATCGACCTCGGCATGGGCAATCCGGACCTGCCGACGCCGCCGCACATCGTCGAGAAGATGGTCGAGACGGTGCGCAACCCGAAGGCGCATCGCTACTCCATGTCGCGCGGCGTGCCGGGCCTGCGCAAGGCGCTCGCCGGCTACTACGGCCGCCGCTTCGGCGTCGACGTCGACCCGGAGACCGAGACCATCGTCACGCTCGGTTCCAAGGAAGGTCTGGCGAACCTGTCGGCCGCCATCACCAGCCCGGGCGACGTGATCCTGGTTCCCAACCCGAGCTATCCGATCCACCAGTTCGGCTTCATCATCGCCGGCGCCGCGGTGCGCAGCATCCCGGTGGCGCCGGAAGGCGAGCTGATCGCCGGCCTCAAGCGCGCCGTGCAGCACTCGGTGCCGAAGCCGACGGCGGTGGTGCTGAACTATCCGAACAACCCGACGGCGATGACCGTCGGCCTCGACTTCTACGAGGAGGTCGTCGACTTCTGTCTGCATCACAAGATCTTCGTGCTTTCGGACCTGGCCTATTCGGAGATCTACTTCGAAGGCGCGCCGCCGCCGTCGATCCTGCAGATCAAGCGCGCCTGGGAGATCGCCGTCGAGTTCACCTCGATGAGCAAGACCTACTCGATGCCCGGCTGGCGCATCGGCTTCGCCACCGGCAACCGGCGGATGATCGCGGCGCTGGCGCGCATCAAGTCGTACCTCGACTATGGCGCGTTCACGCCGGTGCAGGTGGCCGCGGCCGCCGCCCTCAACGGCCCACAGGATTGCATCGATACCATCCGCCAGACCTACAAGGCGCGCCGCGACGTGCTGATCGACGGCCTCGCGGCGGCCGGCTGGCCGGTGCCGTCGCCGCCGGCGACGATGTTCGCGTGGGCGCCGATCCCGCCGATCTTCCAGCATCTCGGCTCGCTCGAGTTCTCGAAGCTGCTGTTGAGCGAGGCGGAGGTCGCGGTATCGCCGGGCATCGGCTTCGGCGAGCACGGCGACGGCTTCGTCCGCATCGCCCTGGTCGAGAACCGACAGCGCATCCGCCAGGCCGTCCGCAACATCAAGTCGTTCCTGCTCGCCCACGGCCAGAACGTGACGGGACTCGTCGGGAAACGGGCGGCGTCCAGTTGAACGGGCCGCTGAAAATCGGCATCGCCGGCCTCGGCACGGTCGGCGGCGGCACCGTTCGGCTGCTGCAGCAGCGCGCCGAAGCGCTCGCCCTCAATGCCGGCCGCGCCATCAAGATCGTCGCCGTTTCGGCGCGGCGGAAGAAGGCCAAGCGCGCCGTCGCCGTCGGCCGATACCGTTGGGTCGGCGATCCCCTCAAGCTGGCGGCCGATCCCGGGATCGACGTGGTCGTCGAGCTGATCGGCGGCGCCGACGGCGTCGCCCGCAAGCTGTGCCAGGCGGCGATCGCCAATCGCAAGCACGTGGTCACCGCCAACAAGGCGCTGATCGCCCATCACGGCACGGCGCTGGCCAAGGCGGCCGAGAAGGCTGGCGTGTCGTTCCGCTACGAAGCGGCGGTGGCCGGCGGCATCCCGGTGATCAAGTCGCTGCGCGAGGGGCTTGCCGCCAACCACATCCGCCGCGTCTACGGCATCCTCAACGGCACCTGCAACTACATCCTCAGCGCGATGGCCGACGAGGGCCGCGAATTCTCCGACGTGCTCAAGGAATGCCAAAGGCTCGGCTATGCGGAGGCGGACCCGAGCCTCGACGTCGACGGCATCGACACCGCGCACAAGCTGGCCATCCTCGCCAGCGTCGCGTTCGGCTGCGAGATCAATTTCGGCGCCGTCCATGTCGAGGGCATCCGTCACGTCTCGCTGATGGACATGACGTTCGCGCGCGAGCTCGGATATCGAATCAAACTGCTCGGGCTGGCGTCGGTGTCGAAACGCGGGCTCGAACAGCGGGTGCATCCGTGCATGGTGCCGGAGAGCTCGCCGATCGCCCACGTCGGCGGCTCGTTCAATGCCGTCGTTGCCGACGGCGATTTCGTCGACACCATCGTCCAGGAAGGGCGCGGCTCCGGCGCCGGGCCGACCGCGTCGGCGGTGGTTGCCGATCTGCTCGACATCGCCCGCGGCGCGCAAGTGCCGACGTTCACGGTGCCGGCCAGCAAATTGAGGAAGATCAAGCCGGTGCCGATGGCGCGCCACCGCGGCGCCTATTACGTGCGGTTGATGGTGGTCGATCGCCCGGGCGTGTTCGCCGACGTCGCGGCGGCGCTACGCGACCATTCGGTATCCATGGAATCGGTGCTGCAACGCACCCGCGATCCCGGCGAGGCGGTGCCGGTGGTGATGACCCTGCACGAAACCGAAGAGGCGAGCATGGTGCAGGCGCTCAGGAAAATCGCGGCGGCGGAGGCGGTTGTCGAGCCGCCGCGGATGATCCGCATCGAATCGCTTTAGGCGCACCTGAAATCACTGGTCAACAGCGACGGATCAGGTCAAATTTAGCCATGGCCAAGGACACCGCCGCCGACCGCAATCTCGCTCTCGAATCCGTGCGCGTCACCGAAGCCGCGGCCATTGCGGCCTCGCGCTTCATGGGCAGCGGCGACGAAAAGGCCGCCGACCAGGCCGCCGTCGCGGCGATGCACAAGGCGCTGAAGCGGCTGGCCATCGGCGGTACGGTGCGTATCGGTGAGGGCGCCGAGGGCGCCGTCGAGAAACTCTACGTCGGCGAGAAGATCGGCGCCGGCGACGGGCCGAAGGTGGACATCGCGCTGGTGGCGCTTGAGGGCACCACCATCGTCGCCCGCGGCGGCCCCAATGCCATGGCGGTGCTGGCGATGGCCGAGGACGGCGGGTTCCTCACCGTGCCGCGCATCTATATGGACAAAATCGCCATCGGCCCGGGATTGCCGGCGGACATCGTCGATCTCGACGCGACACCGGCGGAAAACCTGAAGAATTTGGCCAAGGCCAAGAATATTCCCGTCGGCGACCTGGTGGTGTGCATGCTCGACCGGCCGCGCCACGCCGAGTTGATCGCCAAGACCCGCGAGGCCGGCGCGCGCATCCGGCTGATTCTCGACGGCGACGTCTCCGGCGTCATTGCCGCCACCCAGCCCGAAGCCGGCGTCGATATCTTCATGGGCATCGGCGGCGCGCCGCAAGGCGTGCTGGCGGCCGCTGCGTTGCGCGGCGTCGGCGGCCAGATGCAGGGGCGGATGGTGTTCCGCAACAACGACGAGAAAGCAGCGGCGCAGGGGCTCGGCATCCAGGAACTGGACAAGAAGTATTCGGTCGCCGAAATGGCGTCGGGCAACGTCACCTTTGCCGCCACCGGCGTCACCTACAGCGCCATGTTGGAGGGCGTGCGCCACGTGCCCGGCGGCGCCATCACGCATTCCATGGTGCTGCGCTCGATGACCGGCACGGTTCGGTTCATAAAATGCCGCCATGATTTCATCCGTTGGCCTGAAAAATCCTGACGCCGCCGGCGCCGACTGTTTGCTCGGCGTCGAGAGTTCGCTGACCGGCAAGCGGTGGATCGGCCGTGCCGCCGACGATCGGCAAGCATTGGCGCTCGCCCAACGCCTCGACGTGCCCGAGATTGTCGGCCGCGTGCTGGCTGCGCGTGGCGTCGGGCTGGAGGAAGCCGCGGCGTTCCTCAGCCCCACCTTGCGCGAGCTGCTGCCGGATCCAAGCCGCCTCGCCGGCATGGACGATGCAGCCGAACGGCTGGCCAGCGCCGTCATGCAGGGCGAGCGCATCGGCATCTTCGGCGACTACGACGTCGATGGCGCCACCTCGGCGGCGCTGCTGACGCGCTTTTTCGCCGCCATCGGCGGCCGTTCGCTGACCTATATCCCCGACCGCCTGAAGGAAGGCTACGGTCCCAACACGCCGGCGTTGTTGAAACTGAAGCATGACGGCGCCTCGGTCGTCGTCACCGTCGATTGCGGCACCGCCGCCCACGAGCCCTTGCAGGCGGCCGCGGCGGCCGGCATCGACGTCATCGTCGTCGACCATCACGAGGCCGAGGCCAAGCTGCCGGCGGCGTGCGCCATCATCAATCCGAACCGCATCGACGACGCGAGCGGCCAGGGCCAGCTTGCCGCCGTCGGCGTTGCGTTCCTGCTCGCCGTCGCCGTCAACCGGGCGCTGCGCGCCGCCGGCTGGTACAAGACCCGGGCCGAACCGGAGCTCACCCGCTGGCTCGACCTGGTGGCGCTCGGCACCGTCTGCGACGTGGTGCCGCTCACCGGCGTCAACCGCGCCCTCGTCGCCCAGGGCCTGAAAGTGATGGCGGCGCGCGAGAATCCCGGCCTGAAGGCGCTCGCCGACGTCGCCCGGCTGAACGAGCCGCCGGGCACCTATCACGCCGGCTTCGTGCTTGGCCCCCGCATCAACGCCGGCGGGCGCATCGGCGCGCCCGATCTCGGCACCCGGCTGCTCGGCACCGACGACGCGGCGGAGGCGGTCGATCTGGCGCGGCGTCTCGATGGCCTGAACCGCGAGCGCCAGACGATCGAGGCGTCGGTGCTGACGGCGGCGCTGATGCAGATCGAGGCCACCGGCGACCCCGGACCGGTCGTCATCGCCGCCGAGTCCGGCTGGCACGCCGGCGTCATCGGCATCGTCGCTTCGCGCCTGGTCGAGCGCTTCAACCGGCCGGCCTGCGTCGTCGCCTTCGACGGCAGCACCGGCACCGGTTCGGCGCGCTCGGTGGCAGGCGTCGACCTCGGCGCCGCCGTGATCGCGGCGCGCCAGGCCGGGCTGCTGACCAAGGGCGGCGGCCATAAGATGGCGGCCGGCTTCACCGTCGCCCGCGACCGGCTGGATGCGTTCCGGACATTCCTCGGCGAACGCGTCGCCAACGCGGTGCGCGAGAAGGGCATCCGCCCCAGTCTCTATCTCGACGGCGCGATGAAACCCGGCGCCGCGACCATGGCGGTCGCCGAAAGCCTGCAGCAAGTCGGCCCGTTCGGTTCCGGAAATCCCGAGCCGCGCTTCGTGATTCCGTCGGCGCGACTCGCGTATGCCGCGGTCGCCGGCGACAACCACGTGCGCGGGCGGCTGACGGACGGGCAGGGGGGAAGCCTGGCCGCGATCTCGTTCAACAGCCTCGACACGGCATTGGGCCAGGCGCTGTTGAAAAGCGACGGCGCACCGCTGCACGTCGCCGGCCGGCTGCGCGTCAACACTTGGCAGGGGCGCTCGAGCGCACAACTGCTGATCGATGACGCGGCGCCGGCGTGGTAAGGTGACGGCCAAATGATCAAGGCCCGGGGGAGGCGGGGGATGGCGAAGTCGCGCAAGCTCGACAAGTGGGACCACCGGTTCCTCGGGCTGGCTGAGCACATTTCCCATTGGTCCAAGGATCCGTCGACCAAGGTCGGCGCGGTGGTCACGCATCGCTCGAAGCGCGTGGTGTCGATGGGCTTCAACGGCCTTCCCGCCGGGGTCGAGGACACCGAGGAGCGGCTGACAGACCGCAAGGTCAAGTACGAGATGGTGGTGCACGCCGAACAGAATGCGCTGATGTTCGCCGGTCCGCGGGCCGAGGGGTGCACCCTCTACGTCCATCCGCTGCCGCCATGCGCGCGCTGCGCGGTGCTGATCATCCAGGCCGGGATCGTGCGCGTGGTATGCGACCAGCCGGATTTCGATCATCCGCGCTGGGGCGGGCAAGCGCGCATCGCCGACACCATGTTCCGCGAGGCCGGCCTGAAAGTGGATTACCGCAAGCCAAGCGACAAACCGCCGAAGACGTGAGGACTCCGCCATGACCAACCGCCTGATCGCCGCGGCCCTGATGGCCGCTGGCGCCGTCGCCGGCTATGCCGCCCCGGCGGCGGTGAGATCCAACTGGAGCTATCACCAAGGCGACACGCTGATGGCGCAAAGCCAGCAGCACCGCGACGGCTACGTTCTCGGTGTCCTGGATGGTTATATCGAGGCCTACCAGCGCGTCGCCGCCGGCGAAGGTTCCGCGGCATGGCTCGAGACCTGTGTCTCCGGCGGCCGGACCGTGAGCCGAACCACGACCTTCGTCGGCGAGCGTTACGAGAAATCGGTGCGCGAGTTCCTGCGCCCGTCGGCGTCGGTGATGATCGACATCATGAAGCAGGGCTGCGCCGCGGCGAAATAGCCGCCGAGCGCTATTTCTTCTTGAGGATCTTCGCGACGCGCGGCGCTGACAGCCGGAACGGTTCCGGCATCTTGGCGCCGACCAGAGGCCTCAGGTAGCCGTCGAACGCCTCGGTCACGTCGGTGCCGGAGCGGGCGATGAAAGCCGCCGGCATTACCCGGGTCTTGCCGGCGACGTCCGCCAGCGCAACCAACGCGAACTCGGCGGCGTAGCGCTTGCCCTTCCTGCGCCGGATCACAACCGAGCCGTCGCGGCCGTGACGGGCGGCGAATTGCACCGCCTTGACGCCGACGACGCGGGCCTCGCGCGCATCCACGTCTGAGACGCAGCCCAGGAACGACCGCTGCAGGTAGCCGAAAGTGTCGCCGCGCACGCGCTTGATCGGGGTGTTGGCGCGGATCGCCCCGGTGAGCAGGTCGGCCAGCGCGCCGGTGCCGGAAAGCTGCACGTTGCCGTGGGCGTCCTTCTCGACCTGTCGGGCGAGTGTCGCGGCGATCGGCTCGCCGGTGGCGTCGTGGATGCCTTCCGAGACCGCAATCACGCAGCGGCCGTGCCGGTCCCACGCCGCCTTCACGTCGGCGAGGAACCGGTCCATCGCGAAATCGCGCTCCGGCAGGTAGATCAGGTGCGGACCGTCGTCCGGATACTTGCGTCCAAGCGCCGCGGCAGCGGTCAGGAATCCCGCGTGACGGCCCATCACAACGCCGACATAGACGCCGGGCAGTGCCCGGTTGTCCAGGTTCGCCCCGGCGAAGGCGCTGGCGACGAACCGCGCGGCCGACGGATAGCCAGGCGTGTGGTCGTTGACCATCAGGTCGTTGTCGATGGTCTTCGGGATGTGGACGCAGCGAAGCGCGTATTTCGCCTTCCTGGCTTCGTCGGCGAGGATGCGCAGCGTGTCCGACGAATCATTGCCGCCGATGTAGAAGAAGCTGCCGATTCCGTGCGCCTTCAGCACCGCGAAGATTGCCTGGCAGTATTTCAGGTCCGGCTTGTCGCGGGTGGAGCCGAGCGCCGAGCACGGCGTCTTGGCGACCTTTTCCAGGTTGGCGATCGGCTCCTTGCCGAGGTCGATGAAGTCCTCGTTGACGATGCCGCGCACGCCGTGGAAGGCGCCGTAGACGCCGGCGCTGCCTTTCGCCTTTTTGGCGGCGAACACGGCGCCGACCAGCGATTGGTTGATCACCGCCGTCGGGCCGCCGCCCTGGGCGATCAGCACCTTGCCCTTTATCACGTTGCCGCCTCCGCGTTGCCGGTATCGGCAATTTTAGGGGAGCGCCGGCGGTCTGCAACCCCCGTCGCGGCGGCGCGCGGCGGCTGGGAAGTGCTTGAATTTCGACGCCGGCCCGTATACCTAGCTGTGGCCTTCGCGTCCCCATCGTCTAGAGGCCTAGGACTCCACTCTTTCAAGGTGGCAACACGGGTTCGAATCCCGTTGGGGACGCCATCTCACCCCCGGCGTGACGTGGTTCCCGACGCCGGACGGGCGGTACCTGCATCATCAAGAACGGCCGCGCCTTCATTCTCCGTTTCCATGCCGGCGACGGGCGACCATCTCTCGACGACGCCGAGGCCAGCTTGAAATTCGAGTCCGCCGGCGCCCGCGTCGCGACCTGCCGCGCGCTCGACGAAAACACCGCGGCGCTGACGGCATGGGGTCTGTCTCGCCGCCCTGGTGCCACGGCCTGACATTAACCAAGGGCTCGCGGGTAGGGGTTCAGTTATCCGCGTCGGAGGGCTTCGGCGCTTCCAGATTGGCATATTTTTCCATCACAAACGCAACGCCCGTGTCCGTCATGTAGCGGGCAATGAACGACAAAAAATCGAGGTTCATATCGTGTCGAGCAGACGACGAAAACACGACGCGGGCTAACGCGAGACCCGCGCCTAAATGGACGCCTATCTCAAGAAACGCGTCCCACATCATCCGGCGGGCTTCGTCGGAAAGAACGCTGTCCAAGATCGCGACGACGACAATAAGTGCAACGACCCAAATCACCGGCGCGATCAGGTAGAGAAAGGGTGCATGTGGCTTCACCCTTCCTCTGACGGCCCACCAAGCGGCACGCGGCACCCCGCAAATGATGGGCAAGACCGTGTTGCTGAAGAAGAAGATGCCGAAAAAGACACCGAGAATGATCACGATCAGTTCTAGAATGACGTTCATGACATGCTATCCGCCGTGTTCGCTCACCCCTCTCCGCGCGCCGCTGTAAATTGCAAAGCTGCCGTTACCTTGCGAGAAGTCTATCAGATCGGCAACCGAAAGTGGCGGCCTGACGCCCGCCGCCCTCCCCTGAACCACCGGACTCACTAGGCCCGCGAGGTTGCCCCAGGATTCGCGTTGGCCCGAGGCCGCCCCCTGAGACGCTCCGTCGCGCCAGCGCGCACGGCTGAACGGCGCGCCGCCCGATTTCGCGCTTCCCGAAGCCTTGGCGCCGCCTCCGGGCGGGGGTTTTTTTGCCCAGGCAGCCGCCAAATTCGCTACACTGTCCCGGCTATGAAAATTTGGAGACTCGCCCCCGTTGACATCGACGCCCCGAACTGGCGCGCCAGCACTTGGCACGAGGAAACAATAATCCGGGCCGACTCCGAGAACCGGGCGCGCATCGTCGCAATTTCGGCATTTTGGAGAGCATTTGAAAGGATGAGAGTCGGAGAGATCATTCGGAATGCACCATGGGGGGATCCCGTTCTGGTGACTTGCGAGCCGATAGATTCGGCCGACTACCCGAGCGACGGGCCAGAAGCGATACTTTCGCCAGCCTGGGCCGACAGCAACCCGCGTTAGCACGTCCGAGTTTGTGGTCGCTTCATGCAACGCCGGTCATGGGGACAGCGTCGACGCGCCGATCCACGCCGCGATGATGGCTGACAGGACGCGCGGCCTGGGCGATCTGGACGGGCTGGCAACGTGGAAGCGGATAATCCGGGCGATTGATGAATTACAATCCAAAAGGCGGCGCGCAAATATTGCTTAATAATGTGAATCCCAGATCAGTCATCGTTTTGGTTCTCGCAATTGCTGTCGCGGCGTGTGCTCCCGGTGGTGGAAGGGTCGCTTGGCCAGTGGAAAGCTATGCAAATGCTTGTGTTAACAGTCCATTTATGCCAATCCGCCCATTCTGCCTTAACGAACTCAATACTGAGCAGGGCTTTCGTTATCGCGAGGAATTTGCGGCGTGCCGGCTCAGTGTCGAGAACTTTGTTGAAGCGTTGGATCGCTGGCGACGATGCCGTGTGCGTGAATTGGCAGAAATTGCGCTCACGATTTCCAAAGAGGCGGTTGAGGCGATAAGATGCCTAGAATCATTAACATCGACCGAAACTGCTGACTTTTCCCAGTGTAAACTCGTTCAGACCAGTTTTTCCGCTCGCCGAATTTATGGGAGCGGATTTCATAATCCTCCACTATGTGTGCGAGAGGAGTCGTTTGTGCCTGAGATGGCCGAACGAAGATGGAGAATTTTAACGTGCCGGTATGATGTCGGTCGTTATCTGAAAGAACTCGCTGAAGCCGTAGAGGATCTGGATCAACGGCTGCGAAGAGAGACCAAAGATGCGGCTGACGATGCAACACGAATATTTAACTGCATGGCAAAGAGAGAACGATTCTGCATCTAGATGGCATAGCGCTCCACTTGCCCGTTACGAGAACGTGGAGATGTTGGAAAGCCCGACGAACCCTAAGAATGTTCCGATCAAAAAAAACGTGAAACTGAACCGAATCAAGTTATCGTACTGCTTCAAAAAGTAGTTGAATTTGTCTTGGGCCATATCTGCGATGTTGTGGGATTTTCTCATCTGAAAATCACCCAATCGACCATCCGCCCTTAGGGCGATATTCAATGCTTTTTCAGCGTCGCTCATATACGTTTCTCGGATACGATCTAACTTAAAAACGGCAAATCCCGCAAAAATCACGCCGAGGGCGAAGAACGACGCCGGTACGGAGGTGAGGAGTGCGGGAACCGACTCGACTGGTTGGCTTTCACTGCCGGTGATTAGAACACCAGCGAAAGTGAATACGATTAGCAAGGCGCCGCCATTCGCGAATAGCAAAAAGTTAATCAGAAGATGAGTGGCTTTGTGCCTCGCCTCAACCGTGCGCGCGTATTCTGAGATTTTTTCCTGTAGGTTGCCGCTATCTCTTGCGTCGTCATCAGCGATCATGTGAAAAGGTTACCAAACTGGCACCCAAATTGGCACCCTACGGGCGGGGAAAGGCCGGAATTATCGGGGACGGGCGCCCCGACAGCCTCCTGGAAATTCGCGGAAAACCGGGCTATTCGGGATGGGTGGGGACCGGCCATGATGGCGCTGGCCGGCTTCGAATCCCATTGGGGACGCCATTTTCGCGGGCGGCTAGATCGGTCTGTCGATCAGGCGTAAGCGCGGCCGCCGGCCTTGCGGAACAGCGCCTCGGTCTCCTTGTCCATGCGACCGAACGACAGGATGTTGGTGTTGGGCTTGCCGAACAGGAAGCCCTGCACGAACTCGACGCCGCATTCGCGCACGAATTCCAATCCCTGCGGGCTGTCAACCATCTCGGCGATGGTGTGCACTTCGAGCTCAGTGCAGAAGCGCGCCAGCGCCTTCAGGAACGCCTTGCCCTTGGTCGCCTTCTGCGCGTTCTTGACGGCCGAGCCGTCGAGCTTGACCACGTCGACCTCGAGGGTGCTCAGGTATTGGAAGCTGGCGGCACCGGCGCCGAAGTCGTCGAGGCATACCTCGTAGCCGTCCTTGCGCAAGCGCTGGATGAAGGTGTTGGCGGAATCGAGATCGGCCATGCGCGCCGATTCCGTGATCTCGAAGATGACACGGTCGCTCGCCCACTCGTTCTGCTGCAATAGCGTTTCCAGTCCGGCCAGGTATTTCTCGTCGGCGACGGAGTTTCCCGAGATATTGACCGCCGCCTGGTAGCGGTCGGGGATGTTGGCAAGATGGCCGACCACCTTGGTCGCCATCGCCAGGTCGAATTCAGGGATCAGGCCGGCCTCTTCGGCAAAGGTGATGGTCTCGAACGGCGACACCCCGGACGCGTCCTTGCGGAAGCGAACCAGCGCCTCGTAATGGTGGATCTCGCCGGTGATGGAGTGCAGGATCGGATGGAAAGCAACGTCGAACTCCGCCGCCACAACCAGCCGGCGGAAATCGCGCACCCGGTCGGCGGTCTGGTCGATCAGCGACGAGAACGATGTGGCCAGGTTCTTGAGGTCGAATTCGCCCTTCTCGGACTTCTGGAACATGCGCAGCGTGTACGAAAGCCCGCTGGCGATGTCCTCGGAACTGACGTCCTCCTTGGTGACCTGGAGGCTGGCGGCCTCGGCGGTGACACCCTGGCCGGTCGGGTCGGCTTCCTTGGAGAACTCGGAGATCTTCTTTTCGACTTCCTTGACGTCGACGCTGGCGTCGTGAACCAAGCTGTACTTGCCTTCACCGATCCGCGACGCCATGTCGCCGCCGAGCGAATTGGCGCGCAGGTAGGTGCCGAGGGTGTCGAGCAACTGCTTTTCCTCGTCCTCGCCGAGGCGCTGGCTCAGGTCTTCGTAGCCGGGCAGCGAGATCAAGGTCAGCAGGTTGTTCTCGCCGGCCTCGCCGGTGGCGATCGCCTGCTTGATCCGGTTGGCGTAGGCAGTGGCGTCGTGCAGGCCGGTCTCCGTATCGCGCGCGGTTTGCTGGGTCTTCTTGGCGCCGGCCGACGGGCTCGAGCGGAAGGCCATGAAGTAATGGCCGTCGAGATCGTCCAGCCGGTAACCCGCAAACAGCAACGGTTTCGGCTGGCCGCCGGCGCCCTTGAGGCGCACCGAGGCATTCTCGATCCGTCCCGACTTGCGCGGAATCGCCAGTAACCCGCGCACCAGCGACAGGTCCGACGGCGCCACCAGGTCCGGCAGCGATTTGCCGATCAGTTGCGTCGATTTGAGCCCGGTCGCCTGTTCCGTCGGGCCGACCGCGAACACCACCCGCTCGTTGCCGTCGCATTCGATCAGAATGTCGGCCCAGCAGAACGACATGGCGACGAACCGGTCGCGCTCGGCGCGAAACCGCGTGGCCGGAGAATTCGCCGGATTGTCAGCCATGATCCTCCCTAGGCGGGTTGTTTTGGCCGGGGCCGTTGCGCTGGCCCGGTTGCCAACCTTAACGGATACTGAACAGAACATTAACGGGTTTTGCCGTCAATGACCAAGCCGTTCCGGACAAATTTAACGGCAATTCCCCGCGGTCGCGCCCGGCGAGTGCATAAAAGACAAGCTTTCCAACGTTTCAGGATCGGGACTGGCGCGCCAAGGGCGGACTAGAATTCGCCTTTGACCCGGTCGATCAACTGCTGCAGGCCGGCCGTCGGCGCCTTATCGGCCTTGTGGCGCTCGAGATAGTAGTCGAAGAAGCGCACGAACTCCTCGACCACCAGTGCCGGATCCGGAGGGTCACGCCGGGCATTCAGTGCGTAGGCCGAGAAGTTGGCGGCGGCGTGGCGCAGCCCGATGGCGATGTCGTCGGCGCCGACGCCGTCGCCAAGCCGGGCGTTGGCGACGTTGACGATCTGGTTGGCGATCTGCACGCTGAGCGTGTCGTCCTCAGGTTGGCTGGCCATGGAGGGTCCTCGGCTCGGCCGGACCGTATTGCCGGCGTGACGGCAGATATATCATAATTCCGACGGTAAATCCCGCCGGCCCGGGCGGCCGCGCCATCACCCTTGACCAAGCGGCCGGCGAGGCGTGATATGAGGGAGGACCGCCGCGATGGCGCTCGCGTAGGGTGCCGGCCGCGCCGACCCCGAGCGGAGGACTGGGCTTATGTGCAGCAATCCCGAAAAAGCCCGCTACCTGAAAATGCTGGTCGAGGAAATCAAAGCCGAGATCGGCAAGCGCAAGGCGCGCAAGACCGAGCAGGCGGCACCGACGACGTTGCCGTCGTGGCCGGGCAAGGAATTGCAGCCGACGTTCGCCGAGTTTCGCAAGTAACCGCCGCCGCCGCCCACCGCCGGGCCGGTTAACGTTAAATTTACCGGCAGCCGTTACGATTCCCACGCCACAAACGTGTGTGCGATTTGCCTGGGGAATCGTCATGACCACGGTTATTGCAGTTTTGTCCTTCGCCATGGCGTTCGGCGCCATCTGGTTCACCAGCGAGGCCGTCAAGCGCATCGACAACGGCAGCGACGCCCGACTGCGGCCGCAGTTCCGCAAGATCGACAAGGCGCTCGACGAAGACCGCGCTGCCATGCGGGCATTGCTGGCGCGCCTGGAAAAGCTGGAAAAGCGGGTGCAGTTGCTGACGATCGCCGCCGAGGTGCCGCAATCGGTCTCGAGCGAGGCAGCCGCCATCCAAACCGGCATCAACGAGTTGCAGCGGTACGCACCGACTGTCCGGCTCAACGGCTAGCCCGGCAATCCTTGCGGCAGAATGCCGATGATCGGTCGCTATTTACGTCGCCATCGTGCGCTGATGAAGGCCTGTCAGCGGCTGGCCCTGTTCTTCGTCATCGCGCTTGTCGTCGCCGGCCCGGCTGCCGGCGGGCCTGAACACGAACTGCGCCAGAACGTCATTACCGTGATCAAGGACCAACTGGCCGCGTTCCAGCGCGATGACGGCAAGACGGCGTTCGCCTATGCGTCGCCGGACGTCCAGGACCAGTTCGGCACCCCTGAGGCATACCTGGCCCAGTTCGCCGCTTCCTACAAGGCGGTCTACCGGCCGAAGCACGTGACGTTCCTCAACCTCGCCATTTCGCGCGGCCGGCTGGTGCAGCGGGTACTGGTGGTCGGGCCCGACGGCACCGCCGTGGTGGCGCTGTTCCCGATGGTGCAGATGGGCGACGGCACGTGGCGCGTCGACGGTTGCGTGCTGGTGCCGGCCGGCGGCAAGAGCGCCGAGGCCGACCCGGAGCCGTTTGCGCTTCTCGACGCGCTGTCGCCCCGCGAGGTCGCCGCCGTTCCGGAGTGATTTTCGTCCGAATTCGGCTATTGTGCGGACATCCGAGGCTCGAGGAGGATCCGCCATGGCCCATCCCGTCACCATCGACCGCATCGACCACATGGTGCTCACCGTCGCCGACATCGACGCGACGTGCGACTTCTACGGCCGCGTGCTGGGCATGCGGAAGGTGGTGTTCGCCGGCGGCCGCGTCGCGCTCAGCTTCGGGCGTCAGAAAATCAACCTGCACCCGGCCAAACGCCCCTACGACCCGCGTGCCAAGGTGGCGCTGCCGGGCACCGGCGATCTGTGCCTGATCACCAACACACCGGTCGCCGAGGTGGTCGCGCACCTGAAGGCCGAGGGCGTGCCGATCCTGCAGGGCCCGGTGCCGAAGACCGGCGCCACCGGGCCGATCACCTCGGTCTACTTCCGCGATCCCGACGACAACCTGATCGAGGTCTCCAACTACGACTGACGCGCTGGCGTCAATCGGCGGCGGCAAGCGCCTGGTCGAGATCGGCGATCAAGTCGTCGACCGTCTCGAGGCCGACCGACAGGCGCACCACGTCCGGCCCGGCGCCGGCGGCGGCGCGCTGCTCGTCGGTGAGCTGGCGGTGGGTGGTCGAGGCCGGGTGCAGGATCAGCGACCGGGTGTCGCCGATGTTGGCGAGGTGCGAGAACAAGTTCACCGATTCCACCAGCTTGACGCCGGCCTCCCAGCCGCCCTTGAGGCCGAAGGTGAACAGCGAGCCGGCGCCCTTCGGCAGGTACTTCCTGGCCAGCGCGTGGTACGGGCTCGACCTCAGCCCGGCGTAGGACACCCAGGCCACCGCCGGGTGGCCTTCCAGGTATTCGGCGACCTTCTGCGCGCTGGCGACGTGGCGGTCCATGCGCAACGGCAGCGTCTCGATGCCGGTGATGGTGTAGAAGGCGTTGGCCGGCGACATGCACGGCCCGAAGTCGCGCAGCGCCACGGCGCGCGCCTTCATGGTGAAGCCGAAGTCGCCGAAGGTCTCGTAGAAGGTGAGGCCGTGGTAGGCAGGATCGGGCTGGGTCATGGTCGGGAACCTGCCGCCCTGGGTCCAGTCGAACTTGCCGGACTCGACCAACGCGCCGCCCATCGAGGTGCCGTGACCCGACAGGAACTTGGTGGTCGAGTGGATGACCAGGTCCGCCCCCCACTCGAACGGCCGGAACAGGTAAGGCGTGGCGCAGGTGTTGTCGACGATCAGCGGAATGCCGGCCTCTCGCGCGATGGCGGCGATCGCCTCGATGTCGAGCACGATGCCGCCGGGGTTGGCCAGCACCTCGATGAAGATCGCCTTGCACTTCGGCGTCAGCGCGCGGCGGAAGTTCTCCGGGTCGTTCGGGTCGACGAAGTGGCAGGTCCACCCCAATCGCTTGAAGCTGATGCCGAACTGGGTGATCGAGCCGCCGTACAGGTTGCGCGAGGCGACGAACTCGTCGCCCGGCTCCAAGAGCGTGAAGAAGGCCAGGAACTGCGCCGCATGGCCGGAGGCGGCGCACACCGCGGCGCGGCCGCCCTCCAGCGCGGCGATCCGTTCCTCCAGCACCGAGACGGTCGGATTGGTGAGGCGCGAGTAGATAAACCCGAAGGTCTGCAGGTTGAACAGGTCGGCGGCATGGTCGACGCTGTCGAAGACGTAGGACGTGGTCTGGTAGATCGGCGTGTTGCGGGCGCCGGTCACCGGGTCGGGCCGCGCGCCGGCGTGGATGGCGAGAGTCTCGATGCCGGGCGGGCGCGGCGCGGCCTTGCTGGCGGCGGCCGATTTCTTTTTCGGCTTTTTCGTCATGGCGTCAGCCGCGGCCGCTTCGACGACACGATGCGGGAATTGACGCCGCTCCACGACAGCTCGCCGAACAGCCGCCCGTACTCGATCTTCGGGCAACGGTTCATCACCACCTGCAGTCCGGCCGCCTCGCCGCGTGCCGCCGCCGCGTCGTCGCGGACGCCGATCTGCATCCACACCACTTTGATGCCCTTCGCGGCCGCCAGCCCGATCGCCGCGTCGACGATGGCGCCGGCCTCGGCGGAGGCGCGGAACACGTCGACCATGTCGAAACGGTCGGGAATGTCGGCAAGGCGGCCATAGGTGGTCTCGCCCAGGATCGGCTTGCCGGCGTGGCCCGGATTCACCGGGATAACCCGGAAACCCTTGCCCTGCAGGTACTTCATGGCGAAGTTGGACGGCCGCACCCAGTTCGGCGAGGCACCGACCATGGCGATGGTGCGCACGCCGGTGAGGATGCGGCGAAGATGCGCGTCGTCATAGTGCAGGGACGGCGGCGGGTGCGCGGCGTCGTTCACCGGTCCTGCCATTTCGGCATCGGGCGCTTGTTGAGGAAGGCCTCGATCCCCTTGCGGGCGTCCGGGTGCCGCATGTTCTCGACCATCACGTCGGTGGCGTGCTTGTAGGCCAGGTTCATGCCGTTCTCGATCTGGCGGTAGAACAGCTGCTTGCCGGCGGCGATGAAAGCCGGGCCCTTGTCGACGATGGACTCGGCCATCTTGCGTACCGTGGCGTCGAGCTTGGCATTGGGCACCACCTTGTTGACCAGGCCGTACTGCTGCGCCGTCTTGGCGTCGATGAACGCGCCGGTGAGCAACATCTCCAGGGCCTGCTTGCGCGGCATGTTGCGGCTGACCGCCACCGACGGCGTGCCGCAGAAAAGTCCGACGTTGATGCCCGAGGTGGCGAACTTGGCTGTCGAGGCGGCGACCGCCAGGTCGCACTGCGCGACCAGCTGGCAGCCGGCGGCGGTGGCGGTGCCGTGGACTCGGGCGATCACCGGCTGCGGAATGCGGTGCAGCGCCAGCATCATCTGGCCGCACTGCTGGAACAACGCCTCGATCGCCGGCGGGCTGGGGTCGGCCAGCATCTCGCGCAGGTCGTGGCCGGCGCAGAACGCCTTGCCGCGGGCGGCGAGGACGACGACGCGGATGCGCCGGTCGTGGGCCAGCCGGTCGAGATGATCGATGATCACCCCCATCAGCTCCCGCGACAGCGCGTTGTACTTGTCGGGGCGGTTGAGGGTGAGGGTGGCGATGCCGTCCTTGTCGTCGCGCAGCAGGATCGGCTCGTTGGCGCCTTTTTTCGGCTTCGCGGGCATCGGTTCGGGGCTCCTCCCGGGGGTTGCGTCCGGCGCGTCGGCCTCGGCCGACTGTGCCGCGAGCGACTAGGGCATTGCAAGGCTCGCCCATGCTAGCAAGGGTTGACGTTAACGTAAACGGCACCTAGTGTTTCCGCACCGCGCACCACCGGGAGTCCGCGCCCGTGGCGAAAGCCGTGAGACCCAAGATCACCGCCGCCCAATTCACCGCCCTGATGGCCGACGAGATGCCGTGGGCGGTCGACATGGGCATGGCCATCGAGGCGATCGGCCACGGCACCGCCACCATGCGGCTGCCGTTCGCCGACAGCATGCTGCGCCCCGGCGGCACGGTGTCCGGGCCGACCATGATGGCGCTCGCCGACGCCACCATGTACGCCGCGGTGCTCGGCGCCATCGGCATCGTCAAGCTGGCGGTGACCACCAGCTTCAACATCAACTTCCTGTACCGCCCGAGCCCGGGCGACCTGATGGCCGAGGGCCGGCTGATGAAGCTCGGCAAGCGTCTCGCCGTGATCGAGGTGACGTTGCACTCCGATGGCCACGACGAGCCGGTCGCCCACGCCACCGGCACCTATTCGATCCCGCCACCGGACGGAGGCCGCCGGCAAGCGGTCTTGCGGTAACATATTACCGCGCCGATAACGGCCGGGACCGCAACGATAATCCCCGTTGACACGGCGCGATTTGTTGCCATACTCCGCGCCTTCGCGAGGCCGCCCACGGGCAACCCACGGGCAACCCACGGGCCGCCTCGGCCACCGGACAAGCGATCGGACGCGCCATGCGCAACGCCATGAGAACCTATTCGGCCAAGCCCTCCGAGGTGAAGCGGAAGTGGCTGCTGATCGACGCCGACGGCGTCGTCCTCGGCCGCCTGGCCAGCATCGTCGCGATGCGCCTGCGCGGCCGCCACAAGCCGATGTACACGCCGCACATCGACTGCGGCGACAACATCATCATCGTCAACGCCGAGAAGGTGCGGCTGACCGGGCGCAAGGCCGAGCGCAAGGTATTTTACTGGCACACCGGCTATCCGGGCGGCGTGAAGTCGCGCACCGCCGGCCAGACGCTCGCCGGCAAGCACCCCGAGCGGCTGCTGCAGAAGGCGGTGCAACGGATGATCCGCCGCGACAAACCGCTGTCGCGCGCCCAGCTGCGCAAGCTGCACGTCTACGCCGGGCCCGACCACCCGCACGCGGCGCAGAACCCGGAAGTGCTGGACGTCGCCAAGCTCAACCCGAAGAACAAGAGGAGCGGTTAGACCATGGCCGCCGAGACCAAGACGCTCGAGGATCTGAAGGAGCTCACCGGCGGCGCCGAGGCGGCGGCCGGCGAGGCCGTGCAGCCGCGCATCGACGCGTTGCGCCGCTCTTACTCCACCGGCAAGCGCAAAAACGCCGTCGCGCGGGTGTGGATCAAGCCGGGGCCGGGCAAGATCACCATCAACGGCCGCGAGGCGGAGAAGTATTTCGCCCGGCCCGTCCTGCGGATGCTGATCAACCAGCCGTTCGCGCTCACCGAGCGCCAGGGCCAGTACGACGTCGTCTGCACGGTGTCGGGCGGCGGGCTGTCCGGCCAGGCCGGCGCGGTCCGCCACGGCATCAGCCGGGCGCTGACGTTCTACGAGCCGGCGCTCAGGCCGGCGTTGAAGAAGGAAGGCTTCCTGACCCGCGACTCCCGCGTCGTCGAGCGCAAGAAGTACGGCCGCCGCAAGGCGCGACGGAGCTTCCAGTTCTCCAAACGCTGATCCCCTAAGCATCGGAAATTGCCTCGTTTTCGGGCGTCTCCCTGGGGCATCCCCGGGGGGGGGCGCCCGAAGTTTTTTGCGCTATCGCCGAAGACCCGGCATAAGGAAACCGCGATGACCGCGAAAATTTTCATCGACGGCGAGGTCGGCACCACCGGCATCGAGATCCGCCAGCGCCTGGCCGGGCGCAAGGACGTGGCGCTGATCGGCATTCCGGAAGCCGAGCGCAAGGACGCCGGTCGCCGGGCGCAGATGCTGAACGGCTGCGACCTCGCGATCCTGTGCCTGCCGGACGACGCGGCCCGGGAGGCGGCGGCGATGGTCGGCAATCCGAACACCCGGCTGATCGACGCCTCGACCGCGCACCGCACCGCCGCGGGCTGGGTCTACGGCCTGTCGGAGCTCGACGCCGGACAGGGCGCCCAGATCGCCAAGGCGAAGCGCGTCGCCAACCCCGGCTGCTACGCGCTGGCGTCGGTCGCCATGCTGCGCCCGCTGGTCGCGGCCGGGCTGCTGCCGGCCGACCACCCGGTGACGATCAACGCCGTCTCCGGCTATTCCGGCGGCGGCCGCAAAATGATCGCCAGCTTCGAGGACAAAAGCGCCGCCGACTACAGCGAGGCGCCGTTCCGGGTCTATGGGCTCGGGCTCGAGCACAAGCACGTCGACGAGATCCAGCGCCACGGCACGCTCACCCGGCGGCCGCTGTTCGTGCCGAGCGTCGGCCGCTTCGCCCGGGGCATGATCGTGCAGCTGCCGCTGCAGCTCGACGCCCTGCCGGCCAGACCGAAGGGCGGCGACATCCATGCCGCGCTGGCCGGCCATTACCGGGGCAGGGCCCTGGTCAGCGTCGCCGGGCTCGACGAGACGGCGGCGATGGCGGGCCTCGAGCCGGAGGCGTTGAACGGCACCGACTCGCTGAGGCTCTACGTGTTCGCCAACGACAAGCGGCGCCACGCGGTGGTGATGGCGCTGTTGGACAACCTCGGCAAGGGCGCCGCGGGCAGCGCGGTGCAGAACATGAACCTGATGCTCGGCCTCGACGAGATGGCGGGCCTGAAGCCGGCGTGAACGGCGGCCTCGGCTCGCCGGCAACTCGTCCGCCGATCGTCGGCGGATCGTCCGTGGATCGTCGGCGGATCGTCCGTAAATCGTCCGCAACTCATCATTTTCGACCGCCGATTTTCGTCCAACCCGTTGATCTGCCACGATTCAGGCCCGGGAGCTTGTTTATTTACTCATCATTTTTCATCATTTTCCGCCGCAAGCCGTTGAAATCGCGGCAAACGCATTCTCGTCATCCGTCATGCCCCGGCGAAGTCCGGGGCATCCAGGTCTTGCTGCCCCTGGATCGCCCCGGCGTAGCCGGGCGACGACGTGCGACGAACTGGCGCCGGTGCGACAAAATCCTATTCACGATGTCCAAGAGCCGCCCGCCGCAGCCCAGGCCGTGGCGGGTGGGTCGGCGGACAACCCGCCGGCCCCGAATCGGTTATTGAAACGAATATAGAACGATATAGGATAATTGTCAAGTTGGTAGGAAGGGAGTAGAAGGACCCCCGTTTGTAGGGCGAGTCATCGGTTTCTTGCCATCAGGCCGCCAGTTTCGCATACGCTGTTGGGCGGAATCCAGTTGGGGGCAATATCAGCACACTCGATGTCAAAAAACGCACTCTACTATGGTGACAATCTGGTAGTGCTTCGGGAGAGCATCGCCACGGATAGTGTCGACCTGATTTACCTCGATCCGCCGTTCAATTCCAAAGCTACGTATAACGTACTGTTCAAGGGCACCTCGGGCAAAGCATCCGACGCGCAGATCGAAGCGTTCGAGGATACATGGCATTGGGGCGAACAAGCAGAACGTGCTTATTCTGAAGTCCTGGAGTCGGCAAACACAAAAGCTGCTGAATTGCTCCGAGCCATGCGTTCGGCCCTGGGCGAAAATGACATGATGGCGTACCTCGCCATGATGGCTGTTCGACTAATTGAACTGCATCGCGTGCTCAAGCCAACAGGTGCCATATATCTCCATTGTGACCCGACAGCGAGTCACTATCTCAACCGTATACAGTGGGCAAACTTGAAGGCACAGATGAATGTATTGACGAAGACGTAAAGTGGTTGGAGAAGCGAGGCGGTGCTGAACGGCTTGGTTATCCGACTCAGAAGCCGATCGGACTTTTGGAGCGAATTATACGATCATCCTCGAATGAGAATGATCTTGTCCTTGATCCATTTTGCGGATGCGGAACAACAGTTCACGCGGCGCAACGGCTTAGCCGTCGATGGATCGGTATCGACGTAACGCACCTTGCCATTTCATTGATTGAGCGGCGGTTAAAAGACGCCTTTCCCAGTATTGAGTTTGAGGTTCACGGAACACCAAAGGACTTGGAAAGCGCGCTCGATCTTGCCAAGCGTGACAAATACCAGTTCCAGTGGTGGGCGGTGTCGATGGTCGGCGCCCGGCCTTATGGGGGCAAGAAGAAAGGCGCTGATACGGGCATTGACGGAATCCTGTTTTTCCGTAGCGAGAAGGACAAGACCGAAAAGGCCCTTGTTTCGGTCAAGGGTGGAGAGAACGTTGGGGTCGGCATGGTCCGCGATTTGATCGCGGTGGTCGAACGCGAAAAGGCGGCTCTTGGCGTTTTTATCACCCTCGCGCTTCCGACCAAGCCGATGGAGAAGGAAGCCGCGGCCGCCGGATTTTTTGATACGGCGGTCGGCAAGGTCCCGAAAATTCAGATTATTACCTTGGCAGAATTGTTCCAAGGCATCCGGCCGCGCATACCGCTGATCGAATCGGCCGCGACATTCAGGACCGCCGCACGGGAAAAACGCGGGAAGCAAAGCAAGCTTGATCTGTAATTAGAACGATCCGGACAAGCGCGCGACTGTCATTCACTTCAACGGGCTGGACAGGCGCCTCGGCTTTCTCTCCAATCGGCGGCCGCGCCGGCGATCCCGGTTGCGCCGGAGCCATAGCCGAAAGGAGCCGCCACCATGGACCTCACCGATCCGCAAATCTGGGCGAGCCTGCTGACGCTGACGGCGCTCGAGATCGTCCTCGGCATCGACAACATCATTTTCATCGCCGTGGTGGTCGCCAAACTGCCACGCGACGTGCAGGCGCGGGCGCGGGTGATCGGGCTGTCCGGCGCGCTGGTGTTCCGCATCGTCCTGCTCACCACCCTGGTGTGGATCATCGGGCTCAGGGCGCCGATCGCCGAGGTGTGGGGGTTCGCGCTGTCGTGGCGCGACATCATCCTGTTCTTCGGCGGGTTGTTCCTGCTGTGGAAGGGGACCGGCGAGATTCACGACGCCGTCGAGGGCAAGGACGAAGCGGCAGCGCCCGGCGCCGGCAAGGCCGCGTTCGGCGTCGCCATCATCCAGATCATGGCGCTCGACGTGATCTTCTCGGTCGATTCGGTGATCACCGCCGTCGGCATGACCGACGTCATCCCGGTGATGGTCGCCGCCGTCATCATCGCCGTCATCATCATGATGGTCGCCTCGGGGCCGATCAGCGCCTTCATCCAGAAGTATCCGACCGCCAAGATGCTGGCGTTGAGCTTCCTGATGCTGGTGGGGGTGGCGCTGGTCGCCGACGGGCTGCACTTCCACATCCCGCGCGGCTATCTCTACTTCGCGATCGCCTTCTCGGTCGGCGTCGAGGCGCTCAACCTGGCCGCCGGCCGCCGCCGGCGCCGCCGGGCGTGAGGTCGGGGAAGGAAGTGTCTACTAGTAGATAACGCGGTTCTTTCGCGGTCTCTTCCTGGATCGCCCGGGCTTCGCCGGGCGATGACGGATGGAGCGAAGGCGAGGACAAACCAACACCGTCATGCCCCGGCGTCAGCCCGGGGCATCCAGATTTGGGCGGCGGACGGGCGATCCTCGGATCGTCGAAATGGATATATCTTGACAGTACTCGGCCGCTTACCACAACATATTGGGACCTGCATCGCTGTGTTTTAACAAATTCCTCGAACCGCCGCCGACGTCGGCGACCGGTTTCACGGAAGGAGGGAACATGGCGTTCTTCGACACAGCGAAAAATTGGCTTCGCCAGCTTACCGAGGTCGGGCTGTTGCTGGTCGCCCTCGGAATTGTGCTGCAGTTGCTGTTCGGCAAGGCGGTTTCATTCCTCACCGGCGACATCGTCAACAACCTGTTGGCCCTGATCAAGGCGCTCGGCGACAACGGCGTCGTCGGCCTGATCGCGTTGGCGATCATCCTGTGGCTGTTCTCCAAGCGGCAGCCGGGCTGACACGGAGCGGCGGCGACCTAGGGAGAGAGAGCCGGCTCGAAAAATAGGCCGGGGATAGGGACATCCGGCCGCCCCTGGGCTTTGGCCCGCGGGCGGCCGTCGTCCGTCGGGCGCCTGACCGAGGCCGCGATGCGGGCGGCTAGAAGTTGCCACCGGCGGCGCCGCTGCCGCCGCCGCCGTCACCGCCGCCATTCCCGCCAGCGCCGCCGCCGGCGGCGCTGCCACCGGCGTCAGCCGAGGCCGCCCCGGCGGCCGCCGCTGCGCCAGCGGCTGCCCCGGCGGCACTACCACTGCCGTTGCTGCCGGCGCCGCCACCGCTGCCGGCACCCCCGGCGGCGTCACCTGCGCTGCCGCTACCTCCAGCAGCGCCCGCTCCGCCGCCAGCCGCGCCGCCCGCGCCACCGCCTGCGCCGGCACCGGCACCGCCGCCGCCAGCGTCACCGCCGCCACCAGCGTCACCGCCGCCGCCACCAGCGCCACCGCCGGCGCCGCCACCAGCACCACCGCCGGCGCCGCCACCAGCACCACCGCCGGCACCGCCACCAGCACCACCGCCGGCGCCACCGGCACCGCCGCCGGCGCCACCGCCGGCGCCGCCACCGGCGCCACCGCCGGCGCCGCCACCAGCACCACCGCCGGCGCCACCGGCACCGCCGGCACCGCCACCGGCACCGCCACCGGCGCCGCCGCCACCGCCACCTTTGGCGAGAGCGACGGAAGGCGATAGCGCAAGATCGGGAACACTAACCGCGAGCGGCACCGTCGCCAGGACCAGCGAGGCGGCGCCGCACATCAGCCAAAAAACAGCGGGCCTTGTTCCGAATTGACGCATGATCCGCGCCTTCATGGATACGTCCGCGACCAGGATGCTACTCGGCGCCGAAGGATTCACGAATTCTTCCGTGCCAGCGGTTGCCCCAAGCAATCAATTTAACGATGAATTCCCGTTTTTTCCCGTCGTTCCTGACCTTGTCGGGATGCCAATCGCTGGTCTCCCAGGTATTGATGCTCCAATGTAAATCGTCCGTCGATTTTAAACCTTCCACTTCCGCATTGAAAAAATAATTTGCGGTCAAATAGTACATTTTGTTGGCCAAACGGAACGATACCCCGAGCATATCCAACGGCGCCGAAATATCATTGTCTGACAGATACTTAACGGCTTCCATCCAGTGCTCGGTGACGGCCACTCCGGTCCGATTCATGCGCCAATGGTTGATCCACCAGCAATCCTGTTCGCCCCGGCGGATATTCGAATACACTTTAAGAAAATGCATATCATCGCGGGTACAGCTGCGGTGGGTCAGCCAACCCTGAGGGCTGGAATCAACAGCGCCAAAAAAGCCTTCGGGATTTCCCCCTTTGACCGGGAGATTGGAAAAGATTTCAACCGCCCTGGTGACGGTCTTGTCCCTTATTTGCACCAGCATCTCGCTAACGAAATAGCCTTCGGCGTTATTGCGATCGATTCCCGTGCCGATGACCGTCCAATCGCCTTCCGGCAACGGAATCTTCTTATCCCCGATTGAAATCTCGTTGGCGACCCGCGTGCCGATGGCGGGCATCATCAGCGACATCGGCAGTTCCGCCTTGTCCGACGATGACTCGCACCCGATCACGGTCGCGACGAGCGCCAGAAATACTAAATAGCGTATCAACATGCTCGCAATTTCGGCCACAAATCGTTTTTTGGACAGCCCGTCGAGAGGGGACAATGTCGTTTCGCCGTCGGCGCCTGCACGACCCTATACCCTTGGGCGCAGGCGGGATACGGGGCCAAAATCATAACCAAGCTGAAACCCGCGATCTAGGCGGCAATTGCTCTCTCCCCGACAACGGGCCGGTCCGCAACGCCGATGCGGGCCTGGCGCGGGGAAATCTTTACTAACGGCCCGAAGTAAATCAAAATTTCGGCGATTAGCGATGGCCAGCGCGTGCCGAACCGGCATTCGCCGCCGCAATGGGATTAACGGGTACGCCGATGGAAAAACCATCAACGGCGGGAACGCCGACACTCCGTTTCATCCTATTTTTGTTCGTGTCGGTCCTGATCGTCAGCGTTACGTTGATCGGAGGTTTGGTTGTCGTCGCCGCCAAAAGCCAAAATCAGGTGGCGATCAGCGACTCCGTTCATCTGGCGCGATCCGTCCTGATGGCGATGGAACGTCGCCTCGCCGACCAACTCCTGGATTACAGTTATTGGGACCAAGGCGTGGACAATCTGGTGACGAAGCTGAATCCAGACTGGGCGGACAACAACGTCGGCGCTTACATGCATGACAAGTTCGGAATTTCTTCGAGCTTCGTACTTGATGATAAAAACCGGCCGATATACGCCTCGATCAACGGCAAGCGCGTGACGGCAGATCCGATCGTTGTTTTCGCCGGCGGTTTAGATCAGCTGATCGCCCGGACCCGGGCAAATCCCCAGACCCAACCGCCGAAACCCGAAGCCGGCCTACTCATCGATGGCGATATCATCCATGTGGTCGCGGCCAGCGTATTGACGCGATATTTTCAAGAAGCGATCCCGGACCGGGCCATCGGAACGGGTTGGGTCTTGATATTCAGCCGCGCGCTGGACAAAAAAATGCTACGGGAACTCGGCGCCAATTACCTTCTCCGCAATCTGCAAATGGCCAAACCCAAAGCGCCCTTACATTCCGCGGCGCTGCCGCTGACGGCAGTGAACGGCACGCCTTTCGGGTACATGACATGGAGCGTGATTTCTCCCGCGCAAACCACCCTTCGATGGTTGTTGCCGCTGATCGGAGTCGTTTTTCTGATCTTCGCGGGCACGGCCTATTTGTTCCTTAAAAAGACGCAATCGATCACCACCACCCTCTATCAACAGATCGCCGATATCGAAACCGCGCAGCGAGCGCTGCAGGCAAGCGAAACGCGATATAGAAATTTTGCCGCCGACGTTGCCCATGAATTGCGGACGCCGTTGGCGGCGTTGCGCTTCCAGCTCGAGACCTTCAAGGACGGGGATGCCGTGTCGAATCTGTGTCGTGACGTCGATCAGATGTCCCGCCTGGTGTCGCAATTATTGGCCGCGACGCAGCTGGACTGGGTGGCCATCAATCGTTTCGACAAAGCCGATCTTCGAGCCGTTTGCATCGATGCGGCGGCGCAATTGGCGCCGCTTGCGATAAAGGAGAACAAGCTGATCGAGGTCGTCGGCGCCGATAAGCCGGTGGTCGTGCGGGGTAACGCCGATGCGCTAATGCAAGCGGTACGCAATCTGATCGAAAATGCCATCCGATATTCCGCTCGCGAAACGACCGTGACCATCGACGTCACCAAGGAACCTTCGATTCGGGTCATGGATCGGGGTTGCGGCATTCCGAAGGAAAACCTGGCCAAGCTGTTCCAGCGCTTCCAGCGCTCGGACCGACGCGGAGGAGGGGTTGGACTGGGTCTCTCGATCGTCAAGCGGACTGCGGAAATTCACGGCGCCTCCCTGGACGTGGAAAACCGGCACGGCGGTGGCGTCGTGTTCTCGATCCGCTTCCCGGCCGAAGCCAACACCGCGGAGCCGGACCAGCCATCAATCCGCGCCATCGGATGACCGCCTTGTTCCGACGGACCGCCCGGCGCAACCCCCGCCGGGCCGGCGATCCGTCGATCCACGATGTGGCGATCTCGAGCGACGGAAGTTTTTGCCCAGGGCCGCGGGCCAGGGGCCTCCGGCGTCGCGACAAGGCGCGCCTAGATGTCGATTTCCTTCACGAACTGCGCGTGTTCCTGGATGTACTGGAAACGCAGTTCCGGCCGCTTGCCCATCAGCTTCTCGACCAGCTTTTCGGTCGATTTGAACTCGGCCGGTTTCTTCTTCCTGTCGGGGATCACCACCCGCATCAGCGTCCGCGTCGCCGGGTTCATGGTGGTCTGCTTCAATTGCGCCGGCGGCATCTCGCCCAAGCCCTTGAAGCGGCTGATCTCGATCTTGGCCGCGCCCTTGAACTCGCCGTTCAGTAAATGGTCCTTGTGGGCGTCGTCGCGGGCGTATGCCGTCCGGGCCCCCTGGTTGAGCCGGTAGAGCGGCGGCATAGCCAAATAAAGATGTTTTGTTTCAATTAATTGCCTCATTTCCTTAAAGAAAAACGTCATCAGCAGCGAGGCGATGTGGGCGCCGTCCACGTCGGCGTCGGTCATGATGATCACCTTCTCGTAGCGCAGGTCGTCCTCGATGAAGGCGTCGCCGGTGCCGCAGCCGAGCGCCTCGATCAGGTCCTTCAGCTCCTGGTTGGCGTTGAGCTTGTCGGCGGTGGCGCTGGCGACGTTGAGAATCTTGCCGCGCAGCGGCAGCACCGCCTGGGTCTCGCGGTTGCGCCCCTGCTTCGCCGAGCCGCCGGCGGAATCGCCCTCGACCAGGAACAGCTCGGTGCCGTCGGCGCGGCCGCGGGTGCAGTCGGCGAGCTTGCCGGGCAGCCGCAGCTTGCGGGTCGCCGATTGCCGCTTCAGGTCCTTCTCTGTGCGCTTCTTGAGCCGCAGCTCGGCCCGCTCGATGGCGTACTCGAGGACGATCTTGGCGGTCTCGGGCGCCGCCGACAGCCAGTGCTCGAAGTGGTCGCGCAAGCTGTTCTCGACCAGCTTCTGGGCCTCCGGATTGGACAGCCGCTCCTTGGTCTGGCCCTGGAACTGCGGGTTGTTGATGAACAGCGACAGCATCACCGAGGCGCCGCCGATCACGTCCTCCGGCGTGATCTTGCCGGCGCCCTTGGCGCCGACCAGCTCGCCGTAGCCGCGCAACCCCTTGGAAACCGCCGAGCGCAGGCCGAGTTCGTGGGTGCCGCCCTGCGGCGTCGGGATGGTGTTGCAGTACGAGCTGAAGAAGCCTTCCTCGTCGAGCGGCCAGGCGATCGCCCATTCCAGCTTGCCGCCGCCGCCGTTGAGGTCGGCGCGGCCGAAGAACGGCTCGGCCGTGAGCGTCCTGCGTTTCGCCAGCGTCGACGCCAGGAAGTCCTTCAGCCCGCCCGGGAAATGCAGCGTCGCCTTGGCCGGCGTGCCGTCCTTGGCCTTCAACAGCTTGGCGTCGCACGACCAGCGGATCTCGACGCCCTTGAACAGATACGCCTTCGAGCGCGCCATGCGGTAAAGGGTCGCCGGCTGGAACCGCGCCTCGGGGCCGAACACCTTCGGGTCCGGGTGGAAGCTGACCGTGGTGCCGCGGCGGTTGTTGACGCCGCCCAGGTTCTTCAGCGGCGCCTTCGGCTCGCCGCGCACGTAAGCCTGCCGCCACAGCGTCTTTTCGCGCGCCACCTCGACCGTGAGCCGGTCGGAAAGGGCGTTGACCACGCTCAAGCCGACGCCGTGCAGCCCGCCCGACGTCTCGTAGACCTTGTCGGAGAACTTGCCGCCCGAATGCAGCGTCGTCAGGATCACCTCGAGGGCGGGTTTCTTCTTGAACTTCGGGTGCGGGTCGACCGGGATGCCGCGGCCGTTGTCGGTGACGGTGACGGTATCGTCGGCGGCCAGGTGCACGTCGATGCGGCTGGCGTGGCCGGCGACCGCCTCGTCCATGGCGTTGTCGAGGACCTCGGCCGCCAGATGGTGCATGGCGTTCTCGTCGGTGCCGCCGATGTACATGCCGGGCCGGCGGCGCACCGGCTCCAGCCCCTCCAGCACCTCGATGTCCTTGGCCGAGTAGGCGTCGCCCTTGAGCCGCGCCTTTTTCGCCGGCTTCGGCGCCGGCTTGTTTGCCGCCGGGGCCGACGCCGGCTTGTTTGCCGCCGCCGCAGACACCGCCTTGCGGCCGTTGCTGCGCGCCGGCTTTTTGCCCTTCGCATTGGCCTTGGCCCTGGGTCGCGCCTTGCCGCGCGACCCGCCGGACCTGCCGGCGGCCATCTGAATGCCGGCCCGCTCGAAAAGATCGCCTGTCATGGTCGTCATCGCCGGGGTAAAAGACCGCCCAAGGGTTTGTCGCGTGATGCCGTGCAAAGCCGTTGCGGACGCCATCCTAATGAAGCCCGCCGCCCGGCGACAAGCATGATACTGTAGTGGTTAACAAAATTCTTACAAGATGTAGTAGGTCTGGAGGTCATTGAGATGCCCAGGAAATCCGCCGCCCAGGCGCGGCAGAGAGCCGCCGTGCCGGCGGCGACCGAGCCGAAAGGCGAATTGGCGATCCGCACCCTGGCGATGCCGGCCGACACCAACCAGCACGGCGACATCTTCGGCGGCTGGGTGATGTCGCAGATGGACATCGCCGGCGGCATTACCGCCGGCGCTCGCGCCAAGGGCAGGGTGGCGACGGTGGCGGTGACCGGCTTCACCTTCCACCGCCCGGTGCTGGTCGGCGACGTCGTGTGCTGCTACGCCGACATCACCCGCGTCGGCACCACCTCGATCACCGTCCACACCGAGGCGTGGGTAGCGCGGCGGCGGGAATCGCAGGCGCGGTTCAAGGTCACCGAAGGCGTGTTCACCTTCGTCGCCCTCGACGCCAAGGGCCGCAAACGCAAGGTGCCGCCGGCATGACGGCGCGGCGGCGCGGCGGGAACTGGATGCCCCGGGCTGCGCCGGGGCATGACGACAGAGCGGACGGAGAGGCCCCGCCACAATCCCGTTCGTCATCGCCCGGCAGAGCAGACGGAGAGGCCCCGCGACAATCCCGTTCGTCATCGCCCGGCAGAGCAGACGGAGAGGCCCCGCCACAATCCCGTTCGTCATCGCCCGGCAGAGCAGACGGAGAGGCCCCGCCACAGTCCCGTTCGTCATCGCCCGGCTTTGCCCGGGCGATCCAGGAACGGGCGGTTGTTGCCGCGGTGGCGCTGCTGGCCGGGCTGTTGGCGCCGGCGGCGGCCGGCGACGACGCCAAGGTGCTCGACGTCAAGGTCGCCGCCGAGACCGGCGGCAGCTACCGCTTCGCGGTCACCGTCGGCCATGCCGACGCGGGCTGGAAGCACTATGCCGACAGGTTCGAAGTGCTGGCCCCCGACGGCGCCGTGCTCGGCACGCGGGTGCTGTTGCATCCGCACGACGATGAGCAGCCGTTCACCCGCGACCTCGGCGGCGTCAAGGTGCCGCCCGGCGTCTCGCGCGTCACCGTCCGCGCCTGGGACAACGTCCACAAGGCGGGCACCCGCACCGTCACCGTGACGTTGCCGCCCAGGCGCTGATTCGCGCCGATTCCGAAAGGCGGGCGGCTTGCGCCGCGGCGCCGGGCAGGCTATCCCTGATCGGCAAAAGCCGCGATCGCCGCAGGGGAGAACCGTCATGCACCTCAAGCCGCTTGGCCGCACCGGCGTGCGGGTTTCCGAGTTGTGCTTCGGCACCATGTCGTTCGGCCTCGAGGCCGACGAGGCGGGGTCGGCCGCGATGTACAAGCGCTGCCGCGACCTCGGCATCAACTTCTTCGATTGCGCCGACGTCTATTCCAAGGGCCGCGCCGAGGAAATTCTCGGGCGACTGATCAAGGGCGAGCGCGACGAGCTGGTGATCACGTCGAAGTGCTTCAACCAGATGGGCGGCGACGTCAATTCCGCCGGCGGCAACCGCCGCCACGTCGGCCGCGCCGTCGAGGCCAGCCTCAGGCGGCTCGGCACCGACCGCGTGGACGTGCTGTTCATGCACCGCTGGGAGCCGCTGGCGCCGCTCGAGGAAGTGCTGCGCGGGCTCGAGGACCTGGTGCGCGCCGGCAAGGTGCTCTATCTCGGCGCCAGCAACTACGCGGCGTGGCAGATCGCCAAGGGTCTCGGCATCGCGGAGCGCCGCGGCTGGACCCGCTTCGACGTCATCCAGCCGATGTACAACGTCGTCAAGCGCCAGGTCGAATCCGAAATCCTGCCGCTGGCCGAGGCGGAAGGGCTCGGCGTCATCACCTACAGCCCGGTCGGCGGCGGCCTGCTCGCCGGCAAGTACGGGCCCGGCAAGCGGCCCAACGTCGGCCGCGTCGTCGACAAGGAGGAATACAAGCTGCGCTACGGCGAGGACTGGATGGTCGAGACCGCCGGCGCCTTCACCGCGTTCGCGAACCGGATGCAGGTTCATCCGGTGAGCCTGGCGGTGGCCTGGGTGAAGGCGCATCCGGCGGTCACCGCGCCGATCGTCGGCGCCCGCAGCGTCGAGCAGCTCGAGCCGTCGCTGAAGGCGCTGGAGATCGAGATGACGCCGAAGCTGCGCGACGAGATCTCGGCCCTCGGCCGCACTCCGCCGCCGGCCACCGACCGGCTGGAAGAGCAGATCAAGGCGAGGGCTTGAGCCGGGCGATTACGGGGCGCGGCGGATTGCGGCGGCACCGCGTTCTCATCCGTCATGCCCCGGCGTAAGTCCGGGGCATCCAGATTGCGGCCCCTGGATCGCCCGGGCCCAAGGGGGGTGCGGGCGTCACCGCCGCAAGAGCCCCCGAGGCCGGGCGATGACGGTTGTCGGGCTGGAGGCGCCGACCCACGGAAGAAAAAAGCGGCCGCTCCCGGCAGGGGAGCGGCCCCAGGTTTAAGCGCGTTCGAGCGCTTAAGGTTCCAAGCGTGCCCCGAAAGAGGCGAACGCTTAGGAGGAGTAATACATCAGGAACTCGATCGGGTGCGGCGTGTGCTCGAAGTTGTACACCTCGTCCCAGCGCAGCTTCATGTACGAGTCGATGGCGTCGTTGGTGAACACGTCGCCCTTCAACAGGAAGTCGCGGTCGGCATCCAGGCTTTCCAGCGCCTCGCGCAGCGAGCCGCACACCGTCGGCACGTTGGCGAGTTCCTCCGGCGGCAGATCGTAGAGGTCCTTGTCCATCGCCTGGCCCGGGTGGATCTTGTTCTTGATGCCGTCGAGGCCGGCCATCAGCATCGCGGCGAAGGCCAGATACGGGTTCGACGACGGGTCGGGGAAGCGAACCTCGACGCGCTTGCCGGCGGCGCCGATGGCGAACGGGATGCGGCAGCCGGCCGAGCGGTTGCGCGCCGAATAGGCCAGCAGCACCGGCGCCTCGAAGCCCGGGATCAGCCGCTTGTAGCTGTTGGTGGTCGGATTGGTGAAGGCGTTGAACGACTTGGCGTGCTTCATGATGCCGCCGATGTAGTGGAGCGCCGTCTCCGACAGGTCCGCGTAGCCCGAGCCGGCGAACGTCGGCTTGCCCTTCTTCCAGATCGACTGGTGGGTGTGCATGCCCGAGCCGTTGTCGCCGGCGACCGGCTTCGGCATGAACGTCGCCGTCTTGCCGAACGTATGGGCGACCATCTGCACGACGTACTTGTAGATCTGCATGTTGTCGGCGGAGCGCACCAGCGGCGCGTAGGTCAGGCCGAGCTCGGCCTGGCTCGGCGCCACCTCGTGATGGTGCTTGTCCATGTTGAGGCCCATGTCCATCATCACCGTCACCATCTCGGCCCTGAGATCGTGGGCGGAATCGACCGGCGGCACCGGGAAATAACCGCCCTTGATCGGCGGCCGGTGGCCGACGTTGCCTTCCTCCAGGACGCGCCCGGATACGTAGGGACCTTCATCGGATTCGAACTCGTAGAGGCAACGGTTCATCGAGACTTCGAAGCGCACGTCGTCGAAGATGAAGAACTCGGCCTCGGGGCCGAAGTAGGCGACGTCGCCGACGCCGGTGGAGGCCAAGTAAGTCTCGGCCTTGCGGGCAATCGAGCGCGGGTCGCGGTTGTAGGCCTGTCCGGTGGTCGGCTCCATCACGTCGCACACCAGGATCATCGCCGGCTGCGCCGCGAACGGGTCCATGGTCGCCGTCGTCGGGTCGGGAACCAGGGACATGTCGGAATCGTTGATCGCCTTCCAGCCGGCGATCGACGAGCCGTCGAACATGATGCCGTCCTTGAACGAATCTTCATTGATGAAGGACGAGCACATGGTCAAGTGCTGCCACTTTCCGCGCGGATCGGTGAACCGGAGATCGACGAAGTTGATCTCGTCGTCCTTCAGCTTTTTGAGGACGTCTTCGGAGGTCTTGCATTTGATAGCCATAACGTGGGTTCCTTTTTCGTGTCTGTCGCTCGCGGCTGCGGCCGCTGATCAGTTTTCGGGGCCCGGCGCGGGCATCGCCGTTGGCGACGCGGTGCCTGGGGGCCGCCAGTGGTTAACTCCCTTGAGGATGTCCTCAGGGGCTCGAAAATTCATGCAGCATGGTGGCGGTTCCTCCTCCCGTGTTTTTTTCCGTTTTATCGTTGGCGAACGCGGCGCCGCGCTCGCTATATCGCGTCCTTTCCCTTTTCGCCGGTGCGCACGCGAATTGCCTCCTCGACCGTCGAGATGAAGATCTTGCCGTCGCCGATGCGGCCGGTGTGGGCGGCCTGCTGGATGGCCTCGACCGCGCGTTCCAGCATCGGATCGTCGACCACCAGCTCGATCTTCACCTTGGGCAGGAAATCGACCACGTACTCGGCGCCGCGGTACAGCTCGGTGTGCCCCTTCTGGCGGCCGAACCCCTTGGCTTCGATGACGGTGATGCCCTGCAGGCCGACTTCGTGAAGGGCTTCCTTCACCTCGTCCAGCTTGAACGGCTTGATGATGGCTTCGATTTTTTTCATGGGCTTCCGATGACGTTTGTCCGTGGGCGGGGTGCGCGCGTGGGCGTGCTGCCCGGCCGGCCGCGGCGATTTGTGTCCTCCCTAACCGCACAGATCGTGCCAACCCCAATTGTCATGCAAGGTAGAGGAATAATCATTCGAGTCCAAAGGATTATGATCTTCGTTTCGGCTTTTGCGCGGCCGTCGGCCCGCGGCAATTGCCCAAATATTGTGCAGATGCCCAGCAAACGAGCGCGGCCGCGGGCGCCGTGCCGAGGCGCCCATGGGTTCGCTCACACATGCTCTCGAATGCGCCGGACGGCGCGTCGGATGTTGTCCGTGGAGTTGGCGTAGGAGAACCGCAGGTAGCCTTCGCCGAAGCGGCCGAAGCTGGTGCCGGCAACGGTGGCGACGCCGGCTTCGGTCAGCAGCTTGTCCTGCAGCGCGGCGGCCTTGACGCCGGTGCCGGTAATGTTGGCGAACACATAGAATGCGCCGCCCGGATCGGGGCAGGTGATGCCGGACGTCTGGTTCAGCTCGCCGACGATGACGCGGCGCCGCTCGTCGAACGCCTTGACCATCTCGTCGACGGCATCCTGCGGGCCTTCGAGCGCGGCGATGCCGGCGAACTGGGTCGCCGCGTTAACGCAACTGTGACAGTTGATGGCCAGCCGCGTCGCCGCGTCGATCAGGTCCTTCGGCCACACCCCGTAGCCGAGCCGCCAGCCGGTCATGGCGTAGGTCTTCGACCAGCCGTCGAGCAGGATCAGCCGGTCGCGCAGAGAAGGGTATTCCAGCAGACTGACATGCTCGCGGCCGCCATACAGCATGCGGCTGTAAATCTCGTCCGACAGCACGACGACCCGGGGATGCGCCTCCAGCCCCTGCACCAGGCGGTCGATCTCGCGCCTCGGCACCACGCCGCCGGTCGGATTGGCGGGGCTGTTGAGGATGATCAGCCGGGTGCGCGGCGTGATCAGGCCGATCACCTCCTCGGCGGAGAACGAATAGCCCGAGTCCTCGTACGACGGCATCGGCACCGCCTTGGCGCCGGAAAAGTTGATCGCCGATTCATAGATCGGAAAGCCCGGGTTGGGATAGATGATCTCGCTGCCTTTTTCGCCGAACATCAGGATGGCGAAGAACATCGTCACCTTGCCGCCGGGGACGATCATCACCAGCGCCGGATCGATGTCGACGCCGCGGCGCTTGGCGATGTCGGACGCGACCGCGCGCCGGAGCTCCGGGATGCCGCCGGCGGGGGTGTAGCCGTGATGGCCGTCGCGCAAGGCGGCCACCGCCGCCTCGACGATATGCGGCGGCGTCTTGAAATCGGGCTGGCCGATGCCGAGGTTGATGATGTCGCGGCCTTGTTCCTCCAAGGCCTTGGCCCGGGCCAGCACCTCGAACACCGATTCCGTGCCCAGCCGCGACATCGCGGCGGCCATTGCGACCATTGACCCGTTCCCCCGTTGGCGACGCGCGATCGCCGGGCTTAGAACGGCACCACCGAGGCGTCCTTGGTGTAGTGCACGTAACCCAAGCTGCCGCCGAACCGGAGCCCGACGCCGGTGCGGATCGGGGCGACCGTGGTATTGCCGGCGCGCTGGTAATTGACGCCGACGCCGGCGACGAAATAGAAGCTGCCGTCGACGCTCGGATAGCGCTGGTACAGGGTTTCGACGTCGCCGAGATTGTAGACCAGCACGAACGTCTTGGACGCGTTGCCGCCGAAGTCGAAGCCGAGCGAGGGGCCCTGCCAGTAGACGTCGACGCCTTTGTGTCCCTTGCGGTTGAGCTCGCCCTTGCCGTAACGCAGCCCGAAAATGAAGGCGCCCGAGACTTCCTCGCCGATGATGTAGGCATTGGGCGCGCCCAGGTCCGAGAACACCTTTTCGACGACCTCGGCCAGGCCCTTGGTGACGCCACCGAAGAACTCGTCCGCGGCCGACAACACCTCGACCTTCGAGAACGTTCCCTCGGCAGCGCGGGCCGCCGGGGCATGCAGCAACATCGCCAGCGCGGCGACGGCGAACGCCGCCACCAGCGGGCGGCAAAGGCGTGTCAATGTGGCCATGGTTCAATCTCCCCGTTGGCGAATGATCCGCACAGATTGGCGCCGGAAACGACAACGTCGGCGTCGCGGTTGTCGCCGACTCTATTGCACCGGACGGCACCCTGGCAACGCGGGAAAGTGCGCGCCAATCGCGGCCGGAGCGGCGCTTGACGGTGATAGGGCGACGGTCTATGTCAGGGGCCCCCCGGCAATGGTGGCTGTAGCTCAGTTGGTTTAGAGCACCTGGTTGTGGTCCAGGGGGTCGTGGGTTCGAATCCCATCAGCCACCCCAAATTCCCATCGACGCGACCGGCCGCAAGACCGCCGCATTCGACCCGCCGATCGGCGCCTCCGGCCGCATCGCGCCGCGGGCGGATCGCCGGCGCCGTTCATAAATTGTTAACGACCGCCTGCTATTCGGGACGATCGGCAGCCAGAAAAGGTTGTCGACGCGGCCGATCCGGCCTCATCAGAAAGCCGGACGCAGCCGCGAAAAATTGAGGAGAAAAAATAATGAAACGCTCCCAGAAGTTCGCTCTCGCTGCGGTAATGTCCGTTGCGCTCGCCGGCCTCGCGTCGGCGACGCCGATGTCGGATTCGGCGTTTGCCGCAGACTCGGCTCAGGCGGTAAGCGGCCCCCTGCGGATGGAGATCATGACGAATTGCCAGGACGGCAGCGCCATGTTCCGAGTCAGGAATGCCGGCGAGGCGTGGCCGAAGTCCAGCACCTTCGCCATCTATCACATGGGCAAGGATGGCCAGACCCTGGTCGCCAAGCGGGCGATGCGTCTGAAGGACGGCCAACGGGCCTCGTTCAAGGTGAAGACCGAAAAGTACCGGGAGGGACAACTCGGCCTCCATGTCGATCCCGGCTGGTACAAGCGCGAATTCGCCTACGACGCCACCATCAGCTGCGGCTGATCGCGCCTGGAGACGGCGCGGGCAGGGAATCGGTCCAGCCCGCCGCCCGATGATCGACGACCGGCGCCGGCGACATTAGCCGCCGCCGGCAACGGCGCGCCGATGCGCCGTCGCCCACCCTCGGCCTCCAGTGACCTCCGTCACTGCGGGGCGATCACGCGCACCCTATGGTTTGCCCTTGGTTTGCAAGGCCCGATTCGGGGCCAAGGGGGCAACATGACCACATCGATGATGGCACCGGTATTCCGGGTCGCCTGCGGCGTGATTTGCGGCATGGCGCTGGGGATGCTGCTGATCGCCGCTTCAAGCATCACGTGACGCCGCGAGGCCGGAACGGCGGAAACCGCCGGCACCGGCCGCAACGGCCGGAGACGATGTCAGGAATCTGTAAGCTCACTAAGGGAAAATCAGGACGGTGCCGTTTGAAATTCGAATCCACGGTATGCGCCGGAATCCGCTTGATCGACGCCGAGTGGCAATCATAATCGGCGCGTTTCGCCACGCCATGATGTGGGATCGCCAGGAATGACCCGTACCAAACGGCGAGCACGGACCGTTGCCGCTGCCCTCGCTGTCGCCGTAGCGAGCGGGGTCGCCTGGCCGGTGCAGGGCTATTTCCAGGCCCACAGTTTCTTCCACGCCAGCGAGAAGTACCGCGAATGGTTCCAAGGCACGGTGTGGATCGAGAACACCCGCGCCGCCGAGAGGCGGCAGGGAATCAGCCGGCCGGACATGGCCGCCAGCATCGCCGTCAAGTACCCGTACAAGGAACAGAAATTCGTGATGACCGAGGCGAAGTGGCAGGATTCGTCGGTCGCCGTCGAACAAGGCAATGGCGATTGGTACGACATCGAAATCGTCCGCCAGCGCGCCGAGATGGATGAACACCCGCCGGCAATGGATTTTCTGGCCTGGATGTACGAAAACGGCCAAGGCGTCGATCGCGACTACCGCAAGGCGTACATGTGGTACGAGCGCGCCAAGCTGGCCGGCGAGCCGAAACTCCGCGGCGCCCCGGCAAAAATTTTCACCCGCCTGACGCCGCAGGAAAGGTTCATGGCCCGGGTGCAGCTGGCCGAGGACATCGAGCACGCGAAAAACAACCCGAAGGGCCGTTACCAGAGCTTCGACACCGTGAACCTGCGGGTGCTCGAGCAACAGCGCGAGAACGGCGTTTCCGACAACGACCAGCCGGCGGACTCCGAGGCGAAGGTCCGCAACTACCGCTGAGGCGCCTTTCCCGACGCCAGGCGTGCATTCCTGAATTTCCAGGCCCAGGCCTTGGCCTCGTCCTCGTTGACCGGCTGGCCCATCAGCCCTTCCAGGTGCACCCGCACCATCAGGTCGAGAGCGCCGAGATGCCCGTTCTCCGCGGCGCGTTCCGCCCACGCCAACGCTTGGCGCTTATCGGCGGCGACGCCGACGCCGTCGCTGTAAAAGGCGTACATGTCGAACATGGCGATCGCATCGCCGCGCTCGGCCGCCGCGCGCATCGCCCGCACCGCATCGGCGGCGCGCCCGACCTGCAGGTAAACCACCGCCGCGGCCCGGTACGCCGCGATGTCGTCGGGGCTCAGCCGCATCACCGCTTCCATCGGCGCCACCGCCTCGGCGTAGCGGCGCACGAAGCCCAGCGCCCCGCCGAGATCGGCCTGCGCGCGCGCGTCGTCGGGACGGGCGGCGGCGATTTTCTGGTAGATTTCCACCGCCGCATCGAAGTCGCCGACGGCTATGAGGCTCTTCGCCAGGTCGCGCTGAATCGCGACATTGCCCGGATTCTCCCGCGCCGCCTGCTGGCAGGCGACGATATCGCCGATCTCGGCGCTGCGCGCGCACTGCGCCGCCGCGTCATCGGGCGCCGCGACCGCGGCCCCGGTGTGGACGAACGCCGACGACGCCAACAGGGAAATTCCGATGATCGCGGCGCGTTTTTGCATGAGTCCTCGGCCGCCAGCCGGGCGTAGGCCAGCCTGGCGATCAGCCCGCCGCCTTGCTGCCGCCATGGCACGGCGGCGAGGCGAAGGTCTTGCCGCCGCGGCGTTGCCACTCGACGGCGGTCAGGGTCTCCATGCTGAGCGCATGGATGCGGTCCTTCAACTCGGCGGCGAGCAAACGGTTGACCTTCTGATGCCGTTGCACCAGCGACAGATTGTCGAAGGCGTCGGAGACGATGACCAGCTTGAAATGCGATTCCGAACCGGGCGGCACGCTGTGCATGTGGCTTTCGTTGACGACCTCGAGATGGCTCGGCTTCAGCGAGGCGCTGATCTTGCTCTCGATGGTGCGTTGCATGGTCACGGGCGTTCTCCTGACGGCGCCGCGGCGAATCGCCGCGGATCGATAAAATAACACAACCTTCCGGAGGCGGCGATCCGTTGTCGGGCGCGCGCCATCGGCCGTCCACGGCCGGGTCTTCGATATAAGATCGGCGGCGCCGCCGGACAAGGGGCGGCGGCCGCATTTCGGCGGCCGCGGTGGCGCCGCCGAGGCCACCGGCGCGGCACGGAAATCAAGCCCGAAACCGGGCCAACGGCCGCTTGCCCTGGGCCATCATTGGCGGTATTCATTCCCCCGATGTCGGGAGTCTCGTGAGGGCGCGATGAGACGAGCGTCCACCTGGGCGGAGATTTGAGTTTCCCCACGTCTGAGGATGACGTCCGAGGAAGACGCCCAAGGATGACGCCGTCTTGGCCAAGTTCGCATCGGGGGATTTTGACCGTCCGCCCGTGGTTGTTGGTCCAGGGGCGGTGTGCGCATCGCCGGCGCGTACGCACGCAGGAGACCCACCGATGACCGTTGCCCAGCCCGTTACGGCCATGAAACCTTCCCCCGAGAGTTCCGTCAGCCATGCCGATATGGCCAATGCCATCCGCTTCCTCGCCGCCGACGCGGTCGAGAAGGCGAATTCCGGCCATCCGGGAATGCCGATGGGCATGGCCGACGCGGCGACCGTGTTGTTTTCGCGTTTCCTAAAGTTCGACCCGACGGCGCCGGACTGGCACGACCGCGACCGTTTCGTGCTGTCGGCCGGCCACGGCTCGATGCTGCTGTACGCGCTACTCTATCTCACCGGCTACGCCGACATGAGCATCGAGGAGATCGGGAATTTCCGCCAGCTCGGCTCGCGCACCGCCGGCCATCCCGAGTACGGCCACGCCGCCGGCATCGAGACCACCACCGGGCCGCTGGGGCAGGGGCTGGGCAACGCCGTCGGCATGGCGCTCGCCGAACGGCTGCTGAATGCCCGTTTCGGCGACAAGCTGGTCGACCATTACACCTATGCCGTCGCCGGCGACGGCTGCCTGATGGAGGGAATCAGCCACGAAGCGATCTCGCTTGCCGGGCACCTGAAGCTCGGCCGCCTGATCGTGCTGTTCGACGACAACCAGGTCAGCATCGACGGCCCGACCTCGATGGCCGTCGGCGACGACCAGTCGGCGCGCTTCAAGGCCTGCGGCTGGCATGTCCAGGCGGTCGACGGCCACGACCCGGAGGCGGTCGCCCGGGCCGTCGAAAAGGCCCGGAAAACCAAGGAGCCGTCGCTGATCGCCTGCCGCACGGTGATCGGCTTCGGCGCGCCGAAGAAGGCCGGCACCGCCGCCACCCACGGCGCGCCGCTCGGCGCCGACGAGGTCGCCGGCGCGCGTGAAAAGCTGGGCTGGCCGCACCCGCCGTTCGTGGTGCCGGCGGAGATCCTCGCGGCCTGGCGGCGCATCGGCGGTCGCGGCCGCGGCGAGCGCGAGGCGTGGCAGGCGCGCTTGCAGGCGGCGGCGAAGGACGAGCGCGCCGAGTTCGAGCGCCGCATGCAGGGCAGGCTGCCGGACGGCTGGCGGCAGGCGCTTGCCGGGCACAAGCGGAAAGTCGCCGCCGAGGCGCCGAAATGGGCGACCCGCAAGGCCTCCGGCGAGGCGTTGACGGCGCTGACCGAGGCGATCCCCGAGCTGCTCGGCGGCTCCGCCGACCTCACCGGCTCGGTCAACACCATGACGCCTTCGACGAAGCCGGTGACGGCGGCCGATTACACCGGCCGCTACCTGCACTACGGCGTCCGCGAGCACGGCATGGCGGCGGCGATGAACGGCATCGCCCTGCACAAGGGCTTGATTCCCTATGGCGGCACCTTCCTGGTGTTCGCCGACTACATGCGGCCGGCGATGCGGCTGTCGGCGCTGATGGGGCAGCGGGTGATCTACGTGCTGACCCACGATTCGATCGGCCTCGGCGAGGACGGCCCGACCCATCAAGCGGTCGAGACTTTGGCGTCGCTGAGGGCGATCCCGAACTTCCACGTCTACCGCCCGGCCGACGCGGTCGAGACCGCCGAATGCTGGGCGCTGGCGCTGCAGCGCGTCGACGGGCCGTGCGGCCTGGTGCTGACGCGCCAGGGCCTGCCGGCGGTGCGCACCGAGCACACCGACGACAATCTCAGCGCCAAGGGCGCCTATGTACTGGCCGACGCCGAGAGCGGCACCCGCCAGGCGACGATTCTCGCCACCGGCTCGGAGGTGTCGATCGCCCTGCAAGCCCGCAAGCGCCTCGCCGCCGACGGCATTCGCGCCGCCGTCGTGTCGATGCCGTGCTGGGCGCTGTTCGACGCCCAGGACGACGCCTACAAAGCCGCGGTTCTCGGCACCGCCGGCGCCCGCGTCGCCGTCGAGGCGGCGGTGCGTCTCGGCTGGGACCGCTACGTCGGACCCTCGGGCGGCTTCGTCGGCATGACCGGCTTCGGCGCCTCGGCGCCGGGGGAAAAACTGTTCCCGCACTTCGGGATCACCGCCGACGCGGTGGTCGCCGAGGTCAAGAAACGGCTTAACTGAATCGACCAAAAGATCAGGGGAGGACGAACGATGACGGATCTCGACAAGCTGGCGAAGACGGCGAACGCCATGGTGGCGGACAACAAGGGCTTGCTGGCCGCCGACGAGAGCACCGGCACGATGGGCAAGCGCCTGCAATCGATCGGCGTCGAAAACGCCGAGGACAAGCGCCGCGACTTCCGCGAGCTGCTGGCCCGCACCAAGGGCCTCGGCCAGTTCATCAGCGGCGTCATTCTGTACGACGAGACGCTGCGCCAGAAGGCCGCCGACGGCACGCCGTTGACCAAGCTGTTTCAGGGCCAGGGCATCATCCCCGGCATCAAGGTCGACACCGGGGCCAAGGACCTCGCCGGCGCCGCCGGCGAGAAGGTCACCGAGGGCCTCGACGGACTCACCGATCGGGTCGCCGAATACGTCAAGCTCGGCGCCCGCTTCGCCAAGTGGCGCGCGGTCATTACCATCGGCCCGCACCTGCCGAGCCGCACCTGCGTGCACGTCAACGCCCATGCGCTGGCGCGTTACGCGAAGATTTGCCAGGAAGGCGGTCTGACGCCGATCGTCGAGCCGGAGGTGCTGATGGACGGCGAGCACGACATCGACCGTTGCGACCGCGTCACCACGCAGACGCTGAACGCCGTTTTCGACGAGTTGTTCGCCCAGGACGTGGCGCTCGAAGGCATGATCCTGAAGCCGAACATGGTGATCGCCGGCTCGGAATGCAAAAAACAGGCGGGCGTCGACGAGGTCGCCGAGCGCACCGTGCAGTGCATGAGGCGCTGCGTGCCGGCGGCGGTGCCGGGCTTGATGTTCCTGTCCGGCGGCCAGAGCGAGGAGGAAGCGTCGGCGCACCTCAACGCGATGAACGCCAAGTTCGGCCCGGCGCCCTGGAAGCTCAGCTTCTCGTACGGCCGCGCCCTGCAGCAGAGCTGCCTGAAGACCTGGAAGGGAGATCAGGCCAACGTCGCCGCCGCCCAGGCGGCGTTGCTCGATCGCGCCCGCGCCAACAGCGCCGCCTGCGCCGGCGCCTACGCCAGGAAAGCCGCCTGACGCGGCGCGGGAGTAGGACAACCATGGCCGCCGCCATCAAGATCGCGCCGTCGATCCTGTCCGCCGATTTCGCCAACCTGGGCGACGAGGTGCGCGCCATCGACAAGGCGGGATGCGATTACGTCCACATCGACGTGATGGACGGCCATTTCGTCCCCAACCTGACCATCGGGCCGCCGGTGATCAGGGGCATCCGCCCGTTGACCCGGAAGACCTTCGACGTGCACCTGATGATCGACCCGGCGCAGCCCCACCTGCAGGCCTATGCCGACGCCGGCGCCGACATCATCACCGTGCACGTCGAGGCCGACGCCCATCTCGACCGCTCGCTGCAGATGATCAAGGGAATGGGCAAGAAGGCCGGCGTGTCGCTGAACCCGTCGACGCCGGCCAACGCCATCGAGCACGTCATCGACAAGGTCGATCTGGTGCTGGTGATGTCGGTCAATCCCGGCTTCGGCGGCCAGAGCTTCATCCCGTCGCAACTCGACAAGATCCGGCGCATTCGCGCGATGATCGGTCGCCGGCCGATCGATCTCGAGGTCGACGGCGGCATCAACGCCAAGACCGCCAAGATGGTCGCCGCCGCCGGCGCCAACGTGCTGGTGGCTGGAAGCGCGGTGTTCAACGGCGGCGATTACGGCGACGCCATCGCGGCGTTGCGCGTCGCGGCCGGCGGCAAAAGGCCGTCGTCGTCTAGGAAATCGCGTCGATCTGCTCGTCGGTGAGGCCGCCGGGGACCACCGTCACCGGCACCCGGAGCGTGCCGGCTTTTTCCCGCAACAGGTAGGACACCAGCGGTCCCGGACCTTCGGGCCCGGTGGAGGCGCCGAGGATCAGGACCGAGATGTCGGTCTGCTCGTCGATCAGCTTGACCAGTTCCTGTTCCGCCTTGCCCTCGCGGATGTAGACGACGGGCGTGTGGCCGGTGCGCTTCTGCACCACCGAGGCGACCACCTGGATCAACTCTTCGGCGCCCTCGCGGGCCTCTTCCTTCATGCGGTCGCCGACGGCCATCCAGTGCTGGAACTCGGCCGGCTCGATCACGTAGAGCAGCGCGATCCGGCCGCCGGTGTTGGTGGCGCGACGGCAGGCGTAGCGCAACGCCTGGCCCAGTTCCGCGCTCTCGTCGACGACGCACAGGAACGTGCGGGGCGAAATCTTGTCCGATTTTTTGGGTTTGCTGCTCATGGCGGTTACGCCCGGCGGAACACGGCGCTGGCCAGCCATCCTGCCATCGCGGCGATCAGAATGGCAAGCACGCCATAGGCAAGGGAATGGCGGTGCGCGAAATTGTACACGCCGGCCTCGAAGCCGAACTTGCGCACCGTCATCAGCGTCGTCTTCCAGCTGACCACCTTGTTGTTGCGGACAAGGTAGACGTCGATACCGTAGGTGCCGGTGGCGACGTTGGCGGGGAAGGTGATGGTGGTGCGGAACAGGCGGTTGCCGAGGAAGGTGACGTTTCCGGGCTGCCGGCCGTACAGGCCCTGATGCTGCATGTTGCGCACCAGCGCGTCGCGGAAGCGCGCCACCTCGATCGGATCGAGGTTCTTCAGTTTCGGCTTCAGTTCGATCGAGCGGACGCCGATCTGGTTGTCGAACAGCACCTCCGGCGTCGCGAACTCGTTCAGCGGCCGGTTGGTCGCGATGGCATAAAAGCCGGGCACCTGCTCGAAGACGATCTGGTCGCGGTTGACCCACACGCCGGCGATCCGCTCCTTGCGCCGCACGGTTTCGTTGCGGGCCGGTCCGCGCACCACCACGACCACGTCGCCGGGACCGCCGACGACGCCGAACAACAGCAGGTCCGCGCCGGTGAAGCCGGTGGTGATGGCGACGACGGGTGCCGACAGGTCGACCACCAGGTCCTCCGCCGCGGCCGCGGGCCGGACCGCCAGCGCGGCCCACGCCGCGGCCAGCACGCCGATGAGGATGCGCGTGTGTTGCTTCATCGATGATTCCCCGTATCGATCAGCGAATAGAGGTCCTGGGGCGTCGCCACCAGGTCGAAGGTCAGTTTTGCGCATACCACCAACACCAATAACGCCAACAGTCCGCGCAGATGGTCGCCCTGCATCCGGCTGCTGAAGCGTGCGCCGATCTGGGCGCCGATCACGCCGGCGGCCAGCAACAGCATCGCCAGCACCACGTCGACGGTCTGGTTGCTGATCGCCTGCAGCACGGTGACGTTGGCGGTGACGAAGATGATCTGGAACAGCGACGTGCCGACGACCACCACCGTCGGCATGCCGAGCATGTAGATCATCGCCGGCACCATCACGAAGCCGCCGCCGACGCCCATGATCGCCGACAGCACGCCGACGACGAAGCCGACGCCGAGCGGCAGCAGGGCGCTGATGTACAGGCGCGACTTGCGGAACCGCATCTTCAGCGGCAGGCCGTGAATCCAATAATGGTGATGGCGTTTGGTCAGCGTCTGGGTGCGCCGCCGCAGCATGGCGCGGATGCTTTCGCTGAACATCAGGCCGCCGATCACCGACAGGAACGCCACGTAGCTGAGCTTGATCACCAAATCCACCTGGCCGATATGGCGCAGCAGGGTGAACAGCCAGACGCCGAAGGATGATCCGACGACGCCGCCGACCAGCAGCACGATCCCCATCTTGAAATCGACGTTGCCGCGCCGCCAATGCGCCAGCACGCCCGAGACCGACGAGGCGACGATCTGGTTTGCCTCGGTGGCGACCGCGACCGCCGGCGGGATGCCGATGAAAATCAGCAGCGGCGTCATCAGGAATCCGCCGCCGACCCCGAACAGCCCCGACAGCAAGCCGATGCCGCCGCCCATTCCGAGCAGGAGGAAAACGTTGACGGACAACTCGGCGATGGGAAGGTATATCTGCATCGCTCATATCCGCCCGGTTTGCGGCTTCGGCGCGACGGCAACGTGCGGGTGCACGAACATGCTGCGCGGCCTATTCCGCGGATCGCCGAGGATACGTCCCGGGGTCGCGGCAATGGTCTCGGAAAGGAATAAAAATTCCTTTAAAAATAACAAGTTATCGCTTCTATGGGAAATCGGCCGCGATGTCAACAGCGGCCGCGTCGCCGTCGCACCGGCGATCACCGGGCGAAATCCCCGCCGCTTCGCGTCGCCGGTCATTGGCGCACCACGGCGGCCAGCGAGTAGACGTCGACCGGCGCCGCCACCAAGTCGACCGCGATCTCGATGCACACCGCCAGCACCACCAGCGCCAACAGCCCGCGCAAATGCTCGCCGCGCATCCGTGTGCTGAAGCGGGCGCCGACCTGGGCGCCGACCACGCCGCCGGCCATCAACATCAACGCCAGCACCAAGTCCACCGTTTGCAGGCTGGCCGCTTGCAGGACGGTGACGTTGGCGGTGACGAAGATGATCTGCAGCAACGACGTGCCGACAACCACCCCCGTCGGCATGCCGAGCAGATAGATCATCGCCGGCACCATCACGAAGCCGCCGCCGACGCCCAAAATGCCGGTCAGCACGCCGACGAAGAACCCGACGCCGATCGGCGGCAGGACGCTGATGTACAGGTGCGAGCGGCGGAATCGCATCTTCAGCGGCAGGCCGTGAATCCAGTAATGTTGATGCCGCTTGGTCAATACCTGCCGCCGCCGCCGCAGGGCGGCGCGAATACTCTCGCTCAGCATCAGGCCGCCGAGCAACGCCAGCACCGTCACGTAGCTCAGCTTGATCACCAGGTCGACTTGGCCGAGGCCGCGCAGAACGGAGAACAGCCACACGCCGCAGGACGATCCGGCGATGCCGCCGACCAGCAGGATCATCCCCATGCGGAAATCGACGTTGCCGCGCCGCCAGTGCGAGATGACCGCCAACAGGGACGGACCGATGATTTGATTGGCGCTGGTCGCCACGGCCACCGGCGCCGGGATGCCGACGAGGATCAGCAACGGCGTCATCAGGAATCCGCCGCCGACACCGAACAGCCCGGAAAGAAACCCGACGGCGCCGCCCATGCCGAGCAGGAGGAAAACGTTTACCGACAACTCGGCGATGGGCAGGTAAATTTGCATCCCTTTGGCGCCTCAGGGCCGCGCTGCGGACAACGCCGCAGCCAGCCCGCCTTCGGCACGGGCGGGCCGGGGCGGGGTGCGGTCGCTGGAGGGCTGTCTCGCCATTTTTTTTGAGCGTCGAAAAGACAATCCCGGCGGATTCTCCGCCGCGCCGGGCGTCCGTCGATCAAAAACGAGATTTCCTTTTTGAAATAATGATTTGCGGCTTTTATTTTAAATCGATCCTGATGTCAACCGCCGGCACCGCGACGCGCGCCGCGGCGAATCCGGTTTGCTCATCGGCGGGCGATATTGCCTATAATCGATCGTCAACGGACCTGGCGACGATCTCCGGTGCTGGACAACCAAGATGACGACGACGCTCGACACACGCGGTCTTAAATGCCCGTTGCCGGTGCTCAAGACCAAGAAAGCGATGAAAACCCTGTCGGCCGGGGCGACGATCACCGTGCTTGCCACCGATCCCAGCGCCGTCAAGGATTTCCAGGCGTTCTGCGCGGCCACGGGGGACCGCCTGCTGGAAAGCCGGGAAGCCGGCGGCGTGTTCACCTTCGTGATCGAAAAACAGGCATGACCGGCGGCCGCGAATGAGGGACGGGAAGATCGCAGCGATGACCAAGCGGCGCAAACCGCGAACCCGCAAGCCGCCGGCTCCGGCGGGCACGGGCGCAGCCGCGGCGAAGACCGGCGACTGGGCATATCGTCTTGTCGAGGCGGCGCCGTCGTTGATCTGCCTGTGCCACAAGGGTCTCGTCACCTACATCAACGACACCGGCCGCCGATGGGTCGGCCTGAAGTCCGCGAAGGCGGCCATCGGCCGGCCGTTGGTCGAATTCGTGCACCCGGACGATCGGCGTGCCGTGGCCGCCAGGATCAACGGCCGGGCCGCGCTCGACGGAACGCTGTCGGTCAAGCTGGCGTGCGGCAAATTCAAGGCTTTCCCCGCCGAGATGACTCTCAGCCGCTTCAACCCGGCCGACCGCCGGGCATTGCTGGTGCAGGCCTTCGATGCGGCGCACCGGCGCAAGACCGACGCGGCGAACGAGAAGACCCGCGACAAGCTGCAGCGTCGCTTGAGTGCCGAGGCCGCGGCGCGACGCCGGGTCGAGGACAACCTCAACTTGGCGGCCCAGGTGATTTCCAATCTGGGCGAAGGCGTCATCATCCTCGACCGGCGGCGGCGGGTGACCTCGGTGAACCCGGCGTTCACCCGGATCACCGGCTACGCCGCCGAGGACGTTGTCGGCGAGCCGGCGCCGTTCGAGCGCGCCCACGCAAAACGCAAGGCGCCGGCCAAGAAAAAGCGCAAAGGCAAAGCCGCCAAAAAGACCGCCGCCGAAGCCGCCGACGAGGGCGCCCAGCCCGAGATCGGCCCGACGATCTGGGCCGCCGCCGAACGCGACGGCCGATGGCAAGGCGAGTACTGGAACAAGACCAAGGATGGAGTCGACTACGCCGAGCGGCTTTCGGTGTCGACCATCACCGACGATGGCGGAAAAATCCTGCAATACGCCGCCGTCATCAGCGACATCACCCGGCGCAAGGAGGACGAGGAAAGAATCCTCTATCAGGCCAACTACGACACGCTGACCGGACTGCCCAACCGATCGCTGTTCCTCGACCGCCTGAACCGGGCGCTGACGACGGCTGCCCGCGCCCGCGGGCGGGTCGGACTGATGTTCATCGACCTCGACGGCTTCAAGCTGGTCAACGATACCCTCGGCCACGACATCGGCGATTTGCTGCTGCGCGAGACGTCGGAGCGACTTGGCCACTGCATCCGTGTCAGCGATACCGTCGCCAGGCTCGGCGGCGACGAGTTCACGGTGCTGATGCCGAACCTCGACGACGCCAGCCACGCGCCGCTGGTCGCCCAGCGTATCATCGATTCCCTGTCGGACGCGTTCCACTTGAGCGGCCACGAATCGTTCGTTTCCGCCAGCATCGGCATCACCGTCTATCCGGAGGACGCGACCGACGCCAACGAGCTCCTGAAGAACGCCGATTCCGCCATGTACCGGGCCAAGGAGCTGGGCAAGGGCAACTACCAGTTCTTCACCGAAGAGCTGAACCGCGAACTGACCGAGCGCCTGACCATCAAGAACGGCCTGGCGAAGGCAATCCAACGCGGGGAGCTGAGCCTGTTCTACCAGCCCAAGCTCGACCTCAAGAGCGACGCCATCACCGGCGTCGAGGCGCTGATGCGCTGGAACAGCAAGCAATTGGGCGTGATCTCGCCGGCGCGCTTCATTCCGGTGCTCGAGGAAACGGGGCTGGTGGTCGAGATCGGCGCGTGGGCCATCGACACCGCCTGCCGCCAGCATCGCGAATGGCAGGAAGCCGGATTGCCGCCGGTCCGCGTCGCCGTCAACCTGTCGACGCGGCAACTGCGGGAGCCGTCGTTCGCCGCCGTCGTCGAACGCGCGCTCGAGGCGTCGGGGATCGGCCCCGCCGGACTGGAGATCGAGATCACCGAGAACCTGCTGATCAACCAGGCCGGCAACACCATCGCCACCTTGGCCAAGCTGCACGACCTCGGAATCCACGTTACCCTCGACGACTTCGGCACCGGGTATTCGTCGCTCAACCATCTCCGGCGCTACCCGATCGACACCATCAAGATCGACGGCTCGTTCGTCTCCGACATCGCCACCAATTCTGACGACGCCGAGATCATTCACACCATCATCAACATGGGAAAGACGCTCAACCGCACGGTGGTCGCCGAGGGCGTCGAGTCCGCCGTGCAGGTCGACCTGCTCCGCCAATACGGCTGCGACGAAATCCAGGGATACTATCTGTGCAAGCCGCTGCCGGCGGCGGCGCTGACCAAATTCCTCCGCGAACGGACCGGGTCGCGCAAACAGGCCGGCAGATAAGTTTGCCCCCGACATTGCCGCCGGTGATCGCGAGACTCGCCGCATTCGGCCGGAAAACCGCCCAAATGGCCGCGTTGGGACAGCAAAAGTTAACCGATTTTAAAAAAAATCTGCGCTAGGTTGAGCCCCTGGCAATTGCCACCCCGATGCCGAGGAGGGCGCCGAAATCATGCGCTGGAAAATGGCGGCGGCAGGCGTGCTGGCGGCGGCGTTGGCTTCGCCGGCGTTGGCGGCCGGCCCGACGACCGTCGCCCAGGCGCAAACGCCGCAATCGCCGCAACCGCCGGCCGGCCAGCATCCGCCGGCGTCCGCCCCAGCCGCCGGGGACGTCGAGGCGCTGAGCTACGTTCATCCGGGACGCCAGTTCGTCATTCCGCTGCCGAAGGGCGTCCAGGTTTCCGAACCCGACAAGGCGCGGGTGATCCTGGACTCGCGCCAGGGCTACCGGATCATCATCCAGACCAACGACGCCAATCCGCGGATCCCGCTGCCGCAGTTGAACGACAAGTTCGAGGCCCAGTACCTGGGAACCGGCAAGTCGTTTTCCATCAAGCTCCAGGAACACCCGTCGACCGTCGCCGGCCTGCCGGCGATCGAGGCCAAGTACGAGGGCGCAGGCAGCCTGGCTAGGCTGATCATGGTGCGCGGCGCCAAGACCGATTACGTGTTGATGTTCTTTGCGCCGCGCGAGCGGTTCGAGGTCCTCGACCGCGAATTCCAATGGCTGCTCGATAATTTTCGCCCCAACCCGGCGGACCGCGCCACCGCCGCGTTGCCGGCAAAGCCGCCGCCGTCGATGATGCGCTTCGCCGACGCCCGCTACGGCTATACGATCGACTACCCCGGCGACTGGCGGTCCGACAAGCCTTCCGCGACGATCGCCACCTTCAGCGGTCCCGAGGGAACCGCCGCCTATTTCGCCAGGATCATCATCCAGAACGTGCAGCCGCCGGCCGCGGCCGCGACGACGGCGCAGGCAACCGAATGGACGCTCGGCGACCAGAAACGCGTGCTCGAGCGCGAGGCCCGCGACGTGGCGTTGCTGATGGAACAGCCGCTGACGTACAAGAGTGCCCGGTTCAGCCTCGCCGGCCGGCAGATGCTGGTGACCTATTCATTCGGCGGCGAACGCTACCGGCGGTGGGTCATCGTGGTGCCAAGACCGAAGGGAACGATCACCCATGTTTGGATCTACAGCGCGCCCGAGGCGCAGTTCGAGACCTTCCGGCCGGTTGCCGAGGCGGTCCTGAAATCATGGACTATCCAGGCCGACGGCAATTGAGCAAGCCATTGTTTAACCACATTTATCGGTTTTGATGTCGGCATGACAGCCGCGGCAACCCGCTCCGCCCGCGCGATCCCTCGGGGCGCCGCCCGCGCCGGCCGCCGATGGCGGCTGTCGGCGGCATTGGCGCCGTGGCTGGTCGCCGCTTCGACGCTGTTGCCGATGCCGCTGGCGGCGCAACAGGAGCGGAACGATCCGCCGCCGTCGGTGGACAATCTGGTCAAATACTTCGAAACCATCGTGTTCGGGTCCGAATATTCGGGCGTGGCGCCGTCCCGGGTGATCAAGAAATGGACCGATCCGCTACGCATCGCCGTCCGGTCCTTCGAGGAGACGGCGACCGGCGAAGGCGGCAAGGAAGAACGAACGTTGGCTCCGATCAAGGTCAAGAAGCCGTTCCTCAATTTCATCCAGAAGCACCTCAACAGCTTGGTCGAGGCCACTGGTCTCAAGACCGAGGACGCCAAGGTCACCGGCAAGCCGCCGAATTTCATGATCAACTTCGTGCCGCGCAAGTACATGGCGGATCCGCGGCTGGTCGACGCCAACCCGGCGCTGTTGAAGCGGATGGCGGCGGAAGGCGGGTGCTATTTCGTGATCTGGGCCGACGACAGGACCGGCAGCATCCAGCGCGTCGTGATCATTGTTAATGCGGAACGTTTGCTAATTCGCATAAACCATTGTTTATTGGAAGAAATGACCCAAAGCATGGGGCTGCCGAATGACAGCAACGATATCAGTCCGTCGATCTTCCGCGACGACAGCCGGCGCACCGATCTGACGCGCACCGACCTGATCATGGTGAAGGCGCTCTACGACCCGCGACTGACGCCGGGAATGCCGATGGCGGAAGCGATGGCCAAGGTGCGGGACGTGATCGCCGACCTGAACGACAAGCTGCCGGGAAAATGATCGTTGCCGACCGGCTCGCGGCGCTGCAATCGACCCGCCGCTAACGGATTGTTAAGCATAATTTATTAGCGATAGGACGGGGACTCCCTGGAGAGCGCCGGGGGTATCGGCGTCCGCCAGCCGGCATTCGGTCCGGCATCCGATGGGGCATCGGAGAGTGAACCTGGGATCGCGGCGGTGACTGAGCGCACATGTTCGAGCGCATGAAAAAGCAACGGCCGGGCCGGCTCCGGCTGGGCGCCGTCGCCACCATGCCCGGCGGGGTGTTCGACATCGCCGTCGCATCGCTGTTCATCAACGTGCTCGGGTTGGCCATGCCGTTGGCGCTGATGCGCATTTTCGACCGCGTCATCCCCGAGCGCGACGCCGCGGCGATGTTCTGGCTGGCGGCCGGCGTAACCAGCGCATTGATTCTCGAGGCATTGCTCAGGCTCGGCCGGGCCTACGTCGGCGGCTGGATGGGCGCGCGCTTCGAGCACATGACCGGTTGCGGCGCCGTCGAGCGGCTGCTCGGCGCCGCCATCACCGATTTCGAGAAACGCGGCGCCGGCGCCTATCTGGAGCGCCTCAATGCCTTGAAGCCGTTGCGCGAACTCTATGGCGCGCGCGCCGTCGGGGCCATCGCCGACCTGCCGTTCGCGCTGTTGTTCCTGGGCGTCATCGCCTTTCTCGCCGGAACCCTGGCCCTGGCGCCGATCGCGGTGATCGCGCTGTTTTGCCTGGCCGCCCTGGCCGTCGGGCGGCTGCGCTCGGCGATCGCGGAGGGGATGCTCGCCAACGACCGGCGCTTCGGCTTCATCATCGAGGTCCTTGGCGCGGTTCAGACCGTCAAGGGTCTCGGCATGGAGGAACAGATGCTGCGGCGCTACGAGCGGCTGCAGGAAACGTCCGCCGACGCCGACTATCGGCTGGCGCTGAATCAGGGCCGCAGCCTCGGCTTCGGAGCCGTGTTGTCGCAACTGGCGCTGATCGGCGTCGCCGGCGCCGGCGCGGTCTACGTCGTCCAAGGCAGCCTCACCGTCGGCGGCCTGGCGGCCGCCATCATGCTGACCGGCCGCGCCGTGCAGCCGTTCGAGGACATGGCCGCCTTGTGGCCGAGGCTGCAGGCGGCGCGTTTCGCCCGCGAGCGGTTGCAGCAGATTCTCGACCTGCCCGTCGACAGGCCGACCGGGCTGCTGGAGCTGCCGGCAATCAAGGGCGCCATCGATTTCGACGGCGTCGGCTTCAGCTACGGCAAGGGCAAGGACGGCGAGGACCTGCCGCCGATATTCAACGATCTCGACCTGCATATCGAGGCCGGCCAGACCGTCGGCATCATCGGCCGCAGCGCCAGCGGCAAGACGACGTTGTTGTACCTGATGATGGGCGTATTGACGCCGACCGCCGGCGTCGCCCGCATCGACGGCTACGACCTGCGCGAATGCGATCCGGCGCAGATTCGCCGCCAGGTCGCCTACCTGCCGCAGCAAGCCAGCGTTTTCAACGGCACCGTTTTGCAGAACATCACCATGTTCCGCGACGATCGCGCCGACGACGCACTGGCAATGGCCGGGTTGCTCGGCCTCGACGACTTCTTCAACCAGTTGCCCAAGAGCTATGAAACCCGGATCGGCGAGGGCGCCGAAGACAAGCTGCCGCGCGGCACCCGCCAGCGCATCGCCATTGCCCGGGCGTTGGTCGACAAGCCGCGGGTCCTGTTGTTCGATGAGGCCAATGCCTTCATCGACGGGCCCGCCGACGCGCGCCTGATGGAGGTGCTGATGCGGCTGCGCGGGCGGGTGACCCTGGTGATGGTGACCCAACGGCCGTCGATGCTGCGGCTCTCCGATCGCATCCTGGAAATTCGCGATGCCGGACTGTTCGAGCACAAGCTGCCGTCGCAAGGCGCGGCGAAAGCCCCGCAACAGGCCGGCGGCCGCGCCGCCCCGCCGCCCCGGGCGGCGCCGGGACCGCAACCGGCATGAGCGCGGCGTTGCAAAGCGCACCGTCGGCCGCGCCGCCCGCCGCCGGCCTGATCGGGACCCCGTTCCCGCCCGACGAGCGCGTCGGCGCCGATCGCGGCGCGATGGCGGGAATCCGGGTCGCGAGCGACCTATCGGCGTGCCTGCTGCCGCTGCTGGAGGCGCTCGGCTGGCGCGGCCACCCGCAGGAGGTCGCCGAGGCGCTGCCGCACTTCACCGATAGCCTCGACATCACGGCGTTTCGCAATGTGATGGCGGCGCTCGGCTACCACAGCTACGGCGAGGACGGGGACCTCAACGATATCGAACCCGACATGACTCCGTGCCTGTTCGTACCCGACGACGGCTACGCGATGGTGCTGGTCAGCGGCGACGCCGAGACGTTGCAGGCCTTCGACCCCGTCCGCGGCCGCTACGGCGATCTTCCCGAGCAACCGATGTTCGGCACCGCCTACGCGTTCGCGCCATTGACCGAAGTGTCGCCGCCGCTCGAGGAACAGGCGACCGACTGGCTGCGTGCCATCGGCGGGCGTTTCAAGGGTCTGTTCCGCCAAGCGCTCGGCATCAGCCTGCTGATGACGCTGCTCAGCCTGGCGACGCCGCTGTTCGTGCTCGCCGTCTATGATCGCGTGGTCGCCGCCGCGGCGCTTTCCTCGCTGGGGTATGTTGCCGCCGGCGTCGGCATCGCGGTGGCGTGCGAGTGGGTTTTGCGGTCGATCCGCTCGCGCGTCTTCTCGTTCGTCGGCGCACGGCTCGACAACATCGTCGGCGTCGAGGTATTCCGCAAGACGCTGTCGCTGCCGCTGGCGCTGATCGAGCGCATCACGGTCGGCGCCCACGTCAACCGCATCCGCGACTTCGAGACGGCGCGCGAATTCCTCACCGGGCCCGCCGCGCCGGCTTTGTGCGAGTTGCCGATGGCCTTGGTGTTCGTCGTCGCCATCGCCTATCTCGGGGGCTGGATCGCCGTGGCGCCGGTTTCCGCCATGGCGCTTTCCGCGGCGCTGGCGTTGTCGCTGCGGCCGATGATCGGCCGCCGCGCCGCGCGCGCCGCGGTGGCCGCCGCCGAGCTGCAGCAGATGACGATCGAGACGCTCGCCGGCATGCGGGCGATCAAGTACTGCGGCGCCGAGGCGACATGGCTCGCCCGCTACCGCAAGCTGTCGGCCGAGGCGTCGCTGCACGAATTCCATTCGTCCCAGTTCTCGTCGCTGGTGGCGGCGATTGGCGCTTTCGCGCTTGTTGGCGGCGGGCTGGCGGCCGCCATCTCCGGAGCTTACGCGGTGCAGGAGGGCGAGATGACGCTCGGCGCGCTCGCCGCGTGCCTGATCCTGTCGTGGCGGGCGATGCTGCCGATGCATGCGACAATCAGCGCGCTCGGGCGGTTCGCGCCGGTCGAAACCGGCGTCGCCCGCCTCAACGAGCTGATGGCGATCAAGGCCACCCGACCGGCAGGCCCGCCGGCCCACGCGCTGACGCCGATCAAGGGCAGGGTGGCGTTCGCCGGCATCAAGCTCCGCTATGACCCGGAGCTGCCGCCGGCCCTCGACGACATCAGCTTCGACATGAAGAAGGGCCGCATCGTTGCCGTGCTCGGCGGCAACGGCGCCGGCAAGTCGACCCTGATCAAGCTGCTCGCCGGCATGTACCAGCCCGACCAGGGCAGCATCCTGATCGACGAGCGCAACGTGCTCGGCATTCCCGTTCACGAGTTGCGTCAGGCGATCGCTTACGTACCGCAGACGCCGCAGTTCTTCTACGGCACCATCGCCCAGAACCTGCGCCTGGCGCACCCCACCGCCAGCGACGACGACCTGCGCTGGGCGGCGCGCCAGGCCGGGGCGCTCGAGGACATCGAGGCGCTTCAACAGGGCTCGGGCGATTGGAAGCGCACGGGCTTCGACGTGCGCCTCGGCGACAGCGGCGCCGGCCAGGTGTCGCCGGGATTGCTGCAGCGGCTGAACCTGGCGCGCGGCTATCTGAAACGGGCGCCGATCCTGCTGCTCGACGAGCCCGGCAGCGGCCTCGATATGAAGGGCGACCAGGCCCTGATGCGGGCCCTCGCCAACTTAAGGGCGCAGACCACCGTGTTCATCGTCACCCACCGCCCCAGTCACCTGAAGATGGCCGACCGCATCATCTGGCTCGACAAGGGCAAGGTCCGCTCCATCGGCCGACCGAAAGTCGTCATGCCGTCAACCGGAGGAATCCCATGATCGCCGCTTCCGACGAACCCGCGGCCGCGCCCGATATCCGCCTCGGCGACCGCCGGCCGCGGGTGATGGCCCAATCGATTGCCCTCGACGAGGAGGGCAGCCCCGGCCTGCTGCAAAAGGCCGCCGCCGCCATCGTGGTGGCGTTGCTGGCGCTGGTCGTCTGGTCCGGCTTTCTCAACGTCGAAGAAACCGTGACGATTCCGGGCAGCGTGATCGCCGGCGCCGAGATCAAGCCTGTCCGCCACGCGGACGGCGGTACGGTCGCCGAAGTCCTGATCAAGAACGGCGACCGGGTCGAGGAGGGGCAGATCCTGTTGCGCCTGACGTTGGGCGAGCTCCGGCAGGACCTGGAGGGATACAAGGCGCGGCGCGCCGGCGTCGGTCTGCTGGCGGCGGACCTGAAGGCGCTCGGCAACAGCAAGGATCCCGATTTCTCGTTCGCGCTTCCCGACCACAAGGATCTGGTGGAGAAGGAACGCGCCATCTTCGAGGGCCTGAAGGAAATCATGGACTCGAACCGCCGCAAGATGGAGGGCGAAATCGCGAAATTGGCCAAGGATCTCGAAGACGCGACGAAGCGCCAGGAGGCGCTGTCCAAGACCACCGATATCCTGGAAGAGGAAATGCAGTTCCGCGAGGACCTGTTCAAGAAAGGCCTGACCGACAGGGGCGTTTACGACGAGACCAAGAACCAGGTCGAAAAAGCGTACAAGGACCTGGCCGAGTTGACCGCCGAGCGGCAAAAAATCGCCAAGAGCATGACGGACACCAAGAACCGGTTGCGCGCCTTCGAGACCCGCGTGCGCGGTCGGGCAATGAACGAGCTGACGACCGTCGTTTCGGCGCTCGAAGGGCTCGACAAAACGGTCGGCAACCTGGAGGCGCGGGTCGCCGGCCTCAACGTCGCCGCGCCCGCGGGCGGGGTGGTGCGCGCCGCCCGGCTTCCGGCGGTCGGCGCCGAGATGCCGCGCGACGCCGAGATCCTTGAAATACTGCCGCTGGCCGGCGAGACCTCTGTCGAGGCGCGGATTCCGACCAAGGAACTCGCCCGCATCGCCGTCGGCGCCGCGGTCACGGTGAAGCCGACCGCAAGCGGCCGCGCCGGCATCGCCGGGCAAGTGACCGAGATCACGGCAACGCCGACCACCGACGACAGCGGCGAGGCCTACCACAAGGCGGTGATCGCCATCGCCGGCGACCCGTCGCGGCCGTCCCCGGCGCGCCCGCGCCTGGTTCCGGGCACCGCCGTCGAGGCCGCGGTGACGATCGGCAGTCGGCCGCTTTATGCCCACCTCTGGCGGAAGGTCGCCGGCGGCGGTTAAGCCTCGTCGCCGGCGCTTGCCGGCGCGCCGATCGCCTGGTGCATCTCGACCGCGAGCGCGATCATCCGCTCGGTCTCCGACCACAGCCCGAGGCCGGGCACGTCCGCGACCTCGAACCAGGCGGCCTCGGCGGCGTCGCCGCCGGCGCGCAAGGCGCCGGCGTGGACGACCGCAAACACGTCGACGAGCGTGTAATGGAATCGGATGCGGCCCGATTCGTCGTTGCGGATGGTGTCAACCACGTCGAGCAGGCCCAGCACCTCGACGTCGAGGCCGGTTTCCTCACGCACCTCGCGCGCGCCGGCCGCGAACACCGTCTCGCCGAGTTTCTGGGCGCCGCCGGGCAGGCTCCACTGGCCCTCGCGGGGCGGCTTGCCGCGGCGCACCAGCAGCACCTTGCCGGCCGCCAGCACCACCACGCCGACGCCGACCACCGGGCGATCCGGATATTCCCGGGACATCTCGCGTATTGCCTCCGCATCGTTGCCGCGCCGCCGCGACGGCTAGAATCGTAAATGATGTTTTTCCCGTCGTCTCAAGCTACCATATGGACGCCGTGGGCAATCGCACAAACGCCCGCCGCAAGGAGCGCAGCGACGATGGCCAGTACGGTATTGCAACGCCAGACCCTGCAGGCCGGCGACCGCATTTTCAAGGAAGGCGACGAAGGCAACTCGGCCTATGTCGTGCAATCCGGCGAGGTCGAGATTTTCAAGACCGTTGACGAAAAGGAGGTCGTCCTCGGACGCGTCGGCCAGGGCGGCATCTTCGGCGAAATGGCGCTGATCGATTCCAAGCCGCGGATGGCCGGAGCCCGGGCGTCGAAAGGCTCGACCATCATCGTCGTCACCCGCGACATGTTCGAGCAGAAACTGAACAAGACCGACCCGTTCATCCGCGGCCTGCTGAACATTCTGGTCGACAGCATCCGCAAAATGGCCAAATAAAGCGGCGGCCGACCGCCGGCGGACGCGGGCGCGCCGTTTACGCCGCCGCGCCGCCGTTGCAACGAGCGAGTTGCGTTCCCGGCCCGCCTGAACGATGTTGAGAGCATGAACGAAGGAAACCAGCCGTCCGGAATCGACCCGCAATCCGACGCCGTCGCGGCGGCGAGCCAGCACACGCTCGGCTTCGGCCAGCGCATGCGCGCCTATTTCTTTGCCGGCATCCTGATCGTCGCTCCGATCTCGATCACTTTCTACCTTGCCTGGCTGTTCATCACCTTCGTCGACGGCAAGGTGACGCCGCTGATCCCGGCGCACTACAACCCGGAAACCTACCTGCCGTTCGCGGTGCCCGGCTTGGGCTTGCTGATCCTGATCCTGGGGTTGACCCTGGTCGGCGCGCTCACCGCCGGCTTCATGGGCCGAATCTGGGTCCGCTTCAGCGAGCGGATGCTGGCCCGCATGCCGGTGATCCGCAACATCTACTCGGCGGTGAAGCAGATCTTCGAGACGGTGCTGGCCGACCAGTCGTCGGCCTTCCGCGAGGCGGTGCTGATCGAGTATCCGCGGCGCGGCATGTGGGCCATCGGCTTCATCACCGGGCGAACCAAGGGCGAGGTGCAGAACATCACCGAGGACGAGTGCATCAACGTGTTCCTGCCGACGACGCCCAACCCGACCTCGGGATTTCTGCTGTTCGTGCCGAAGCCGGACATCATTCCGCTGTCGATGTCGGTGGAGGAGGCGATCAAGATGGTGATTTCCGGCGGCATCATTACGCCGCCCGACCGCCGCCCGCTCGAGGAGCGCAAGGTGCCGGTCGCCGCTGCCAAGGTCTACGAGCAGGTCGACATCCTGCGCGAGAAGGAAGGAGCGCCGGTGCTGGTGCCGAAGCAGGTGCGCCCGGGCGCGATCAAGAAGGCGATCGCCGCCGCCAACCCGGACAACCAGAAATCGGCGCACAAAACCGGGAAAAACGCCGGCAAATCCACGCGCAGGCGTTAGCTCACCCCGAGCGCAGGTTCCTCACCGCCGCGTCCCGTTCGAACAGGTAGAGAAGCACCCGGAGCGCCCGGCCGCGCTCGCTCATCAGGTCCGGGTCGCGGCCGAGCGCCAGCGCCGCGTCGTCGCGGGCGGCGGCAAGCAGGTCGTCGTGGCGGGCGAGGTCGGCGAGGCGGAATTCCGGCAGGCCGCTCTGGCGGGTGCCGAGCAGTTCGCCGGCGCCGCGCAGACGCAGGTCCTCCTCGGCGATGCGGAAGCCGTCGTCGGTGTCGCGCATGATGTTGAGCCGCGCCCGCGCCGGCTCGCTCAGCGGCGGCGCGTACAGCAGCAGGCACGTCGCCGCCTTGCCGGCGCGGCCGATGCGGCCGCGCAACTGGTGAAGCTGCGCCAGGCCGAAGCGCTCGGCGTGCTCGACCACCATCACGGTGGCGTCGGGCACGTCGACGCCGACCTCGATCACCGTGGTGGCGACCAGGATCTTGACCGCGCCGCTGGCAAACGCCGCCATCGCCGCATCCTTGTCCTTGCCCTTCATGCGCCCGTGCACCAGCCCGACGGCGCCGCCGAACACGCCCTTCAGGTGCGCGTGGCGGTCCTCGGCGGCGGCGACGTCGAGGACCTCCGACTCCTCGACCAGCGGGCACACCCAGAACACCCGCGCGCCTTGCGCCAATGACCGCTTCAAGGCGCCGACCACCTCGCCCAGGCGCTCGACCGGCATCACCCGGGTGTCCACCGGCCGCCGCCCGGCCGGCTTCTCGGTCAGCCGCGACACGTCCATGTCGCCGTAGGCGGTCAGCATCAGGGTGCGCGGGATCGGCGTCGCGGTCATGACAAGAATGTCCACGGCGCGGCCCTTGGCCGCGAGCGTCAGCCGCTGATGCACGCCGAAGCGGTGCTGCTCGTCGATCACCGCCAGCGCCAGGTCGCGGAATTCGACGTCGTCCTGGAACAGCGCGTGGGTGCCGACGGCAAGCGCCGCGCCGCCGGACGTCAGCCGCTCGAGGATGTCCTGACGCGCCTTGCCTTTCTCGCGGCCGGTGAGCAGCACCAGCTCGACGCCGGCGGCCTCGGCCAGCGGCGCGATCGTCGTCAGGTGCTGGCGGGCGAGAATCTCCGTCGGCGCCATCACCGCCGCCTGGGCGCCGGCCTCGACGGCGTTGAGCATGGCGAGCAGCGCCACCACCGTCTTGCCGCTGCCGACGTCGCCCTGCAACAGTCGCAACATCCTGATCGGCGCCGCCATGTCGGCGGCGATCTCGTCGGATGCCGTGCGCTGCGACGGCGTAAGCTCGAACGGCAGCGCCGAAATGGCCTTGGCGCGGAGCCGCCCATCGCCGGCGACGGCGCGGCCCTTGGCGCGCCGCATCGCCGCCCGCACCAGGGCGAGCGCAAGCTGGTTGGCGAACAGCTCGTCGTAGGCGAGGCGTTGCCGCGCCGGCGTGCCGGCGTCGAGCGCCGCCTCGTCGGCCGGCGCGTGGGCCTCGCCGAGCGCCTCGCGCCACGGCTTCCAGCGTTGCTTGGCGAGATAGGCGTCGTCGATCCATTCCGGCAATGCCGGCGCCAACTCGAGGGCGCCACGTATCGCCTTGGCCAGCACCTTGAGCGTGAGTCCGGCGGTGAGCGGATAGACCGGCTCCACCGCCTGCAGGCGCTTCAGCTCGTCGGCGGTGCCGATGTGGTCGGGATGGGTGATCTGCAGCTCCTTGCCGAAACTCTCGACCTTGCCGCTGACCACGCGCACCTCGCCCTCGGGCAATGCCTTCTTCAGGTAGTCCTCGTGGGCGTGGAAGAACACCAGCGCGATGGTGCCGGTGTCGTCGGAGCAATAGACCTTGTAGGGCAGGCGTTTGTTGGGCGGCTTCCTGTGGCGATCGACGCTCAGCGTCATGGTGGCGATGACGCCGGGCCGCGCCTCGGCCACCTTCGGCGCGTAACGGCGGTCGATGATGCCGGCCGGCAGGTGCCACAAGAGATTGGCCACGTTCGGCCCGGCCAGCTTCTCCACCAGCTTGGCAAGGCGCGGTCCGATCCCTTTCAGCGACATGACCGGCTTGAACAGCGGGAACAGGATTTCGGGGCGCATCGGCGGTCCGGCGTGGTGGGGTTGGTATCGGGGGCGGAGTTGTTTATATCCTAGGACGCCCGGTCGCCGAGGCAATGTGGAAAACACCGTGGACCACCCTGGACCCATGGACGCCCGCCGCAAACGCGTGATCTACCGCTGTCAGCACTGCGGCATGAAGGAGAACGACCTGCTGCTCGGCCGCTTCGCCGTCGCCCACGCCGGCGCTCTCGACGACGACGAGTTGGCCCGGCTGGAGGCGCTGCTGCATGAGCCCGACAACGACCTCTACAACTGGATCACCGGCAAGGCGCCGGTGCCGGCGGCGCACGATCACGACCTGATGAGCCGGATCAGGAAGTTCAACAACACCCTTTGAGGCGGCGAACGCCTTGATCAACCCGTGGACGCGCTGAACCGCACCGTCGAACGCTTCGGCAGCATGCAGCCCGGCCGGCTCGCCGTCGGCGGCGCGCCGGAAGGCTTCGACGCGCTGCTGCTGGCGGCGCTCGCCGGACGCGGCCGGCAGGTGGTGTTCGTCGCCCGCGACGACGTCGGCCTGGCGAAGCGCGCCGACGCGCTCGCGTTTTTCGCCCCCGACCTCGAATGCCTGTCGTTCCCGGCGTGGGATTGCCTGCCCTACGACCGGGTATCGCCGCGGGCCGAGCTGGTCAGCCGCCGCATCGATACTCTGACGCGGCTGATCGCGCCCGACGCCGCCGCGGCCGATACGACCCGCGGCCGCGTCGTCCTGACCACGGTGTCGGCGTTGCTGCAGCGGCTGCCGCCGCGGCGCTCGTTCGCCGGCGCGACCATGGCGCTGAAGCCGGGCCAGCGGCTCGATCCGGCGGCGCTGGTCGGCTTCCTCGACCGCCACGGCTTCCAACGCGCCGACACCGTGCGCGAGCCCGGCGAGTACGCCCAGCGCGGCGGCATCGTCGACGTTTATCCGGCCGGCGCCGCCGACCCCCTTCGCCTCGATTTCTTCGGCGACGAGCTCGAGGGCCTGCGCGCGTTCGACGCCGCCAGCCAGCGCACCACCGGACGGCTCGATGCGGCGATGCTGAAGCCGGTCAGCGAGGTGCCGCTCACCGACGACGCGATCTCGCGCTTCCGCTCGCGATACCGGGTGCTGTTCGGCAGCGGCGGCGACGACGATCCGCTGTACGGCGCCGTCACCGCCGGCCACCGCCACATCGGCATGGAGCACTGGCTGCCGCTGTTCCACGACGGGCTTGAGGCGCTGCTCGACTACCTGCCGGGGGCGGCGGTGGCGCTCGACCACCAGGCCGAGGAGGCGCGCGACGCGCGGCTTGACCTGATCGCCGAGTATTACGCCGCCCGCCGGACCATCGCCGCGGGCCCGCAGGGCACCCGCGCCGGCGGCGGCGCCGTCTATCATCCGGTTCCGCCGGAGTCGCTGTTCCTCGACGCCGGCGAATGGAACGCGGCGTTGCGGGACCGCGCCGTCGCCCAGTTGTCGCCGTTCACGGCCCCGGAGACGAACAGGGATGGCGGCGATGGCGCCGCGGACGCCGGCGGCCGACAGGGACGCGACTTCGCCGACGTGCGCGTGCGCCCCGACGCCAACGTCTTCGACGCGCTCAGCGACCACGTCGCCGCCGAGCGCGCCGCCGGCCGGCGGGTGATGATCGCCGCCGCCAGCGCCGGCTCGCGCGACCGTTTGGCGGCGGTGCTGGCCGAACACGGCCTCGAAGGCTTGCGTCCGGTCGCCGGTTGGGCGCAAGCCGCGGCGCTCGACGCATCCGCCGTCGCCCTGGCGGTGGTGGCGTTGGAGCGCGGCTTCGTCACCGACGGCATTGCCGTCGTCAGCGAGCAGGACATCCTCGGCGACCGCCTGAGCCGTCCGGCCCGCCGCCGGGTGCGGCCGGAGAACTTCATCGCCGAGGCCTCGGCGCTCAGCCCCGGCGACCTGGTGGTGCATGTCGACCACGGCATCGGCCGCTTCGAGGGCCTGGAGACGATCCAGGTCGCCAAGGCGCCGCACGATTGTCTCAGGCTGCTCTACGACGGCGGCGACAAGCTGTACCTGCCGGTCGAGAACATCGAGGTGATCTCGCGCTACGGCTCCGAGGAGGCCGGCGCGGCGCTCGACCGCCTCGGCGGCGCCGCGTGGCAGGCGCGCAAATCGCGCCTGAAGGCGCGCATCCGCGACATGGCCGACGAACTGATCCGCGTCGCCGCGGCGCGCGAGTTGCGAGCCGGCCAGCGCATCACGCCGGCGGCCGGGCTCTACGACGAGTTCAGCGCCCGTTTCCCGTTCGCCGAGACCGACGACCAGGCGAAAGCGATCGACGACGTGATCGGCGACCTCGGCCGCGCGCGGCCGATGGACCGGCTGATCTGCGGCGACGTCGGCTTCGGCAAGACCGAGGTGGCGCTGCGCGCCGCCTTCGCCGCCGCCTTCAACGGCCGCCAGGTCGCCGTGGTGGTGCCGACGACGCTGCTGGCGCGCCAGCATTTCAACACCTTCCGCCAGCGCTTCCAGGGGCTGCCGGTGGTGATCGAGCAGATCTCGCGGCTGGTGCCGGCGAAGCGGGCGAAGCAGATCAAGGCCGACCTGGCGGCTGGCAAGATCGACATCATCATCGGCACCCATGCGTTGCTGGCCAAGGACGTGGCATTCAAGAGCCTCGGGCTGCTGGTGGTCGACGAGGAGCAGCATTTCGGCGTCGCCCACAAGGAGCAACTGAAGAAGCTAAAGGCCGACGTGCACGTGCTGACCCTGACGGCGACGCCGATCCCGCGCACGCTGCAACTGGCGCTGACCGGCTTGCGCGAGCTCAGCCTGATCGCGACGCCGCCGGTGGATCGCCTGGCGGTGCGCACGTTCGTGCTGCCCTACGATCCGGTGATCGTGCGCGAGGCGGTGCTGCGCGAAAAATTCCGCGGTGGCCAGACCTTCTACGTCTGTCCACGCGTCTCCGACCTCGACCGCGTCGCCGAGCGGCTGAAGGAACTGGTGCCCGAAGCCAAGGTCGCGGTGGCGCACGGCCGGCTGGCGGCGCGCGCCCTCGAGGACACCATGACCCGGTTCTACGACGGCGCCTTCGATGTTTTGGTCAGCACCAACATCATCGAATCCGGGCTCGATTTGCCGGCGGTCAACACCATCGTCATCCACCGCGCCGACATGTTCGGCCTGGCGCAGCTCTACCAATTGCGCGGCCGGGTCGGGCGCTCGAAGGTGCGCGCCTACGCCTACCTGACGCTGCCGCCGGGACGGCTGCTGTCGGCGGCGGCCGAGCGGCGGCTCGAGGTGATGCAGACCCTCGACACCCTCGGCGCCGGCTTCTCGCTGGCCAGCCACGACCTCGACATCCGCGGCGCCGGCAACCTGCTCGGCGCCGAGCAATCGGGGCACATCCGCGAGGTCGGCATCGAGCTCTACCAGCACATGCTGGAGGAGGCGGTGGCGGAGGCGCGCGGGCTGGACGGCGGCAAGCCGGCCGACGACGAGTGGAGCCCGGCGATCGGCCTCGGCATGCCGGTGCTGATCCCCGAGGCCTACGTCGCCGACTTGAGCGTTCGCATGGGCCTCTACCGGCGGCTGGCGTGGCTCGCGGGCCGCGACGAGATCGAGGCGTTCGCCGCCGAGCTGATCGACCGCTTCGGGCCGCTGCCGGCGGAGGCCGAGAACCTGCTGCAGGTGGTCGCCTTGAAGCAGCCGTGCCGCGACGCCGGCGTCGAGCGCATCGAGGCCGGGCCGAAGGGCGCCCGGGTGTCGTTCCGCAAGAACCGCCACGCCAATCCGGCCGGGCTGGTAGCGTGGATCACCGGCCAGCAGGGGACGGCGAAGCTGCGCCCCGATCATCACCTGGTGTTCATGCGCGCCTGGGAGACGCCGAAAGATCGGCTCGAGGGGGTGCGCTACCTAATCGGCGAGCTGGCGCGGGTGGCAAAAGCGGGTAGCCCGGAGGCGCCGGCCAAGGCGGGGAAAACGGCGGAGACCGGGGCCGCCACCGGCGCTGGGGGCTAAACCAGCGACCGGCGACTATGTGGCTTCGGCCGGACCTGGCAATGCATTGTTTCAGAACGAATAATTCGAATACCGCCAGAGCGGATTTCGATAATGTGCGCCTTCGTGCGCATTCGTCCGCGAATGCCGGCGTCCTCCCAGACGGCGCCGGCATTCAGTCGGCGACGCGCCATTGCGGATTCCAGGCGATCTCCCACAGATGGCCGTCCGGATCGTGGAAATAGCCGGAATAGCCGCCCCAGAAGCGGTCGCGCGGCGGGTCGGTGACCACGGCGCCGGCTTGCTTGGCCTGCCTGACGACCGCATCGACCTCCGGCTTCGACTTAACGATGTGCCCGATCGACACCGCCCCCAGCCGTGTTTGCGTGGCGGCGATCCCGGCGTCCTTGGCGAGCGAAGCGGTCGGGTAAATGGCGAGGATCAGTTCGTCGTTCATATCGAAGAAAACGACCGCGCCGTCCTCGAATTCCTGACCGATGATGCCTTCGGTCTTCAAACCCATGCCGTCGCGATAGAAAGCGAGCGACCGTTTCAGATCGTCGACGGCCAGCGTCAGGACTTTGATTCGCGGCTTCATGCGAGCCTCCGTGGTTGGATGATGACCAGCCCCCGGGGGGGAAGGGCGGCGTTTCGGGGATTGGCCTAATGCACCTGCATCCGGTCGGCGGGCGCCAGCGAGCCGGCGTCGCCGACGGTGAGCCCCAAGTCCCAGCCGGCGTGCATGGTGGTGTCGATGAGCAGCCGGCACAGCGCGTGCAAAAGGTTCTTGTTCAGCGCCAGCTTGATTTCGGGGCCGCCGCGGGTCTGCAGGACGAGGACCGTGAGGCCGGCCTTGCCCTTGCCCGGCCGCACCGAGCCGCCGGTGACGAGCAGCGGGCCGCTGTCGCCGGTGGCGTCGCGATGGCCCTGCTCGTGGGCGCGACTGAAGTCGGCGGCGCCAACCGCCTGCTGATGCTCCATCGCCATCACCGCCTGGCGCGCGGCGGGCTGGATGGCGCGCTTGATGTCGGGCTCGTTCTCGATGGTCTTGATCAGCGCGCCCCACAGCACGCGCACGAAGCGGCGGGTCAGCCAGAACCGGAATTCGGTCTTGTCGGTGGTGCTCATGCGCAGCAGCAGCCGGTCCTCCTCGGCGGAAAAACTCATGGTGATCTGGTGCAACGCGCTGGTCATGGCGGGTCCGCGAGCGGCAGCCGCACGGGCGGCGGGGAGCCCAAAACCATAGACCGTGACGGCGGCCGGGGAAACCCCGCGGCCGGCGAGGCGGGGATCAGGCGGCGTCGGTGGCCAGCGCCGCGTCGAGCATGCGCACCAGCACCTGCGGCTCCTGGGCGCCGGAGATCAGCAGCTTGCCGTTGAAGGCGAACGACGGCACGCCGTTGATGCCGAGCCGGTGGGCGCGCGCGTTCTCGTCGTGGATCACCGCCACGTCGTCGTCGCCTCGCAGGTAGGCCTTGAGCGTCTTGCGATCGAGGCCATTGGCGGCGCCGACCTCGAGCAGCACGTCGGTGTCGCCGATGTCGCGGCCCTTGATGAAGAACTCGACGAACAACGCCTCGACCACGTCGTCGGCGCGGCCCCGCGCCTCGGCGAAGCGCACCAGGCGGTGCGAGTCGACCGAGTTGGGAGTGCGGTCGATGCGGTCGAACGCGAACTCGATCTCCACCGATTGCCCGGCTTCGCCGATGGCGCCGTAGATGCGGCGCACCCGCGCTTCGCTGCCGAACTTCTTCATCAGGTAGGCGGAGCGGTCGATGCCCTCCGGCGGCATCTCGGGGTTGAGCAGGAACGGCCGCCAGCGCGGCCGCGCCTTCACCTGCGGCCGCTGGGCGAGTGCCTTCTCCAGCCGGCGCTTGCCGATGTAGCACCACGGACACACGGTATCGAAGATGATGTCGATTTCCATGACCTTGCCCGAATGATTCCCAACCGTTGCCGCGCCAAGTAAACTGTAACCGTTTCGCGACCTCTGACAAGGAGCAAGGCGATGCGGAAACTTTTTCTGTTCCTGACCGTGGCGGCGACCGCGGCGGCGACGCCGGCGCCGGCGCCCGCCATCGACCTCAACCCGTTCTCGGCCATCAAGGGCGCGGTCGAGGCCGCGGTCGAGGACCGTTCCAGCGCCGACATCGCCAAGGACCTGGAGATCAAGGCCAAGATCACCGCCGACGTGGTCGACGCGCTGGGCAAGGAGGTGATCTCGATCAGCGCCGACGTCTACGAGCAGGACGTGATGCTGACCGGCGCCGTCGAGAAGGCCGACATCAAGCACAAGGCCGAGGCGCTGACCCGCGCCGTCAAGGACGTGAAGAAGATCTACAACGAGATTCTCGTCATCCCGTCGGTGAAGCGCGAGAAAGGCGCCGTCGAGGGATTCGTCGACGACACGGTGATCGAAAGCAAGATCAACGCGCTGCTGCTCGACGCCAAGGGCGTCAACGTCACCAATTTCCGCTGGCGCGCGGTCGGCGGCAGGGTGTTCCTGTTCGGCCGCGCGCTTTCCGCCGACGAGCTGAAAAAGGCGATCGGCGTGGTCAAGGGCATCAAGGGCGTGGCGTCCGTCACCAGCCGGGTGAAAGTGACGCCGAAGGGGTGAGGCGCCCGGTTGTGGCGGTTTCCGCCGTGCCGCGGCGCGTTCTCCGGCGGCGGGCGATCTGCTAACATGGCGGCCAGTTCCTTCGTCGCCGGCAGCGACGATGTGGTTTTCGGGATGGACGCCCCGGATGCCGCGACGGCGTCGTCCGCAACGCGATTGTGGGAGCCTGATCATGACCAAGCATCGAACCTTGGATACGCGCCGCCGCGATTTCCTGCGCGCGGCCGCCGGCGGCACGGCGCTGCTGGCGCTCGTTTCGTCGCCGCTGGCGGCGTTTGCGCAAAGCGCGCCGGTAAAGATCGGCACCATCGGGTCGGGCCGCATCGGCGGCACCCTCGGCACGCTGTGGGTGAAGGCCGGACACCCGGTGATGTTCTCGTCGCGCCATCCGGAGAAGCTGAAGCCAATGGTCGATGGGCTCGGGCCGCTGGCGCGCGCCGGCACGCCGGAGCAGGCGATCGCCTTTGCCGACGTGGTGCTGCTGGCGGTGCCTTACGGCGCCATGCCGCAGGTGGCCAAGGATTACGGCAAGGCGCTGGCGGCCAAGGCGCTGGTGCTCGACGCCACCAATCCGATCGAGCGGCGCGACGGCGCAATCGCGGTCGAGGCGCTGAAAAAAGGCGCCGGCGTCGCGGCGGCCGAGCTGCTGCCCGGAGTGCGCCTGGTGCGCGCCTTCAACGCCATCGGCTACGCCAGGCTGCCCGACGCGGCGAAGCGGCCGGCGGGCGAGCGCATCGGCATGCCGATGGCCGGCGACGACGCCAAGGCGCTCGCACTGGCGTCGACCCTGGTGCGCGAGATCGGCTTCGAGCCGGTGGTGATCGGGCCGATGAAGACGATGGGCAACCATCTGGTGCCGAGAATGCCGCTCGGCGGCGAGCATTCGCCGGCGCAGATTCGCGAGATCCTGAAGACCCTCAAATAAGCCGGCGCCAACGTATGGCGCCGGAACGGCGCCGCCAGGCGAAGGCGCAAGCGCAAGCGGGCCGGGCGGCGGCGCGACGCCGTTCGTTCACCGTTAACCCTCGATCTGCTATCTTGGCGCCACGGCGACCGGATGGGTGCCCGAGTGGTTGAAGGGACCGGTCTTGAAAACCGGCAGGGGTGCAAGCTCCTCGTGGGTTCGAATCCCACCCCATCCGCCAGTTTTTTCAAATGGTTAGCGTAGCTGCTCGGCAGGCCGCCGCGATAGAACAAAACCGGAAATTGGGACCGTTTTGGGACCGGTAGCCAAATTCGGATGGCGCACGCCGTGCGCCGGCCACGGCATCTGATCGTCAGGTATCAGATCCGGTGGTATTCGAAGGCCTGTTATTCGCGCTCCGCGGCATGTCCTGGTGGCATTTTGCTGCCGCGGTGAAGGGTAACACCGATGCGGCCGTCAGGCAGCTTTTTCGTTGTGTAAGGGGCTGGGTGCGCGAAGAGCTTTCTTTCCCAGAGCCATTGGTACGCCACACTGATGATTATTGCGATGGCGGTAGCAATAAAGATCGCGACAGCAATTGGGCTCGGGGGAGTAATCCACACTGAGCGGAGCGGCTCATATTGAAGGGATGCAACACCCAACGCCACAAGCAACGCAATGATTATGCCCATGGCTATGAGCCATGCCCATCCTTCAGCCTCGATTACGCTGTACGCGACCGAAACACGACCTTGACGCTCTCTGATATGCATCCGCAATGGCATTAAGACCCTCATTCCGAGGAAGAGTAGCAAAATGGCAGCTACCATTAAGACCAGGGTGCCGATGGCGACATACAGGATCGTATCAACGGAACGATTTAGACCTCCAGCTGCCAGCATGAGTAGCGTGGCTTGGACAAGGAACACGGACAGCCTAAAATCACTTTGAGCAAGGTGCCAACGCCGCACTTCGATAGGCTGCATTGCGAACTCAATCGTGCATCGCACCATCATGTAAATGATACCGCATGCCAGCGTTAGCGAAAATGACGCGTTTGATAGGTCGATAGTTCCCGCTGGGCCCAAGCTTAGAGACTTCACTTCAAATTGCGCAGTGGACCAGCCGAGGCCGACAGCACAAAGCAAAGATGTCAATCGTCTAGCGCCGCGGTATCCGTCGGTAATCTCTAAAGGCTTTTTCGATTTCAGCGCCACCTAAACGCTCCTGGTTGTCCAGGCGTTTAATCTTGTAACGCCTTCCCCCAGGCGGCGTCCACTTTCAGCGCGGCGCCTTCTTGCATCCCGGGCAGGACGTGGGCGTAAAGGTCGAGAGTGATGGCGACGCTGGCGTGGCCGGCGCGCTCGCTGACGACCTTGGGATTGACCCCGTCGCGCAGCAGCTGCGTCAGGTGCGTATGGCGGAGGGCATGGAAGGTGACGCCGGCGAGGCCCGCCCGCTTGACGATGCGGGCGAATTCCTTGGAGAACGTGCGGGGGTTGATGGTGTCGCCGTCAAGCGTGGTGAACACCAGCCCGGCGTCGTTCTTGCCGAGGCCGAGGGCCAGCCGTTCCTTGCCCTGGGCGAGCTTGTGGCGGCGCAACGCCTCCACCGTCAACGGCGACAGTGCGATCCGACGCCGGCCGGAGCGGGACTTGGGCGGCTTGAACCGGAGCCCGGCCTTGGTTTGCTCAAGGGCCTGGTTGACCGTCAGGCCGGCGCCGTCGAGGTCGATATCGGGCCAGCGAAGCCCCAGGACCTCGCCGCGCCTCATGCCGGTATTGAGCGCCAGGATGGTCGGGACGTGAAGCCGGGTTGTCTTTGTCGCGGCGAGTAGGACCGGCACCTGGTTGTGATCGAGGATGAGAATTTCCGTCGCCTCGACCTTGGGGGCGTCGACGTCGGCCGCCGGGTTGTGGACGATGATGCGCCAGCGCACGGCCTGGCGCAGCGCCTGGAACAGCACCCGGTGATGATGGTGGACGGTGCGCGGCGCGAGCCCACCCTTGCCGATGCGCCGGCCCGAGGCCAGGGCGGCGACGTAATAGGCCTGAATGTGGAGGGGCGCGAGCGCCTTGATCGGGTGCGCGCCGAGGGCGACGGCCAGGTGCTTTTTACAGATTTCCTCCCATCGCTCGTAGGTTTTCGGGGCGACGGTCGCCTTGACGTTGGCAAGCCACTGATCGAGGTATTCGGCGACGGTGAGCTTGGACGGCTCCACGTAGACGCCCTCGCCGATGGTGTTGAGGAGCCTGGTGAGTTCGCCCTCGGCGTCCTTGCGGGTGCCGCGCACGGTGACGCGGCGGACCTGCCGCCGGCCGGTCGCCGGATCGCGGCCGAGGTCGAATTTAAGCCGCCAGGATTTCTTGCCGCGGCGTTCGATGTGTCCTCTCATGGTGCCTCCTTGCGCCCGTCGCCTACGCGGCGCCGAGCTGGTGTCCGGGTAACTCCCGCCATTTGCGTCCGTCGAGGATGCAGCCGCCCTTGCCGCCGCCGTCGCCGGCCGGATCGAGGCGTCGGGCCTCGGGGATAGGCAGTTGGTGCTCGAAAACCAGCGGGTTGTTCGCGTAGCGGCCCCATTGCTTGTGGAAGAGCGGGACGCCGGCGGCGGCGCATTGGTCGCGCACCTGGCGCACCCAAGCCGGATGGCACGGCCGGGCGCCGGGGCCGGACTCGCCGCCGGTGATCACCCAATGGATGCCCTCGAGGTCGAGATCGCCGACCGGGCCGATGATCGGCTCGACCGACAGGAACCGGATGGCGGCGGGAATATTGCGCAGCACGTCGACGCGCCAGCGCACGTCGGCCCGCTCGACGCTGACGCCAAGCCAGACGTGCGGCAGATTTCGGATTTCCGGCCGCTCGGCGTAGTAGCCGGCGGCGACCTGGGGGCGCTTGGTGAGCACCTGGTAGCGGTGTCGGGAAACCTGGCGCATGACGGCGTAGGCGTCGTCGCGCCAGGCGTCGGCGGCGTCCGGGTGGAAAAGATCGCTCATGGAATTGACGAAGATGGTGGCGCCGCCGCGAATTCGCGCCGGCTTGCGCACCTGCGCCGGGCTGGCCTGCCGGAGTAGCCCGGTCCATACCGGGCCGCCCTTGGTCGCCTTGGTGACGCCCTGGTAGGCCGGGTTGCCGAAGGCGGCGATGCGGTGGGCCATGCGCATGGCGTAGCAGTTGGTACAGCCGGCCGAGGCGAGGGAGCACCCGATGAGCGGGTTCCAGGTGTGCTCCGTCCACTCGATGCCGGTGGTGCGGGTCATTTAAGAGGCTCTTTACCGGGTTCCTCGGCCGCGAGTTTGGCGATGCCGCGGGCTTTGATTCGGGCAAATGTCCTAGCGATCTTTTGCCCAGTTTTCTTTTGCCGTTCGTTTCCATGAAAATTCCGATGAACCGGCTGGGCGGCGATGAGAGCTAGATAGACGGTCTCCGCGGCGACCTCGTAGAACGCCGGATCGTTGATCCAGTCCGCCGGCGCTGCCTTTTGAGGATGGCGCGCACCCTGTCCGCCGCGGATAAAAGCCGCAGCCATCAGGCGTGCCATGTTCAAAATCTCTGGCCCGCCCCACGAGTCATCCTCGTTAAAGGATCGCTCAAGGCGGTCGACGGCCTCGGCGTTCATGGAGATACCGCGTTTTGCCGAGGCCTTCTCAAGCCTGGCTCGGAGCGGCTCTTTCATTCGCACTTTGAGATCGACGGTCGCTGATAGTTTGCGTGTAGCCATGCGGGCGGTCCTTTCTGTCCCTTCGCGTCCCCGATAATACCAAAATTATAATAGCCCCACAAGTGGGGTTGACTCCATAAATGGGTCTAGTATAGCATCCGATGGAATGGCCCCAGATATGGGGTGAATAGGCGAGACAGGGAACCAGCCATGAAAATTAATCCCAACACATCGACCCTTTCGATCGTCGAGGCCGCCGAGGTCCTCGGGATCGGACGCAACAGCGCCTACGAGGCCGCCGGCCGCGGGGAAATCCCGGTGATCAGAATTGGTCGCCTCCTGCGGGTGCCGCGGGCGGCGCTCGAGCGGATGCTCGCGGAGCCGGGCGAGCATAAACCCGTCGCCGTGACCGCCCGCGGCGGCCCGATCAAGGCCGCCTAACATGGGCAGGGCCCTCAACATCGTTGCCAACGCCGCCGTTGCTGCCGCTGCGGTCGCCATTTTCGGTCCGGTCGGTGGGTTCACCCTTCCCGGCATCGGTCAAATTGGGCTGGGTGCGTCGATTGGGCTTGCGGCATTTGGCAGTCCGGCGCTCGGCGCCGTCAGCGTGCCGCTGCCGTCGGACCGCGAATGTCGATCCTCAACGCCTCGTTGATCGACGATCGCCGCGCGGTCTTGATGGCGGTGAACTCGGAGCTCTTCGATCGCGGCCGGTCCCCACACACTACGAAATTGTGGTTTTTACCGCACGCGCGCTGCGCCGTCGCCGGCCGGTGCCACGCGGGTTTTCTTGCGTCAATCGGCGTCGGGACGATAAACGCGTTCACCGTCGATCAGACGGACCAAATCGCGGACATGCTGGCCCGCGTGTACGCGGCGGTGAAGGCGCAGCCGGGCGTCGAGATCGACGGCCATCAAGAGCTCGTTTTTTGCGGCTGGTCGCCGGCGCTCACGCGGATGCGGGTTATTACATTCTCGCGGACTGCGGAGGGGGTGTTCGCCGGCTTGGACGTGCCTGGCGCCCACGTAGCGCCGTGGGAGCCGGACATGGGGCCGGCGCCGTACGCGGACACCGAGTCGGCAATGATCCACTTGTGCGGGGTTCAATCTTCCGTCTTGCGATCGCGCTGCCGCGAAGAGGGCGCCGGCGGTGGAGAGCTGTATGTCGGGATCCTCACCGAGGATTGCTGGAACGTCCGGATCGTTGGAAGATGGAACACCTAATCGACCAGGCATCCCCGGCAGCCGACGCACGGCGTGCGCCGGTGGCGGCGGGCGTTACGCCTCTGCATCACGCCCCAATGGGTATGAGCCGTATCCGTAACGCCGCGGCCACAGGCGAATGCTGTGGCCGCTGCGGGCGGCGCCTCGCACCAGGTGAGGCGGTTTTTCGTGATTGCTTTAAAACTCCCGGCGGTGATTTTGGCTTCTTAGTCGGCAGCGGCTGGGGGCTCGCCGTCGTCTGCAACGGTTGCGCGCCACCTGGTGTCGAGTTCGCCGAGGCGCTGCCGTGCCGCGGCTGCGGGCGGCCGGTGCGATCCCGGTTGTCCGCCGACCCGCGAACGCGTTTTGTCTGCAGCTCCCGGTGCGCGGCGCGCGCTCGATCCGCCCGGGCTCGCGAGAGTCGCCTGGGCGTTTTGGCGATCTTGCCGTGCGAAGGTTGCGGCGGGCCGCTCGGCAAGAGCCGGGCCGGCGCGAAATATTGCAGCCCGGCGTGTCGGCAACGGGCCTATCGCCGCCGCCTGGCGGATCAATCGGCGGCGTGAGTCGGCGGGCGTGAGCGTCCATATTACAAGTCCGGTCTGGCGGTTGAACCTGCCGCCCAAGCCAAAGCTCGTGCTGTTAAAATTGGCCGATTGCGCCAATCCCCATTCCGGGTTCGCGTTCCCCAGCATCGAGACAATCAGCCGGGACACCGGCGTCGCCCGGCGGACGGTGCAGCTGATCCTCGCCGAATTCCGCGAGTCCGGGGTTCTCGTCGTGCAAGAGCCGGGCGGTGGGCGGCGGAAGGCGACCACCTACAGTTTCGATCTGAAAAGGGCGCAGCTGCTGCACGGTTTTCCGGATGCAGCCGGAGAGGCAAAGGATGCAGTGGCTGCACGGTATCAATCGAAAAACGGTGCAGCAGCTGCACCGTTTCCATCCGAAAATGGTGCAGCCGGCGACCGAAACCGTGCAGCTGCGAGCAAGAAACCATGCAGCAGCTCTGCACCCGAACCGAAAGGAACTGATGAACCTTCGCGCGCGCGCACGCGCGATGCCGGCGCCGCGCCGACGGGCGCGCCGGCCTCGCCGCCCGACGACGCCGGCCAGAAGCTGCATGACGCGATTGCCGCCTTCAAGGGCGCTCTGCCGGCGATCCGCCAGGCGCTCGGTGACCAGGTGTTCTGCATCATCGGCTCGACCATGCGGGTGATCGCCGACAACGGCGAGGCGATGCGCCTGGCGCAGCCGACCCGGATGCTCAAGGATTTAACCGAGCCGCACCTCGACGCCATCGCTCGCGCCATCGGCCGCCAGCGCGTGGAGCTCGTGTTGAGCCAGGCCGGCAACATCCCGCCGCCCCATCCGCTTGCCGACAAACCCCGCCAGGCCAAGGTGGCGGGCCCATGATCACGAAAACCTGCCCGAAGGCGCGGGGTCCCTGGACCGGCGACGATTCGAGGGTGATTTGCGAGCGCTCGGCGGCGCTAGAGGCAGACCATAAAGGTTGCGATTCGCTTCGCTTTCTGGCCGGCGGGGACGGTCGAGATCCCGGGCCATGAACGCCAGCCCGCATCGCCGGCCGTTAACGGCGGCGGAGCGCCAGCGACGGCTGCGGGCGCGGGCGCGGGACGGTGGCTACCTGGTCACCCTGTGGCTGCCGTTCGAGGTGATCGACGCCTTAGAAACGATCCGCGGCGCCAACATCGACTGCGCCGGCGACGCCGCTGCGGCTCTTGGCGAGGAGCTCGCGCGCTGGGCAATGGCGATGGACCGGCTCAAGCCGCGGCGTTTCTCACCGTCACGCCGTGACGGGCCGGCGGGCGCCGGCGTGGTAGAAGCCACGATGACCGATTCGGAAAGGAGAGGCCCATGAACGAAATCAGCGCGAGACACGCATCGCACGACCGGCTGCCGCCGGAAGCGGCAGCGAAGCTGCAACGGCTCAAAGACCGCGCCGAAGAAGCCTTGGCGTTCAGGAGAATGGTCGCCCAGCGCGCCAAAGAGGCCCGCGAGGATTTTCGCCGCGCGCGCGATTGGCTGGCCGAGCTGCAGACGGCCCACGACGATGGTAGGCTCACGAAAAGAACGCGCGCAACGCCCGCCTATTGGGATGAGGCTGCCGTCGCCGCCGAGCATGCCCGTCAACAAGGCGAGGTCGAGAGGAGCGGCCAGTCACTTTCTGGCGAGAGGATCGAAGCCGACAAAGAAAGGCTGGCGCGAGAACGCGAGCGGGTGGCGCAGCTGGCGGCGGCGCACGGCCGCCGGGAAACGGAACTTGCCGAGGCGGGAGAGCGCGCCGAAAAGCTTGCCGGCCTGGTGCGCGCCGTCGAGGACTGGCTTCGCACCCTGCCCGAAGGCGCCGCCATCAAGCCGCACGACGGCGCGTTGCCGAAGCCGAAAAAGGGCGAAGCCGGAGTGGACGCCGTCGAGCGGTTGCGCCAACGGATCGACGCGCTCGGCACCGAACTCGACACCGTGCGCCATGCGCCGCTGCCGGCGGCCGAGGTCAAGCGCCGGGCGCGGGCGCAGATCGAGGCGCTCGCCGAACGGGGCCGGCCCAAGGTTTCCAATTCCGCGTCGGATGGCGGGTGGATCGAGTGGCCTAAGGCGCCGGTGCAGGTCGGCGTCGTCGTCGTCGGTGCCCAGGGAGTGACAATCGGCGACGCGCCCGACCCGATGGCGCTGATCGCCTGGGTGCACCGTGACGCGTTGGTCGCGGGGGTTGAAGCCCTGGTCGACGCCGCGGCCGATCCGGCGGCGCTCGACGAAAAGGCCCGCCGCGATCGCATTGCGGCGCTGGCGTCGGAGATCCTTGGGGTCGAACGTGGCGAGGAAGCGGCGATCGAGGCAATCGAGGCCGCCGGCCTGCAATTCGTGCGGCGGCCCGAGGCCGATCCGCGGGCGGTGCTCAACCTCGCCGGTGAGCTACTGGCGCCGCGGGAGCGTTGACCATGTTCCGGTTCAACATCATGGACACCATCCGCGCCTTTCGACGGCGGCGCGAACTGGCGAGCCGGCCGTTGTCGGCGCGCGCGATCGGCGCGCGCGAAACCGCGCGGATGGCCGCCGAAGCGGCGCGGATCAAAGCCGAAGCGGACGAGGCGGCGGCGCGGGCGGCGGCGGTGGAGATCGTCAACCTGTGCGTGGCGGCCGGCGTGTCGCATTTGGCACCCGATCTGGTCAAGGCCGGGTCGGTCGACGCCGCGCGGGCGACGATCGACGCCGAGCTGCAACGCCGCCAAGCGAAGGCGCAGCTGCGGGCGCGGCTGGTCGCCGAGGTCCGAGCCGAAAAGCGGAAGCGTGAATTGGCGGACGGAGCGGAGGATTCGCCGCTGGCCGCGGCCGCCGGCGACCCCTACGGCTGGGCCGACGCCTACGCCAAAGTCTCCCCCGGCGCACGGCGTGCGCCGGCGGCGGGTGAGGGGTGAGCCACGGGCGCCGCTCCTCCTCGGCGCCCGCAAACCGGCCGGGAGATTGTTCTCCCTCCCGGCCGCGCTCGGTCCGGCCGGCGTCGTTTCCATCAGGGCGGCGCCGGCCGGCCGGGCTATTTGAAATCCGATCGTAAGGGAGTTTAAAAAATGGCCGATACGCAAAACCCCGACGTTCGCGTTGTCATCGCCGGCGAAAGCCGGCCGCTGACCGAGGCGCTGGCGAAGGCGGAGCGCGCCGAGGCCCGCGCCCATCACCGCAAGCTTTACGGCGAGCCCGACGACGATCCGCATGGCTGGGGCGCGGCGTACGCCGCGGTGAGCCCGCGCACGCCGTGCGCCGGCGATGGAACATGATTGCGCGGGCCGCCCTGCCGCCCGGCATCACGCGGCGCCGAAGTCCGCGACGGCGAGAGCCCATTTTTGTTGACATCGACGGAACCCTGACCAACCGCCCGGACGGGCCGGGTGGCGTCGTCTACGTCGAACGCGTCGAGAGGCTAAAGCACTTGGTCGAACGGGGCATCGAGATCGTCCTATGGTCCGGTGGCGGCACGGCCTATGCGCGGGAGTTTGCGGCGGCGCAGGGGCTGGTGGGCGTGATGTGCGTCGGGAAGCCGTGCCTGATCGTCGATGATAACCGCCGAATCCGCTCGCCGCGCAAGCTGTTGATCGTGGGCCCGCATCGGTTTTTCCGGGATCAGACATGAATTCGCGGGCGTCGGTTTGCTTGATGGCAGTTGCCCGCGCCAGCACCGGCCGGAACGGCCGCGCGTGCAATCCGCCGCGGCCTTCGGCTGGAGGGTTCGCCCTTCCTCCTCGGCCTCGCGGTCCGGCCGGCGCCGCAAGCGGGCCGGCAAACGTCGCCAGCCGGCCGGGCGTCCTGAAATCTGACTTGAAAGGAGATTGACGATGGCCCTTGGCCCAGGCACTCCCGACGTCCGCGTCGTCATCGCCGGCGAAAGCCGGCCGCTGACCGAGGCGTTGGCGAAGGCGCAGCAGACCATCGCCCGCACCCGCGGGCAGATGCTCGGCGAGCTCAATCAAATCCAGCGCGGCTTCACGGCGTCGATGACGGCGGCCGAGCGGCAGACCCTGACGGCCGGGCCGCTGACCATAACCCTGCAAACCCCGGATCCGAGCCGACACCGCCTCGAATTACGGCTCGACGGCGAGATCGTCGGGCGCTTCGATTTTCGACGCGCCAACGGCGGCGACCCGGCGGCGCCGGCGACCACCGATACCTGGCACTTCGACAAGAGCCGCCGGCGGGAGATCGGCCGCCGCCTGATCGCCATCGCCAAGTGTAAGGGGCTATGGGGTGGCGGATGATGGAAAAGCCGGCGCCGGCGGCGGCAGGATCACGATCAAGGCCCACGGCGCCGTCATCGAGCGCCCGGCCGGGCCGACGCGAGTCGCCGTCACCGGCCACGAGTTCGGCGCCGATCGGCGGGCGGTGCACGTTCCGGCGCCGCCGGCGCACCCAGGGGGTGCGGGGGTCACCCCCGCAAACGCCCCCGAGGCGCGCCGCCACCCGGTCGTCGCCGAGGCCCCCGGCAAAAGCGTCAACGTTGACGCTTTTGATAGGCGGGACGCCCGGGCGCGCGTTGAGGCGCAGCTCCGCCGGGCCGGCAATACCCTCGAGAACCTTCCCCGGCCGCGCGAATTCCTGTGGTTGCGGGGGCCGTCGGGCGTCTGGCCCGACCTGCTGCCGTCCGAGGCCGAGCGCCTGGAGCTCGAGCGCGAGCACGAGGCGGCGCGACGCCGCGGCGAGCGCCGCCACGAGCCGCCGCGTCCGGCGGCGCCGGGGCCGCGCGATATCGACGAGCTCGACCAGGTGCTGCGGTGGCTGCTGGAATTCCTCGACGTCGACCAGCGGGCGGTGGTGCTCGGCAAGGCGCTCGGCCACGGCTTCCGGCGGATCGCCCAGGCGGACCCGCGGCGGCGGTCGCACGCGACGCTGGCGAAGATATACGGCCGGGCGGTCGGGAGGATCATGCAGCAGCTGGTTACCGAGGTGGCAAAAGGACGGGGCCCGTAAGTTACTCTTACGGTTTTTCCTTGTGCGGGTCCTGTTAGAATCGGCCGTCCGTTACGACAAAGGAGGCGAAACGATGACGGCATGGGATGAAATGAACGCGGAATTCCGGCGGATTGTCGACCGGCTGGACGACGAAGGCCTGGACCTTATGGTCGCTCTGGCGAATGAAATGGAGGCGGGCATGTACTCCCAGCTCGATTACGATTACCACGCGCGGGTATTGCCGAGTGGCGGCGACGTTCGGGTGTTGCTGCGACGGAGATTCCCCGGCGTCGAGCAGCGTCGTGGCAAGATCGAAAAGCTGATCAAAAAGCTTATGGCGGGAGGTCAATAGTCGGCGGCCGAACCGCGAACGGGATTCGCGGTTTACGGCGGCCGGTGCCATGTCTGACTTGGACATATTTTTAGTTCCGAGGTCCGGGTAGAATCGGCCGGTCGTGAACGGACAAGGAGGCGCGGCGATGAAAGACGAAAATCACCCGGACGCCGAGATTTTGAGACTCGAGTCCGAATACTTCCGGTGCGATGCGAACGTCAACGCGCTAGGAAATTGCGTGAAGGCGGAACCGGTGATTGACGCTATTTACGATCATCAGACGAAGATATTCCACCGCCTGACGGTGATCCCGGCGGCGTCGGCGGTGGGGCTGGCAGCGAAATTGCGGGTTGTGGGAGACTTGGTTGTGGACGAGCACGCTCCCGACTCGCTAACGAAAATGGTGAGGTCTGCCCTTGGTGATGCGGAGCGATTGGGTAGTTCACCCTATGCTGGGGAACCAATCAGCAATACATCACTGTGGAAGTCGATTTTGCGGACTCTGGCGGATCACGGCCGTTTTTTTATTAACGCGGGCTAGGGTGGCGCGACTTTTCGGCGGCGGCAGTAGTACAGCCTTTAGTGCTGTCCTGAAATGCGTTAAGATTTTGTTTGGGATCGATTCCGTATATTACCCTTCTCATACTGGGGTCAGTTGGGTGACCCGAACGCGTAAACCCGACAACAGGGGAGAAGTGTGAGCAGTATGAATCGTCGTGATTGGCTTTTGGCGGCAATTGCACAGGCGGGCGACGGTGGTCTGAGCCCGATCCAAATCCAAAAGACAATGTTTTTACTCAAGATGGAAGCCGCTGATTACGTCGGCGGGACCTTCTACGACTTCAAGCCTTATAATTACGGGCCGTTTTGCTCGACGATTTATCAAGACGTCGATTATTTAGTGTTGTTAGGCTTGGTGAGAGAGCAACAGTCGGGTAGTTACAAGGTCTATGTCACAACGCCCGCGGGACGCGATAAAGCGGATAACAACATTCGAAAACTCACCAAAAAGCCAAAAGAATATTTGAGCGATTTGGTGGATTGGGTATCGAGCGTCGATTTCGGTCAGTTGCTTCGCTCTATATACGCGAAATATCCAAAATTCGCGAAAAAGAGCTTGTTCCGACGATAGCGGTATTCATGTGCTCGCGCTATGCTTGCGAGCATGACAGTCATCGTCGGAATATTGTGCGATGGTGGTGTTGCTCTTGCCGCCGATCGACAATCAACACACAGTGCGTTTGTGCCTCTCGCGCGTCCGTCGCTCGTTCAAGTTTCCACAAGCCCCGTAACTAAAGTAATTGCGATCGGTTCAGATTTGCTGTTGGGCACTTCAGGCTCTCCCGCGATCGGTAATCAATACGAAGCGCTAATCAAGGGCCACTGCGCCAACTTCCCGAAGCGACCTTATGAATTTGCGACTAGAAAACTCCGGGATCAAATAAAGGAAGACATTACCAAAAACTGCGCACCAGCAAAGCAACTTGCCGAGGTAATCGGCAGTGCCACCGCCTACTCGCAGTGCACTTGCGAATGCTTGATGGCAGCGAATTTTAAAGACGGGATCAGACTTATACAGATCCAGCAACTTGGCGCGTTCGACATTTCTTCGCAAGTCTCACCGCTTCGCGTAATCGGTTCCGGGCAATTCCAGGCTGATCCTTTCGTTCGGTTCCTGAAGAACACGTTTTGGCCGAATCGGTTGCCCACCGTCGATGAGGGCGTTTTAGCTGCAACCTGGGCCGTTGAATACGCGATCGAGAATGGTGCACCAGGCGTGGGCTTTGGTACTAATGCGTATTCCCTAAAGAAAGCGGGCGGCAAGGTTCGTGCCGAGGAAGTCGGCGAAGATCAACTTAAGGGTCATCGAGACTTTATACGGGCCGCCAGAGAACGACTTCGCGAACTGTCCGATCTCCGTCATGCGACACCGAGTGATGCTGGTCAGGTTCCGACCATGCCAAACGGCAAATGAAACGCCGGCAGTTTAGGGACCGGAATTGGGACCGGACGCGTCGGGATCGGCCAGGATCAGAACGGACGCCGGCAGGGTTTCCGCTCATTAACGTCGCAGGGAACCGGGCTGATCGGGATGGGGACGGATTAGACGGGACAGCGGCCGGCGTTCTTGAAAACCGGCAGGGGTTAACGCTCCTCGTGGGTTCGAATCCCACCCCATCCGCCAGCCTTGGCGGTGTTTCGCGGCAGCGGCGATTGGCGATATAATCGGCGGCAAACGGCGTCATCGGCCGGCCGCGAATTGGACCGGGAGTCGTCGGGGGGTGTTGCCATGGAATGGATCATCGGCGCCATCGCGTCCATTGCCTTCGTCATCGCGACGACGGCGTTGTTCCGCACCAACAACATTCCCGGCGAAATCCTGCGCAAGGTCGAGGCCGCGCTCAAGGCCGCGATCGCCAGGATGGCTGCCGACTCCGAAGAGAACGCCAAGCTGCTGCGGCAATACAGCGACCGCATCCTGGAGGTCGAGCGGCGGGTCGAGAGCGGCCTCACCAGCAAGGTCAACGCGTCGGCCGAGATCACCAAGCTCCGCGCCGACAATGAAAAGCTGCGCGAGGAAGCGGCGCGGCTGCGCGTCGCCGGCAAGAAACCGGGCCGCTGACGGCCGGCCGGCCGCTATCGCCTGTTCAGGAGTTTTGCCGCCACGCGGCCGCCTGCCGGCGGCCGACCCAGGAGCGGCGGTCGTCGTGGCGCCGTTCCTTGCCGGTGAAATCTTGGCGGCGTTGACGGCGATCCGATTGCCGGCGCCGGTCGTCACGGTTGCGTTTATCGCCGGCGACGGCCGGCATTTCATTGGTCCGCGTTTTGGACATCGAGGCTGTCTCCTTGGTGACCGGCCGCGACGGGGCCGGCGGCTCAACGCTGTCGCGGCGACGCTTATAGCCGACGACGATGACGACAACCTGACGGCGGCGACGGCGTCGGCGACCGCCGACGCGATCGGGCACCCGGATTCGGTCGGTTGCTCCGGCGATTGCCGCGCGCGACGAATCGTTTCGCGACGGTTGCGCGGCGCCGGGGCGAGGGCAAGAGCGGAATCGGGAAAAGCCGAAAAAGCTAAGAAGTGACCAAAAATAGCGGCCGAAAGCGCCTAAATCCGGCTGTTTTGCCCCAAATAACGGGCTGAAAAATTATTGACCATCAATAAGTTAGCTAAGGCCCGAAAATAATTGCAGTTTTTTGTTGCGAAATTAACCCATTGGCGCTAAATTACCCGGCAATACCTGAAATAGTATATATTAGGTATGACGTGTAGGTAGCAGAATGCTGAATGACAGTTCAACCAGCGCCGTTTCAGCGGCCCCGACAAACGTCGGCCTCACTGCCTTCCAAGTAGCGGTTGTGCAGGCAAAAGTGTTTAAGAAAACACTTGCGGAGGTGAGCGACCGCGCGGACGAGACGGCCAGGGCGCTCGAACGCAAGGCCGATGAGCAGCGCAAACAGGTGCGCGAGCGCCTGGCCGCGCAACGCGGCGGAGTAGACGTTGTCGTCGACGGTGGCGCGCCTGCGAAACCGGAACCCAAGCAGGACGTCGCGACCCCGTTGTCGGGCGGCGAGGTCGATATCAAGGTATAGGGCAACCGGCATACCGGTCCCGATCGGGGAACGATAGCGGTAACGCCCACGTCGGGGCGTTTTTTGTTTTTTGGGGCAGGCGCCGGCAGCTCGCCGGTCATCGTTTTTACGGCAATCGCAACCAGTCCAAGCCGGCGAACCCTGAGCGTGATCGCTTGCCGCCGGCCGCGCCGGCAGTGGTTGCCCCGGCCCGGCCGCCGGAGTATCACCGGCGGATGTTCTTCTGGCTGTCCAAGGTGCTGTGGTTCCTTGCCGATCCGGGCAACCTGCTGCTGATCGCCCTGGTGGCCGGAACCGTGCTGCTCGCCACCCGTTGGCGGCGGGGCGGCCAGCGCCTGCTTGCCGTGGTCGCAATCGTAGCGGTGGTGGTTGCCGTGGTGCCGGCCGGGGTCTGGATGATCGGCTTCCTCGAGGACCGCTTCCCGGCCGTCGACGAGCCGCCGCCGCGGGTCGACGGCATCGTCGTCGTCGGCGGCCTGGTGAGTCCGGTGTTGAGCCGCGCGCGCGGCCGGCCGGCGATCGGCGGCGCCGTCGAGCGGCTGTTCGCGATGGCGGCGCTGGCCAAGCGTTATCCGCGGGCCAAGCTGGTGTTCTCCGGCGGCTCCGGCTCGCTAAGCCACCCGGAAGACAAGGAAGCGCCGCTGATCGGGCCGTTGCTCGGCGAACTCGGCGTCGATCCGGCCCGCGTGATGTTCGAGGACGCGTCGCGCAACACCGCCGAGAACGCCGAGTTCAGCCGCCGCCTGGCGCAGCCGAAGGATGGCGAGACCTGGCTGCTGGTGACGTCGGCGTTTCACATGCCGCGCGCCGTCGGCTGCTTCCGCCGGGTGGGGTGGCCGGTGGTCGCCTATCCGGTCGATTATTCGACGGCGGGCGAATCGGAACCGCCGATTCAGTTCGATTTTCTCACCGGGATGGGAACTCTCCGCGCCGCCGTGCACGAATATCTGGGGCTGTTTTTTTATTGGATCAGCGGCCGCACCGATGCGCTGCTGCCGGGGCCCGGCTGATGCGGATTGCGGCGCGGTCGCCCCTATGGCAGAAGTTTCCGCCATCGCCGGCGCGGCCGCCGGCAACGGCCGCCCACCCCTTGGCAACAGTGAAGGACGCCATGTCCGCACGGGTCTTGATCCTCGCCGTCATGTTCGCCGTCACCACCCTGCGACCGCTGGCGGCGGCGGAGGCGGCGCCGTTCGGCGAGTGGCTCCGGGGCGTGCGCGCGGAGGCGCGCGCCGCGGGCATGTCGGAAGCGTTCCTCGACGACGCGCTCGCCGGCGTGCGGCCGATCGCCCGCGTCATCGAGCTCGACCGCCGGCAGCCCGAGTTCACGCTGACGTTCTGGAATTACCTCGACAAGAACGTCAACGATCTGCGCATCCGCAAGGGCAGGGCGATGCTGGAAAAGCACCGCGCGTTGCTGGAAAAAACCGCCGAACGATACGGCGTGCAGCCGCGGTTCATCGTCGCGTTGTGGGGCCTCGAAACCAACTACGGCGAACATTTCGGCGCCTTCCCGATCATCGCCGCGCTGGCGACCCTGGCGCACGACGCCCGGCGCAGCCGTTTCTTCCGCCAGCAGTTGCTGGCGGCGCTGACCATCATGCACCGCGGCGACGTGCCGCTGACGACGACCGGATCGTGGGCCGGCGCCATGGGAAATTTCCAATTTATCCCAACGACTTACAAGGACTTCGCCGTGGACGCCGACGGCGATGGCCGGCGCGACATGTGGAACAGCTACCCCGACATGTTCGGCTCGGCCGCCAACTATCTCGCGCGCTCCGGCTGGCGCCGCGCCTGGAGTTGGGGGCGCGAGGTGCGGCTGCCGAAGGGTTTCAGCCTCGAGCACGCCGGCCTCGGGACGCAAAAGCCGATCGCCGAATGGAAGCGCCTCGGCGTCACCCGCATCGACGGCGGCGCCCTGCCGGACGAGCAGACCGACGCCTCGATCGTGTTGCCGTCCGGATACGAAGGGCCGGCGTTCCTGATCTACAAGAACTACCGCGCCATCCTGAGCTGGAACCGCTCGCTGCTGTATGCGGTGGCGGTCGGCCATCTCGCCGACCGGCTGGTCGGCGGCTTGCCGTTGCAGAGCCCGCGTCCGGCGGAGGAGCTGCCGCTGTCGCGCGCCGACGTCCAGGACCTGCAGCGACTGCTGGCGGCAAAGGGCTTGTACGGCGGCGAAAACGACGGCGTCGTCGGACCGGAAACGCGCAACGCCATCAAGGCCTACCAGCGCCGGGTGCATCTGCCGCCAGACGGCTTCCCGACCGCCGGCCTGCTGGAGCGGTTGCGCGGCGCCTCCGGCGGCTGATCCCGCGGCGGCGCCGAGACCGCGGGTTTTCGGCTGCCCTGCCGCCGACCCCGAAACCGCCATGTCCACCATATGACGTGAATTGCCTTTGCCGGCGATACCATATATTGATATTGCTAACAGTCGGATGCCAGGCGGGGTAACGATGGGGAAGTCGCGCACCGGGATGCGCTGGATGGTCCTGGTTGCCGCAGCGGTGGCGGTGTCGGCCTGCGCCGAGACCGAATTTCTGGTCCATTCGGCGAAGCGGATGGGCGGCGTCTTCGAGCCGCCGGCGGAACCCACCTACAAGGTCGGCGAGCCCTATCAGATCCAGGGGACTTGGTACTACCCGGCCGAGGACTACCGGTACGACGAGACCGGCATCGCGTCGTGGTACGGCGCCCAGTTCCACGGCCGCCGCACCGCCAACGGCGAAGCCTACGACATGAACGCGCTGACGGCGGCGCATCGGACGTTGCCGATGCCGAGCTACGTGCGCGTCACCAATCTCGAGAACGGCCGCAGCCTGATCCTGAAAGTCAACGACCGCGGGCCGTTCGCGCGCGGCCGCATCATCGACATCTCGCGGCGCGGCTCGCAACTGCTCGGCTTCCACGACTCAGGCACCGCGCGGGTGCGGGTGCAGATCATGGCCGACCAGAGCCGCGCCATCGCGGCGCGGATGCAGTCGAGAACCCAGCTGGCCGAGGCCGGCACGCCGATCACCGTCGACCGCCTGCCGAAGCCGGACGTCAAGACCGAGGCCTTGGCGCCGCCGCCGGGCGGCGCGTCGGCGCCCGTCGTCCGGCCCGCGCCGACGCCGCAGGCGGTGGCGGCGCCGCCCGACGACCGCAAATCCACCGCCAAGCGCAACGACAACGAGGTGCTGTCCGACAAGGTCACGGTGACGCCGGTCAAGAAAACCAGCCTGTTCGTGCAGGCCGGCGCGTTCACCCAGTTCGAGAACGCCAATAAGGTGCGCGCGAAGTTGTCGCCGATCGGGCCGGTGACGGTGAAGTCGGTGCTTGTCAACGGCAAGGATTTCTACCGCGTCCGCGTCGGCCCGCTGACGTCGGTCAGCGACGCTGACCGGATGCTGGAGCTGATTTCGCGCGCCGGCTACCCGGACGCGCGCATCGTCGTCGATTGACGGTTCCGGCGCGAGGCAGACTGCGCCTTGCCGCCGCCACAATCGGATGCTACCAACGGACGGCACGCCCGCCACCGACGTGAGCCACCCGAACCGATCCATGCCGGACCACCGCACCGACCGCCGTCGCCGTAACCTGTTGCCGGGTCTCGCCTTTTTGCTGGCCTGGCTGGTCGCCGCGCCGCCGCCGGCGGCGGCCATCGAGACGCTGGCCAAGCAGGCCATCCTGGTCGAGGTCACGACCGGCGAGGTGCTGTTCGAGAAAAACGCCGACCAGCCGATGGCGCCCGCCTCGATGAGCAAGATGATGACCGCCTACATGGTGTTCGAGCGCCTGAAGAACGGCGGCCTGTCGCTCGACGACACGTTCCCCGTCAGCGAGGACGCGTGGCGCCGCGGCGGCGCCAAGAGCGGCGGCTCGACGACGTTCCTGGAGCCGGGGAAGCGGGTCCGCGTCGAGGACCTGATCCGCGGCATCGTCGTGCAGTCCGGCAACGACGCCTGCATCGTCGTCGCCGAGGCGCTGGCCTCGAGCGAAAAGGCGTTCGCCGAGGAGATGACCCGCAAGGGCAAGGAGATCGGCCTCAAGAACACGGTGTTCAAGAACTCGAACGGCTGGCCCGATCCGGAAGAGGTGACCACGGCGCGCGATCTGGCGCTGTTGGCCGCGCGCACCATCGAGCGCTTCGCCGACTACTATCACTACTACTCGGAAAAGGAATTCACCTACAACGGGATCCGCCAGATCAATCGCAACCCGCTGCTGTACAAGGACATGGCCGCCGACGGCCTGAAGACCGGCCACACCGAGGCCGCCGGCTACGGGCTCACCGCGTCCGCCGTGCGCGACGGCCGCCGCCTGATCCTGGTGGTCAATGGTCTCGACAGCAAGAAGGACCGTTCCCGCGAGCCCGAGCGCCTGATGGCGTGGGGGTTCCGCGAGTTCAATAATTACCGGCTGTTCAACGCCGGCGAGGAAGTCACCAAGGCCGACGTGTGGCTGGGCGAGGAAAAGAAGGTGCCGCTGGTGATCGACCGCCAGCTGCTGATCACGCTGCCGCGCAACGCCCGGCCGGAAATGAAGGTGACGGTGCGTTTCGACAACCCGGTGCCGGCGCCGATCGTCAAGGGCGCCGTGGTGGCCACGTTGGCGGTGACGGTGCCGGGGCGGGCGCCGATCGAGGTGTCGCTGAAGGCCGGGGCCGAGGTCAAGCGGCTGGGCCTGTTCGGCAGGCTCGGCGCGGCGTTCAAGGCGATCATCTGGGGCGAGCAGGGGTGAAGCGGCAAAAGCGGGCCAATGCGGCCGGCAAGTTCATCACCCTCGAAGGCGGCGAGGGCGCCGGCAAGACGACGCAGATCAAACGGCTGGCCAAGGCGTTGCAGGCGGCCGGTATCGATGTCGTGGTGTCGCGCGAGCCGGGCGGCGCGCCGAGGGCGGAAAGCATCCGCGCGCTGCTGGTCGAAGGCGAAACCGACCGCTGGCAACCGATGAGCGAGGCGCTGCTCAACTACGCCGCCCGGCTCGAGCACGTCGCAACGACGATCCGGCCGGCGCTGGCCGAGGGACGCTGGGTGTTGTCGGACCGCTTCGCCGATTCCACCGTCGCCTATCAGGGCTACGGCCACGACCTCGGCGCCGAAACCATCAAGCGTCTGCACCGGCTGGTGCTCGGCGACTTCCAGCCGGACCTGACGATCATCCTCGACGTGCCGGTGGAAGACGGATTGAAGCGCGCCGCCGGCCGCGCCGACAAGGCGAGCGCCCGCGAGGACCGCTACGAGCGCATGGGCCCGGCCTTTCACCAGCGCCTGCGCGACGGCTTCCTCGACATCGCGCGCCGCGACCCGGAACGTTGCGCCGTCGTCGACGCGACCCGGGACCGGGACGCCGTCCACGAATGGATCCTGACGCTGGTGCACAACCGCCTCGGCGTCAAACTGGCCGGCACGGCGACGCCATGAACGGCCCTGAAGACACCGCCGGCCCGCCGCCGCGCGCCAACCCGGCGCTGATCGGCCACGCGGCGGCCGAGCGGACGCTGCGCGACGCCCTCGATAGCGGCCGCCTCGCCCATGCCTGGCTGATCTCGGGGCCGGAGGGCATCGGCAAGGCGACCCTCGCCTACCGCTTCGCCCGCTTCGTGCTGGCGCGCGGCAGCAAGGCGGCGGCGCCGGCGGAGTCGCTCTATCTCGCCCCCGATCATCCGGTGTTCCGCCGCGTCGCCGCCGGCGGCCACAGCGACCTGATCACCGCCGAGCGCACCGTCACCGACGACGGCCGGCTGCGCGGCGAGATCGTCGTCGCCGACATCCGCGCCGTGGTCCGTTTCTTCAAACTGACCGCGGGCGAAGGCGGCTGGCGGGTGGCGGTGATCGACGGCGCCGACACCATGAACCCGAACGCCGCCAATGCGCTGCTGAAGGTGCTCGAGGAGCCGCCGGCAAATTCGCTGCTGCTGCTGGTCGCCCACAATCCCGGACGGCTGCCGCCGACGCTGCGCTCGCGCTGCCGAAAGCTGGCCCTGAAGCCGCTTGCCGAGGCGCAGGTGACGGCGTTGCTCGCCGACTACCTCCCCGAACTGGCGGCCGACGACGCGGCGGCGCTGGCCCATCTCGCCGGCGGCAGCCCGGGCCGCGCGCTGGCGCTGGCCGGCGAGGGCGGCCTCGAGCTCTATCGCGACATCAGCGACATCCTGGAGACGCTGCCCCAGCTCGACGTGCAGGCGTTGCACGCGTTCGGCGGCCGCTTCGGCCGCGCCGGCGCCGAACAGGCATTCCGCACCGCCGGCGACCTGATCCGCTGGTGGCTGGCGCGCACCATCGTCGCCGCCGCGGGTGGACCGCCGTCGGCGGCCGCCGCCGAGGCGGCGCTGATCGGCCGCCTGGCGGCGGCCGCCGGCCTTGATCGCTGGCTTGAGGTATGGGAAAAGATCAACCGCCTGCTGGGCCGCACCGAGACCGCCAGCCTTGACCGCAAGCAGGTGGTTTTAAACGTGTTTTTGGCGATCGAGGGCGCCGTCCGGCGGTGATTGCCGGGCCCGTCGTGGTCGACGCCTGAAGCGCCGCCGAAAGGCCACCCCCGCCCATGCCTGAGCGCTATTACGTCACGACGCCGATCTATTACGTCAACGACGACCCCCACATCGGCCATGCCTACACGACCTTGGCGTGCGACGTGATCGCCCGGTTCAAGCGGCTGGACGGCTTCGAGGTCAAGTTCCTCACCGGCACCGACGAGCACGGCCAGAAGGTGGAAAAATCGGCCGCCGTCGCCGGCATGGACACCCAGGCGTTCACCGACATGGTGTCGAAGAACTTCCGCGACCTCGCCGGGGTAATGAACTATTCCAACGACGCCTTCATCCGCACCACCGAGGAGCGCCATACCCGCGCCTGCCAGGCGCTGTGGAAGACATTGCAGGAAAAGGGCGAAATCTATCTCGGCAGCTATGCCGGCTGGTACGCCGTCCGCGACGAGGCGTTCTACGCCGAAAGCGAACTGAAACCCGGTCCCGGCGGCAAGAAGATCGCGCCCAGCGGCGCCGAGGCGGAGTGGGTGGAGGAGCCGAGCTATTTCTTCCGCCTGTCGGCGTGGCAGGAGCGCTTGCTCGCGTTCTACGACGCGCATCCGGATTTCGTGCTGCCGAAGAGCCGCCGCAACGAGGTGACCAGTTTCGTTTCCGGCGGTCTGCAGGACCTGTCGATTTCGCGCACCACCTTCACCTGGGGCGTTCCGGTGCCGGGCGACGACGCGCACATCATGTACGTGTGGCTGGACGCGCTCACAAACTACCTTACAGCCGTCGGCTATCCCGTTATGGACAAAGGGGAATATGCCAGATTCTGGCCGGCCGACCTGCACATGGTCGGCAAGGACATCCTGCGCTTCCACGCGGTCTATTGGCCGGCGTTCCTGATGGCCGCCGGGCTTGAGCCGCCGCGGCGGGTGTTCGCCCACGGGTGGTGGACCAACGAGGGCCAGAAAATCTCGAAGTCCCTCGGCAACGTCATCGACCCGCTGGCGCTGGTCGAGACCTACGGCCTCGACGCGGTGCGGTTCTTCCTGCTGCGCGAAGTGCCGTTTGGCAACGACGGCGACTTCTCGCACGCCGCCATGGTCAACCGGATGAACGGCGAACTCGCCAACGACTACGGCAATCTTGTCCAGCGCGTGCTTAGCATGGTTGCCCGCAACGGCGGCGGCAAGGTGCCGGCGCCCGGGCGGCTCGACGCCGCCGACGAGAAGCTGCTGGGCGCCGCCCACGACTTGGTCGGCAAGGTGCGCGAGGCGATCGACGGCCAGGCCTTCCATGACGCCCTGGAGGCAGTGTGGACGGTGATCCGCGCCGCCAATGTCTATGTCGACGCCCAGGCGCCGTGGAAGCTGGCCAGGGAAGACCCGCAACGGATGGCCACCGTGCTTTACGCGCTGGCCGAAACGATCCGCCATCTGGCCGTCCTCACGCAGCCGTTCATGCCGGCGTCGTCGGCCAGGATTCTCGACCAGTTGGCGGTCGCCGCCGACGCTCGTAATTTCGCCCATCTCGGCCCGAAAAACGCCCTCCAGCCGGGCACGACGCTGCCGAAGCCGGAGGGCGTGTTCCCGCGATTCCAGCCACCGCCAACCGCGAACGGCGCGGCGAAGGCGGCCAATCCGGCGGGCAGGGCCGGGAAGGGGACCGGCAACAAGCAGGGGAAGGGCTGATGCTGGTCGACAGCCATTGCCACCTCGACATGCCGCAGTTCGCCGACGAGCTCGACGCCGTGGTGGCGCGCGCCGGCGACGCCGGAATCGGCCACATGCTGACCATCTGCACCCGGGTTACCGAGTTCGCGCCGGTCCTCGCCATCGCCGAGCGCTACGACAACGTCTTCTGCACTGTCGGCGTGCATCCGCACAACGCCGAAAGCGAACCCGCCGTGAGCGACGACGAACTGATCGAAATGACCCGCCATCCGAAGGTCGTCGGCATCGGCGAGACCGGTCTCGACTTCCATTACGACAACAGCCCCCGCGACGTGCAGGAGCGGAGCTTTCGCGCCCACATCCGGGCGGCGCGGGCCAGCGGCCTGCCGCTGATCGTCCACACCCGCGACGCCGACGCGGCGCTGGCGCGGGTGCTCGCGGAGGAGGCGGAGACGGGGCCTTTTACCGGCCTGATCCACTGCTTCAGCGCCGGCCAGGCGCTGGCCGACGCGGTGCTGGAGCTTGGGCTCTACATCTCGTTTTCCGGCATCGTCACCTTCAGCAAGGCCGATGAATTGCGGACCGTCGCCAGCCGAGTACCGGTCGAGCGCATCCTGGTCGAGACCGACGCGCCCTACTTGGCGCCGGTGCCGAAGCGCGGCAAGCGCAACGAGCCGGCCTTCACCGCCTTCACCGCCGCCCGGGTGGCCGAGCTGAAGGGCCTCGACAACGATTCGTTCGCCAAGGCCACCACCGACAACTTCTTCCGACTGTTCGCCAAGGCCCGCGACGTGGCCGGGGCGGCGGCCGGGGCCGCGAGCCGGCCGTGACGCGCCGGGTGAAGGCCACCATCCTCGGCTGCGGCCCGTCCGGCGGCGTGCCGACCATCCACGACGGCTGGGGCGCGTGCGATCCGAAAAACCCGAAAAACCGCCGGCTCCGGCCGTCGATCCTGGTCGAGGAAGGCGACGTGCGGGTGCTGGTCGATACCTCGCCGGACCTGCGCCAGCAGCTCCTCGACACCGGGGTCCGGCGCCTCGACGCGGTGCTCTATACCCACGCCCACGCCGACCACCTGCACGGGGTCGACGACCTGCGCAGCATCAACCGGGCGATGCAGGCGGCGCTGCCGGTGTACGCGGACGCCGCCACCGAGGCGATCCTGAAGCGGCGCTTCGAGTACGTGACCACGCCTTTGGCCGACGGCGCCGAGATTTATTACAAGCCGGTGCTCGAGCTCAGGCGGATCGTGCCGGGCGACCGGTTTTCCGTTGGCGCCATGGAAATCCAGGCCTACGACCAGGACCACGGCTTTTCGCGCACCATCGGCTACCGGTTCGGGCCGCTGGCGTATTCGACCGACCTGCTGGAGCTGCCCGAGGCGTCGTTCCGGGCCCTGGCCGGGGTCGATACCTGGATCGTCGGCGCCTTCGCCCTGCAGCCGCACGTCACCCATGCCCACGTCGACAAGGCCCTCGGCTGGATCGAGCGGGTGCGGCCGGCCCGCGCCGTGCTGACCCACCTCGGGCCGACCATTGACCACGGCCGGCTGAGCGCGTCGCTGCCGAACAACGTGGTCGCCGCCTTCGACGGCTTGGTGGTCGAGGCCGCCGGCGAATGATCCGGCGGCGGACGGGGAGAGGCGCCGCGACGACGATGGCCGACGGCCGGCGGCGAAATTACCGCCTCGAAGAGACTTCTGGATCGGCGGCTAAAGCGTTGTAAGCAAACATGCGGAAACAATTTGCCATAATATACATTATGCGACAAACGCAAATTCAGCCAAATCCGGCCGGTCGGAAAAATCACCCCATCCCCCGACCGCTCGTCGAGTCCGGTCGCCGGTCCGGCGGATCGGATTTTGCATCCGCCCGACGGAGGATTTCCGATGCCTGATCAGCTCCGCCGGCTGCTCGATATCATGGCCAGGTTGCGGTCGCCGGATGGCGGCTGTCCGTGGGACGTCGAGCAGACCTTCGCCACCATCGCGCCGCACACCGTCGAAGAGGCCTACGAGGTCGCCGACGCGATTGAGCGCAACGACCTGGCGGCGCTGAAGGACGAGCTGGGCGACCTGCTGTTCCAGGTGGTGTTCCACGCCCAAATGGCCAAGGAAATCGGGGCTTTCGACTTCGCCGGCGTGGCCGAGGCGATCGCCGACAAGATGCAGCGCCGCCACCCGCACGTGTTCGGCGACGAGCGCATCGAGACCGCCGCCGCGCAGACCGTGGCGTGGGAGGAACACAAGGCGCGCGAGCGCGCCGAACGCCGCCATCGCGGCGATAATGGACCGGAAGGTCCGGAACCGGTTGGGCGGCCGGCGGCAAGCGTGCTCGACGGCGTCATCCTCGGCCTGCCCGCCCTCGCCCGTGCCGGCAAGCTGCAACGCCGCGCCGCCGGCGTCGGCTTCGACTGGCCCGGCGGCGCCGCCGGGGCGCGGCAAATCGTCGAGAAAATCCGCGAGGAAGCGGACGAACTTGAGGCGGAGCTTGAAGCCGGCGCCGGCACACCGCAGCTGGTCGACGAATTCGGCGATCTGCTGTTCAGTTGCGTCAACCTGGCGCGCAGGCTCGGCGTCGATCCGGAACAGGCGCTGCGCCACGGCAACGCCAAGTTCGAGCGGCGCTTCCGGCGGCTCGAGGCGCTGCTCGCCGCCGACGGCAAGGAGCCCCGGGACCTCGACATCGATGGCCTCGAGGCCTATTGGCGCCGGGCCAAGCTCGGCGAACCGCGCGACGGGTGAAGTTAGGTTGCCGCCGCGCCGGCGGCGCTTTGCCGGCGGCGGCCGGCCGATTATGATGGCGTCACCGGCATAACCGACGGGCGCAAACGGCACAAAAACCATGAAAACCGGCAAAAAGTCCCCGATCCTGGCGGTCATCGCCCTCGCCGCCGCCCTCGGCGGCTGCTACATGCCGATCCGCTTCGATTCCGAGATCGAAATCCACCGCACCGGCCACTATGACTTCAAGTTCGACGGCTACTTGGCCAAGGTCGAGCTGTACAAGGACCTGAAGGAGCAAAAGATCGACAGCGCCGGCGAACGCCAGGCGGTCGAGCAGATCAAGGCCGATTTCGCCCGCGACCCGGCGGTGAAGGAATGGAAGTACCACAAGCTCGGCCATTTCAAGGTCAACTGGCACAACAAGGGCGACCTGATCCGGGTGAAATCGGTCAGCTTCTTCAACCGCTCCAGCGAATACATGCTCGGCGTCAGCTACAACAGCGAAACGCGCCGTATCGCGCTGGCCGGCAAGTCGCTGGGCAAGGACGTGAAGGAGCAGTTGGACAAGATCGGCCTCGGCTGGAGTGGCAATATCCGCGTCATCACCGACGCCAAGGTGGTCAGCCACAACGCCACTACCGTCCGGGACAACAAGCGGCTCGGCGGCCGCTACAAGACCTACACCTGGGACATCCCCAACATCTTCGCCCCGACCCCCAGCCTGGTGATCCAGATTCTGTAAGCCCGGCCGCCCGCAAATACCGTCGTCATGCCCCGGCGAAGCCGGCGGTGACGGATGGAGCGAAGGCGAGGCCGGGCGCTGCGGACGGGAACGGAAAAAGTCGGTCTCTTGGGCCCTTTCCCCGCCCATCCGGCGGCGGTCAGCGGCGTTTTTTGCCGCACTTTTTGCTGCGGCCTTTGCTGCGCTTTGCTGCAGGCTTGCTGCGCCGCTTTTTCGCGCTCTTCCTCGCCGTCCCGGCCGGTTTTTGCTTGCCTTTCGCGGCCCCGCGGCGGGTCAGGTTACGGATCAGGCACGACGAATCCCAACGCTCGCCGCCGACCGCCAGAAGCTGGGCGTAGAACTGCTCGATCAGCGCCGTCGCCGGCAGGTGCGCCCGGCACTTCTTGGCCTCGGCGAGCGCGATGCCGAGGTCCTTGTGCATCCAACGGGTGGCGAAGCCGAAATCGAACTTGTCGTCGATCATGGTGAGGGCGCGGTTTTCCATCTGCCACGACTGCGCCGCGCCCTTGGCGATGACGCCGACGACCTTCTTGGCGTCGAGCCCGGCCTTGTCGGCGAACGCTAGGCCCTCGGCGATGCCCTGCACCAGCCCGACGATGCACACCTGGTTGACCGCCTTGGTGACCTGGCCGGCGCCGACCGGCCCCAGCAGGGTGACGGCGCGGGCGTAGGCCTTGATCACCGGCTGGGCGACGTCGAAGTGACGCCTGTCGCCGCCGACCATCACCGTCAGCACGCCGTTCTCCGCCCCCGCCTGGCCGCCGGACACCGGCCCGTCGAGGAAGCCGACGCCCTTTTTCGCTGCCGCGGCGCCAACCTCCTTGGCGACCCCGGCCGAGGCCGTGGTGTGGTCGCAGTAGACGGCGCCGGACTTGATGCCGGCGAGGATGCCGTTGGGGCCGAACACCACCTGGCGCAGGTGGTCGTCGTTGCCGACGCAGGAGAACACCACGTCGGCGTCCTTGGCCGCGGCGGCCGGCGTTTTCGCCATGGCGCCGCCGTGCTTCTTCACCCACGCTTGCGCGCGCTCGGGCGTCCGGTTGTAGACGGTGACCTGGTGGCCGGCCTTGACCAGATGGCCGGCCATCGGGAAGCCCATCACGCCGAGGCCGATGAATGCTGTCTTTGTCATTTTTGCGGCCTCGCCTTAAGGGTTGGTCAGCAGGCGGTAGAGGGCGGTGTTGTCGAACCGCCCCTCGCCGCGGTCCTGGACCCGGGCGTAGAAGTCCTCGATCAGCGCCGTCAACGGCAGTTGCGCGCCGTTGTTGCGGGCCTCGTCGAGGCAAATGCCCAGGTCCTTGCGCATCCAGTCGCAGGCGAAGCCGAAGTCGAACTTGCCGTCGACCATGGTGCGGGCGCGGTTGTCCATCTGCCACGACTGCGCCGCGCCCTTGGAGATGGTCTCCACCACCAGGTGCGGATTCAGCCCCGACTTGACCGCCAGGTGCATGCCCTCGGCGAGTGCCTGGATCGCCGCGGCGCAGCACATCTGGTTGACCATCTTGGTCAACTGCCCCGACCCCACCGGGCCCATCAGGGTCACCGCCTTGGCGTAGGGCCTCATCGCCGGCTCGCCCCGCTTGAACGCCTTGGCGTCGCCGCCGACCATGATGGTGAGCTGCCCCTTCTTCGCCCCCTCCTGGCCGCCCGACACCGGCGCGTCGAGGAAGCCGACGCCCTTTTTCCCGGCCTCGGCGGCGAGCTGGCGGGCGATGCTGGCCGACGCCGTGGTGTGGTCGATCAGCAGCGAGCCTTTGGCCATGCCGGCAAGCGCGCCGTCGGGGCCGAGGGCGACGGCAGCGAGATCGTCGTCGTTGCCGACGCAGGTGAGTACGATGCCGGCGCCTCTGGCGGCCTCGGCCGGCGTTTTGGCGGCGCTGCCGCCGTACTCGCGGACCCAGGCTTCGGCCTTGGCGGCGGTGCGGTTGTAGACGGTGACGTCGAAATCGGCCTTCTCGAGGTGCCCGGCCATGGGATAGCCCATGTTGCCGAGGCCGACGAAGGCGGCTTTTATGCTGCTCATGATGGGATATCTTTCGGTCCGATTTGGCGTTTGGTTTCGGCTGGCGGGACGGATGATTTTATGTCGGTCGCGGCGGATTATAGGTAGCGGCGGCCGCGAATCCCAGCCCCTTTGTACGATCCGTCGCGGACGCCCGGCGGCGCCCCTTTTCTTGTCGCGACGATGCCGATAAAGTCGCCGCCTCTGAGCGATCGACGCGGCGTTCGCCTGATGCGCGCCGGCGCCGACCGGCCGGAGATAGGGAGCAGATGCGTGGCCAATAGTCTGTCGGTGGAGATCTCGCCCGGCGAGCTGATCGACAAGATCACCATCCTCGATATCAAGCGCCAGCGCATAACCGACGCGGCCAAGCTCGCCAACGTCGAGCGCGAATGGACGGCGCTGACCGCCGCCCGCGACGGCGCCGTGAAGTCGTCCGGCGAGCTGGATCGGCTGACGGCCGAGCTGAAGCGCGTCAACGAGCGGCTGTGGCAGATCGAGGACGACATCCGCGACTGCGAGCGGCGGAAGGACTTCGGCAGGAAATTCGTCGAGCTCGCCCGCAGCGTCTACAAGAACAACGATCGGCGGGCCGAATTGAAGCGCGAGATCAACGTCCTGCTCGGCTCGCGCCTGAGCGAGGAAAAATCCTATGCCGCCTATTGACGGCGGCCCTCGTTGAGTGAGTTGGGGTGATCAAGCCCTATCGGATCCTGGATTGGTGGCTGGCGCGCCGGCGCGGCAACACGACGCGCCCCGGAAAGCCCGACGGCGTGCTGGTGATTTCCTCGGGCGGCCTCGGCGATACGGTGCTGTTCGCCCACGTCGCCGAGCGGTTCCTGGCGCTGGCGCGCGACGGCGAACCGGTAACGGTCGTGTTGCGCGCCGACGCCATGAATATGGCGTTTCTGCTGCCGCCGCCCGCGTCCGTCGTCGGCGTCGATTTCAAGCGCCTCGGCCGCGACCTCGGCTACCGCCGGCGGGCGACCGACGATGTCTTTCGCGCCCATTACCGGCTGGTGATCCATACCGATTTCCGGCGCCACCCGGACCTCGACGAGGCGCTGGTCGCCGCCGCCATGGCGCCCGAGGCGGTGGCGATGGAGCCGCGGCCGTGGCGAAAGTACGACGCGCGGCTGCGCGCCAACCGCCGGCTCTATACCCGGCTGTTCGACAGCGGCGCGCCGCACCTCGACAAGGTGGTGCGATGGTCGCGCTTCGCCGCGTGGCTTTCCGGGCGCGACGCGCCGCCGCCGGTGGCGCGCCTTGACGACCGGCGGCTGCCGGCGCCGGCGGCGGACGCGCCGGACGTAGTGATGCAACCGTTCTCGGCGGTGAAGCGCAAGCAAAGTCCCCCTGCCCTGTGGCGGCGCATCATCGCGGCGCTGCCGCGCGGCACCTCGGTCGTCGTCACCGGCGCCCGCGGCGACCTCGATGCCAATCCGGAGTTCAAGGCGTTGCTCGAACTGCCCGGCGTGCGTTTCGACGCTTCCGGCTTCGCCGATCTGGTGCCGACGCTGCGCGCCGCGCGCCTGGTGGTGTCGGTGGATACCGCGTTGATGCACCTCGCCGTCGCCGTCGGCGCGCCGACCCTGTGCCTGGCCAGCGCCGCCTTCGTCGGCGAGATCGTCCCCTACGACCCGGCCATCGCGCCCGCCAACGTGCGCTTCGTCTATCATTCGATGCCGTGCGAGGGCTGCCTCGGCGACTGCGTCCTGCCGGCCGAGGGCGGCATGTTCCCGTGCGTCGCCCGCCTCGACGGCGAGCGCATCGTCGCCGAGGCGCGGGCGATGCTGGCGGCGGCGGGCGGGCGGCGATGACCGCCGCGCCTTAGGGCCGGGGACGGAAATCGCCTGCGCCGAGGGCGCGCCGTCAGCTCGAATACATGTCGCGGTCGCGGTGGTAGGCGGCGGCGAAGTCGTCGAGCATGCGCGCCGCCTTGGCGTCGAAGTCGGCGCGCTGCGCGAGCGCCCGGGTGACGAAGGCGGCGAACGTCACCGCCTCGCCCTTGCCGCGGAGCTGGTACGCCTTGGCGAAGTCCTCGAGCTCCTCATGGATCTGCTTGCGCGCCATCACGTTGAGCTGCGTCTTCACGTAGCGGTGCTTGCTGCGCCATTTCTTCTGGGCGGCGGTGGTGGCCATGGCAAAACTCCTCGCGGCATCGACCCCAATCTACTAGTAGAGTAAATCTACTAGTAGAATCGCGCGCGGTCAAGCGCGTTCTCTCGCCGCGTCTCGCGAACCTATTGCAGCCGCTGGCGAAAGCGTTCCCATCGCGACGGGTCGAGCCGCACCTTCAGGTGGATGGCATCGGCCGCGTCCTCCCGCGCCACCACCTCGCCGTGGTCGTACAGCCACGCCACGGCGGCGCCGTCGGAATGCTTCAGCGACACCTCGATCAACCGGTCGCCGCGCGTCAGCCGTTCGTCGATCACCGCCATCAGGCGGTCGCACCCCTCCCCGGTCACCGCCGACAGCGGCACCATCGCCGTGTTGCTGCGCGCCGCCCGGTTCGCCACCACCTGTTTCTCGGCCGCCGGCAACAGGTCGATTTTGTTCAGCACCTCGACCATCGATTCCTCAATCGCGCCGCCGAGGCCGATATCGCGCAGCACCACCAACACGTCGCTCTTTTGCGCCGCCTGATCGGGATGCGCCGCGTCGCGGACATGGACGACCAGATCGGCCTCGACCACTTCCTCGAGGGTGGCGTGGAAGGCGTTGACCAGCTCGTGCGGCAGCCGCGATATGAACCCAACCGTGTCGGACAGGATAGCGGTCCGCCCCGACGGCAGGCCGAGCGCCCGCATCGTCGGATCGAGGGTGGCGAACAACTGGTCCTCGACGTGCACGTTGGCGCGGGTCAGCCGGTTGAACAGCGTCGACTTGCCGGTGTTGGTGTAGCCGACCAGGGCGACCACCGGATACGGCACCCGCCGGCGTGCGCGGCGGTGCAGCTGGCGGGTTCGCTTGACGGCGACGAGCTCGCGCTTGACGCGGGTGATGCGCTCGCCGATCTGGCGCCGGTCGGATTCGATCTGGGTCTCGCCGGGACCGCCGAGCGCCCGGGTGCCGCCGCGCTGCCGTTCGAGGTGGGTCCAGGTGCGGACCAGGCGGCTCTTCCGGTAGGTCAACGCCGCCAGCTCGACCTGCAGCCGGCCCTCGCGGGTGCGGGCGCGGGCGGCGAAGATCTCCAGGATCAGGCCGGTGCGGTCTATCACCTTGCACTTCCACGCTTTTTCCAGGTTGCGCTGTTGCACCGGCGTGACCGCCGCGTCGACCACGGCGACGGCGACCTTGGGCCGGCCGTTGCCGTCGCCGGCGATCACCTGGGCCAGCCGCTCGACGACGCCGGAACCGAGCAGGGTCGACGGCCGGCGCCGTTCGAGCGCCACCATTTCGGTGTGGACGACGTCGAGGTCGATAGCGCGAGCGAGGCCCACCGCCTCGGCCAGCAGCAAATCCTCCCGCGAGCCCAGCGAAGCCGACTTCAGGCGCGGATGGACCACCAGGCAAGTGATCCTGGTGCGGTCAGCGGCGGCGAATCCGTGCCCGGGTTCGCGGGTTGCCGTCAATCGGGCCGGCGGTCACGCTGGCTGGGCAGCGTCCGCCTCCTTTTCCGGCTCAAACAACTGGATCGGTACCGACGGCATCACCGTCGATATGGCGTGCTTGTAGACCAGTTGCGTATGACCGTCCCGGCGCAGCAGCACGGAGAAATTGTCGAACCAGGTGACGATTCCCTGGAGTTTCACGCCGTTGACCAGGAAAATCGTCACCGGCGTCTTCTGCTTCCGGATATGGTTTAGAAAAACGTCCTGCACGTTTTGCGATTTTTCGGACGACATGGATGTCACCCCCCGTTTTTTCTTGAACCCGGTGGATCAGGGGAATGACCGCGGGTATCTCCCTGTCTTCGACGTTTTGCGGCCTCCCTCTTTCCCCAAACGGCGCCCCTCCGGGGAGGCTCGATCTACGTGAAAAACAGCTTACAGGTTCTTGACAAACTTGGAAAGCGCATCGCATCCGCCAAAATGACCGGCCGGCGGATGGGCGTCGAACTCGCCCCGACCGGGTGCGACGGCGCGAATTAGCACCGCCGTGCAGCCGGCGTTGTGGGCGCATTCGAGATCGATGTCGGCGTCGCCGGCTATCCACACCGCCGGTCCCGGCGTCACGCCGCTGCCTTGCAGCGCCAGCCGGACCGGCTCCGGCGCCGGCTTGTCGCGCTCGGCGTCCAGCGCGCCGACCAAGGCGCCGAAATATCCGTCCCAGCCGAGCTGGCGGGCCTCGACGCGCAGGAAGTCGCCTTTCTTGTTGCTGACGACGCCGAGATAAAGGCCGGCGGCGGCCGCCGCGTCCAGCATGGCGGCGGCCCCCGGCACCGGCATCAGGTTGACGGCGTGGATCTCGGCGTAGCGCCGGTAGAATACCTCGCCGGCGTCCCGCCAGTCGTCGCCGAACAGCGCCGGGAAGCTGTCGCGCATCGACCTGCGGACGCGCCGGCGGGTTTCGGCAAGCGTCCACGGCGCGCGGCCGAACGCCGCCAAGGCGGTATTCAGCGCGTCGTGGATGGTCGGCCAGCTATCGACCAGGGTGTTGTCCCAGTCGAACAGGATGGCGCGCGGCCGCGCCAGCGCCTGCGGAGGTGAAAGCGTCGCCGCCACGCCTCAGTTCCACGGACCCGGATGGCGTGGGCCGCCCGGCCCTTCGATGAAGTCGACGTAAATGTCCAGGATGCGACTGGTCAGTTCGCCGACATGGCCGTTGCCGACCGACGCGCCGTCGATGCTGGTGACCGACTTCACATGCGAGGTCGAACTGGTGACGAACGCCTCCTTGGCCTGCTTGGCCTCGGCCACCGAGAACGGCCGTTCCTTGAAGCCGACGCCGGCCGCGGCGGCCGCCTCCAGCACCGCCAGCCGCGTGATGCCGTTGAGGATCGAATAGCCGGCGTTGCGGGTCACCAGCTCGCCCTTCTTGGTGACGATCCAGGCGTTTGACGACGTGCCCTCGGTGACCATACCGTCGTCGTCCACCATCCACGCCTCGTAGGCGCCGGCCTCGCGCGCCTGCTGCTTGCCGAGCACGTTGGGCAGCAGCGACGTGGACTTTATGTCGCGCCGCTTCCAGCGGATATCGGGAATGGTGATGACGCCGACGCCCTTGCGTAGCGCCTGCTTGTCGAGCGGCGGCGACGAGCGCGCCGTCACCACCAGCGCGCTGGCGGCGTTTTTCGGGAACGCGTGATCGCGGCGGGCGACGCCGCGGGTGATCTGCAAATACACCAGGCCGTTTTCGACCCGGTTGCGGCGCGCCACCTCGCGCACCACCACCGCCAGCGCCCGCGGCGCCATCGGCCACGCGATCTTGAGCGCGCCGAGCGAATGGTCGAGCCGCGCCATGTGGCCCTTCTCGCCGACCAGCCGCCCGCGATGCACCGCGAACACCTCGTAGACGCCGTCGGCGAACTGGTAGCCGCGGTCCTCGATGTGGACGCGCGCTTGGCGGTGCGGCACATAGCGTCCGTTGACGTAGGCAATGCGCGACATCGGCTGGCGATCTCCCGGGTGGTGGCGGACCGTTTCGCGGCCGCGTTCTAGAAATACTCGAGCTGGACGGCGAACATCTTCTCGACTTGGCGGATCACCTCCTCGGCGGCGAACAGCACCACGCGATCCTTGGCCTGCACCACAGTCGAGCCGCGCGGGCAGATCATCTTGCCGTCGCGGACGATCGCGCCGAGCACCACGCCTTCCGGCAGCTCGACCTCCTTCAGGGGCGTGCCGACCAATTCGGATGTCTGCAAGGCTTCCGCCTCGATCAATTCGCCGAAGCCTTCGCGCAGCGTGTGGACCGAATAGATGCGGCCGCGGCGGACGTGCTGAAGGATGGTCGAGACCGTAATGTTGCGTGGGCTGACGACCACGTCGATGCCGAGCGAGCCGATCAGCGGCTCATAGGTGCCCTTGTTGATCAGCGTGATCGCACGTCGGCAGCCGTAGCGCTTGGCCAGCAGCGACGCGAGAATGTTGGTCTCGTCGTCGTTGGTGACGGCGACCACGGTCTCGGTGTTGGCGACGTTGGCTTCGGCCAGGATCTCGGAGTCGAGCACGTCGCCGCAAAGGACCATGGTGTTTTCGAGCAGGCCGGAAATCTTGTCGGCGCGCTCCTTGCGGCCTTCGATGATCTTGGCCTTCACCCAGTTGTGCTCGCGCTCGATTTCCTGGGCCAGGAACAGGCCGATGTTGCCGCCGCCGAAGATCAGCAGCCGTCGGGCCTCCGGCTCCTCGTGGCCGAACGCCGCCATCGCCCGGCGCACCTGCTCGCTGTCGACGACGAAGTACACCTCGTCGCCGGGCACCATGAAGTCGTCGGCGGTCGGCACCATCGGCTTGGCGTCGCGCATAATGCCGACGATGACGATGTTGAGGTCGGGGAACAGCTGCGTCAATTGGCGCAGCGGCGTGTTGATCAGCGGACACGTCTCCTCGCATTTGACGCCGATCAGCTTCACCCGGCCGTCGACCAGCGGGATCATCTCGAACGCGCCCGGCACCTCGAGCCGCCGGGTGACGGCGCGAGCGACCTCGATTTCCGGCGAAATGATGACGTCGATCGGCATGTGGTCGCGGGTGAACAAGTTGGCGTATATGGGTTGCAGGTAGCTCTGCTGGCGGATGCGCGCGATCTTGGTCGGCACGTCGAACAGCGAATGCGCCACCTGGCACGCCACCATATTGACCTCGTCGGCGTAGGTGACGGCGATGATGATGTCGGCGTCGGCGATCCCGGCCTGTTCGAGAACGTCCGGGTTGGAGGCTTGGCCGACGATCCCCTGGGCGTCGAGGGTGTCGCTGATACGGCGAATCAGTTCCGGCTCCTGGTCGATCACGGTGACGTCGTTGTTCTCCATGGCCAGGTGACGGGCGATATTGAATCCGACCTGACCGGCGCCGCAGACGATGACTTTCATGGCATTCGAGCCTTTGTTGTTAGCGATAACCCGCGCCGGCCGACCTCAGCACCGGTCGCGGCGCAACGCTCATCCGCGCCCGGACTGCTGCGGCCGGTCGTCGCCGCGCACGCCGAGCGATTTCAGTTTCCGGTGCAGCGCCGAGCGTTCCATGCCGATAAACTCGGCGGTCCGCGAGATATTGCCGCCGAACCGGGTGACCTGGGCCAGCAGGTATTCGCGCTCGAACACCTCGCGCGCGTCGCGCAGCGGCAGGCCCATGATCTCGACGTTGCGGTCCAGGTCGCGCGCCGGCGGCGCGTTGCCCTGGATTTCCGGCGGCAGCATGTCGGCGCCGATCGGTTGACTGTGATCCTCGGGCGCCATGATCAGCAGCCGTTCGATGGCGTTGCGCAGCTCGCGGACGTTTCCGGGCCAGTCGTAGCCCTGCAGCAACACCAGCGCGTCGGGGCCGATCTCCCGTTGCGGCTGCCCGGAGACGGCGGCGGTGCGCTCCATGAAATGGCGGGCCAGCAGCGGAATGTCCTCGGAGCGCGCCCGCAACGACGGAATTTCGACCGGCACCACGTTGAGGCGGTAATACAGGTCCTGGCGGAACCGACCGTCGGAGATCCCGGCCGCGAGATCGGCGGTCGAGGCGGCGATCACGCGGACGTCGACCTCGACGGGCACGGAGCCGCCGACGCGCCTGAAGATCTGCTCCTGCAGGACGCGCACGATCTTGCCCTGGGTCTCGAGCGGCATGTCGCTGACGCCATCCAGGAAAAGCGTGCCGTTGTGGGCGGCCTCGAAGGTGCCGACCTTCACCGGCGATTCGCCATTGCCGGCGCTTTCCGCCCCGAACAGCTCCATCTCCATGCGTTCCGGCAACATGGTGGCGCAGTTGACGACCACAAACGGCCCCTTGGCCCGGCGGGAGTTGGCGTGCAGCATCCGCGCCGCCACCTCCTTGCCCGAGCCGGCCGGGCCGGTGATCAGCACCCGGCTGTTGGTCGGCGCCACCCGCATGATGGCGCGTTTGACCTCGCGGATCAGCAGCGAATCGCCGATCAGCTCGTTGACGGAGCCGGCACGCATCCGCAATTCCTCGTTTTCGCGACGCAACTGATCGGTTTCGATGGCGCGCTCCACCAGCCGCAGCAGGCGGTCGGCCTTGAACGGCTTCTCGATGAAATCGTAGGCGCCGTCCTTGATGGCGGCGACCGCGGTCTCGACCGTGCCGTGGCCGCTCATCATCAGCACCGGGATGGTCGGATGCTCCCGCCGCAGCACCTTGAGGATGCCGAGGCCGTCGAGGTCGCTGCCCTGCAGCCAGATGTCGAGCAATACCAGGCTCGGCCGCCGGGTCTCGACGGCGGCGAGCGCCTGGGCGCTGGTCGCGGCTTCGCGGGTCTGATAACCCTCGTCTTGCAGGATTCCGGACGTCAACACCCGGATGTCGGTCTCGTCGTCAACGATCAGGATGTCGCGCGCCATCGTCCGGGTTTCCTCACGAACCATGGGCCAGAAGGCTGGTGGCGACCTTCATCGGATCCTGTTCCGGTTCCGCGCCCGGCGTCGCCTGCAGGTTCCGCTCGAGCGGCCGGAACACCAGCGTAATCTTGGCGCCGCCGCCGTCGCGATCCTCGAGGAGCAAGTGACCGTTATGGTCTTCCATGATCTTCTTGACGATGGCGAGGCCGAGTCCGGTACCCTTGGTGCGCGTCGTGACATAAGGCTCGGTAAGCTGCTCGCGGTTCAAGGCCGGCAAGCCGCGGCCATTATCCTCGACAACCACCCGCACGACACGGTTTTCCTCGTCCGCGTCGCCGTCGCCGGCCTCGACGACAATGCGGATGGCGCCGGCGGCCGCCCCGGCGCCTTCGTCCACCTGTCTGCCGATGATCGATTCGGCGGCGTTTTTCAGCACGTTGGTCAACGCCCGCGAGACCTGTCGATGGTCGCAGTAAAGACGCACGTCGTCTTTCGGCGTTACCAGGTCGTAAGTGATGTCCGGGTGGCGGTTGGTCTCCAGCATCACCGTGCTGCGACAGATCTCCGACAGGTTCTCGTTCTTCGGCACCATCTGCGGCATGCGCGCGAACGACGAGAATTCGTCGACCATGCGGTGCAGGTCCTCGACCTGGCGGACGATGGTCTCGACGCAATTCGAGAACGTCTCCGGATCGGTCTTGATCTCCCTCAGGTACTTCCGCTTCAGGCGCTCCGCCGATAGCTGGATCGGCGTCAGCGGGTTCTTGATCTCGTGGGCGATGCGCCGCGCGACGTCCGACCACGCCGCCTTGCGCTGCGCCGACAGCAACTCGCTGACGTCGTCGAACGTGACCACGTAGCCAAAAACGTCGCCGCTCATCCGTTCCGCCGCGATACTCACCTTGAGGGTGCGGAACCGGCCTTCGCGGGCGACCTTGATTTCCGCGTGTTGCTGCCGGTCCGGCCGGTTAACGGCTTGCATCATATGCTCCGCCATTTCGGGCACCACATCGGCGAGCGCCTTGCCGACGTGGTTTTCCAAATTGGTCGCCAGCAGCTCGGACGCCGAGCGGTTGGCGAGATGCACGCGGCCGTCCTTGTCGAGGCCGATGACGCCGGCCGAAACGCCGGCAAGCACGGTTTCCGTGAACCGTCGCCGTTCATCGAGTTCGCGGTTGGCGTCGATCAAGCCGTCTTGGGTGCTTTTCAGCTCGCCGGTCATGTTGTTGAAGGCGCGGCTGAGCGCGCCGATCTCGTCGATGCTGTCGGCGGTGTCGACGCGCACGCTCAAATCGCCGTGGCTGACCCGCTCGGCGGCGAAGATCAACGCGCTGATCGGCTTCGCCAACTGAGCCGACACGGTCAACCCGATCCAGATCGCCGCCAACAGCAGCAGCAACGCGACGACGACGAAGATCATCACGAAGCTGATCTGGATGCCGCTTCGTTGCTGCTCCATCGTCTGATAGCGGCTGACCGCGTCCTCGATGCGCTTGATGTGGGAAACGACCTGCGGGTCGACGAAGCGTTCGATCATCAGGTACGTGTCGACCATGTTCGTCAGCTTGACCAGCGCCCGGATCCGCTCGTCCATCCTGCCGCCGAGGATCGCAATCTCGCCGCGGCTGACCCGTTCGAAATCGGCGGCGGGGATGTCTTCGACGTGCCCCGAGAAGCTGAATTCGGAGCGCGCAATCACCCGGCCGCCGCCGTCGATGACCAAAGCCTCGGACAGCGCCCGGAGCGCGGCATGGTGAGAGAGTATCCGGGCGATCTGCCTCGGATCGGCGGCCAACGACGCGTTGAAATTGATATCGTTGGCAATGACGAAGGCGTCGGCGACGATGTTCTTGCGGTGCTCGTCGAGATAGGCATGGGAAACCGTGAGCGACTGGTTGATCGCGGTGCTGATGCGGTCGCTGAACCACACTTGCAGGCCGTAATTGATGAACAACGCGGAAAATACCGCGACCAGGATCGCCGGAGTCACGGCCACCAGGCCGAACAACATCACCAGGCGCACTTGCAGCCCGGCGCCGGCCTGGCCGCGCCGCCGTTCCTGCCACACGGTGATCAGCCGCCGCGCTACCACCAGGGCCAGCAGCAGCAGCACGATACCGTCGACGTAGATCAGGTTCAGCACGGTCTTGACATCGGTCGCCGAGCGGCCGGTCATGGTGGCGAAGGTGGCGACGCCGGAGACCACGGCCACCGCCGCCAGGGCGTATGCCAGCTTGCGGTGGATGCTGGCGTCCTTGAGCCGGTCTCGGAGCCGGCTGGCGAATGTCGCGCCGCCGCTCATTTGGTACCCCGGATGATCGCGATGTTGAGTTCGCGAATCTTCTTGCGCAGCGTGTTGCGGTTGAGTCCGAGCACCTCGGCGGCCTTGATCTGGTTGCCGCGGGTCGCCTGCAGGGTCATGTCGATCAACGGCCGCTCCACCTCCTTCAGCACCCGCTGATAGAGGCCGGCCGCCGGCAGGTTTTCGCCACGGGCGGAGAAGATGGCGGCCAGTCGGCGCTCCACCGACTGCGACAGCCCTTTGCCTTCGGAATCGTTCGCCGCCGGCGCCGCGTCGGTGAGCTCGGCCTGGATGTCTTCGAGGGAGATCACCTCCTGGCTGTACAGCGCCGCCAACCGCCGCACCAGGTTCTCGAGCTCGCGCACGTTGCCGGGCCAGGAATAGCCCTTCAGGCATTCCATCGCCGCGTTGTCGATGATCTTCCACGGCAGTCCCTGGTCGGCGGCGCGGGCCAGAAAGCAGCGCACCAGTTCGGGGATGTCCTCGGTGCGCTCGCGCAGCGGCGGCAGCCGGATCGGCACCACGTTGAGCCGGAAGAACAGGTCCTCGCGGAACAGTCCGTGGCGGATCAGTTGCTTCAGGTCGTGGTGGGTGGCGGTGATGATGCGCACGTCGGCCTTGATCGGCGTGCGGCCGCCGACGGTGGTGTATTGGCCGTCCTGCAGCACCCGCAGGAGCCGCGTCTGGGCATCGGGGGGCATGTCGCCGATCTCGTCGAGAAACAGCGTGCCGCCCTCCGCCTGTTCGAAGCGCCCGGGCGTGCGCGCCGCGGCACCGGTAAACGCCCCCTTCTCATGGCCGAACAGCTCGCTCTCGATCAGTTCCTTCGGGATCGCCGCCATGTTGATGGCGACGAACGGGCCGTTCTTGCGCTTGCCGTAATCGTGCAGGGCGCGCGCCACCAGCTCCTTGCCGGTGCCGGACTCGCCGTTGATCATCACCGTCAGGTCGGTACCCATCAGGCGCGCAAGCGTGCGGTAGATTTCCTGCATCACCGGCGAACGCCCGATCAGCGGCAGCGTCTCTTCCGGCTCGCCGCCGCTTTCGAAATCGCTTGCCGAGCGCGGGCTTTCGAGGCCGCGCCGCACGACGTTGACCAGTTCGTTGATGTCGAACGGCTTCGGCAGGTAATCGAAAGCGCCCCGCTCGGTCGCCTTGACGGCGGTCAGCAGCGTGTTGTGGGCGCTCATCACGACGATTCGAAGCTCCGGACGGACACCTCGGATGCGCGGGATCAGGTCGAGGCCATTTTCGTCCGGCATCACCACGTCGGTGATCACCAGGTCGCCGTCGCCGTCGCTGATCCATCGCCACAGGGTCGCCGCGTTGCCGGTGGCGCGCACCTCGAAGCCGGCGCGCCCCAAGGCTTGGCTGACCACCGTGCGGATGGCGCTGTCGTCGTCGGCGACCAGAATGGTCGGCGCAGCCATCACGATCCCGCCTCTTCGGCGCCGGCCGTTTCCGGGTCCGCCATCGGCAGCATCACGCGGAACTCGGTGCGCCGGGGCTGGCTGTCGCATTCGATGACGCCGCCGTGGTCACCGATGATCTTGGCCACCAGCGCCAGGCCGAGGCCGCTGCCGTTGGGTTTGGACGTCACGAACGGGTCGAACAGATAGCCCTTGATGTCGTCGGGAATGCCGGGACCGTTGTCGGTGACGCTGACGCGCAGCGGCAAATGCATGCGCGAACTGGTGCCGGCGACGGCGAATCGCACGCCCTGCTGATAGGCGGTCTCCAAGACGATCTCGCCGCCCTTGGCGGGCGCTGCCTCGGCGGCGTTCTTGACCAGGTTCAGGAACACCTGCAGCAACTGGTCGCGATTGCCGAGCACCGGCGGCAACGACGGGTCGAACTCGGCGATATAGCGCAGATGCCGGCCGAAGCCGTTTTTCGCCAGTTGCATAACCCGGTCCAGCACCTGGTGGATGTTGACGGCGCCGCGCTTCAACGGCCCCGCGTCGGAAAACGCGTCCATGCGGTCGACCAGGTCGCAAATCCGATCGGCCTCGTCGCGGATCAGTTCGGTAAGGCGGCGGTCGCTCGGCGACGAGTTCTGTTCCAGCAGCTGCGCCGCGCCGCGGATGCCGCTGAGCGGGTTCTTGACCTCATGGGCGAGCATCGATGCCATCGCCGTCACCGAGCGCGCCGCGCCGCGGTGGGTGAGCTGGCGGTCGATGGTGTCGGCGATCGAGCGTTGCTGCAGCGACACCACCACCATCTCGCTGTCGTCGGTGAGCCGCGTCGCCTGCAAATTGACGAAATGGCGGCCGATGCGCGGCGATTCCAGCGTAACGCCGTATTCGGACACGGCGTTGCCGTCGCCGCGCACCTGCTCGATCAGCGAGAACAAGGGATTGTCGAGCGGCAGCAAATCGGTCAACGACTTGCCGGTGAGGTGCGCCGCGCTGCCCTGCAGGAATTGTTCGCCGGCGCTGTTGACGTGGATGATGGCGTTGGCGCCGTTGACGACCATCACCGCGGTACCAAGCGCGTTTAGGATGCTGTCGGCATCGACGGCGACGGCACCGGCCCTGCGACGTATGGCGACCATCGGCCCGGCCATCACGCCGCCAGCCTGTCGATGATCGGCTGATAGAAGCGGCGCAGCATGGTTTTCACCGTCTCCGGCTCCTCGGCGCGCATCACCTGGGCGCGGAACTCGGCCGATTTCGGCAGACCGCGCGAATACCAGCCGAGATGCTTGCGCGCCACGCGGACGCCGTGATGGACGCCGTAATGGGCGAGCATGGCGTCGTAATGTTCGAGCACCACCGACAGCTGCTCGGGCAGTCCGGGGTCGGCTCGCCGCTCGCCGGTTTCGAGGAAATGCCGCACCTGCGACGGGAACCACGGGCGGCCGTAGGTGCCGCGCCCGATCAGGATGCCGTCGGCGCCGGAATCGGCGAGCGCCTGCGCGGCGTCGTCGAGGCTGACGATGTCGCCGTTGGCGAACACCGGAATGCGCACCGCTTCCTTGACCCGGCGAATGAACGTCCAGTCGGCGCGGCCCTTGTAGAACTGACAGCGGGTGCGGCCGTGCACCGAGATCGCCTGGATGCCGCAGTCCTCGGCGATGCGCGCCAACGTCGGCGCGTTGCGGTTGGCATCGTTCCATCCGGTGCGCATCTTCAGCGTCACCGGGATGTCGACCGCCCGAACCGCGGCGGCGAGAATGCCGGCGGCGCGCCTTTCGTCGCGCATCAGCGCCGAGCCGGCGTCGCCGTTGGTCACCTTCTTCACCGGGCATCCCATGTTGAGGTCGATCAACGCCGCGCCGCGGTCGCGGTTCAGCTTCGCCGCTTCCGCCACCACGTCGGGCTCGCAGCCGGCGAGCTGCACCGCCATCGGCTGCTCGTCGGCGGCGTGGCTGGCCATCCTCAGCGTCTTGCGCGCCGCGTGGATCATCGCTTTCGAGGCGATCATCTCGCTGACCACCAGCCCGACGCCGCAACGTTTGACCAGGCGGCGGAACGGCATGTCGGTGACCCCCGACATCGGCGCCAGGATCACCGGGCTGTCGAGGCGGATCGGGCCAATGGCGGGTGGCGTCGTGGACGGCATGGTGGCAGGCCTGGGGGTATGGCTGAATGCGGGGTGCCCATTTATTAGGCAAAAACCCGATAATTACAACGTTTTTGGCAACCGATTTTGCCGATTTCTCAGGCACTCCTGGGCGGGCTGCCCGGGATCACGCCATCACCACGTCGGTGACGAATTTTACCCCAGGATATCCGAGGGTTAGCAGAAGGTAGGCGAGCAGCACGATGCGCGCCGCCTTGCGCCCGCGCAGGCCGCTTTTGAATTGCGCCAGTAACAGCCCGCCGATCACCACGAACGCGGCGACGGTGAGCACGGTCTTGTGATCGAATTTCAACAGCGCGCCGGTCTCCCTCAGTTGCAGCGCCATGCCGGTGGCCAGCCCGATGGCCAGCACGATCTCGCCCAGCACCAACAGCCGCACCAGCAGTTCCTCGCAATCGGCCACCGACGGCAACAGCCGCGTCAGCGGCGTCGGCTGCTTCAGCTTCAGCGCCCGCTCCTGCAGGAATGCCGCCAGCGCCGCGACGGCGGCGACGGTAACCAGCCCATAGGTGGCGATCGAAACGGCGATGTGAACCAGGATCCAACCGCCGGGCGCGCCCTCGAGCGGCTTCACCGGCGCGTGGCCCCACACCGTCGCCAGCACGGCGAGGCAAACCATGTAGCCGCACACCAGCGGCGTCAACCGCCACGCCTCGCGACTCACCGCGGCCGCGGCCGCGAAAAGCACCATCGACGCGGCAACCGTCACCCACAACGCCATCGACAGATCGGTGCGCCAGACGCCGCCGAGCGATGCCAGCACCACCGAAAACGGTCCCGCCACCGCCACCGCCAGCAGCGCCCAGAAGGTGAAATCGCGGCCGTGGTCGCGGCGGAGCGGCAAAATCGCCGCCGGCACCAGGGTGACGATCGCCGACAGACTGAAAAGGGCGTTATCTGGCATCGGCGCGGACGGTCCTCGCTTGCTCGTGGTTAGCCGCCGCAGCCGGGGCCGGCCGCCGGCGGCGGACCCGGCACAATCGCGCCGTCGTCGGCGATTGGCAAGTCCCTTGGCAAGGCGATGCGAGCCGATTAAGTTCGGCGCCGCGAAGCGACGCCGTTTCGACGACGACTGGAGGAACGGCGCGGGAAAGGCATCCATGAGCGGAACCGTGGCACTGGTGGTCGGCGCCGGCGAAGGCCGGCGCTTCGGCGGCCCGCTGCCGAAACAATACCTGGTACTCGCCGGCGAGCCGGTGTTGCGGCGCGCGCTCCGCGCATTTCTTGAGCATCCGCAGGTGGCGTCGGTACAGGCGGTGATCGATCCGGACCACCGCGCCCATTACGACATCGCGACGACCGGTCTCGACTTGCCGGAACCGGTGGCCGGCGGCGCGCTGCGCCAGCAATCCGTCGCCCGCGGCCTCGAACGGCTGGCGGCGCTGAAGCCCGACCGGGTGCTGATCCACGATGCCGCCCGACCGCTGGTCTCGGCGGACTTGATTTCGCGGGTGCTCAAGGCGCTCGACGCGGCGCCCGGCGCGGTGCCGGCGCTGCCGGTCGCCGATACGCTGAAGCGCGGCTCGGACGGCTTCGTCAAGGCCACGGTCGAGCGGCAGAGTTTGTGGCGGGCGCAGACTCCGCAAGGCTTCCGGTTCGCCGACATCCTCGCCGCCCACCGCAAGGCGCCGGCGTCCGGCCTGACCGACGACGCCGCCGTGGCCGAACACGCCGGCCTCGCCGTCGCCATCGTCGACGGTGCCGAGGACAACATCAAGATCACCACCGAGGACGACCTGATCCGCGCCGGGCGGCTGCTCGGCGGCGGCGAGACGCGCACCGGCATCGGCATCGACGCCCACCAGTTCGGGCCCGGTGACCACGTCATGCTGTGCGGCGTCGCGGTGCCGTTCGAGCGCGGCCTGGTCGGCCATTCCGATGCCGACGTTGGCCTGCACGCGGCCACCGACGCGCTGCTCGGCGCCATCGGCGCCGGCGACATCGGCAGCCATTTCCCGCCATCGGACCCGCAATGGAAGGGTGTCGACTCCGAGGTGTTCCTGCGCCGCGCCGGCGAGCTGATCGCCGCCCGCGGCGGCCGCGTCGTTCATCTCGACGTGACGTTGATCTGCGAGAAGCCGAAGATCGGTCCGCACCGTTCGGCGATGACGGCGCGCATCGCCGACATCCTCGGGCTGGCGGAGGACCGCGTCAGCGTCAAGGCGACGACCACCGATCGCATGGGGTTCACCGGCCGCGCCGAAGGCATCGCCGCGCAGGCGCTGGCGACCGTCGCGCTGCCCTGACCGTCACGCCGTCTCGGCGTCGATCCATTCCAGGAACTGCGGATTGCCGCCGGCGATCGGCACCGCCACCACGCACGGGCAGTCGTAGCTGTGGTTCTCCTTGACCTTCGCCACCAACGCATCGACGAGCGCGGCTTTGGTCTTCAACAGCAGCGACACCTCGGTCGCCTGTTCCAACTTGCCTTGCCACCAATAGATCGACGTCGTCGCCGCCGGCAGCACGTTGGCGCAGGCGGCGAGCCGGCTTTCGACGGCGGCGCGGCCGATGTGCAACGCTTCGTCGTGGGATGCCGCGGTGACGTAGACGAGAACCTGCGTCATGGTTAATTTCCTCCGAGCTTTGCGCGGCACCCGGCGTCCGCCCGGCCGCGCACCGGGAATCCCCAAGCGGAACAAGGCGCTTGGCCGCGACTCAAAACTACCGTAGCATGCCCGTGGTATTGTCTCGATAACGGAAAACCAGGGCGGATATGCAAACCCATTTAACCGTAATAGCATGCGATCGCGATCGCGAACCGAAGCGGCCGCGCGCCGCCGGCGGGGCATCATCGTCGCAACTGAAATGGCTGTCGCGCGGGATCGATCAGCCCGGCGGAAAGCTGCCGCTGTTCGACGAGGAAGGACGCCGGGTCAGCGATCGCACGGTGCAAAGCTGCGTCGACAAGGGTTGGGCAGAACCGTGGTTCGCCAACCCGATCAAGCCGGATTGGCGGATCTGCCGGCTGACGGACTCCGGCCGCCGCTTGTGCGCTGGCGTCTGAGCGTCCCGCCTCGCTACTGAAGCCGCGATTGCCGCCGGCCTGAAAACCGCACCGGCGTCGCACGATTGAACCGGCGCATCGGATACGGGAGCAGCATGCGGCACTCCGTCACCCAGGATGACGACATCACGGTGGTTGCCCTGACCGGTGACATCGACCTCGAGTTCTCAAGCTCGATGCGCAAGGTGTTGCTCGACTCGATCGCCAAGGGCCGCGCCGTGGCGGTCGATCTTTCCGCGGTATCGATGATCGACAGTTCCGGCGTCGCCAGCCTGCTGGAGGCGTTTCAATCTGCCCGCAAGCGGGGCAAGAAACTGGTTCTGGCGGCGCCTCCGGATACGGTGATGCGGGTGCTCAAGCTGGCTCGCCTGGACACCGTGTTCCAGATCGTCGATGACGTGGCCAGCGCCAAGCAGGCCCTTGCCTGAACAGCGTCCGCGCCGACGCCGGCGGAGGGCGCCTTCGACTGGGCCCGCCGCCAAGACGCCGATGCGCCGGTAACGCCCATGCCCCCCCGTCCCGACCAGGCTTCCGACCAGCCGCCACGGACGTTGCTGATCTGCATCAACCGGCGTTTCAAGGCCAGCGAGCCGTCGTGCGCGGCGCGCGGCAGCCTGCCGATCGCCGAAGCCATCGAGCGCGGCATCCGCGAGCGCCATATCGCCATCGCCGTCGAGCGCATCGTTTGCCTCGGCCAATGCACCAAGGGTCCGACCCTGAAACTGGTGCCCGGCGAGTTCATCCTCGGCACCACCATGGCGATGGTGCCCGGCATCCTCGATCGGCTGCAGGCCGCCTGCGGCATCCGCGCCGACGACGGGCCGCCGGTGCACCTGCTCGGTTCCTGACCGGCAAGCGGCGCGAACCCATCGGCGGCGGCCGACCAGCGTTGATCTTTTTAATGAAAACAATAATGCAATATATTGAAATAACTGAATTTTATTAATTCAGAGCGCCGATTCCAGGTACGTGGTTGCAGGCTAAATAAATGCCTGCGTGTGACCGCGGTCACATGCGGCAGAGGGCATTCCGTGCTCCGATAACAGGGTAAGGATGGATTTCGTGAAAACGAATCCTCCCTTCCCTCAAGAGCACAAACTAAGGCCGGGGTTCACGCCCCGGCCTTTTTTTCGCCGCCGCCGGTATGCGGCGCCGTTTGGCGCGGCACGCCGGCCGCGGTCGAGTTCGAAAATGGTCGGAGCGGCGGGATTTGAACCCGCGACCCCTACACCCCCAGGGGCGAAGCGGCCTAACGTAACAGCCTGATTCGGTTGCGATATTCGCGCCGTGCTTGCCGGTCCGCCCAGGGATTGCCCAATCTAGGCGATGCTGGCGACGGCCGCTTGCATGTGGTCGTCGCTGACGGCCGCATACCGCTGCACCATGACCAGCGACTTCCAGCCGCCCATCCGGCGTAGGGTTTCAAAATCGGTCCGGTGCATAACGTGGCGGCTCGCCCAATGGTGTCGCCAATCATGCACCCTGAAATCGGAAACCCCTGCCCGCTTGCAAGCCGTCCGGTGCGCCTTGGCGATAGGGTTGCCGCCCTGGAAAACATAATCCCGCGTATCGGCGTAAGGCTCGCCATAACGATTTAGAAAAACATGATCTGCGTTTTCAGGCTCGCGGTCCGCCTTGATACTTTCCAATTCCGCCCGCACCCGAGGGTGCAATGGAACTGTGCGCGGCTCGCCGTTCTTGGTGCGACTGAAATAGGCGGTGTTGCGGGCAAAGTCGATATCACGCCAAACGATCTGCAACGCCTCTTGTGTCCGTGCCCCGGTGTAGCAAAGGAATAACGCTATCGGGCGGACGTGCTTGGCGTAGGACGCTAGAAGCTTTTCCTGTTCCTCGACCGTGAGGAAACGCACCCGTTCATTCTTGACCTGCATCGACGGCAGCTTCGGCGCATCGAAGCCGTGTTCCTTGGCGAGCAGGTTTAGGGCGGCGCTGGCGACCTTGCGGAAACGCTCGACGGTCGCCGGCTTCAACCCGACACAACGCTTGGCGCGGAACACCTGCCACGCCTCCAAGGCGTCCGCCACGATGTAATCGCCCATGATGTCGTTTAGCCGCCCGACGCGCCACAAGTCATTTTGGTGGACACCCGGACGATCGATGTAGACCGTCCCCGCGTCCGCGAACGTAAACCGATTCGGCGCTACCTTACGACCGTCAAGTAATTCGGCCCGCAAGTCGGCTTCGAGTTTCGTCCGAACCGCGTCCGCCGTTTCTCGGCTATCGCATCCCGTAGTTTGCTCGCAGACGACGATTTGCCCCCGGCCGACACGGACCGAACCCCGGACATGCCAGTAACGCCCACGCTTGCGTAATGACAACCCCATGTCATCGACTCCAATAGCGCCGCATATTGTGCTTCGCTGACGCGCCAGCCCTTCCCCAATCTGAAAATCGGGACGCCATGCTTGCGAAACAAATTGCGAGCCGTGCGCCGGGCATCCTTGCCCCTCAAATTCAACCGCCCAACAACATCATCGGGCGCTAGTAGTCTATCACGATTCGACACCCTGGGAATCCCCCTGTCGTAGAATACTAAAAATTCCTTAACGTGCGGTTTCGACTTCAAGGGGGGCGAATAAAAAAATGTAAAAACAGCGGAGCCGGATTGCGAAACCGGGTGCAAAAAAGGGGGGCGTCCGCGGATATAGCCGTCCATAAATCCATGGAACGGGGTACCCCCCGGCCTCGCGGAATTTCCCCCCCTACCCCCTCGTTTCCACGAAAAAGTATGCCCTTGCCATGCCCCGAGACAGGCCCGGAATACCCTACCAATGGGTTTCGCTTAAACAGCCCCTACAGGCCCTAAATTCGTTGCTACATGCGTGTTGGGGGCGCGAAGATACCTGCGAGTATCCAGGAACAAACAATGAACGTTGCACGCATACGGTTGTATGCACAACCCCGCGCTTGACGCGGACCCCGCCCTTGGCCTATCGTTATAGAACCTAATCCTTGATTTGGTTTTTATAGAAAGGTGCAAAATGGCAAAGGCAAAGACCAAGGGAACGGCGTTTATCGCCTATCTGCGGGTCTCGACGGGCCGACAGGGGCGATCCGGTCTCGGGCTGGCGGCGCAACGGAAGGCTGTCATGGACTTTATCAACGGCGGCCGTAAGAACCTGATCGCTGAATACGTTGAGGTCGAGTCGGGCAAGCGCCGTAAGGCGCGGCCAAAGCTGGAAGCGGCGCTGGGCGAGTGCAGGCGGACGGGGGCGACATTGGTGGTCGCCAAGCTCGACCGATTGACCCGCAATACCGCTTTTCTTCTCGGGATCGCTGAAAGCGGGATCGACGTTGTATTCTGCGACCTACCGCAGTTGCCGCCGGGACCAATGGGGCGCTTCCTAGTAACCTTGCTCGCGGCAGTCGCGGAATTCGAGGGGGCGATCATAAGTGAGCGAACGCGGCTAGCCCTTAAAGCAGCGAAGGCTCGCGGCACCAGACTTGGCGCACCTGATCCGGTTGCGGCCGTCCCCAAAGCCGCCGCCGTTGTCCGCAGGGAAGCCAACGAGTTTGCTGGCAAGACGATAACCGTCATTAGGGAAATCCAGGCCGCTGGCGTGACAACGCTAACGGGACTCGCCACGGCGTTGACGGCTCGCGGAATAAAGACGCGACGGGGCGGCGACTGGTATCCGACCACGGTAAGAAACCTGCTCCGCCGCGCCGCCTAAACCGTCACCATTTACCTGCAACCTAGGCCCGCTTCGGCGGGCCTTTTTATCCCGGCGTCGAGTTTCTCCAAGCGGGCGCGGCCGGCGCGTCGTCGGCCGTAAGTCCGAATGTCGTCAGCACCTGCTGGCGCACCTTAGCCGCGAAGGGGGAACGAGATTCAGGCCCGTCCGTGCTTGCGTCAATGCCTTCCGGCCACGACTCCCAAGGTGCCGCGAACATCGCCTCAACCTTCGCACGGACGGCCTGAACGTCGGCGGGTGGCCGGCGGGCCGACAACATGGTTTCGATTGCAGTCAGCTTTTTGTCGATGCTCATTCGTGTTCCTCTTCCACAACGGCGTTGAGCGCCCGTTCTATTCTGGAGATACGGTTTTCCAGGGTTTCGTCGGCAACGATTTTCGCCAGTGCTGAGAGCGAGTAGGCGAATTTCGATAGCTCGTCTACAGGCAAGCGGCCAGTTCGGGCGTCCCGGTAGACCCTCCCAAGCTCCCGCCTTACTGAGCGAACGGTTGACAGCGCCCCCGGACGTGGGGGTGGTATTACAATGCCTATACTTCCGCCATACTCGGACAATTCTCTGCCTGTATTTGGCGGTATTATGGTATTCTTTTGTTTGTGTTTTTTCGCCAAGTTATGCGACTTTCTTTTGCTTTGCGTTTACTTGCGGCTGGTTGACGGGCATCACCGTCGCGGTGACGTGGCCGGCGTTGCCGACGGTGAGATTCATCTCGTCGATTCTTAGGAAGGCAGTGCCGGGCGCGTCGGAAGCGATGCTATGGAACACCATGATAAAGTTTCCAGGACGGGCGCCCGCCGGCTTCACAAAGTCTAAAGCTCCGGGCATCGTCAGTTCGTCGAGCGTCATAGGAGTGGCGAAACCAAACAGGTGCAGGAATTGGCCACTGCTAAGCAGCGCAAAACTTTCCGAGGGGTTTACCCTACGGGAGGCGAAGGCGTCGGCGACGCGATTGGGTTGAGTCATATGATGGTTTCCTTTTTGGTTGTAGTTTTAGCGGTCTAGCGGTGAACGATACTTGTCGGCGTCGTGGTAGTTCAGGCGGCTGGCAATTCTCTTTGCGCGGGCGTCGAGCTTCTTCGCCGCTTCGTATTCTCCGCGAGCGAGCGCGGATATTTTTTCACCAAGTATTTTGTCGAGCGATTCCGAAATTTCTTGCTCGACGTTGCCGCTGCCATAGTCGCCGTGCTGCGGGGGCTGGTGGTTGTCGGCACCAAGTCCTGCACGGCGGCCTAACGCGGCCAAGCCACGCAAAAGTTCGCGCCTTTCGCTCATACCCAGGCCGGCAATCCAGCCGTCTACAGCGGCGGCCGCTTCGTAGGACAGATTATTTTTGAAGTCCTCGGCCGCGGACAAGGCAACGCTTAGGTGTTCGGCCGCAAGCGAGCCTAATTCGTCCTGGACTTGGCGGCCAAGCGGCGACTCCAACACCTGCGACATGCTGCCGTATTCGGCAGGAACAGCGTATTGCGAGTCGATGCTCGGCGCGTCGGGCTCGGCGGGGTATTCCCGCGGCTCCGCCTCGGGGGTGTTCGGGCGACTCCACGGGCCGGTGTATGCGTCGGCGTCGGCGTCGTCGGTATCGGCGGACTGGCGGCCAAAGGCGGTGTCGGTGGCGCGGACAAGCGCGTCATGCGTCACCTGCTCGGCGTAGTCGTCGTCGGCAGTGCCGGTTTGTGGGAAGCCGAAATTACTCATTTTTTTTGCCTTTCAAAAAGCGCCCCAGGACTCCAGGCCGGCCTTTGAGGCTGGCGCGGGTATTTCCTCGCTTGCGCGGGTTTTGTATTTCCCAAGCTGTCCCAGGGGCGACTGGTGCCGGGCCGTAGGAGGCGGCGCGGTAAGGCCGCCCTGGGATTTCGCCGCAAGGCTGTTGTATCGCCCAGGCGGCCCGGCGTGATTCACGCGGCAAGCCCCGCGCCCTGGCGGCGCATGGCGAGCGCGGCGGTAGTAAGCGCCGTACGCATGGCGGCGATATCCTGTAACGCCCGCGCCGTCGCCAAGGCGGCCGGCATGGCGCTTATCGCCACGGCCGGCGGCGGCGCACCCGTATCGTTTATCGGGGTGATCCTCGGCAACACCGAAGCAAGCCCCTTCCATGCGCCGGCCTGGCAGGGCGGCGCAACGCCAACGTTGGAAACAAGCGAGGGGACTGCATGGTGGTTTGCGTCGTTTGTTGCTGACTCCCCGCTGCCTTTCTTCCTTGCGGACCTCTTCTCTTCAAAACGTTGTGATAATGTTTTTTCTAGGTTCACATAAGAGGTAGTAAGAGGTTCTGTTTGCGGCGCCGCAAACACTCCGTTTGCGTGGCTGCAAACACTAGTTGACCGTCCTGCAAACACCCGGTGTTTGCGTGGCTGCAAACACTTTTCGACCGCCAGTGTGTATTTATTCGTCTTGCCGGTCCCCTTTACGACCTTGATCCAGCCGTTTTTTTCGAGGCGGTTGACCGACCGCGAAACTGTTGACAGGTTTGCCCCAATTTCCTTGGCGATCCGGCGCTCGCCTGAGCGGGACGTAAGGTTATCGTTAGTCCGGTCGAGGACACGCCACGCCACCCTGATATCCACGCCACTCAGCTTGCGGTCGCGAATTAGGGCGTCAAAAAACGCGAGCTTGGCGTGGGTTGCGGCCTTAGACATTCTCGCCACCGCCGGCGATCCACCGCGCGACCCCTTCCAACACGTCCCGCTCAGTGATCGTGAATTGTTTCAGCCCGATGAGGGTACCGGGCACCGGCCGCTTGGCGATCTGGTAGAGTTTGGCGACCGCCGGGGTGTCGCCAGCGCCGAAACAAACCGCGCGCCTGTCGTGCCCGAAATTGACTGCCGACACAAAGCCGCACACTTCGATCCACGACAAATCTGACTCGCCGCTTGCAAGACGTTCAAGCTCGGCCGCGAGATACGCAACCGGATCACCGCCGGCGTCCGGACTGTCGAATTCCTTCATAGCGTCGATCACCGGACCGGACAGCCCGATCTTGCCGGTTGCTGAGAGCGCAAGAATAAGCGCCGCCGCGTCGGCGAACGTGGCCGCCCATGATCCGAAGCCGCGACCACCGACTCCGATATGGCCGGCGTACCTGAGTTGGCGGACAAACCCTGCGACGGTCGGCTCCGGGACCACAAGGTGAGCCGACACCTGCGCTGCGAGAGATGGGATCGACCGCACCGGGGTTTCCGGTTTATTTCTTGGTTTGTTCATTTTTTGTCGCCTCCGAATGGGAATGTAGGTTTAATTATCATGTATTAAATCATATGCTAGGAACGTTGTCAAGTAAAATCGTGTTGTTCAAGGGTTTCCAATGGGTTACGGGGCCGCCGCTGGCGGGGAATTCCTGCCTGTGTGATAAAAATGTCACACCCGATTCGCGCCGCCTTGGCGAGCTTATCCGGGCGTTGGAGCCGTTGGAGAAGATAGCGGCCGAAGAGCGCATGAAGGCAGGCAAACCCTCAGGAAAATTACCTGGGGGTCAGGCCGCGCCGTAAAGGAACATCTGCGAAAGTTTCGCACAAGTTATCGAAGCGAAGTGTGGACAAGATCGGGGCTATGGACAAAACGTGAACTGCTGCCCAAGGATTGCCCAATTTATTCGCCAAACTTGGCGACGTTCTATGCGTGTTCACGCTTGCAAGCGCCGCGTCCGCCCCCTCGGAAAGTGCCGGAAAACCTACGGAAAACCGCCGTTTTTAATGGTCGGAGCGGCGGGATTTGAACCCGCGACCCCTACACCCCCAGTGTAGTGCGCTACCAAGCTGCGCCACGCTCCGGCCGGTTGCCGCCCGTGCCTTCTCCGTCGGGTTCCCCCGGGGCGTCCCCGGGGCGGCCCCGGGGACGGGCGGCACTATACTCGGGAGGCTTCGTCGGCGGCAACCGTCTCGCCGTCGCGGCAATGATTGCCTGCGTTTCCGCGTCGATCAGGCGCCGCCGAGGGCGGCACGCAGGTCTTCGAGCTCGCCGAGCAGGATTTTAAGTTGTGCCCGGGTCTCGGCCGGCAACCGGTCGCCTGCGTCGGGCTCGCGCGCCGGCGTCGGCGCCGCCGTCGGGTCCGGCGCCGGCGCGGCCCCGAGCCTGCCACCGTCGCCGCGCAACAGCTTCTGCACACCCTTGATCGTGTAGCCGTCGTGATGGAGCAGGTCGCGGATGCGTTTCAGCAGCGCCACGTCCTCGGGCCGATAATACCGGCGACCACCGCCGCGCTTCAGAGGCTTGATCGCGGTGAACTTGGATTCCCAGAAGCGCAGCACGTGCTGGGGCAGGCCCAGGTCGTTCGCGACTTCGCTGATGGTTCGGAAAGCCGCAGCGGATTTCGCGACCCGGTGCGACGGCGATGGATTGTCGGCCGGCGCCGCAGAGGTCATGACCGCGATCCGGGGCGCATCCTCTCGTTGATGCGGTTCTTCAGCACTTGCGACGGCCGGAAAACTAGCACCTTTCGCGGCAGGATCGGGACTTCCTCGCCGGTCTTCGGGTTGCGGCCGATGCGCTGGCCCTTCTGGCGCACCGAGAAGCTGCCGAACGACGAAATCTTCACGGTGTCGCCCTTGGCGAGCGCGCCCGACATCTCGGCGAGAACCGATTCAAGAAGTTCCGCGGACTCGTTCCGGGACAGGCCGACCTCCTGATAGACCGCCTCGCCCAACTGCGCGCGTGTGATGGTTCTTCCGGCCATGCCCGTCGAGCCCCCCTGTTGATATTAGGGAACGAGCCTATAGTTCGCGGATAAATCCGTCAATATCAAAGGGATGGCAGAATACTCCGGAACCGGGGAAAAAGCCGGCGCGAAGCGGCGGCCGGAACCGTCGGCGCGCCGCCTACCAGCGCACCAGGCTGGCGCCCCAGGTCAGGCCGCCGCCCATTGCCTCCATCAGGATCAGATCGCCGCGCTTGATGCGGCCGTCCTTCACCGCCTCGTCGAGCGCCAGCGGGATCGAGGCCGCCGAGGTGTTGGCGTGACGGTCGACAGTGACGACCATTTTCTCGACCGGCAGGCCCAGCTTGCGCGCGGTGCCGTCGAGGATGCGCTTGTTGGCCTGATGCGGAACCAGCCAATCGATGTCCGCCGGCTGCAGTCCGTTCGCTTCCAGGGTCTCCTCGACGATGGCGGCGAGGTTGATGACGGCGTGCCGGAACACCTCGCGGCCGACCATGCGGACATGGCCGACGGTCTGCGTCGACGACGGTCCGCCATCGACGTACAGCAAATCGTTGGTCGCACCGTCGGAATGAAGGTGGGTCGAGATGATGCCCCGGCCGACGTTGTGACCAGTGCCGCCGGCGGCCTCCGGTTCGCCCTCCCCGGCCCGCAGGACCACGGCCCCGGCGCCATCGCCGAACAGCACGCACGTGGCGCGATCCTGCCAATCCAGGATGCGCGAGAAGGTCTCGGCGCCGATCAGCAGGATCGTTTTGGACTGACCGGTCCTAATAAAACTGTCTGCAATCGCCAGGCCGTAGATGAAGCCGGAGCACACCGCCTGCACGTCGAAGGCGGAGCCATTGATCATCCCCAACCGAGCCTGCACCTTGGTCGCGGTCGCCGGAAAGGTGTTGTCGGGCGTCGTCGTCGCCACGATCACCATGTCGATCTCGGCCGCTGGAACCTCGGCATGTTCCAGCGCGCGCTCGGCCGCCTTGACGGCGAGATCGGAAGTCAGCTCGCCGTCGGCCGCGATGTGACGCTGGCGGATTCCGGTGCGCTCGAAGATCCACTCGTCGGTGGTGTCGACCATGGTCGACAGTTCGGCGTTCGTTATCACCCGCTCGGGCAGATAAGAGCCGCAGCCGAGGACTTGCGTGCGCGCGTTCATTCGCCGGCGACCGCTTCCTTGAGCATGGGCGCGTCCGCCGAAAGCTTGGCATAGTCCTTCTTGATGTGCTCGTTGAGGGAATTGGTGATCAGCTTGACGGCGACGTGGATGGCGTTGGCGAACCCCACGGCATCGGTGCCGCCGTGGCTCTTGATGCAGATGCCGTTCAGCCCCAGGAACATGGCGCCGTTGTAGCGCCGCGGATCGACCCGCATCTTCAACGCCTTGAGCGCGCGTCCGGCCAACAAGGCGCCGAGCCGGGCCAGCGGCGTCGAAGTCAGCGCCTCCCTAAGGAACACGCCGAACAACCTTGCCGTTCCTTCGGCTGTCTTCAGCGCAATATTGCCGGTGAAACCATCCGTCACGACCACGTCGACGGTGCCGGCGCCGATGTCGTCGCCCTCGACGAAGCCGTAAAACTTGATCGGCAGTTGCGTCGTCTGCAGCGTCGATGCCGCCTTCTTCACCGCCTCGTTGCCTTTCAAGCCTTCGGCGCCGACGTTGAGAATTCCGATCGAAGGCTGCTCGAGGCCGAGCACGTTGCGCGCGAACACCTCGCCCATGACCGCAAACTGCACCAGGTTCTCCGCGTCGCAATCGATGTTGGCGCCGAGATCGAGCATCACGCTCTCGCCTTTGAGCGTCGGGTAGTAGGTGGCGATCGCCGGGCGGTCGATCCCGGGCAGCGTCTTCAGCACGAACTTCGCCATCGCCATCAAGGCACCGGTGTTGCCGGCGGAGATCACGCCGTCGGCCTCGCCGGCGCCGACCGCGTCGATGGCCAACCGCATGCTGGAATTTCGCCCGCTTCGTAGCGCCGTGCCCGGCTTTTCCTCGTTGGTGACGACGTCGGCGGTGTGGCGGATTTCCGACACCGCGTCGGCGCGCGGGTGGGCGTCCAGCAACGGTTTCAGCTTCGCCTGATCGCCGAACAACAGGAACTTCACATCGGCAAACCGCTCGAGCGACGCCTCGACACCCTCGACCACCATTCGCGGGGCGTTATCGCCGCCCATTGCATCGATGGAAAGCGTCAATCTGGCCAACGGGACCTTCCTTCGAGCGGCTGCGCGGGGGATGAAATCCAGCCTGCCAAAATCGTCAGGCGGCGTCCCCGGTTTCCACGACCTCGCGACCGTCGTAATGGCCACAGGCTTTGCACACGTGGTGGGGCCGTTTCAATTCGCCGCAATTCGGGCATTCCTCGGAAACCGAGGATTTGAGCGCGTCATGGGAACGGCGCATGCCGCGGCAAGATTTTGAAGTCTTCTTTTTCGGGACTGCCATTGGTCGGTTACCTCGGATTTTTCGGTTCGGCCCTCAAAGCGCGCATACTAAAGCCGATAAACTGCGCCGGAGCAAGAAACTTGCGGTTGTCACTTCAGCTTATCCTTTAACCGCCGCAGGGCCGCGAACGGCCCTGCGGCGGCCCCCCGATTCGCGGATCCTCGACTGGCCGCGCCGCCGGCGCCGCCCGGCCCGGATGAATAATCCGTGAATGAAATCCCGGGCTTACGGGGAAACGGGTCGAGCGAAAGCGCGAGTTCCTCGGCGATCGCCTCGCCGACGTCGATTTGACCGTCGATAACCGGATCGGGGGGCTCCTCGGCGTCGCGATCGAAGTACGGATCGAGCGTTTCATCTTCCGGTTGGGCGCGCGCCGAATACAGCCGCTCGAACGATTCTTCGACGTGAACCGTCAACTCTTCCAGCGTGACGACGCAGCTCTGCCGGACGTCGGCCGTGAAGCGGCCATCGAGGCGGAATATGGCGCCGTTCTCCTGCGACGTCACCCGGACCTCGCCGGTCAGGCCGTCGATGGCGACCAGGCCGAACCGTTCCGCCAGCCGCGACCGCTCGGCGGCATCGGCCTCGACGGTGAGCGCGATGCCGCCTTCGCCGACGGACTCTACCGCAATGCGGCGCGAGAATTCCGGTGTCGGCGGCGTCGTCATCGGCGCCCTTCCCCGCCCGCTGCGACCGGCGGCGGGCCGAACGTCACCACGCCCGCCATCAAGCCCTCCAGCGGTTGCGCGTCGAGCGCCCGCGCCTCGCGCCGCAGATAGCCGGCAATCTCGGCGACCGCCCGCGCGTCGGGGTTCGCCTTGCGGAACAGATTGCGCTTCAGCGCCTCGGCGAGCGCCGCGTCGCCGGCCGTCAAGCCGCCATCGTAGGCGGCGATGCGGCCGTAGAACGCCGCCGCCATGGCTTTGATCCGGCGGCCGACGGCCAGGTCGCCGACGCCCATCTCGCGCAGATTCCGGTCCATATCGGCAAACAACGCATCGAACAGGGCCTGGGCCAGGTCGGCGGTGCGCGGGTGATCGCGCTTCAGGCGCCGCAGCACCAGGAAGGCATGCAGGAGGATCATGTCGAATCGTCCGTCAACCGTGTCGGGCACGCCGCATTCCAGGTAAAATCCGGGCTGTCGCGCCTGCGCCACCAGCGACAGGTAAAGACCGCGCGCCGGCGCTTCCTCGCGGCCGATGCCGAAAAAACCGAAAAATTTCGTCAACGCGCTCATCGCGGTCCCGAGTTCACGGATTCCCGACACCCATCAAACGCCGACACCGTATAATTGACAATCGGCCGCCGGCGGTGCAACGTTTCGCCCTTACCGGATCAACAGCCGCTGTTCGGCGATGCCCGCGGGTGTGGCGCGACGAGGATAACGATCGGCGATGGTTCCGAGGTTCATCACGTTCAGACGTTTCTCCATCTTCGCCGCCGTCTGCGTCGTCGCCCTGTCGACCGCGGCGTGCGCGACGCGCATCGATACCCGCGGTAACCTACCCGACCCGGATCGGTTGGCGGAAATCAAGCCCGGCGTGCAGACCAAGGAAGATGTGGCCGACTTGCTGGGCTCGCCGTCGAGCGTCACCCCGTTCGGCAGCAACACTTGGTATTACATCTCCAATCGCACGGAAACTTTCGCTTTCTTCGCGCCGGAGGTGGTCGACCGGCATATCATCATGGTCAGGTTCGGAGACGACGGCAAAGTCGCCGGCGTCGACAAAATCGGCCTCGAGGCCGGACGGAAAATCCATCCGGTGGATCGCGTCACCCCGACCCACGGCAACGAGATTTCCGCCATCGAACAGTTGATCGGCAACCTCGGCCGGTTCAAGAAGAAGGGCGACAAATCGGCGCCGCAGGAACCCAATCTCCCCGAATCGTACAATCCGTAACGACGGCCGCGCCGGCCCCGACCGACGCTTCCCCTCCGGCTACGCCAGGATCGCCAACAGCAAAATGGCGACGATGTTGATGATCTTGATCATCGGGTTGACGGCCGGGCCGGCGGTGTCCTTGTAAGGATCGCCGACCGTGTCACCGGTGACCGCCGCCTTGTGGGCGTCGGACCCCTTGCCGCCGTAGTTGCCGTCCTCGATGTACTTCTTGGCGTTGTCCCAGGCGCCTCCGCCCGACGTCATCGAGATGGCGACGAACAACCCGGTGACAATGGTCCCCATCAGCATCGCACCGAGCGCCGAGAATGCCGCCGCCTTGCCGGCGATCGCCGCGATCACCGCGTACATCACCACCGGCGCCAGCACCGGCAACAGCGATGGCACGATCATTTCCTTGATCGCGGTCTTGGTCAGCATGTCGACGCAGGTGCCGTACTCGGGCTTCGCGGTGCCTTCCATGATGCCCTTGATTTCCTTGAACTGCCGCCGCACCTCGACGACCACTTGGCCGCCGGCGCGGCCGACCGCCATCATGCCCATCGAGCCGAACAGGAACGGCAACAGCCCGCCGATGAACAAGCCGACGACCACGAACGGATTCTGCAGGGTGAACGAGACCTTGATGTCCGGGAAGTAGTGGGAAAGATCCTCGGTGTAGGCGGCGAACAACACCAGCGCGGCGAGGCCGGCGGAGCCGATGGCGTAGCCCTTGGTCACCGCCTTGGTGGTGTTGCCGACGGCGTCGAGCGCGTCGGTGACTTTCCGCACGTCCTTCGGCAGGTCGGCCATCTCGGCGATGCCGCCGGCGTTGTCGGTGACCGGCCCGTAGGCGTCCAGCGCCACCACGATGCCGGCCAACGCCAGCATCGTCGTCGCGGCCACCGCCAGGCCGTAAAGCCCGGCGCTTAGGAAAGCGACGATGATGCCGGCGCAGATCACGGCCACCGGCAGCGCCGTCGACTCCATCGAAACCGCCAGGCCCTGGATGATGTTGGTCGCGTGCCCGGTGATCGACGCCTTGGCGACGCTCTGCACCGGGCGATACGTCGTGCCGGTGTAATACTCGGTGATCCATACGATCAGCCCGGTGACGCCCAGGCCGGTCAGCGCGCAGATGTAGAGCTGGGTGCCGGTGACCGTGCGTCCCATCGCCGCGTAGCCGGTCTTCCAGCCGATCAGCAGCGAAACGATGCCGCCGATCAGCACCGCCGAGATCGCGGCGCTGACGATCAGGCCCTTGTATAGTGCGCCCATGATGTTGCCGCTGGCGCCGAGCCTGACGAAAAACGTCGCCACCACCGAGCCGATAATGCACACCGCCCCGATCACCAGCGGCAACGCCATCATCAATTCCTGCGCCGGGCCGGTGAAAAAGATGGCGCCGAGCAACATGGTCGCCACCACCGTCACCGCGTAGGTCTCGAACAAATCGGCGGCCATGCCGGCGCAATCGCCGACGTTGTCGCCGACGTTGTCGGCAATCACCGCCGGATTGCGCGGATCGTCCTCGGGAATTCCGGCCTCGATCTTGCCGACCAGGTCGGCGCCGACGTCGGCGCCCTTGGTGAAGATGCCGCCGCCGAGCCGGGCGAAAATGGAGATCAACGAGGCGCCGAAGCCAAGCGCCACCAGCGCCTCCAGCATATGCCGGAGCCCCTGCGGCGTTCCGGCGTCGCCGGTGGCGCGCAGCGTCATGTAGTAGCCGGCGACGCCGAGCAACGCCAAGCCGACCACCAGCATGCCGGTGATGGCGCCGGACTTGAACGCGATGTCGAGACCGCCGCTCAGGCCCTGGGTGCGCGCCGCTTCGGCGGTGCGCACATTGGCGCGGACCGAGACGTTCATGCCGATGTAGCCGGCGGCGCCGGAAAGCGTGGCGCCGATGAAATAGCCGATGGCGACCGACACGCCGAGGCGCAGGCCCAGCAGCACGCCGATCACCGCGCCGACGAGGGCGATGGTCTTGTATTGACGGTTGAGATAGGCGTTGGCCCCTTCCTGCACGGCGGCCGATATCTCCTGCATGCGGGCGGTTCCCGCCGGCGCCGCCAGCACCGCACGAACGGCGTAGGCACCGTAAAGCAAAGCCAAGAAACCGCAGGCGATCACCAACCAGTACACGTTCGACATCGGAATACCCTTTTGTGAATTCGGCGCCCCACGCCGGGGCTTGTGCTTTAACGCCCCGGGCGCGCGCCTTGTGGACGCTCCGCCGTTTGGCAAGCGGACGGTCGAAGCCCGGCCGCGAAATTGGCCGCGAAAATGCCAGAACCGACCGCATAAAGCAACAGGCCACAACGCGCCGTCGACGGCCGTGAGCGAAGGTTTCAGGGTCGGCGGCGACGGCCCGCGATGGCGTCGCCGATATCCCGTTCAGCGGGCCGGCTGCTCGACGATGTCGCCGATGACGACGTTGCGGATCAACCCCTTGCCCACCACCTTGTCGCCAATGAGTTGCAACCGCTGCCTGATGATTTCGGCGTCGACGCGCTCTTCCGCCTTCAGCAGGCGCGGCATGAACGTGTGCATGTCCTTGAGGAAGGCGTCACTGATCACCGGCATCAGGTACTTGATCCTTTCCGCGCTCTTGTCGCCAACGGTTTCCAACTTGAGCTCCATCTGCACCAGGGCGGCGACCCGGTTTTCCTGGAAGATGGTGGTCACCAACGGGTCCATGTCGATGGTGATGGTGTCTTCGACCTTCGCCACCTCCTTCGGCTTATCCTTTTTTTCCAGATCCTGGAACGGGCCGAGCTCGAGGTATTTCAGCATGCTGGCCGTGCCGCCGCCCAGCATCACTAGAAAGGCAAAAATCATCACCATTTTCTTCATCGGCCGGCCGTCGTTCCGTTGCTGATCGCGTTGCCGCGGGGGGTGACGGCATTATTCCGGCTTCCGCCGGCAAAGAACAAGGGGCAGATAACGGCGGCCGCGGCGGCGCGATCAAAAATGGCGGTAACCGGCGTCGGCGAAGGTCAGCGATCGGCCGGCGCCGTCGCGCGCGTCGACCGGGCGCGTCCCGCCCTTGCCGCCCATATTCGCCCGACGTATGCGGCCGATTTCCGTCAGCGGCAATCGGAGCCGCCGGGCCAGCGCGGCGATCGCGTCGCGGCGCGACGGCGGCGTGGTGAACGCCAGCTCGTAATCGTCGCCGCCGGTCAGCGCCCGCCGCCGCAATCGCGGATCGAGGGCGATGGCGGCGCGCGCCGCCGCCGACAACGGCACCCGCTCGACGTCGATCTCGGCAGTGCATCGCGAGGCTCGTGCCAGGTGCTCGAGATCGGCGATCAGGCCGTCGGAGACGTCGATCGCCGCCGTCGCCAGCCCGACCAAGCCGAGACCGAGGCGCACCCGCGGCCGCGGCCGACGATAGCGGCCGACCAGCGCGTCGGCGTGGCGCTTGCCGAGGCCGGCAATGCCGTGCTGCACCACCTTCAGCCCGAGCGTCGCATCGCCGATGCTGCCGGAGACGAAAACGAGATCGCCCGCGCGGGCGCCGCTGCGCCGAAGCTCGCGACCCTTGGCGACGCTGCCGAGCGCGGTCAGGCACGCCGTCAGCGGCCCTTCCGTTGCCACCGTGTCGCCGCCGATCAGAGTGATGCGATGCGCCTTTTGCTGACGCCCGAGCTCGCCGGCGAAGGCTTTGATCCAGCCGACGTCGCAACGGCGCGGCAGCGCAATCGCCAGGACGTAGGCCGCCGGCCTGGCGCCCATTGCCGCCAGATCCGATAGGTTGACGCCGATCAGGCGCGCCGCCACCGACTGCGCGGTCTCGTCGGCGGGAAAATGCACGCCGGCGACCAGGGCGTCTGTGGTAACGATCAGGCGCCGCCCGGGCGCCACGGCGACTGCGGCGGCGTCGTCGCCGAGTCCGAACGCGCCTGGCGCGTCGGCCGCCAGCGGCGCGAAGAAGCGCCGGATCAACGCGAATTCGTCGAGCCGTTTCGTCCTGCCCCTCGACCTGCCACGCGACTTAGCCAATTTTCACGCCTCCGTTCCGTGCCCGGTCCGGACGGTTCCGGTCACAGCTCGCCGGCCCTGAGCTCGCGGGCCAACCGGTCGAGCACGCCGTTGACCAGCGCCGCCTCCTTGCCGGCAAAGAACGCATTCGCCACCTCGACGTACTCGTCGATGACCACCGCCGCCGGCACCTCCGGCTTCGTCTTCAGCTCGTAAGCGCCCGCCCGCAGCACCACCTTGAGCAACGTCTCCAGCCGATCCAGGGTCATCCCCGACGTCAACGCCGGCGCGATTGCGCCATCGAGCTCGGCGGCGCGGCTCGACACCCCATTGACGAGGTCGGCCAGCCACGCGTCGTCCGGTTCGGTCAGCGTCTGGCCGCGGTCGTCGCCGGCGCTGAACCGCCAGCGTTTGGCCATGAACTCCGCCAGCACCGCGTCCGCGGGCGCGCCGACCATGTCCATCTCGTAGAGCGCCTGCACCGCGGCCAGGCGCGCGGCGCCGCGCCGCTGGCCGGCGCTGGGCCGCTTGCCGGTGGCGGATCGGCCGGCGTTGCTCATCGTTGCGCCAGACGGAGGGACTTTCTCAGCTCCATCATCCTCAGGCACGCCCGTGCCGCCTCGCCGCCCTTGTCGCCGTCGGCAACGGCGGCGCGTGCCCGCGCCTGCTTGTCGGTGTCGCAGGTGAGCACGCCGAAGCCGAGCGCCACAGCCTTGTTGACGGCGATATCCATCAGCGCGCGCGTCGCCTCGCGCGCGATGTGCGCATAATGGTCGGTTTCGCCGCGGATGACCGCACCGAGCGCGACGAAGCCGTCGTAATCGGTGGTCGCGGCGTGGGTCTCCATCGAACGCAACGCGAAGCGGATGGCGGCGGGAATTTCGAACACGCCGGGCACCGCCAGCCGGTCGTGGCCGACGCCGGCCCCGTCGAGGACCTGGATGGCGCCCTTCGCCATCTCTTCGGCGATGTCCTGGTAAAACCGGGACTCGACGATCAGGACCCGCCGTTCGTCGCTCATGTCAGGAACGCTCTTTCTTGCCGGCGTCCGGTCTCGATACCGCGATCGGACGTTGTTCGACGACCGTGAGACCGTAGCCCTCGAGGCCGATGATCGTGCGTTTGGTGTTGGACAACAGCACCATGTCCCTGACCCCGAGGTCGAGCAGGATCTGGGCGCCGACGCCGTAGTCGCGAAGCTGACTGCGCGCGGCGTCCTTGTTGCCGTTGGCGATCTCGACCTTGGCGCGCACCCGGTCCGACAGCGCCGCCCGGTAGGGCTCGCGGATCAACACCACGACGCCGCGCCCGGCCTCGCCGATCATCCGCATCGCCTGCTGCAGCTCGCCGGCCTTGCCGGTATCGACGTCGCCGAGCACGTCGTCGAGCACGTTGAGCGCGTGCATGCGCACCAGCACCGGGCCGTCGCTCTTGACGTCGCCTTTCACCAGCGCGATGTGCTCGGCGTAGGCGACGCGGTTGACGTAGATGAACATGTTGAAGTCGCCGCCGTGGGCGCTCTTGAACGTAGTCTCAAGAGTGCGCTCGACGATGCGGTCGTTGCGCAGCCGATAGGCGATCAAGTCCGCGATGGTGGCGATCTTGATGCCGTGGAACTGGGCGAATTTGATCAGGTCCGGCATCCGCGCCATGGTGCCGTCCTCGTTCATGATCTCGCAGATCACACCCGACGGGTTGAGCCCGGCCAGGCGCGACACGTCGACCGCCGCTTCGGTGTGGCCGGCGCGCACCAGCACGCCGCCGTCGCGTGCCTCGAGCGGAAACACGTGGCCCGGACAGACGATGTCGTTCTTTCCCTTGGTGGGATCGATGGCGACGGCGACGGTGCGCGCCCGGTCGGAGGCCGATATCCCCGTGGTCACGCCTTCGCGCGCCTCGATCGAGACGGTGAACGCGGTCTGGTGGCGCGAGGCATTGCGTCTCGCCATCTGCGGCAGGTCGAGTTGACGGATGCGATCCGCGGTCAGCGCCAGGCAGATCAGGCCGCGTCCGTGCTTGGCCATGAAGTTGATGGCGTCGGGGGTCGCCATCTGCGCCGACACCACGAGGTCGCCCTCGTTCTCGCGTTGCTGATCATCGACCAGCACGAACATGCGGCCGTTGCGGGCGTCCTCGATGATGTCGTCCATGTGCGACAGGTTTTCGCGGTACGACAACGGCTTATCCCTTATCCAAAAGCCGCGCAACATAGCGCGCCAGGAGGTCGATTTCCAGGTTCACGCGGTCGCCGGGCTTAAGGCCGCCGAGGGACGTCGCCTTCAGGGTGTGCGGAATCACGTTGACGGCGAAGCGCCCGTCGCGGACGCCGTTGACGGTCAGCGACACGCCGTCGACCGCGATCGAGCCCTTGGCGGCGATCAGGCGCTTGAGGCGCTTCGGCGCCTCAATCACCAGCCGCCGCGACTCACCCTCGTCCGCGGCGGCGACGACCTTGGCGACGGCATCGACGTGCCCGGCGACGACGTGGCCGCCGATCTCGTCGCCGGCCGTCAGCGGCCGCTCGAGATTCACGGGCGTGCCCTTTTTCCAGCTGCCGAGCGTCGTGCAGCCCAGCGTCTCGGCGGAAGCCTGCACCGCGAACCATCCCTCGCCCTTGTCGATGACGGTCAGACAGACGCCGGCGCACGCGACCGAGGCGCCGATGGCGATGGTGCGGGTGTCGTAGGCAGTCTCCAGCTCGATGCGGGCGTCGCCGCCCGGCGTGACCGCCCTGACCAGGCCGAGATCGCTGATGATGCCGCTGAACATGCGCTGATCGCCCTCCGCTCAGGGCGCGCGATGATAGGTTTCGAGAACGTCGGCGCCGGCGGCGGCGATCGATTCGAGCGCGAACGCCGGCGCTTCGGCGAGGCCGCTGATGCCGAACGCCGCCACCGCGCCCAAGCCGTCGCCGCCGATCAGCTTCGGCGCCCGGAACCAGGCGATGCGGTCGATCAGGTCGCGCTTCAACAGTGCCGCCGCCAGCCGGCCGCCGCTTTCGACCAGCACCCGGGTGAGGCCGCGGCGGCCAAGGTCGTTGGCGACCCAGCCAAGGTCGGGCCGGCCGTCGCCGCCATTTTCGGCGTCGATCACGGTGACGCCGCCGGCCGCGAGCGCCTGGCGCTTCGCCGGTTCGGCGCCGGCGCCGGCGTACAGCCACACCGGCAGCCGCTTCGCCGTCGCCGCCAGCGGGCTGTCCAGCGGCAGCAACAGCCGGCTGTCGAGGACGATTCGCAGCGGCGAGCGGTCGGCGAGCCCGGGCAGCCGGCACGTCAGCGCCGGCGCGTCGGCGAGCGCGGTGCCGATGCCGATCATCACCGCGTCGTGGTCGGCGCGCAATCCGTGGGCGAAAGCGCGCGCGCCCTCGCCGGTGATCCATTTGCTTTCGCCCTTGGCGGTGGCGACGCGACCGTCGAGGGTGGTCGCCGTCTTCAGGGTGAACAGCGGCCGTCCGCTGGCGACGCGCATCAGGAAGCCGGCGTTGAGCTCGCGTGCTTCTTCGGCGCATACGCCCTCGCTGACGGCAATGCCGGCGGCCCGGAGCCGCGTCAGCCCCGCCCCCGCCACCCGCGGATCCGGATCCTCGAGGGCGACAATGCAGCGCTCGATTCCGGCGGCGATCAGCGCCTCGGTGCACGGGCCCGTCTCGCCCCGGTGGTTGCACGGTTCGAGCGTCACGTAGGCGGTCGAGAAGCGGGCCAGCGTGCCGGCCCGGCGCACGGCTTCCGTCTCGGCGTGAGGCCGCCCGCCTGGTTGCGTCCAACCGCGACCGACGACACGGCCGCGCCCGTCGGAACCCAAGTCCTCGCGCACCAGCACGCAACCGACGGCCGGGTTCGGCCACACCCGGCCGAGGCCGCGGCGCGCCAGCGCCAGCGCCGCCCGCATGGCGGCGATATCGCCGGACTTGTTGCCCGATTTGGCCCGCGGTTTGGCGCGCCGGCTATTTTTCCTGGTCACTGCCGAGTTTGCCCACAAAGGCCTCGAAATCCTTGGCCTCTCGGAAATTTCGGTAAACCGAGGCAAACCGGACAAAAGCCACCTGGTCGAGTTCGGAGAGGGCTTCCATTACCATCTCGCCGATGACCTTGGTGGGTATTTCGCTCTCGCCCAGGGTTTCGAGGCGACGTTGGATGCCGTTGACGATGCGCTCGATGCGGTCGCCGTCGACCGGTCGCTTGCGGAGCGCGATCTGCAGCGACCTGATCAGCTTCTCGCGGTCGAAGGGAACCTTTTCGCCGTTGCTCTTGATCACCATCAGCTCGCGCAACTGCACGCGCTCGAAGGTCGTGAAGCGCGACGAGCATTCGGGGCAAAAACGCCGCCGCCGGATGGTCGCGTTGTCCTCGGTCGGACGCGAATCCTTCACTTGGGTATCGTTATGGCCGCAAAACGGACAACGCATTGTCGATCATCCTCCCAGTTTCGGCCCGCCCGCAACGGCGGCCGCCGTCAAGCCAATCCGTAAATCGGGAACCGCTTGCACAACGTCCGTACCCGTTCCCGGGCCGTCTTCTCGGCGCCGCTGTTGTCGTCCGGCGTTGCCGCCAGCCCGTCGAGGACGTCGCTGATCAGGTGCCCGACCTGCTTGAATTCCTCGACGCCGAATCCGCGCGTGGTCGCCGCCGGCGTGCCGAGCCGGATGCCCGAGGTGACGGTCGGCTTTTCCGGGTCGAACGGGATGCCGTTCTTGTTACAGGTGATGCCGGCGCGCTCGAGGCTGGCCTCGGCGTCGCGACCGCTCAGCTTCTTCGGCCGGAGATCGACCAGCATCAGGTGCGTGTCGGTGCCGCCGGAGACGATGTCGCAGCCCCGGTCGATCAGGACGCGGGCCAGGGTTTTTGCATTGGTTACAACGGCTTGGCTGTAAGTCTTGAACTCGGGCCTGAGCGCCTCGCCGAATGCCACCGCCTTGGCGGCGATGACGTGCATCAGCGGCCCGCCCTGCAGGCCCGGGAACACCGCCGAGTTGATCTTCTTGCCGATCTTGTCGTCGTTGGCGAGGATCATGCCGCCGCGCGGACCGCGGAGCGTCTTGTGGGTGGTTGTGGTGACGACGTGCGCGTGCGGCAGCGGGCTCGGATGCACCCCGGCGGCGACCAGGCCGGCGAAGTGCGCCATATCTACTAGTAGATAAGCCCCGACGGCGTCGGCGATCTGCCGGAAACGCTTGAAATCGATGATCCGCGGATAGGCCGAGCCGCCGGCGATGATCAGCTTCGGCTTGTGCTCGCGGGCCAGCCGTTCGACCGCGTCGAAATCGGTCAGCGCGTCGTCGCGGCGCACCCCGTACTGCACCGCCTTGAACCACTTGCCCGACTGCGACGGCGGCGCGCCGTGGGTCAGGTGCCCACCGGCCGCCAGCGACATGCCGAGCAACGTGTCGCCCGGCTGCAGCAGCGCCATCAGCACCGCGCCGTTGGCCTGGGCGCCGGAGTGCGGCTGCACGTTGACGTAGGCGCAATCGAACAACTGCTTGGCGCGCTCGATTGCCAGGCTTTCGGCGACGTCGACGAACTCGCAGCCGCCATAGTAGCGCCGCCCCGGATAGCCCTCGGCGTACTTGTTGGTCATCACCCCGCCCTGCGCCTCGAGAACGGCGCGGGAGACGATGTTCTCCGAGGCGATCAGCTCGATCTGGGTCTGCTGGCGGACGAGTTCGTCGTCGATCGCCTTGGCGAGCGCCGGGTCTCGCTCGGCCAGCGTATCTTCGAAGAATCGCTCCAGTTCGTCGGAAAAATATGGCGATAGCGGAATCTTGGCTTCGAGCGTCATTTCTTTTTTTTCCCTGTTGGCGGGGTGGACAACTTGTCGACGCGGCGCTTGTGACGGCCGCCTTCGAACTTGGTGTTGAGAAATACGTTCAGGCAATCGCGGGCGACGTCGGGGCCGATCATGCGGCCGCCGAAGCAGATGACGTTGGCGTCGTTGTGCAGCCGCGACATGCGGGCGCCGAGCGCATCGTGAACCAGGGCGGCGCGGATGTCCCGGTGGCGGTTGGCGGCGATCGAGATGCCGATGCCGCTACCGCAGATCAACACGCCGCGCTTCGCCCTGCCTTCCTTCATGGCGCCCGCCAACGCGTAGCCGAAATCGGGATAATCCACCGACTCCAGACTGTCGGCGCCGAGATCGACGACGCTGTAGCCGAGGTCCATGAGGTCCTTTTTCAACTGCGTCTTCAATGCGTAGCCGGCGTGATCGCTGGCGATGGCGATGGTTTCCGGTGACTTCCTGGGCGACATGGCGATAGACCGTGGCCGCGGGATTGTGGGGCCGGGCGGCGCGACCGAGGCATTAGATACCATATATCGAATCCCCCTGCCAACCGGGCACAAGGCATCGCGCCAAGCCCAAGTTATGGGCCGACCTAACGCGGTCTTACGAGGGCCGGCGGGGGCCGCATGAATATAAAAAACTGCGTCTGCCATCGACCGCCTGAATTGACCGACCTAACGTCGGTGACTGCATTGCCGGCGGCTCAAATAAATCAACTTCCAAGCGCGGCCGCCGGGTCCCACTATTTGAATCTATTGGCGTCTCGCCGCGGGCGGCATCGCATTACTTCGGCTTCTTCGTTGTTGTCAGCGTCGCGGCGGCTTTCTATGATGTGTGCCAACCGACGTTAAAAAAACAATCCATCCCAAACGGGGGCCCCGGAGGATGATCGAACAAGCCGGCGATGTCGTATCGCGAGTCGATGTCCTGCGGATGACCGTCGACATCGTCGCCGCGTACATTTCGCGCAACCCGCTCGAAGCATCCCAGATTTCCGACGTCATTCACCGCGTCTTCGAAACGCTCGCCGGCCTGTCCGCCAACCCGGTCGCCGACAAGTCGGCGACGCGCCCGCCGGCGGTGCCGGTGCGGCGCTCGGTGATGGCCGACTACATCGTCTGCCTGGAAGACGGCCGCAAGCTTAAGATGCTGAAAAGACACCTGAAAACGGCCTACAACCTGACCCCGGACGAGTATCGTAGCCGCTGGAACCTGCCGTCGGACTACCCGATGGTGGCCCCCAACTACGCGCAACGGCGTTCCGATTTTGCCAAGAAGATCGGTCTTGGCCGCAAGGGCACCTGAGCCGGCGTTGGCGCCCTAGGCGCGGTATTTCTTTTCCGACTCTTTCTGTTTCAACTTGGCAATGACATACGCGAGCTTGCGCGCGGCGATGCGCTTGACGCCCTCCAGCTCGCCGCTGGGCGGCGCCACCATCGTTACCTCGATGCCGGTGATCGGGTCGATGGCGACGACGCGGACGCTGCCGCCGACGCGCTGGAATTGGAACAACACTTCCGGAAGGTAAACGTCTTTCGGGGCGGCCACCAACGTCGCTCCATATGCACTATCTCGTCGGAGAGTATAGATCGGTACGCGCCCGAACACATCCGCGTATCCGGACTGTCGGAGACCGCGGTTACATGTTGCGGCGGTACTGGCCGCCGGCCTCGAAAAGGGCGTCGGTGATCTGGCCGAGCGAGCACACCCTGACCGCCTCCATCAGCACTTGGAATACGTTGCCGCCTTCGGTGGCGGCGTCGATCAGGCGCTTCAGCATCGCCGGGGCGGCCCGCCGGTGGCGCCCCTGGAACGCGCGCAAGCGCTTGATCTGGCTTTTCTTTTCGTCGTCGGTGGCGCGCCGCAGGCGGGGCGGCGCCGGGGCGCGCTCGCCGTCCGGGTCGAGGAAGGTGTTGACGCCGACGATCGGCAGCGAGCCGTCGTGCTTGCGGGTCTCGTAGTACAGCGACTCCTCCTGGATCTTGCCGCGCTGGTAGCCGGTCTCCATGGCGCCGAGCACGCCGCCGCGCTCGCTCAGGCGCTCGAATTCCTGCAATACCGCCTCCTCCACCAGGTCGGTCAGTTCATCGAGGATGAACGCGCCCTGGTTCGGATTCTCGTTCTTGGCCAGCCCCCATTCCTTGTTGAGGATCATCTGGATCGCCATGGCGCGGCGGAGGCTTTCCGGCGTCGGCGTGGTGAACGCCTCGTCGAAGGCGTTGGTGTGCAGGCTGTTGGCGTTGTCGTAGACGGCGGTCAGCGCCTGCAGGGTGGTGCGGATATCGTTGAAGTCCATCTCCTGGGCGTGCAGCGAGCGGCCCGACGTCTGCGCGTGGTACTTGAGCTTCTGCGAGCGTTCGTTGGCGCCGTACTTGAAGCGCATGGCGGTGGCCCAGATGCGCCGCGCCACCCGGCCCATCACGGTGTATTCCGGGTCCATGCCGCTGGAGAAGAAGAACGACAGGTTCGGCGCGAAATCGTCGATCCGCATGCCGCGCGCCAGATACGCCTCGACGAAGGTGAATCCGTTGGCGAGCGTGAACGCCAGCTGCGAGATCGGGTTCGCGCCGGCCTCGGCAATGTGGTAGCCGGAGATCGACACCGAGTAAAAGTTCCTGACCCGGTGCCGGACGAAATACTCCTGGATGTCGGCCATCATCTTCAGCGCGAACTCGGTCGAGAAGATGCAGGTGTTCTGGCCCTGGTCCTCCTTCAGGATGTCCGCCTGCACGGTGCCGCGGACGTTCTCCAGCACCCATTCGGTGATCTTCTCGTGTTTCTCCTCGGTCGGGGGCCGGTCGTTCTCGGCCTCGAACTTGTCGAGCTGCTGGGCGACGGCGGTGTTGAGGAACATCGCCAGGATCGTCGGCGCCGGGCCGTTGATGGTCATCGAAACCGAGGTCGACGGGCTCGTGAGGTCGAAGCCGTCGTAGAGCGCCTTCATGTCGTCGAGGCTGGCGATGGAGACGCCCGAGTTGCCGACCTTGCCGTAGATGTCGGGGCGCTCGTGCGGGTCGAACCCGTACAGGGTCACCGAATCGAAGGCCGTGGAAAGACGTTTCGCTTCGGAGTGTTGCGACAGCAGCTTGAAGCGCCGGTTGGTGGCGAACGGATCGCCCTCGCCGGCGAACATCCGGGTCGGGTCCTCGCTGTCGCGCTTGAAGGCGAACACGCCGGCGGTGTACGGGAACGAGCCCGGCAGGTTCTCCTTCAGCAGCCACTTCAAGATCTCGCCCTGGTCCTCGAATGCCGGCAGGGCGACGCGCGGGATCAGGGTGCCGGAGAGCGTCTTCTGCCGCAGGCGCGTGCGCACCTCGCGGTCGCGGATCTTCACCACGTATTCGTCGCCGGCGTGGCTCTCCTTCACCTTCGGCCAGATCTCCAGCAGCTTGGCGGCGCGCGGATCGAGCGCCGCCTCGCGGTCGGCGATCAGGGCGTCCAAATCGGCCGCCGGCTTGCCGGCTTCCGTCAACATCCGTTTCGCGGCCCGAAGCTGCTGGCGCTCGCGGGCAATCGCGGACTGTTCGGCCACCGTCTCGTGGTAGCCGCGGACGGTAGCGGCGATCTCGGCCAGATAGCGGTTGCGCTCCGGCGGCACGATCGCCTTACCGGGCTCCGACGCCTTCACGCCCACGGCCTTCAGGGTCGTCTTCAAGCCCTTGAAATTCTTGGCTTCGAACTGCGCCAGCAGTTCCTGATAAACGGCCGTGACACCGATGTCGCTGAACTTCGAGGCGATGGTGCCGTAGACGGCCATCTCGTCCGGCGACTTGCCGAAGGCGCGGCGGTTGCGCTGCACCTGCTTGCGCACGTCGCGCAGCGCGTCCTTGGCGCCGAGCCGGTCCATCTTGTTGATCGCCACCACGTCGGCGAAGTCGAGCATGTCGATCTTCTCGAGCTGGCTGGCGGCGCCGAACTCCGGCGTCATCACGTACAGCGACACGTCGACGCAATCGACGATGGCGGCGTCGCCCTGGCCGATGCCCGGCGTCTCGACGATCACCAGGTCGAAGCCGGCGGCACGGCAGGCGGTGATGATGTCGGGCAGCGCCGCCGGAATCTCCGAGCTCGCCTCGCGGGTGGCCAGGCTGCGCATGTAGATGTTGGCGGCCTGGATCGCGTTCATGCGGATGCGGTCGCCGAGCAGCGCGCCGCCGGTCTTGCGCCGCGACGGGTCGATGGCGATGACGGCGATGCGCGGCTCGCCCGAATAGAGCCGGAAGCGGCGGATCAGCTCGTCCACCAGCGACGACTTGCCGGCGCCGCCGGTGCCGGTGACGCCGAGTACCGGGGCCGCCGGTCGGGCCGCCGCAAGGGCCCGGATTTCCCCGATTTTCGCCGTCGAGAGCAGGCCCAGCTCGAGGCCGGTGACGAGCCGCGCCAGGGCGGCGAAGTCGCCGTCCTTGAGGCCGCCGACGTCTCCCGGCGGCGCCGGCGCCGGGCCGGCCTCGGCGCCGGCGATCATGTCGCGGATCATGCCTTCGAGGCCCATCTTGCGGCCGTCCTCGGGCGAATAGAGGCGGGTCACGCCGTAGGCTTCCAGCGCCGCGATCTCGTCGGCGACGATGACGCCGCCGCCGCCGCCGAACACCTTGATGCCGGGCCGGCCGCGCTCGCGCAGAAGGTCGACCATGTACTTGAAGTACTCGACGTGGCCGCCCTGGTAGGAGCTGATGGCGATCGCCTGCACGTCCTCCTGGATCGCCGCCGTCACCACCTCGTCGACCGAGCGGTTGTGGCCGAGATGAATCACCTCCGCGCCGTGGCCTTGCAGGATGCGGCGCATGATGTTGATGGCGGCGTCGTGGCCGTCGAACAGGCTGGCGGCGGTGACGAAGCGGACCGGCGGCTTGGCCGACGCGCCGCGGACGGCGTTCGCCTTCGCCTTCCTCGGCGTCTTCCGGGGCTGGCGCGGCGCCACGGTCTTGGCGTCGTCGGGCATCGGCGTCTCCAACCGGCCCGGGTGCCGCCGCCCGGGCGCTGCTCGCGAAAAGCCACTACTTAACGTTTACGTAAACGTCAACTTAGCGCATTTTTCGCCGTTCGTAAAGTACCGGCTCGCCGCTCACTCCGCCAGGGCGCGCCGGAGGTAGGCGCTCACTCGCTCGATCGCCTGCCGCCGCGCCTCCGGGTTGGTGCCCACCTTCACCTCCCGCAGGCCCGTGGGCGAGGTTCGCGAGCCGGCCTTGATGGTGCGCGGCTGCGAGTTCGGACTGTCGAACCCGTGCACGGCGTCGGCATAGGCGTCGATCTCGATCTTCGCACCGCCGCGCGCGTTGGCCGCCTCGACCAGCGCCAGGCACGGCTTCGGCAACGTCCAATTGTCGGCGAGGCCGACCTGCAGCAGCATCGGCACCTTGGCCTTGTACGCGGTCTTGCCGACGTCGATGCAGCCCGGATAGAAGGCGACGCCGGCGACGAAATCGTGGGCCAGGCCCTTCGGCCGCGCCTTGGCGTCGTCCTTCAGGGTCCACAGCAGCGTCATGGCGCCGTTCGACCAGCCGGCCAGCGCCACCTTGTCCGGCCTCGCGAACGATTGGCTTTGCAGCCACGCGAGCGCGCCGTAGGCGTCGTAAGGCCGCTCGCGGTTCGGCAGCACCGGGCGGTCCTTCTCCCGGCACAGGCTGCCGTGGCCGCGCGCGGTGAAGCTGTCGGGCAGCAGCACCGCCCAACCGAGGCCGGTGAAAATCTCGGCCCACGCCGCCTCGCGGCCGTGCAGCTTGCCGCTTCTGCCCACCATGCCGCCGCAGCCGTGCAGCATCACCACCGCGGCGAACGGGCCGGTGCCGTCGGGCTTGAACAGCCGCGCCGTCAGCGTCGTGCCGTCGAGGCTCTTGATCTCGACCTTCTCCTCCGCGGCCGCCTCCTCCGCGGCGGCGATCGCCGGCAACAGCAGCGCCATCGCGACGATCGCGAGGCGGCGGATCAGGCGGGGCGCGGCGGTGGGCATGGCGCGGGGACGCGTTTGCTTGCGGGAGCGAGTCCGATCGGGGATGATATCGCCGAGCGAGGCAGGACAACAAATGCCGAGAAACCATCACCCGAAACCCAAGTCCCCGGCCGCCGCCGTCGGCGCCGGTCCGGCGTATCCGCAGACGCGCATGCGCCGCAACCGCCAGCACCCCTGGCTGCGCCGCCTGGTGGCCGAGCACCGGCTCGCCGCCGCCGACCTGATCTGGCCGATCTTCGTCGTCGACGGCCAAAACCAGCGCCAGCCGGTGCCGTCGATGCCGGGGGTCGACCGGCTCAGCGTCGATCGGCTGGCCGATGCCGTCGGCGAAGCGGCCGACCTCGGCATACCCCTGGTCGCCGTATTCCCGTACACCGACGAGAAACTGAAAACGCCCGACGCGCGCGAGGCGTTCAACCCCGACAACCTGGTGTGCCGCGCGGTGCGCGTGGTGAAGAGCCTCGATCTCGACATCGGCGTGATGTGCGACGTGGCGCTGGATCCGTTCAATTCCGACGGCCACGACGGGCTGGTGCGCCACGGCCGGATCGTCAACGACGAGACGGTGGAGGCGCTGTGCCGCCAGGCGCTGGCGCAGGCCGCCGCCGGCTGCGACGTGATCGCACCGTCCGACATGATGGACGGCCGCGTCGGCGCCATCCGCAAGGCGCTCGACGCCGCCGGCCACGATGGCGTCGCCATCATGTCGTATGCGGCGAAGTACGCGTCCGGCTTCTATGGGCCGTTCCGCGACGCCGTCGGCTCGAAATCGACGCTGAAGGGCGACAAGAAGACCTATCAGATGGACCCCGCCAACGCCGACGAGGCGCTGCGCGAAGTCGCCCTCGACATCGCCGAGGGCGCCGACATGGTGATGGTGAAGCCGGGGCTGCCCTATCTCGACGTGCTGCGGCGGGTCAAGGATACGTTCCAGATGCCGACGTTCGCCTACAACGTGTCGGGCGAGTACGCGATGCTGAAGGCGGCAGGCCTTCAGGGCTGGCTCGACTACGACAAGGTGCTGATCGAGGTGCTCACCGGCTTCAAGCGCGCCGGCGCCGACGGCATCCTCACCTACGCCGCGATCGAGGCGGCGAAGCTGCTGAAGAAGGGCTGAGGCGGACGTCCCGAACTCGTCAAGACCTCGCCCGCAACTCATCGCGGACTCGTCCGAAACCCGTCGGATACTCGGCCGAAACTCGTCATTTTCGGCTGCCGGTTTTCTCCTAACCCATTGATCCGCCACGATTCGCCCCCGGGTGGCTATTTATTTGCTCATCATTTTTCATCATTTTGCGACGTAAGCCTTTGGAATCGGGGCAAACACATTCTCGTCATCCGTCATGCCCCGGCGTAGCCCGGGGCATCCAGCGTATTGGCGTGAATCTTGATCGCCCGGGCGAAGCCGGGCGATGACGCACGGTGGAACGGTGCCGCATCGGCTCAAAAATCCCTGCAATACGTCCGGGCTATGAGTTGCGATAAACACTTGCGCGCGCGGCGATCGTTCAGTAGCCAAAAGTTCGCCAAGTAAGCGCGCTTGGGGTGGATGAAGATATGCTTCCGGTTCGTCAAGGATAAGAATTGACGGCCAAGCAGGAGCGAGCAAATGGAGAATCACACTCGTGAATCCTATTCACGATGTCCAAGAGCACTCCCCGGCCAAAGCCAGCTTGTGGAACGTATGTAGAACAATTTAGGATATATGTCAAGAAATAAAGGAGAGTTTCCCAATCAAACCGCTCCGACGCATAGAAGCCGCGGATTGCCTGCACTTTCAGACTGTGGTAATGATATATGCCTATTAAGGAACCCAGGCAGAAATTATGCCTCTCAGCATCAAGGATCGAGAAGCCGACCGTCTGGCTCGGGCGCTGGCCGAGGAAACCGGCGAGACGATCACCGAGGCGGTGAAGGCGGCGCTGCATGAACGCCTGGACCGCGCCCGGGCGCGGCACCGTGGCCGACGGCTTGCCGACGAGCTCGACGAGATCGCTAGGCGCTGCGCCGCCCTGCCCGTTCTCGACGCGCGCCCCGCCGAGGAAATCCTCGGCTACGATGAGCGCGGCCTGCCCGGCTGATGGTCATCGACACCTCGGCCCTGGCGGCGATCCTGCTCGACGAGCCCGAGCGGCGCGCCTTCAACGAGAAAATCGAGGCGGATCCCGTCCGCCTGATTTCCGCGGTGTCGTTCGTCGAAACGGCGCTGGTGATCGAGACGCGCGTCGGCGAGGCCGGCGGCCGCGAATTCGACCTGTTCCTGCATCGGGCCGGAATCAAGATCGCAACCGTCGACGGCGACCAGGCGGAGATCGCACGGCGGGCGTTCCGCCAGTACGGACGCGGCCGCCACCCGGCCGGCCTCACCTTCGGCGACTGCTTCGCCTACGCCCTGGTCAAGACGACCGGCGAGCCGCTGCTGTTCAAGGGCGACGATTTTACCCGCACCGACGTCGTCGCGGCGTGAGCGGAAGGCGTGGGGGAGTTTCGACCCCGGTTCTCCACCCTCCGCCATTATTGGAGATTTCCAATAAAAAATCGGCGACTCGCTCGTATCAATTAGCGAAAAACAGTCAGCGAGTAGGCAGCTACATACACAGGTGGAGAAGGTTCGAGCCCGGCTCCACTCCCTCCCCCCATCGCCTTCTCTCTCGCTTCGGCTGTTTGGCGCCTGCGGTTTCCCGTCGCCAGCGCCGCTCACTCCGCCAACGCCCGTTCCACCGCCTTCGGATTACGGTCGATGACGGTGAGCAGGACGCGCGCCGCGCGGTCGGGAACGCGGCGACCCTGTTCCCAGTCCTGCACGGCGCGGGCGTCGAGGCCGAACCGGTCCGCGAACTTCCGGCGGCTCAGCCTGAGGCGCTTGCGGAGCGCACGAATCCGTTGCGCCGATGGATCGTCGACGATGCGGCAGGGAAGATCGACTTCGCCTCGAACGTGGGCCAGCACCTCGCCCAAGGCCTGTTCGACCTCGCGACCTACGGGAGTTCGTTTCGCGGTCATCTGTTGCGTTCCTCTCTCTTGATGGCGGCGACCAGCTTCGTCCACGCCTTCTTGTCCTCCGGCGACAAGTCCTCCCGGGCGGACTTGGCGTAGGCGGTCAGCAGGTAGATCGCCTGCGGACCCGCATGGTAGAAATAGATCGTACGGATGCCGCCTCGTTTGCCGCGACCCGAACCGGCCCAGCGCAGCTTCCGGATGCCGCCGGTCCCGGGGATCAGCGGCGCGGCCAATGGGTCGGCGGCAATCGCCGATTCCATGGCCTTGCGAACCTCCGGGCTTGCGATCTTGCAAATTGCGCGCTCGTAGGTCCGGGTGGCGAATATCTCCATTCCCGCTAAATATGCGGCATTGCCGCATATTGTTCAAGGCAAAATCTGCGGCATTGCCGCACGGTTTCGCGCACACGAAACCTTCGACGCCAGATTAAGGGTGGTGGTGTGGATTGCCCAGGCTTCGCCGGGCGATGACAATCGAAAAGGGTGTAAAAGCCGGCCCTTGACGGCCGCGACGACGAAACGGCCTACACCACACGCTTCTTGCGCAACGCCGCGATTTCCCTCGCCCCCATCCCCAGCACTTCCTTCAGCACCTCGTCGGTGTGCTGGCCCAACAGCGGCGGCGCGAACCGGTAGTCGGGGGCGGTCGCGGTCATCCGGATCGGGCTCGCCACCAGCTTCACCGGCGCGCTTCCCGTCGCCGGGTGCGGCATGGCGATCTCCATGCCGCGCGCCTTGACATGCGGGTCGTCGAACAACTGCTTGATGGTGTTGATCGGCCCGCAACTGACGTCGGCCTTCTCCAGGCCTTCGAGCCAGTGCTTCGACGGCTTGGCGGCGACGATGCCGGCGAGCACCGGGATCAGCGCGTCGCGGTTGCGCACCCGCTGGTCGTTGGTCTTGAAGCGCGGGTCGGCGGCCAATTCCGCCACGCCGGCGAAGGCGCACAGGCGCTTGAACTGGCCGTCGTTGGCGGCGGCGATGACGATGTCGCCGTCGGCGGTGGCGAAGCTCTGGTAAGGCACGATGTTGGGATGCGCGTTGCCGAGGCGCTTCGGCGAAACGCCGGTGGCGAGATAGTTGAGCGCCATCATCGACAGCATCGCCGCTTGCGTATCCAGCATGCCGATGTCGACGTACTGCCCCTCGCCCGTCACCTCGCGGTGCCGCAGCGCGGCGCAGACGGCGACCGTGGCGTACATGCCGGCCATGATGTCGGCGATCGGAATGCCGGCCTTCTGCGGCGGCCCGTCCGGCTCGCCGGTGACGCTCATGAAGCCGCCCATCGCCTGGATCAGCACGTCGTAGCCGGGGCGCGACGAATACGGCCCGGTCTGGCCGAAGCCGGTGACCGAGCAATAGACCAGGCGCGGGTTGTCGTTCTTCAGCTGCTCCCAGCCGAGGCCGTACTTGGCGAGACCGCCCTTCTTGAAATTTTCCGTCAGCACGTCCGACTTGGCGATCATCCGCCTCGCCAGCGCCTGGCCTTCCGGATCGGACAAGTCGAGGGTGATCGAGCGCTTGTTGCGATTGGACGAACAGAAATACGCGCTCTCGCCGGTCTCCTCGCCCTTGTCGTCGCGGATGAACGGCGGCGCGAAGTTGCGGGTGTCGTCGCCCTTGCCGGGCTGCTCGACCTTGATCACGTCGGCGCCGAGATCGCCAAGGATCTGCGTGCAGGTCGGGCCGGCGAGAATGCGGGTGAGGTCGAAAACCCGAATGCCGTGCAGGGGGCCGCTCATGGTTGTCGTCGTCGCCTTTCGGGTGCGTCGAGTCGGATGCGTCGAGGGACCGCGGGCCACGGCCGCGCGGAAACTCCCGGCGCCCCGTTATAACGGAACCGCGGCGGCCGCGGCAACCCGAGCGCGCGGAAGAACAGTCGAACATGTAAGAACGATCCCCTGGATGCCCCTGGATGCCCCGGGCTGACGCCGGGGCATGACGGAAAAAGATCGTCATCGCCCGGCGAAGTCCGGGCGATCCAGAACCGCCGGGGAGAAACCGCCACGCCTCGGCGCTTGGGCCGGCGGCCGCGGCTGTCTACAATGCCGACGGGCCCGCCGAAGCCGGCGACGGCACGGCGCGCCCAAGGGAGTCGCCACCCGCATGTTGCGCAAGGTGCTGTATTCGCTGTTGGGCGTGGTCGCGCTGCTCGCCGTCGTCGTCGGCGGCGTCGCCGGGTGGGTGTGGACGACGCTGCCGCAGGTCAACGGCAGCATCGCGGTGCGCGGCCTCGATGCGCCGGTCGAGATTCTGCGCGACCGCGCCGGCGTCCCGCACATTCTCGCCAAGTCGGCGCGCGACGCGTATTTCGCCCTCGGCTTCGTCCACGCCCAGGACCGGTTCTGGCAGATGGAGGCGATGCGCCGCCTCGGCGCCGGCCGGCTGGCCGAGGTGTTGGGACCGAAAGCCGTCGCTTCCGACAAGTGGATGCGCACGCTCGGCCTCTACAAACTCGCCGAGCAGCAGTTCCGGGAACTGTCCGAACCGGTTCAGGCGGCGCTCAACGTTTATGCCGCCGGCGTCAACGCGCAACTCGAGGAAAGCCGCAAGTGGCCGTGGCGCACGCCGGCGGTCGAATTCACCCTGCTCCGTTACCGGCCGCAGCCCTGGAAGCCCGCCGACTCGCTGGTGTGGGCGAAGATCATGGCCAGCCGCCTCGGCGGCAACTGGCAGGACGAGGTCCTGCGCGCGCGGATGGCGCGCAAGCTCGCCCCGCAGCAGGTCGGGCAGCTGTGGCCGGTCTATCCCGACGACGGGCCGAACACCGTCGGCAAGCTCGCCGAGCTTACCCGCGAGCTCGATCTCGGCAAGCTGGCCGCGGCGTCGCCGGAACCCGCCGGCACGCCCCACGGCGCGTCCAACGCCTGGGCCGTCACCCGCCAGCACACCACCACCCGGGCCCCCCTCCTCGCCAACGACCCGCACCTCGCCCTCTCGGCGCCGATTTTATGGTACCTGGCGCGGCTGAAGGCGGCCGACCTCGACGTTGTCGGCGCCACGGCGCCCGGCATGCCGTTCACCGTCCTCGGCCACAACGCCCGCATCGCCTGGGGCGTCACCAGCACTCACTCCGATATCCAGGATCTTTTCGTCGAGCAGATCGACGCCGACGGCAAGCAGTACCGCGCCCCGGACGGCATGAAGCCGTTCGACAGCGAAACCCAGACCATCGCCGTCAAGGGGGCCGATCCGGTGAAGATCACCATCCGCCGCTCGCGTCACGGCCCGGTGGTCTCCGACGTCGTCGGCGCCATCGGCAAGGTCGCCGGCAAGGAGGCCGCGATCGCGCTGGCCGCCACCTTTTTCGAGCCCAAGGACACCACCGTCGAGGCCCTCTATAAGCTGAACCGCGCGCAGAACTGGGACGGGTTCCTGGCGGCGCTCAGGGACTGGCGGGCACCGCAGAGCAACTTCGTGTTTGCCGACACCGCCGGCAACATCGGCTTCGTGGCGCCTGGCCTGGTGCCCGTGCGCAAGAAAGGCTGGGGCCTGGTGCCGTCGCCGGGCTGGGACGGCGCAACCGACTGGAACGGTTTCGTGCCGTTCGACGAGTTGCCCCGGATCTACAATCCGGCGGGCGGCCGCATCGTCAACGCCAACAACCGCATAACGCCGGACGATTATCCGCACTTCATCACCACCGATTGGGCGCCGCCCTATCGCGCCGAACGCATTCTCGACCGGTTGAAAGCGCAATCGCAGTCGCCGCTGACCACCGGACAACTGCAGCGCGACGACATCTCGGAAATGGCGCGGCGGATACTGCCTTTGCTGCTCGAGGTCGAGGCGATCGGCGACATGGCCAAGGCGATCCACGCGCGGCTGCAAAAGTGGAATGGCGCGATGTCGCGCCATCGACCCGAGCCGCTGATGTTTTCGACTTGGCTGCTCGAGCTCAACCGCGCCATCTATGGCGACGAACTCGGCGAACTGGCCGACGACTATCTCGATCTCAGGCCCGAATTCATTCATTCGGTGCTGACGCGCCATCAACAGTGGTGCGACGACGTGCGCACGCCGGAGCCGGAGGATTGCCGCGGCCGCATCCAACTGGCGCTGAAGCGGACCGTCGAAGGGCTGGTCGCCCGCCACGGATCGAACCCGAGCCAATGGCAATGGGGCCGCGTCCACGCCGCTCATTTCCGCAACCCGGTGCTCGGCGGCCTGCCGTGGATCGGCGGCCTGGCCGAGATCGACATCGGCAGCGACGGCGGCAACTACACCGTCAACCGCGGCGCCAGTCGGGTCAGCGATCCGAATTACCCGTTCCGGCACGTCCACGGCGCCGGTTACCGCGGCATCTACGACCTCAGCGACCTCAGGACGTCGCGCTTCGTTATAGCGACCGGACAGTCCGGCAACCCTTTCTCGTCGCACTACCGCGATCAGCTCGACGACTGGCTGGAGGGCCGCTTCATCAGCCTGGCGCCGGCGGTCGCCGCGTTGAAGTCCGCCAACGCGCCGACGCTGGTGCTGACGCCGGCGGCGGGCCGCTGAGGAGGAACCGGGGGATGGCCAAACGGGCGCGACAGTCGAATACGAAGACAACCCGTCGCCGGGGTTCCGGCGGCCGCGCGGTCACCATCGACGGCATCCGCGCCGCCGAGCGCCTGCTCGCCGGCCGGGTGCTGCGGACGCCCTCTCTGCGCTCGCAAGGACTGTCGGAGCTGACCGGCGCCGACATCGTGCTCAAGCTCGAAAACCTGCAACTCACCGGCTCGTTCAAGCCGCGCGGCGCCTACGTCAAGCTGATCAGCCTCGCCGCCCGCGACAAGCGGGCCGGCGTCGTCGCGGCGTCCGCCGGCAACCACGCCCAGGGGGTCGCCTACCACGCCCGCAACCTGAAGATTCCGGCGACCATCTACATGCCGGAGGCGACGCCGTTCACCAAGGTCGGGCGCACCGAGGCGCTCGGCGCCAAGGTGGTGCTGGAAGGCGAGACGCTGAGCGAAGCGCGCGCCGCGGCGATGACCTACGCCCGCGCCGCCGGCCGCGCCTTCATCCATCCCTACGACGACGCCAGGATCATCGAGGGCCAGGGCACGGTCGGCCTCGAGCTGTTGGCCGATTTTCCCGACCTCGACGCGATCGTGGTGCCGGTCGGCGGCGGCGGATTGCTCGCCGGCATCGCCGTCGCCACCAAGGCGCTGAAGCCGAAGATCGAGCTGATCGGCGTCGAGGCGGCGCTGTTCCCGTCGATGTCGCAGGCGCTGAAGGGCAGGCCGCCCGGCGGCGGCGGCCAGACCCTGGCCGAGGGCATCGCCGTCAAGGCGCCGGGCGCGCTGACCAAGCCGATCATCGCCGAACTGGTTCGCGACATCCTGCTGGTCGACGAAGCCGCCCTGGAACAGGCGGTGCAAGCTTACCTGGAGGGGCCGCGGCTGGTCGCCGAGGGCGCCGGCGCGGCGTCGCTGGCGGCGGTGATGACCAACCGCAAGCGTTTCAAGGGCCGCAGGGTCGGCTTGGTGGTGTCCGGCGGCAACATCGACTCGCGGCTGCTGGCATCGGTGTTGATGCGTGGGCTGGTGCGCGCCGGCCGGCTGGTGCGGCTCAGGGTCGAGATCACCGACAATCCCGGCGTGCTGTCGAAGGTCACCGGACAGATCGGCGATTGCGGCGGCAACATCATCGAGGTCTATCACCAGCGGATGTTCTACGACGTGCCGGTGAAGCAGGCCGAGGTTGACGTGGTCGTCGAGACCCTCGACGCCGACCACTTGCGCGAGATCATGGCCGGGCTCGAGAAAGCCGGCTTCCCGGTCAGGCTGCTCGGCGGCACCTCGCTCGGCTGACGCTCACATCCGCCACAAGTGCAGCCGCGTCCGCCGCCGGTCCGGCACCTCGCGGGTCTCGTCGGCCGCGTGGCCGGGAACCGCGAACGTGTTGCTGACCAGCAGCGTCCCCGGCCGCATCTCGCGCTTCGCCTTGTCGTAGAGCGCCGGCATCGGCACCGGCGACAGGAAGCAATAGACGACGTCATACGGCGCGAGATCGATTTTGCGGAAGTCGCCGTAGCGGACGCGGGCGTTCGGCCGCCGCTGCGCGAGCAGCCGCGCCCGCGTCAGCGCATACAGCATCAGCGCCGACTCGATACCCTCGAAGCGGCCATCCGGTCGCCGCCCGGCGAGATCGATCAGCGGCCCGCCGAAGCCGCTGCCGAGGTCGATGAAGCGGAAGCCGGGCGTCGCCGGCAACAGGCCGGCCAGCGTCGCGCGGGTCTCGCGGTTGGTCAGGTAAAGCGGCACCCCGGCGACGCTGTTCCAGTAGAACAGCAGCAGGAACACGAACGCCGCCAGGAACACCCACGGCGGCAGCCGCCACAGCAACGCCGCGGCGACGGCGAACGGCATCACCATGTGGATCGGCACCCACCAGCCGGCCAGCCCGAAGCGGCGGCCGAGCTCCGCCGCGACGACGCCCTGCACCGCCAACAGCGCGACCAACGGCACCCGGATGCCGGCGCCCTCGCCGAGCGCGACGGCGCCGCCGAAAACGATTGCCGCCGCCAGCGCCTGCGCCGCCAGCGCCGCGATCGGCGGCCGCCACCTCGCCGCCCGCGGGCTAGGCATCGTCGAGGCGGCCATAGGCGCTCCGGTAGAACAGCAGCGGCCGGTCCCGGTCGGCGGTTTCGATGCGGTCGACGCGGCCGAGCACGATGATGTGGTCGCCGGCCGTGTGCACGTCCTCACGCGTGCATTCGAGATTGGCGAGGCACCCGGGCAGCACCGCGCAGCCGCTGGCCCAGGTGTCGAAGGCGCGGTCCTTGAACTTGTGTTCCTGCGGGCCGGCGAACGCCCGCGACAGCGGCTCCTGGTCCTCGCCGAGAATGTTGACGACGAAACGCCTGCCGCGGCTGAACGCGCTGAGGCAGCCGGTGGTGGTGGCGAGGCAGATCAGGATCAGCGGCGGTTTCAGCGATACCGAGGCGAACGCGTTGACGGTGACGCCGACCGGCACGCCGGCCTCGGTCAAGCCGGTGACGACGGTGACTCCGGTGGCGAAGTGGCCGAGCGCGTTTCGGAATTTCCGCGAATCGACCGGGACCGGGTTTGACCCCATCAGCGGCCCTCGGGCCGAGGCGCCGACGTCCATGGACCCGCCGCCGGGACCGCCGGCCGGCGGCCCGCCAGGGCACGAGACGGGGCCCTAAATGGGGATGGAAGTTTCATTTTCCTTCACGATAAAATCTTGTCCCGCCACGCCGCAAACTATAGCGTGCAGTGCGTAGGAGAACAAAACTACCGGGGCGGCGCGGCGGGCGGGGCGCGCGAGGGACTGGGGTTCTGAATGTTTTTCATCATCGGATTGCTGGTCGTCGTCGGTTCCGTCCTCGGGGGCTACTCGATCCACGGCGACCTGAGCATTCTCTGGCAGCCGATCGAATTCGTGATCATTTTCGGCGGCGCCTTCGGGGCGTTTCTGATCGGCAACCCGAAGCGGGTGGTGATCGGCTCGCTCAAATCGATGGGCAAGCTGCTCAAGGGGCCGAAGTACAACAAGGCCGCGTACGAAGAACTGCTGGGCGTGCTGTTCGCCGTCTTCAAGCTGGCCAAGACCAAGGGCGACCTGGCCCTCGAAAGCCACGTCGAGCGGCCCAACGACAGCCCGCTGTTCGCCAGTTTTCCGAAGTTCAAGGGCGACCATCACGCCGTCGAGTTCCTGTGCGATTATCTGCGCATCCTCACCCTCGGCGCCAACAACCCGCACGAGGTCGAGGCGATCATGGATACCGAGCTGGAAATCCATCACAACGAGAACCACGCGATCTCCGGCGCCTTGGCGACCATGGGCGACGCCGCGCCGGCGCTCGGCATCGTCGCCGCCGTGCTCGGCGTCATCGTCACCATGAGTTCGATCACCGAGCCGCCCGAGGTTCTCGGCAAGTTGATCGCGGCCGCGCTGGTCGGCACCTTCTCGGGCATCCTGATGTCGTACGGCCTGATCTCCCCGGTCGCCAAGTCGCTTGAGCAGACCTTCAACTCCGAAGCCAGCTACATGAATTGCATCAAGACCGCGCTGATCGGCCACATGCAGGGCTACGCGCCGCAGGTTTCGGTCGAATTCGCCCGCAAATCCCTGGGTTCGGAGGTCCGCCCGACGTTCGCGCAGGTCGAGGATATGCTCAGCAACTTGCCTTCCGGATAGCCGCCTGGCTTGTTAGAATCGGCGCATGGCCGAAGACAAGGCAAAACAACCAGTAATCATCAAGCGGATCAAGAAGTCCGCCCATGCGACGCACGGCGGCGCGTGGAAAATCGCCTACGCCGACTTCGTCACCGCGATGATGGCGTTCTTTCTGCTGTTGTGGTTGTTGAACTCGGTCACCCAGGAGCAGCTCGAGGGCATCTCCAACTACTTCGCGCCGATCAGCGCCTCGCGCTCGACGGTCGGCTCGGGCGGGGTGCTCGGCGGCTCGTCGGCAACCGTCGAGGGCAGCGCCAAGAGCGCCACCGCCAAGGACAGTGTCACCCAGGACCTGCCGCCGCCGCAGGCCGGCGCCGGCGGCGAGCAATCGTCGCTGACCCCCGACGAGGAAGCGGCGGCCGAGGTGCTGCGCCAGAAGGAGGAGGAACAGTTCAAGCAGGCCAAGGAGCAGCTCGAGAACACCATCGCCGGCATGCCGCAGATGAAGCAACTGGCCGACAGCCTGATGATCGACAACACGCCGGAGGGTCTGCGCATCCAGCTTATCGACAAGGAAGGCCTGGCGATGTTCCCCTCCGGCAGCGCCGAGCCTTTGCTCCACACCAAGCGGCTGTTGGAACTGGTCTCCAAGGTGATCCTCGGCATGCCGCAGCAGATATCCATTTCCGGCCACACCGACGCCAAGAAGTTCGTCAGCGACTCGGGCTACAGCAACTGGGAGCTTTCCGCCGACCGCGCCAACGCCGCGCGGCGCGAGCTGACGCATTTCAAGGTGCCGTACGAAAAGGTGTCGCTGGTGGTCGGCAAGGCGGCGACCGAGCCGTTGCTGCCCGACGATCCGCAAAGCGCCCGCAACCGGCGGCTCAGCATCGTGCTGCTGCGCGGCACCGGCGACGACAACCCGGCCAACGTCAAGAACCTGGAAAAGAAGAAAGCCAAGGAAAAGGAAGCGCTCCCCGGCCTCGAGCAGATCCGCCAGCGCCAGCTCGGCAAGGGCCAGGCGCCGCCGGCGCCCGTGACGACGGCCCCGGTGCCGGCGCCCAAGGCGACGGCGCCGCTGCCGCCGCGCATCAAGGCCACCGAGGGCGAGGCGCTGCCGGGGCTGGAGGCGATCCGTCGCAAGCAGCTCGAGGAAGGCAACGCGCCGGCGCCGCCGAAGCAATGATCGGGCGCGCCCGGGAGTCGCGTGGCCGGGGTCGGAAAAAGGCTTCGGCCGACGGCTGCCGCCGCCGTAAAATGGCCGGCCAACCGGCATCGCCGGAACCACCGGCGGACACGCGACGATGAAGCACAAGCCGATACACGACACGCGATTCTTCTTCGCTACTGCGCCGCTCCCCTGCCCTTATCTGCCCGGCCGCCTGGAGCGACGGGTGGTGACCGAGCTGGTCGGCCGCGACGCGGCGGCTTTGCACGATCGGTTGTCACTGGCCGGTTTCCGGCGCAGCCACAATATCGCCTATGCGCCCGCCTGCACCGGGTGTCAGGCCTGTATCCCGGTGAGGATCGAAATCGCACGGTTCCGGCCGTCGCGATCGCAACGGCGGGTGCTGAGCCGCAATCGCCACCTGACGGCGGTGGAAATGCGGCCCGCCGCCTCCGGCGAGCAGTACGAAATATTCGCCGACTACCAGGAATCCCGCCATGGCGGCGGCGACATGGCGAAGATGGAATACCTCGACTATCAGGCGCTGGTCGAGGAAACCCCCGTCGATACAAACCTGGTCGAATTCCGTGACTGCGACCGGCGGCTGGTCGCGGCGTGCCTGATGGACCGGGTCGAGAACGGCTTGTCGGCGGTGTACAGCTTCTTCAAGCCGGAACTCGGCCGGCTCAGCCTGGGCACCTACATGATCCTGTGGATGGTCGAGCGCACCCGCGCGCTCGGATTGGCTTACGTCTATCTCGGCTATTGGATCGACGGTTGCGAGAAGATGTCGTACAAGGCGCAGTTCAGGCCGCTCGAGGCGCGTACCCCGGAAGGCTGGCGGCCGCTTGCCGCCGGCCTCTGATCCGGGTCCGCCGACGCCCGGGCCTCAACTTGAATAATATTTATGTTTCAAGGGATTACCGGAGAACCTTAAAGTCATGAAACGGCGTCGATTCGTGGTCGGCGCGGGGCGCGCGGCCGCCGCCGCCGGGCTCGCCGCGGCATTGCCGGCGCCGGCGATCGCGCAAAATGCGCGCGAGCTGCGCATGGTCACCACCTGGCCGAAGGATTTTCCCGGCCTCGGCACCGCCGCGCAGCGGCTTGCCTCCTCGATCACGGCGATGAGCGGCGGCCGCCTTGCGGTCAAGGTTTTCGCGGCCGGCGAGCTGGTGCCGCCGTTCGAGTCCTTCGACGCCGTTTCCGGCGGCGCCGCCGACATCTATCACGCCATCGAGCATTACTGGCAGGACCGCTCGCGCGCCTTCAACTTCTTCGCCGCGGTGCCGTTCGGGCTGACCGCCAGCGAGATGGCGGCGTGGATTTACGAGGCCGGCGGCCAGGCGCTGTGGGATGAGCTGGCGGCCGGCTTCAACATAAAGCCGTTCCAAGTCGGCAATACCGGCGTCCAGATGGGCGGCTGGTTCAACCGCCAGATTAACCGCCTTAGCGATTTCAAGGGCTTGAAGATACGCATGCCCGGTCTCGGCGGCGAGGTGGTGCAGCGGATCGGCGCCGTCACCGTGTCGCTGCCGGGGGCGCAGATCTTCCCGTCGCTGCATTCGGGCGCGATCGACGCCAGCGAATGGGGCGGCCCCTGGAACGACCTCGAACTCGGCCTCTACAAGGTCGCCAAATACTACTACTACCCGGGCTTCCACGAACCGGGCACGGCGCTCTCCGCCGGCGTCAATCTGAAGCTGTGGCGGAGCCTCGGCGCCGACGACCAGGCCCTGATCGGCCACGCGATGGCGGCCGAGAACGCCCGCGCCACCGCCGAATACAACGCCCACAACGCCGCCGCGCTGGAGACGCTCAGGCGCAAGCACAAGGTCGATCTGCGCCGCTTTCCCGACGACGTGCTGATGGCCGCCGGCACCGCCGCCGGCGAGGTGCTGGCCGCCGTCGGCGCCGGCGATCCGCTGGCCGGCCGCGTCTATGAGAATTTCCGGAGCTTCCGCAAGCAGGCGCTGGCGTGGTCGCACCACGGCGACCAGTGGTTCACGATCGCCCGGCTGATCCCGTTCAAGTACTGAAAAACCCGGTGTGATGTTGCGCTGCGGCAAGACCGGGGTACGCTTGCGCGTGGCGGAAATCCATGCAAATAATGTTGCCAATAATCCGGCGAAACGGGCGGAATTCCGTAATCGCCGGGACAGGCGGAGGCCCGTAACCAATATCAAGCGCCATACGCCTGCGAAATCGCGGTCGAAACGGCTGCAAAAGCCGTGCGGCCTGGCGATACAGCACTCAATCGGGAGGGTTAATTCATGACAAAAAAGAACACGCCGAAACGCTCGATCAGTCGGCGTAACGTAATCAAGCGGGCCGCGACCTTCGGCCTGGTGGCGAGCGTCGGCCCGTTCATCATGCCGCGTCCGGCGAAGGCCGCCAAGACGCTGAAGATCCTGCAGTGGGTCCACTTCGTGCCGCGTTACGACAAGTGGTTCAACGAGACCTATATCAAGGAATGGGGCAAGAAGAACGACACCCAAGTGATCGTCGACAACATCTCCATAGCCCAGATCAACGCCCGCGGCGCCGCCGAGGCGTCGGCGAAGAAGGGCCATGACATGTTCATGTTCAACTGGCCGCCACCGGTGTACGAGGACCTGGTCATCGACCACGCCGAGATCTACCAGGAAGTGGCAAAGAAATGGGGCAAGCCGATCGACCTGGCGGTGAAGAGCACCTACAACCCGAAGACCAAGAAGTACTACGGGTTCTCGGACAGCTTCGTTCCCGATCCGATCAACTACCGCAAGAGCCTGTGGGACGACGTCGGCATGAAGCCGGATTCCTGGGACAACATCCGCAAGGGCGGCGCGGCGATCAAGAAGAAGCACAAGATCCCGGTCGGCGTCGGCCTGTCGGCCGAGATCGACACCGCGATGGCGCTGAGGACGATCATGTATTCGTTCGGCGCCTCGGTGCAGGACGCCAACTCGAACCTGGTCCTGAATTCCAAGGAAACCAGGGAAGCCCTGAAGTTCGTCAAGGCGCTGTTCGAGGAGGCGATGACGCCGGAAGTCCTGGCGTGGGACGCATCGTCCAACAACCGCCAGATGCTGGCCGGAAAGTCGTCGCTGGTGCTCAACGCCATCTCGGTCACCCGCACCGGCGAGAACCAGAAGCTGCCGATCACCGACGACATCTATCTCACCAAGGCGGCCAAGGGTCCGGTGCGCGCCATCGGCCTCGAGCACGTGATGAACGTTTACTGCATCTGGAACTTCGCCCAGAACATCGAGGGCGCCAAGAAGTTCCTGATCGACTACATCGACAACTTCAAGCAGGCGTTCGTCGAGAGCGAGTACTACAACTTCCCGTGCTTCGCCAAGACCGTGCCCGACCTGAAGCAGCTGGTCGCCAAAGACGCGCGGGCCAAGCCGGCGGACAAGTACAAGGTCCTTGACGACGTTCTCGATTGGGCCACCAACGTCGGCTTCCCCGGCTACGCCAACGCGGCGATCGACGAAACCTTCAACACCTGGGTGATCAACACCATGTTCGCCAAGGCGGCGACGGGCGCCGAGACGGCCGAAGACGCCCTCAAGGTGGCGGACGCGCAGTGCAAGCGTATCTGGGCGAAGTGGAAGGAAAAGGGCAAGATCTAGCCTTGCCCCCAAGCCGCAAAGCCGGCGCGCCGGCAACGCGGCAACGGTTACCAGGCATCGGGAGGCTCCGGTCTGGCGGAGCCTCCCCTCGTCTGTCGTAGGGACGGCGCGACAATATCTAACGGCCGCGGGACCATCGAGGAGAACCCATGAAGACCGTCGAGGCCAGGGGGGTCACCAAGCTTTTTGACGACGTCCACGCGGTGGATGGCATCGATCTCACCGCCGAGGAAGGCGAGTTCCTGGTGCTGCTCGGCCCGTCGGGGTGCGGCAAGACGACGCTTCTCAGAATGATCGCCGGCCTCGAGCAGCCGTCCTCGGGCGACATCCTGATCGACGGCAACGTGGTCACCCATTTGCCGCCCCGGGCCCGCGACATCGCCATGGTGTTCCAAAGCTACGCGCTCTACCCCCACCTCACGGTCTACAAGAACATCGCCTTCCCGCTCGCCGCCCAGGGCATGGCCAAGGACGCAATCAGGGAGAAAGTCGCCTGGGCCGCCGGCATGTTCGGCATCGAACATCTGCTGGCCCGCAAGCCGCGCCAGCTTTCCGGCGGCGAGCGACAAAGGGTCGCGCTGGCCCGCGCCCTGGTGCGCGAGCCGGTGGTGTTCCTGCTCGACGAGCCGCTGTCGAATTTGGACGCCAAGCTGCGCACCTCGGCCCGCGACGAGCTGCAACAGTTCCAGCGCCGCATCGGCACCACCACCATCTACGTCACCCACGATCAAATCGAGGCGATGGGCCTCGGCGACCGGGTAGCGGTGCTGAACGCCGGCAAAATCCGCCAAATCGGCACGCCGGAGGAAATCTACTCCGAGCCGACCGACACCTTCGTCGCCACGTTCATCGGCGCGCCGCCAATGAACCTGGTCGAGCAGGACGGCGCCATCATCGGCTTCCGGCCGGAGCACCTCAAGCCCGCCGGCGGCGACAAGGCGCCGGCCGGCGCCATGGCGGTGCCGTTACGGGTGACGCGCATCGAATATCTCGGCGCCGACGAATTGGTCTATGGCGTGCTCGAGCCGCCGTTCCCGCAGGAGAAGATCATCGCCAAGCTGGCGTCCGCCGAGCAGTTCCGCGCCAGTTCCGGCGCCCGCGTCCTGTTCGCGGTCAAGGACAAGGACGTCCGGCGTTTCGACCGCCAGACCGGGCTCCGCATCGACGCCAAAGGAGTCAAGAAATGACTCCGCCCCAGGACGCCGGCACGGCGGCCATGGCGATCGCGCCGCGCCGCTTTTTCGGGCGCCTGATCGACAGCGAGGAATGGCTGGGCCGGGCGATGATCGGGCCGGCGGTGATTTACATCGTCCTGCTGGTCGGCTTTCCGTTCCTACTGGCGCTGTTCTACAGCGTCAGCAACATTACCGTCGGTAGCGCCGCCACCAAGTACGTCGGCTTCCATAATTTCAAGATGATCATGGAGAATCCGTCGTTCTGGGTGGCGCTCAAGAACACGTTCATCTTCACCATCGTCTCGCAGGTGATCGTTCTGGTGCTGGCGAAGATCCTGGCGATGGCTCTGATGAAGGATTTCCGCGGCAAGTGGTTCGTGCGATTCCTGATCCTGCTGCCGTGGGTGGCGCCGGTGTCGTTGGGCGCCATCGGGTGGCTGTGGATATTCGATTCCATCTACAGCATCATCAACTGGACCGGCCGCGCGCTCGGCATTTTCGGGCCCGATGTGTGGCCGATCTGGCTCGGCCAACCGGTTCTGGCGATGGCCTCCATCATCACCGTCCACGTCTGGCGGATGCTGCCGCTGGCCACCGTGATCGTGCTTGCCGGGCTGTCGTCCATCCCGCACGACATTCACGACGCCGCCCAGGTCGACGGCGCCGGTTTCTGGAGGCGGCTGTTCCAGATCACCATCCCGCTGGTGTTGCCGATCCTGATGGTGGCGATGCTGTTCGGCATTGTCTTCACCTCCACCGACATGGTCGTGGTGTACGTGCTGACCCGCGGCGGACCGTACGATTCGACCCACGTGCTGGCGAGCCAAGCGTTCTTCACCGGCATCGAGGGCGGCGATCTCGCCGAGGGCGCTGCGATCGCGCTGTTCCTGTTCCCGATCCTGGTCGCCGTGGCGATCGGGTTCCTGACCGTCGCCCGGCGCTCGGAGGTGACGTGACATGGCGGCCCCCCTTTCCGCCCGCGTCAAGACCTGGTTCCTGGACTCGGCCCACTACGGCACCATCGCGTTGTTCGCGCTGTTCGCGGCGTTCCCGTTCCTGTGGATGGTGATCACCACCTTTAAGGAAACCAACGACCTCCTCGACACCGAAAACAATCCGTTCCTCTACAACATGCCGCCGACGATGGAGAACTTGCGGGTGCTGTTCCAGGATACCCTGTTCCCGCAGTGGGTCTGGAACACCGCCTGGGTCGGCGTCGCGGTGGTGGTGGTGACGTTGTTGCTGGCGGTGCCCGCCGGCTACGCGCTGGCCCGACTTTCCGGCAGGTGGGCGCAACATTTGGCGATCGCCATCTTCCTCACCTACCTGGTGCCGCCGACCATCCTGTTCATCCCGTTTGCCCGCGTCATCGGCAATTTGGGGCTGCAAGACTCGCTGTGGTCGCTGGTGCTGGTTTACCCCAGCTTCGCGGTACCGTTTTGCACCTGGCTGTTGATGGGCTTCTTCAAGGCCATCCCGCGCGACCTGGAGGAAGCGGCGATGATCGACGGCCTCAGCCGCTTCGGCGCCTTCCTGCGCGTCGTCGTGCCGGTGTCCACCGCCGGCATCCTGACGGTGGTCATCTTCGCCTTCACCCTGGTGATGCAGGAGTTCATATACGCGCTGACATTCGTCACCGCGGCGTCGAAGCTGACGCTCAGCGTCGGCGTGCCGACGTTCCTGGTGCGCGGCGACGTCTATTTCTGGGGCTCGCTGATGGGCGCCTGCGCGATTTCCAGCATCCCCATCGCCATCGTTTACAACTTGTTCGTCAATCGCTTCGTCGCCGGCTTCACCGTCGGCGCCATCAAGTAGCGCCGTCAAACAGCGCCATCACATGGCAAAGGGCCGGCGCGTCGGCCGGCCCTTCACCCCCTCATGCCGCGCCGCCGGGCGCACGGCCCGGCCCCGCGGTTCGCATCCCCCGATCCGCCCGCCCCTCAGAAACGGTTGGCCCGCGCGAAGCCTTTCGGCACCACCAGCCCGGCCTGCGCCCGCTTGCCGATCCAGCGCTTGATGTCGGGTTCGTTGCGCACGCCCTGCTGGCCGGAGTGCCACGACAGCCCTTCCGTGGCCTTCAGCGTGGTGACGTCGGCCAGGCCGCCCTTTTTGTAACGCTGCAGGATGACGCCGCGGCCGCGCGCCATCACCGGTAGTTCGTCGAGCCGGAAGATCAACAGCTTGCGGTTCTGCCCCAGCACCGCCAGGTGATCGGCGCCGTTGCCGACGACGCACGCCGCGGCGGCCTTCTCGCCGGCGGCCAGGTTAAGCACCTGCTTGCCGTTGCGGGTCTGGGCGATCACGTCGGCCTCGGCGACGACGAAGCCGCGACCCTTGTCGGAAGCGACGACCAGCTTGCGCGGCGCACCACCCGGCCCATTGCCGGGCGTGTGTATCAACATGGCGACCGCGTCGTGGCCTTCTTCCAGGTCGATCATCAACCTCAGCGGCTCGCCGTGACCGCGGCCGCCCGGCAGCTTGTCGCAGCCGACCGTGTAGAAGCGGCCGTTCGAGGCGAATATCAGCAGCTTGTCGGTGGTCTCGGCGTGCAGCGCGAACTTGCCCTTGTCGCCTTCCTTGTACTTGATCTCGTCGAAGTCGGCGACATGACCGCGTTGGGCGCGGATCCAGCCCTTGTCCGAGGCGACGACGGTGATCGGCTCCTTCTCGATCATCGCCTCCAGCGGCACCACCACGGCGGCCGGCGGCTCGCCGATCTCGGTCCGCCGCCGCCCAAGCGGCGTCTTCGCGGAAAACTGCTTCCTAACGTCGGCGATGTCGGCGGCGATCACCTTCCACCGCCGCTTCTGGTCCTTCAGCAGCCCGCGCAGGCTTTTCGCCTCAGCGCTGAGCTCGGCGTGTTCGCTTTCGATCGCCTTCTCCTCGAGCTTGCGCAGTTGCCTGAGCCGCATGTTGAGAATCGCCTCCGCCTGCACGTCCGAAAGCTTGAAGGCCTTCATCAGCTTCGGCTTCGGCTCGTCCTCGGCGCGGATGATCCGGATGATGCGGTCGAGGTTGCGATAGGCGATTCGCAGCCCTTCGAGGATTTCGAGGCGCAGCTCGATCTTGGCCAGCCGGTGCTTGGAGCGGCGCTTCAGCACCTCCATGCGGTGATCGAGGAACGCCTTGAGCGCGTCGCGCAGGTTCATCACCTTGGGCGTGTTGCCGGCGTCGAGAACGTTGAGGTTGAGGGCGACCCGTACTTCGAGCTCGGTCTGGCGGAACAGTTGCTCCATCAGCATCTCGGCCTCGACGGCGCGGCTTTTCGGCTCCAGCACGATTCGAACGGCGTCGGTCGATTCGTCGCGCACGTCGGCCAGGATCGGCAGTTTCCGCGCGATCACCAGCTCGGCGATCTTCTCGATCAGCCGCGATTTCTGCACCTGATACGGGATTTCGGTGACGGCGATCTGGTACTGGCCGTGGCCGAGCTGCTCGACCTCCCAGCGGGCGCGCAGCCGGAACGAACCGCGCCCGCTGCGGTAGGCGTCGACGATGCTGGCCTTGGGTTCCACCAGCACGCCGCCGGTCGGGAAATCCGGGCCCGGCACCAGGCTCACCAGCTTGCCGACCTGGGCGTTCGGAAACTTGATCAGGTGCATCAGCGCGTCGCACAATTCGCCGACGTTGTGCGGCGGAATGGATGTCGCCATGCCGACGGCGATGCCGGCGGCGCCGTTGGCGAGCAGGTTCGGGAATCGCGCCGGCAGCACCACCGGCTCGGAATCCTCGCCGTCGTAAGTGGCGCGAAAATCGACGGCGTCCTCGTCGATGCCCTCCATCAACAGCCACGCCACCTCGGTCAGGCGGGCCTCGGTGTAGCGCATGGCCGCCGCGTTGTCGCCGTCGATGTTGCCGAAATTGCCCTGCCCGTCGACCAGCGGATAGCGCTGCGCGAACTCCTGCGCCAGCCGCACCAGCGTGTCGTAAACCGCCGCGTCGCCGTGCGGATGGTACTTGCCGATGACGTCGCCGACGACGCGGGCGCACTTCTTGAAGCCGGACGCCGGATCGAGCTTCAGCCGCCGCATCGCGTACAGCAGCCGCCGGTGCACCGGCTTCAGGCCGTCGCGAACGTCGGGCAGCGAGCGCGCCATGATGGTAGAGAGCGCATAGGCGAGATAACGCTCGCCCAACGCGTCGGCGAGGCGGGTGTCGCGGATAATGCCGGCGGCGGCGCGGGCGGTCTTGGACATGGCTGGCGATAATCCGATTTCGGCGCCTAAAATCTACCAAATATAGTAGCCGATCCGCGCCGGGCGTCAAACTGTAGCATCACGCCGGGGCCGCGGCCGGACCGGCAGACGGCCCCGCCGCGGCCGCCCCTGGGGCTACCTGCAAATCACTTGCAAAGCGCCGAAACAGCCGGTATTTGGGATTGTTGGTTGAGCATCGTGTCGAGGTACTTGAGCAGCCGTCCTCACGTCTAGCCTAGATACTCCCAGACATTGTGCAGCCTGATAATCGACCGGTCGGTGCCGAACTCTCCGACTGTTACTTCGAGACCACGTAAGGAATGGTGATGGCTACTGGAACCGTAAAGTGGTTTAACCGCGCTAAGGGGTATGGCTTCATCGAGCCGGAAGACGGCTCGAAAGACGCCTTCGTTCATATTTCGGCCGTTCAACGCGCCGGCATGGCAACTCTCAACGAGGGCCAGAAGGTGCAGTACGACCTGGTCGAGGGGGCCAATGGCAAGTTTTCGGCCGAGAACCTCGTCGACATGGGTGGCGGCTCGGGCGAGTAGCACGACCGCGCCCCCCGAGGGGGGGGACGGGCGCAGTTGTCGAAATGACGACCGGTCCGGCAACGGGCCGGGTATCTGCTTTTCCGGACTTTTCAAGCAATTAGCCTAGGGCGTCGCGGCCTCGGGCGCGGCCAGCCTTTGCGCCAGCCGGGTGCGCGCCGGCGGCAGCCCCTTCTCCAGGTGGCGGAACACGTTTCGCTCGAGGAAATACCCGGTCAGCTTGAGGCCCCGGGCGACGTCGCCGGCGCTGCCGACGGCGGTGTCGCTGAGCACGAAGCCGGGCAATTCGAGAAGCCGGCGGCGGTAGGGTTCGCCCGCCGCCAGCGACACCGCGCGCCCCGATTTCGGCGACACGTAGGCGAGCTGGTCGTTGCGCCCGGTGGCGGCACAAGCCGAGAGATCGAGGCCGAAGCCGAGCTCGCTCAGCAGCGCCAGCTCCCAACGCACGTAGGCCGACGGCCAGTGGTCGCCGGCGAGCGCGGCGAGCAGTCCGGCCAAGCCGTCGTGGACCCGGGCATGCGGCTCGCGCTCGGGCAGCGTCGTTTCGGTGACAGCGCAGGCGGCGCTGAGCCCCGCCAGCCGGAGTCGATCCTTGAGCAGCGGCGCCGCCACCGCCTCGGCCATCTCGCAGCTATAACTGCCGAGATGCTCGCCGAGGCGCGCCCGCCAGCGCGCGTGCACCCGGTTGCCCGGTTGCAGCACGCCGCGCGCCCGGCGGCCGACGCCGCCGCGCACCAGGCCGAGGTGGCGGCCGTGCGCGCGAGTCATCAGGCTGACGATGGCGGAGGTCTCGCCATGCTTGCGCGCCGCCAGCACGATGCCGTCGTCGGTCCAGTCGATCATCGCCGCGAGTTTACCGGATCGGGGCGAGAATGGTACGGGTTCCGACGGCGCTCATTTGGTTGTAAGATCGGCGCCAACGCCGCATTGGCGGATCGTCGCGAAGCTATTGAATTGGAGCGCGTTTTCCATGGTCATCCCGGTTGCCGACGCGACGGCGCCCGATGGCGTTGCGGGTATCACGCCGAGCCCGCAGCCGTCGCCGATGCCGCGCCGCCGGCTGCTGGCGCTGCTCGCGGCGGCGGCCGCGGCCCTGATCGTCGGTCCCTGGCCGGCCGCGGCGCAGCAGCCGGAACCACCGGCACCGGCGGCGGCGCAGCAGCCGGAGACGCCGGCCGCGGCCGCGGACGGCGAAAAGTCCGGCGAAACCTCAGTCGAGCAGGAAAAGAAGGTCACCGACGAGGTCAAAGTCGAAGACGAGGAGCCGAAGACTCGCCGCGAGCAGCGCCAGGAGAAGCGCGACAAGTTGACCGGCGAAAAGGCCGAACGCGAGATCCAGCAGCGCGAGCCGGTCGAGCTGACGCCGGCGCCGCGCGAGAAAATGCCGCGAACGATCTACGACCGCCGCAAGGTCCGCTGAGGCCGAACCCCGCTACCGCACCACGATCTCCGCCTGCAGCGCGCCGGCGGCCTTGATCGCCTGCAACACCTGGATCAACTGGCCGGGGCTGAGCCGCAGCCGGTTGAGGCGGGCAACCAGTTCGTCGAGGCTGGCGTTCTCCTCGATCACCACCAGGCGGCCCGTCTCGCCGCCCCCGCCCTCGTCGACCTGCACCCGGGTGCGCGGCGTCACCACCGTCTTGCCGGAGCGCGCGAACGGGCCCGGCTGCGACACCTGCGGCGTCTCGCTGGTGCGCACCGTCAGGCCGCCGGCCATCACCGCCACCCGGCCGATGCGCACCGGCCCGGTGATCACGACGGCGCCGGTGCGTTGGTCGATCACCACGCGCGCCGCATCCGCCACCGCCGACGACGCCGCCAGGAGCCACAGCGCGGCCGCCGACAGGACAATGGCGATGATTTTTGTGTTATTCATTTCAAGGAATTATAGAAGATTTCTCCCGATCTGTCTCAGGCGCCGAAATCGAGCCCGAGGTCGCGGTAGCGGGCCGGGTCGTCACCCCATTTGGGCTTCACCTTGACCACCAGGAACAGGTGCACCCGGCGCCCGAAAATCGCCTCGAGCTGTTTCCGCGCCGCCTCGCCCAGCGCCTTGATGCGGCTGCCCTTGCTGCCGACGACGATGGCTTTCTGGCTGTTCTTCTCGACGTAGATCACCTGCTCGATGCGGACGCTGCCGTCGTCCTTCTCCTGCCAGTCCGCGGTCTCGACCGCGGCCGCATACGGCAGTTCCTGGCGCAGTTGCAGGTAAAGCTGCTCGCGGGTGATCTCGGCCGCGCACAAGCGCTCCGGCATGTCGGAAATCTGGTCCTCGGGGAACAGCCAGGGGCCCCGCGGCATGTGGTCGGCGAGGAACGCCTTCAGATCCGCGACACCGTCGCCGGTGAGGGCGGAAATCATGAAGGTGTCGGTGAATACACCGCTGCGATCGAACGCAGCGGCGAGCGCCAGCAACCGCGGTTTCTTCACCGCATCGACCTTGTTGATCGCCAGGATCGCCTTGCGGCCGGCGGCTTTCAGGCGCTCGACGATTACCCGGGCGTCGCCGTCGAGCCCCGCCTCGGCGTCGCCCACCACCAGCACCTCGTCGGCGTCTGCGGCGCCGCTCCACGCGGCGGCCACCATCGCCCGGTCGAGCCGGCGGCGCGGCGCGAAGATTCCCGGCGTATCGACGAAGATCAACTGCGTCGCATCGACCATGCAGATGCCGAGCACCCGGGTGCGCGTGGTCTGCACCTTCGGCGATACGATCGACACCTTGGCGCCGACGAACTTGTTGACCAGCGTCGATTTGCCGACGTTGGGGGCGCCGACGATGGCAACGAAGCCGGCGCGGGCTTCGCTTGTCTCGGTCACGTCTCCGCCCCGATCCGCCGCAGCATCAGCGCCGCCGCCGTCTGTTCGGCGGCGCGCTTGCTCGGACCTTCGGCCTCGGCCGGCGGCCGGTCCTGCACGGTCACCTCGACCCGGAACACCAGCGCATGGCCGGGACCCTTCTGGCCGGCGACGCGGTAACGCGGCAGCGGCAGGCCCTCGGCCTGCGCCCACTCCTGCAGCATGGTCTTGGCGTCCTTCGGCGGCTCCGCCGCCTCGTCCACCAGCTCCCGCCAGTGCCGGCGGATGAAAGCCTGCGCCGGCTCCAGGCCGCCGTCGAGGAAGATGGCGGCGATCACCGCCTCGCAGCAGTTGGCGAGCAGCGCCGGATTGTCGCTGCCGCCGCCGGCCTGCTCGCTTTCCGACAGCCGCACGTGCGCCGGCAGTCCGATCGCGGCGGCGATCCGGGCCAGCGTCGGGCTCATCACCAGCGCCGAGAAGCGGTAACTGATCTGGCCCTCGTCCTCGTCGGGAAAGGTCTCCAGCAGCAGCGCGGCAATCGTCAGGCCGAGCACCCGGTCGCCGAGGAACTCCAGCCGCTCGTTCGATTGGCCGCGGCTGGCGGCGGCGCTGGAATGGGTCAGCGCCTGAGCGAGCAGCGCCGGGTTCTCGAAGCGATAGCCGAGGGCGGCCTCGAGGCCGGCAAGGTCGGCCGCCGGCGCGTCGCTGCGGCTGGCCTCGCGGCGCGTCATTCAATGCCCGCGAACAGCCGCTCGAAGCGCAACGACTGCGGCCACTTCCAGATTTCCCACACCGCACCGTTGACCGAAAAGAACAGGAATTCGGCGCGCCCGATCAGGTTCTCGGCCGGGATGTAGCCGACCTCGTTGAGGAATCGGCTGTCGCGCGAGCGGTCGCGGTTGTCGCCCATGGCGAAGTAGTGGCCTTCCGGTACCTTGTAGACGGGGGTGTTGTCGAAGACGGTGTTGTCGGTGACCTCCAGGATATAGTGCTTGCGGCCGTTCGGCAGGGTTTCCAGGTAGCGCGGGGTGCGCACGAAGTTGCCGAGCGAATCCTGGTTGACGAAGTCGTCCACCCGCTCGCGCTGCACCGCCTTGCCGTTGATGTGGAGGATGCCGTCCTTGAGCTGCACCGCGTCGCCAGGCATGCCGACGATACGCTTGATGTAATCGGTCTTGTTGTCGGTCGGCAGCTTGAACACCATGACGTCGCCGCGCTCGGGCGGCGTGAACAGGATCCGCGTCGAAATCAACGGCAGCGAGAACGGCAGCGAATAGCGGCTGTAGCCGTAGGAAAACTTCGAAACGAAAAGATAGTCGCCGACCAGCAGCGTCGGGATCATCGAGCCGGACGGGATATTGAACGGCTCGTAGGCGATGGTGCGCACCGCCAGCGCGATCAGGATCGCGTAGATGACGGTGGTCGCCGTCTCACGAAACCCGCTCGGCTTCCTTTGGTCCATCAATCGGCCGTATAATGCGTTGATTTTAAACAGATTACCCAGGGCGGGCGGCGACAGCGCCGGGCGATCAAGCCAGCCGCGCCGCCGGCTGTCAAGGCGCATCGCTCCCGGAATCGACTATCGGCACCGCTGAAATCACCACCATCGCGTGGGCCATCGGGTATTCGTCGGTCTGCGACACGTTGACGTGGGCTTCCATGCCCGGCGGCGTCAACGATTCGAGGCGGCGCTTGGCGCCGCCGGAAAGAATCATGTACGGCTGTCCGCCGGGGTGATTGGCGACCACCATGTCGCGCCAGAACACGCCCTCGCGGAATCCGGTGCCGAGCGCCTTGGCGCACGCTTCCTTGGCAGCGAAGCTTTGCGCGTAGGACGCCGCCGGGCTGCGCCGCCGTTCGGCCTTGGCGATCTCGCTGTCGACATAAAGGCGCGCGACGAAGCGGTCGCCGAAGCGTTTCAGCGCCTTCTCGATGCGGCGGATGTCGCAAAGGTCGGTGCCGATGCCGATGATCATGCGGGCCCCCGGTGCCGATTAGGCCGAGCGCGCGCCGCCGGCCTCGGAGCGCGACTTGTCCATCAGCGCCCGCATGCGCTTGATGGCGCTCTCCAGGCCGCCGAAGATCGCCTCGCCGATCAGGAAATGACCGATGTTGAGCTCGACGATGGGGGCAATGGCGGCGACCGGTCCCACGGTATTGTAGGTCAATCCGTGCCCGGCGTGACATTCCAGCCCGAGCTTCTCGGCGATGCCGGCGGCCTGGACCAGGCGCCGGTACTGCGGCTCGCGATTGCGGCCGCGGGCCTCGCAATAGGCGCCGGTGTGCAACTCGACCACCGGCGCGCCGAGCCGCGCCGCCGCTTCGAGTTGCGCCGCGTCCGGCTCGACGAACAGCGACACCCGGATGCCGGCCCGCTTCAGCGCCGCGACGTAGGGCGCGAGGTGAACCTGGCCACCCGCCGCGTCGAGGCCGCCCTCGGTCGTCCGCTCCTCGCGCTTCTCGGGCACGATGCAGGCGGCGTGCGGCTTGTGGCGGAGCGCGATCTTCAGCATCTCCTCGGTGGCCGCCATTTCCAGGTTCAGCGGCACCTCGAGCTTGGCCATCAGGCCGGCGATGTCCTCGTCGGAGATGTGGCGCCGGTCCTCGCGCAAGTGCGCGGTGATGCCGTCGGCGCCGGCGTCCTCGGCCAGCTTGGCGGCGCGAACGGGATCCGGGTGGCGGCCGCCGCGTGCGTTGCGGATGGTCGCCACGTGATCGATATTGACGCCGAGTCGGAGCACGCGCGTCATCACCCCTGCTCCCTGCCACCGTAAATCGCCGCCGGCGCAACGGCATAAGGCGCGCCGAATTCAGGAGCTTTTAGCGTTTTCGGCCGGCCTCTGGCAACCGTGCGGTTGCGCGGCCGGCGGCGGCGTGCCCGGCGGGGGCCGGGGCGGCGAGGCGAAGTCCTGGTGCGACGCTGGACCATTCCGGAGGTCTCTGGGGCTGGGTTGCGGGTGCGGGAACAGGGCCAGCGGTCGGGCCCGGCTGTTCAGCCGCGCGCGCGCTCCACCGCGTTGATCGCCGGGTCGGCGCGCAAGGCCGCGATCACGTTCGTCAGGTGCTTGACGTCGCGGACCTCGATGTCGATCAGCATGTCGAAAAACTCGGGCGATCGGTTGGTGATCTTGAGATTCGAGATGTTGCCCTCGTTGCGGGCAATCACCGTCGACAGCTCGCCGAGGCTTCCGGGAATGTTCTGCACCGTCAGGTGAATGCGACCGACGTGCACCTGCGGCGCCTTGCCTGCCACGTCCCACGACACATCGAGCCAGCGTTCCGGGTCGTCGATGAATCGTTCCAGCGTTTCGCAGTCGATGGTGTGGATGGTGACGCCCTTGCCGGTGGTGACGATACCGACGATGCGGTCGCCCGGCAACGGATGGCAGCAGCCGGCGAAATGCATCGCCATGCCGGGAATCAGCCCGCGGATCGAGACGGCGCCTTTGTCGCCCTCGCCCGCCTGCTTGCCGCGCACGCGCGCCAGCGGCACAATCTTGTCGTCGGCCTTTTTCTTCTTCTTGCGGGTGCCGGGGAACACCGCCTCGACCACGTCGCGGGCCTTGAGGTGACCGCCGCCAACGCGCGCGCAAAGATCGTCGACGCTCGGCTGGATGAACACGCTGAGCACGCCGTCGATGGCCTTGTCCGAATATTCGTAGCCCTCTTCCTTGAAGGCGCGTTGCAGCATGGCGCGGCCGAGCTTCAGGTATTGATCGCGCTCCTGCAGGCGGACGAAGCGCCGGATGCGGGCCCGGGCCTTGCCGGTGACGACGAACCGCTCCCACGTCGGCGACGGGGTCTGCGCTTTCGAGGTGATGATCTCCACCTGGTCGCCGTTGCGGAGCTCGCTGCGGAGCGGCATCATGCGGCCGTTGATCTTGGCGCCGACGCAATGGTCGCCGACCTCGGAATGGACGGCATAGGCAAAATCCACCGGCGTCGCGCCCCTCGGCAGGTTGATCAAATCGCCGCGCGGGGTGAAGCAGAACACCTGATCCTTGAACATCTCGAGCTTGGTGTGTTCGAGGAATTCCTCCGGCCCCGACGCCTGTTCGAGGATTTCCAGGAGTTCGCGCAGCCAGCGGTACTGCGGCCCTTCGGTCCTGCCGCCGCCCTGCTTGTAGTTCCAGTGCGCGGCGACGCCGTGTTCGGCCACGTCATGCATTTCGGCGGTGCGGATTTGCAGCTCGATGCGCTGGCGCTCCGGTCCGAACACGCCGGTGTGCAGCGAGCGATAGCCGTTGGGCTTCGGCGTCGAGATGTAATCCTTGAACCGGTTGGGGACCACCGGGTACGCCCCGTGCGCGACGCCGAGAGCGCCGTAGCAGTTCTCCGCCGTGCCGACGACCACCCGGAACGCCATGATGTCGGCAAGCTGCTCGAAGGCGACTTCCTTGTGCTGCATCTTGCTCCAGATCGAATACGGCGTTTTCTCGCGGCCGGTGATCGTCGCCTCGATGCCGTTGTCGGCCAGCAGCTTCGTCAATTCGGCGATGATGCGGGGGATCAGGTCGCCGCCGCGGTCGCGCAGGAACTCGAGTCGCTTGAGGATGGAATTGCGGGCATCCGGGTTGAGCTCCGCGAACGCCAGGTCCTCGAGCTCGGTCTTCATCGCCTGCATGCCGATGCGCTCGGCCAGCGGTGCGTAGATGTCCATGGTCTCCATGGCGATGCGCCGCCGCTTTTCGGCGTCGGCGATGTAGTGCAGCGTGCGCATGTTGTGGAGCCGGTCGGCGAGCTTCACCAGCAGCACCCGGATGTCCTCGGACATGGCGAGGACGAACTTGCGGAAATTCTCGGCCTGCTTCGCCTGGTCGGACTGGAACTCGATCCGCGTCAGCTTGGTCACCCCGTCGACCAGGCGCGCCACGTCGCCGCCGAAATGGCCCTTGATCTGGTCGAGCGACGTGTCGGTGTCCTCGATGGTGTCGTGCAGAAGCGCGGTGATGATGGTCGAGAAATCGACCTTGTATTCGGTCAGGATTCCGGCGACCTCGAGCGGGTGCGAGAAATACGGGTCGCCGGAAAGCCGCGTCTGCGAACCGTGCGCCTTGGTGGCGAACACGTAGGCGCGGTTGAGCGCGTCCTCGTCGGCGTTGGGATCGTAGGATTTGACCTTTTCGACCAGCTCGAACTGGCGGATCATCGGAGCGGCCGCCGAATGCCTTCGCTGGTCGCGTCGCTCACGCGACGGCGGCGGACACCCTGTGCAATCCTGTCATGCCGCCGCATTCAAGTACCTCTTCGAGGTTTACTTGGCCTCGTCGTCGACCACATCGCCGGCCAGGTCCATGGCCGCCGCCTGGTCCTCTTCGCTGAGCTCGTCATCGCCCTCGTCGTCGCCGTCGGCATCGGCGTCGATCACGCCCTCCTCCGGCTTGCTGGCGGCGACGCCGCCGCCGGTGGTCATCTCCTGCTGGATGGCCAGCAAGTCGACCTCATCCTCTTCCGGCTCGTCCATCTCGACGAACTTCTGCAACCCGCGCACCAGCGACTCCTCCAACTCCTCGAGATCGATGGTCTCGTCGGCGATCTCGCGCAACGCGACCACCGGGTTCTTGTCGTTGTCGCGCTCCAGGGTCAACTGGGCGCCGGCGGAAATGGCGCGCGCGCGCTGCGCAGCCATCATGACCAACTCGAATCGATTGGGAATCTTGGTGACGCAATCTTCGACGGTGACACGGGCCATCGGGGCAACTCCTTGGCAATGACATAAACCTGGGCGGCGCCGTTTATATATTTTGCGGCGCGGGAGAAGGCAAGGAAAATGCCGAAAAACAGCCACTCGGCCGATACCGGGGGCCGCTTCACAGGCCCGGTGTCAGCCGCTTTCCGGCCGCCGCGCGGCGTTCCACTCGCTGCCGAAGGCGCCGGCGGCATCGGCCAACGCCTCTGCCGACCGGTCTGGCGGCAGCGCCGCGATCAGCGCCTCGATGCCGGCTCCGGTGACTGGGTGACGCCAGGCCGGCGCCACGTCGCGCAGCGGCAGCAGCACGAAAGCGCGCTGGTGCAGGCGCGGGTGCGGCAGGGTCACCGCGGGCCGCGGCGCCGTCGCGGCCTGACTAAGCACTAAGTCGTCGTAGGCGAGCAAGTCGAGATCGAGGGTGCGCGCCGCGTTCGCCGCGCCGCGCCGGCGGCCGAACGCCTGTTCGGTGGCCAGCAACAGCGCCAGCAACGCCGCCGGTTCGAGGGCGGTCTCCAGCCGCGCCACGGCGTTGACGAACCACGGCTGGTCGGCGGCCGGCATCGGCGCGCTGCGGTACCAGCGCGAGCGGCCGGCGATGGCCACGCCTGGCGCCTCGGCCAGCATCGCCAGCGCCGCGCCGCAAGTCGCGCGCGGCGGGCCGTAACGGGGATGGGGCAGGTTGGCGCCGACGCCGATCAGGATCACAGGCGAATTCCCTCTAAAACCATCTTATCGACCTATGATACAATCCCCACGTTAACAGAAGGAGCCGGGCGGAATTGTCCGCAACATCCGGCGTGTTTCCGGCGGGCGGCCGCGCAGTCGCGGGGTCGCAGATTTTCCCGACGGAAACCAGGATTTTCGGGACGCCGGGTGCATTCGTCCCATAGATTTTGTCGAAAGGACAATATGTTATGAACTTTTATCCCCATGAACGCATTGCCCTCTTCATCGACGGCTCGAACCTGTACGCCGCGGCGCGGGCGCTCGGCTTCGACATCGACTACAAGCGGCTGCTCGAGCTGTTCGCCGCCAAGGGCACCCTGATCCGCGCCTTCTATTACACCGCGCTGCTCGAGGACCAGGAGTACTCGCCGATCCGGCCGCTGGTCGACTGGCTCGACTACAACGGCTACACCATGGTCACCAAGCCGACCAAGGAGTTCACCGACGCCGCCGGCCGCCGCAAGATCAAGGGCAACATGGACATCGAACTCGCCATCGACGTGATGGAGATGACCGACCATCTCGACCACATCGTGATCTTCTCCGGCGACGGCGATTTCCGGCGCCTGGTCGAGGCGGTGCAACGCAAGGGCCGGCGCGTCACCGTCGTCAGCACCGTGCGCTCACAGCCGCCGATGGTGGCCGACGAGCTGCGCCGCCAGGCCGACATCTTCGTCGAGCTGCAGGACATCCAGCCCGACATCCAGCGCCGCGCCGACATCCACCACAATCACGACCGCAACAGCGGCGTCGGGCCGTCGGGCGATTTCGACCCGCAAATCGAGATCGCCTAACGCCGGCGGAGCCGCGGGCCGTGGCGACTTCCGCCGACCTTGACCAGCCGGGCCGCGACTGCCCGCTGTGCGCGCGCCTCGCCGATTTCCGCAACGCCAATCGCGCCGCCAACCCGGACTGGCACAACGCGCCGGTGGCGTCGTTCGGCGGCGCCGACGCTCGGCTGCTGATCGTCGGCCTGGCGCCGGGGCTGAAGGGCGCCAACCTCACCGGCCGGCCGTTCACCGGCGACCATGCCGGAGTGCTGCTGTACGCAACGCTGGGCAAGTTCGGCCTCGCCGAAGGCCGCTATGGCGCCCGCCCCGACGACGGGCTGCGTTTGGTCGGCTGCCGGATCACCAACGCGGTGCGCTGCGTGCCGCCGCAAAACAAGCCGACCGGCGCCGAGGTGAAGGCGTGCCGCCGGTTCCTGGCGGCCGAGATCGCCGGTTTGGGCCGGCTCGAGGCGATCGTCGCGCTCGGCGCCGTCGCCCACGGCGCGGTGCTGGCGGCGCTGGGGCTGAGGAAAAGCGTATTTCCGTTCGGCCACGGCCGCCTGCACCGGCTTTCCGATGCCCTGATCCTGGCCGACAGCTACCATTGCTCGCGCTACAACACCAACACCGGCAAGCTGACGACCGCCATGTTCGAGGCGGTTTTCCGCGACGTCGCCGCCCGGCTGGGCCGGCGGTGAATGTCGATTGCCGGGGGTTTCAAGGGCTTGCTATACCGTTCGTCGCGACATCGGGGAGGACTGCCACGTGGTTGACATCGTCTGCCTGGACCTGGAAGGCGTGCTGACGCCGGAAATCTGGATCGAATTCGCGGAACTGACCGGCATTCCGGCGCTGCGCGCCACCACCCGCGACATCCCCGACTACGGCCAGTTGATGCGCCAGCGCCTGAAGCTGCTGGCCGAAAACCGGCTCGCCCTGGCCGACGTGCAAAAGGTGGTCGACACGATGCGCCCCCTCGACGGCGCCGAGGCGTTCCTGGCCGAGCTGCGCGCGCGTCATCAGGTGGTGGTGCTGTCCGACACCTTCTACGAGTTCGCCGGCCCCTTGATGCGCCGCCTCGGCTGGCCGACGCTGTTCTGCCACCACCTGGAAACCGACGCCGCCGGCCGCGTCAGCGGCTACCGCCTGCGCCTCGAGGATCACAAGCGCCAGGCGGTGCGGGCGTTCAAGGCGCTCAATTTCCGGGTCGCCGCGGCCGGCGATTCGTATAACGACACCGGCATGCTGCAGGAGGCCGACGCCGGCTTCTTCTATCGGGCGCCGGCCAACGTGGTCGCCGAGTTCCCGAATATCCCGGCGGTCGACAGCTACGACGCCCTGCTGGCGGCGATCGACGCGGCCGCCGAAAAGCAGCCGCGGGCGTAAAATAAATTAAATTTAATCAAAAAGTTGCGTTAATTTCCTCAGGTGCCATCTTAACGCCTGCCGGGGCTATCGCCGGTCGCCGCCGCGGCGCTCGCTTTGCCGCTCGTGGAACTCCACCGGATGGTCCGGGTCGAGCAGGCGGTGCAGGTGCACGATCACGTACTTGAAATTCGCCTGGTCGACGTGCGCCTGGCTGGCGCCCCGCCACGCCTGCATCGCCGTCTTGTGATCGGCGAAGATGCCGCGGATATCGAGCTGATCGATATCGACGAAATCGAACCCCTGCGGGTCCCTCACCTCGCCCCCGAACACCAAGTGCAGAAGCGGCTTTTCCATGATCGTGCCTCCCGGCCAATGCGCGCGGCGCCACCGCCGCCGCGGGCGTGAACATACCGCCGCCGACGGGGGGCTGCAATCGGCTTCGGCGGTGCGGTATGATGCTGCCGACCACCAGCGACCGCCACAACCTCCGGGAAAAACGATGATCGACCTCTACACCTGGCCCACCCCCAACGGCCACAAAGTCCACATCATGCTCGAGGAGACCGGACTGCCCTACACCGTGATCCCGATCGACATCAACAACGGCGACCAGTTCAAGCCCGAGTTTCTGAAGATCAGCCCCAACAACAAGATGCCGGCGATGGTCGATCCCGACGGCCCCGGCGGCGCCCCTTACAGCCTGTTCGAGTCCGGGGCGATCCTGATGTATCTGGCTGAAAAGACCGGGAAATTCATGCCGAAGGAGACGCGCGCCCGGTACCGGGTGGTGCAGTGGCTGATGTTCCAGATGGGCGGCCTCGGGCCGATGCTGGGCCAGGCGCATCACTTCCGCCAGTACGCGCCGGAGAAGATCGCTTACGCCATCGACCGCTACACCAACGAGGCCGGCCGGCTGTACAACGTCCTCGACCGCCGGCTTCGCGAGTCCGAGTACCTGGCCGGCGACTATTCGATCGCCGATATCGCCGCCTTCCCGTGGATCCGTCCCTACGAGCGCCAGGGCCAGAAGCTGGAGGAGTTCCCCAGCCTGAAACGCTGGTTCGAGGCGATCGACGCGCGGCCCGCCGTGAAGCGCGGCCTCGAGGTGCTGAAGGACAAGCGGCGCAAGAACTGGGACCTCGACGAAAAGACCCGCGACATCATGTTCGGCGCGGCGCAATACCGGCGCCGCTAGGGCGATACCTCATCGGCGTCGCTACCTTCATGCCCGTCATGCGCCGGCGCAAGCCCGGGGCAATCCAGAAAGCGGCAGCGAAATACGGGATTGCTGGGGCGATGCCGGGCCATGACGAGCCTGGCAAAGGTGGGCGCAAGCCTAATTCGCGCCTCAAGCCTCAGAACGTCGGCCCGCCGCTGATCGTCAGGCGCCACAGCGTCCGGTGCTTGGCCGGATCGAGCGTCTTGGTCGTCGCCGAGTGCATCAGGGCGGCGTTGTCCCACGCCACCACGTCGCCGGCGCGCCACCGGTAGGCCACGCGGAAGCGGTCCTGCAGGCAGTGGTCGAAGATCTCCTGTTTCAGGGCCGCGCTCTCGGCCTCGGACAGTCCCTCGATGCGGACCACGTAGGCCGGATTGATGTAGATCGCCTTGCGCCGGGTTTCCGGGTGCGTCCGCACCACCGGGTGCAGGCAGTCCGGCGGCGGCGTGGCGTTGAGGCGCTGGAACACGTCGCGCGGCACGTGGTCGTAGTTGTGCACCGCCCTGAGGCCATCGAGCCGGCGCTTGGTCGCCTCCGGCAGCGCCGCGTAGGCGGCGGTAAGGTCGCAGAACAGCGTGTCGCCCTCGCCTTCCGGCACCTCGATGGCGTACAGCATGGTCGCCTTCGCCGGGTTTGGCTTGTACGACACGTCGGAGTGCCAGAACGTGCCGGCGTCAGCCATGCCCTTGGGCTTGCCGTCCTCGACCCGGTTCGACAGCACCATGATCAGCGGCGTCTCCGGGTGGTGGTAGTGCTTGAACAGGTGCGGCTCAAGCTCGTCGCCGAAGATTCGCGCCGTCGCCACCGTCTGCGCCGGCGTCAGGTTCTGGCCCGGAATCGCGACAAGACGATGGTCGAGGAAGGCGCGGTAAATGACGGCGCGGTCGCCCTCCGACACCGGCCGCGCCAAATCGACGCCGCGGACCTCGGCGCCGAAGCATTGCTTGAACGGTCTGACGGTCGCGGCCATGCGGCGCACCCTACCCCTTGGCCCGCATCAGCCGCGCCTTCTGACGGTCCCAGTCGCGTTTCTTGATGGCGGCGCGCTTGTCGTGGCGGCGCTTGCCCTCGGCGACGGCGATCTCGACCTTGGCGATGCCGCGGTTGTTGAAATAGATGCTGAGCGGCACCAGGGTCATGCCCTTGCGATGCACCTCGGCCAGCAGCTTGTTGATCTGGCGCCGGTGCAGCAGCAGCTTGCGGGCGCCGCGCGGCTCGTGGGCGGCGATGCCGCCGGCGGCGTATTCCGGGATGTACGCGTTCTGCAGGTAAAGCTCGCCGCCGCGGTCGGCGGCGTAGGCCTCGGCGATCGAGGCGCGGCCCTGGCGCAGCGATTTCACCTCGGTGCCGGTCAGCATGATGCCGGCCTCGAATGTCTCGCCGATGGTGTAGTCACGGCGTGCTTTCCGGTTCTGGGCGGCGAGACGGCCGGGTTTGCGTTTCTTTTTCTTGGCGGCCATCAGCCGTGCGGGACGGGGCTCAGTTGAGGAGCCCGGCGTTGACCATCGCCTTCTTTACCCGTTCCTTGCTGGCTTGCTTGATTTCGACCAACGGCAGCCGGGTGTCGGCGGCGCACTTGCCGAGCAGGCTGGCGGCGTACTTCACCGGCCCGGGGCTGGTCTCGCAGAACAGCGCCTGGTGCAGCGGCATCAACCGGTCCTGCATGGTCATCACGGTCTTGAGGTCGCCGTCGCGCCACGCCTTCTGCATCGTCGAGCACATGCGCGGCGCGACGTTGGCGGTCACCGAGATGCAGCCGTGGCCGCCGCCGGCCAGGAACGGCACCGCGGTGGCGTCCTCGCCCGACAGCATGCAAAACGCCTTCTTGATCGCGAGGCGGGTGGCCAACGGCCGCGCCAGGTCGGCGGTGGCGTCCTTGACGCCGACGATGCGCGGCAGCTCGGCGAGCCGGGCCATGGTCTCGACGCTCATGTCGATGACGCAGCGGCCGGGGATGTTGTAGATGATGACCGGCAGCTCGACGGCGTCCTGGATCGCCTTGTAATGCTGGTACAGGCCCTCCTGGGTCGGCTTGTTGTAATAGGGCGTCACCACCAGCGCCGCCTGGGCGCCGGCCTTCTTGGCGTGCTCGGTCAACTCGATCGCCTCGGCGGTCGAGTTGGAGCCGGTGCCGGCGATGACCGGCACCTTGCCGTCGGCGGCGTCGATGCAGACCTCGACCACCCGCTTGTGCTCGGCGTGGCTGAGGGTCGGCGATTCGCCGGTGGTTCCGCACGGAACCAGCCCTTCGGTGCCCTCCTCGATCTGCCATTCGACCAACGAGCGGAACGCGTTTTCGTCGAGCTTGCCGTTCCTGAACGGCGTGATCAAAGCGGTGATGGATCCCCGGAACATGGCTTCCTCCCGATGATTTGACGGGGTTACCGGCGAACATACCCCCTGCCCCGCATGGCGGCAAGCGCCGGCGCCTAGGCGCGCGGCCATCGCCGACGCCCTATGGCCGGCCGGGGTTTTGAGGGTATCATGGCGTTGGCGGCCGGGGGGCGGACCGTAAATCAATCCACCATCGGGAGAAGTCTCTGAGCGACCGGAGGACAGGCAGTATCGTGGCGGCGATCGCGATTGGCCTGGCGGTTGCGCTTGGGCCTGTCGCGGGCGGCGCCGAGTTGCTGTCGGCCGACGACACGCGGCTGCTGAAGAAGGCCTTGAAGGCGGTCGACGACGGCAGACGCGCACCGGATGTGAAATTCGGCGACAAGATCGCCAATCCCCTGGCGCGCAAGATCCTCGTCTGGTCGGCGCTGATCCGGCCCGACCCTACCAACGGCTTTTCGCAGATCGCCGCCTTCATGGCGGAAAATCCCGAGTGGCCGGATCAGGTCGGCCTGCAACGGCGGGCCGAAGAAGCGCTCGGCGACAAGACGCCCGACGACGTGGCGCTCCAGTGGTTTGCCGAGCACCCGCCGATCAGCGCCGACGGCAAGGCCCGCCAGGCCGAGGCGTGGCTGGCCACCGGCAAGCACGCCGAAGGTCAGGCGGCCCTGCGCGGGGTGTGGATCAACGGCGATTTCGCCAAGCGCCGGGAGCTGGCGTTTTACGGCCGCCATCGCCGGCACCTGACCGCCGACGACCATTGGCGGCGGCTCGACCGCCTGATGTGGGAGGGCCGCTATTGGCCGGCGCGTCGGATGCTGTGGAAGGTGACCGCCGATCACCGGATGCTGGCGCAGGCGCGCTTGGGCCTGCGCCACGGCGAGGGCAACGTCGATACGCTGATCGCCAAGGTTCCGGCCGCCCTCGGGGACGACCCCGGCCTTGCCTACGAGCGGCTGCGCTGGCGGCGGCAACGCGGCAAGTATGAAAGCGCGGTCGAGATCTTGCGGTCGCCGCCGGATTTCCTGGTCTATCCGGAACGCTGGTGGACCGAGCGCGCATTCCTGGGCCGCCGCCAGCTGTTCAACGGCAATGTCAGCGCCGCTTACCGCCTGGTCATTGAGCATGGCCTGAAGCCGAGCCACGGCCGCGCCTTTGCCGAGGCGGAGTGGCTGGCCGGCTGGATGGCGCTGCGGTTCCTCGCCGATCCGCGGGCGGCGGCGGGTCACTTCGTGCAGGAATACGACGCGGTGAAGTATCCGGTCAGCCTCGCCCGCGGCGCCTATTGGATGGGCCGCGCCATGGAGGCGATGAAGGAACCGCAGCTGGCGGAAACCTGGTACACCCGCGCCGCCGACCACCCGACGACCTATTACGGGCAACTTGCCGCGCTACGCCTGCACCCCGGCGGCAGCCTGCGATTACCGCTCGAGCCGACGCCGAGCGACGAGGACCGGCGGGCCTTCGACGCCCACGAGCTGGTGCGGGCGGTGAGGATGCTGGTCGAGATCGGCGAGCATGACCGGCTGCGGCCGTTCGTGCTGCGCCTCGACGAGCTGGCGAAGTCGCCGGCATGGCGGTTAATGACGGCGGACCTGGCGCGCGCCAGCGAGCGCCTCGACCTTGCCGTCACCGTCGCCAAGCGCGCCAAGCGGGACGGCGTGAAGCTTGCCGCATCGGCGTTTCCGGCGACGGTGCCGACGCCGGTCGACGTGAAGGGCGGCTTGCAACCGTTGGAAGCGCCGCTGATCCTCGCCGTGGTCCGTCAGGAAAGCGCGTTCAACGTAAAGGCGCAGAGCCACGCCAAGGCCCAGGGCCTGATGCAGTTGATGCCGCACACGGCGCTGAAGGTGGCGAAGCGGCTCGATCTGCCGTTCGACCGCCGGCGGCTGACCACAGACAGCGGCTACAACCTGGCCCTCGGGCATGCCTACCTGGCCGAGCTGCTGCAGGAATTCAAGGGCTCCTACGTGCTGGCGCTGGTCGCCTACAATGCCGGTCCGCACCGCGCCAAGCAGTGGATCAAGGAGAACGGCGACCCGCGCGACAAGGACATCGATTCCATCGACTGGGTCGAGTTGATCCCCTTCTACGAGACCCGCAACTACGTGCAACGGGTGCTCGAGAATTTGCAGGTCTATCGCCACAGCCTGGCCAAGGAGGAAGTCGCGCTCAGGCTCGAACGCGACCTGCATCAATAGATCGTGAATTGATGGCGGCCGTCGGTTGACCGTCCGGCCGGGGCGGCGCATAAATCCTCGTCGTCCGGCCGCCTCGCGCCGGGGAGGACAGCGAAAAGATCACGAAAGGAAGCCAATCGCATGGCCGCGAAAATCAAAAACATCGGCGCCTGCGTCTTCGACGCCTATGGCACCCTGTTCGACGTCGCCGCGGCGGCGGCCCAATGCCGCGACGCCCTCGGCGGCAAGGCCGACCAACTGGCCGCCATCTGGCGCACCAAGCAGCTGGAATACACCTGGCTGCGCAGCCTGATGGGCGAATACGTCGAATTCTGGAAGATTACCGGCAACGGCCTCGATTACGCGCTGGCCGCGCTCGGCATCGACGACGCGAAGCTGCGGCGGCGGCTGATGGACATCTACATGCGCCTCGACGCCTACCCGGAGGTGAAGGGCGTGCTGAAGACCCTGAAGAAGGCCGGCGTCAAGACGGCGATCCTGTCCAACGGTTCGCCGAAGATGCTGGCGGCGGCGGTCAAGAACGCCGGCATCGGCACGCTGCTCGACGACGTCATCTCGGTTGACACGCTCGGCATCTACAAGCCGCACCCGAGCGTCTACAAGCTGGCGGTGAAGGGCCTGAAGGTGAAGGCCGGGCGCATCTGCTTCATGTCGTCGAACGCCTGGGACGCCGCCGGCGCCGCCAATTACGGCTTCCGGGTGGTGTGGGTCAACCGGTTCGGCCAGCCGAAGGAGCTGTTGCCCGGCAAACCCGAGCGCGAGATCACGTCCCTGAGGGCGCTGCCGCCGCTGCTCGGCCTGTAGGCCCTAAGCCACATCATGACCGACGGCGCATCCGGCTACCGCGAACGATGGCTGACGGCCCAGGACGGGCTGAAGCTGTATTTCCGCGACTACGGCGATCCGCTGTCGGCGACGCCGCCGGTGCTGTGCCTTGCCGGCGTCACCCGCAACTCGAAGGATTTCGCCGACCTGGCTTCGCGCCTCGCCGGCCGCTGCCGGGTGCTGTGCCCCGATTACCGCGGCCGCGGCCGCTCGGCCTACGATCGCGACTGGCGGCACTACAACCCCGCCACCTACGTCAACGACATCCGCCACCTGCTGGTCGCCTGCGGCGTGCACAAGGCGCACGTGATCGGCACCTCGCTCGGCGGTATCCTCGCCATGGTGATGGCGGTCGCCACCCCCGGCGCCATAGCGAGCGTCGTGCTCAACGACATCGGCCCCGAGGTCGGCGGCGCCGGCGTCGGCAACATCGTCGCCTACATGCGCGAAGACCGCAGCTTTTCCGACCTGCAGTCGGTGGCCGACTACATCCGCAAGAATTTTCCCGACCTGCCGGCGCGCTCGCCCGAGGACTGGCTGACCATCGCCCGCAACACCTACCGCGAAGTGCCGGGACGCGGGTTCGTCCGCGATTGGGACCACGCCATCGTCAACCAGTTCTCCGGCGCCTCGGCGCGCAACGTCAGCATGTGGCCTCTGTTTGGCGCGCTCCGGCGCGTGCCGGTGCTGGCGGTGCGCGGCAAGCGCTCGACCGTGCTTACCGCCGAAACCTTCCGACGCATGGCAGAATTCATGCCCGGCATCGCGCAGGTGGTGGTCGAGGACTGCGGCCATCCGACCGCCCTCAACGAAGCCAACGTACTGGACGCCATCGATGCCCACCTCGCCCACGCCTGAAGCGCCGACTTATGCCGACGTGACGGACGCCGCCGGGCGCCTCGCCGGACACATCGTCGCGACGCCGCTTTTGGAAAGTCCGCTGCTCAACGAGCGCGTCGGCGGCCGGCTGCTGGTCAAGGCGGAGCCGTTGCAGCGCACCGGCTCGTTCAAGTTCCGCGGCGCCTACAACCGGCTGTCGCGGCTCGACGAGGCGGCGCGGGCCCGCGGCGTCGTCGCGTTTTCGTCCGGCAACCACGCCCAAGGGGTCGCCGCGGCGGCCGGGTTGCTCGGCATTCCGGCAACCATCGTGATGCCCCGCGACGCGCCGGCGATCAAAATCGCCAACACCCGCGCCTATGGCGCCGAGGTGGTGCTCTACGACCGCGGCAGGGAAAGCCGCGAGGAGATCGCCAACCGACTGGCCAAGGAGCGCGGCGCCACCCTGGTGCCGTCCTACGACGACTGCCATATCATCGCCGGCCAGGGCACGGTCGGCCTTGAGATTGCGCGGCAAGCGAGGGATGCGAAAGCCGATCTGGACGCTGTGATCGTGCCGTGCGGCGGCGGCGGGTTGATTTCCGGTTGCGCCCTGGCGCTGGCCGAGGCGTGCCCCAAGACCGAGATCTATTCCGCCGAGCCCGTCGCCTGCGACGACACCATGCGGTCGCTCGAGGCCGGCAAACGGGTCGCCAACGCCCCCGACGCGCGGACGATCTGCGACGCCTTGATGCTGCCGACGCCGGGGGAAATGACCTTCGCCATCAACCGCCGCCTGCTCAAGGGCGGGCTTGCCGTCGACGACGACGCTGTGCGGCGGGCGATGAAGACGGCGTTCCGGTACCTGAAGCTGGTGGTCGAGCCGGGCGGCGCGGTTGCGCTGGCGGCGGCGCTGGAGCGCGCCTTCGACGGCCGCGGCAAGACCGTGGCGGTGGTGTGCTCCGGCGGCAACGTCGATCCGGCGACGTTCGCGGAGGCGCTGGCGGTCAAGGACGACCGATGAGGCGGTCGAATCCGTCGGCGATTACTTGAATACCGACGTGACAAGCAGGTCCGGCAGCCAGGTCGCCAGTGCCGGGAAGAAGATCACCAGGACAAGTACCATGAAATCGGTGGCGAAGAAGGGCACCGAGCCTCTAACGACCTCGGTCACGGGGATTTTCGAGGTGCCGCTCACCGCGAACAGGTTGAGGCCGACGGGCGGCGTGACGACGCTCATTTCGACGGCGAGCGTCAGCATTATGCCGAGATGGACCGGGTCAATCTTGAGTGCGTAGGCAACCGGGAACACCACCGGCACCGTAAGCAGGACGATCGCGACACCATCGACGAACATCCCGAGCAGCAACGCGACCCCCATGAACGCGACGATGAAGCCGAGCGGCGTCAGCCCCCATCCGACCACGATCTCGGTGATCTTTTGCGGCCAGTACAGGTTCGCCGCCAGAAACTGGAAAACGCCCACGCTGCCGACCAGGAACAGGACCACGGCGGTCAAGCTGAGTGCGCGGCGGGTGGCGGGCATCAGATGGTCGAGAAACCGTCTATGTTTGGTGATAAGTCCATACACGAGCGCGTAGCCGCAAGCCGCGGCCGCGGCCTCGGTGGGCGTGAACACCCCGCCGTAAAGTCCGCCGAGGATGACGACCGGCATGCCGAGCGCCGGCAGCGCGGCCTTCGATTCCGTCACTAAACGGCGCCAGTTGAACGTGCCGTGCTGCAGTTTCAGAATCCAGGCGATGACGATGACGCTAAGGATATTGCCAAGCGCCAGCAGCAACCCCGGGACGACGCCGGCGAAGAACAGGCTCACCACCGAGGTCTCGGTGACGATGCCAAACAGGATCAGGATGATACTCGGCGGGATCAACATGGCGATGCCGCCGGCCGTCGCCACCAGGCCCGCGGCGAACCATGGCGGATAGCCTCGTTTCGTCATCTCTGGAATGGCGATGACGCTCATTGCCGCCGCCATGGCGACGCTCGAGCCCGAGATCGCCCCGAACATGACGCAGGCGAGCACGGTGGCGACGCCGAAGCCGCCGGGCATCCAGCCCACCAGCGCGTCGGAGAAGCGGAACAACTGCCTGACCAGGCCGGTGGACTCCATCAGGAAGCCGGCAAATATGAACAGCGGGATCGCCATCAGCGAGTAGCGCCCGAGGAAGCTGAAGAAGGCGCGGAAGATGACGGTCGGCTCGAGCAGCGGGTCGATGTAGATGTAAACCGCCGAGGCGGCGCTGAGCGCGATGCCGATGGGCACCCCCACCACCAGCAACACCAAGCCCACGAGCGCCACGATATGCATCCGTCCCCCTCCCGTTGCCGACCGGCGTTTCAGTCCACCAGCAGGTCATCCTTGTCCGCGGGCTCCACGAGCACGACGCGGCCACGGAATCGTTGGATTTCGCGGTAGATCTGAAAGAACATCGATACCGCCATGCACATGAACCCGATCAGCAACACCCACAGAAACGGCGCCAGAGGAAACCCGAGGCTTTCCGTCCGACTGCCGTACTTTTGGCTGTCGTGGACCTCGGGGATGCCCCACCACACCACGGCGACGAGGAACACGAAGGAAATGGCAAGGCCGCCGATCTTCACGATCTCGGCAACGCGCCGCCCGCGCGGTCCAGCCCCCTCGAGAAGCTGCACGAACAGCGTCACGTTGAGGTGAGCGTCGCGGCGCTGCGCGATGCCGAAGTAAAGGTAAACGCCACTGAGGATGAAGTACGTGACGGCGTCCTGCTGCCACTCGAACGAATGACCGAACACATAGCGCCGTATCACCTCGAGCAGCGCCAGCAGTGTGCAGCCGAGCAGCAGGATCGCCGCGCCGTGCGCGACGAACCGGTCCTGGAACGCACGCCAGAAAGCGTATGCCCTTTCCACGTCTTCGAGCCCGCGATGTGATCGGTTACTTGATCACGATCTTCGATGCGTGCTTCGAGCAGTCCACCTTCTCGATCCACGACGAGCCGGATGGGTTTTTCTTCGACAGTTCGCGGCCTTCCATGACGAACGAGTCGACCCACTGGCCGGCGTCCTTCGGTGTTTTGGTTTTCACATACTTGATCGTCGAATCGCCGAGAGCGGTAACCATCGCGGACACCTCCGGCGGCGTCAGCCAATACACGCCCGGCTTGCTCGGGTCCTTGGTGCCGTATTTCTCGTAGGCCATCTTGTCGAAGCACCAGTTGTATTCCTTTTGCACCTGGATGGTTTCCTGGATGACCTTCTGCATCGCCGACTGCGTCGCCGGCGTCAATTTGTCCCACCAACGGCGGCTGGCGCTGATCATGTAGTAGTCGCCGACGAACGCCCCGGCGCCGCCCATGGTGTAGAACGGCGCCTGTTCGCGCAGGCTGTTCCAACCGCCGAGACTGGTCATCAAGCCGTCGATGACGCCCGACTGCAGCGCGCTCGGCACTTCGCCGAAGTTCATCACCACCGGGTTCGCCTTCCACGATTCAAGCGCGGCGTTCTCCACCGGGCCCATGCTGCGCATTTTCTTGCCGGCGAGGTCGTCGGGCTTTGCAATGCGCTTCTTGCCGCCGATGCCCATGCCGAAGCTCATGTGACCGACGCCGAACACCTTGATCGCCTGGTTCTTCGCCAGCCGGTTGACCAGCATCTGGAAGGTCTTCGTCTTCTCCAGATTATCGACCGCGCCCACGGTCGTCAGCACGCCCGGCCCGACCACCGTCATCATCCACGGGTCGACCGGCGCCGCCTTGCCGATCTGCATCCACGTCAATTCCAGGTTGCCCTGGCGCATCGCCTCGAAGGCCTCGGGGATGGTGTAGAGCGCGCCGGCGTAATAGAGGCGCGCCTCGCTGCCGGGGATTAGCTGCGGCAGACGTTCGGCAAAATGCTTCATCGCCAGGCCCGCCGGGTGCGGCGGCGGCGGAAAGTCGGCGGCGAAACGCAGAACGACCTTTTGCGGCTTGTCTTGCGAGTAAACGGCTTGCGGCACGCCGAAAGTTATGGCGAAGGCGGCCGCGCATATCGCTGCAATGGCCCCCCCGCCCAATCGACGCGACTGATTGCGGCCCATGTGATCCTCCGATCTGATGGTCGTATGTCTGGGATGCTGCTTCGACAGGTTTAACTTCAAGTTGAGCGTAGCCGGCGACGGTATCTCAGCGGTGTAACACCGTCAATAAGCCTGCCGCCAATCCCGATGACATGGCCCGCCATCCCGGCATGCAACAACAGCCGACCGGCGGACCTCCCGGCCGGCCCCGCCCGCGAACGCCATCGACCGCGCCGGAACGTCGGAACGCCGCCCCCGGTGCCGGTCCGAGGCTGGTCTAGCTCGAGGCGAAAGCCTTCTTGTCGACGCCGACGGGACCCGTCGCGGCCGTCTTGGCCGAGCCGGTGACGGCGCCGCGAAGTCGGTCGGCAATCCGGTTTCCGGTCTCGCTGCCGACGACGTTGATGCGGCCCTCGGCGGCTTCCTGCTTGTCCGGCAACCGTTTGCAATGGCCTTCCAGGAAGGCGCCGGTTTCGATGGCCAGGTCCTCGTGCAGCACGTCGCCCACCACGCGCGCCGTCTTCGCCAGGTTCACCGCCCGCGCCTTGATCTGCCCGTTTACGGTGCCGTGGACATGCACCGAGTCGGCGACGATTTCGCCCTTGATCTTGGCCGTCTCGCCGACCAGCAGCGAATTGGTGCGGATGTCGCCGTCGACCGCGCCGTCGACTTGAATTTCGCCGTCGCTCGAGAGGTCGCCGACGATCCTCAGATCGGCGCCGATGATCGAAGGCGGCATCGATTTGACGACCGGCCGCGATTCGACATGACTGCCCGAATTTTTACTGCTCTTGGAAAACATAGCGTCCTGCCTTGATAAAGTTCATCGGGTTCTTGGTCCGTCCCTTGTAGACGATTTCATAATGGAGATGCGCGCCCGTGCTGCGGCCGGTATTGCCGAGTTGGCCGATCACCTTATGAAATTCCACCTTGTCGCCCTTCTTCACGAAGAACTTGTGCAGATGACCGTAGCGGGTCTTCAAGCCCGCGCCGTGGTCGATTTCGATCATTTTGCCGTAGTTTCCGTGCCAGCCGGCGAATGCTACCACTCCCGGCGCGGTGGCGTATACAGAAGCCTTGAACGTGCTTCCCAGGTCGATGCCGTAGTGCGCGGCCCACCGGTTGTTGATGGGATCGCGGCGCTTGCCGTAGCCGCTGGTGATGTAGTACGAGCTGAGCGGCGTCGTCAGCGGCATCTTCTGCATCACGCCCTGAAGCGCCTCCCAGCGGCCGAGATGGGTATCGAGCGCGACCAGGTTGGTGCGCAGTTTCTTTGCCGGCAGGTCGTCCGGCTTGGCGGCGATGAACGGCCCGCCCTGCCCCTTGCCGCGACCGGCTTCGTTGGCGATCAGCCCGTTGACGTCGAGCCCGGCGATGGTCACCACTTTTTCCATGGTGTCGATGTAGTTGATGGTGCTCTCGGTCAGCCGTTGCACTGCCGTCTCCTCGGTATCCTGAAGCTCGGTCAGCCGGGTTTCCAGTTCCTTGATGCGCCGATTCATGCGGGTGCCCTCGAACAGCGCCTGGTTGCGCTCGGCGAGCGCCGATTGCAGGTCGTGTTCCACGGACTGCAGGTTGTCGGAGAGCGAGAAATTCTTGCTCGCCATCTGCCGCATCTTGTCTTCGATCTCGGACAGCTTGGTTCTCAGCCGCTCGCGGGCATTCACGATCTCCTCGCGCTCGGTCTGGGTCATGGTCAACTGCTTGGCGACCGAGCTCAGGCTCTGCTGCAAAGAGGCGTTTCTTTCCACCAACCCCAGCATCAGCGCGTGGTTGTCCTCCAGATCGCGGGCGAGATTGGTGAATTTTTTCTGGTAGTCGGAGACCTCGCCGAGCAGGCTGCGGTACGCGGCGCGGGCGTCGGATATTTGTTTGTCCTTCGCCGTCAGCACGCTGTCGTGGCGGACGTAGCTGATGGACGCGTATGCGGTCCAGCCGATGGCCGCGATCAACATCGCCGACAGCGTCACCTGGGCGCGCTGGGTAAAGCGGGCGAAAGACACCCGTCCTCGCGTCCGTAAATGAACCTGCCGTTCCGGGAACAGCCGGTCGAGCAATTCCCCTGCCCGTTGGCGCAAGCCCGGCCGCTGGTTAGGCCACCCCATCGTCACTCCCCAAACCACTCCCCTCGCAAGCCGTCCCAAGGTCTCCGATTGTTGTCGCGGGAGACTCGAAGGTTTCGCCACCGGCCGCACACGGCGCGTGGCGGTGGCGCAACCACCTAGGGAACGGTAAAGATTCAGCTTCCGCGTGGCAAGGGATTATTGTTTATCTGTGAAGCGGTTAGGCGGTTGATCGCAAGGCGCGAAACGGGCTTGCCGCGGGTCTTTGCCGCGACCGCCGGCGCGCCCGCCAACGCAGGTCGGGCGACGCTCGGACGCCGAGGCCGCCGAAATAGTGGCACCGGCCGCCGTTTTGCGGTCATGATCGGCGGCGGCGGTGCGATGGCAGGCGAATCCGCGACCGCCGACCGCCACGGCAAGGCAAGGAGCGCGCGTCCGAGAATGAACGCCCAACCCACCACGCCGCGACCGTGGGATTTGACGAATCCGCAGGTGTTGCTGGCCACCGGATTCGGCATCGGCCTGCTGCCGTGGGCGCCCGGCACCTGGGCGTCGCTGACGGCGCTGCCGGCCGCGTGGGCGATCCACAAACTGGCCGGACCGCTCGGACTGGCGACCGCCGCGGTCGTCGCCTGCGTGGTCGGCGTGTGGGTGGCCGAATTCTGCGTGCGCCGGGCCGGCGACGAGGATCCGGGCGCCATCGTCATCGACGAGATTGCCGGCCAGTGGCTGGTGCTGCTGGCGGTGTCCCCCGACCCGTTGCTCTATGGGATCGGCTTCGCGCTGTTCCGCGCCGCCGACATCTGGAAGCCATGGCCGGTGTCTTGGGCCGACAATCGCATCAAGGGCGGCATCGGCGTGATGCTCGACGACGTGCTGGCGGCGATCTACGCCGGCCTTGTCCTGTACGTCATCGCGCACTGGATCGGAGCCTAGCACGAAATGATCGATCGCGACCGCAGAGCCGTTGCCGCCGAGGTGCTTGAGGCCTGCCACCGCGCCGGCCTCACGCTGGTGACGGCGGAATCGTGCACCGGCGGGCTGGTCGCCGGGGCGCTGACGTCGATCCCCGGCTCGTCGGAGGTCTATGACCGCGGCTTCGTCGTCTACTCGAACAAGGCCAAGCAGGATCTTCTCGGCGTTCCCGGCAAGCTGATAGACGCCCACGGCGCCGTCAGCGAGGAAGTGTCGCGGGCCATGGCCGAAGGCGCCATCGCCCGCTCCGAGGGCACGCTCAGCGTTGCCGTCACCGGCATCGCCGGGCCCGGCGGCGGCAGCAAGGACAAGCCGGTCGGGCTGGTGCACATTGCGGCCGCGCGCAAGGGTCACGCCACGATCCACGAACGCTGCCGGTTTGACGGCGACCGCGAGGCGATTCGGCAACAAGCCGTCGATTCGGCGCTGGACTTGCTGCTCAGGAGGGCTGACTAAGGAGCTATTTCGGGTTCTTCGGATACAACTTCGCGGCACGCTTCTCGAACGCCGAGATCATCCGCTGCACGGCTTCGTTGAAGACGGCGCCGATGGTTGCCTGCAGGATCTTCGAGCGAAACTCGAAATCGACGTAGAAGTCGATCAAGCATTGGCCGTCGCCGTGCGGCTCGAACACCCAGTGGTTGGTGAGGTGCTTGAACGGGCCTTCCGAGTAGGACACGTCGATCCGCGTCGGCTTTCGGCAAACCACCTTGGTGGTGAACCGCTCGCGGAACATCTTGAACCCGATCACCATGTCGGAGATCGAGGTATCGCCCCGCCGCTCGCGGATGCGGGTGGCGACGCACCACGGCAGGAACTGCGGATACTTCTCAATGTCCGCGACCAGGTCGAAAAGCTGCTGCGGCGTGTGCGGGAGAACGCGTTTCTCGGCATGCGTCGGCATGCGGCGAAGCTTTCACCCGAACGGTGGGCGTCGTCAACCGGAGCTTAGGCGCCGATGGCCTCCCGGCGGGCGCGGCGGAGCGCCTCGAAGTCCTTGTCGGCGTGGTAGGACGAGCGCGTCAGCGGCGACGCCGCCACCAGCGAAAAGCCCTTGGCCAGCCCGATGCGGCGGTACTCGGCGAACTCGTCCGGCGGCACGAACCGCATCACCGGCGCGTGCCGGCGGGTCGGCGCCAGGTACTGGCCGATGGTGAGAAAATCGACCTCGGCCGAGCGCAGGTCGTCCATCACCTGCATCACCTCGTTCCATTCCTCGCCGAGGCCGACCATGATGCCGGACTTGGTGAAGATCGCCGGGTCCAGCTTCTTGGCGGTTTCCAGCAGCCGCAGCGATTCGTAATAGCGCGCCCCCGGCCGGATCGACGGGTACAGCCTCGGCACCGTCTCGAGGTTGTGGTTGAACACGTCGGGGCCGGCCGCGATCACGGAGTCCAGCGCGCCCGGCTTGTCGCGAAAGTCCGGCGTCAGCACCTCGACGGTGGTCGCCGGCGACGTCGCCCGGATGCGCTCGATGCACTGGACGAACTGGCCGGCGCCGCCGTCCGCCAGGTCGTCGCGGTCCACCGAGGTGATCACCAAATGGCGCATGCCCATTTCGGCGACCGAGAGCGCCAGGTTCTCCGGCTCCATCGGATCGACGGTGCGCGGCTTGCCGGTGGCGACGTTGCAGAACGCGCACGCCCGGGTGCAGATGTCGCCGAGGATCATCACGGTGGCGTGCTTGCGCGACCAGCACTCGCCGATGTTGGGGCACGCCGCCTCCTCGCACACGGTGTGCAGGTTGCGCTCGCGCATCAGCCGCTTCGTCGCCGCGTAGCCTTCCGACGTCGGCGCCTTGACGCGGATCCAGTCCGGCTTGCGCAGCACCGGGTTCAGCGGGTTGCGCGCCTTCTCGGGGTGGCGGAGGTTGCGGACGTTGCTCATCGCTAACACATGATCCCGTTCACACCGCCGGTCAAGCGAAGCGGCCCTTGTCGACCTGGTAGCGCACCCAATCGGTCTTGCCGGCGATGGCGTCGTAGAGGCTGCGCGCCGCGCGGTTGTCGCGCTTGGTCATCCAGTATACCCGGTACCAGCCCATCTGGTCGCCACGGCCGAGCACCGCTTTGATCAGGGCGCGGCCGGCGCCATGCCGCCGCGCCGCCGGCGTCACGAACAGGTCTTCCAGGTAGCACGCCGGCCGGTCGCTCCACGTCACCGGGTGCAGCACGCAGTTGACGATGCCGATTACCGGCCCGGGCAGCGGGCCGCCGCCGCGGGTTTTCCGCGCGACGCGGTCGTCGCAGGCGACCAGCCCGAACAGCGGCGAATCCTTCCGCATCAGGCGGCGCCAGGTGGCGTCGGTGACCGATCCGGGGATGCTGGTCTCGTAGAAGTCGCAATAGCCGCGCCACAGCGTCCGCCACGCCTCCTCGTCGTCGGCTTCGAGATCGCGCACGGTGATGGTCACGGCCGCCGCGCCTCAGATGTGGATCGCCCGGCCGTAGGCGTCGAGCACGGACTCGTGCATCATTTCGCTCAGCGTCGGGTGCGGGAAGATGGCGTGCATCAGCTCTTCCTCGGTGGTCTCCAGATTCATCGCGATCATGAAGCCCTGGATCAGCTCGGTGACCTCGGCGCCGACCATGTGGGCGCCGAGAAGCTGCCCGGTCTTGGCGTCGAACACGGTCTTGACCAGGCCGTCCGGCTCGCCGAGGGCGATCGCCTTGCCGTTGCCGATGAACGGGAAGCGGCCGACCTTGACCTGGCGGCCGTTCTCCTTCGCCTTGGCCTCGGTGAGCCCGACGCTGGCCACCTGCGGCTGGCAGTAGGTGCAGCCCGGCACCTGGCCCTTGTTCAGCGGGTGCGGGTGGAGTCCCTTGATCTTCTCGATGCAGATGACGCCCTCGTGCCCGGCCTTGTGGGCCAGCATCGGCGGACCGGCGACGTCGCCGATGGCGTAGACGCCCGGCTCGGCGGTGCGCGAATACTCGTCGGCGACGATGCAGCCGCGGTCGGTCTTCACCTTGGTCGCCTCGAGGCCGAGGCCCTCGATGTTGCCGACGACGCCGACTGCCGAGATCACCCGGTCGACGGTGATCTCGGTCTTCTTGCCCTTGGCGTCCTCGATGGTGGCGGTGACGGTGTTGGCGCCCTTCTTCAGCGCCGCCACCTTGGCGCCGGTGATGATCTTCATCCCCTGCTTCTCGAACTGCTTTTGCGCCAGGGCGGCGATCTCGGCGTCCTCGACCGGCAAAATCTGCGGCAGGATCTCGACCACGGTGACGGCCGACCCGAGCGTGCGGAAGAAGCTTGCGAACTCGATGCCGATGGCGCCGGAGCCGATCACCAGCAGCGACTTCGGCATCACGTCCGGCACCAACGCCTCGAAATAGGTCCACACCAGCTTGCCGTCGGGCTCGATCCCGGGCAGCGCCCGAGGCCGCGCGCCGGTGGCGATGACGATGTGCTTGGCCGTCAGCGTCGGCAGCGCCTTGCCGTCCTTGGTCACGGCGATCTTGCCGCCGCCGGCGAGCTTAGCCTCGCCGTCGACCACCGTGACCTTGTTCTTCTTCAACAGGAAGCCGACGCCTTTGTTCAATTGCCCGGAGACGTCGCGCGAGCGTTTCACCACCTTGGCCAAATCGAAGCCGACGTCCTTGGCCTTCAGGCCGTAGGCGTCGGCGTGGCTCATGTAATGGAAAATCTCCGACGAGCGCAGCAGCGCCTTGGTCGGGATGCAGCCCCAGTTGAGGCAGATGCCGCCGAGGTGTTTCTTCTCGACGACGCACACCTTCATTCCGAGCTGCGCGCCTCGGATGGCGGTGACGTAGCCGCCCGGCCCGCCGCCGATGACGATGACGTCGAAGTTGGTGTCGGCCATGACGCGCTCCTTACAGCAGGATGGTGGCGGGGGCTTCGATCAGCTTCTTGAACGCGGCCAGGAACTCGGCGCCGACGGCGCCGTCCACCACCCGGTGATCGACCGCCAGGGTGCAGCTCATCACCGTCGCCACCGCGAGCTCGCCGCCCTTGACCACGGCGCGCTGCTCGCCGGCGCCGACGGCGAGGATGCAGCCCTGCGGCGGGTTGATGATGGCGGCGAACGACTTGATGCCGTACATGCCCAAATTCGAGATCGTGAAGGTGCCGCCCTGGTATTCCTCCGGCTTCAGCTTGCCGGCGCGCGCCTTCGCCGCCAGACCCTTCATCTCGTCGGAGATGGCGACGATGCCCTTGTGGGCCGCGCCGCGGATTACCGGCGTGATCAGGCCGCCGTCGATGGCGACGGCGACCGAGACGTCGGCGCGCTCGAAGCGCCGGATCGCCGCCTCGGTCCACATGGCATTGGCCGCCGGCGCGCGGCCGAGCGCGATGGCCACGGCGCGGATGACGAAGTCGTTCACCGACAGCTTGTAATTGCCGTCGCCTTCCGGCGCGGCGTCGTTGAGCTCCTTGCGCAAGCCGAGCAGCTTGTCGATCTCGCAATCGACGGTGAGATAGAAATGCGGGATCGTCTGCTTGGCCTCGGTGAGCCGGCGGGCGACCACCTTGCGGATGTTGGAGTTGGCGATCTCCCGGAACGGCGGCAGGCCTTCCGCCGAGACTTCCATCGACACCGCCGCCGGACCCACGGCGGCAGCCGCCATCCCCGGCGCCATGCGGGCGCCGCCGCCGGCGATCGCCGCCTCGACGTCGCGCTTGACGACGCGGCCGCGCGGGCCGGAACCGGAAACTCTCGACAGGTCCAGGTTGCCCTGCTTGGCGATGCGCCTGGCCAGCGGGCTGGCGATGACCCGGCCGCCGGCGCTCTTCGCCGTCGCCACGGGAGCGGCGGCCGGGGCGGGCGCCACGGGCTTTGCCGCCGCCGGAGCGGCCGGTTGCGGCGCGGCCGCGGCCGGTGCCGCGGCGGGCTTGGGTGCCGGGGCCGGCGCGGCGGCGATCGCGCCCTTCAATGCCGAGGCGTCCTCGCCTTCCTCGAGCAGCAATGCGATCGGCTGGTTGACCGGCACGCCCTCGGTGCCCTCGGCGACCAGGATCTTGCCGAAGGTGCCCTCGTCGACCGCCTCGACTTCCATGGTCGCCTTGTCGGTCTCGATCTCGGCCAGCACGTCGCCGGACTCGACCGCGTCGCCCTCCTTCTTGTGCCACTTCGCCAGCTTGCCGTCGGTCATCGTCGGCGACAGCGCCGGCATCAGGATTTGAATCGGCATGATCCCGTTCCCCTTTCCGGCGTCAGCGGTAGCAGACGGATTTCGCCGCCTCGACGACGTTGTGCGCCTTCGGCACCGCCAGCGCCTCGAGATTGGCGGCATAGGGCATCGGCACGTCGACGCCGGCGACGCGGACGACCGGCGCGTCGAGATCGTCAAACACCTGCTCCATCATCACCGCCGCCAGCTCCGAGCCGATGCCGCACACCGGCCAGCCTTCCTCGACGCTGACCAGGCGGTTGGTCTTCCTGACCGACTCGACGATGGTAGCGGCATCCAGCGGCCTCAGCGTGCGCAGATTGATGACTTCGGCGTCGATGCCCTCCTCGGCCAGCTTGTTCGCCGCCTCCAGTGCCACCCCGACCATCAGCGAGAACGCGGTGATGGTGACGTCCCTGCCGGGCCGCTCGATCCTCGCCCGGCCGATCGGCAGCACGAACTCTGGATCGGCCGGCAGCGCGAACGCCTGGCCGTAGAGGATCTCGTTCTCGAGGAAGATCACCGGGTTGGGATCGCGGATCGCCGCTTTCAACAGCCCCTTGGCGTCGGCCGCCGACCACGGGCTCAACACCTTCATCCCCGGGCAGTGGGCGAACCACGATCCATAGCACTGCGAATGCTGCGCGCCGACGCGGGCGGCGGCGCCATTGGGGCCGCGGAACACGATCGAGGCGCCCATCTGGCCGCCCGACATGTAGAGGGTCTTGGCCGCCGAATTGATGATGTGGTCCATCGCCTGCATGGCGAAGTTGAAGGTCATGAACTCGACGATCGGCTTCAGGCCGCCGAACGCGGCGCCGACGCCGAGGCCGGCGAAGCCGTGCTCAGTGATCGGCGTGTCGATCACCCGCTCGGCGCCGAATTCGTCGAGCAGGCCCTGGCTGACCTTGTAGGCGCCTTGGTATTGGGCGACTTCCTCGCCCATCAGGAATACCGTCGGGTCGCGACGCATCTCCTCGGCCATGGCGTCGCGCAACGCCTCGCGAACGGTCAGCGTCACCGTCGGGCCGGTGAATTCGGCCTCCGCCGGGATTGCCGCCGGTGCCGGCGCTCTCGGCGCCGCCGGAGCCTTATTGCCGGCCGGGGCATCGGCCGACGCGGCCGCCGGAACGGCCGGCTTCGGCGCCGCCGCCGGCGCGGCGGCGGGCACGTCCTCGCCTTCCTCGACGATGATGGCGATCGGCGTGTTGACGGCGACGTTCTCGGTGCCGGCGCCGATCAGGATCTTGCCGAGAATCCCCTCGTCGACCGCCTCGACCTCCATGGTCGCCTTGTCGGTCTCGATCTCGGCAAGCACGTCGCCGCTCGCCACGGCATCGCCCTCGTTCTTGACCCACTTGGCGATTTTGCCCTCGGTCATCGTCGGCGAAAGCGCCGGCATCAGGACTTGTGTGGCCATGTCATTACCTCGGTTGCGGTGCGGCGGGCGGGCTTACGCTTCGACCAGGACGTCGGTGTAGAGCTCGGCGACGTCCGGCTCCGGGCTTTGCTGCGCAAAATCGGCGGCAGCCGTGACGACGCCTTTGATGTCCTTGTCGATGCTCTTCAGCGCCGCCTCGTCGGCGATTTTGTCGGCGATCAGCTTGTCGCGCAGATTGTCGATCGGGTCGCTTTCCTTGCGCACCTTGCTGACCTCCTCCTTATCGCGGTATTTCGCCGGATCCGACATCGAATGGCCGCGGTAGCGGTAGGTCTTCATCTCGAGGATGAACGGCCCCTTGCCGGAACGGCACCACTCGCTGGCCTCGGCGCCGGCCTCCCTGACCGCGATCACGTCCATGCCGTCGACCTGCTTGCCGGGAATCTTGAACGACTCGCCGCGGCGGTGCAGCTCGGTCGACGCCGAGGCGCGCTCGACCGCGGTACCCATGCCGTAGCGGTTGTTCTCGATGACGTAGATGACCGGCAGCTTCCACAAGCTCGCCATGTTGAAGGCCTCGTAGATCTGGCCCTGGTTGATGGCGCCGTCGCCGCAGTAGGCCTGGCAGACGCCGCCGTCCTTCTTGTATTTGTGCGCGAACGCCAGCCCGGTGCCGAGCGGCATCTGCGCGCCGACGATGCCGTGGCCGCCGAAGAAATTCTTCTCGCGGCTGAACATGTGCATCGAGCCGCCCTTGCCCTTGGAGTAGCCGCCGGCGCGGCCGGTCAGCTCCGCCATAACCCCTTTCGGGTCCATGTCCCAGGCCAGCATGTGGCCGTGGTCGCGGTAGCTGGTGATCACGGTGTCGACCGGCCTGGCGGCCTCCATCATGCCGACCACCACCGCCTCCTGGCCGATGTAGAGATGGCAAAAGCCGCCGATCAGGCCCATGCCGTAAAGCTGCCCCGCCTTTTCCTCGAAGCGGCGGATCAGCAGCATGTGCTTGTAGGCGTCGAGAAGTTCCTCGCGGCTGACGCCGGCGCCGGCGCCGGGTTTCTTGCGCGAGAGCGCACCCGCGGACGCGGATTTCGCTGCCTTGGCCATGATTCCTCCCGGGAATCCCCTATTGAGCCGTCGCCCGGCGGCAAGGCCGGCGCGAACGTTCGGAGGACCACGTTAAAGCAGGCAAATCCGCTTTACAAGCGCCTACGGTTGCGAAAAGTCTTTGAAATGGCGAATTAAATTACGATTAACTCCATTTTCGTTAAGTAACCTTTCTCGTTGACGAGTTTGCCTCAGGCGACGCTGCGCGCGGCGATTTCCATGCCGGCCCGGCGCTTGTCCTCGAGCCACGGCCACAGGCAGCCGGTGGCGGCGACGAACGGGACCAGCCCCGGCTCGGCGGGCACCCAGGCGCTGGCTTTTTTCTGCCAGTCGGCGAGCGCCGCGTAGCCGTCCCAGTAGCAGACGGCGACGGTGCGGCCCTCCGCCGCCTGTTCCGTCTGGAAGCCGAGGTAGCCGGGCTGCATCGCCGCCAAAGCCACCAGCAATGACGCCGTGCCGCCGAAGTCCCCTCCCTGGTACTCCTTGGGGGACGTTGTATAGACGGCGGCGTAAAATGGCGGCTTTCGGATTGCCGCGAGCAGGCTCATGGCAGCAACCCCGCTAGGCTGAGGACGGCCGCGAACAAGAAGGCACTCAGACCGCGGATCTCGACGTCGCGCCCGGCCATCATCACGTCCTGCATCAACCCGGCGAAGTGGCCGGGTTCCTCGACGCGGGTGATCCAGATGTCGCAGGCATCGGCCAGGCCAATGCCGAACTGCTCGTGCAGCCGGCTGTCGCCGGCCGCCTTCCAGTCTTCGATCGCGGCGATGGTCTCCCAATAGGAGACGGTGACCCGCCGGCCCTGGTCGTTGTGGGCGGTCTCCAGGCCGAGGAAGCCGGGCTGGCAGGTGGCCAGCGTCACCATATGATCGGCGGGGGCGCCGTTCGGGGCGCTGCCGAGTTCGTCCTGGGCTTCGTCCAGGACGGCCGCGTAATAGGGCGGAGCCAGGTTTTCTGCGAGGCTACCCATCATTTCCTCCTTTTTCCCTCGAGTATCACGATGTCGTTCGAATAGCCGTAGTTGAGCATCAGCCGCGCCCGCTCCTCGAGCATGTCGGGGTCCAGGCTGCCGGGATTCATCAATTGGACGCGGTGTTCGAGTGTTTCGCGCTCGCCGCGGGTTTCGGCGAGTATCGCCTTGGCGGCGGTTACCCGTTGCTTGATGTTCCACCACGCGATCAGGCCGCGATCGCCGTGGACCACGTGATAGGCGAAATAGCCCACCGCGCAGACGCCGAGCACAGGCCCGACGACATAGCGCGCGCGAGCGCGTATTTCCTGCAGTAATCCCATCGACTGTGGACCCCTGGGTAGCGGTCGTTTGCTTTATCCACAGTCCCGAACCCGCTGCGATGATTACGCGGCAAAGCTTAACAACCGGTTAGCGGCGGCGGCGGCGACGGGCCGGCGGTGCAGGGCGGAAGCGCCGGCAACCGCGCGCTCAGCCGCAGGAAAACCCGAACGGCGGCGAACGGTCGGCCGGCCGCCAGCGCCACCCAGGCCCATCGGGGCGAGATGAAGATATATTTATAAATATCAGTAGATTAAGTGGCGTTCCTCAACGAACAACGGAACGCCCGGCGTAGCGCGCCGCCGGCCCCAATTGCTGCTCGATGCGGATCAATTGGTTGTACTTGGCCAGCCGGTCGGAGCGGCTGAGCGAGCCGGTCTTGATCTGCCCGGCGTTGGTCGCCACCGCGATGTCGGCGATGGTGGCGTCCTCGGTCTCGCCGGAGCGGTGCGAGATCACCGTCGCGTAGCCGGCCTTGCGGGCGGCGGCGATGGTCTCCAGGGTCTCGGTGAGGGTGCCGATCTGGTTGAGCTTGATCAGGATGGCGTTGGCGACCCGCTTCTCGATCCCTTCCGCGAGGCGCCTCGGGTTGGTCACGAACACGTCGTCGCCGACCAGCTGCACCTGGCCGCCGAGCGCCTCGGTGAGCGCCTGCCAGCCCCTCCAGTCGTCCTCGGCCATGGCGTCCTCGAGCGAGTAGATCGGGTAGTCCTTGACCAGCTTTTGGTAGAACTTGACAGTGCCGGCGGCGTCGAGCGTCTTGCCCTCCCCCACCATCCGGTACTTGCCGCCCTTGTAGAACTCGTTGGCGGCGGCATCGAGCGCCACCATCACGTCCTTGCCGGGCTTGTAGCCGGCGGCTTCGATCGCCTTCAGGATGAAGTCGAGGGCCTGGGCGGCGCTCTTCAGGCCCGGCGCGAAGCCGCCCTCGTCGCCGACATTGGTGCCGTGGCCGGCCTTCTTCAAGGCGCCGCGCAGCGCGTGGAACACTTCGGCGCCGGCGCGCACCGCCTCGGCCAGGCTCGCCGCGCCGACCGGCGCGATCATGAATTCCTGGATGTCGATCGAATTGTCGGCGTGGGCGCCGCCGTTGATGATGTTCATCATCGGCACCGGCAGCAGGTGCGCATGGGCGCCGCCGATGAACCGGTACAAGGGCTGGCCGGCGGCCGCCGCCGCGGCCTTGGCCACCGCCAGCGATACGCCGAGGATGGCGTTGGCGCCGAGGCGGCCTTTGTTGGCGGTGCCGTCGAGATCGATCATGGTGCGGTCGATCAGCATCTGGTCGCGGGCGTCCATGCCGCCGAGCGCGTCGAAGATCTCGCCGTTGACCGCGTCGCACGCCTTGCGGACGCCTTTGCCGCCATAGCGTTTCTTGTCGCCGTCGCGCAGTTCGACCGCTTCGTGGGTGCCGGTGGAGGCGCCCGACGGCACCGCGGCGCGGCCGAGATGCCCGTCCTCGAGGGTCACGTCGACCTCGACGGTCGGATTGCCGCGGCTGTCCAGAATTTCGCGCGCCAGGATGTCGGTGATGGCGGTCATCGGATGCCTTGTTGCGGGTTCAGATGCTGACCGGCTTGGCCTTCGCCAGGCGGTCGAGCTCAAGCAGGGTCTCGACCAACCCCGGCAACTGTTTTAGCGGAATCATGTTGGGTCCGTCACTGGGCGCGTTGTCCGGGTCCTGGTGGGTCTCCATGAACACCGCGGCGACGCCGACGGCGACGGCGGCCCGCGCCAGCACCGGCGCGAATTCACGCTCGCCGCCCGAGGTGCCGCCGTGGCCCCCCGGCTGCTGCACCGAATGGGTGGCGTCGAACACCACCGGGCAGCCGGTCTTGGCCATGATCGGCAGCGACCGCATGTCGCTGACCAGCGTGTTGTAGCCGAAGCTGGCGCCGCGCTCGCACACCATCACTTTGCGGTTGCCGGTATCGGTGATCTTCTTCACCACGTTGGCCATGTCCCACGGCGCCAGGAACTGGCCCTTTTTCACGTTGATGGCGTTGCCGGTGTTGCCGGCGGCGATCAGCAGGTCGGTCTGGCGGCACAGGAACGCCGGAATTTGCAGCACGTCCACGGCCTCGGCGACGGGCGCGCAATGGGTCGGTTCATGCACGTCGGTGAGCACCGGACAGCCGACGGTGTCGCGGATTTCGGCGAAGATCGGCAGCGCCTCGACCAGGCCGATGCCGCGCGGACTGTTGCCGCTGGTTCGGTTGGCCTTGTCGTAGGAGGTCTTGTAGATCAGCCCGACGCCAAGCTTGTTCGCCATCTCCTTGAGGCGGCCGGAGATGTCGAGCGCGTGTTGGCGGCTCTCCAGCGCGCACGGGCCGGCGATCAGCACCAGCGGCAGGTCGTTGCCGACGGCGACGTCGCCGATCTTGATGTGGCGGGGCTTGCTCACCGGGCCGATCCTACACCAGGCGCGACTGCTGGACGGCGCCGGCGATGAACGATGCGAACAGCGGATGCGGCTCGAACGGCTTCGACTTCAGCTCGGGATGGAACTGCACGCCGACGAACCACGGGTGGTCGGGGATTTCGATGATCTCCGGCAACACGCCGTCGGGCGACATGCCGGAGAACCGGATGCCGGCCTTCTCGAGCCGCTCCTTGTACTGGGTATTGACCTCGTAGCGGTGACGGTGGCGCTCCGAGATCTCCCGGACGCGGTAGATGTTGCGCACGCGGCTGCCCTTCTCGAGCACGCACGGATAGGCCCCCAGCCGCATGGTGCCGCCGAGGTTGCCGCCGACCTGGCGCTTCTGCAGGTCGTTGCCGCGCAGCCACTCGGTCATCAGTCCGACGACGGCGTGCTTGCAGGCGCCGAATTCCGACGAGCCGGCGCCGTCGAGGCCGGCCAGGTTGCGCGCCGCCTCGACGACCGCCATCTGCATGCCGAAGCAGATGCCGAAATACGGCACCCGCCGCTCGCGCGCGAAGCGGGCGACCGCGATCTTGCCTTCCGAGCCGCGCTCGCCGAAGCCGCCGGGAACCAGGATGCCGTGCACGCGGTCGAGGTGATGGAGCGCGTCGCCGGCCTCGAAATTTTCGGATTCCATCCAATGCATGTGGACGCGCACGTTGTTGGCGATGCCGCCGTGATGGAGGGCCTCGGCCAGCGATTTGTAGGCGTCGATCAGGCCGGTGTACTTGCCGACGACGGCAATCGAGACCTCGCCCTCCGGCTTCAGGATGCGGTCGCGGATCTCGATCCAGCGGCTCAGGTCCGGCGCTTTAGCGTTGATGCCGAAGTAGCGGCAAACCTGGTCGTCGAGCCCTTCGTCGTGGTAGCTGATCGGGACGCTGTAGATTGTTTCGACGTCGAGCGCCGGAATAACCGCCTGTTCGCGAACGTTGCAGAACAGCGCCACCTTGCGCCGCTCGGAATCCGGAATCGGGCGGTCGGCGCGGACCAGCAGCACGTCGGGCTGGATGCCGACGCTGAGCAGCTCTTTCACCGAATGTTGGGTCGGCTTGGTCTTGAGTTCGCCCGACGACGGGATGAACGGCATCAGCGTCAGGTGCAAAAACATGGTGCGGTCGCGGCCGAGATCGTTGCCCAACTGCCGGATCGCCTCCAGGAACGGCAGGCCCTCGATGTCGCCGACGGTGCCGCCGATCTCGCACAGCACGAAGTCCTCGCCCGTCAGGTCGCTGGTGATGAAATTCTTGATCGCGTCGGTGATGTGCGGAATCACCTGGATCGTGGCGCCCAGGTAGTCGCCGCGACGTTCCTTGGCGATGACGTCGGAATAGATGCGCCCGGTGGTGACGTTGTCGCTCTGGCGGCAGGCAACGCCGGTGAAACGCTCGTAATGGCCGAGATCGAGGTCGGTCTCGGCGCCGTCGTCGGTGACGTAGACCTCGCCGTGCTGATAGGGACTCATCGTCCCCGGATCGACGTTGATGTAGGGGTCGAGCTTGCGCAGCCGCACCTTGAAGCCGCGTGCCTGCAGCAGCGCCCCAAGAGCCGCCGATGCAAGACCTTTACCGAGTGAGGAAACCACGCCGCCGGTGATGAAGATGAACCGCGTCATGGGCGTACAGTGTACACCAATTGGGAGGGCCGCATAAAGGAAAGAGGCGGCGCTTCCGCCGCCTCCCGAGGCCAATGCTTTCCGGTCGATTGCATGCCCCATCGCCCCGTCACTTGGCCAGCGGCACGGTCGGCTGGCTCGGGGTCACCGGCTGCTCGGCCGCCGGCTTTGCCTGGTCGAGCAGCGATTTCGCGCCGCGTCGTTCATGCGACGCCAGCACCGCCAGGGTCAGGCTGGTGAGCATAAAGCACGCTGCCAGCACCGCCGTCGTCCGCGTCAGCAGGTTGGCCGTCGAACGGCTGGTCATGAAGCCGCCCATGCCGCCGCCGCCCATGCCGAGCGCGCCGCCCTCGCTACGCTGGAGCAGCACGATGCAAACCAGCGCGACCGCCAACAGCAAATGGATTACCAGCAGTACGGTGGTCATGAATTTTCCGACATTGTGGTTCGCGGCCTGCGGCCGGGAGGCTGGGATCGGGTCGTCGCCGCGCTTTTTAGTCCGTTGCGCCCGATAAGGCTAGAGGCAACTTTCGGCGATCGCCCAAAAGTCGCGGGATTTCAGGCTGGCGCCGCCGATCAGGCCGCCGTCCACGTCCTCGAGCGCCATCAGGGCGCGGGCGTTGTCGGGCTTCACCGAGCCGCCGTACAGCACCCGCAGCCGCGCCGCCTCCGCCGCCCCCAGGGCATCGGCGAGGCGGACGCGAATCAGGGCGTGCACTTCCTGCACCTCTTCGTCGGCCGGCGTGCGGCCGGTGCCGATCGCCCATACCGGCTCGTAGGCGACCACGACGTTGGCGGCCTGCGCCTTCGCCGGAAGCGATCCGGCAAGCTGCGCCTTGACCACGTCGAGCGTCCTGCCGGCGTCGCGCTCGACCTCGGTCTCGCCGATGCAGACGATCGCCGTCAAGCCGCGGGCGACGACGGCTTCGGCTTTAGCCTTGACCACCGCATCGGTCTCGCCGTGGTCGGTACGGCGCTCGGAATGGCCGACGATGACGAATCGACAACCGAGATCGGCCAGCATGGCGGCGCTCACGTCGCCGGTATGGGCGCCCTTCTCGGCCCGGTGGCAGTCTTGCGCGCCGAGCGCGATGCCGCTGCCGGCGATCGCCTTGCCGACGTCGGCGATGACGGTGAACGGCGGACAGACGACCATGTCGAGCGCGGGCTCGCCCCGCCCTTTCATCAACGTCGCCAGTTCACCGGCAAGCGCCACCGCATCGGAACGCAGTCCGTTCATCTTCCAGTTACCGGCGATCAGCGGGCGGCGCGGGCGGGGCATGATGCAATCCAACGCTACGAGAAAGGCCGACGGATGATTCCAGCGGTGGCGGTTGTTTAGCACAACCGCCGGCGCGGCTAAAATTGCAATTGCACTGCGGCGCCGGCGCGACGGTGAGCGGCGGGTCGACGGCATATCTACTAGTAGATAACGCTTGGGGCCGCGCCGTCGCCCCCAGAACCGGCGGCAACGCCCTTCGCTGTCAATGCGTTGACCGCCGCCGGCACGGCAACTCCGTGGTTGCGGGCCCCTGTCGGCGCTTTTATGATGCCGCGCCATTCGCCCCCATTCGTCCTGGCGAGGGGCGCCGCCCTCGTCATTCGTCGTTGGCCGGCCGCGACAGCAAATCCGGTGCGCCATGCTTACGGAAATTCGCAAATACTCCAGATCCCTCGCCGTCAAGATCCTGTTCGGGCTTCTGATCGCCAGCTTCGCGCTGTGGGGCGTCGACGACATGGTCCAGATCGCCAGCTCGCGTTCGGGAGCGCCGATCAAGGTCGGCGATTACGAACTCACCCCCCTCGAGGTCAACGAACATGTGCGCCGAGAAATCAGGCGCCTGCGGATAGCCCTCGGCGAGCAGTTCAGCGTCGAGGAGGCCAAGTCCCTGGGCGTGGTCGAATCGGTGGTGCAGCGGCTTATCAACGACACGGCGCTGCTGGTTGCCTCGCAACGCATCGGCGTTGCCGTCACCGACGAGATGATTCGCGACGCCGTCCGCGCGACGGCGGCGTTCCAGGGCCTCGGCGGGTTCGATCGCGACCGCTTTCAGCAGGTATTGAGCCAGAACGAGATGAGCGAAAACTGGTATCTCGACGAGGTCCGCAAACAGATGGCGCGAAACCAGTTGCTGGACAGCGTGGCTTTAAGCGCGGCGCCGAAATCGATGGTCGAGTCGATTTACCGGCGGCGCCAGGAAAAGCGCATCGCCGAAACCGTGTTCATCGCCGACGATGCCCAGCGAAATATCCCGGAGCCGGATGCCGCCGCGCTCGAGGGTTATTACAAGAGCCACACGGCGCAATTCACCGCGCCCGAATACCGTGCGCTGACGGTGATCCGGCTGGGCGTCGCGGATCTGGCCGCCGAAGTGGCCGTCACCGACGCGCAGATAAAGGAAGCTTACGAGGCGCGCGAGGACGAATTCACCGTCGCGGAAACCCGCAAAGTGCAACAGATGATTCTGGCCGCCAGAGAAGACGCCGACCGCGCGCACAAGATGCTGTTGGAAGGCCGTACTTTCGCCGCCGTCGCCGAGGAAGTCGCCAGGATGGAGGCCGACCGCGTCGAGCTCGGCAAGCTGACCCGCAAGGAGTTGTTGCCGGAACTGGCGGACGTCGTATTCGCGTTGGAGAAGAACAAGCCGAGCGCGCCGGTGAAAAGCCCGCTCGGATGGCATATTTTCCAGGTCACCGACATCCAGTCCGGCAGCAAGAAGACTCTCGATCAGGCACGCGACGAGATCCGCAAGACGCTGGCCCACGAAAAGGCCATCGACGGCCTTTTCCAGATCGCCAACAGGCTCGACGACTTGCTCGGCGGCGGGGCCAAGCTGGAGGAAGCGGCCAGGCAACTGAACGCGAAAGTCATGACGATCGCGGCAATCAGCGCCGACGGCCTGGATCCGGCCGGCAAGCCGGTTGCCGATCTGCCGAAGGGCGAATTCCTGACGACCGCGTTCGCCACCAGCGAAGGCGCCGACAGCCAATTGCTCGAGGCCGGCCGCGACGGATTCTTCGTGCTTCGGGTGGACAAGATCACGCCGCCGGCGCTGAAGCCCCTGGAGACGGTGAAAGCCGAGGTCACCCGGTTATGGACGGCGAGCCGGCGCGCCGACATCGCCAAGCATGCGGCCGATGCGGCTCTCGCGCGCCTCAAGGAAGGCGCAACCCTCGACGCCGTCGCCAAGGGCCTGGGCCTTGCCGTGACCACTACGCCGCCGCTGCTGCGCCAACCGCAGCCGCAGGACGCGCAAACCCAGCCGCAGGCCCTGATCGCCGGCATTTTCGCCGTCAAGCCCGGCGAGCCGACAATGGCCCGCGGCGACGGCGGCTACCACGTCGCGCGATTGAAGCAGATCATCGCCGCCGATCCGGCCGCCGACAAGCAGGGCAACGATGCGCTCGCCGGGGCGCTCCGGGAATCCATCGAGTCCGACATCTTCACTCAATTGGCGCTGGCGCTTCGCGATCGGTACGGCGTCACCGTCGATCGCCGCAGCATAGACGACATGGTCATCGGCAACTCGTCCGGCCCGGCTCGCGCGCCGAAGCGGTGAGCCGCGGCGATGCAGATTTCTCCTGATCCGCCGGCGTTCGCCGCAACATACGGCGCGACCGGCAAAGGCGCGGCGCAGGTGGTGTGGACCACCCTGGTGGCCGACCTGGAGACGCCGGTGTCGGCGATGCTGAAGCTTGCCGCCGGAAGGCCGAACAGTTTCCTCCTCGAGTCCGTCGAGGGCGGCGCCATCCGCGGCCGCTATTCGTTCATCGGCATGAACCCGGACATCGTCTGGCGGTGTCGCGGCAACAAGGCCGACATCAACCGCAACGCCGTCGCCGACCCGGACGCCTTTTCGCCCTGTCCAGTGGCGGAAAAATCCGGCGCCATCGCCTCGTTGCGCGCGCTGGTCAACGAATCGCGGATCGAAATGCCATCCGCCCTGCCACCGATGGCGTCGGGACTCGTCGGTTTCATGGCCTACGACATGGTACGGCTGATCGAGCGGCTGCCCGACGCCAACCCGGACGTCATCGGTGTGCCCGACAGCGTCTTCCTCAGGCCGACGGTAATGGCGGTATTCGACTCGCTGAAGGACTCGGTGACCGTGATTACCCCGGTTTGGCCCGAGCCATCCCAGTCCGCCGACTCGGCTTACGAGGCCGCGCGCCAACGGCTGGCTGCGGTCGTCCGCGATTTCCGCAACCACAGGGCGCGAAAGAAGGTCAAATCGCCCCGCGCCGACGGCCCGATTGCGCCGGTCTCCAATGTGACGCGCGAGCAATTTCACGGCATGGTGAGGAAGGCGATCGAATACATCCAAGCCGGCGACGCCTTCCAGATCGTGCCGTCGCAGCGCTTCCGGGTGCCGTTCAAGCTGCCGCCGTTTTCGTTCTACCGGGCGCTCCGCCGCCTCAATCCGTCGCCGTTCCTGTTCTTCCTCAACTTCGGGGATTTCTGCGTCGCCGGCTCGAGCCCGGAAATCCTGGTCCGCGTCCGCCACGGCAGGATCACGCTGAGGCCGCTCGCCGGCACCCGCAAGCGCGGCGCCACGCCGGAGGAGGACAAGGCCCTGGTCGCCGACCTGCTGGCGGACCCGAAGGAGATCGCCGAGCACCTGATGCTGCTGGACCTGGGGCGCAACGACGTCGGCCGCGTCGCCAAGGTCGGTACCGTGCGCGTCACCGAGCAATTCATCGTCGAATACTACTCCCACGTCATGCACATTGCTTCCAATGTCGAGGGCGAGCTCGACCCCCGCTACGACGCGATCGACGCCCTGCTGGCCGGGTTTCCCGCCGGCACCGTATCCGGCGCGCCGAAGGTGCGGGCGATGGAAATTATCGACGAACTGGAGCCGGAACGGCGCGGCGTCTACGCCGGCTGCATCGGATACTTCGGCGCCAACGGCGACATGGATACCTGCATCGCGCTGCGCACCGCCGTCATCAAGGATGAGGTGCTTTACGTCCAGGCAGGCGGCGGTGTGGTGGCGGACAGCGATCCCGAAAACGAGTACCAGGAAAGCTGCAACAAGGCCAAGGCGCTGCTGCGGGCGGCCGAGGAAGCGGCCGCATTCTCCGCCGACGGCGGCTGATCGCCGTTGCCGCGGCGTTAGCCGCGCGACGCCGGCGGCCGGACCAACGCCGACACCGGCACCAGTTGGAACCCCCTGCCCTCGACATCGCCGAGCCACGGAATCAGCGCCTGCAACGTCGCCTCCCGCGGATGCCCAATGGCCACCGCCGCGCCGGTGCGCCGGGCCAGCCGCTCGACCTCGACAAGCTGTTTCCTGATCGCCTCCACGTTGTCGTCGTGGTCGAGAAAGATGTTTCGCCGCGCGAACGGCACGCCGACCCGATGCGCCGCCTTTCCGGCCGTGGAATTGAAGGCGGTGACGGAATCGAGGAACAGCAGGTTCCGCTTCTTCAATTCCGCCATCACCACCTGCATGCCCGTCAGATCGGCGGTGAAACGGCTCCCCATGTGGTTGTTGACGCCGACGTAGCCGTCGAACTGCTGCAAATTCCACTGCAAGCTGGTCAGCAGCTCTTCCCGCGGGATGCCGGTCAACAGCACGTTCGGGCCCGGATCGACGTCGGGGCTGCCCGGTTCCATCGGAATGTGCATCATCAGCTCGTGGCCGGCGGCGCGCGCGGCGGCGGTCAAATCCTTGAGGCCGCTGGCATAGGTGAGGAACGACAGCGTCAACGGCGGACGCAGCCGGATCGTCCTGGCGGTACGCGCCTTGTCGACGCCGAGGTCGTCGATGACGATGGCAATCCGCGGCCGTCCGGCGGCGGCCGGCACGGCGACGGCAAATTTCCGCCACGCCGGCAAGTCCTTCCCGGCGGCCGCCGGCGCCTGTTCGGGCTGTTTCGGCACCGCGGCCCACTGTTGCGGCGTGGCCGGCTCGGGTTGCGTCGCCGTCGGTGCCGGCGCGGCCACCGGCGCTTCCGTCGCCGCCCTTGGCGGCTCGGGGACGGCGGCCGGCGGATGCGACTCCACAATGTTTTTCGGCAGCGCTTCTTCATAGGCGCGTAGCGGCGGCTGCGGTGCGGCCTTGCCGTTTTCCGGCAGTAGCGGCGGCCTTGGCGCCACCACTGGCGCGGCTGCCGGCGCGCCGCTCGGCGTCGAACTTACGCTCGGCGTCGAACTCATAGGTGTGACAGCCGGCGCGCCGAGGTCGGCGGGTCGTTCGGCGCGCTCCCCGGGTGGCGGCGATTGGTTTTCGAACAGGTAGCCGATGCCATAGCCGGCGGCGATGCCGACCAGGGCAAGGCCGACGAAGATCGCCTGGCGGGCCGGGCTCAACCGGAAGGCGGAAGAACGCGCCGCCGATTCGCGCTTGTTGCTGCCGGTGATTCGGGTTCGGTCCTTTTCCGTCGCTCCGCGACCGCTCCCCATGATTCAGGCACCCCGAATGACCAGGAATTCGCGACCAAGCCCTAACTTAGGGATAACGCCGCGTCAATGACGGCTCCCGGCGGCGTTTCGTTGTTCAAGGGAGCTCCACCCTAGCCGGCGGCCAGGCCGCGGTGGCGCGTCGAGGCCCCCTGAAGCCTGACGTAAGCTTAACGTAAGCTTGATTCCTTACACTTCGTCGGCGCGAAAAACATATTGGCATCAATGGCCAAAGCGGACAGGGATAGAAGCGCGATATGCGCTCTTACGATCTTGGGCACCTGAGCATCTTGGTGCTCGAAAAACATTTGTTGGTCAGGAAGCTCCTGACCGACGTGTTCAGCGAGTTCGGCGTGCCGACGGTTCAAAGCACGCCGGATCCGGATGTTGCGTGGCAAATTTTCAAGCAATTCTCCATCGACTTGATTCTTTGCGATTGGACTCACGATCTCGACGGCATGGGATTCTTGCGGCGCATCCGTAAGGACGCGGAGAGCTCCGATCCGTTCGTCACCGTGATCGTCTGTACCGCCAACACCGAGTATCGCCACGTTTGCTTCGCGCGCGACATGGGAATGACCGAGTTCCTGGCCAAGCCGGTGTCGGCGAAAACGATCTATTCCCGCATTTGCTCGGTGATCGAGAACCAGCGGCCGTTCATCCGCGCGGCCGACTTCTTCGGACCCGACCGCCGACGCCATCGCGACGATCTTTTCGGCGGCATCGACCGTCGCCAACGCGCCGGCTGAGGGCGCCATATTCGGCCATGTCCCGTCAATTCCGGGCCGGGCGCGGCCAATGCCTCTGATATCTTGAGCTTTTTTACCTATGGGGCCGTCGATCGGCTATAATCCGTCTCGCGCATTCCGGACCCAGGCAGTGCGCGCGCCATGACGGCCACCGTCCCGCATTGGACAGCGTGGCATCGCTCATGATACCGCGCGGCCCGTACGAGGTGGTTGCCTTGATTCGCCACCACGCCGGGGCGCGACGGAGACCCCACGATGCAAGTGCCGTTTCTGCAGAGCCTCGTGCGCCGGCTTCGGCGCCGCCGGTCGATTCCCGGAAAAAAGCCGCCGATCGCGGAAGCGGAATCGCGGTCCTATCCGTGGGAGAAATCCTATCCCGAGGGAATTAGTTGGCGCGTCGCGTTCGAGCCGAAACCCCTGCCGGCACTTCTCGACGAGGCCGCCGCGTCGTTTCCCGACAACGTCTGCGTCAATTTCCGCGGCCGCGATTTCCGCTACCGCGACGTCGCCAACCTGGTCGACCGCGCGGCAAAGGGCTTCCAGGCGCTCGGCGTCCATCGCGGCATCAATGTCGGACTGATGCTGCCGAACTCGCCCTACGCCGTCGTCTGCTATTATGCCGTGCTCAAGGCCGGCGGCACCGTGGTCAACATCAACCCGCTGTACGCCAAACACGAAATCGAGCACCACGTGGCCGACGCCAACGTCTGCATCCTGGTCACTCTCGATTTGAAGGTGCTGTACGACAAGGTGGCGGCCCTGCCGGCCGCCAACAACCGACTCGAAAAGATCGTCGTGTGCAGCCTCGCCGGCGTGTTGCCGTTCGCCGAAAAGGCCCTGTTCACGCTGTTGAAGCGCCGCGAGGTCGCCGATGTTCCGGACGACGACCGCCATGTCCCCTATGATCGCCTGATCGACAACGATGGCCGCCCCGACCCCGCCGCCATCGACCCGTTGCGCGACGTTGCCGTGATGCAGCTAACCGGCGGCACCACCGGCGTCAGCAAGGCGGCGCGGCTCACCCATGCGAACCTGCGCGCGAACGCCGAGCAGTTGGCGTTGTGGGCGCCGGCGGTGGCGATCGGCGAGGAAAAGGTGCTCGGCGTGTTGCCGCTGTTCCACGCATTCGGCATGACGGCGGTGATGAACCTGGGAATTCGCCTGGCCGCCGAGCTGATCCTGCTGCCGCATTTCAAGACCGCCGAGGTGCTGCAGGCGATCGAAAAGCAACGCCCGACCATCTTCATCGGCGTTCCGACCATGTTCTCGGCCATCAACGCCTTGCCCGACGTGACGAACCACGACCTCACTAGCCTCGAGTTCTGCATTTCCGGCGGCGCGTCGCTGGCGAGCGAGGTGCGTCGCCGGTTCGAGGCGCTCACCGGCTGCGCCGTACTCGAAGGCTACGGCCTCAGCGAGACCAGCCCCGTGGTCGCGGTCAATCCCGTCGACGGCGTCCGCAAGCCCGGCTCGGTCGGCTTGCCCCTGCCGGGCACGGTGATCGACATCGTCTCGCTGGGCGAGCCCGAGAGCCTGCTGCCGGCCGGGGAAATCGGCGAAATCTGCGTCGCCGGTCCCCAGGTGATGGCCGGCTACGCCAACCGGGCACAGGAAAACGTGCGCGTCTTCCGGGGCGGCCATTTCCACACCGGCGACGTCGGCTATCTGGACGAGGATGGCTACGTGTTCATCGTCGACCGCATCAAGGAAATGATCAACAGCGGCGGATTCAAGGTTTATCCGCGTAACGTCGAGGAGGCCATTCATCGCCACCCTACCGTCGAGGAGGTCGCCGTCTGCGGCGTACCCGACCCGCATCGGGGCGAGGTGGTGAAAGCGTTCGTCAAGCTGCGCAATGGGCACGTCACCACGGCCGACGAATTGACCAAGTTTCTCCAGGAAGATCTGGCGCCGTTCGAGATTCCGCGCGAGATCGAATTCCGCGACTCGCTGCCGAAGACCTTGATCGGCAAGATATCGAAAAAGGACCTGCTTGCCCCGCAACCGGCGGTCAGCGGTTCCAGCAACCCTCCGGGCAATCCGGGAACCGCCTCAGAAAGGACCATGAAGCAATGAAGAACGTCGTTATCGCCGGTTATGTCCGGTCGCCGTTCACGTTCGCCAGCAAGGGCGAATTGGCCAAGGTGCGGGCCGACGAATTGGCCGCGCAGGTGGTTAAGGGCCTGGTCGCGAAGACCGGCATCAACCCCGACGACATCGAGGATTTGATCCTCGGCTGCGCCTTTCCCGAGGCCGAGCAGGGCCTCAACGTGGCGCGGCTGGTGGTATTCAGGGCCGGGCTGCCGCGATCGGTCGCCGGCGCCACGGTGAATCGCTTCTGCGGCTCGTCGATGTACGCCATCCACATGGCCGCCGGGGCCATTCAGATGAACGCCGGCGAAGCGTTCATCTGCGCCGGCGTCGAGTCGATGAGCCGGGTGCCGATGATGGGCTACAACCCGATGCCGCACCCGGAGCTCGCCAAGAGCTACCCGCAAGCCTATATTTCGATGGGCGAGACGGCGGAGAACGTCGCCACCCGCTACCAGATCACCCGCGACCAGCAGGACGCCTTCGCCGTCGCCTCGCAAATCAAGGCCGCCAAGGCGCAGGCCGCGGGCCGGCTCGACGACGAGATCATCCCCATCACCGGCAAGGGCGGCAGCGTCGACAAGGACGGCTGCATCCGCCCCGACAGCACGGCGGCGGCCCTGGCCGGCCTGAAGCCGGCGTTCGACGAAAAGGGATCGGTGACCGCCGGCACGTCGTCGCCGCTCACCGACGGCGCGGCGGCGACGCTGGTGTGCAGCGAGGCCTATGCCGAGAAGAAGGGGCTGACGCCGCTCGCCCGCATCAAGTCCATCGCCGTCGCCGGCTGCGAGCCGGAGATCATGGGTATCGGGCCGGTGCCGGCGTCGCGGAAGGCGCTGCAACGGGCCGGATTGAAGATCGGCGACATCGACGTGGCGGAAGTCAACGAGGCGTTCGCGTCGCAGTCGCTGGCGGTGCTGCGCGACCTCGCGCTCGACATTTCCAAGGTCAACCTCGACGGCGGCGCCATCGCCATCGGCCACCCGCTCGGCGCCACCGGCGCCCGCATCACCGGCAAGGCGGCGCAGCTCCTGAAACGCGAGGGCGGCACCTACGCGCTCAGTACCCAGTGCATCGGCGGCGGCCAAGGCATCGCCACGGTGCTCGAGGCGGTGCGATGACTGAAATCAGGAAGGTCGCCGTGTTCGGCGCCGGCGTGATGGGCGCCGGCATCGCCGGCCAGGTCGCCAACGCCGGCGTGCCGGTGGTGCTGCTCGACATCGCCGCCAAGGACGGGCCTGACCGCACCGCCATCGCCAGCGGCGCCATCAAGAAACTGCTGAAGACCGATCCGGCGCCGCTGATGCACAAGCGCAACGCCAAGCTGATCACGCCGGGCAACATCGACGACGACTTGGGATTGATCGCCGACTGCGACTGGATCGTCGAGGCGGTGATCGAGCGGCTCGACATCAAGCAGTCGCTGTACAAGAAAATCGAAGCCGCGCGCAAGCCCGGCTCCATCGTTTCGTCCAATACCTCGACCATCCCGTGGACGACGCTCATCGACGGCATGCCGGAAAAGTTCCGGCGCGATTTCCTGATCACCCATTTCTTCAACCCGCCCCGCTATCTGCGGCTGCTGGAGGTGGCGTCCGGCGCCGACACGCGCGCCGACGCGGTCGCCGATATCCGCCGCTTCGGCGACGTCCGCCTCGGCAAGGGCGTGGTGATGGCCAAGGACACCCCCGGCTTCATCGCCAACCGCATCGGCATCTACTGGCTGCAATGCGGCGTCGTGATGGCGATGGATGGCGGCATCACCATCGAGGAAGCCGACGCCGTCGGCGGCCGTCCGATGGGGATTCCGAAGACCGGCATCTTCGGCCTGCTCGACATGGTCGGGCTGGACCTGATGCCGCACATCCTCGGCAACATGGAAAAGACCCTGCCGAAGGACGATCCGTTCCACGTCGTCAACCGCGACCTCGCATTGACCAAGAAGATGATCGCCGACGGCTACACCGGGCGAAAAGGCAAGGGCGGTTTCTATCGCCTGAACAAGCAAGGCGGCGAACGTGTCAAGGAAGCCATCGACCTCGCCAGCGGCGACTACCGCAAGGCCGGCAAGCCGAAGCTCGGCAGCGTCGCCGCCGCCAAGAAAAAAGGTTTGAGGGCGCTGCTCGAGCACCCGGACAAGGGCGGCCGCTACGGTTGGCAGGTGCTGTCGCGCACCCTCGGCTACGCCGCCAGGCTGGTGCCCGAGATCGCCGACGACGTGGTCGCCGTCGATGAGGCCATGCGCCTCGGTTACAACTGGAAATTCGGGCCGTTCGAGCTGATCGACCAGATCGGCGGCCAGTGGTTCGCCGACCGTCTCAAGGCCGACAACATGCCGGTGCCGAAGATCCTCGAGCTGGCCGCCGGCCGGCCGTTCTATCGCAAGCACGCGGGACGGCTGCAATACCTGACCCTCGCCGGCGATTACCGGGACGTTCCCCGCGCCGACGGCGTGCTGCTGCTGGCCGACATCAAGCGCCGGCAGAAGCCGCTGGCCCGCAACATGTCGGCCAGCCTGTGGGACATCGGCGACGGCGTCGTCTGTCTCGAGTTCCACAGCACCATGAACGCACTCAATCCGCTGACCCTGGCGATGATCGAAAAAGCCATCGGGCTGGTGCGGCAACGCTTCAAGGCGTTGGTCATCTACAACGAGGCCGGCAATTTCTCGGTCGGCGCCAACATCGGGTTGCTGCTGATCGCCGCCAAGCTGCGCGCGTTCTTCGTCGTCCGCGCCCTGGTAAAGAAGGGCCAGGGGGTCTACAAGGCGCTTAAGTACGCCCCCTTCCCGGTCGTCGGCGCACCGTCCGGCATGGCGCTCGGCGGCGGCTGCGAGGTGCTGCTGCATTGCGACGCCGTGCAAGCGCACGCCGAAACCTACGCCGGCCTGGTCGAGGCCGGCGTCGGCGTGATTCCCGGCTGGGGCGGCTGCAAGGAGATGCTGTTCCGCTGGTTCTTCGACGGCAAGCGCCCGAAGGGGCCGATGCCGCCGGTGATCAAGGCGTTCGAAACCATCGGCACGGCGCAGGTGGCCAAGTCCGCCGCCGAGGCGCGCGATTTCCTGTTCCTGCGCGACCACGATGGCATCACCATGAACCGCGACCGGCTGCTCGCCGACGCCAAGGCGAAGGCGTTGGAGTTGGCGAAGAATTATGCGCCGCCCGTGGCGGCGCCGATCTCGCTGCCCGGCCCGACCGCCAAGGCGCTGATGGACATGGCGGTGAAGGGCTTGCGCCTCAGCGGCAAGGCGACGCCCCACGACGAGGTCGTCGCCGGCGCGCTGGCCAACGTGCTGAGCGGCGGCGACACCGACATCACCGAGACGATAACCGAGGACCAGGTGCTGACCCTCGAGCGCGAGGCGTTCGTGTCCCTGGCCCGCACGTCGGCCACCGTCGACCGCATTCAGCACATGCTGAAAACCGGAAAACCCTTGAGGAACTGACCATGACATACGCACTTGCGGCGTTGGCGCCGATCGTATTCGTCGTCCTGCTTTATCTGGGGCGCGGGTATTGGGCGTGGGTGTCGGCCGTGGCGCTGGCGCTCGCCGCCTGGCACAAGGCCGGCGTCGCCTCGCCCACCCTGTTCTGGACCTTCGCCGTCACTGCCGCCGTGCTGGCCGTGGCGTTCGGCGTGCCGGCGGTGCGCCGCGGCGTCGTTTCGGGGGGCCTGATGCGCATGGTGCGCGGCATTCTGCCGCGCATGGGCGATACCGAGCGCATCGCGCTGGAGGCCGGCACGGTGTGGTTCGACGGCGATTTGTTCTCCGGCGACCCGGATTGGCGAAAGCTGCTGGCTTTCCAGCCGAAGCCGCTCACCGACAAGGAGCGTGCCTTTCTCGACGGCCCGGTCGAGGAATTGTGCCGCATGATCGACGATTACCAGATCGCCCAGGACCGCGACCTGTCGCCCGCGGTCTGGGATTACATGAAGCGCGAGCGATTCTTCGGCATGATCATCCCCGAAAAGTTCGGCGGCAGGGGCTTCTCCGCGATCGCCCATTCCGCCGTCGTCACCAAGCTGTCGAGCCGCAGCATCACTGCTGCCGTCACGGTGATGGTGCCGAACTCGCTTGGGCCCGGCGAGTTGCTGGTCCATTACGGCACGGACGCGCAACGCGACCACTACCTGCCCCGCCTCGCCCGTGGCGAGGACATCCCGTGCTTCGCGCTCACCGAGCCCGGCGCCGGCAGCGACGCCGCCAGCGGCAAGAGCAAGGGCATCGTCTGCAAGGGCAAATGGCAGGGCAAGGAGATCACTGGCATCCGCCTGACCTTCAACAAGCGCTATATCACGCTGGCGCCGGTGGCCACGGTGGTCGGCCTCGCCTTCCGCATCTACGACCCGGACCACCTGTTGGGCGACGTCGAGGACATCGGCATCACCTGCGCGCTGATCCCGCGCGACACGCCGGGCCTGATCATCGGCAATCGCCACGACCCGATGGGCGTGCCGTTCCAGAACGGCCCGGTTTTCGGCAACGACATTTTCGTGCCGCTCGACTACGTCATCGGCGGCCGCGACGGCGTCGGCAAGGGCTGGCGGATGCTGATGGAATCGCTCGCCGCCGGCCGATCGGTGTCGCTGCCGTCGCTGTCGTGCGGCGCGGCGGAGCTGGCGGCGCGGGTGATCGGCGCCTACGGCACCGTGCGCGAGCAGTTCAACATGCAGATCGGACGCTTCGAGGGCATCGAGGAGGCACTGGCCCGGATCGGCGCCTACGCCTACTTCATGGACGCCGCCCGCGTGCTGACCTGCGGCGCCGTCGACGCCGGCGCCAAGCCGGCGGTGTTGTCGGCCATCGTCAAGGCATACCTCACCGACGGCATGCGCGACCGCCTGAACGACGCCTTCGACGTCCAGGCGGGTGCGGCGATCTGCCGCGGCCGTCGCAACATTCTCGGGCGCGGGTTCATCGGCGTTCCCATCGCGATCACCGTCGAGGGCGCCAACATCCTGACCCGCACGCTGATCGTGTTCGGCCAGGGCGCCATTCGTTGCCATCCCTTCGTGCAGGCGGAAATGATGGCTGTCGCGGAAAACGACCTGTCGCGATTTGACCGCGCATTCTTCGGTCACGTCGGTTTCGTCTACAAGAACATGGCGCGGTCGTTCCTGCTGGCGATTACCGGCGGCGCGCTGGCATCGGCGCCGGTGACCGATTCGACCGCCGGCTACTTCCGGGCGATCACCCGTTACAGCGCCGCGTTCGCCCTGGTCACCGATATCGCGCTCGCGACCTTGGGCGGGGCGCTGAAGCGACGCGAGAAGATCAGCGGCCGCATGGCCGACGCGCTCGCCTGGATGTACATCGGCGCTGCGGCGTTGAAGCGCTTCCACGGCGAAGGCCGCCCGGCGCGCGATCGCGCCGTGGTCGACTGGTCGCTGCAATTGGCGTTGTGGAAGGTCCAGGAGGCGCTCCGCGGCGTTATCGAGAATCTGCCCAACCGCGCGGCGGCGGCGATGTTGTGCCCGTTGGTGTTCCCGCTCGGCGCCCGGCGGCGGCCGCCGAGCGACGATCTCGGCGCCCGAGTGGCGCGCGACCTGCTCGACGACAAGGAACTGCGCCTGCACCTGACCTCGAACATCTACGTGCCCAAGGCCGACGAGCCGGGCCTCGGCAAGCTCGAGCATGCCCTCGACCTGGTGGTCGCCGCCCAGGCGGTGCAGAACAAGGTGCGCGAGGCCGCACGAACCCGCCGGCTGGGCGATCTGCCGCGCGAGAAGATGGCGGACGAGGCGCTTTCCCAGGGCATCATCAGCAAGGACGAGCACGCCCGCCTGGCCGCCGCCGAAAAGGCGCGCGACGACGCGATCCAGGTCGATGCGTTCGCGCCGGAAGTCTACCGCACGCTGAAGTGACGGCGGCGGCGGCCCTCACGTCTTCAGCGAGGCGACGAACGCCATCAACTTGACCTGGGTGTCGCCGATGTCCTCGTTGAGGATGCCGTGCCGTGCCGCCTCGACCATGTGCAGCGCCTTCGACGACGAGCCGAGCTTGCGGTGGATCAACTCGGCGCTCTTGCGGTCGACGACGTGGTCGTCGGTGCCCTGGACGATCAGCGCCGGCGCCTGCACGTTCGGCAAGCGGCTATTCAACTCGTCGACCATGCGCCGCACCTCGAACAGGCCGCGGATCGGGATGTGGCGGTAATTGATGGTCGGGTGCTCGGACTCGTTGAGGCGGAACGGGAACACCCCCTCGTAGGTCGACATCCATCGCGTCAGCACGTTGGCGCCGTGCACCAGCGGCACGAAGATCAGGTTCTTGTTGCGGAACTTCAGCGGCGCCGACACCGCCGCCACCCCGGCCAGCCCTTTCGGCTGCTCCGCGGCCAGGATCAGCGTCAGGGCGCCGCCGCTCGAAAACCCGACCAGGCACACCTTGTCGGCGAACGCCGACATGATGCGATAGCCGCGGCGCACCGATGCCAGCCAGTCGCGCCAGCTGCGGTTACGCAGGTCCCACGGCGAGGTGCCGTGCCCCTTCAGCCGCACGCCGATCACCGGATGGCCGGCGGCCGCCAGCTTCTCGCCGAATTTCCTCAACTCCGCCGGCGACGCCAAAAAGCCGTGCACCAGCACGACGCCGACGCCGTTCCTGCCGTCGGGAAGGATCAGGTAGGGCTCGCCGCTCTCGGTCGCGGTTTCCTGTTGGTTTATCGCCTCGTGTTTCTTCCTGCGGTAGTTTTTTTGGTCGTAGGCGAATGAGACGAGTTCGTCGTCGAACAACAGGTGCGCCATCGCCAGGTCGTCGATGTCGGAGACCGCCGCCATAGCCTGTTCCAGCGCCTTTTCGGCGCCGGTGATCGGCGCCATCTCGTTGGCATAGACGGCGGCGATGTTTTCCAGCCGCACCGTGTCGAATTCCTGCTCCTCCACAAGCTTGGGCAGGAACCGGTAGCTTTCGGAATCGATCTCCAGCAAATTAGAATCGACCATCGCCGTCAGCAGTTGTTCGAGGCCATGGCAATGTCCGTCGATCAACCCGCGATAGACGGTCGGGTTGGTGACGCTGTCGTGGAGCGCCAGCGTGCCGTCCTTTTGCGCGTTCTTGATCGCCAGATACAGCGTCTTGTGGAAAAGCTCGCGGCCGATCTGCGTCCAGCCCTTCTCCACGTACATCATGATCAGCCGTGAAGTCAGGTGGCTCATATTGACCGTGACGCCTGCGTACATTTCGCGCATGTAGGCGTCGCGCGTGGCAATGGTGAACTGGCCGGTGCACTTGGCCACCATGCGGTCGGCCCACCGGCCCTTGTCAGCCTTGGTGGCGAACATCTCGTCGAGGGAATCGATCCGGCGCACCAGGCGCGAGATGAATTTTCGCTCCCACCATCCCCAATGGCCATCCGTGGAAATCGCCGCGCCGAGGCGCAGGTCCATGTCGGTTTGCTTGAGCAGGATGTTGCCTTCGATCAACAGTTCCTCAGAGAACCGCTTGCTGAGCCCGCCGGAGAAGAGCTCGACGCCCTTGCGCAGCACGTTGTCGCTGACGCGCAGCGGATAGAACGTGATGTTGGCCGGCACGATCAGGGTCGGCTGGTGCGCCGCAATCATCAATTCGTCGGCAGTGGCGAAATCAAGCCGTTCCGCCCATTCTTGCAAGCAGGCCCGGTCGCCTTCGTCTTCGATGTCGCGGAGCGCGCCCTTGAACGCGCCGAGGTTGAGCGCCAGCACCGCCGCGCCCGAATGGTGCTTGCGCCGCTCCTTGGCGTGGCGCGAATACACGTTGTAATCGCCGTCGCCGTCGAGCACCCGCTTGTCCTTGACCATGCCGCCTTCGGGAAAAATGATGATCTTGCGGCCATGCAGGATTTCCTTGGCGAGGAACGGCAGCAGTCCAGGGAAACGGTTGGGAACGGCGCCGACGCTGCGCAGAAAATTGGAGAAGAAGTCGTCGCCGCGAAAGAACTCCGAACTGGCGAGACCACGGCTAAAGGCGCCGGTTTCCTCGTATATCAGATATTGCGGTATGAAAGTCTCGAAGCGGGCGAAATGATTGAACAGGAAAATCTGCCCGGACTGAATCTGTCCTTCCTTCTGGTGCAGACGGATCAGGACGCCGAGACGGGTTTTCAGAGTGGAAAACGCCTTGATCGTCCACTCATAGGTCTTCGGGTCGATTTCGAATTGCTTTTCTTTTTCTTTGTCCATGGCCGAACCGTGAACCGGTTGCGCCATTCCACAGCGGATGGCAAGCCGATGCGTCGGCGCGGCGAATTGGTGCCGCCCATCGGAATCGGTAGCCGATAATCATCCGCCGGAACCGTTAAGAAGTCGAGAACGACGGTGCCTGGGGCGTCCGCGCCGAGCCTTGGCCGCGGCAAAGACGCGGCTTAATCCGAGCCCGAGAGGTCGTCCAGGATCGGGCAGTCGGGCCTGTCGTCGCCGTGGCAGCGCTCGGTCAGATGCACCAGCGTGCGGCGGATCGAGTCGAGCTCGGCAATCCGTTTCTCGATCTCGCCGATATGGTCCAGCGCCACCTTCTTGACGCCGGCGCTGCTGCGTTTTCGGTCCCGCCACAGCGCCAGCAGATTGCCGACGTCCTTTACCGAAAAACCGAGCCTACGCGCGCGCTGGATGAACCGCAGCGTCGCGATGTCGACGTCGCCATAGTGCCGGTAGCCGTTTTCGGCCCGCGTCGCCGGCGGTATCAGGCCGATGCTCTCGTAATAGCGGATGGTCTTCGCCGGTACGCCGGATTTGCTGGCCGCGGTTCCGATGTTCATGGGGTTCCTCCGTCTATGTCCCGGCTTGTCCGCCGGGTCGCGCCGCCGCTCCCGGCAGCCGGCAAAAGCCTTGCGACGGCACGGCGAGCGCGCTGTTGAACTTGCTCGACATGTTCTGGAACGCGATCAGGCCGGTGAGCTCGACCGATGCGTCATCGCCGAAGCGGCTCTTAAGGCGCTCCATCAGGGCGTCGTCCACCGCCAGGTCGGATCGCGTCATCGCTTCGGCGTATTCGAGAACCAGGCGTTCGTCCGCGTCGAAGACATTGCTGTCGCGCCACCGTTCCAAGGCTTCCAATTTTGCAGCGGGAATGCCGCGCTTCAGCACCGTCGCGGCATTGAGGTCCTCGCAGAACCGGCACCAATTGATCTGCGATATCCGCGTCATCACCAGCGCCCGCAACGCCGGCGGCAGCGGCGAGGATTTTCGTTCGAAAAGGCCGACAAAGGCCGCTACCGCCAGAAACAGCAACGGGGTCCGCGCCCAAAGCAAAGCCGGTGTCAAAACCTGGCCGTATTTCCGCCGTTGGTTCCAGAAGAACGGCTTCAGGTACCACGGGTACTCCGGGACGGGTTTCGGCAAGATCCTCATGGTGGTCACCCCCTGACGCGCTCCCGGGCCAAGGCCGCCGCGCCGGTCATTTGCGCTCGTCCTTTCCACCGTGCTGGCTGTCGTGATCCTTATGATCGCCGTGTCCGCCGTGGTCGTGGCCGTGGTGCATGAACAGGTGCATCAGCGGGCACAGCAGGATCAGGAGGTACGGCAGATAAGGCACGGCGAGCTTCACGTGCGCCTCGTGCTCGGTCCACAGGAAATAGCCGCCGACGAGCATGAATCCCGCCAATACCAGGCCTTCGCGGGAGAAGACGAACTCGCGGATGCGGCTTTTACCGGGCTTGTCCATCGGTTGGTTCTCCTTGCGACGCGACGCGTGACCTTGATTTCATCACATCACCCTTGCGGCCGTTGCGCCAATTGGTGGCCCTTGCCGCCGATGGCGATCTCGCCGAGCACGCGCAGGTCCCGTTGGTCGATCACCCAGGCCTTTGGCTTGTCGGCGCTCGACACGTAGAGCTTTCCCGTCCCGCGGATGACGGCGAGATGGTAAGGCGCCGGTGCCAACGTGATGCCGCGCTGGTTGCCGGTCGCCACGGTCACGGCGACGACCTTGTCGTCCCCCATGGCGGTGACGAACAGCGTCTTGCCGTCCTCGGAGACGTCGAGGCCGTGCGGCACCGAGCCGACAGGAATGGTCCTCACCGGCTTTCCCTGACCGAGGGAAACCACCGAAACCGTACCGTCGTTGACATTGTTGACGTAGAGGGTGTCGCCGTCCGGGGCGAGCACCACGTGTTCGGGGGCGTCGCCGACGGCGATGTGCCCCTTCACCGTCCAGCGTCCGACATCGACCACGCTGACGGTAGCGGCGCCGGCGTTGCTGACGTAAAGGGTGCCGCCGTCGCGGGCGAAAGCGGCGTAGTTCGGCACCGACCCGGTGTTGACGGTGGCCACCACCCGGTAGGAGCGGAGATCGATGGCGCTGATCGAATCCTCGTCCGGATGGGTGACGACGGCGAAGCGCCCGTCCGGGCTGACAGCGACGTGATGAACGGCGCCCGGCACGTCGATGCGGCGGACGATCTGCTTGTCGCCGATGCGGACGACAGAGACGGTACTGACACCGCCTTTCTTCGCTTCCTTTGCCGGAGCCTGGGCCATCGGCGCCTTGTTTGCGGTCGGGGCGTGATGGGCCGCGTGCTCGTCGTCGGAGACGCCGGCGGGCTTCGCCGGCGCGGCGGCGTCCGGCTCGCGGATAGCGTAACTTCCGGCGACAAGGAATTCGCCGCCCGGCGTCATGGCCAGGCCGTGCGCGGCGGGCAGGCCGCCAATCCGGCCGGTGACCGAATCGCGGGCGGTATCGACGATGATCGCCGCGTTCTCGCCGCCGAGCGGGATGTAGGCAAACGAGTCGGCGCGAACGGGTTGAGCGCCGATCGCAATGGCGCCGATCAGCGACCAGGTTGCGAAAAAGACGGAGACCTGCGAACACGCGAACCCGAACCGAGTGAGTGGTCGTACCATGTGGGTACCCTCTAAATCTTTACAGTGCGAAGCCTGAGCGAATTGCCGACAACGGAGAGCGACGACAGGCTCATCGCCGCGGCGGCGAAGATCGGCGAGATCAGGATGCCGAGGAAGGGGTACAGCACCCCCGCCGCCACCGGCACGCCGGCGGCGTTGTAGACCAATGCGAAGAACAGGTTCTGCTTGATGTTGCGCATGGTCGCGCGGGCCAGCCGCCGCGCCCGGATGATGCCGTTCAGGTCGCCCTTCACCAACGTTAAGCCGGCGCTTTCGATGGCCACGTCGGCGCCGGTCCCCATGGCGATCCCGACGTCGGCCTGCGCCAGCGCCGGCGCGTCGTTGACGCCGTCCCCGGCCATCGCGACCTTGCGGCCTTCCGCCTGCAGTTCCTTGATGATGCGCGCCTTGTCCTCCGGCAACACGTCGGCGCGGATCTCGTCGATACCCAGTTTTCCGGCCACGGCCTTGGCCGTGCGCTCGTTGTCGCCGGTGGCCATGACGATGCGGAAGCCCTCGGCGTGCAGCGCCTTCAACGCGGCGGGAGTCGTCTCCTTCACCGGGTCGGCGACGCTGACGAGTCCCGCGATCTCGCCGTCGACGGTGACGAACATCACGGTTTCGCCCTGGTCGCGTCGGGCATTCGCCTCATCGGACTGTTGGCCGCCCTTGAGGCCGAGCTCGGCGATCATTTTCAGGTTGCCGAGCGTCACGGATTTGCCGTCGACCACGCCCTTGACGCCCTTGCCGGTCACGGCCTCGAAATCCTCGGCCTTGGCCAGCTTGACGCCGCGCTCGTCGGCGCCCTTGACGATGGCGTCCGCCAGCGGATGCTCGGATCCCTTTTCGAGGCTGGCGGCCAGCCGCAGGACCTCGTTCTCGTCGTGCCCCTTCGCCGGCAGGACGGCGACCAGCTTCGGCTTGCCAACGGTCAGCGTGCCGGTCTTGTCGACGATCAACGTGTCGACCTTGGCGAACCGCTCCAGCGCTTCAGCGTTCTTGATCAGCACGCCGGCCTGGGCGCCGCGCCCGGTGGCGGTCATGATCGACATCGGCGTCGCCAGGCCGAGCGCGCACGGGCAGGCAATGATCAAAACGGCCACCGCCGAAACCAGCGCGTAGGACAGCGCCGGCACCGGGCCCCAAACCGCCCAAGCGACGAACGACAGAACCGCGACCAGGATCACCGCCGGCACGAACAGCCCGGCGACGGAATCGGCGAGTTTTTGGATCGGCGCGCGCGACCGTTGAGCGTTAGCCACCATCTCGACGATCTGGCTCAGCATCGTGTCGGCGCCGACGCGCTGGGCCTCGACGATCAGGCTGCCGGTGCCGTTGATGGTGGCGCCGGTGACCTTTTCGCCGGCGACCTTTTCCACGGGTATCGATTCGCCGGAGATCATCGACTCGTCGACCGACGAGCGGCCCTCGACCACGACGCCGTCGACGGGAACCTTGTCGCCCGGACGTACCCGCAGCCGATCGCCAACGACGACGTCTTCGAGCGGGATTTCTTCCTCCCGCCCGTCTTTCCGTATCACCCGCGCGGTCTTCGGCGCCAGGTCGAGCAGCGCGCGGATCGCCGAGCCGGTGCGCTCGCGCGCGCCGAGCTCCATCACCTGGCCGAGCAGGACAAGCACGACGATCACCGCGCCGGCCTCGAAGTAGATGCCGACGTGGCCCTCGGCGCCGCGAAATCCATCCGGGAAAATCCCAGGCGCCAGCACGGCGACGACGCTGAACAGGTAAGCCGCGCCGACGCCCATGCCGATCAACGTGAACATGTTGAGGCTGCGGTTGACGACCGACTTCACGCCACGCACGAAGAACGGCCAGCCGGCCCAAAGGATGACCGGCGTACCGAGAACGAGCTCGATCCACTGCGCCAGACGCTCGCCCAGCGCCTCGCGGATGAAACCGAGTCCGACGAACGGTCCCATGGTCAGCACCAGCAGCGGAACGGTGAGGATCGCGCCGATCCAGAAGCGGCGGGTGAAATCGATCAGCTCGGGGTTCGGGCCCTCGTCCGCCGCCGGCACACCCATCGGCTCCAGCGCCATGCCGCATTTCGGGCAATCGCCGGGGGCGTCGCGGACGATCTCCGGGTGCATCGGGCAGGTATACTGGGTGCCTTTCGGCTGCGGCTTGGCCGGTTTCCTGTGCCCGCCCGAGAGGTAATGGGCGGGATCGGCGGCAAACTTGTCGCGGCACTTTTGCGAGCAAAAGTGATACCTCGTCCCGTCGTGAACCAGGCTCGGCTTGCCGGCGTCGAGGGCGACGGTCATGCCGCAGACCGGGTCCTTGGCCGGCGGCTTCAAATAGGCTTCCGGGTCGGCCTTGAACTTCTCGAGGCAGCCGCCGCAGCAGAAATAATAAGCTTGGCCCCGGTAATCGTGGCGATGCTTGCTGGTTGCCGCGTCGACGGTCATGCCGCACACCGGGTCCTTGGTCGGCGCGGCAACGGCGGCGGCATCGTGGTGTTGGTGATGGTGGTGGTGGCTGGCGTGGTCGGTCATCGGCGGGCTCCCGTCGCCGGGCACAGCGGCAAAACGCCGCCCCGGCCAACATTCCAGTAAACTGGAATCTCTATATAATGGTTCCAGTCACTGGAAGGTCAAGGAGCGTACCTCATGGTGCCGACGATGGGCCCCGGCCCCTTGACGCTGTTGGGGCGGAATTGCATGGTGGCGCCGGCGTCCCGGGGTATTCCGGCCGATAGGCGATGGCGTCCCATGGCGGTTCACCTCCGTATCGAGAATACATCCATAAGCATTTGATATGTTTTTACTTTTGGACAACTACGACAGCTTCACCTACAACCTCCGCCACTACCTCGGCGAACTCGGGGCGGAAGTCGAGGTGGTGCGCAACGACGCCGTCGGCGCCGACGAGGTGGTGGCCGGCAACGCCGAGGGCATCGTCATTTCGCCCGGGCCGTGCGATCCCGACCGCGCCGGCATCTGTCTCGAGGTGATCGACAAGGCCAAGGGAAAGTTGCCGATCCTCGGCGTCTGCCTCGGCCACCAGTGCATCGGCCAGGCGTTCGGCGGCAGAATCGTACGCGCCCCGAAGCCGATGCACGGCAAGGTCAGCGCCATCGCCCACACCGGCCGCGGCGTGCTCGCCGGCATTCCCAGCCCGTTCGACGCCACCCGTTACCATTCCCTCACCATCGCGCCGGAAAGCCTTCCCGATTGCCTCGAAGTCACCGCCACCAGCGACGACGGGGTGATCCAGGGCGTCAGCCATCGCGAGTTGCCGATCCACGGAGTCCAGTTCCATCCCGAAAGCATCGCCTCCGAGCACGGCCACAAGCTGATCCAGAACTTCCTCGACATCGCCCGCGGCAGGAAAGCCGCATGACCGAAGCGTTGAAACCGACCTTGGCCAAGCTGGCGGCCGGCGCGCGGCTCACCGCCGACGAGGCCGAGAAGGCTTTCGACGTGATCATGTCCGGCGCCGCGACCGAGGCCCAGATCGGCGCCTTCCTGATGGCGCTCCGGGTGCGCGGCGAGACCGTCGAGGAAATCACCGGCGCCGTCCGCACCATGCGCGCCAAGGCGCTGAAGGTGAAGGCGCCGGCCGGCGCCATCGACGTCGTCGGCACCGGCGGCGACGGGTCGGGCACCTTCAACATCTCGACCGCCGCGGCGATCGTGGTCGCCGCCTGCGGCGTGCCGGTGGCCAAGCACGGCAACAAGGCGCTGTCGTCGAAATCCGGCGCCGCCGACGTGCTGGCGGCGCTCGGCGTCAACATCGACGCCGATATGGCGCTGGTCGAGCAGGCGATCCGCGAGGCCGGAATCGGATTTTTGATGGCGCCCCGCCACCATAGCGCCATGAAGCACGTCGGCAAGCCGCGCATGGAGCTCGGCACGCGCACCATCTTCAACCTGCTGGGGCCGCTTTCCAACCCGGCCGGGGTCACGCGTCAGTTCACCGGCGTCTTCTCGAAAGATTGGGTCGAGCCTGTGGCCAACGTGCTTAAAAACCTCGGCTGCGAGGCGGCGTGGGTGGTGCACGGCGCGGACGGGCTCGACGAGATGACGACCACTGGGCCATCGCACGTCGCGCAACTGAAGGACGGCAAGGTCACCACGTTCGAAGTTGCGCCGACGGATGCCGGGATTCCGACCGCCAAACCGCAAGACCTCAAGGGCGGCGACGCGGCCCACAATGCCGATGCCCTGCGCGGCGTTCTCGACGGCAAGCCGGGGCCCTATCGCGACATCGTGCTGATGAACGCCGCGGGGGCGCTGATCGTCGCCGGCAAGGCCAACGATTTGAAGGCCGGCGTCGCCATTGCCGCGAAGGCCATCGACGGCGGCAAGGCGAAAGCCGTCCTCGCGCAATGGATCCGCATCACCAATACCGCCCCGAGCGGCGGCGCGGCCGCAAAACATCGGGCATGAGCGACATTCTGGATCAGATTTGCGAGGCCAAGCGCAAACACGTCGCGGCCTGCAAGGAAGGCCACCCCGCGACGATGGTCGAGGCGGCGGCGCGCGAAGTCTCGGCGCCGCGCGGTTTCGTCAAGCGGCTTGGCAAGGCGGTCGCCGGCGGCGGCTATGGCCTGGTCGCCGAAATCAAACGCGCCTCGCCGTCGAAGGGGTTGATCCGCGACGATTACGACCCTCCCGCGTTGGCGCGCGCCTACGCGGCCGGCGGCGCAACCTGTCTGTCGGTGCTCACCGACGCGCCGTTCTTCAAGGGCAACGACGCCGACCTGATCGAGGCATGGGCCGCCGTGGATTTGCCGGTGCTGCGCAAGGATTTCATGGTCGATCCCTACCAGATCGTCGAATCGCGCGCCCTCGGCGCCGATTGCGTGCTGCTGATCATGGCCGCCCTCGACGACGCCACGGCCCGCAACTTGGAGGCGACCGCGGCGGACTACGGTCTCGACGTGCTGGCCGAGGTCCACGACGCGGGCGAGCTCGAGCGCGCCTTGAAGCTCCGCACCAAGCTGATCGGCATCAACAATCGCGACCTGAAGACATTCGAGGTGGACCTCGGCGTGACCGAGGCGTTGATCGCCGACGTTCCGGATGATCGCCTCGTGGTCAGCGAGAGCGGCATCCATACGACGGACGATCTGGCGCGGCTTGCGGCGGCCGGCGTACACTGTTTCCTGGTCGGGGAATCGCTGATGCGCGAAGACGACGTCGAGGCGGCGACGCGCGCCCTTCTTTCCCCGCCGGCGGCGACAATCGTGGGGGCCTGACAATGGCGAGACTCACCCACCTGGACGACAAGGGCGACGCCGCCATGGTCGACGTGTCGGCGAAGGACGCCACCCATCGCACGGCGACCGCCAAGGGTTCCATTTTCATGCAGGCGGCGACCATGGCGCTGATCCGCGAGGGCGGGGTCAAGAAAGGCGACGTGCTCAGCGTCGCCCGCCTCGCCGGCATCATGGGCGCCAAGCGCACCCCCGAGCTGATCCCGCTATGTCACCCGCTCGAATTGGAATCGATCGCCGTCGAGCTTGCGTGCGATAGCGACCGCAACGCCGTCGACATCACCGCGACCTGCAAGCTGCACGGCCGGACCGGCGTCGAGATGGAGGCGTTGACCGCGGTCGTGGTGGCGGCGCTGACGGTCTACGACATGTGCAAGGCGGTCGACCGCGGCATGCGCATCGCCGACATCCGCCTGGTCCACAAGGCCGGCGGCAAATCCGGCACCTTCAAGGCCGAGTGATGATCTCCGTCGCCGAAGCGCTCGCCAAGGTCGTCAAGGGCGTCAGCCGGATGCCGTCCGAGCAGGTGTCGCTGGCCGACGCGCTGGGGCGCGTTCTCGCCGAGGACGTGGCCTCGCGGCTCACCCATCCGCCGGCGGCGGTGTCGGCGATGGACGGTTACGCCGTGCGCGCCCGCGACGCGGCGAAAACCCCGGTGACGCTGAAGCAGATCGGCGAATCCGCTGCCGGTAAAGGCTTCGCCGGTAAGCTCGGCCAGGGTCAGGCGGTGCGCATCTTCACCGGCGCGCCGTTGCCGGCCGGCGCCGACGCCATCGTCATTCAGGAGGACACGCGGGCCAAGGGCAAGGCGATCACGGTCACCGAGAGGGCGACCGAGGGTCGCTGGATCCGCCCGGCCGGGCTGGATTTCAAGCGAGGCCAGAAGCTGCTCAAGGCCGGTACGGTGTTGACCGCCCGCGACGTCGGCCTCGCCGCGGCGATGAACGTGCCGTGGCTCACCGTGCGCCGCCGGCCGCGCGTCGCCTACACCGCCACCGGCAACGAGGTGGTGATGCCCGGCGATCCGCTGGCCCCCGACCAGATCATCAGCTCCAACAGCGTCGCGCTCGGCGCATACATCCGCGTGCTCGGCGGCAACCCGCTCAACCTCGGCATCGCCCGCGACGACGAAGGCTCGCTGCGCCGGATGATCGACGGCGCCAAGGGCGCCGACCTGCTGGTCACCCTCGGCGGCGCGTCGGTCGGCGATTACGACCTGGTGCGTAAGGTGCTCGGATGCAAGGGCATCGACCTCGGCTTCTACAAGGTCGCCATGCGGCCGGGCAAGCCGCTGATCTTCGGCAATCTTGCCGGCATCGCGGTGCTCGGCCTGCCGGGCAATCCGGTGTCGGCCGGCGTCACTTCGGTGATCTTCCTCAAGGCCGCCATCGAGCAGATGCTCGGCATCCGCCGCCCGAAGGCGCCTCCGGCAACGGCGATTCTCGGCCGCGCGCTCGCCGCCAACGATTCCCGCCAGGATTACCTGCGCGCCACGCTCGCCCGCGACAAGGCCGGCAACTGGGTGGCGACGCCGTTCGCCCGTCAGGATTCGGCGATGCTGGCCAAGCTGGCCGAGGCCGACTGCCTGGTTGTGCGGCCGCCGAAGGCGAAGCCGGCGGCGAAAGGCGCCAGGGTCGAGATCATCCCCTTGCGCGAGGGCGCGGCGACCTTCTAGGCCGGTTTATCCGCCGCCCGGCGGCCGGCGTTGCCGCGCCGGCGCGAAAATCTTTTAATTGGGGCTTGACGCAAACGGTGAACTAAACTAGAACATGTGTGAACGTTTGCTATTTGTTCTAGATTTTGTAGCCGATTGCGGGACGGGGCACTAAGGCTGTCATAAACCCCCCCTTGCCGCCCTCGGCCAGAGATCAGGGGACCGCCCATGCTGACCCGGAAACAGTACGAACTTCTGGTCTATATCGACCAGCAACTGCGCCAAAACGGCGTCTCGCCGTCGTTCGACGAAATGAAGGACGCCCTCGGCCTGAAGTCGAAATCGGGCATCCACCGCTTGATCACCGGTCTCGAGGAACGCGGCTTCATCCGCCGCCTGCCGCACCGGGCGCGCGCGCTCGAGGTGCTGCGGCTGCCGGAGAACATGGCGACGCCGGCCAAGAAGGCGGCCGGCCGCCGCGCCGTCGGCTTCGCCCCCAACGTGATCAAGGGCGACTTCAAGCTGCCTGGCGCCAAGGCGACGTCGGATTCGGAATCGGTGCAGTTGCCGCTCTATGGCCGGATCGCCGCCGGCACGCCGATCGAGGCGCTGCGCGACCACACCAACGTGATCGACGTGCCCGCCACCCTGCTCGGCTCCGGCGAGCACTATGCGCTCGAGATCGAGGGCGACTCGATGGTCGACGCCGGCATTTTCGACGGCGACACAGTGATCATCCGCCGCTCCGATACCGCCGACAACGGCTCCATCGTGGTGGCGCTGGTCGAGGAAAGCGAGGTCACCTTGAAGCGGCTCCGCCGCAAGGGCGCCTCGGTGGCCCTCGAGCCCGCCAACACCGCCTACGAGACCCGCATCTTCGGTCCCGACCAGGTGAAGGTGCAGGGGCAGCTTATCGGCCTGATCCGCAAGTATTGATCCGCCGGTCCGGGCTTCGACAGCGCGACGCTAGCGTCCGTCACGGCGGGATTTTGCGGCGCGCGGTTGCGGCCGCGGCACCCACGGCCGATCGCCGCGCGCGCCGTTCACCGTTTCCACCCGCAACCGGCCGCGTTCCAGCCACAACGCATGGGCGCCGTCGCGCCACAGGTCGAAACGGTCGATGACGCGCGCCGCCGGACAAGTCCGCCGCACCGGATTGAGGGCGATGATCACGTCGGCGACCCAGCAGTCTTCGGCGAGCCCGCTGTCCTCGTAAACCAGCGCCACCACCTTGCCGCCCACCCGGTAAAGACATCCCTCGATGTCGCAACTGAGCCTTTTGTCGGCGCTGAGTCCGGAGGTCGGCCACGCGCCCTCCGCTTCTTCCTGGCCGACGCGGCGCAACCAGGTCTCGCGCTCGAACCGCGCCCGCCCTAGGCTAGACACCGTCATCCCGCCGTCGGCGGTGCGCACCGCCAGCAGCCGCGCCTGGCCGTCGATCAGCACATCCGGCGGCCGGACCAGCGCCAGCGCCGCGAACCCAGCGGCGATCCCGCCGATGCCTAACAGCCGCCATCGCCGTCGCCACAAGGCGAGCCACAGGCCGCCGAGGGCGATCGCCGCCAGGCCATAAGTCGGCATCGAGGGCACCCGGGTCACCGCCCCCGGCCATGACGCGACCGTCTCGGCAACGGCGATCACCTCCGTCAACCCCCACCCCATCGGCGCCAACGCCAACGCCTCCAGGCCGACGGGCATCAGCAGGAACGCGACCACCGCCCATGGCATCACCCATAGTGCCGTCACCGGCACCGCGACGATATTGGCAGCCAGCCCGTAATCGGCGAACCGGTTGAAATGGTAGAGGGCGAACGGCGCCGTGGCGGCGCCGGCGATCATCGTCGTCGTCGCCACCCCGGTGATGTATAAGCCGGCCTTCCTCAGCCACGGCGGCAGCACGCCGCTGTCGTAATTGGCGAAGCGGTCGCGATGGCTGAGCACCTCGTAGGCCGCGATCAGGGTGATCACCGCGCCGAACGACATCTGGAAGCTGGCGCCGAGGAGGCTTTCGGGCTGCACCAAAAGAACGATCATCGCCGCCCAGGCGATCAGACGCACCGACAGCGCCCGTCGGTCGACCAGCACCGCCACCAGCATCAACCCGACCATCACGAAGGCGCGTTGGGTCGGTATCGTCGCGCCGGCGATCAGGGCGTACGAGAATGCGCCGCCGATCGAGAACGCGGCGGCGATTTTCTTGATATGGAAATTGAGCGCCAAGGGTGGAATCAGCGCCATCATGGCGCGCAAGCCAATCAGCAGGATGCCGGCGACCAGCCCGATATGCAGTCCCGAAATGGCAAGCAGATGCGCCAGTCCCGAATTGCGCATGGCATCCATCAGGGGGTCGGGAATCGCGCTCCGGTCGCCGGTCATCAACGCCGCCGCCACCGCGCCCTCGCGGCCGGGAAGGCCGGCGATGATGCGACGGGTGACGGCGTGGCGAAGCCGCTCGACGCCGATGCCGAAAAACGCCAAACCGTCGCCGTCGGCGCCGCGATCGGCGAGCACTTCCACCGCCCCGAGGCCGAATCCAACGGCGCCCAGGCGCTTGAAATACGATTGTCGCTGAAAATCGAAGGCGCCGGGCGCCGACGGCGGCGGCGGCGGGGTCAGGATCGCACGTATCCGCAGCCAATCGCCCGGGCGGATTTCCGGCTGCTCGCCGCGCAGCCGCAACCGCACCCTGTCCGGGGTGAGCTCGGCGCCGATTCCGACGATGCGCACGCGCTCGAAGGTGACTCGGCTGTCCTTCGGAAACGTCTCGATCTCGTGGACGCGGCCGGTGACCGCCGTCGGCCCGATGCGCTTGGCCAGCACCGGCGCGGCGACCGACGCGGTTCGCCACTGAGCCGCCGTGAACCCCGCCGCAACCACGGCCAGCGCGACGACGGCGGCGACCCCGACGCCGGTCGCGTCCCGCCGGCGCCGGTGCAACGCCAGCCCAAGGGCGGCCGCCGTCGCCATGCCCGTCAACCCGAGCCACAGCGGCGGCTCGAAGTCGAGCCCGAAGTAAACGGCGATGCCGAGACCGAACATCACCGGCAGCCACAGCGCCCAGCGATCCCGCTCATCGAGCAGCCGGCCGAGCAATCCCGATCGCAACGATACCAGTGACTGGCGCACCGACGGCAAGGCTGGAATCAATCGCGGTATCATCCCGTCACGCCTTCCTCAGGGCACAAAAGGATTCCAAAATACACCGCTCCCACCCTTTCAACGCACGATGATCTGCCCGATTTCGTTGTCGGTCTCGAACGGCAGCAATGGAAGATCGCGGGCCGTCGACTGGCCGTACGGGTATTCGCCCTTGCGCAAGGGAACCACCTGCAGTTCCGCCGACTTCAGCGGCCCGATCCGGATGGCGTCGATGCAGGTCTCGGCTATTTGGCGGCCGTCGTAGACGATCTTCGCCACGCCGGACGCACGGAAGAATTGCTCCGCCCGGAATGTTCGCATATCGCGGTCGTTGTTGATGATGCGGATGACATTCGGCGTATTCAACGACATAACCACCGTGCCGGGGGCGAATTTGGCCTTGCGGATAACGATGTCGAGCCGCTTCGCGTTCGGCCAGTCGAGGGCCTGCAGATTCAGGCGGGTTGCCGCCGCGCAACTGATCGCCGGCCGCGATTCGGTCCCTTCGTCGCCGAACGAGATCGACGGCAACGACGGCATTTTTGGAAGCGACGGCCACGACCACGATGAGCATCCCGCGGCGGCAACCAAGGAAACTACCGCAATGAGTTTCACGATCCTCATGGCTTCGACCGGCGCGATCAAGGGAGTACTGCAACCGCGCGGCAAATGTGGTAACTGTCTCCGGCTATTGCGTGTCCTGCTTGAAAGCGTCCCGATCCCGTCATGACCATCGTCACCCGTTTTGCGCCGTCGCCGACCGGTTACCTGCACATCGGCAGCGCCCGCACCGCATTGTATAACTGGCTGTTCGCGAAGCACCATGCTCAATACGGCTCGGGCGGCCGTTTTTTACTGCGCATCGAGGATACCGACCGACAGCGTTCGACCCAGCAGGCGGTGGATGCCATCATCGACGGCCTTCGCTGGCTGGGCCTGGATTGGGACGGCGAGGCAACCTCGCAGTTTTCGCGCGTCGCCCGCCATGCCGAGGTTGCCCACCAGCTGCTGACGTCGGGCAACGCCTACAAGTGCTATTGCACGCCCGAGGAATTGCAGGAAATGCGCGACGCCGCGCGACGCGACGGCCGCCCCGTGCGCTACGACGGCCGCTGGCGCGACCGCGACCCGGCCGACGCCCCCGATGGGGTCGCCTCAGTGATCCGCCTGAAGGCGCCGACCGACGGCGAAACCGTCATCGACGATATCGTGTTCGGCTCCATCACCGTCGGCAACGACCAGCTCGACGACATGGTGCTGCTGCGGGCCGACGGCACGCCGACCTACATGCTGGCCGTGGTCGTCGACGACCACGACTCCGGGATCACCCACATCATTCGCGGCAGCGACCATCAGAGGAATTCCTTCCGTCAATTGCAGATCTATCGGGCGCTCGAGTGGCGGGCGCCGCTGTTCGCGCACCTGCCGCTGATCCACGCCGCGGACGGCGCCAAGCTGTCGAAACGCCACGGCGCCGTCGGGGTCGAGACCTATCGCGAGGATGGCTACCTTCCGGAAGCCGTTTGCAATTACCTTCTCCGGCTCGGATGGAGCCACGGTGATGACGAGATCATCAACCGCGACCAGGCGATCGAATGGTTCGACCTCGACGCTGTCGGTCGGTCGGCAGCGCGTTTCGACCGCGACAAGCTAACCAGCCTCAACGCTCATTACATCCGCCAGACCGATGACGAGGTGCTGGTGGATATCGTCCTGCGGCGCTTGAATTCGGACCTGAAGGGCCGCCTGGTTGTCGACGCGGCGGCGCGGCTCCGCAAGGGCATGGCCGGGCTGAAGGAGCGCGCGCAAACCCTGGTCGAGCTTGCGGGCGGTGCCGCTTTTTACGTTCGCACCCGTCCAATAACGCTCGACGGTGCCGCGGCCAAGCTCCTCGATGCGGCCGCCCGCGACCGATTGGGGGTGCTGCGCCGGCGGCTGGCCGCCGTCGACGGCTGGACCGCTGCCGGCCTCGAGGCGACGACCCGCGCGATCGCCGAGGAGACCGGCGTCAAGCTGGGGCAACTGGCGCAGCCCTTGCGCGCCGCCCTGACCGGCGGAACGGCATCGCCGGGGATCTTCGAGGTCATGGAGATCCTCGGTCGCGAGGAATGCCTAGGGAGATTCGACGACGTTTTAGCCGTCTCAAAATAACGCTATAATCGCCGAAAGGCATAATGCTGCAAAATCACGCCGGTTGGCGCATGCCCTTGTTGCGCCGCCGCCCAGCCCGAGGATGGTCCAGCCATGAACGATAAATCCGCGAAGACGCGCTCCGAGACATTTACCCTCACCGACAACAGGTCGGGAAAATCGTTCGAGTTGCCGGTGATGAAAGGTACGCTCGGCCCTGACGTGATCGACGTCCGCAAATTTTACCAGGAAACGGGTTGTTTTACGTACGACCCCGGATTCACATCCACCGGCAGTTGCCAGTCGAAAATCACCTTCATCGACGGTGAAAAGGGCATCCTGCTGTACCGCGGCTATCCGATCGACGTGCTGGCGGAACAGGCCGATTTCATGGAGGTCTGCTACCTGCTGCTGTACGGCGAATTGCCGACTCCCGAACAAAAGCAGGCGTTCGAGCATGGCATCACCTATCACACCATGCTGCACGAACAGCTGATCTACTTCTTCCGCGGGTTCCGACGCGATTCGCATCCGATGGCGATCATGTGCGGCGTCACCGGGGCGCTTTCGGCGTTCTATCACGACAGCACCGACATCACCGATCCCAAGCACCGGATGGTCGCGTCCTACCGGTTGGTCGCCAAGATGCCGACCATTGCCGCGATGGCGTACAAATATTCCATCGGCCAGCCGTTCATGTATCCGAAGAACAGTCTCGGTTATGCCGAGAACTTCCTCTACATGATGTTCGGCAACCCGTGCGAGGAGTTCAAGGTTAACCCGGTGCTGGCCAAGGCCATGGACCGGATCCTCATCCTCCATGCCGACCATGAGCAGAACGCATCGACCTCGACCGTGCGCTTGGCCGGATCCAGCGGCGCAAATCCGTTCGCGTGCATCGCCGCCGGCATCGCCTCGCTGTGGGGCCCGGCGCACGGCGGTGCCAACGAGGCGGTCTTGAAGATGCTGGCGGAGATCGGCCACAAGAAAAATATTCCGGATTTCATCAAGCGCGCCAAGAACAAGGACGATCCGTTCCGGCTGATGGGCTTTGGACACCGGGTCTATAAAAACTTCGATCCACGCGCCAAGGTGATGGAGAAAACCTGCCACGAGGTATTGGACGAACTCGGCATCAAGGACGAGCCGTTGCTCGACATCGCGATGGAGCTCGAGCGGATTGCGCTGGAGGACGATTACTTCGTCTCCAAGCGGCTTTATCCCAACGTCGATTTCTATTCGGGCATCATCTTCAAGGCGATCGGCATCCCGGTCAGCATGTTCACGGTACTGTTCGCAGTGGCCCGCACCATCGGGTGGGTCGCGCAGTGGAACGAGATGATCGAGGATCCGTCGCAGAAGATCGGCCGGCCGCGTCAGTTGTTCACCGGCGCCAAGGAGCGCCGCTACAAGCCGCTGCACCAGCGCAGTTAGTCACGGCGAGGCGGACCTACATCGGAGGTGCTTTGACGATCGCCTGCAGCACCGCCTTCGCCGCGCGCGACGCCGGCGACGGCCCGCCGTAGCCGAGCTTCTTGAGCGCCTCGCCATAGCCTTCGATCTGTCGGCGACGGCGGGAGTCGTCCATCAACAGGTCTTCCAGGGCGGCGGCCAGGAAATCGGGCCGGCAGGATTCCTGAAGGAATTCGGGAACCACCTCGCGATCGAGGATGATATTCACCAGATGCACGAACCGCACCTTGATCATTCGCCGCACGACCCAGGCGGTGATCGGGTTTATCCGATAGGTGACGACGGCCGGCGTTTTGGCCATCGCCAGCTCGAGGGCGACCGTGCCGGACGCCGCGAGCGCGATGTCGGCGGCGGCGAAGGCGTCGTATTTCTCCGTCTCGCCCTGGACAATCAGCGTCGGCACCGACCACTGGGCGCAGGCGTCGCGCACCATGCCGGCAACGGTGTCCACGGTCGGCACGACGACGCGGAAATCTCCGTGCTTCTTGGCGAGCAGGAACAGGGCATCGCCGAAAATCCGATGCAGGCGTGAAATCTCGCCGACCCGGCTTCCCGGCAACACGGCGATCAGCGTTTCTTCCTTCTTGATGCCGTGGCGGCGTCTAAAATCGGCACCGTTGCCGGTGTCGGCGCCGCTTTCCACCACAGGATGCCCGACGAACGTGCTGGCCAAGCCTTCGGCTTCGAAGTACGGCGGCTCGAACGGCAACAGCGTCAGCAGATGATCGAGGAACCCGGCGATTTTTCGCGCCCGTCCCGGCCGCCACGCCCACACCGACGGCGCGACGTAGTGAATCAGCTGGATTCCCGTTGCCTTCAGGCGCTGAGAAACGCGAAAGCTGAAATCCGGCGAATCGATTGTGACCAGCGCTGCCGGCCTGAGGCGTAAGACCGCGGTCGCGGTCTCGCGAATGCGCGACAAGATCCGGGGCAGGCTCGGGATCACCTCGGCCGCCCCCATTACCGACAGCTCGGCCATCGGGAAAAGGCTTTTTATTCCCTGTTCCTCCATCCGCGCTCCTCCGATGCCGGCGAAGCTGACCGTGCCTTTGCTCTCCTTCTTCAGTGCCGCCATCAGCCGCGCCCCGAGAACGTCGCCGGAAGGCTCTCCGGCGACGACGAAGATCAGGGGGCCGGCGTTGCTTTTGTCGTCCTCGGCGGCTGTTCCATCCTTTCGCCGCTGGCGCTTTTGCACGACGACGCCGACGACGAACAACCCTGCCCGATCGGCGGATTCGATCACGGCTTCGCGCTCGAGCACCAGCGCGCCGCCCGCCTCGACCGCGATGCCGCGGAGACCGGCGCGCGCGGCCGCCTCCACGGTGGCGACCCCGATCGCCGGCAGATCGGCGCGTTGTTCCTGCCCCGGCTTCCTGACCTTGACCAACACCCCACCCGGGCCGCCGCGCCCCAGTCGGCCGACCTGCTTCAGCATCGCATCGGTGCCGTTGACGTCCTCGACGGCAAGCACCTCGCCCATTTGCACCACCGCGGCTTGGCCGATGTCGCGGGCGCCAATTTCGAGCGCCGCCCCGATTCCCTGCTCGATGTCGTCCTCGGCTTGTTGGTCGGGCTTGACCTGACCGTAGACGCCGGCGGTGGCCAGCAATTCCGGCACCAGGGCGTCGGCGCCGACGACATGGAAGCCCTCGTCGTCCTCGATCGTTCGGACCAACGCCTTCAGCAGGCCGTCGTCGCCGAGAATCCGCGCCCGCGATCGCGTCAGGAATGCCGCCGTCCAGCGATCCGGCCTCAACGCCCACCACGGCGGCCTGGCCACCGCACCGGCCATCACCAGCTCCTTGCAGCCGGCGTTCCTCAGTTGCGCGATCGCCTGGCCGGCGGCGCCGAGCCGCAGCCAGGCGTGCGGCATGCCGGCGAACGACCCCGGCCCCGCTTGGCCTTTCAGCGCGATGACGAAAAAATCTCGTCCGCTTTTTCGGCAGGCTTCGATGATTTGAACCGGCAACGTGCCGCCGCCGGCGACGATGCCGAGTTTCGGGCTAGGCGGCATCTTCCAGTTTTGGCTGGCAGATGGATCTCGACGAATCCGACTTGATGAAATTGACAATGTCCATCACCGGTTCGTTATCCGAAAACAGCTCGGCCACGTCCTGCAGCCGCTCGGTCATGGTGCCTTCCTCGGCGAAGATGAGGCGATAGGCCTTGCGCAAGTTGTGAATGTCCTCGCGTGAGAAATTCCGTCGTTTCAGCCCGATGATATTCAACCCGGACAGCCGCGCGCGATTACCGATCACCGATCCGTAGGGAATCACGTCGTTGCTAACTCCGGTCATCCCGCCGACCATCGCATGCTTGCCGATGCGCACGAATTGATGCACGGCGGAAAGGCCGCCGATGATTGCCCACTCCTCGATTGCCACGTGACCGGCCAGGGTCGCGTTGTTCACCAGAATCACATGATCCGCGATCCGGCAATCATGGGCGACATGCGCGCCGATCATGAATAGACAGTTGTTGCCGACCTGGGTGAGCATCCCGCCGCCTTCCGTGCCGGGGTTCATGGTCACGTATTCCCGAATCACGTTGTTGCACCCGATTTCCAAGCGCGAGCGTTCGCCTTTGTATTTCTGGTCCTGTGGTTGATGGCCTATGGAGGCGTATGGAAATATCTTGGTATTGGTGCCGACGGTCGTACGACCCATGATGACGACGTGCGACAACAGCGTCACGCCGTCGTCGAGGGACACCTCCGGGCCGACCACCGAATACGGCCCGATGGCGACGTTGTTGCCGATCTTCGCCGCGGGATCGATGATCGCGGTCGGGTGAATCACAGTCATTTTTCCTCCACGATCATTGCCGAGAAGACGGCTTCCGCCATCAGGTCGCCGCCAACGCGGGCTTCGCCCTTGAATTTCCAAACCCTGCCGCGGCTGTGAAGCTTTTCGACGTGCAATTCCAAATAGTCGCCGGGGCCGACCGGCCGGCGAAAGCGCGCTTGCTCCACGGACATGAAATATACCAGGTTGCCGAGGTTTTTACCGGCGGCGTCGATCACCAACACCGCGGCCGTTTGGGCCATGGCTTCGATGATCAAGACGCCCGGCATGATCGGGTGGCCCGGGAAATGCCCGGCAAAATACTGCTCGTTGACGCTGACGTTCTTGACGCCGACCGCACTGACGCCGCGAACGACGTCGGTGACCCTGTCGATCATCAGGAATGGATAGCGATGGGGGATCATTTCCATGATTTGCTTGACGTCGAGCGTCATGCCCCCGGCTCTGGGTTTGTCGTCCATGGCCTATTCGCCTTTCTTCCGGGTCATGCGCCGCAGCATCGCTTGTTCACGCAGCCATTCCCGCATCGGCCTCGCCGGCGATCCGCCGACCTCGTTGCCTGGCTCAATGTCCCGCATCACGCCGCTTTGCGCGGCGATACGGGCGCCGCTGCCGATCCGCAGGTGGCCGGTGAGGCCGGCCTGGCCTCCCATCATGACGAAGTCGCCGATTTCCGTGCTGCCTGATATGCCGACCTGACTGACGATGATGCAGTTTCGGCCGATCTTCACGTTGTGCGCGATTTGCACCAGATTATCGATTTTGGATCCGGCGCCAATGACCGTGTCGGGGCCGCTGCCCCTATCGACGGTCGTGTTGGCGCCAATTTCGACGCCGTCCTCGATGACGACGCGTCCGAGTTGCGGCACCTTCAGGTGGCCGTCTGGTCCCGGCGCAAAACCGAACCCATCCTGACCGATGCGAACGCCGGCGTGGATGATGACCCGATTGCCGACGATGCAATAGGCCAGGCTGGCGCAGGGTCCCACCACGCAACCTTCGCCGATGACCACGCCGTGGCCGATCACCGCATTGGCGCCGATATGGCAGTTCGCCCCGATTTCCGCCCGCGCCCCGACAACGGCGCCGGGGTCGATCCGGCACCCCTTGCCGACGCTCGCGCTGGGGTCAAGGGCGGCGGTCTTTGCAACCGCCTTCTTCACCGCGGCTTCCGGATAGAATGCCCAGGCAACTTTGGCATACGCGCGATAGGGCTCGTCGGTCAGCAGCAGGGCCATGGCGCGTGGTGCCTTGCCGGCCAGATCGGCGCGCACCAGGCACGCGCCAGCGCGGCTTTTGCGGAAGCTATTCACATAGCGCTTGTTGTCCAGGAAGCTGACGTGGTCGGCGCCGGCATCCGATAGCGGCCGCACGTCCACGAATCTCGCGGCTGGGTTGGCGCCGTCGCCAATCCGCGCACCCGAAACCACCGCCAGATCCTTCAAGCTGAATGGCCCGGCAGAGGTATAAAAACGCGGATCGGCCATCGCCTACTTTCCAGGTTTCGCGACCTTTTTTTCAGGATCGGCAACGGGCACCTTGGGAAGTTGTTTATTCAAGCGCGCCAATATCTCGTCGGTCACGTCCAATACCTTGGTCGTAAATGCCGTTTGATCCTTGCGCAAGATCACTGCGAGTTTTTTGTCCACCGCCATTTGCGAAACGATCTTGATATAAGCGTCGTTGACTTTCGCCATCGCATCGTTTCGCGCCGCGTCGAGCTGCCGCTGTCGTTGCTGGACCAACTGCTGCACTTCGACGACGCGCTGCTCGAACTGGCGTCTTTTCTCCGCAAATGCATCGGGAGAAAGGATCGTCCGTTGCCGCGCCAATTCCTGGTTCGCGTTGCGGATTTCGTCGCGTTGCTTCTCGATCTCCTGCTCGTACTTCGATCCGTACTTGTTTATCTGTTCCTGGATGTCCTTCATCGCCCCGGAGTCCCGAAGAATCACAGCAACGTCAAGAACGGCAACCGGAAACGGGACGTCGAGTTCAATCACTCTTTCTTTGGCCGTCGGTTTATCCGGACTCGGCGGCGCCGCCTTGGGGGGTTGCGGCTGTTGCGCAAACGACGGCGAGGCCAAAATGACCAACCCGAGCAGCGCGGAAAGCGGTAGCCTGAGGAAGTGTCTCAACGTTGTCTCCTAAAACCGAGTGCCGAAATTGACCCGAAAATTCTCTGTGATGTCAAAATTTTCTTTGATAATCGGAATGGCGGCATCGAGACCGAGTGGTCCGAACGGCGACTGCCACGTTATTCCCGCGCCGACGGCGACTCGAATGGTGCCGGTGTCTTTGACGAACGATGCGGTGGGATCAAGTTTGCCAAGGCTGCCGAAATCCGTGAACGCCCGGCCGGCGATTCCAAGATCAGGCGGCAAGCCGAGTGGGAACCGCAATTGCAACGAGCCGGAATACATCCACTCGCCGCCCAATGAATCCTCGGTGTTGACGTCGCGCGGGCCGACGCCCCGGTTGGCGAACCCCCTTAGGTCGTCGCCGCCAAGATAAAACCGCTCCAGAATGTCGACTTTTTCGCCGAGACCAATAATATATCCGCCGCTTCCGCTCACCGAAAATACCCATTCGTCGGCGATCGGAAAGTATTTGACCGCATTGACCTTGTTACGCAGATGCCGAATGCTGCCGCCCAGACCCGCGAGATCGTTGTTCATACGGATCAAATATCCCTTGTTTGGTAGAATAGGATTGTCGCGTCGGTCATAGCTTAGAATATGGGAAATTTCCGACGTCGTCTCAGACCCGACTTGATTGCGAATCAAAGGCGATGCGTCGGACGCCACGTCGGAAATTTTCGCAACCTTGAACCCGTACCTCCAGTCCTGTCTGAGGGACTCGGTGATGGCGTATCCGCCGCGAAACCCGAAACCGGTGCTGTCGATATCGAACGAGCTGGATTCTTGCAGGTCCTGGCTGAAACGGAACACGTCCACCCCGGCGCGAATCTCGCGGCCGAGGAAATACGGCTCCGTGAACGTCAATCTGACTTCGCTCTTCAGCGCCGCGAGGGTCACCGAGAGGCCAAGGTTCTGACCCTTGCCAAGGAAATTTCGCTCGACAATGCTGACATCGCCGAGAATGCCGTTGGTCGACGAGAAGCCGGCGCCGAAGCTCAACTGGCCAGTGGATTTCTCCTCGACCTCGACCTTTACGATGGTCTTGTCCGGCGCGCTGCCCGGCAGCTGTTCGACCTTCACGGATTCGAAGAAGTCGAGGTTTTGAATCCGCTGCCGCGATCGCCGCAGTTTCGCCGAATTGAATGCATCGCCCTCGACCAGCCGGAATTCACGCCGGATCACCTTGTCCTGGGTCCGGACGTTGCCGACGATGTTGATCTTGTCGACGAATACGCGCGGACCTTCGTTCACCTCGAACGTCACGTCGATCGTCTGCGCTTCGCGATTGCGGTTGATTCGCGGCCGCACGTCAACGAAGGAATAGCCCAACTCCGAGACCTTGTCGGTCAATTCGTTGATGGTGGTATTGACCTGTTCGTGGTTAAACCAATCGCCTTCGTCGATCTCGACGGTATTGGCGATGGACTCTGCTTTCAGATCCCGTAGCCGCGCCTCGACTTCGATCTTGCCGAAGCGGTAGCGCCCACCCTCGTCGACGCTAAAAGTAATGAAAAAATTCTTGCGGTCGGGCGTTAGCTCAGCGACCGCCGAGACGACGCGGAAATCCGCGAATCCGTCCGTGAGATAAAATCGCCTCAGCAATTCGCGGTCGAACGTCAGCCGATCCGGATCGAACTTGTCGTCGCTGGAAAACAAACGCCACCAAGCCGTTTCTTTGGTGCGAATGATGCTGCGCAGGCGTCCATCGCTAAACTGGCGGTTGCCAATGAATTTAATGCTGCGAATTTCCGTAAGCTGGCCCTCGTTGATCTCGAATACAAGATCAACCCGATTCTGCGGCAACTGAATGACCTTCGGTTCGACGGTCGTCGCGAAACGGCCGTTTCGTTGGTAGATGGAAAGTATCCGCTGGACGTCGCTTTGCACTTTCGTCCGCGTATAGATGACCCGTGGGCGAAGTTGTACTTCGGCTTCGAGATCGGCGCTTTCGACCTTCTCGTTGCCTTCAAAGGCGATGCGGTTGATGACGGGATTTTCAACGACGTTGACGACCAGGGCGTCGCCCTGTCGGCGCAAGGTGACGTCGGCAAACAGGCCGGTCGCAAAAAGGCTTTTCAGCGAACGGTCGATGCGGCTAGGATCGAATGCGTCGCCTTCCTTGATGACCAGGTAGGATTTGACCGTATCCGGCTCGATTCTTTGGGTCCCCTCGACGATGACGCGTTCGATGGTGCCGCCCCCGGTCGACTGGGTTGGCGTACCCAGCCCCGTCTGGGCCACCGCCGGAACCGGCGGAAGTCCCAGAATCAGGATTCCCCAAACAACGAACAAGAAGCGGTAATGACGCCTCAAGTATTCCCCCAAGGTGCGCTAATTTAGGTGGCGAGTTCTTTAATAAACTCGATGACCCGTAGATGGACCAAATCGTTCCAAGTTGCGAAAACCATTAAAATCAATACCAGAATCAGCCCAAAACGAAAACCGTATTCTTGCGCGCGCGGGCCCAGGGGGCGGCCACGCACGGCTTCCGCGGCATAGAACAGCAGGTGTCCCCCATCCAGAAGGGGGATCGGGAACAGGTTGATCAGGCCGAGATTGACCGACAGCGCCGCCATGAAAAAGATCAGGTTTTCCACGCCGCCCTGCGCCATCTGGCCCGACATCTTGGCAATTCTGAGTGGACCACCGAGGTCGTCGGCTTTCTGCTTGCCGGTAATCACCTGGCCCAAATAGGACAGGATGTTGCCCGTCAGCAACGCCGTCTGCTCGACGCCGACCCACACCGCCATCGCCGGATTTTGACGTTCGTATTCCGCCTGTTTCGGATCATAGCGAACGCCCAGCAAGCCGATATTCTCGACGACCCCATTTTCGTTCTTGCGTTCGTATTTCTTCGGCGTCGCCTCCAGGGTTATTTCCTTGTTGTCTCGACGAATGGTTATCTTCATCGGCACGTCGGCCTTGGTGCTTACGATCCGCACCAAATCGGCGAACCACCTAACCTCTTCGCCATCGATGCTCAGGATTCGATCGCCGACCCTGAACCCGGCTTCGGCGGCGGCCGATTTGGGCAGGATTTCGCCGATGCCCGCGTAGTGTCGCGGCATCCCGTAGACCATCACCAGGGCGGCAAACAGCACCACGGCAAGAATGAAATTTGCGACCGGTCCGGCGGCAACAATCGCCGCGCGTTGGCCGAGCGACTTGAAATGGAAGGAAATGGCGCGCTCCTCAGGTGACAGCGGTCGTTCCTCGCTGTTATTCCCGGCTGCGTCTTCGCCTTGATCGGCGATGACGTCGGACTCGCCGAACATCTTGATATAGCCGCCGAACGGAATGGCGCTGATTTTCCAGCGCGTTCCCGCTTCGTTGGTCCAGCCGAATATCTCCGGGCCGAACCCGATGGAAAACACCTCTACGCGGACGCCATTCCGCCGCGCCACCCAGTAGTGACCCCACTCGTGTACATAGACCAACACCGTGAGCACGAACAGGAACGGTACGACATAGTACCAGGTGAATACGAGGACGCTCATTTACCGCCTATGGGTAATCGAGGATTGTTATGGTTGCCTGCCGATCCGACGCGGCTTCAGTTCTTTTGTTTCGTTACCAGGGCCTCGGCGATCTGCCGTGCTTCCTTATCGGCGTCGGCAACATCATCGAGATTGGCGAGGCGGCCGCAAACGGCGGCATCGAGGGTCTCCTCGACGATTCGGGCGATATCCAAAAATCCGATCCTACGCTCAAGGAAGTGGCGGACGGCAACTTCGTTGGCGGCGTTCAGTACGGTCGGCGCGGCGCCGCCCTTCTGCAGCGCAGCGCGGGCAACCCGCAGCGCCGGGAACCGTTCTGTGTCAGGGGCTTCGAATGTGAGCGCCCCGATTTCGTCGAGCGCCAGTCTCGGCGCCGGCGCGGGCATCCGCTTGGGCCATGCCAGCGCGTAGGCGATCGGCGTGCGCATATCGGGCGTGCCCAACTGCGCCAACATCGATCCATCGACGTAATCGACAAGGCTGTGAACGACCGATTGCGGGTGCACGAGAATTTCAATTCGTGCCTCGGGCACGGGGAACAAATGATAAGCCTCGATCAATTCGAGTCCCTTGTTCATCATGGTCGCGGAATCGACCGAGATTTTGGCGCCCATGTTCCAATTGGGGTGAGCCACCGCCTGCTCCGGGGTTACCGTCTTCATCTGCTGCCGGGTGAATTCGCGGAACGGGCCGCCGGATGCGGTCAAGATGATCCGATGCACGCGGTCAGCATTCTCGAAATCGAATACCTGGAAGATGGCGCTATGCTCGGAATCGACCGGCAACAGGGTGGCTCCGTGGGCCTTAACCTCCTTGACGAAGACGTCGCCGGCGGACACCAGGCACTCCTTGTTGGCGAGGCCGACCGTCGCGCCGCGACGGACCGCGCTCAGGGTCGGCTGCAAACCCGCCGCGCCGACGATCGCAGCCATCACCCAGTCGGCCGGCCGGGTTGCCGCATCGATCACTGCCTGCGCGCCGGCGGCAACGGCGATGTCGGTTCCGGCAAGGGCTTCCTGCAGCGCCTTGTATTCCCGCGCATCGGCGACCACCGCCATTCGCGGTTTCAAGTGCCGCGCCTGTTCCGCCAGCAGCGCGACATTACGATTGGCGGTCAGCGCTTCGACCACGAATGCCTGGCGGTTGCGGCCGATCAGATCGACGGTATTGCGACCGACGGATCCGGTTGACCCGAGTATGGTGACGGAGCGGGGCCGCGCGGCCGCGTCTGCGGCCACGGCCGCCCTGGCGGCAAATTTGGTGCGGATCACATCCATGTCAAAAAGCCGCCATTCCCGATCAGCGAAATCGTGGCGACGGCGAGTGCCGCTGCCAGCAAGCCATCCACCCGATCGAACAATCCGCCATGACCGGGAATGATTCCACCCGTATCCTTTACCCCAAAACGGCGTTTCACCCAAGATTCCGCCAAATCGCCGACCTGAGACACCCCGCCGATCGCCGCGCTCCATCCGGAAAGACCAAGAAAACTTTGTTTTTCCATAAGGATAGCGGTCAACGCCCCAACCACGCCGGCGGAGCCGATGCCGCCGACCAAGCCGGACCAGGTCTTTTTCGGGCTGACCACCGGGCTCATCTTTGGCCCGCCGATCCAGCACCCGAAGGCATAGGCCCCGGTATCCGCCGCCCAAACCACCGCCAGCAGCCAAAACAGCGTCGCGGTTCCGGTCGCCGGATCGGCGCGCAGGTACAACAGCGCCCAACAGGGCACAACGATGTAAAGCAACCCCCCGACAAGCCAAGCCGGGCGGCCGCCGCACAGCCGGTGCCACTCCCACGCCAGGATCAGAGCCCCGACGGCGACGACCCAATCGAAAACCGGAGACCCCCAGTACACCGCCGCCAGGGTCGCCGACGCTAGGACCACGGCCGACGTCGCGCGTAGCATCAGATTCGCCTTCGCGGCGTTATCCGCCGGTGGTGCCATAGCGGCGTTCCCGGCCCAAGTATTCCCGGACGGCGCCCTCGAAATCCGTGCGGGAAAACTCCGGCCACAGGGTGGCGGTGAATACGAGCTCGGAATACGCCAATTGCCAGAGCAGAAAATTACTGATCCTTTTCTCGCCGCTGGTACGGATCAAAAGGTCGGGATCAGGAATGTCCGCGGTGAACAAATGCCGGCGGATTTCGGCCTCGTCAATGTCCTCTGGCCGCAGCCGCCCGTCGGCAACCATCTTCGCAATATGCCGCGTTGCCGCGGTGATCTCGGCTCGCCCGCCATAGCTAAGCGCGACGATCAGGGTGAGCCGCCTGTTGGCGACCGTCATATCTTCCGCGTCGTCGATCAGCTCGACGATGTCGGGAGCCAACTTTCCGCGATCGCCGATGACGCGGAACCGGATACCTTCGCGGTTGAGTTCTTCGATCTCGCTTTTCAGGTAAAACCGAAGTAGCCCCATGAGGTCCTTGATCTCGCTTTCCGGACGTTTCCAGTTCTCAGACGAAAATCCGAACAGTGTTAAATAAGACACTCCCATGGCGATTGCCGCCTTGACCACATTCTTGACCGCCTCCGCGCCCTTCTGGTGGCCGGCGGTGCGCGGCAATCCGCGCGCTTTCGCCCAGCGGCCGTTGCCGTCCATGATGATGGCCACGTGAACGGGTGCCGGCGGCGGCGAATCGGGTTGCAGGGAGACGGCTTTCATTCGTCAGACCTGTTTGATCTCATTTTCCTTATTGGCGAGGGCCTCATCGATCCTTCGAACGTAATTGTCGGTCAATTTCTGGATCTGGTCGGCGTAATCGTGGTGCGCATCCTTCGAAATCTCGTGATCCTTCTCGGCTTGTTTCAGATGATCCATCGCGTGGCGACGCACATGGCGCACGGCGACGCGGGCATCTTCGGCGTATTTGTGGGCAATCTTCGCCAGTTCGGTTCGCCGTTCCTCGGTTAATGTCGGAATCGGAATCCGGACAAGCTGGCCGTCAACGAACGGATTTAGTCCCAATCCGGATTCCAGGATCGCTTTTTGCACCGCGCTCACCAAGCCCTTGTCCCAAACTTGTACCGTCAGCATCCGCGGCTCCGGCACGTTGATGGTGCCGACTTGGTTCATCGGCATTTCCGATCCGTACGCCTTGACCATGACCGGCTCCACCAGATTGGCGTTGGCGCGGCCGGTGCGCAGTCCGCCGAATTCGCGGCCGAGCACTTCCAACGCGCCCTCCATGCGCCGGGTTACGTCTTTCTTCATTTCCTCGATATTCGCACTCACGGTGTTCCCCCTGAATCCGAAAACCGTCATTCGATGATCGTGTAGGTGCCGCCGCCAAAGGCTATCTTGGCGAGCCCGCCCGGATTGTGAATGGAAAAAACAAGGATTGGAACCTCGTTGTCACGGGCAAGGGCAATGGCCGAAGCGTCCATCACCTTGAGATTCTTTGATAAAACCTGTTGGTAGCTGAGTTTTTTGTAACGTTTGGCCCGCTTGTCGGCGTGTGGGTCGGCATTGTAGACGCCATCCACCTGGGTGCCCTTCAACAAGGCGTCGCAGTTCATTTCCGCCGCCCGCAGCGCTGCCGCGGTGTCGGTGGTGAAATAGGGATTACCGGTGCCGCCGGCGAAAATTACCACTCTCCCCTTCTCCATATGGCGCACGGCGCGGCGGCGGATATACGGCTCGCAAACCGTCGCCATCGGGATGGCCGACTGGACGCGGGTGTGCACGCCCTTGCTCTCGAGCACGCTCTGCACCGCCAGCGAATTGATCACCGTCGCCAGCATTCCCATGTAGTCGGCGCTGGTCCGTTCGACGCCGCGCGCCGCCGCCGATACGCCTCGGAAGATATTGCCAGCGCCGATGACGACGCAAATCTGCACGCCCCGGTCGTAAACGGTTTTGACGTCGTCGCAAATCCGGTCGACGGTTTTCGGATCGATGCCGTATTCGCGATCACCCATCAGGCCTTCGCCCGACAGCTTCAAAAGGATTCGTCGGTATTTTGGCTTGGACGGCATGACAATGTTCCGTTCGCTATCGCGGGTTGCCGGCGTCGCAGGACGCGACCGCGATCAACCCGATGCCTGGCGGTCGCATTCTATACGATCGGCCCGGAATTTGTAATTCTCCGCCGCCGAGTCAGCTGCCGATCGTCGCCCGCACCTCGGCGGCGAAGTCCTTATCCTGCTTTTCGATCCCTTCGCCGAGGACGAACAGGCCGAAATCCGTCACCGCCACCGGTCCGCCGGCTTCGGCCGCGGCGGCTTGCAGGACATTGCCGACCTTGGTTTCGCCGTCGATGACAAAGGTCTGATCGACCAGGCAAACCTCTTCGTAATATTTTCGCATCCGCCCTTCGACCATCTTGGCGATAATTTCTACGGGCTTGCCGGTGGCTCGCGCCTGCTCGGCGAGGATGCCGCGCTCGCGCTCGACCGTGGCCGAATCGAGACCATTGCGATCGATCGCCAGCGGCCGGCTCGCCGCGACGTGCATCGCAAGTTGCTTCCCGAGTGCCGTCACGGCATTGCCTTTGCCCTTGGTGTCGAGCGCCACCAGCGTCCCGATGCGGCCCAAGCCGGGGGTGAGCGCATTATGAACGTAGGAAGCGAGCAAACCGCCATTCGCCCGCACCAGCCGCACCCGGCGCAGTGCCATGTTCTCGCCGATGGTGGCGATCAGGTGGGTAAGCTGTTCGGCGACCGTGCGTTCGGTTCCCGGATAGGGGGCGTTCTTGAGCCGCTCCAGATCGCGGCCGCCGGCGATGGCGACGGCGCCGACGGTGGCGACGAATTCCTGGAATGCCTCGTTGCGGGCGACGAAATCCGTCTCGGCATTGACTTCCACCAACGCCCCGACGTCGCCCTCGACGGTAACGCCGACGAGTCCCTCGGCGGCGACGCGCCCGGCCTTTTTCGCGGCTGCCGCCAAACCCTTGGTGCGCAGCCAATCAACGGCGGCGTCGAGATTGCCGTCGGTCTCGATCAGCGCCTTCTTGCAATCCATCATGCCGGCGCCGGTCTTTTCGCGCAGATCCTTGACCAGCGCGGCGGTGATTTCTGCCATCTTGAACCTCTTGATAAACGTTGGCCAATACGGCCGCGTTCGGAGTGGTTGGAACGAACCCGGCGACGAGGTCGCCGCTGCGGGCGTGCCTCAGGCTTCTTCCTTCCGCGTTTCCTTGGCGGCAACGTCGGCGTCCTTCTTCTTCGCCGATTCCGCGCCCTTCTGGTCCGGCTTGTCCTTGCCGGCGTCCTTGGGCTTGGCCTTATCATCTACGGCATCCGGCTTCTTGTCCTTGGCGGCCGGCTTGTCGGCCGGATTGACCGCCTTGGCCTTGCCGGCATCGCCAGGCTGGCCGCGTTCCCTGGCGCCTTTCCTGGCCGCCGGCCGCTTCTGCAGCGTCTCGGTCGGTCCTTCCAACGATTCGCCGAGATCGCCGCCGGCACCGGCGATTTCCTGCTGGATGCCGTCGAGCACGGCGCCGACCATCAGCTCGCAATAGAGATCGATGGCGCGAATGGCGTCGTCGTTGCCTGGGATCGGGTGGTTGATGCCTTCGGGCTCGCTGTTGGAATCGATGATGCCGACTACCGGGATGCCGAGCTTGTTGGCTTCGGCGACCGCGATCGCCTCCTTGTTGGTATCGATGACGATCAGGATATCGGGAAGCCCGCCCATCTCCTTGATGCCGCCGAGGGCGCGCTCGAGCTTGCTGCGCTCGCGCTCCAGGCCCAACAATTCCTTCTTGGTCAGGCCGACGGTCTCGCCGGCCAGCCGTTCGTCGAGCTCGCGCAGGCGCTTGATCGAATTCGATATCGTCCGCCAGTTGGTGAGCATGCCGCCGAGCCAGCGGTGGTTGACGTAATACTGGCCGCAACGCTTGCCCGCTTCCGCCACCTTCTCGGTGGCCTGGCGCTTGGTGCCGACGAACAACACGCGGCCGCCGGCGGCGACCACCTCGCGCACGGCCACCATCGCCTGATGGATCAGCGGCACGGTCTGTTGCAAATCGATGATGTGAATGCCGTTGCGGACCCCGAACAGGTACGGGGCCATTTTCGGGTTCCAGCGACGGGTGTTGTGTCCGAAATGAACGCCAGCTTCCAGGAGCTGGCGCATGCTGAAGGCGGGAAGCGCCATGGTCGTTATCCTTTTCCGGTTGGTCCTCCGCGGGCCCCGCCCGGACACCCGGAAAACCGGGGCCGGACACCGGAACGGCCTGCTGGCGAATTTGCGCCAGCCGCCGCACGCCCGCGTGTGAAATCGGCCGGTTAGATAGCCCGGGAACCCGGCGATTGCAAGGCCAAAGGCGCCGAATTCGGGCTTAAAATGTCCGCCGATCGGGCCGGCGTCACCCGCCGGCGGGTCGCGGCTTTTCGCGGCGGCTCTGGCGTCCGGTCCGAATACGCCGGCGCGCCCAGGCGGGCTCCGTCGGGCGTTAAATCTCCCGCGCTTCGATGATGCCGGGAATGGCGCGCACCGCCCGCAGCACTTGCGGAGACACCGCGTAGCCGCCGGCCAGCTCGATCTCGACCTCGCTGCCTTCGCCAAGCTTGGAGATCACCCGCACCTGCCCGCTGCCGCGCCGTTGCCCGGCGAGCACATCCTTGAGCGCCGCCAGCGGCGCCGGCGAGTCGACGACCACCGCGACGCCGCCAGCGGCCTTGGCGGCCGCCCGCTCCAACGGCTCGAGGTCCTGCACGGTGAAGCGCACCGTCTCGCCCTCGACCTGCGCGGTGGCGCGGATCAGGAATGAATTGCCGACCTCGAGAACGGCGCGGTGCTCGCTGAGCGTCTCCGAAAAGCACGTCGCCTCGAAGACGCCGGCGCAATCCGAGAACTGCAGGAACGCGTAGCGGTTGCCCTTGGCCGAGGTGCGCTCCTTGATGCCGATGAGGGTCCCCGCCATCCGCACCGACCCCGGCCGCCCGGAAGCAACGATGTCGGACGACGATTTCGCCTTCAGCCGGCGCAACGCCGTCGTGTACGCGTCGAGCGGATGCGCCGACAAATAGAATCCGATGGCGTCGAATTCCTGGCGCAGCCGTTCCATCGGCGGCCAGTCGGCGGCCGGCGGCAGTGTCGGCCGATTGATCGCGACGGCGGCCGCGCCACCGCCCGCCCCGGCCCCTGCGGCGCCGAACAGGCCCATCTGGCCGCTCGTCCGCTCCTGGTGGGCGACGCTGGCGAATTTCAACAACGTCTCGATTGCGTCGAACACCTGCCGCCGGTTAGGATTCAGGCCATCGAACGAGCCGGCGCGCGCCAGGCTTTCCATCTGGCGCTTGTTGATCACGTGGTTGTCAAGCCGGCCGGCAAAATCGAACAAGTCCTTGTAAGGACCGTTGGTCCGACGCTCCTCGACGACCCGCTGCATCGCGGCCTCGCCGACGTTCTTCACCGCCCCCAACGCATAACGGATCGCCGCGCCGCCCACCCCGTCGCGTTCCACCGCGAATGCGGCATCCGAGGCGTTGACGTTCGGCGGCAGCAAGGGGATACGCATATGGCTGAGCTCCTGACGGAAGACGCCGAGCTTGTCGGTATTCCCCATGTCCATCGTCATCGACGCGGCCATGAACTCGACCGGATGGTTGGCCTTCATGTAGGCGGTCTGGTAGGCGACCAGCGCGTAGGCCGCGGCGTGCGACTTGTTGAAGCCATAGCCGGCAAACTTGCTGACCAGGTCGAAGATGTCGCTGGCTTTGCTCTCGGGCACGCCCTTGGTCTTGGCGCCTTCGACGAAGGCCTGGCGCTCCTCGGCCATGGCGGCGCGGATCTTCTTGCCCATGGCGCGCCTGAGGATGTCGGCGTGCCCCAGCGAGTAGCCGCTGAGCTCCTGGGCGATCTGCATCACCTGCTCCTGGTAGATGATGATTCCGAAGGTCTCCTTCAGAATCCCTTCCAGGGTCGGATACAGGTAATCCGGCCGCTCGTCGCCGTGCTTGCGGCGGATATAGCTCGGGATGTTGTCCATCGGACCCGGCCGGTAGAGCGCGACGACGGCGATGATGTCCTCGAAGGTGTCCGGGCGCAGCTTCTTCAGAATGTCCCGCATGCCCGCGGATTCCAACTGGAACACCCCGGTCGTCTCGCCGCGGCCGATCATTTCATAGGTCCGTCTGTCGTCCAGCGGCAGGTCGGCCACCGATACCTCGGCACCGGTGGCTCGCACCAGGCGCTCGGTCTCGGCCAGCGCGGTCAACGTCTTGAGGCCGAGGAAGTCGAACTTTACCAGTCCCGCGTATTCGACGTATTTCATGTTGAACCCGGTCACCGGCATGTCGGAACGCGGGTCGCGATAAAGCGGGATCAGCTCCTCCAGCGGCCGGTCGCCGATCACCACTCCGGCGGCGTGGGTCGAGGCGTGGCGATACAAGCCTTCGAGTTTGCGCGCGATGTCGATCAGTTTCTCCACGGCCGGATCGTCGGCGGCCATCTTGCGCAGTTGCGGCTCGGCTTTCAGCGCCTCGTCGAGGGTCGGCGGATTGGCCGGGTTGAACGGCACCAGCTTGCAGATCTTGTCGACGTACCCGTACGGCATTTCCAACACGCGGCCGACGTCGCGCAGCACGGCGCGGGCTTGCAACTTTCCGTAGGTGATGATCTGGGCGACGTGATCGCGACCGTATTTTTCCTGCACGTAGCGAATGACTTCGTCGCGGCGATCCTGGCAGAAATCGATATCGAAATCCGGCATCGATATGCGCTCGGGATTGAGGAAGCGCTCGAACAGCAGCCCGAAGCGCAAGGGATCCAGGTCGGTGATGGTTAGCGCCCATGCCACCACCGAGCCGGCGCCCGACCCGCGCCCCGGCCCGACAGGAATGCCGTGGTCCTTGGCCCAGCGGATGAAGTCGGCGACGATCAGGAAGTAGCCCGGATAACCCATGTCGACGATTACCTTGAGCTCGTAATCCAGGCGCTTGCGGTAAGGGTCGGCTGCCTGGCGGCGTTCGTCGTCGGACATCCCCGGACGGTAAACCTTCGTTTCCAAGCGCATTTCCAGGCCGGCCTGCGCTTGTTCGCGCAATTCCTGCTCCTCGGTACGGCCGGCGCCGCAGTCGTAGGGCGGCAGGATCGGATCCCGCGGCTCGACCATGAACGCGCAGCGCCGGGCGATCACCAGCGTGTTGTCCACCGCCTCCGGCAGGTCCGCGAACAGCGCCCGGATCTCGCTCGCCGACTTGAACCCATGCTCGGGGGTCAGCCGCCGGCGTTCGCCGTCGGACACGTGCACCCCTTCGGCGATGCATATCAGCGCATCCTGCGCCTCGTACATCGAAGGGTCGGAGAAGAACGCCTCGTTGGTCGCCACCAGCGGCAGGTTGCGACGATAGGCGATGTCGAGGAACGCCGCCTCGGTCTCCCGTTCCTCCGGCAGACCATGACGCAGCAATTCGACGTATAGACGCCCGGGGAAGGCACGTTCGAGCTTGTCCAGGACCGTCATCGCGGCGTCGTGCTGGCCGTTGCGCAACAGCCGGCCGAGCGGCCCATTGGGGCCGCCGGTGAGCGCGATCAAACCGGCGCCGTGCTCGATCAGCGCGTCAAGGGACACCATCGGGTCGACGGCGGCGCCGTCGTCAAGGTAGGCCTTGCGGATCAGTTTCAGCAGGTTGCGATAGCCGGTTTCGTCCTGCACCAGAAGAACCAGTGGATCGGCGGCCGGTCCCTGGGCGCTGCCCGAGTGGCCACCGCCGTTGCCGGCGCCGTCGCCGCCGACGCGTTCACGGGCAACGCTCAACTGGCAGCCGATGATCGGCTGCACCCCCGCCTTAACGGCGGCTGCGGAAAACTCGAGCGCACCGAACAGATTATTGGTGTCGGTGATGGCCGCCGCCGGCATCTCCTTGGCCCGGCACAGCCTGACCAACTCGTCGACCGGCAACGCGCCTTCGGACAACGAGTAAGCGGTATGGACCCTGAGGTGGACGAAATCGGCCCGGCTCATCATCCGAGGATTCCACAGGCGGCCGGTGAAGTCACTAAATGTTGTGGGTTGCGCTCAACTTTTCCACAAGATTTAAACAGACTGTGGATAAGGCAGCCGTCTCACGCCTCGATATCCAGCACCTGGCCGCGACCGACGGTGACATTCGCGGCATTGGCGGCCTTTTGCGCCTCGGTCGCCTGCTCGACCAGTTGCAGGGCGACGCGCTCCTGCAGCAGCGTGCGGCGCAGTTGCGCCAGCACCTGGGACAGGTTGCTGGCGGCGGCGGATGCCGGATCGACGGCCATGGCAGGGTCTCCCAACGATTCGTCGACTGAACCAGCATATTAACAGCCGCCGCAACCGGCGGCAAACCACCCCGGCCCGCGGCGGACTCCCTGGTGTCGCTCGCCTACGATCCGGTCATTTCGAGAATATCGAACCCGGCGTTGCGGTCGAGCAGATAGATCAGTCCGTCGCGATCCACGTCGACGTCGTTCGATTGCGGACTCGGCTCGCCGTTGACCGGCTCGGGGATGTAATGGGCGATTTCCTTCGGCTTGAACGGGTCGGCGACGTCGATGATCCGGAGGCCGCCGGCGAACCAAGTCATATGGACCAGCGTCGAGTCCAGCTTCTCGCGGTACTGGTGCGCGCCGAAACGACCGGGCGCCCGGCTCCACGGCGAATCCATCTCGCTTACGTCGAACGCGGACAGCGCCTGGATCTTGTTCAGATCGGTGACGTCGAAGACCCACAGGAACCCGTGCAGCCGGCCGGGGGTGTGGGTGTGCTCCTCGTCGGCGACCACGGCGATGCGCCGCCCGCCGATTGGATTGAGGAACGGCAGAACCGTGTGCGTCGGCTCCGGGAACGGCGGGTGATAGTCGTGCGACGCGATAGTCTTCGGCTTGGCGATGTCGGAAACGTCGATCACCCGGAATCCGGCGTGCCACACCGCGGCCCATAGTTCATTGCCGACCCGAAGCGCATGGTGCAACCGATTGCGATAGCCCTTCCATGTCGGCTTTTCGCCGTCGGCGACGTGTTGGCCCGGCATCCACCAACGCGACACCTCGCGCGGCTTGGTCGGGTTCGCCATGTCGTAGATAACCAGGATGTTGCCGACGTAGCCTTCCATCTCGGTCGAGATGTAAGCGTACTTTTCGTCGACGTCGAAACGGTGGACGCCGAAGCCGAAGGTCCTCTGGTGGTGAATCAGCTTCGGGTTCGCCTTGTTGGAAACGTTGTAGACGCGAAAGCCGCCATCCGCGTAGCCGCGCTCGCGAGCCTTGTCGAGCGCCGCCACGTCATCCGCCGACACGCCCAGCACCGCCGCCGCCTCGGCGTCGGTCGCCTCGCGTCCCAGATCGTTTCCCAGCTTCTTGCGGATGTCGGGAAGCTGGTCGCCGAGCCTCAGAAAGTGGCGGTCGTTCTGCTCGACGTTGGTGTACATCAGATCGCCGACCACCCGCACCTTGTGGGTATGCGAATAGCTGTCCTGCAGCATGATCGTCGAAACCACCTTTGGCTTCTTCGGATCCGAGATGTCGACAATGGTGGTGCCGTGCGGCGGCTTCATGTGCCCAACGTACGCGTAGCGGCCATCCACCACCACCTGGCCGCCGCCGGGAATATCCAAGTGGCCGACGCGTCTTATGTTGCGGGCCAACGGCGCGCCCTGACTTTTCGCCATGGTTCAGTCTCCTTCGATACCTTCTGCGCGGATCATGCGGTGTCCGCGGCCCTGTGGCGGTTGCGTTTGTATTCGAGCGCGAATGGCAACATCACCGAAACCACCAGCGCCACCCACAGCGCGTTGCCGATGTTCGACGAGAACAGCACCATTAGGTTGCCGTCGGCCATCTTCATGGCGCGCAGGAAATATTGTTCCAGCATGGGCCCCAGGATGACCCCGATCAGCATGGCGGCGACATGGTAGCCGGTGCGACGTCCGATATAACCGATGACACCGAACAGCAAGCCCAGGAACATGTCGAACACATAGTCGCGCGGCACAAACGATCCCACCAGAGTGAACGAAATGATCAGCGGCGCCAGGTATACCGTCCGCACCATCGTCACACGCGGCATGTAACGCGCCAGCGGCAGTACGGTGAGCATCATCAGCAGATAAGTCACCGCCATGATGATGAACACCCCATAGCCGATTTCGGGGCGCTGATCGAACAACGTCGGCCCGATGTTGACGCCCTGGTACTGCAGCACAACCAACATCACTGCCGCGGTCGCGCCGCCCGGGATGCCGAGAATGAACATCGGGATCAAGGTGCCGGCGGTGACGCCGTTGTTGGCGGATTCGGGCGCGATCAGTCCTTCCGGATGTCCAGTACCGTACAGCTCGGGAGTTTTCGAGAACGATCGCGATTGTTGGTAGGCGACGAACGACGCAATTGCCGCGCCGGCGCCGGGAATGACGCCGATCACCAGTCCCACCATCCCGGTCCAGGTTATATGCCACCAGCGTTTAAGGGCGATCGCCACTCCCTCGATCGTTGCCGACCAGCCGGCCGCGCGGAGCACCTCAAGCCCCTTGTCGGTCAGGATCGACCGCTGCTCGATGATCATGAACGCCTCCGACACCGCGAATAGCCCGACGAGCGCCGGGATCAACGGTACCCCGTCGTACAGTTCCAGCAGACCGAAGGTGCCGCGCGGTGTCGCGTAGACGTGGTCGGTGCCGATCAGTCCGATCATCAAGCCGAAAAAACCGGCGATCAGCCCCTTCAGGGTATCGCGGGCGGCGATCGAGGCGATCAGTGATATGCCGAACAGCATCACCACGATCATCTCCACCGAATGCATGTGGTAACTGACCTCAGCCAGCCACGGCATGATGAAGATCGACAGGATCGTGGTCAGCAGCCCACCGACGGTCGAGGCGACGAACGATATGGCCAGAGCCTGCTGGCCGCGCCCGGCCTTGGCCATCGGATATCCGTCGAGCGGCGTCGCCGCGGCGCCGGCGGTGCCCGGAATGTTTACCAGGATCGCCGGAATCCCGGCGCCCATGCGCGACGAGCAATACAGCGCCACCATGAACGCCAACCCGACCTCGACATCCATCGTCAGAGTCAACGGCAACAGGATGATGATGGTGTTGGCGGCGCTGAACCCGGGAATGGCGCCGACCACGAACCCGAGCGCGATGGATGGCAAGATCACCCACCACAGCGACAGTTCGTGCAAAAACAACGAACCGAACAGATCGAGCGAGAGTGTCATGCCATCAGCCATCGCATCAATCGCTCGAACGGACCAATCGGGAACCTGACATCGAATGCGAATATGAACACCGCATAGCCGCCAAACGCGAACGCCGCCGCCAATATCGCGATGAATGCCGGGCGCCTCCCCTTGTTGAGGACCAGCATCGAGGCCATCAAAAACACGAACGTGGTGATGGTGAACCCGCCCCATTCGACCGCCAGGATGTACGCAATGGTGAGCAGCAGCAGCCAGTGTCGGCCGGTCTCGATATCGGTGTCGTTGAACACGCCACGCATACCGAAATCGGCCTCGCCGCGCCGCACCATGGCGGCCGCCTTTACGATGAAGATCAGCGACAGGACGACCAGGACACTGCCGACGAAGACGGCGCTGACCTGCGCCGTCCAGGGAGAATCGATGATGGTGGTGAAGTAGTATCCGGTGAAAAGTAAACCAGCGACCGGGATGATCAACTCGCCGCCAATGGGGCGATCGTCATTTCGTTGGGTTGCGGTCGCTTCGGTCATGATTCGATCATCGCCGGAATCCGGTGCACGGGACGCCAGCCGCGCGCGGCCGGCCGACGCCGGCAACGCGAAGCCCCTCGCCCACTGGGCGGCGGCCGCCGGGAGCGAGCATGATGATGCCCCGAATTATGATTTCTTTTTCTTATCTGATTTTTCGGACTTGCCGGTCAGTAACGGCTTATAGCGCTCACCGAGCGACATAACGCCGGTTGCGTACTCCTTGCAATCCGCGACATTGCCGTACTCGATGAACTCCCACACGCCCTTCAGCTTTTCGACCGACTTCTTGTAGTCGGGGTCGCCGAACACCTGCTTGAATGTGCTTTCAAGCAGTTTAAACCGGTCCGGATATTTTTCGATCGCCTGGGTATGAATGGCGAACGCGCGCGCCGACACCAGCGGCGGCAGCTTGGTCTTGAAGTGCTCGTTAACGGTCGGCGCCTTGTTGAGTCTCGCACCCAGCGCGTTTTTCTTGTCAAACACCAAGAGCGTTCTCAGCGCATCGCCGCGCGCCACGACTACGCCGGCTGGCAGCACGCTGCAGTCCATCTCGCCGGTAACGACTCCGGCGATGGTATTCTTGCCGCCCGACAGCGGAATCAGGTTGAATTGCGCGCCCGTGTGCTCGCCGAGCGCCAGGATGCCGATCGACGCCGGGTGTGCCATGCGGCTGGTGCCGATGTTGAGCTTCCGCTTTTTGCCCTCGGCGACAACCTCGTCGATGGTCTGGAACTTGCTTTTGGCACCGACGAATACGACGCTTGGATCGTTGTCGACGCGCCCGAAATAGGTGTATGCGCCGAGGTCGAAGGTCGGCTTCTTCAAAACCCAGTTGAGCAATTCCGGCCCCATGTTGCCGAACAAGATGTTGTAGCAATCGGGATCGCGCTTGCCCATGAACAATTCGTAACCGACTCGCCCGGAGGCGCCGGGGAAGAAACCCGGCTCGAAGTTGGTCTTAAGATATTTCGTCCACACCGCGATAAAGGCTCTCAACAGCTGGTCCGCACCGCCGCCCGCGCGGGTCGGCACGACGACGTTGATATTGCGGTCGGGATAAGCGGCAAACGCCGGCGCAAACGGCGTCGCCAATACCGCGGCGCCCGCGGCGGCGCCTTGAAGGAATTGCCGCCGAGATGGAATCTTGAATGTCGACATCGATACCTCCAAAATGACCGCGGCTGTTTCCGCCGCCGGTCGCAAGGTCGGGGAGTGTAATCCGAAATCGGGGTGCTCGCCTATGGGGATTTGCCGCAATCCCCCGCCGCACGCGCGGCCGGGTCTCAGGCCGCCACCAGGCGCCCGGCCTCCAGGCGAACCACCCGGTCCATGCGCCGGGCAAGGTCCGGGTTGTGGGTGGCGACCAGCGCGGCCAGACCCGCCCCGCGCACCAATTTCAGCAACACCGAAAAGACCTCGGCCGCGGTTTCGGGATCCAGATTGCCGGTCGGCTCGTCCGCGAGCAACAGCTTCGGCGACGCCGCTATCGCGCGGGCAATGGCAACGCGCTGCTGCTCGCCGCCGGAAAGCCTGGCCGGTCGATGTTTTTCGCGCGCCTCAAGACCCATCCATCCCAATAGTTCCCGTGCCCGCCGTTTCGCCTCGCCGCGGCCGAAGCCAGCGATAATCTGCGGGATGGCAACGTTCTCCAGCGCCGAGAATTCTGCCAGTAGGTGGTGATATTGGTAGACGAAGCCCAAGTTGCCGCGCCGTTTCGCGGTGCGGGCGTCGTCGTTGAGGCCGCCGCAAGGCTCGCCCATCAGCATCACTTCACCGCCGTCGGGCGACTCCAACAGGCCGGCGATGTGCAGCAGGGTCGATTTTCCCGATCCCGACGGCCCGACCAAGGCGACGATCTCGCCTTCGCGCACTTCGAGGTCGACGCCGCGCAGCACCTCCAGATCCTGGCGCCCTTGACGGAACGTCCGGACGATGCCGGTAAGGCCAAGGACCGGCGATCCCGGTGCGGCTCGAGGCGTCGGCGCTGTCTCACTCATAGCGCAGCGCCTCCGCCGGATCGAGACGCGCCGCCCGCCAAGACGGATACAGCGTCGCCAGGAACGATAGCCCGAGCCCCATCAGCACCACCGCGACTACCTCGGATGGATCAACCACCGCCGGCAACTGCGACAGGAAATAGATTTCGGCGGCGAATAGTTCGCTTCCGGTCAAGCCCTGGATCCACTGCCGGACGATTTCGATGTTGTCGGCGAACGCCAGCCCGAGACCGAGCCCGGCTAGGGTGCCGATGGTGCCGACACTGGCGCCGGCCAGGAAAAAGATGCGCATCACCGTGCCGCGCGTCGCACCCATGGTGCGCAGGATCGCGATATCGCGGCCCTTGTCCTTAACCAGCATGATCAACGACGAGATGATGTTGAATGCGGCAACCAGGATGATCAGCGTCAGGATCAGGAACATGACGTTGCGCTCGACCTGGATGGCGTTGAAAAAGCTGGCGTTGACGCGCTGCCAGTCCTGGATGCGAACCCGCCCCTTCATCGCCGCCGCCAGTCGTCCGCCGACGGCGAGCGCGCTGTCGGGATCGACGATGAAGACCTCCAGGTTGGTCACCGCATCGAGCAGGCGGAAATAAACCTGGGCGGCCTCCAAAGGCATGAAAACAAAGCTCGAATCGTATTCGTACATACCGATTTGGAAGGTCGCCACCACGGTATACGCGCGCATCCTCGGCACGGTGCCGAAGGCGGTGGCGTTGCCCTTCGGCGAGATCAGGGTGATCTTGTCGCCGATATCGAGGCCGAGCTTGCGCGCCATGCGCGCGCCGATGATCACGGCGTCCTGGCCCTGGAAATTCTCCAGCTTGCCGGCCTGGATGTTGCCGGCGACGATCTTGCGTCCGGTCAGGTCCTTCGGCCTCAGTCCCCGCACCACGGCGCCCTGCGCGACGCCGCGGGCGGTCGCCATCACCTGGCCCTCGACCAGCGGGATGACGGCGGTGACCCCTTCGACCTTGGCCAGCCGCGCGGCAATCGGGTCGAACTCCTTCAGCCGGTCGCCGATCTCGGCATAAACGCTGAGATGCCCGTTGATGCCGAGGATGCGGGTGAGCAGTTCCTGGCGGAAACCGTTCATCACCGACATCACGATGATCAGGGTGGCGACGCCGAGCGCGATGCCGAGAAGCGAGAACCAGGCAATCACCGAAATGAAGCCTTCCTGGCGGCGCGCCCTCAAATAGCGCATCGCCACCATCCATTCGAAGTAGGAGAACACCCGCGGTCCCTCTCACCGCCGGCCCGCGCCGAAACAGGTCGCTCGTGCCCGATCGTCCCACGCGTCCCCATCGCGGCCGGCGCGGACGGGCGTGCGTTCGTCGAACAAAGGCATTGCGATGTCCATGTCGAGCGGTCAGCCGGTCAGTCGGTTGATGGCCGATAGGATGCTGATTTCCTGACGCTCGCCGGACCGGCGGTCCTTAAGCTCGACCACATCCTTCTCGAGCCCGCGCGGCCCGACCACCACCTGCCACGGCACCCCGATCAGATCCATGTCCGCGAATTTGGCCCCGGCGCGTGCCTCACGATCGTCGTACAGGACCTCGATGTTGGCTTGGACGAGATTGTCGTAAATGCCGTCGCAGGCCTTGTCGCACGCTTGGTCGCCGGGCTTCAGGTTGATGATGCCGGCCCTGAACGGCGCTACCGGCTCCGGCCAGATGATCCCGGCGTCGTCGTGGCTGGCCTCGATGACGGCGCCGACCAGCCGGGAAACGCCGATGCCGTAAGAACCCATTTCAACCGTAACCTCGCTGCCGTCCGCACCGGCCACGACGGCGTTCATCGCCTTCGAATACTTCTTGCCGAAATAAAAGATATGCCCGACCTCGATGGCGCGTCCGGTCACCAAGTCCTTGCCGAGGGCCTTCTCGGCCTTGGCGTCGCGCTTTTCGTCGGTGGCTGCATACTTGGCGGTGAATCGGTCGATCATCGGCTGCAAATCGCTCGCGTAATCGATGCCGGCCGCCGTCCAATCCATGCCGAGATAGTCCTTGTGGCAACCGATCTCGCTCTCGCCGGTCACGGCCAGGATCACGAACTCGTGGCTCATGTCGCCGCCGATCGGGCCGCTTTCGGCCCGCATCGGAATCGCCTTCAGCTCCATGCGCTGGAACGTTCGCAGATAGGCGATGAACTGCTGGTTATAGGAGTGACGCGCGCTGGCGTAATCGAGGTCGAATGAATAGGCGTCCTTCATCAGAAATTCGCGCCCGCGCATGACGCCGAACCTCGGCCGCACCTCGTCGCGGAATTTCCATTGGATGTGATAGAGCATCTTCGGCAGGTCGCGGTAACTTTTGACCGAGTCACGGAAAATCTGGGTGATCTGTTCCTCGTTGGTGGGGCCGTACAGCATGTCGCGCTCGTGGCGGTCGGTGATGCGCAGCATCTCCGGCCCGTAGGCGTCGTAACGGCCGCTTTCGCGCCACAAATCCGCCGGCTGGATGGTCGGCATCAGCATCTCCTGGCCGATCCGGTCTTGCTCCTCGCGGACGATCTGCTCGATCTTCTTCAACACCCGAAGGCCGAGCGGCAGCCACGAATAGATGCCCGCGGACGATTGGCGGATCATGCCGGCGCGCAGCATCAGCCGGTGCGACACGATCTGCGCCTCGGCGGGCGTTTCCTTCAGGGTCGGCATGAAAAAGCGGCTGAGGCGCATGGAGGCAATCACCGGCTTCGAGGGCCCGGGACGGGACGGAACGATTGGTGAATGTAGGGAAACGCCCGGGTGTTGTCCACGCCCGGCGTCAGCCGCCCTTCTTCAGCATTTCGCGGCACGCCTCGGCCAACGCCGCCTGATCGGGGTCGGTGAGGGGCTGACCGTTGAAGGTCATGGCCCCGGTGTTGATGTTGTAGCGGACCCGGCCGACGGCCATCGGCATGGCGGCGAATTTTTGCGCCTTGCGCTCGGCGGCATTCAGCGCGGTGTTGGCGGTGGCGGACGCTTCGGCCGCCGTAGTGGCGCCGCTGGCCGCGGTCGCCGCGGTCGTCGCCGCCGTCGCCAGGGCCGCCTTGGCGGCGTCGTCGCCGGCGGCTGTAGTGGCCAGGGTGGCTGTGGTCGTCGCTGCTTCGGCCGCGGTGGCGGCCGCGGACGCCTTGTCGGCGGCAAGGGTTGCCGATGCTGCCGACGACGACGCAGTGGTCGCGGTAGCAGCCGCGTTGGCGATGGCGGTGGCGTCAGCCGCCGCGGTGGTAGACGCGGCGGCGGCGGTTTCGGAGGCGGCCTTTGCCGTCTCCAGCGCCGTCCGCAGCGCCGCGTCGGCGGGATCGGCCTTGTGCGCCGCCTCGGCCGTGACGAGGGCGGCGGCGGCAGTGGCCGCGTCGGTTTCGGCGGTGGTGGCAATGGTGGCAGCCGCCGTCGCCGCGGCCTCGGCCGCGGTGGCGGCGGTGCCGGCGCTGGTGGCCGCGGCGGTCGCCTTGTCGGCGGCGATTACCGCGGCGCTGGCCGCGGCGGCGTCGTTCTCCGGGCCGCCGAGATACTTGCGGATGTCGATGCTGACGTCGAATTCGAACACCTCGGGAAGTGTGATTCGCGGCGAGCCGGCGACGTCCGCCGGGGCGACCGGGCGACCACGGACATCGACGCCCGGTTTGTAGGTGACGTCCGCCGCCGGCACGTGGCTGGCCAGCCGGCGACAATCCTGCTTGGTGATCTGGATCTTGGCGTCATCGGCCGCTGCAGGGCCGCCGCCGACGGCGGTGAAAGCGGTCACGGCAACGAACGCCGTAAGGAAGTTTTTCATGGTCGGGTTATCCGCAGCAATTGGCCGCCTGTCTGCATTTTAACCTACCGCCAGCGGCATTGAAAAAGCCTTAACCGGCGCGGCAGCGATTCAACCAAACCCATCAAGCACTTGCGTACGACGGTGTGCCGCGGCGAGCAGACGCCTTGTCGGGTCGCCCGAGGCAATGCGAAGATTTATCGATCGCCAGCATGGTCGCGGCGTGGAGGACACAGCATGGCAACCAAAAAGCCGAAGAAGAAATATCTGCCGATGGAGGCGGGTCACCCCGATCGAATGGACTGGGAAATGCAGCGGTTTCCCGGGCAATGGACGAAAATGCTGTTCCACCCCCGGCCCGAACGTCCGACCGAGCCGAATGCCGGCTTGGTGCGCTACGAGCCCGGCGCCTACCACCCCTATCACACCCACGATTTCGCCCAGGTGTGGTACGTGCTCGAGGGTGAGTTCCAGATGGGTGGCGCCACTTACGGCCCCGGCACCATGATGTTTTTCCCCGACCCGCATTACGAGGACGAGCTCAAGACCGCGACCGGCGGCGTCATCGTCTACATGCAGTATCCGGGCCCGACGACCAAGGCCCGTCCGATCTACGCCGGCCGTTTCAACGTGAAGAAGCGCAAGCCGCTGTCGGAGGAACGGCTCGATATCTAGTGCCACGGACGCGATTTCGGGGCATTTCTGCCGTTTAATCCGCGCTCCGCGCGGGCATTGCCAAGCCGCTTCGACGCCAACGCGTGAAATGTGCGTAACGCCGTGAAATCTTAAGGTTCCGTTCAGGCAAAAAGATAAAAATCCTGATGACGCTGCGGAGCCGATCCCTTAGACTGCCAATCAAACACAGAGAGGACTCAGGCCACGGTGCTTAGGCCCGGGTTTTGGGAGGCAATAAAAAGCAATAAGGGTTTTTCGGGCACGAAAACCCGCTGGAAACTGGGTATCGGCAGGACCGGCAACGGTCTTGCCTTTTATTTTGTCCGCCGCCCTGCGGCCTCATTTCGACTTGTAGATCCTTGCGTCGACGCGCATCCACGGCGGTCTCGCCTTGGCGACGCGCTTGAACGCCGGACAGTCCTTGCGGTGCGCGCCCGGCAGGTAGCCGATGCACATCAGGAATTCGTTCACGATCTCGCCGCCCATGAACTTGAAGGTAGCGCGGAACAGCTTCGTCCAATCGGCGTGGTTACGGGGGTGATGGGCGGCCAGCCAGCGGGCAAAGCCGCCGTGGGAGTCGCGCAGCGCGATCACCCGCTTGGCGTTCTCGATCACGGCGAGCACCTTGAGCCGGTTGCGGATGATGCCCGGATCCTTGAGCAGCCGTTTCTCGTCGCGCTTGCCGTAGCCGGCGACCGCGTCGACGTCGAAGCCGTCGAAGGCGGCGACCGTGGTGGCGCGTTTTTTCAGGATCAGCTCCCACGACAGCCCGGCCTGGAACAGCTCCAGCGACAACAGCTCGAACAGCGCGCGCTCGTCGGCGAGCGGGAAGCCGTATTCGCTGTTGTGGTAGGCCTCGTGGATCGGATCGCCCGGCGCCTTGTCGCAATACCAGTTCATCTCATTCCCTGAACGAGATCACGCCGGAAACGATAACCAGATAGACGAGCGCGAAAATGACCGCGGATATTGCCGTCGTCACCAGCAGCTTCATCACCATACGCGGCTTTTCCGGCGCACCGGGGTCCTCGCCCTTGCCGAGGTTCTCGGCGTCGATGCGCCGTACCCCCCACGGCAGCACCATGAAGATCACCAGCCACCAGATGATGGCGTAAATGGCGATGCCGGTCCAAAGGGTCATGGGTTCGCGCCTCAGGCCTGTTCGAGCTCGATCAGGGTGCCGCAGAAGTCCTTGGGATGCAGGAACAGCACCGGCTTGCCATGAGCACCGATCGCCGGCTCGCCGGTGCCCAGCACGCGGGCGCCGGCCCGTTTCAGCTTGTCGCGGGCGGCGATGATGTCGGCGACCTCGTAACACAGGTGGTGCATACCGCCGGCCGGGTTGTTGCGCAGGAACTTGGCGATCGGCGAAGCGTCGCCGAGCGGCTGCAAAAGCTCGACACGGGTGTTGCCGAGATCGACGAATATCACCGTCACGCCGTGCTCGGGCAGCGCCTGCGGCTGCGACACCTTGGCGCCGAGGGTGTCGCGATAGGTGGCCGCCGCGGCCTCCAGGTCGGGCACGGCGACGGCGACATGGTTGAGTTTGCCGATCATCGCGGTGCGGGTCCCTTCCCTCTCAGATGCGCACCAGGTGCACGGTGGTCACCGGCTTCTTCGCCACACTGTCGTTGAAAGCGCGCCGGACCGCAAGCCGCACCGCCTCCGCCAGCTCGGCGTCGTCGGCGCGCCGTTTGGCCGACAGCGCCTCGACGGCGGCGCGGGCGGCGTCGCGCACCGCCTGCGCGACGGCGTCGTCGCCCTCCTCCAGCAGTCCGGTGGTCGAAAGCTGCGGCTCGCGGGCAAGCGAGCCGGCGCCATTGATCACCACCGTGATCGTGGCGGTGCCGTGCCACATCGCCCGCGTGCGCCGGCGTACCAGTTCGCCGTCAAGGCGCACCAGCCGGTTGCCGTCGGCGGCCAGCCGGCCGACCGGGACATCGCCGGTGATTTCCGGCGCGCCGGGCGCCAGCTTCACCACCGACCCGTTCGGCGCGACGACCGCGTGCGGCACCTGGCAATCGCGGGCCAGAGCCGCATGCTCGACCATGTGGCGCAGCTCGCCATGAACCGGCACCGCGATCCCCGGCCGCACCAGTTGATACATGCGCACCAGCTCGCCGCGTGCCGGATGGCCGGAGACATGGACGATCTCGTCCTCCGTCGAGACTACCCGGATGCCGCGGGCGACCAGGGCATTGTGCAGGTTGCCGATCGCCGCCTCGTTGCCGGGGATGATGCGCGACGAAAAAATCACCGCGTCGCCGTCGCCGAGGCTGACGTTGCCGTGCTCGCCGGCGGCGATGCGCGCCAGCGCCGCCCGCGGCTCGCCCTGGCTGCCGGTGCAGATGATCAACACCTTGTCGGCCGGGATATGGCCGGCGTCCGCCTCGTCGAGGAAGGCGGGCACGCCGGCGAGGTAGCCGTTCTCGCGCGCCGCGTCGTCGATGCGCCTGAGCGAACGGCCGGCCAACACCACGTCGCGGCCGTTGGCCCGGGCCGCCCTGGAGATCGTCTCCAGGCGGGCGACGTTGGTGGCGAAACAGGTAACAGCGACGCGGCCGGCGCATTCGCCGATCAGCCGGGTCAGCGTCGCCTCGAGGTCGGCTTCCGAGCCCGACTCCCCCGGCACGAACACGTTCGTCGAATCGCACACCATCGCCAGCACGCCGTCGTCGCCGAGCTTACGCAGCGCCGCCTCGTCTGAAACCGGGCCGACCACCGGCGCCGGGTCGAATTTCCAGTCGCCGGTATGCAGCACCGTGCCCAAGGCCGTGCGGATGGCTATGGCGTTGGGCTCGGGGATGGAATGGGTGAGCGTGATCAGCTCCATGTCGAACGGGCCGACGGTAAAGCGGCCGCCGAGCGGCACCTCGGTGATGTCGACCTGGTCGGCGAAGCTCGTCTCGGTCAGCTTGCGCCTGAGGATCGAGATTGCGAACGGGGTCGCGTACACCGGGCACCTGAGCCGGTCCCACAGGTACGGCACGCCGCCCAGATGGTCTTCGTGGGCATGGGTGAGCACCAGACCGGCCAGCCGATCGCGCCGTTCGACGATGAAGCCGGGATCGGGCATGATCACGTCCACCCCCGGGATGGCGCCGTCGCTGAAGGTGACGCCGAGATCGACCATCACCCAGGTTTCGTCGCCGGGCGGCCCGTAGCCGTAGAGGTTCAGGTTCATCCCGATTTCGCCGGCGCCGCCGAGAGCGACGAAGACGAGTTCGTCGTTCCGCTTTCCGGTCATGTGTTGCGGCGATGGACCAGCAACAATCCGCGCAGGGTCAGGTCCGGGTCCGATTTCTTGATGCAATCCACCGCCTCGGTGAACAGCGGCGAAAGCCCGCCGGTGGCGATCACGTCCATCTCGACGCCGTGCTCGGCGCGCAGCCGCGCCACCAGGCCCTCGATCATGCTGACGTAGCCCCAGTAAATTCCCGATTGCATGGCGCCGACCGTGTCCTTGCCGGTGATCCGTTCGGTCCTCTTGACATCGACGCGCGGCAGCTTCGCCGCTGCCATGTGCAACGCCTCCAACGACAAGTTGACGCCGGGCGCGATGACGCCGCCGAGGTAGCTGCCGTTGTCGTCGATCAGGTCGAAGGTGGTGGCGGTGCCGAAATCGACGACGATCAGCGGTCCCCCATAACGGTCGAACGCGGAAATCGCGTTGACCAGCCGGTCGGCGCCGACCTCGTCCGGCCGGTCGACCAGCACTTTTAGCCCGAGTTCCAGGCCCGGCTCGCCGACCACCCTCGGCTCGCAGCCAAACGTGTTGCGGCACAGCGTTTTCAGCGCGAACAGGGTCGCCGGCACGACGGTGGCGATGATCGCCGCGGTGATGTCCTTGGGCTTGAGCCCCGCCTCGGTCATCAACTGTTTCAGCGCCAGGCCGAACTCGTCGGCGGTACGGTTGGGGCTGGAATGCAGACGCCATTCGCCGCGCACCTTGTCGTCGTCATCGAAGACCGCGAAGACGGTGTTGGTATTTCCTGAATCGATGGCGAGCAGCATGGCGGCGTCCCGGTCAGGTTGCGGCGAAAAACACGTCGCCGGCGGTAATCCTATGCTCGCGCTTGCCGGTTTTCAGCACCAAAGCCCCGTCCTGGTCGATATCCTTGAATATGCCCTTCATCGTCCTGTCGGCCAGCCGGACCTCGATCTTGTCGCCGAGGCCCTTGCATCGCCACAGCCAGTTCTTGCGGATCGCCGCAAAGCCATCGTCGAGCCAGGTGTTGGCCCAGATCATGAAGTGGCGCGAGAAGGCTTCCAGGCTGTCGACCGCGCTCACCGTCCAGCCGCATGCCTTGAGCGACGTTGCCGGAAATGCCGCCTTCGACGGATGTTCGGCGACATTGATGCCGAGGCCCATGATCACCCACTCCGGCGTTTCATCACCGCCGGTTTCGGCTTCCAGCAACAGACCCCCGACCTTGTCGCCGTTCAGCAGGATGTCGTTCGGCCACTTGCTTTGGACCATGTGACCCGGGGGGGCGAGGGCGCTGAGAGCGTCGCACGCCGCCAGCGCGCCGACGAAGCTCAACTGCGCCGCCTGTTCGGCCGGCACATCGGGACGCAATATCAGCGAGCAATAGAGGTTGCCGCGCGGGCTCTGCCATTTGCGGCCGCGGCGGCCGCGTCCGGCGGTCTGCTCCAACGCCCATACCAGTGCGCCGTCCGGCGCCGTCTCTTCGCCTTTCGCGGCCAATCGCTTCGCCTCGGCGTTGGTGCTGTCCACCGTGTCGAGACGGAAAAGCCGGTAGGCGGGCGGCAGGTTCGGTTCGCGCATCATCCAGCGAATAGGGCCGCGGCGGCGGCCGCGGCGCCCGACAAGATCGGCGCCGGGTAGACGAAGAACAGCACGATGATCAGCCCGGTGCCGGTGATGACGAGGCCGAGGTCGCGGCTGACCGGACGGTCGAGCGCCTCCTCCGGTTCGCTGAAATAGACCAGCTGCACGATGCGCAGGTAATAGAACGCGGCCACCACGCTGGACAGCACGCCAATGACGGCGAGCGCGTACAGTCCCGCATCGATGGCGGCGAGGAAGATGTATAGCTTGCCGAAGAATCCGGCGAGCGGGGGAATACCGGCCATCGAGAACATGAAGATGCCCACCGCCAGCCCCAGCATCGGATGGGTCTTTCCCAGCCCGGCGAGGTCGTTGATGCCCTCGACCATGCGGTCGCCGCGGCGCATGCACAAGATGCAGGCGAAGGTGCCGACGTTCATGAACAGGTAAATTGCGAGATAGATCAACATGCCGCGGATGCCGACTTCGTTGCCGACGGCAAGCCCGATCAGCGCGTAGCCGACGTGGCCTATCGAGCTGTAGGCCATCAGCCGCTTGATGTTGGTCTGGTTGATGGCGGCGAAGGCACCGAGCACCATTGATGCCACTGAGACGAACACGACGATCTGCTGCCATTCCGCCAACAGCCCGCCGAACGGCCCCACCATTACCCGGATGAACAGCGCCAGCGCCGCGATCTTAGGCGCCACCGAGAAGAACGCGGTGATCGGCGTCGGTGCGCCTTCGTACACGTCGGGCGTCCACATATGGAAGGGCACCGCCGACACCTTGAACGCAAGGCCCGCCAGGATGAACACAATGCCGAAGATGATGCCGACGTTGACGCCGCCGCCGGCGTGGAACACCGCCGCCAGTTTGTCGAAGTTGGTGGTGCCGGTGAAGCCGTAGATCAGCGACGCGCCGTAGAGCAACATTCCCGAGGCCACGGCGCCGAGCACGAAATACTTGAGCCCGGCCTCGGTGGAGCGCGTGTCGTCGCGTTGGAAAGCGGCGATCACGTAAAGCGACAGCGATTGCATCTCGAGCCCCAGGTACAACGAGATCAGATCGTTGGCCGAGATCATCAACATCATGCCGAGAGTCGCGAACACGATCAGGATCGGATACTCGAACCGCGCCATGTGCTGGCGTTCGATGAAGCCCTGGGAGATGACGATCGCCAGCGACGAGCCGATCAGCACCAGCACTTTGCAGAACACCGCGAAAGGGTCGCTGACGAACATGTGGGAGAACGTCACCAGGCGCCCGCCGGCAAGCGTCGTCTCCAACAAGCCGGCCAATACCAGCACCAATATCCCCAGATACGAGATCAGCCGAGATGCCTTGACGTCCTCCTCGGCTGCACCGTCCTTCTGGAACACGCCGAACATCAGCAGCGCCATGATGGAAAGCGCCAAAAACAATTCCGGCAGCGCCGGCACCAGGTTCGGGACATCCGCCATCATGTTACCCCCGCCCTCTTTCCTAGCGTCCGGCCACGGCCGCCGTTGCGCCGGCGTCGAGCCCGGCCTGTACCTGGCCCAGCAGGTTGGCGACGGAGGCGTGCATCACGTCGAGAAACGGCGACGGATAGACGCCCATCCAGAACACCAGCACCACCAGCGGCGCGAACACCGCGATCTCGCGCGGGCTCATGTCGAGGATCGCCTTCAGGCTGTCCTTCGTCAGGATGCCGAAGATCACCCGGCGGTAAAGATACAGCATGTACGCCGCGCCCAGGATCAGGCCGGTGGCGGCCAGCGCCGCCACCCAGGTATTGACCTGGAAGGCGCCGACCAGGACCAGGAATTCGCCAATGAAGCCGGACGTCCCCGGCAGGCCGACCGACGCCAGCATGAACACCATGAATACCAGCGCATACGCCGGCATGCGGTGGACCAAGCCGCCGTACGTAGCGATCTCGCGCGAATGGATGCGGTCGTAGACGACGCCGACGATAAGGAACAAGGCCGCCGAGACGACGCCGTGGCTGAGCATCTGGTAGATCGCGCCTTCTATGCCCTGCACGGTCAGCGTGAAGGTGCCGATGGTGACGAAGCCCATGTGCGCCACCGACGAGTACGCGATCAGCTTCTTCATGTCCTCCTGCGCCAGCGCCACCAACGAGGTGTAGACGACGGCGACGATGCTGAGGGTGTAGATCAGCGGCGTGAACATTACCGACGCTTCCGGGAACATCGGCAACGAAAATCGCAGGAACCCGTAGCCGCCGAACTTCAGCAGAACGGCCGCCAGGATCACCGAACCGGCGGTCGGCGCCTCGACGTGAGCGTCCGGCAGCCAGGTGTGCACCGGCCACATCGGCACCTTGACCGCGAACGAGGCAAAGAATGCCAGCCACATCCATGCCTGCAGCGCGGCCGGGAAGCGATGGGTCATCAACGTCGGAATGTCGGTGGAGCCGGAATCGAAGTACATCGTCAAAATCGCCAGCAGCATCAACACGGAGCCGGCCAGGGTGTAGAGGAAGAACTTGAACGCCGCGTACACCCGCCTCGGGCCGCCCCAGATGCCGATGATGACGAACATCGGGATCAGCACCGCCTCGAAGAAGACGTAAAAGACCACGAGGTCGAGCGCGCAGAACATGCCGACCATGAAGGTTTCCATGATCAGGAACGAGATCATGTACTCCTTGATCCGGACCCGGATGCATTCCCAGCTCGACAGCACGCAAATCGGGGTCAACAGGGTGGACAGCAGCACGAACAACATCGAGATGCCGTCGACGCCGAGCTTGTAGGTGATGCCGAACGCGGGCATCCATTGCGATTCCTCGACGAATTGGAACTTGGCGCTGGCAGAATCGAAGTTGACCCAGATGAACAGCGACAGCAGGAAATTGATCATCGACGTCCACAACGCGACGTTGCGGGCGTTGCGGGCGACAACCTCGGCCTCGCCGCGGATGGTGAGGATGAACAGCGCACCCACCAGCGGCAAGAAGATCAGCAACGACAGGATCGGAAACTGCGTCATGGTTCGCTCATCCCGCGTGCTGGAACAGGTACCACGTGATCAGGACGACGACGCCCGTCAGCATGGCGAACGCGTAGTGGTAGAGATAGCCGGTCTGCACGGCGCCGGCGCGCCGGGCGAGGTTCAGGACCGCCGCCGAGATGCCGTCCGGGCCGACGCCGTCGATCAAGGTGCCGTCGCCGGTACGCCAGAATCCTCTGCCGAGATAGAATGCCGGCCGCACGAACAAGTAGTCGTAGAGCTCGTCGAAATACCACTTGTTGAGCAGGAACCGGTACAATGCCTGGAACCGGGCCGCGATCAGGCCCGGAATCTCCGGCCGCAGCAGGTAGAGCACGTAGGCCAGTCCGATGCCGGCCAACGCGACCACCAACGGCAGGTAGGCGACCCACGCGGGCACGTTGTGCGCCGCCTCGAGCGCCTTGTGATCCGGCAGCACCGCGATCGCCTCGCCCCAGAACTCGCCGGCCTTGTGGCCGACGAAGCTCTCGAAACCGACGTAACCCATGAACATGGCGCCGGCCGCCAGCACGAACAACGGCAGAATCATCACCTTCGGGCTTTCGTGCACGTGCTCCATCACGTGCGCGTCCGCGCGCGGCGCGCCGTGGAAGGTCATGATGATCAGCCGCCACGAATAGAACGCGGTGAGGAATGCCGCCATCACGCCCATCCAGAAGGCGTAGCCGCCGGCCACCGTTTCGGCGGCGTAGGCGGCCTCGAGGATGGTGTCCTTCGAATAGTAGCCGGCGAACGGCCAAACGCCGGCCAGCGCCAGCGAGCCGATCCACATCAGCACGTAGGTGACCGGAATCAGCCGGTACAGCCCTCCCATCTTGCGCATGTCCTGCTCGGCCGACATGGCGTGAATCACCGAGCCGGCGCCGAGGAACAGCAGCGCCTTGAAGAACGCATGGGTGATCAGATGGAAGATGCCGGCCGAATACGCGGATACGCCGCAGGCGAAGAACATGTAGCCGAGCTGCGAACAGGTCGAGTACGCGATCACCCGCTTGATGTCGTTCTGCACGCAGCCGATGGTGGCCGTCACGATGGCGGTCGAGGCGCCGACCACGGTAACCACGGTCAGCGCGGTGTCGGAGAATTCGAACAGCGGCGACATCCGCGCGACCATGAACACGCCCGCGGTGACCATGGTCGCCGCGTGGATCAACGCCGACACCGGGGTCGGGCCTTCCATGGCGTCGGGCAACCAGGTATGCAGCCCCAACTGTGCCGATTTGCCCATGGCGCCGACGAACAGCAGCAACGCACAGATCGTCAACGCGTGAAACTCGGCGCCGAACACCGACAACGTCGCATTCGCCTTTCCCGGCGCGGCGGGGAAGATGACGTCGAAGTCGACCGATTGGAACAGCACGAACACCGCGAAGATGCCGAGCGCGAATCCGAAATCGCCGATGCGGTTGACGACGAACGCCTTGATCGCCGCGGCGTTGGCCGACGGCCGGTCGTACCAGAAGCCGATCAGCAGATACGAGCACAGCCCAACCCCCTCCCAGCCGAAGAACAACTGCACCAGGTTGTCGGCGCTGACCAGCATCAGCATGAAGAAGGTGAACAGGCTCAAGTAGCACATGAACCGCGGCACGCCCGGGTCGTCGTGCATGTAGCCGATCGAATAGACGTGAATCACCGACGATACCGTGGTGACCATAAACAGCATCACCGCCGACAGCGTATCGACCTTGATCGCCCAGCTCACCTCCATGGCGCCGGAATCGATCCAGGTGAACAGCTCCACCGTGTGCGGGCGCTCGCCGGGCACCGCGTCCAGGAAAACCAGCCCGGCGCACACCGCCGCCAGGATCAGGGCGCCGGACGTCACCCACTGCGCGGCGACATCGACGCGGTGGCGCGCGTGTTCGTTCACGGGCGCGGCGAACGCCAAGCAGCCGGCGATGAACGAGCCGATGAGCGGCAGGAACACAGCGAGGAATTCCAGCATCGTCGCCCTAGCCCTTCATCATGTTGATGTCTTCGACGGCAATCGACCCCCGATTGCGGAAATACACCACCAGGATGGCGAGGCCGATCGCCGCCTCCGCCGCCGCCACGGTCAGCACGAACATCGCAAATATCTGTCCGACCAGGTCGCCGAGCGCCGCCGAGAACGCCACCAGGTTGATGTTGACGGCAAGCAGCATCAACTCCACCGACATCAGGATGACGATGACGTTCTTGCGGTTGAGGAAGATGCCCAAGATCCCGAGGGTGAACAGCACCGCCGCGACCGTCAGGTAATGGGCAAGGCCGATGGCGAACATCAGATGCCCTTTCCCGTCGGCACGTCGCGCACGCCGACGTTTTCCTTGGCGCTGCGCGCGATCTGGTCGGCGATGCGCTGCCGGCGCACGCCGGAGCGCTGGCGGTGGGTCAACACGATGGCGCCGATCATCGCCACCAGCAGTACCATGCCGGCCGCTTGGAATAGGTAAACGTAGTGCGTGTAGAAAAGCTCGCCGAGTGCATGGGTGTTGCTCACCGCCTCCGGCGGCGGCATCGGCGCGCCGCCGGTCTGGCCCGCGTTTGGCGTCAGCGCCCAGCCGCCGATCAGCATCAACAACTCGGCCAGCAGCACCAGCCCGATCATGCCGCCGAGCGGCAGGTATTGCAGGAACCCCTGGCGCAACTCGACGAAATTGATGTCGAGCATCATGACGACGAACATGAACAGAACCGCCACCGCGCCGACGTAGACCACGACCAGGATCATCGCCAGGAATTCCGCCCCCATCAGCACGAACAGCGCCGCCGAATTGAAGAAGGCGAGAATCAGGAACAGCACCGAGTGCACCGGATTCTTGGCGGAGATCACCATCACCGCCGCCGCGACGGTGACGAACGCAAACATGTAGAATGCCAGCGCCTGGATCATTCCGTGGTTGCTCCCCTCGCCTTCCCTTCGCCGCCGGTCACCGGTAAGGCGCGTCGGCGCGCAGCCGTTCCGCCAACTCGGTTTCCCAGCGGTCGCCGTTGGCCAGCAGCTTGTCCTTGTCGTACAACAGCTCTTCTCGGGTCTCGGTCGCGAATTCGAAGTTCGGTCCCTCGACGATGGCGTCGACCGGGCACGCCTCCTGGCACAGCCCGCAGTAAATGCATTTCACCATGTCGATGTCGTAGCGGGTGGTGCGACGGCTGCCGTCGTCGCGCGGCTCGGCCTCGATGGTAATTGCCTGCGCCGGACAGATGGCCTCGCACAGCTTGCAGGCGATGCACCGCTCCTCGCCATTGGGGTAGCGCCGAAGCGCGTGTTCGCCGCGGAAGCGCGGACTCAACGGCCCCTTCTCGAACGGATAGTTGATGGTTACCTTGTGGCGGAACATGTAGCGGAACGTCAGCGCCAAGCCGCTCAGGAGCTCGGTCAGAAACACCGTTCTCGCACCGCGGTCGATAAAGCTCATGGTCGCCTTCCTCTCAAATCCGTTTCAGCCAACCGGCCGTTCAGCTCTTCGGCGCGATGTCGAACGCCACCACCGCGCCGCCGACGATCGCCACCGCGGCCAGCGAGATCGGTAGGAACACTTTCCAACCGAGCCGCATCAGCTGGTCGTAGCGATAGCGCGGGAACGTCGCCCGCACCCACAGGAACACGAAAAGCACTGCCGCCACCTTGAGCGCGAACCAAACCGGTCCCGGCACCCAGGTGAACGGGATCACGTCCACCGGCGGCAGCCAGCCGCCGAGGAACAGCACCGTTGTCATGCCCGACATCAGGATCATGTTCGCGTACTCGCCGAGGAAGAACAGCGCGAACGTCATCGCCGAGTATTCGACGTTGTAGCCGGCCACCAGCTCGGACTCCGCCTCGGGCAGGTCGAACGGATGTCGGTTTGTCTCGGCCAGGGTGGAGACGAAGAAGATCACCGCCATCGGCAGCAGCGGCACCACGAACCAGACGGTCTGCTGCGCCTTGACGATGGCGGAAAGATTCAGCGATCCGGCGCACAACAGAACCGTGATGATGATGAACCCCATCGAGACTTCGTAGGACACCATCTGCGCCGCCGAGCGCAACGCGCCGAGGAACGCGTAGCGGGAGTTCGACGCCCAACCGGCCATTAGGATGCCGTAAACGCCGAGCGACGAGATGGCAAACAGATACAGGATACCGACGTTGATGTCGGCCAGCACGAGCCCGTCGCCCACCGGAATCACCGCCCACGCGATCAGGGCCAGGATGAATGTCACGCACGGCGCGATGATGAATACGCCGCGGTTCGCCCCGGACGGGATTACCGTCTCCTTCATGAACAGCTTGAGGCCGTCGGCGATCGGCTGCAGCAGCCCGAACGGCCCGACGACGTTCGGACCCCGGCGCAGGTGCATGGCGCCGATGACCTTCCGCTCGGCGTAGGTCAGGTACGCGACGCACAGCAGCAGCGGCGCCACGATGGCGACGATCTTGATCACGATCCACGCCGTCGGCCACAGGTATGCGGTCCACAAATCAGCCATCGGTGCCGGTTTTCCCCGCGTCCCCGCCCCGACTCATCGCCGTGCATTCGGCCATGGTCTTCGACGCCCGGCTGATCGGGTCGGTCATGTAGAAGTTGTCGATCGGCGAGCGGAACGGCGCTTGCCCTATCTCGCCGGCCTTGCCGAAAGCGCCCCATTTCGCCGTAGTCACCTTGTCAAGCTTGAGGAATGCTTCGCTCGTCTGCAGCAGCCGGCCGCGCAGCGTATCCAGGTCGTCATAGGGCAACGTATGGCCGAGCACCGCCGACAGCGCGCGGATGATTGTCCAATCCTCGCGTGCGTCGCCCGGCGGATAAATCGCCAGACCCGTCCGTTGAACGCGGCCCTCGGTACTCACGTACGTGCCGTTCTTTTCGGTGTACGCGGCGCCCGGCAGGATCACATCGGCGCGATGCGCGCCGGCGTCGCCGTGGTGACCCTGGTAGATCACGAACGCGCCGTCCAGGCCGGCCATGTCGATCTCGTCGGCGCCGAGCAGATACACCACTTCGATCTGGCGCTCCTGGACGCCGGCGAGCACGCCGGCGACGTCGCGACCGCCCGGCCCGGGCACGAACCCGAGATCCATGCCGCCGACCCGCGCCGCCGCCGTGTGCAGCACGTTGAAGCCGTTCCAGTCGGCTTTCTCGTCGATCATGCCGCGGCTCTCGGCAATCTCGCGCGCCAGCGCCAGCACCGCCGCACCGTCGGGCCGGGCAAGCGCGCCCTGGCCCAGGATCAGCATCGGCTTCTCGGCATCCTTCAGGATCTTGGCGAACGGGTGGCGGCCCGACCCGATTTGTCGCAAGGCGGCCGAGTCGTCGCCGAGGTGTTCGTACGGATAGGTCAGGTCGTCGTTCGGGCCGATCACGCCGATGGCGAACCCGCCGGCCAGGAAGCGTTTGCGCAGGCGGGCATTCAGCACAGGCGCCTCGCGCCGCGGGTTGCTGCCGATCAGCAGGCAGGCGTCGGCCTTGTCGATGCCGGCAATGGTGGTGTTGAACAGATAACCGGCCCGGCACCCGGGATCGAGCTTGGCGCCGTCCTGGCGGCAATCGGTGTTCGGCGAGCCGAGCGCCGCCATCAGGTCCTTCAGCGCCATCATCGATTCGCAGTCCGCGAGATCGCCGGCGATGGCGGCGATGCGGCTGCCGGCGACGCCCTTCAGGCGTTGGGCGATGGCATCGAACGCCTCGGCCCAGGTCGCCGGTTGCAGCTTGCCGTCGCGTCGCACGTAGGGCTTATCCAGACGCTGTCGGCGCAGCCCGTCGCAGGCGAACCGGGTCTTGTCGGAGATCCACTCCTCGTTCACGTCCTCGTTCAGGCGCGGCAGGACGCGCATCACCTCGGCGCCGCGCGCGTCGACGCGGACGTTGGAACCAACCGCGTCGAGCACGTCGATCGACTCCGTCTTCTTCAGCTCCCACGACCGCGCCATGAAGGCGTATGGCTTCGACGTCAGCGCGCCGACCGGGCACAAGTCGATCATGTTGCCGGAAAGCTCCGACGTCAGTGCCTTCTCGACGTAGGTGCCGACTTCCATGTTCTCGCCGCGGCCGGTGGCGCCCAACTCGGGCACGCCGGCAATCTCGGTCGCGAAGCGGATGCAGCGCGTGCAATGGATGCAACGGGTCATGATCGTCTTGATCAGCGGACCCATGTACTTGTCCTTCACCGCGCGCTTGTTCTCGTGGTAGCGCGAACGGTCGAAGCCGTATCCCATGGCCTGGTCCTGCAGGTCGCACTCGCCGCCCTGGTCGCAGATCGGACAATCGAGCGGATGGTTGATCAGCAGGAATTCCATCACGCTGCGGCGCATCTTCCGCACCTCGGGCGTGTCGGTGTAGACGACCATACCCTCGGCGACCGGCATCGCGCACGACGCGATCGGCTTCGGCGCGCGCTCCATCTTGACCAGGCACATGCGGCAATTGCCGGCGATCGACAGCCGCTCGTGATAACAGAAGCGCGGGATTTCGATGCCGGCCAACTCGCACGCCTGCAGGATGGTCAACCCCGCCTCGACCTCGATTTCGCGGCCGTCGATGGTCAGTTTCGGCATTTTTGTTCGTTCCCTCTCCGTCGTCGCGCCGCTCAGGCGGCTTCCGTCTCGGCCGCGACGCGGTCGGCGATGCGTCGTTCCAGCTCGGGGCGGAAATGCCGGATCAGGCCCTGGATCGGCCACGCCGCCGCGTCGCCGAGCGCGCAAATGGTGTGGCCCTCGACCTGCTTGGTGACCTCCTGCAACAGGTCGATCTCCTCGACGCTGGCTTCGCCGCGCACCAGCCGTTCCATCATCCGCCACATCCAGCCGGTGCCCTCACGGCACGGCGTACACTGGCCGCAGCTCTCGTGCTTGTAGAAGCGGCTGAGCCGGGCGATCGCGCGCACCACGTCGGTCGACTTGTCCATTACCATCACCGCCGCGGTGCCGAGGCCGGATTTGACCTTCTGAAGCGAGTCGAAATCCATGTGCACGGTGTCGCAGACAGATTTCGGCAGGATCGGCACCGAGGCGCCGCCCGGGATGATCGCCAGCAGGTTATTCCAGCCGCCGCGCACGCCGCCGGCGTGCTTTTCGATCAGATCCTTCAACGGCACGCCCATCTCTTCCTCGACCGTGCACGGCTGATTCACGTGGCCGGAGATGTTGAACAGCTTGGTGCCGGTGTTGTTGGGCTTGCCGAGCTTGGCGAACCACGCAGCGCCGCGCCTGAGGATGGTCGGCGCCACGGCGATCGACTCGACGTTGTTCACGGTGGTTGGGCAGCCGAATACGCCGACCGCGGCCGGGAACGGCGGCTTCAGGCGCGGTTGGCCCTTCTTGCCTTCGAGGCTCTCAATCAGCGCCGATTCCTCGCCGCAGATGTAGGCGCCGGCGCCGCGGTGGATGTAGAAATCGAACGGGAATCCGGATTTACAGGCGTCCTTGCCGATCAGCCCCGTGGCGTAGGCCTCGTCGACGGCGCGCTGCAACGCTTCGGTCTCGCGGTAGAACTCGCCGCGGACGTAGCAGTAGGCGGCGTTGGCGCCGATGGCATACGACGCCACCAGCGCGCCCTCGATCATTTTGTGCGGTTCGTTGCGGATGATCTCGCGGTCCTTGCAGGTGCCGGGCTCGCCCTCGTCGGCGTTGATCACCAGGTAATGCGGACGCGCGCCCACCTCCTTCGGCATGAACGACCACTTCATGCCGGTGCCGAAGCCGGCGCCGCCGCGGCCGCGCAGGCCTGAATCCTTGATCTCCTGGACGATCTTCTCGCGCCCGAGCGCCAGCAGCGCCTTGGTGCCGTCCCAATCGCCGCGCGCGCGCGCGCCGGCAACGCCCGGATCGTCGAGCCCGTAAATATTGGTGAAGATGCGGTCGGCGTCGCTCAGCATGCTACTTGTCCGTTGCCTTGTCGGCGGCCTTCGACTTCGCGACCTTTTTCGCCGGCATGGCGCCGCCGGTGAGCGTAGTCAGCCCGCCAGCGGGCTCGCAAGTATGGCGGCCGATCTGCGAGCCTGGTTTCGGCCTGCCGCCGGACTTCAGTGTTTTCAGGATTTTCTCGGTGGTGTCGGAATCGAGATCCTCGTAGTAGTCGTCGTTGATCTGCATCATCGGCGCGTTGACGCAGGCGCCGAGGCACTCGACCTCGGTGAGGGTGAACATGCCGTCCTCGGTGGTCATGCCGAAGTCGATGGCGAGCGCGCGCTTGCAGGTGCCGGCAACGGCGTCGGAGCCGCGCAGCCAGCACGGCAGGTTGGTGCACACCTGGACGTGGTGTTTGCCGATCGGCTTGATGTTGTACATGGTGTAGAAGGTGGCGACTTCGTAGACCCGGATCGGCGGCATCGCCAACAGCTCAGCAACGTGGTCCATTGCCGCCTTCGGCAGCCAGCCGTCGTTCTGGCGTTGCGCCAGATCGAGCAGCGGCATCACCGCGCTGGCCTGGAACCGCGGCGGGTACTTGGCGATGATCGCCTTCGCCCTGGCGGCGTTCTCCGGCGAAAACGCGAAGGCCTCCGGCTGCCGGGCGGCGTGCGCATCCGTCATCGGTCGATCTCGCCGAAAACGATGTCGAGGGAACCGATGTTGGCGACCACGTCGGCCAGCATGTGGCCGCGGCTCAAAAAGTCCATCGCCTGCAGGTGCGCGAACCCGGGCGCCCGGATCTTGCAGCGGTAGGGCTTGTTACTGCCATCGGACACCAGGTAGACGGCGAATTCGCCCTTCGGCGCCTCGACCGCCACATAGACCTCGCCTTCCGGCACGCGGTAGCCCTCGGTATAGAGCTTGAAGTGGTGGATCAGCGCTTCCATCGACTGCTTCATTTCGCCGCGGCTCGGCGGACTGATCTTGTGGTCGTCGGCCTTGCACGGCCCGCCGGGCATGCTTTCGACGCACTGCTTGATGATGCGCACGCTCTCGTGCATTTCCAGGATCCGCACCACATAGCGTTCGTAGCAGTCGCCGTGGGTGCCGACCGGTATGTCGAACTGCATCTTGTCGTAGGCGTCGTAGGGTTGCGCCTTGCGCAGGTCCCAGGCGATGCCGGCGGCGCGCAGGTTGGGGCCGGTGAATCCCCAATCGAAGCACTGTTCGGCGTTGATCACGCCGATGTCGACGGTGCGCTGCTTGAATATTCGGTTTTCCGTCAGCAACGTCTCGCAGTCGTCGATGATCTTCGGGAAATGCTCGGCCCAGGCGCCGATGTCGTCGAGCAGCTTCGGCGGCAGGTCGAAGGCAACACCGCCCGGCCGGAAATAGGCCATGTGCATGCGCGCGCCCGACGCGCGTTCGCAGTATTCCATCAGTTTCTCGCGCTCCTCGAACATCCACAGCATCGGAGTCATCGCGCCGACGTCCATGGCGTACGAGCAAATGTTGAGGATGTGATTGAGGATGCGGCCGATCTCGGCATAGAGCACGCGGATGTACTGGCCGCGCGGCGGGACTTCGAGGCCGAGCAGCTTTTCCGCCGCCAGCGCGAACGCGTGTTCCTGGTTTTGCGGCGCCACGTAGTCGAGGCGGTCGAAATACGGCACCGCCTGCACGTAGTTTTTGTACTCGATCAGCTTCTCGGTGCCGCGATGCAGGAGCCCGATGTGCGGATCGGCGCGCTCGATGATCTCGCCGTCCATTTCCAGCACCAGGCGCAGCACGCCGTGCGCCGACGGATGCTGCGGTCCGAAATTGAGGGTGAAATTGCGGATCTGGGTTTCGGCCATTAGGCGCCCCCTCCCGCCGGCTTCGGCGGCGGCGCTTCCCCGGCCTTCTCGTCTCCCGGCAGCATCCGCTGCACGCCTTCCCAGGGGCTCAGGAAGTCGAAGCTGCGGAATTCCTGGGTCAGCTTCACCGGCTCGTAGACGACGCGTTTCTGCTCGTCGTCGTAACGCACCTCGACGTAGCCGGTGAGCGGGAAGTCCTTGCGCAGCGGATGACCCTCGAAGCCGTAGTCGGTGAGGATGCGGCGCAGGTCGGGATGATCGAAGAAATAGATGCCGTAGAGGTCCCAGGCTTCGCGCTCGAACCAGTTGGCGGCGCTGTACACGCCGGTGACCGACGGCACCGGCGTCTGTTCGTCGGTCGTCACCTTGACCCGGATGCGGTTGTTATGGGTCAGGCTCAACAGGTGATAGACGACGTCGAAACGCTGTTCGCGCTCGGGGTAATCGGCGCCGCAAACGTCGACCAGCAGCTTGAACTGGCAGCTGACGTCGTCGCGCAGGAACGTCAGCACCTTGACGATGGCCTCTCGCCGCACCTTGATCGTCAACTGGTCGAACGCCAGCTCGCTACCGAGGATTTCTTCGGGAAGTTCCCCGACTAGGTAATCGCCGAGGTCTTTGAGGGCCAGGTCCATGGTTTCACGTTATCGGTTTCTTGCCGTCCGCTTTGCCGTCGCCGCGGCGATCAGCGCCAAAGCGTTCCCGTCCGATTGATCTTCTTCTGTAGCTGAAGAATGCCGTAGACAAGCGCCTCCGCCGTCGGCGGGCAACCGGGAACGTATATATCAACCGGCACCACCCTGTCGCAGCCGCGCACCACCGAGTACGAGTAATGGTAATAGCCGCCGCCGTTGGCGCAGGATCCCATGGAGATCACGTAACGCGGCTCCGCCATCTGGTCGTAGACCTTGCGGAAGGCCGGGGCCATCTTGTTGGTCAACGTGCCGGCGACGATGATCACGTCGGACTGGCGCGGGCTCGGACGCGGCACGACGCCGAAGCGGTCGAGGTCGTAGCGGCTGCAATAGGCGTGGATCATCTCGATGGCGCAGCAGGCCAGCCCGAAGGTCATCGGCCACAGCGAGCCGGTGCGCGCCCAGTTGACCAGCTTGTCGATGCTGGCGATCACGAAGCCCTTGTCCTGCAGCTCGCCGGTGACCTGCCGGAGAAGCGCGTCCTGTTCGGGACCCGGCGGCAACGGCGCCTTGCCGTGGGCAGGATCGGTGATTATTCCCATTCCAACGCTCCCTTCCTCCATTCATATATAAACCCGATGGTCAGGATCGCCAGGAAAACCATCATCGACCAAAAGCCGAATGCGCCGATTTTTCCGAGGGTTACCGCCCACGGGAACAGAAACGCCACTTCCAGGTCGAAGATGATGAACAAGATCGCCACAAGGTAGAAACGAACGTCGAATTTATGGCGGGCGTCGTCGAAGGCGTCGAACCCGCACTCGTAGGCCGACGTTTTCTCGACGTCGGGCTTCTGCGGCACGATCACGTAGGAGGCGCCGACGGCGATTCCGGCGATGGCGACGGCGATACCGATGAAGATGAGGATCGGCAGATAATCGGCCAGCAATTGATCCACGGCTGCCTTCCAAAATTCGGGGCCGGAAACGCCCAGGGCGCCCGGTTCGCGTGATTCCCATAAAGTGCCCGACCGGACCGCTTTTAGCAACCAATTCAAGGCGGTTTTTAGCAAGGCCGGCGGCGGGGAAATGGCGGGAGTGACGGGACTCGAACCCGCGGCCTCCGGCGTGACAGGCCGGCGCTCTAACCAAACTGAGCTACACCCCCGAAGCAGGATTCGCCCGGTCCCGAGGGGATCGCCGAGGGACCGTCCGGAGCGGGCTTCATGTAAGCCACCGTCCGATCGGGTGTCAACAGCTATCGCGCCGTTGCAACAGCGCGGAAATCCAAGCGATTCGCCGATTCCGGGTGGTGGTGGGCGGTGACGGACTCGAACCGCCGACCTACTGGATGTAAGCCAGTTGCTCTCCCAACTGAGCTAACCGCCCCGAGGCCCGGATCGGTGGGTAAAGTCCAGGGAAAATACAGGCTGGCGCTGGGCCAGCACAAGCACGGCGACGGCGCGACGGCGCGGGCGGCGACGCGAATGAGGAAAAAACAATGCCGGCGGCGCCGTTGGGGCGCGGCCGGCATCGATTTTCGGCTCGCAGGCGAGTTAGTTGACCGAGGCCTTCAACGCCTTGCCAGCCTTGAACTTCGGCTGGTTGGAAGCCGGGATCTGGATGCGCTCCCCCGTCCGCGGATTGCGGCCGGTGGTGGCGGCGCGCCGGGAGACGCTAAAGGTACCGAAGCCGACCAAACGCACTTCCGCGCCCTTCTTGAGCGCCGCGGTGACGGAGTCGATGAAACCGTCAACCGCCTTGGCGGCGTCAGTCTTCGATAAACCAGTGCGGCTCGCCACTGCGGCGACGAGATCATTTTTGTTCAATGGAAAGCCCCCTCTAAAAATGGTGAGACCGAGTGATGGACCGTTCGACCGGATAGCCAACGCATTCAGCACTATCCGCGAAACCCTTTGACGGCCGGGAGTCTACGGGCCGCCCGCAAACGGCGTCAATCGCCGCGCCGCGGAATTTCGCGGTTTCTTGCGGTTTTCCAAGGGAGGGCGCGGATTAAGCATTGATATCATGGAGTGAATCGCGACGGCATTTAGTCCGCCCACGGCGCAGAATTCGGCGAAATTCCGCGGCGCGACGTGTCCGAAACCGCGATTTTCCGGGTTTTCCGCGCGAATCACAACCGAGCGATTCGCCGACGATAACGCCCGCCGGCATCGTGCCGGCGGGCGATTTCGCTATCCTGCGGCCATTGCCGGCCGGGCCGGGCGTCAATGGGTGACGATGCCGCTGACGTCGTCGTCGGTGTCGGATTTGGCGGCAGCCAAGCTCGCCTCGAGCTCCGCCTGCTCGTCCCACTCCACCGGCGTCGGCTGGCGCACCAGGGCGTGTTGCAGCACCTCGTCGACCACCGCCACGGTAATGATCTTCAAGGCCCGCTTGACGTTGTCGGGGATTTCCTCGAGATCCTTTTCATTATCCTTCGGAATCAAGACCGTCTTGATGCCGCCGCGCAGCGCCGCCAGCAGCTTTTCCTTGAGGCCGCCGATCGGCAACACGCGCCCACGCAAGGTCACCTCGCCGGTCATCGCCACGTCGCGCTTGACCGCAATGCTCGTTAGCACCGAAACGATCGACGTCACCATGGCAACGCCGGCGGACGGCCCGTCCTTCGGCGTCGCGCCCTCGGGCACGTGAACGTGGATGTCCTTTTTGGTGAACATCGCCGGGTGGATGCCGAACTGGTGCGCCCGCGATTGCACGAACGACTTCGCGGCCTGGATCGATTCCGTCATCACGTCGCCGAGTTTGCCGGTGATGGTCATCTTGCCCTTGCCGGGCACCATCACCGCCTCGATCGACAGCAGTTCGCCGCCGACTTCGGTCCACGCCAAGCCGGTGGTGACGCCGACCATGTCGTCGAGCTCGATTTCGCCGTAACGGTACTTGCGGACGCCGGCCCACTTGCCGAGGTTGCGCCGGGTGATGGCGACTGTCTTGTCCTTGCCGAGCATGATGTGCTTGATCGACTTGCGCGCCAGGTTGGCGATTTCCCGTTCCAGGTTGCGGACGCCGGATTCCCGCGTGTAATAGCGAATCAGGTCGCGCAACGCCGATTCCGAAATTTCCCATTCGCCTTTGCGCAGTCCGTGCTTCTTGATCTGCTTCGGGATCAGGTGCTGCTTGGCGATTTCCACCTTCTCGTCCTCGGTGTAGCCGGACAGCCGGATGGTCTCCATGCGGTCGAGCAGCGCTGGCGGCATGTTGAGCGTATTCGCCGTGGTAACGAAGAACACGTCGGACATGTCGTAGTCGACCTCCAGGTAGTGGTCGTTGAAGGTATGGTTCTGCTCGGGGTCCAGGACCTCCAGCAGCGCCGCCGCCGGATCGCCGCGCCAGTCGTGACCCATCTTGTCGACTTCGTCCAAGAGGAACAATGGGTTAGACGATTTGGCCTTCTTCATGCCCTGCACGATCTTGCCGGGCATCGAGCCGATGTAGGTGCGCCGGTGGCCGCGGATTTCCGACTCGTCGCGCACGCCGCCGAGCGACATGCGGACGAAATTGCGTCCGGTGGCGCGCGCGATCGATTGGCCGAGCGAGGTCTTGCCGACGCCGGGCGGGCCGACCAGGCACAGGATCGGGCCCGAGATCTTGTTGGTGCGCTGCTGCACGGCCAGATACTCGAGAATCCGCTGTTTGACCTTTTCCAGGCCGTAATGGTCGGCGTTCAGAATCTCTTCGGCGAGCCGGATGTCCTTCTTGACTCGGGTGCGCTTCTTCCACGGGATCGACAGCATCCAGTCGAGGTAATTGCGGACCACGGTGGCCTCGGCCGACATCGGGCTCATCGACTTCAGCTTCTTCAACTCGCCGAGCGCCTTTTCCCGTGCCTCCTTGGTGAGCTTGGTCTTCTTGATCTTGTCTTCGATTTCGGCCGCTTCGTCACGGCCGTCCTCAGTCTCACCGAGTTCCTTCTGAATCGCCTTCAATTGTTCGTTCAGGTAGTACTCGCGCTGGGTCTTTTCCATCTGCCGCTTGACCCGCGAACGGATCTTCTTTTCCACCTGCAGGACGCCGATTTCGGCTTCCATGTAGGAATAGACGCGCTCCAGCCGCTCGGCGACCGAGTCTGTCTCCAGGAGCTCCTGCTTCTCGGAAATCTTCAGCGCCAGGTGCGAAGCCACCGTGTCGGCAAGCTTGCTCGCGTCCTCGATCTGGTTGATGGAGACCAGCACCTCGGGCGGAATCTTCTTGTTGAGCTTGATGTACTGCTCGAACTGGGTGACCACCGAACGGCTCAGTGCCTCCAGCTCCTGGGCCTCGCCTTCGCCCTCGGGGACCGGCTGCGCTTCGACCACGAAGAAATCCGGGTTGTCGACGAAGCGCTTGATTTTCGCCCGATGCACGCCCTCGACCAGCACCTTCACGGTGCCGTCGGGGAGCTTCAGAAGTTGAAGCACGGTCGAAACCGTGCCGACGTCATAAATGTCCGCGGCCGCCGGGTCGTCCTGGGCGGCGTTGCGTTGCGCGACCAGCAGGATTTGCTTGTCGTCCTTCATCACGTCCTCGAGCGCGCGCACCGACTTCTCGCGGCCGACGAACAGCGGCACGATCATGTGCGGAAACACCACGATGTCGCGGAGCGGAAGGACGGGATATTGGTCGGCTTGATGCGTCACGGGCGGTCTGCCTTTTTCCAAGGGGTTACCAATGCGGTTGGCCCAGGTCCTAACGAGGGATTGGCGGCTGGATCGTCAACGTCCGAGGGGACCTCCAGACAGAGAAATGGTCACGAACGGGGCGCCGGTCAAGGTTGCCGAGGTTTTTCGGCCAATTCCCGACCCGGTCAGGCGCTGCTTTCGACGTCCTCGTGCCGGTCCGAGTAGATATAGAGCGGGCTGGCACTGTCTTCGGCCACGTCGCGGCTGATCACCACCTCCTCGACGCCCTTCAGCCCCGGCAGCTCGAACATGGTGGTCAGCAGGATGTTCTCCATGATCGACCGCAGGCCGCGGGCTCCAGTCTTGCGATCCACCGCACGCTCGGCGATGGCGACCAGGGCGTCATCGGAGAACGTCAAGCGCACGTCTTCCATCTCGAACAGCCGCTGGTATTGCTTCACCAGTGCGTTCTTCGGTTTGGTCAAAATGTCGATCAGCGCCGCCTTGTTGAGATCATCGAGCGTGGCGACCACCGGCAGGCGGCCGACAAATTCCGGGATCAGGCCGAACTTCAACAGATCCTCCGGCTCGACGTCGCGCAGGATTTCGCCGGTGTCGCGGTCGTCGGGAGAACGCACGTCGGCGCCGAAGCCGATGGTCGTGCCCTTGCCGCGCGCCGAGATGATCTTTTCCAATCCGGAGAACGCGCCGCCGCACACAAAAAGGATGTTGGTGGTGTCGACCTGCAGGAACTCCTGCTGCGGGTGCTTGCGACCGCCCTGCGGCGGCACGCTGGCGATGGTACCTTCCATGATCTTCAGCAGCGCCTGCTGCACGCCCTCGCCCGACACGTCGCGGGTGATCGAGGGGTTGTCGGACTTGCGCGAAATCTTGTCGACCTCGTCGATATAGACGATGCCGCGCTGCGCGCGCTCGACGTTGTAGTCGGCGGCCTGCAGCAGCTTGAGGATGATGTTCTCGACGTCCTCGCCGACGTATCCGGCCTCGGTCAGCGTCGTCGCGTCGGCCATGGTGAAGGGCACGTCGAGGATACGCGCCAGCGTCTGCGCCAGCAGCGTCTTGCCGCACCCGGTCGGCCCGACTAACAGGATGTTCGATTTCGCCAGTTCGACATCGTTGTTCTTGGTGCCGTGGTTGAGCCGCTTGTAATGGTTATGGACCGCCACCGACAACACCCGCTTGGCGTGGTCCTGGCCGATCACGTAGTCGTCCAGCACGTTGCAGATGTCGCGCGGCGTCGGCACCCCGTCGCCTGACTTGACCAAGTTGGTCTTGTGCTCTTCGCGGATGATGTCCATGCACAGCTCGACGCATTCATCGCAGATGAACACCGTCGGGCCGGCAATGAGCTTCCGGACCTCATGCTGGCTTTTGCCGCAGAAGGAGCAATAGAGCGTATTCTTCGAGTCGCCGCCGGTGGACTTACTCATGGTTTCTCCGTTCGGTAAACCGGCCCTCCCGTCTTCCCAATGTTACCTGCACGGACCCGGCGCGCCAATCCCCAAATCCCCCCGGGAAACCCGGCATATCCAAGCCTCCCGAGTCGTTTCCGGCGGCCGCGCAACGTTTTCCTTTGCCCGCCTATAGCATGACCGACAATCGTTGTCGTTTCCTTAATCGTCCTGCTTTTTCTTGGTGTCAACGCTATCGTCCTCGCCGATCGGCGGCCGTTCGATAACGATCTCGTCGATAAGACCGAATTTCAGGGCCTCTTCGGGGCTCATGAATCGGTCCCGCTCGACGGCCTCCTCGATGACCTTGAGGGGCTGTCCGGTATGGTCCACGTAGATTTGGTTAAGCCGTTCACGCAGCTTGAGAATCTCCCGCGCCTGGATCTCGATATCGGTGGCCTGGCCTTGGGCGCCACCGGACGGTTGGTGCATCATGATTCGCGAATTCGGCAGCGCATAGCGTTTGCCCTTGGCGCCGCAACACAACAGCAGCGAGCCCATCGACGCCGCCTGGCCGATGCACACCGTTGAGATGTCGGGGCGGATGTAGCGCATGGTGTCGTAAATCGCCAGACCCGCCGTCACGACTCCACCCGGCGAATTGATATAGCACGCGATGTCCTTTTTCGGATTTTCCGATTCGAGGAACAGCAATTGCGCGCATACCAGGCTGGCGACGTGGTCGTCGACCGCGCCGGTAAGGAAGATGATTCGCTCCTTTAACAGGCGCGAATAGATGTCGTAGGCGCGTTCGCCTCGATTCGTGGTCTCGACGACCATCGGGATGAGGTTGCTCATGGGAGGATTGACCGGATCGCTCATGGACGGACCTTTCGGAATTCTGTTTGCCGCCGGCGCGCCGGTCAGCCTTTCTTGGCTTTCTTGGCCGGGCTCTTCGTCGGCTTCACTTTCTTTTTCGCCTTCGCCTTTGCTTTCGGCTTCGTCTTGGCTTTCGGCTTGTCGGCGACGTCCGCCTCCATGATCTTGATCAACTCGGCCATGGTCGCCTTCTTGTCGGTCATGCTTGAAAGCTCGAGGATGAAGTCGACGACCTTCTCTTCGTACACCGGTGCCGTCAGTTGCTCCATCGCGCCGGGCGTATTTTTGAAATGGTCCATCACTTCTTTTTCGTGGCCCGGGTGGCGGCGGGCCTCGATCATGAGTTGGCGGTTCAGGTCTTCCTGGCTGATCTGGATGTTGTTGGCGCGCCCGACTTCGGACAACAGCAGCCCGAGGCGCACCCGGCGCTCGGCGATCTGCCGGAACTCGTCCTTCTGATCGTCGTCGGACATGCCGGCCGTCTCGTCGGCGTTGCCGTCGCCGGCTTTTTTCTGTTCCTCGTATTGCTTCCAAATCGCCTCGAATTCCTGCTCGAGAAGCTTCTCGGGAACTTCGAAGTCGTGGGCGTCGGCAAGCTCGTCCAGCAACTTGCGCTTCAGCAGCATCCGCCCGAGGTTGTTGAACTCGCGCTCCTGTTCCTCCTTGATCGCCGCCTTCAACGCCTTGAGATCGGCCATCCCGAGCTTCTTGGCCAAGGCGTCGTCGACCGCGGCCGGCGCGTTCTCGCGCAACTCCTTGACGGCAACGTCGAACGTAGCTTCCTTGCCGGCCAGTTCCTCGGCGCCATACGCTTCCGGGAACGTCACTTTCACCACCACCGCGTCGCCGGCCTTGACGCCGACGAGTTGGTCCTCGAAGCCGGGGATGAAGGTGCCCGAACCCAATTTCAATTCGTAGCCGTCGGCCTTGCCGCCGGAAAATTCCTTGTCACCGAGGCGGCCAACGAAGTCGATCACCAGCGTGTCGCCCTTCGACGCCGCGCGATCTTCCTTGATCGGCGCTGTCGTGCCGTGCGCCTGGGCCAGGTTGCCGAGCGCCTTGTCGATGTCGCCGTCCTTGGCCTCCGGCACGTAGCGCTGCAACTTGATCTTGGAAAAGTCGACCGGCTTGATCTCGGGCAACAGATCGACGGCGATGGTGTATTCGAGATCGCCGCCGTCCTTGAACGACGTGATCTCGATCTTCGGCTGGGTGGCCGGTCGCAGCCCCTTCTCCGCCAACGCCTGCTGCGACGAATCGTTGACCGCGCGCTCCAGCACCTCGCCCATCACCGTCGGTCCGTATTTCTTGCGCAGTACCGCCACCGGAACCTTGCCCGGGCGAAACCCCGGGAGGTGCGCGGTTCGCGCCAGTTCCTTCAGCCGAAGGCTGATCTTTTCCTCGATCTCACGGGCCGGCAGCGCGACGTGGAATTCGCGGCTCAACCCCTCAGACTTCGTTTCCGTGACCTGCATGGCTCCCGACCGCGATGTGACTGCAAAACCCCCGGATTCCCGCCCTTTCGACGGCAACCAGATTCGACCGTGTATATCCCGCGGATGGCGATCCGGCAAACATTCTGGTGCGGGCGGAGGGACTTGAACCCCCACGACTTGCGTCACAGGTACCTAAAACCTGCGCGTCTACCAATTCCGCCACGCCCGCGGACCCCCGGCAATCAAGCCCCGGAACCGCTCGCGGGGCCTGAACTCTAGCCATTGGACCCCGCCTGTCAATTATAACGGGCGGTGGTGACGACGGCGGCGCGGAACTCGGGACAGCGGCGGGACCTCAGCCTTTCAGCATCCCCCGCAGCGACGACGACAGGCGCACTTTGCCTTCCGACGTATAGGCCTCATGGTTATCCTCGACGCGGCCGAGATCGTAAAGATAGTTCAGCATGATGCCGGCGGATTGCCGGCGTCCCCTCGGCGACAGATCGGCTTTCCAGTTAAGCCGTTCGATGCTGGCGCCGTTAGACAGGTGGAAATGGGCGACCGGATCGAGGGCGCGACCGCCATTTCCCTTCTCTTCGGCGACGTAGCGCGCGCACAGACGCAATAGCGGCTCGCGCATCGCTTCCGACGCGGTTTCGTCGTCGTGCCAGGTCGCGGCGGCAAGCAGCGATTTCAACGTTCCCTTGGCGCCGGCGGCGCGACCGACCGCGGCGCTAAGGGTTTTGCGTTCGCGCTCGCTCAGCAGTTTCGGCTCGCCCTCGGCCAGCTTGCGATTCAGCCAGCCCATGAACCCCGGGATCGGCGACAGGGTGGCGAACGACTTCAGCCCCTTGAACTCCGCCGACAGGGCGTCGGCCACGCGCTTGATCAGGAAATTTCCAAAGCTGATTCCGGCGAGGCCCTTCTGGGCGTTGGAGATCGAATAGAAGATCGCAGTATCGGCGTCGCGCGGATCGGTAACCGGCGCATTTTCGTCGAGCAGCGCGTGGATATTGCCGGCAAGTCCGTTGACCAGCGCCACCTCGACGAAAATCAGCGGCTCGTCCGGCATCCGCGGATGGAAATACGCGAAGCAGCGGCGATCGGAATCGAGCCGGTTCTTGAGATCGTCCCAACTCTCGATGGCGTGCACGGCCTCATAGGCGATGAGCTTCTCGAGCAACGCCGCCGACGCGGTATTCCAGGTGATCCGCCTGAGTTCCAGAAAATCGACGTCGAACCAGGTTTTCAGCAGCGCCTTCAGGTCCTGTTCCAGACCGGCGAGCGCCGGATGGTGCGACTTGATCGCCAACAGCTCGGCGCGCATGTCGACCAGGAACTTGACGCCATCGGGAAGCCCGTTGAACTGCGTCAGCAGCTTGATCCGCGGCGCCTCCAGCGCCTTGCGCAACGCTGCCTCGGCCTTGCGCCGCGCCTTTTCGCCGGCGGCGGCTCGCAATTCCTCGACGGCGGCATCGACGGCCCTGGTATCGACGTCGAAGTCGCGCGCCAGCACCTCCAGGAACCGACCCCGGCCTTTCTGATCCAGCGCCAGGTAGACGTGGCCGAGGGCGGCGGCGCGGGCGCGCGCCGAGACCTCGCCGCCGCGGGTTGCCAGGCACGCCCGCATCTGTTCGCGCAAATGCTCGACGTCGTCGTCGGGCAGGTCGGGCCGCGAACTCGCGGCCGACGCATCGTAAGACGAGCCGGCGATGGTGCGCCACGCCCCCTTCAGGTTGCGGAGCGTGCGATCGAGGAAGCCGGCCTTCTTCCCTTCCGTCGGCTCGCCCGGGGAACTTTCGTCGTTCATCGCTTAAACATCGGCCTGCCGGGCGTCGGTTGCAAGTCAGCGGCCGGTGAAATTGCGCAATTCCTTCAGCAATTCCGGCAATCGCCCGGGCAGGTCCTCGGCGATCAGGCCGGCGCCGATGCGTTCGGCCAGCCGCCCGTGCAGCCACGCCGCGGTGGTGCCGGCGTCGAACGCGTTCATGCCCTCGGCCAACAATCCCAGGGCCATTCCGGCGAGCACGTCGCCGGAGCCGGCGGTGGCCAGGTCCGGCGTGCCGCTGGCGTTGATCACGGCCTTGCCGTCGGGGCCGGCGATCACCGTGTCGGCGCCCTTCAGCAACACCACCGCGCCCGACAGCCGCGCCGCCGCGCGGGCACGGGTCAGCTTGTCGCCGTCGAGCGCGAACAGGCGTCGGAACTCGCCTTCGTGCGGCGTCAGCAGGCAGCGGCCCCCGGCCGCCTGGTGGATCGCCAGGAACAGCCGCTCCGGATCGTCGGTGAACGACGTCAGCCCGTCGGCATCGACGACGACCGCCTTGCCGCTCTCGAGCGCCGCGACGACGCGCGACGCGGTCGCGGCGCCGACGCCGGCACCGGGTCCGACCAGCGCCGCGTTCTTGCGCTTGTCGGCGAGCAGCGCGCGAAACGCGGCGTCATCGGCGATCGCCTTGACCAGGGTGCCCGGCTCCTCGGCGGCGTAGATGGCGAACGATTCCGGCGGCGCCGCGATGGTCACCAGTCCGGCACCCAGCCGACGCGCGCCCATCGCCGCCAACCGCGCCGCGCCGGTCATTTCGGCGCCGCCGACGACGACCGCGTGACCTCGGCTGTACTTGTGCGCCTCGGCATCCGGCCACGGAAAGCGGTCCAGCCACAGCTCGGGGCCGTTGACGAAGGTCGCCGGCATGATATCGGCGAGCACGCGGTCGGGTATGCCGATGTCGGCGACCTTCAACGCGCCGCGCGCCTCACGGCCGGGCAAAAGGAAATGGCCGGGCTTCGGCCGGAAGAAGGTGACGGTGACCCGGCAGTTCAGCGCCGCGCCCATGATGGCGCCGGTATCGCCGTGCACGCCGCTCGGGATGTCGATGGCGACGCAGTCCAGCTTCAAGCTGTTGATCTCCTGGATCACCGCCAGCGCCGGTCCGTCGAGCGCCCGCGTGAGTCCGGCGCCGAACAGGGCGTCGACGACCAGCGGCCGGCCGTCGAGCATCGCGGTGGTGAACTTTTCCACATCGCCGCGCCAGCGTTCAGCGTTGGCGGCGGCGTCGCCCTTCAGACTCGCCCGGTCGCCGAGCAGCGCCACGCGCACCGGCCAGCCGGCGGCGGCGAGCACCCTGGCAACGACGAAACCATCGCCGCCGTTGTTGCCGGGGCCGGCGAGGACGGCGACCGGCCGCTTCTGCCAGCGTTTGGCGATCTCGGCGACGACCGCCGAGCCGGCGGCTTCCATCAGATCGATGCTGGCGACGCCGCCGGCGGCCGCGGCGGCGTCGGCCTTGTACATTTCGGCGACGGTCAAAAGGACGTTGTCGGGCATCTCTCGTTCGCAGTCGGCGGCGCGGCGGCCCGCGAAGACGCGGCCTTGCGATCTTGGTACCCCCGGCGGCGGCCGTCGGCAAGGCCTTGTCGCCCGTCAGCCGACAATCGGCCGGCTGGAAGCTAGAAGTTGAGTAGCGTACCGAGGGAGACGGCGAACACGTCGTCGAAATCGTTGTTGTTCGACCGGCTCAGTTGGTGATTGCGGACCAGAAGCCACAGGTGGCTGCCTATGGATTCAAAATCTTGCACGATGCCGAGACCCATCGATTTCGCTTTGTCGCCGTTCTGGGAAAAATTCCGGTATTCGCCGTAGGAGATTCCGAGATGCGTCTCGCCGAGATTGGTCAAGCCGACCGAATAGCCGGCCTTTCCCCACACATAATAGGCGTCGTCGAGGTTGGCGGTTTTCTGGTTGCGGACGGCGCCGGCGACGGTGAGGCTTAGGCCGCTCTTGTGCTTGACCGAGCCCGACCCGCCCCACATGTCCTTCTGGGTGTCGGAGGTGCCGGCGACGTTGGCATAGAACGCGGCTGCCTCCATTGTCAGCGGGCCGGCCTCGGCGCCATAGCCGGCGCCGACGTCCCACGCGCCGGCGCCATTGTGCGATAGGGCGAAATTGGCGCCGTGGATATCCGGCAGGTCGTAGCGCACGCGGTCGTCCTTATCGATGCCGTCGATCTTGTCGAATACGTCGCCGATGGTGACCGTGCGGGTGCCGTTGGTTCTGTTGAAGAAATGTACGCCGCCGGCCATGTCGGCGGGGTTGTTGCCGTTGGCAAGCTCGGTGCCGGAAAGGTCGATGACCACCCGGTCGGTCGAGGCGGTGTTCCCCTGCCCGAGGCTCAGCTTGCCAAACGCCTTGTGATTGACGGCAACCTCCTGGATACGGATGCCGAATGTCGGATCGTCCCCACTCTCGCTGCCGTTCAGATTGACGCTGCCGACCGGATTGGACAGCCCGACGTTATATTCGATGTGGCCGATGACGGTGACGTTTTCATTGAGATTGCCGGTAGCGATCCAGCCGACACGGGTGTTTTCGACGCCGCCGTCGACATTCAACAGATGGTGGCGGTCGCCGTCATCGGCATAAAGCAGCGCCCGGGTGACGATGCCGTAGACAACCACTTGGTTCTTGTTGCCGTTGGAAATTTTACGCCCGTGGCCGTCCTTGATCGGGCCGCCGGCCGGTTCGTCGTCGGCAGCCGACATCGGTGTCGACCACAGACCGATCACCACCGCCGTGGCGGCCCCAAGCCGGATCGCCATGCCAGGATTTCGGATTGTCACGTGTTCCCCGCCGTATTTTTGTCGTTGATTTCTTCGCGGCCCATTCCGTTCGCGCAACATTATGCCGCAACGCGGAGATTTACCATATCCATATCGCCGACAGGTTGACAACCGCCAAAGTTGCTAAACTGGCGAGTCTTGCCCGTTGACACGCAGTGGCGGCATCGGCTCGTTGATGGTACTCTTGAATCAGGGAAAAACGGTTTTTTTTTAATACGTTATAGGGACAGTCCGGTGCAGTTGCGGCTCCGCCACTTCCTCACCGCGGCGTTTATCGTCATCGCCACCGTGCCGGTGGTGATCCTCGGCGTCTGGGTCGAGGAATCGGCGATGGAAAACGAGATCGCCGCCGTCTCGGATAAACACCTGCTGCTCGCCCGCAACATTACCGCGGCGCTTGATCGTTACGCCGCGGACGCCAAGTCGGCCTTTGCATTTTTCACCGAATCGCAGGGCGACCGGCCGCCGTCGGACGCCGCCGTCGAACTCGCCCGCCGCATCGGCTTTCGTCACTTCTGTATCGTCGACAGCGATGGCCGCGTGCTTTTCCGGATCAACGCCTTGGGTCAAATCGGCGACCGAATCGCGCCGCAATTGATGACGCGGCTTGAGCCCTTTATCGGCGCCACCACAAAAATCAGTGATGTTGTCGCCGACGGGCGGGGCAATCCGGCGCTGTTCGTGACCCGGCGTCTCGGCCCCGACCGGGTGGCCATCGCTTCGCTCAGCCTCGACTACATCCGCGAGGTGCAGAAGGCCGTCGCGTTCGGCCGCAAGGGCCATTCGGCGATCGTCGACCGCAAGGGCAACATCCTCGCCCATCCGCGCGCCGAATGGCAGCAGCAGATGAAGAACCTGTCTCAACTTGAGCCGGTGGCCCGGATGATTGCCGGCAAAACCGGCGTCGTCCGGTTTTTCTCGCCGGCCGTCAATCTGGAAATGATCACCGGCTACACGGTCGTGCCGGGCACCGGTTGGGGGGTGATGGTGCCGCAGCCGATCGAGGAGCTCATGGAGCGCGCCAGCGCCATCAAGCGCATTGCCATTGCCCTGGTTGCTCTCGGCTTGGTCGTCGCCGCGGTGATGAGCTGGATCGTTTCCGGCCTGCTTGTGCGGCCGATCGAAGCCGTCGTGCAAACGGCCCGGGGAATCGCCAGCGGCAACCTGGAATCGCGCGTTCCCCGGCACATCGGCTTGGCGCCGCGCGAATTCGTCGAGCTTGGCACCTCGTTTAACGCGATGGCCCGCGACGTCGCCACCGAGATGGTCCAACGCCGACGGGTCGAGGAGGAGCTCCGTCAGGCGCACGACGAGTTGGAGCAACGTGTCGCCGAACGGACGCGCGCGTTGACCGAGGAGATCGTCGAGCGCATGCGCGTCGAGGAAGACCTTCGCCGCCTCGCCAACGCCGTCGAGCATCTGTCCGAAACCTTTGCTCTGTACGGTCCTGACGATCGCTTGGTCATGTGCAACATGGGATTCCGCGTGCTCAACAAGGACGTCGAGCAGACAACCAGGCCCGGCGCCACTTTCGAGGAGCACCTCAAGGCCGTGGTGGCGAAGGATTTGGCGCCCGAGGCGATCGGCGCCGAGCACGAGTGGATCCGGCAACGGATGGAACGGCATCGCAATCCGAAAGGACCATTCGAAATGCTTCGGCAGGGCGGCATCTGTCTGCTGGTCCACGACCAACTCATGCCGGACGGCTCGACCGTGACCATTTCCCTCGACATCAGCGACCGCAAGCGCGCCGAGGAGGCCGTGCGCAAGAGCGAACAGCGCCTGCGCGGCGCCGTTGCCAGCCTGCAGGAAGGTTTTGCGCTTTACGACGCCGGCGATCGCCTGGTGGCGATGAATGAGGAGTATCGGCGGACCAGTCCGGGCGCCCAGGAGGTTTTCGACCGCGGCGGCACCTTCGAGGACGTGATCCGCGCCAACGTCGCGCGCGGCATCATTGCCGATGCGAAGGGCCGAGAGGAGACGTTCGTCCAGGAGCGGATGGAACAGCATCGCAACCCGAAGGGACCGATCATCCGCCGGTTTTTGGATGATAGCTGGTACATGATCAACGAGGTGCGCACACCCGAAGGCGGCATCGCGCTGTCGTTTATCGACATCACGGAGCTGAAGCGCGCAGAGGAGGCGCTTCGCGAAAGCCGGCAGCGCTTCAAGCATATCGCCGAAATCGCCTCCGACTGGTTCTGGGAAATGGACGCGGATCTACGGTTCACCGAATTTTCCGGCCGCAATTACAAGATTACCGGTTACCGGCCCTCCGACCTGATCGGCAGGAAACGCGGCGACATCGCCGCCGAACATCTCGACGATCCGCGTTGGCAAAAGCATTTTGCCGATCTCGAGGCCCGCCGGCCGTTCCAGGATTTCCGCTACTGGATGACGACGCCGAGCGGCCGTCTCTACATTAGCGTCAACGGCAAGCCGGTGTTCGACGCCAACGGCACCTTCCGGGGCTATCGCGGCAGCGGTACCGACATAACCCGACAGATCATGGCCGAAAACGCGTTGCGCGAGGCGAAGGAGGAGGCCGAACTGGCCAACCGGGCGAAGACTGAGTTCCTCGCCAACATGAGTCACGAGCTGCGGACTCCGTTGAATTCGGTGATCGGTTTCTCCGACATCCTGAAAAACGAGTCGTTCGGCGCCATCGACAATCCCAAGTACCGGGAATACATCGATGACATCAATGCATCCGGCAGGCACCTGTTGGAGCTGATCAACGACATCCTGGACGTGGCGCGGATCGAGCGCGGTCTGATGGCATTGAACGAGCGCCGGCTCGACGTTCCGCTGCTGGTATCGTCGTGCCGGCGGCTGGTCAGCGACCGCGCCGCCGACGCCGGCGTTGCACTGTCGACCGACGTGTCCAAGTCGCTGCCGGCATTGTTCGCCGACGAATTGAGAACCAAGCAAATCCTCCTCAACCTGCTGTCGAACGCCATCAAGTTTACGCCGAAGGGTGGCAGCGTGGCGTTGCGGGTGGCGGTCGACGAGGACCAGCGGTTCCGGCTGTCGGTGGCGGATACCGGCATCGGCATCGCGCCGGAACATCTGCAAGCGGCGCTTTCGGACTTCGGGCAAGTCGACGCGTCGCTGATCCGCAAATTCGAAGGCGCCGGTCTTGGCTTGCCGTTGTCGAGGAAGCTCACCGAGCTGCATGGCGGCGAGTTGGTGATCGAAAGCCAGCCCGGCGCCGGCACCACGGTGACGGTGCTGTTCCCGAAGCAACGGACGATCTACCTGCACCATTGAGGCGGTCGGCAAGCCGCCGCGCCGGCGGTTGACGTTCGGTTGTTTCCGGTATAGAACAAATCATGAACCTTCGCCTTAACAAACGCCCCACCACGCGGCTTTCCGGCCGTTCCCGCCGGCCCGACCCGGCGCTGCTCGACGCGCTTCGCCGTCGCATCGGCAGGCTCGAACGCGCCGCCGCCGGCCCGACCGCTGCCGCGGCGATCGCTTTCGGCGTGGCGGCGATCGACGGCGCGTTGCCGTGGCGCGGACTGCCCGCCAGCGCCCTCAACGAAGTGCTGGGCGGCGCATCGGCGGCCGGCTCCTGGTCCGGCCCGGCGTTCGCCGCCGCCTCCGGGTTCGCGGCCGCCCTCGCCGGCCGCGCCGGCGGCGGCCGCGGTGCGGTGCTGTGGTGCCGTCGTGGGCGCGGCCTCTACGGCCCGGGGCTCGCCGGCCTCGGCCTCGACCCCGGCCGCCTGACCGTCGTCCACGGCGATAGCGACGCCGACATCTTGTGGGCGATGGAGGAAGGGCTGCGCAGCGGCGCCGCCGCCGCGGTACTGGGCGAGGCCGCGGGCCCGACGCCGGTGGCGCTGCGCCGGCTGCAACTGGCGGCCGAGGCCGGCGGCGCCGTCGCGCTGCTGCTGCGCGCGGCAAGCGGCGACGCGGCGGCGGCGCCGTCGCCGGCGACGACACGGTGGCGCGTCGCCGTTGCGCCCAGTCCGTCGCCGCATGGCCGCTGGCCGGGACCGCCGCGATGGCGCGTCGAGTTGTTGAAATGCCGCGGCGGCGAGTCCGCGTCTTTGTCGTCCTCCCGGCCGCGAGGCTGGCTGGTCGAGTGGCGCGGCCCCAACCGAACCGCACGACAAGCGGGCAAGGAAAGCGAACATGACGAGGCGGGTGGTTTCGTTGTCGCTGCCGAGCTTCGCCACCGACCGGCTGGGCCGGCGGCTGGCGGCGGCCGACCGGCGATCCGGCAAGGCGGCGGCGACGATCGACTGGCGATCTAGGCCGCTGGCCACCGTCACCGCCCGCAACGGCGGACTGCGCCTCGCCGCCGTCAACCGGGCGGCCGCCGTCGCCGGCGCGGCGCCGGGCCTGCCGCTTGCCGATTCCCGGGCGCTGGTGCCGTCGCTGTTTACCGCCGACGACGATCCGGCCGGCGACCGTCGCGCCCTGGAAAAGCTGGCCGAATGGTGCGGCCGCTATACGCCGTGGACGGCCGCCGACGAAACCGCCGGCATCTGGCTCGACGTCAGCGGCTGCGCACATCTGTTCGGCGGCGAACGCGCGCTGCTCGTGGATTTGGCGGCGCGCCTCGGCCGTCTCGGACTCGATGCCGCCGTTGCCGGCGCCGACACCCCGGGCGCCGCCTGGGCGGTAGCGCGGTTCGCCGCCGCCGACGAAGACGGCATCGCCGTCGTCCCCGCGGGCGGCGCGGCGGATGCGCTGGCGCCGTTGCCGATGGCCGGGCTTCGGCTGCCGGCGGCGGTGGTGGAAGGCCTCGCCCGCATGGGGCTGAGGCGCATCGGCGAACTGATGGCGCTGCCGCGGGCGCCGCTGGTGCGGCGTTTCGGCGACATCATCGTCGAGCGCCTCGACCAGGCCCTCGGGCGCGTCCGCGAACCGCTGTCGCCGTCGCGGCCGCCGGCGCCCGTGCGTGCCCATCTTTCTTTCACCGAGCCGGTCGCCGCCGCCGACGTCATCGCCGCCGCCGTCCGCCGCCTGCTGGAAACCGTGTGCGGACAATTGGCGAAAGCGCACCAGGGCGCGCGACGGCTCGATCTCGTCCTCTACCGGGTCGACGGCACGTTGGCCCGCGCCGCCGTCGGCACCAGCCGGCCGGTGCGCGAGCCCGATCATCTCGAACGATTGCTGCGGGAAAAGCTTGCCGGCCTCGACGCCGGCTTCGGCGTCGAGGTGGTGGCGCTCGCCGTCGCCGAAGCGGTGCCGCTGTTGCCGGCGCAGATCGCCACCGAGACCGCCCCGCGCGGCGGCGACGACGACGTCGCTAGGTTGATCGACCGTCTCGGCAACCGGCTCGGCGCCGACCGCGTCGTCGGCCTCGAGCCCGTCGCCAGCCACCTCCCCGAGCGCGCTTGTCGCGAGGTCGCGGCGGCGGCGCGAAAACCGTCGGCGCCGTTGCCCGACAAGCCGCGCCCCGTCCACCTGTTGCCGTGGCCGGAACCGATCGAGGCCATCGCGCCGGTGCCCGACAGCCCGCCGGTGATGTTCCGCTGGCGGCGGCGGGCGCACCGCGTCGCCCGCGCCGACGGCCCCGAGCGCATCTGTCCGGAGTGGTGGCGCGAGACCGGCGAGATCGACACCGGCGACAAGCGGTTGCGCGACTATTACCGCATCGAGGACTCCGACGGCGGCCGCTTCTGGCTGTTCCGCGAGGGTCCCTACCGCGCCGGCGCGCGCCCGCGCTGGTATCTGCACGGGTTCTTTCCGTGACCGCCATCCCCGCCTACGCCGAGTTGCAGGTGACCAGCAACTACAGCTTCCTGCGCGGTGCCTCGCATCCGGAGGAGCTGGTGGCGACGGCCGCCACGCTGGGGCTGCAGGCAATCGCGCTCACCGACCGCAACAGCGTTTCCGGCGTTGTGCGCGCCCACGTCGCCGCCAAGCGCGCCGGCGTGCGCCTGATCGTCGGCGCGCGGCTTGACTTGCAGGATGCGCCCGGCCTGCTCTGTTATCCGGGCGACCGCGCCGCTTACGGGCGGCTTTGTCGGCTGTTGACGACGGGCAAGCGCCGCGCGCCGAAGGGCGAATGCTGGCTCGCCCTCGACGACATCCTCGGCGGCGGCGACTTCGCCCAAGGCGCCGGCCAGATCGTCGCCGCCGTGCCGCCGCCGAAACCCGATGCCGCCTTCGCGCGAGTCCTGAAGGATTTGCGCGGCGTCCTCGGCGATCGCTTCCATCTTGCCGTTTCGAAGCTCTATCGCGGCGACGACAATGAGCGCGCCGCGGCGCTGGCCCGGCTCGCCCACGATTGCCGCGTGCGGCTTCTCGCCACCAATGACGTGCACGCGCATGCGCCCGAGCGGCGGCCGCTGCAGGACGTGCTCACTTGCATCCGCGAAGGATGCACCGTCGACGAGGCGGGCTACCGGCTGTTCGCCAACGCCGAGCGGCACCTGAAGGGCCCGGCCGAGATGACGCGGCTGTTCGTCGATCTCCCGCAGGCGATCGCCAACACCGTCGCCGTCGCCGAGGCGTGCACGTTCAGCCTCGACGAGCTGCGCTACGAGTATCCCGTCGACCCGGTGCCCGACGGCGCCACGCCGCAACGGCACCTCGAGCGCCTGACGCGGCAGGGCGCCGCCAGGCGCTATCCGGCCGGCGTGCCGGCGAAGGTCGAGAAGCAGCTCGCCCACGAACTCGCCTTGATCGGCGAGTTCGGCTTCGCGCCCTACTTCCTCACCGTCCACGACATCGTCCGCTTCGCCGATTCCCGCGACATCCTGTGCCAGGGCCGCGGCTCGGCCGCCAATTCGGCGGTCTGCTATTGCCTCGGCATCACCGCCGTCGATCCCAACCGCATCGACGTGCTGTTCGAGCGCTTCGTCAGCGCCGCGCGCGGCGAGCCGCCCGACATCGACGTCGATTTCGAGAACGGCCGCCGCGAGGAGGTGATTCAGTACATCTACGAGAAATACGGCCGCGACCGCGCCGGCATGACCGCCACCGTCATCACCTACCGCTCGAAAAGCGCCATCCGCGAGGTCGGCAAGGCGATGGGGATCTCCGAGGATACCATCGTCGCGCTGCAAGGCGTCGCCTGGCGGCGGCATTGGAGCGACATCGCCGACGACGACATCCGCGACGCCGGGCTCGATCCGGCCGAGCCGACGCTCCGACGGGTGATGGCGCTGGCCGGCGCGCTGCGCGGCTTCCCCCGGCATCTCTCGCAGCACACCGGCGGCATGGTGATGACCCGAAGCCGGCTTTCCGAGGTGGTGCCGATCGCCAACGCCGCCATGGAGGACCGCACCGTCATCGAGTGGGACAAGGACGACCTCGACGCGCTCGGCATCCTCAAGATCGACGTGCTGGCGCTCGGCATGCTGACTTGCGTCCATAAGTGCTTCGATGCGATCGCGCGGCACCACCGCCGGGCGGTGACGCTGGCCACCGTGCCGGCCGAAGACTCGGCAGTTTACGACATGCTGTGCCGCGCCGATTCCGTCGGCGTGTTCCAGGTCGAGAGCCGGGCCCAGATGAGCATGCTGCCGCGTCTCAGGCCGCGCTCGTTCTATGACCTGGTGATCGAGGTGGCGATCGTGCGACCGGGCCCGATCCAGGGCGACATGGTGCACCCCTACCTGCGCCGCCGGCGCGGCGAGGAGCCGGTGGACTACCCGTCGGCCGAGCTCGAGCGCGTGCTCGGCAAGACCTTGGGGATTCCCTTGTTCCAGGAGCAGGCGATGAAGATCGCCATCGTCGCCGCCGGCTTCACCCCTGCCGAGGCCGACGCGCTCCGTCGCGCGCTCGCCACTTTCCGCCACGTCGGCGACATAGCCCAGTTCCGCCAGCGTTTCGTCGGCGGCATGCTGAAGAACGGCTACGACGAGGACTTCGCCGGGCGCTGCTTCAGGCAGATCGAGGGCTTCGCCGACTACGGTTTTCCGGAATCCCACGCCGCCAGCTTCGCCCTCATCGTCTACGTCTCGGCGTGGCTGAAGTGTCATTATCCGGCGGCGTTCGCGTGCGGGCTGCTCAACAGCCAGCCGATGGGCTTCTACGCCCCGGCGCAGATCGTCCGCGACGCCCGCGAGCACGGCGTCGAAGTGCGGCCGGCCGACGTCAACGTGAGCCTTTGGGACTGCACGCTGGAGAGGACCGACGCCGGCGCCATCGCGCTCCGGCTCGGGCTCCGCCAGATCAAGGGGCTGCGCGAGGCCGACGGGCGGCGGATCGTGGCGCTGCGCGGGCCGGGCTACCGCGACGTCGCCGACATCCACCGCCGCGCCCGTGTCGGCAAGGCGGCGCTGGAGAAGCTGGCGCGCGCCGATGCCTGCCGTTCGCTCGATTTGAGCCGCCGCTCGGCTTTGTGGGCGGTGCGCGGCCTCGACGACATAGCGCCGCTGCCGCTGTTCGCTCGCGCCGACGAGACGCCGGAGCCCGCCGTCGCATTGCCGGCGATGACGCCTGGCGAGGACGTCGCCGACGACTACCGGGCGCTCGCTTTGTCGCTGAAGGCGCATCCGGTGCAATTGCTGCGCGCCGAGTTGGCGGCGGCCGGCTTCGTGCCGTGCGCGCGGCTGCTGAGCATCGCCGATGGCGCGCGCGTCAAGGTCGGCGGTCTGGTCATCACCCGCCAGCGCCCGGGCAGCGCCAACGGCGTCGTCTTCGTCACGCTGGAGGACGAGACCGGCGTCGCCAACCTTATCGTCTGGCCGGACACCTTCGAGCGATATCGCCGCGAAGGCATCGGCGCGGCGCTGCTCGGCGTCGCCGGGCGCCTGCAGCGGGAGGGCCGGGTCATCCACGTGGTGGCGGAGAGGCTCCTCGACCTGACGCCGCTGCTCGGGCGGCTCGAGGCCGACGCGGCGCCCGGCGCCGCCGGCGCCGCCGGCCCGCCGCTCCCCGTCGAGGTCCGCGACTTCCATTGAGTCGCGTCGCGCCGCCGGACGCGCTAAGCTCGCGGCCATGGCCACCTTCGACGCCATCCACGCCGCTTCCGCCGCCAGCAACGCCCTGCACGTGCTGGCCGCCGTGGTCTGGGTCGGCGGCATGTTCTTCGCCTACCTGATCCTGCGGCCGGCCGTCGGCGGCATTGAGCCGCCGCCCGAGCGCCCGAAACTGTGGAGCCGGGTGTTCCCGCGCTTCTTCTCCTGGGTGTGGGCGGCGGTCGTCGTACTGCCGGTCACCGGCTACTGGCGGCTGTTCATGGATTTCGGCGGTTTTGCCAATGCCGGCGGCTACGTGCACCTGATGCACGTGCTCGGCCTGGTGATGATCGGATTGTTCGTGTTCCTGTTCGTGGTCCCTTACAAACGCTTCCAGGCCGCCGTCGCCGCCGGCGATTTCGCCGCCGCCGCGCCGCAACTGGCGATCATCCGCCGCATCGTCGGCGCCAATCTGATCCTTGGGTTGATCACCGCCGCCGTTGCCGCCGCCGGCCGATTGTGGGTGTGACCGTCCGATCTACGCCTTCAGACGGCTCTCAATCTTGATTTCATGGGTCAACGTCCGGTGCACCGGACATTTCTCGGCAATTTCGGCGATCCGCTTGCGCGTCGCCTCGTCCATGTCGCCCTCGACGGCGATCTCCACGGCGATGCGGTCGATGTCGCCTTCCTTGGTCTCGCAATCGGCGCAATCCTCGGCATGGACCTTGTCGTGGCTGAGGATTATCCGCGCCCGGGTCATCGGGAAGCCCTTGCGGTCGGCGTAAAGCCGCATGGTCATCGCCTTGCAGGCGCCGAGCGCCGCCAGCAGGTAATCGTAGGGCGACGGTCCGGTATCGCTGCCGCCGGCGTCGACCGGTTCGTCGGCCAAAAGGGCGTGCCGGCCGCCGACCGAGATGGCGTTGGCGAATTTTCCCTTGCCGGTCTCAGCAACCACCACCGTGCCCGGCGCCGCCGCCAACTTCTCCGCCGGCGCCGTCCGCTCGTCTGTCCGCTCGGCGCCCAGGTAACGTGCCGCCCACGCCGCGATCAGGTCGGCGACGTAGATGGCGTCGGCGCGTCGGCTCAACAAATGATCGGCGTTGTCGAGCGAGATGAAACTCTTCGGGTGCTTCGCCGCCATGAAGATTCGCGCCGCGTTGTCGATGCCGACGATGTTGTCGATCGGCGAATGAAACACCAGCAGCGCCTTCTTCATTCCGGCGATGGCTTTATCCAGCTTCACCTTCTCTATATCGTCCAGGAACTGCTTCTTGATCCGGAACGGCCGGCCGACCAGCAGCACTTCGGCTTCGCCCTTGGCGACGATCTCGGCACGCGCTTCCTGGAAGTGCTCGGCCACGTGCGCCGGGTCCGCCGGCGCGCCGATGGTGATCACCGCCACCGCCTCCGGCACCTTGGCGGCGGCGACCAGTACCGCGGCGCCGCCGAGCGAGTGGCCGATCAGGATTTTCGGCGCCTCCAGGCTTTGTCGCATGTAATCCGCGGCCGCAACCAGATCGCCGACGTTGGAGGAGAAGTTGGTATTGGCGAAGTCGCCCTCGCTGGCGCCGAGCCCGGTAAAATCGAAACGGAAGACGGCGATGCCGCGCGCCGTCAGCCCGGACGAGACCCGCGACGCAGCATAGATGTCCTTGGTGCAGGAGAAGCAATGCGCCCACAGCGCATAGGCCCTGGGCCGACCTTCCGGCAGGTCGAGCCGGGCCGCCAGAATTTCGCCGGTCGCGCCGGGAAAGGTGATCTTCTCGCTCTTCGCCGCCATAGCCGCCTCCTTTGAGTCCGCTGTTGCCGCGTAGCGCCGGATCGTTGCGCCCGCGGCCATGGGCTCGGGCATGCGTAAAACACAACGCCCCGCCGCGGTGCTTGGCAAGCACGATCTCAGATCGGAATATCGTTCAGGAGGTCGGGGAGCGATCCGATGCGAGCTGCAGCTCGACGGCGTATGCTCGGCGGAACAGCCAGACGCCGAGCCAGCCGTCGGCGCCGAGTATCACCGCACCGAGCGCGACGGTGACCATCGACGGCAGGTGAAATAATCCGGTTATCGCCATATCCAACGCGATGCCGCTGGCGAACGCGGTCGTACAAACCAGCAGCGCGGCCGACGCGGCGGTGATTACGGCATTGACGGTGGAGAGGCGCATTTTATCGGCTCGCTTTCGGGGCCGACTCAGGCCCAATCGGCGACGGATAATACGGCGCCGCTCCGGGGCGCCACCAACGAGTATTTTGCATGCTCGTCATAACGTTTATCGTCGCCTCGACGCACCCCGATACCCGCGAGCGCGCCCCGCAATCTCCCGCTCCCGGCCCCTGGCCGCTGGACAAAGCGGACGGCATGACGGACAACGTTGCCTAACCGACATCGACAAATCCATGAACAACAATCGAGAAGTCCGATGACCCCAACGCTGAAAACCAGCGACGTCGAAGTCCTCGACAAGGCCACGCTCTTCGAGGGCCATTTTCGCATCGACCGCTATCGCCTCAGGCATAAGCTTTTCGAGGGCGGCTGGTCGAACGAGTTGACGCGCGAGGTGTTCGAGCGCGGCCACGCGGTCGCCGTGCTGCCCTACGACCCCGACCTGGACCACGTAGTGCTGATCGAGCAGTTCCGCATCGGCGCATACGCGGCACTTGCGTCGCGCTGGTTCGGCGACGACGCTTCGCCGTGGCTTATCGAGTGCGTCGCCGGCATCATCGAGCCGGGTGAGGACCCCTCTGATGTCGCCCGCCGCGAGGTCATCGAGGAAACCGGCTGCGCGATCACCGACATCGTGCCGCTTTATCATTACACGACGAGCCCGGGTGGCGCGTCGGAGTCGGTGTTCGTATTCTGCGGGCGGGTAGACGCGGCAACGGCGGACGGCGTTCACGGCGTCCGCGACGAGGGCGAGAACATCCGCGTTTTCTCCGTTGCGCCGGAGGAGGCCTTCAAGATGCTAGACGACGGCCGGATCGCCAACGCCATGACCATCATCGCGCTGCAATGGCTGCGCGCCAACCGCGGGCGGATTCGCAAGCGCTGGCGGGCCAAGCGCGCTTGATCGACTGGGCCGCCGCCGGTATCTTCCGGCAACGGCAGGAACCCGGGCAGACACGGAAAAATCATGAAAATCCGCGGCGGCTTCGTTGAAACGGTGGGCAACACGCCTCTGATCCGCTTGAACCGGGTGTCGAATGAGACCGGGTGCGAGATCCTCGGCAAGGCCGAGTTCCTCAACCCGGGCAGCTCGGTGAAGGACCGCGCCGCGTTGTTCATCATCAAGGATGCCGAGGAGCGCGGCGCGCTGATGCCGGGCGGCCTGATCGTCGAGGGCACCGCCGGCAACACCGGCATCGGCTTGGCGCTGTGCGGCAACGCGCGCGGCTACCGCACCCTGATCGTCATCCCCGAGACCCAGAGCGAGGAGAAAAAGACGATGCTGCGGCTGTGCGGCGCCGAGCTGAAGCAGGTGCCGGCGGTGCCGTTCAAGGACCCCGGAAATTACGTGCACGTCGCCGAGCGGCTGGCCAAGGAGGTCGCGGCGACGGAAAAGCATGGCGTGTTGTACGCCAACCAGTGGGACAACCTCGCCAATCGCCGCGCCCATTTCGAAGGCACCGGACCGGAGATCTGGGAGCAGACCGACGGCAAGGTGGACGGCTTCATCTGCGCCATCGGCACCGGTGGAACGCTGGCCGGGTGCTCGCTGTTCTTCAAGGAGAAGAACAGGAACATCAAGATCGGCGTCGCCGACCCGATGGGCGCGGCGATGTTCAGCTATTTCACCACCGGCGAGTTGAAGAGCTCGGGCTCGTCGATCACCGAGGGCATCGGCCAGGGCCGGATCACCAAGAACCTGGAGAACATAGAGGTCGACGAGGCGTTCCAGATTCCCGATGCCGAGGCGCTGCCTTATATCTTCGATCTCCTGAAACAAGAGGGCCTGTGCCTTGGCGGCTCCAGCGGCATCAACGTCGCCGGCGCCGTTCGCCTGGCCAAGAAGATGGGCCCCGGCCACACCATCGTCACCATCCTCGCCGACTACGGCACCCGCTATCTCAGCAAGCTGTTCAACCCGGCGTTCCTGAAAAAACAAGGCCTGCCGACGCCGGACTGGCTGGATTGAGCGTGGCCGCCTACGCCAACCCCGATGCCCTGGTGTCGACCGAGTGGTTGGCGGCGCATCTCGGGGACCCCGCCGTCAAGGTCGTCGATGCCACCTATTTCCTGCCCAACGCCGGCAAGGACGGCCGCGCCGAATACCTGAAGGCGCACGTTCCGGGCGCCGTGTTCTTCGACATCGAGGATATTTCCGACCACGCCGACCCGCTGCCGCACATGCTGCCGGACGCGGCGACATTCGCGGCCAAGGTCGGCGCGCTCGGCATCGGCAACGGCGACAAGGTGGTCGCCTACGACCTCAGCGGCGGCGCCATGGCCGCCGGCCGCGCCTGGTGGATGCTGCGGGCGTTCGGCCATCGCGACGTGGCGCTGCTCGACGGCGGGCTCGCGAAGTGGCTGGCCGAGGGACGGCCGACGACGTCCGAGACGCCGAACCAGAAGCCGAAAAAATTCACCGCCCGCCTCGACAAGCGACTGGTGCGCGACGTCGTGCAGATGCTGGAGAACATCGCGGTCCACAGCGAGCAGGTCGTCGATGCGCGCAGCCGCGAGCGGTTCCTCGGCCAGGCGCCGGAGCCGCGGCCCGGCCTGCGCTCCGGCCACATTCCCGGAAGCCGCAGCCTGCCCTACGGCGCCTTGGTCGACCCCAAGGCCAATTCCGCCATGCTGCCGCCCGACCGGCTGGCGAAAATGATCGCCGACGCCGGGCTGGTGATGGATAAGCCGATCATCGCCAGCTGCGGCTCCGGCGTCACCGCGGCCTTCCTGGCGTTCAGCCTGCACCTGCTGGGCAAGGACGATGTCGCCGTCTACGACGGCTCGTGGTCGGAATGGGGCGCCCGCCAGGACACGCCGATAGAGACTTAAAGCGCCCGATGCCCGCGCCGCCGCGAGCGAACGCCTCCGTCGTCACCTATCTCGAGATGACGGCGCAGCCGACTTCGCCGACGCCGACGCCGCCGGCGGCGAAACTGGCGCTGCTCCGCGCCGAGCGGCCGACTGTGCGGTTTTACCGTTATCTCTATGCCGCGGTCGGCGCGCGCTGGCAGTGGAGCGAGCGCCGCAACCTCGACGACGCCGCGCTCGCCGCCGTCATCGCCGACGAGAAGGTCGAGATTTTCGTGCTCTACGCCGGCGGCGTGCCGGCAGGCTTCGCGGAACTCGACCGCCGTCGCGGCGACGACGTGGAGTTGACCCATTTCGGCCTGATCGAGGAATTCGCCGGCCGCGGCTTCACCCGGTATTTCCTGCGCTGGACCGTCGATCAGGCGTGGCTGGGATCGACCAGGCGCCTGTGGGTGCGCCACACGACCGAGGGCGATCCGCGCCTGTTGACGCTCTACCAGCAGTGCGGGTTTCAGGTCTACGACCAGAAAACCGCGGTCGTCGACGGCCCGGGTGCGCCCTAGCTATTTTTCTAGTGGGCCAGAATCTGGCTCAGGAACAGCTTGGTGCGATCGTTCTTCGGATTGCCGAAGAACGCGTGCGGCTCGTTCTCCTCAATGATCTCGCCGCCGTCCATGAAGATGACCCGGTTGGCGACGGTCTTGGCGAAACCCATCTCGTGGGTTACGACGAGCATGGTCATGCCGGTGCCGGCGAGCTCGATCATCACGTCCAGCACCTCCTTGATCATCTCCGGGTCGAGCGCCGACGTCGGCTCGTCGAACAGCATGATCTTCGGGCTCATGCACAGCGACCGCGCGATGGCGACGCGCTGCTGCTGGCCGCCCGACAGCTGCCCGGGGAACTTCATCGCCTGCTCCGGGATCTTCACACGCTCCAGGTACTGCATGGCGATTTTCTCCGCCTCCTTCTTCGGCGTCTGGCGGACCCAGATCGGCCCCAGCGTGCAGTTCTCGAGTACGGTCAGGTGCGGAAACAGGTTGAAGTGCTGGAACACCATGCCGACCTCGCGGCGGATGGCGTCGATGTTCTTGAGGTCGTCGGTAAGCTCGATGCCGTCGACGACGATCTGACCCTGTTGATGCTCCTCGAGCCGGTTGATACAGCGGATCATCGTCGATTTGCCGGAGCCGGACGGTCCGCATACCACGATGCGCTCCTTGCGCTTGACGTCAAGATTGATGTTCTTCAGCACGTGGAACTGGCCGTACCACTTGTGCATCTCGATGATCTGGATGATCGGGTCGTTCGACGGTGCGGCCTTGTTCGCGGTATCGCTCATGACCGGAATCCCTATCGTTTGTAACCGGTGTCCAGCTTGCGCTCGAGATAGAGCGCGTAACGGGACATGCCGAAACAGCTGATGAAGAAGAAAACGGCGACGAAGATGTAGACTTCGGACGACAGCCCCTGCCACTTGGAATCGGCCAGCGACGAGCGGCCGATGCCGAGCGGATCGAGAAGCCCGATGACGATCACCAGCGTCGTGTCCTTGTAGAGCGCAATGAAGGTGTTGACGATGCCGGGGATCGAGATCTTCAGCGCCTGCGGCAGCACCACCAGGCGCATCATCTTCCAATAACCGAGCCCCATCGACTGCGCCGCCTCGTACTGGCCCTTCGGAATCGCCTGCAGGCCGCCGCGTACCACTTCCGCCATGTATCCGGATGCGAACAGGGTGACCATGATCAGCACGCGCAGCAGCAGGTTGAAATCCGTGCCCGGCGGCAGGAAGTAGCTGAGCATCGCCGAGGCCACGAACAACAGTGTGATCAGCGGCACGCCGCGGATGAATTCGATGAATGCGACGCTGAGCGTGCGCAATACCGGCATCTTCGATTGCCGGCCGAGAGCCAGCAGCACGCCGATCGGCAGCGAAAACGAAATGCCGGTGACGCCGATCACCAAGGTCAGCAGGAAGCCGCCGAACTCGTTGGTACCGACGGGTTTCAACCCGAGGCCGCCGACCAGCAGCCAGCCGGCGACGAACGGGAACGCCGCGGTGAACGCCAGCATCTTCAAGCGATGCGGCACGTTCTCCCAAAGCACGGGGATGATGGCGACGATCAGCAGCAACCCGGACAGGTCGACACGCCAACGTTCGGCCTTGGGATAGAATCCGTAGACGAAAATCTCGAACCGGTTCTGGATGAACGCCCAGCAGGCGCCCGACGCCACCGCGCGGCAGTCCTTGCGCGATTCGCCGCTGAACGCGGCGTCGATGAACCCCCATTGCAGCAACGGCGGGATGGTCACCCACAGCAGCCAAATCGATAGCGCGGTCAACACCGTATTGGTGACCGATCCGAACAGGTTATCCTTGATCCACAGCAATGGCCCGCTCGCAATACCCGGCGGCGGCATGCTCGGGTGTTTGCCGGGCGGATATTTCTGGGTAGTGGTCGGGGCTTCGTTCATAGTCCGCTCACCGTTCCACCAGCTTGATCTTCTTGTTGTACCAGTTCATGAACGCCGAAATCACCAGCGAGAAGACGAGATAGATGGACAGTACGATGAGCATCGTCTCCATCTCCTTGCCGGTCTGCATCAGCGAAATGCCGCCGATTGTAGCGACGATATCCATGTAGCCGATGGCGATGGCCAGCGACGAATTTTTGGTCAGGTTCAGGAACTGGCTGGTCAACGGCGGCACGATCACGCGCAGCGCCTGCGGAATGACGATAAGCTGCAGTGTCCGGTTCGGCCGCAGCCCGATGGCGTAGGCGGCTTCGGTCTGGCCCCAATGCACGGCCAGGATGCCGGACCGCACGATCTCGGCGATGTAGGCGGAGGTGTAATAGCTGAGCGCCAGCCACAGTGCCATGAATTCGGGCCTGGCCACCATCCCGCCCTGGAAGTTGAAGCCGGTCAGGGCCGGCACTTCCCACGACAGCGGCGCGCCGGTCGCCAGGAACGTCAGGGCCGGCAGGCCGACGATGGTCCCGAAGCCGATCCAGAATACCGGATAGATCTTGCCGGTTTTGTCCTGCACCTTCCGGGCCCAGTGCCTGAACGCCCACGTCAGTCCGATGGCGACGACGATCGCCACCCACGTCCAGGCGAAAGCGTCGCCGGGCACCGGCATCGGCAGGAATACGCCGCGGTTGGTGAGGAACGCCACCTGCCCGAGGTCCCAGGCTTGGCGCGGCACCGGCAACACGTTGAGAATGAGGCCGTAGATAAGAAGGATATGCAGCAGCACCGGCACGTTGCGGGTGAACTCGATGAAGCAGTAGACGATGCGGTTGATCAGCCAATTCTTGGACAGCCTGAGCACGCCCAAGACGAATCCGAGCACGGTCGCAAGCACGATACCGCAGCCGGCCACCAGAGCCGTATTGAGGATGCCGACAAGCATCGCCCGGAAGTGTGTGCTCTGAAGCGTATACGAGATTAACGTCTGGTTGATGTCGTAGTTGGCGGGTTCCCAAAGGAAATCGTAGCTGAAGGTCTTGCCGAGACGCGCCAGGTTTTGGGCGGCGTTGTCAATGATGTAGGCGAAGAAGGCGAACAGAATTACCAGCGTCAAGATCTGGACAATGACGGCGCGCGCTTCCTTGTTGCGCCATACCCGCAATACGGCGTTGGTGTCGCCCGCTTTCCCCGCGGCCGCCGCGTGGTTCGCCAAAACCGCCTCCCCTTCAACTCCCTCCCCGGGCGGCGCCGTTGGCATTGCGCCAAGAATTTCGGCGACGCCCTAGGAAACGCGACGGCGGGCCGGTGGAGCCGCAGCTCCTACCGGCCCTTGATCCGTCGTGTACGAACGCCCGTCTTTTAACGGAACGGCGGCGAGTACTGCAGCCCGCCGTTGAACCACTGGCCGTTCAGTCCGCGCTCGAGGCCGATGTTGGTCTTCGGCCCGATGTTGCGGTCGAAAATCTCGCCGTAGTTGCCGACGGCCTTGATCGCCCGTGCGGCCCACGGCTTGTCGAGACCCATCATCCCGCCGAGGTCGCCCTCGGTTCCTAAAATCCTTTTGACCTCGGGATTCTTGGTGCTGTTCCCGATGCTGTCGACATTGGCCTGGGTTATGCCCAGCTCCTCGGCCGACAGAAGCGCGTTGATCGTCCAGCGGATGATGTCGGCCCACTGATCGTCGCCGTGACGGACGGCGCCGCCCAACGGCTCCTTGGAGATGATCTCGGGCAGGATGACATGATCGGCCGGATTGTCGAAGGTCGCGCGAGTCGCCGCCAAGCCCGACGCGTCGGTGGTGTAGGCGTCGCACCGCTGCGCGAGGTAGGCGGTGCGTGCTTCCTCATTGGTTTCGATCGGCACCGGCTCGTACTTGATCTTGTTGACGCGGAAGAATTCCGCCAGGTTGAGCTCGGTGGTGGTGCCGGTCTGGATGCACACGGTGGCGCCGTTCAACTGCTTGGCGCTTTTGACACCGGCTTTCTTGCGGATGATGAAGCCCTGGCCGTCGTAGTAGGTGGTGCCGACGAACGTCAGTTTCACGTCGACGTCGCGGACATAAGTCCACGTGGTGTTGCGGAACAGGACGTCGCCCTCTTTCGAGTTGAGCAGCGTGAACCGGGTTTTGCCGGTCGCCGGGATGAATTTCACCTTGTTGCCGTCACCAACCACGGCGGCAGCAACGGCGCGGCAGAAATCGGCGTCGAAGCCGCGCCAGACGCCCGCCTTGTCGGTGTAGGAGAACCCGGCCAAACCGGTATTGACGATGCAGTTCAGCGTACCGCGGGCCTTGACGTCCTGCAGCGTCCCCGCCTTTGCCGCCATCGGCACAGCGGTCAGCGCCGCCGCAGCCGCCATGGCGACTGTAAGTGCGATTTTCCTCATGGTTTATGCTCCCTGGTGAATAGTGCCTAAGAAACCCTTGCGCCCCGTCGGTTAACGCCGCCCATCGCGGAGCCACGTAGAATCCGTAACATGTCGCGCAAAATGGCTCAACACCAAAGACTTGGCGGGATTGTGGATGACTAGGGATTCACCCCCCAACCGTATCGCCTTGATCAAGGCGACATAGTATCGTTCGGCTCGACGCGAGCGAAATTTATCCGCAAACGAGGACGAGTGGCCGATGAAAATAGACACCATGCTGGTCCACCGGGGCCGTCATCCCCAGAAAAATTACGGGATTGTGAATCCCCCCGTCTATCATGCCTCGACGGTGACTTTCCCGAGCGTCGCCGACTATGAGGCGTCTGCAAAACAGCCCTTCGAGGGTGTTCACTACGGCCGCACCGGCACGCCGACGTCGTTCGCGCTGGAAGAGGCGGTGACCGCGCTGCACGGCGGCCACCGCACGATTTCCGCGCCGTCCGGCCTCGCCGCCATCGCCAACACCCTGTTCGCATTGCTGAAAAAGGGCGATCACCTGCTGCTCGCCGACAACGTCTACGGGCCGACCCGGTTCCGGGTCGCCGATCCGATGCTCGCCCGCGCCGGCGTCGAGGTCACCTTCTTCGACCCGCTGAAGGGCATCGACGGCCTGATCCGCCCGACGACACGTGTCGTCTATTTCGAATCTCCCGGCTCGCTCACCTTCGAGATGCTCGATGTCGCCGAGACCGCGGCCGAGGCCAAGGCCGCGGGATTGACCGTGGTGATGGACAACACCTGGGCGTCGCCGCTTTACTTCCGTCCGCTCGAACACGGCGTCGACGTCGTCATCGAGGCAGGCACGAAGTACATCGGCGGCCACGCCGACGTGATGCTCGGCACGACGACGGTGAACACGCCGGAATTGTTCCAGACCATCAAGTGGACGACCAACGCCATGGGCAGTTGCGCCGGCCCGGACGACTGCTACCTCGGCCTGCGCGGCCTGCGCACGCTGTCGGTGCGGCTGGAACGCCATCAGAAGAACGCGCTCACCCTCGCCCGTTGGCTGCAGAAGCGCCCCGAGGTCGATCGCGTTCTCCATCCCGGGCTGCCCGAAGACCCCGGCCACGAGATATGGACGCGTGACTTCGACGGCGCGACCGGACTGTTCGGCTTCGTGCTGAAGGATGGTTATTCGAAGTCTGCCGCCGACGCGTTGCTCGACGGCATGACGCTGTTCGCCCTCGGCGACAGTTGGGGTGGTTACGAAAGCTTGCTGATCCCGACCAACCCCGGCAGGATCCGCACCGCCACCAAGTGGCGGGGTCCCGGTCTTTCGTTCCGCGTCCACGCCGGGCTCGAGGACACCGACGACCTGATCGCCGATTTGGAAAAGGGGTTCGCGCGCCTCAACGTTGCTGCGTGAGCGGCGGCAACGCCGTGGCCAGCAGAAACAGAGCGAACGCCGCGACGACGATCGACGGGCCGGACGGCGTGTCGACGGCGACCGAACCCCAGAGGCCGCCGGCCACCGCGGCGCAGCCGAGGATTCCCGCTACCACCGCCATTTGCTCCGGCGTGCGCGCCAGCCGCCGGGCCGCCGCCGCCGGGATAATGATCAACGACGTCACCAGCAGCACGCCGACCACCTTCATCGCCAGCGCCACGACCACCGCCAGCAGCACCATGAACGCGAGATTGACGGCGGTGACCGGCACGCCTTCGACGGAAGCCAGCTCCTCGTGCACGGTGGCCGACAGCAACGGCCGCCACAGCCACGCCAGCACCGCGATCACCGCCGCGCCGCCGATGTAGATCATGGCAATGTCGCCGGTCGAGGTCGCCAGCACGTCGCCGAACAGGTACGACATCAAATCGACGCGCTGAGTCTCCAGGAACCCCAGTGCGATCAGGCCGAGCGCCAGGGTCGCGTGAGCGAGGATGCCGAGCAACGTGTCGTCGCTGAGCCTGGCGCGGCGTTGCATCGCCACCAGGCTGATCGCGATCATCGCGCACACCGCGAAGATGCCGATGTTGAGGTTGACGCCGAGCAGAAAGCCGAGCGCCACGCCGAGCAGCGCCGAATGCGACAGCGTCGAGCCGAAGAACGCCATCCGTCGCCATACCACGAAGGCGCCGAGCGGTCCCGCCACCGCGGCGACGCCGCAGCCGCCGACCAGCGCGCGAATCAGGAAATCATCCATGCGCGCCGTGTCCCCCTTTATCGCCGTCGGCGTGCGCATGCCCGTGGCCATGCCCAGCGCCCGGACCCGGCGCGGCGCCGAGCGGCACCACCTGGCCGTCGGCGTCATGGTCGTGATCGTGCTCGTGGTGATAGACGGCGATCGCGCTCGCCACCTGCTTGCCGAACAGCGCGATGTAGGCCGGATCGTTGGTGACGCTTTCCGGGCGCCCTGCACAGCAGACGTGGTGGTTGAGGCATACCACCTTGTCGGTGTCGGCCATCACCAGGTGCAGATCGTGCGAAACCATCAGCACGCCGCAATGCCGCCGGTCGCGGATGCGGGTGATCAAACGGTAGAGTTCGGCCTGGCCGTTGACGTCGATGCCCTGCGACGGCTCGTCGAGCACCAGTAGGTCCGGATCGCGCAACAGCGCGCGGGCCAGCAGGATGCGCCGGAACTCGCCGCCCGACGCCGATTGCACCGGCGTTTCCATCATCGCGGCGGCGCCGACTTCGGCCAGCGCTGCGCGCGCCTCCGTCTCGCCGCGCCCGCGTTTGGCGCCGAGGGTTAGGAACCGTCCCACGGTCAGCGGCAGGGTCGAATCGATGTGCAGGTGCTGCGGCATGTAACCGATCACCAGCCCGGGACGGCGGCGGACGATGCCGCGGTCGGGCTTCAGCAGGCCGAGCATCGCCCGCACCACCGTGGTTTTTCCGGCGCCGTTGGGGCCGATCAGGGTGACGATCTCGCCGGCGCCGACGCTGACGTCGACGCCGGTCAGGATGGCGTTGGCGCCGCGGCTGACGGAAATGCCGCGCGCCTCGACCAGCGCGCCGGCGTGCTTGGCGGTGTCATTCATCGCGTCCGGTTCCGTCTAGTCCCGCCGGCAGTTCGGGCATTCGCCCTCGATTTCGATGGTGCGCGCGGCGATGACGAACCCGGCGCGGGCCGCGCTCGAGCGGATGGCCTCGTCGACGGCCTTGTCGTTGAGTTCGGCCGCCTGCCCGCAGGTGCGGCAGATCAGGAACTGACCGCCATGCGGCGTGTCGGGGTCGGGACAGCCGACGAACGAGTTGCGGCTCTCGATGCGGTGGACGAGGCCGTGGGAGCGCAGGAAATCAAGCGCCCGATAAACCGTCGGCGGTGCCGCGCCGCTGCGTTCGGCCTGCAATGCCGCGAGGATGTCGTAGGCGCCGAGGGGCCGGTGGCCGCCCCACACCAGTTCCAGTACCCGGCGCCGGAGCGGCGTCAACCGTACGCCGCGTTCGCGGCACAGCGCCGCGGCCCGGTCGAGGGCGCCGCGCAGGCAGTGGCGGTGATCGTGGCCGGTGTCGAATGAGGCGGCGGCGCGATCAGTGCGTGACATCGGCCGGTTCCTCCGTTTCCTATTAGAATGATATAACATAACAATATGTCCCGGAATCGGGCGCCGGTCAATGCCGACGCCGCGGCCCGGCGGCGGCGCCGCAATCCCTCGCCGCCGGTTGACAGACAGCGGTCAAAGGACGATGTAAGGGCCCCCACCACCGCTAAGGACCGGCCATGAGCGCCGCCAAAGCCCGCAAGCCGAAGGCCCGAGACGCCGCCACCGCGCTCGACGCCATCGCCTTCAACGCCGACGGGTTGGTGCCGGCGATCGCCCAGCAATTCGACACCGGCGAGGTGCTGATGATGGCGTGGATGAACCGCGACGCCGTCGCCGAGACGCTGAAGACGGGCCGCGTCTGCTATTGGTCGCGGTCGCGCGGGAAACTGTGGCGCAAGGGCGAAACCTCGGGCCAGGTCCAGACGCTCAAGGATTTCCGCTGGGACTGCGATGCCGACACGGTGCTGCTGCTGGTCGATCAGACCGGTGTCGCCTGCCACACCGGACGGCGGAACTGCTTCTTCAACGCCGTGCGCGACGGCAAGGCGACGGTGATCGCCGACGTCGAGACCGACCCCACCGACCTCTACGGCTGACCGTCACAGCTTGATCAGCTTCTCGAAGTATTTCTTGCGCCGCATCATCAGGGCCTCGAGGGCGTCGTACGCCTGCGGCGCAAGCTCGACAAACGACACCGCCAGCTGGCCCTCGAACGACCGCACCACCTTGCAATCGATGATCACGGAATAGATTTCCTCGACGTTGAAGCCGATGCCGTCGAGCTTGAATTCCTGGCCGGCCAGCAAGTCGCCCTGATAGTCGCCAACCCGGAAGCCGCCGAGGCTCCAGTCGAGGGTCTGATACCGGTCACCGCCGAAGGACACGGCGACCGGCACCGCGATGCGGTTGTCCTTGCGTTGGTGGCTGCCGCTGCCAACGACGGTCATTCTCGCCACGGCATCGATCCTTTCCAAAATGCCCGGGCAGTTTAGAAAGCCCCGCGCCGCGGCGCCAGCCTGCACCATCGCGCGGCGGCAAAAATCGATGCCGGCGCGCGCGAACGCCGCTATAGTCGACCGCGGACAACCCTGGGACGGCATGCCCACGATCATCATCCTCGACGCGGCCCACCGTGTCGCCGCCCGATATCCGGCGCGCCGGCGACGATGGCTGGCGGCGGCCGCGTTGGTCCTGGCACTTGTTCTGGCCGTGGCGCCGGTTGCCGCGCGGCCGGCGCGCGCCGCCGACGTGCTGATATTCGCCGCCGCCAGCACCGCCAACGCCATCACTGAAATCTGCCGATTGGCCGAACGCGAGGGCCTGTCCCGGATCGCGCCGGCGTTCGCCTCGTCATCGGCGCTCGCCAAGCAGATCGACAACGGCGCCCCGGCCGATATTTTCATCTCGGCCAACGTCCGGTGGATGGACTTCCTGGAAAGGAAAAACGCCATCGACCGCGGAAGCCGCCGCGACCTGCTGAGGAATGCCCTGGTGTTGATCGCGCCCAAGGGCGGCGGCCTGGCAAAACTCCCCGCTGTCGTCGCCATTGGTCGCGGTTTTCCGCTTGCCGCCCGTCTCGCCGGCGGCCGCCTCGCCATCGGCGACCCGGCGCACGTGCCGGCCGGCATCTACGGCAAGCAGGCGCTGGTGTCGCTCGGCCTGTGGCCGTCGGTCGCCGGGCGTCTGGCGCCCACCGCCAACGTGCGCGCGGCGCTGACGCTGGTCGAGCGCGGCGAGGTCGAGGCCGGCATCGTTTACGCCACCGACGCCGCGATCGTCGCCGGCAAGGTCACGGTGATCGGCGCTTTCCCGGCCGGCAGCCACGAGCCTATCATCTATCCCGCCGCCATCGTCGCCGGGCGCGACCGCGAGGCGGTGCGACAGGTGTTCGCCTTCCTCGCCTCGGCGAAGGCGGCGGCGGTGTTCGCCCGGCACGGCTTCGCGCCGATCGCCGCCAAGCCGTGATCGAACGCCGCGATCGAACCGGGACCGATGCGGGAATGAATAGTCACCGATGAACCTGAGCCTGACGCCGATCGAAATCGCCGCCCTTGCCCTCAGCATCAAGGTCGCCGTTGCCGCCGTCGTCGTCAGCCTGCCATTCGGCATCGCCGTCGCGTGGCTGCTGGCGCGCCGCGAATTTCCCGGCAAGACCCTGCTCGACGGGCTGGTGCACCTGCCGCTGATCGTGCCGCCGGTGGTCGTCGGTTACCTGCTGCTGGTGCTGCTCGGCCGCAAGGGACCGCTCGGGGCGTGGCTGTTCGACGTGTTCGGCGTCACCGTCGCGTTCACCTGGAAGGGCGCCGCCGTCGCCTCAGGCATTATGGCTTTCCCGCTGATCGTGCGCGCCATCCGGCTGTCGATTGAATCGGTCGACCGCGGACTCGAGGCGGCGGCGCGCACCCTCGGCGCCGGCCCGGTCACGGTTTTCGTCACCATTACCCTGCCGCTGATCGCGCCCGGCATCCTGACCGGCATGATTCTCGGTTTCGCGCGCAGCCTCGGCGAGTTCGGCGCCACCATCACGTTCGTGTCCAACATCCCGGGCGAAACGCAGACGCTGCCCCTCGCCCTCTACTCCGTCGTGCAGACGCCGGACGCCGACGCCGCGGCGATGCGTCTGGTGGTGATCTCAGTGGTGCTGGCGCTGGCGGCGCTGCTGGCGTCCGAAGTGGTGGCGCGGCGCGTGCGGCAGCGGCTACGCGGGTGACGCGATGATCGACCACGCCGTGCTCGAAAACGCCACCGACGAAGTCGTTCTCGACGTCGACGTCACCGCGCGCTTCGGCGACTTCGATCTGCAGGCCCGGTTCACCACGCCGGGCGGGTTGACCGCGCTGTTCGGCCGCTCCGGCGTCGGCAAGACGTCGCTGGTCAACCTGCTGGCCGGACTGGCGCGCCCGACGGCCGGTCATATCCGCGTCGGCGGCGTCGCCCTGTTCGACGCCGCCGCCGGCATCGACCTGCCGCCCGAGAAGCGCCGCGTCGGCTACGTGTTCCAGGATTCGCGGCTGTTTCCGCACCTTAGCGTTGGCCGCAACCTGACCTACGGCATGAACCGGGTGCCGCCGGCCGAGCGCCGCCACGGCTTCGATCAGGTGGTCGACCTGCTCGAGCTCGGCGGACTGCTGCAACGCCGGCCGGCCGGCCTGTCGGGCGGCGAGAAGCAGCGCGTCGCCATCGGCCGGGCGCTACTCGCCAGCCCGCGGCTGCTGTTGATGGACGAGCCCTTGTCGGCGCTCGACGCGGCGCGCAAGAACGAGATCATGCCGTTCATCGAGCGGCTGCGCGACGAGATGCGGGTGCCGATCGTCTACGTCAGCCACGCCCTCGACGACGTCGTTCGCCTCGCCGACATCATGGTGATCCTGTCCGACGGCCGCGTCGTCGCCTCCGGCGAGGTCGAGGACATCATGAGCCGCCTCGACCTCCGCCCGATGACCGGCCGTTACGAGGCGGGCGCGGTGTTGGCCGCGGTGGTCATCGGCGCCGACGAGGAATCCGATTTGACCGAGCTCAGTTTCGGCGCCGGCAATTTGCTGGTGCCGCGGCTGGATCTGCCGCGCGGCGCGCCGCTCCGGGTGCGCGTCCGCGCCCGCGACGTATCGTTGAGCCTGTCCAGGCCCGACGACTCGAGCGTGCTGAACATCTTCAAGGGCACAATCATCGCCATCGAGGACAGCGACGGCCCCTACGCCGACGTGCTGGTCAACATCGGCGCGCCGCTGATCGCCCGCATCACCAGGAAGTCGCTCAACCGGCTGGCGCTGCGGCCGGGCGGGATCGTCTTCGCCTCGGTCAAGGCCAGCGCCATCGACCGCCGCAGCGTCGGCCTCGGCGGCACCCGCCTCCGCCGCCACTGACGGTCCGCCTTCGTTACTGCTGCGGCAGGTAGTGGTCCGACCACTTCAGCACGATGTTGAAGCTGATGCTGACGCGCGTGTCCTTGCTCAGGTTGGGGTGCACGAAGTGGTTGATGAACGCCGGCCACATTAGCAGCAGCCCCGGCTCAGGCAACACCGTGTATTCGGGGGTCCATGTAGGGGTCGTTCTTGATCGACGTCATGTTGACGCCCGGGCGCTGGTCGTAGAACGTGATGCAGCCCGGCCGCACGTCCTTGCGCGTGCGCAGCGGCTCCCGCGTCGCCGGCATCTTCACGTAATAGGTGCCGCTCAGGTACGACCACGGGTGATTGTGGGCGTCGTGATAGTCGCCGAGGCGGTTGACGTTGGGCCAGCCGACGATCTGCCAGTTGACCGGATAGGCGATGCCGATGGCGCGCAGGTACCGGATGACGGTGGCGTTGACCTCGGTGCGCAACCAGTTGACAGCCGGCTGGTCGATGTTGAACAGGTCCGGCGCCAGGTAGTCGGTGGTCAGGTCCTTGTTGGCCTTTTCCTGCTCGCGGATCAGCTTCACCAGCTGCTTGTCCCGCGCCTCGTGATCGGCGAGCCGCCGGCGCACGAACTTGGTCGGCCATAGCTCGATGATGCCGTCTTCGTCGTTGCCCGCGTCGGTCATGCCGTCGGTCCCCTTTCCGCGCACATCTTACCGCCGTCCCGGCGTCGCCAGTAAGGTCGCCCCGCGACGGCGCGGCCGGTGCCGGTATGGCGATGGCGCGCCCGGCAGGAATCGAACCTGCAACCTCGAGATTAGAAGTTTGACGCCATGCCCGCGTTATCAATGACCTGGGTGCCAAAAAATCCAGCCTGTTCCCCCCGATTCTGGGCTGATTGCCAAACTTTTTTTGACGCCGTCTTTTGTCTCTAGCCCCGATCTTCGGATACCAGCCTCGGCGAGTGTGGGGGCTACTGGTGCTTTCTTGGAACCAGTAGCTTGGTAGGGTTGCCCGCCCCTTGCTAACCCAACCGTTTCCTTCTGTGCCCGGCTAGAGAGCTTCTTGTCTATCCCGGCGTCGGCGAGTGTGGGGGTGCGGTTCTCTCTAGGAACCGCACTTGTGCCAATCCCCATAGCACCAGTATTAAGCCCAACGGTCTCTTTTTGCGCCCCGATTCGCGCCGCCTGGGCGAGCTGATACGGGCGCAGTCGGCGAGTGTGGGTACGCCTTCAGGTGGTGCCTTTATAGAACCACCTGCTCGGCTATCGCCGCCCTTGAGGCGCGTTCCTGGGTTAAGCCCAACAGTCTCTTTTTGCGCCCGGATAAGATCGCCGGGGGGAAAATAGCCTCACAGCACCATAAAGAGAAAATATCCTTATTAGGAATACGTACTCCTTGACAAGATACCTACGCGTATGCTATAATACCCGAAAATAAACTAGTGTTCCCAGGAAAGGCGTAATTTTATGAGCAAAATCAAGAACAAACCGGCAACCGCTGTCCGTTCAATACCGTCCCTCGCCGCGCAGGTGGCGGCTCACCTAGTGGTCCCGGAGCCGACGGTAGCGGCCTTCGTTCGCCAACTTCGTTACGCCGGCAATATCGGAGTCGGTGGTCGCGGCTTCGGATCATGGGCGGCCACGTTCGCCGACGCGGCCGCGCTTATCCTTGCACTTTCAGCAACCGGCAAGATCGGGCAGTCCGGTCCGGTGATTGACGCTATGAAGGAATTTACCAGCCCGGACGTGAAGGGTGATCCGGTTTCGTATCTTGCAAACGAAATGGACCGGCTCGCAAGCGGCGAATCCGACCTGCTGTGGACAGAAGTGTGCGGCTTTGTCTCGGCGGTAAACTTCGGGCACGAAAAAAGCGCCCTCTGTTTCGGCGCGGGCGACACTCCGGCGGTGTCGAAACTTTACGCTATCGCCAAGCGGCCGGTGCCGGGCACCATAACCGGGTTGAAACATTTCACTATCATTGAGCGGGACACGCTGGAAGCGATTGCGCGGTGGATTGCTGGCGGGGGCGAGAATGAGTAGCGCGGCCGCAACCGAGTCGAAAGCCAATACGCACCAAAAACTTTTGTTGTTCGACTTGATCATTCGGGACCGCACCCTGACCGCAATGGACCTGCGTGTTGCCTGGCGCATTCTCGACCGCGTTAATGAAAAACGCGCCAAAGACCCGTTTAAGTCATGGCCTGGAATGCGCAAGATCGCCGTCGAGCTTGGTGCCGCGGTGTCGTCCGTCCACAAGTCGGTCAACCGGCTCCATGCAGCGGGCTGGATCGCTGTTGAAAAATCCCCCGGACGGCTAAACCGCTACACGTTGGCGGTCGAGAAGGTGTTAGTGCCTACGCGAACACCTAGCGTCGAGGGTGTTCGTTTTTCGTCACGGGGTGTTAGTGCGCACGCTAACGGGGTGTTAGTGCCTACGCTAACAGAACCTACTAAAGAACCTACCTATAAGAACCTGGAGAAAACATTATCACAACGTTTGGAAGAGAAGAGGTCTTCAAGGAAAAAAAGCGTGGAGTCCGCAACAAACAACACGGAGACCCATGCCGTCCCCTCACTTGTTTCCAATGTCGGGGGTGCGCCGGCCCGGACGCAAAGCGGCGGCTGGAAGGGTCTCGCTGCGGTGTTGCCGAAGATAACTACGGGCGCGCCGCCGCCGGCCGTCCGTATCAGCAGCATGCCCCGCGCCGCCGCGACGGCGAAGGCGCTATTGGATATCGCTAGCATGCGTACGGCGCTTACTACCGCCGCGCTCGCCATGCGCCGCCAGGGCGCGGGACTGGCCGCGTGAACACGGAAACCCAACGTCGGGCTTGCCACGCCCATACAAAACCGCCGAAGCGGGAAAAGCGTGGCCGGGTGACATTCCCCGCTCCAAGCCCGACACCAGAAGTCCTCGGGCCCGTAGGGCAATGCAAAACCCCTTACGGGGAAACACCCTCCCCGGAATCCCATTCCGGGCTGGCGGCCCGAGGCACCTAAAACACGAAAGGACCTTAAATGTCTAATTTCTCATTCCCGCCGGACGCACCTGCTGACGACTACGCCGAGCAGGTGACGCATGACGCTCTTGTCCGCGCGACTAATACCGCCTTTGGCCGCCAGTCCGCCGATACCGACGGCGACGACGCTACCTACGACGGGCCGCACTCGCGCCCGAACACCCCCGAGGCGGAGCCGCGGGAATACCCCGCCGATCCTGCAACCGAGCCTGCCGGCGAGGCCGATGTTGACTCCCGGTTTGCCATGCCGACCGGATACCCCCGTATGTCCGAGGCGCTTGATACTCAAGTCGGCCGCGCCATGACGGAACGCATGGGCTCGCTCGCGGCCGAGGAAATCGACTTGGCGATAAGGGGCGTCGAGGCATGGAAAATGAACCTGGACGACGCGACGGCCGCCGAAATGGAATCCATGGCCGCCCGGCTCCCTGTAGACCAGCGGGTAGCGGTAATGCTGGCGTTCGCGAATCAGTATCGCGCCGCCAACGTCCACAACCCGGCCCCCGCCGCTCCGCCCGCTTCGGGTCATGCCGGCGTTCACGCCGAAATGGACAGGTTGATCGCCAAAAAAATGGACGCACTCGACTACGGCCGATACGAGGAAGCGAAACGGCTGAACAAACAGATCGCTTTCGTTGCCAGCCGCCTCAATCGTGACGACCGCGACGCCTACCACGGACCATTTTCCCGTTAACCACCTAACCAGAGAAGGAAATTTCAAAATGAGGAATGACAGAATCGCCGCGCTGCGTGCCGTGCCCCGCGAAAACTTCAGCTTGATCAGCACCGGCAGCGGCGTGAGGACTTTTCTTTACGCAAGCCTGAAACCCCTCGACGGTTTGCTTGAGCCGCATCATTTCGACTTCGCACGCGAGGCAGGCGCTCAGGTCGGGGACATGGTAGTGGCATTCTACGGTGCCGGAACGGGCAACCCCGGCGTGGCGTTTTTGACGATAACCGGCGCAACCAAACTCACACACGGTCAGTCCGGTGTTTCTGTTTCGCAACTGCCCGTCGCGCAACCCCAAGTACAAGCCAAGAAAACCAAGGCGGCCTAAATTGGCGAAAAACCGCGTTCACCGGCCGGGCAAAAACCCTAAGAAAACGGGCATGGAAATCGCTACGCAAGGCGGTTTGACGGGGGAAATACTGCACCCCATACGTCCCCCGCGGCCTGGCCGGTTGAACAGCTTGTCGTCGGTCCGGCGTGAGATGGCCCGAACCTACCGCGACGCCCGCGTTGGGAAGCTTGACCCGTCGGACTTGTCGAAACTGTCTTACGCCCTGGCCGGCTTGGCCCGCGTGGTCGAGGTCGAGACCTTGGAGACCCGAGTCCGCAAGATCGAACAGCTTTTGCAATCCGCTCTAAACGAGGACCATCAATGACCATCTCGAAACGCCTAGAGGCGATAGAAGCCGCTCTATCGGCCCGCCGGCCGCCGAAGGACGTTGCGGCGGTTAGGGCGACGGTTGAGGCGCTCATGTCGGCACCTTGGGAGCCTTGGGGGGAAGAATTTAAGTATCGGGCGCACGCGGAAAATTTATCTCCCCCCGCTCGCCGCGTGTTCCTCGACGCCTTGCGGACGTTCGGGCAGATCCCCAACGACTCGCCCGCCGGGCCTAGGTGGTCTAACCGAACGCCCGAATAAGAACAGGGCCGCCGAAGCGGCCCCGAAGGTTGCGGTTGTGGTAGGTGGTTTAGGCGGCCTTGATGGCCCGGTCGACGGTGGCGACGCCGAGGCCGGTCTTTATCGCTAACTGTCGTAGGCTAAGGCCCCTGTCGCGAAGGCGCTTGATGGCCCGTATCCTCTGCGGTGTCAGGCTCCGGGGTCTGCCGATGTTCTTGCGGACTCGACCATCATTGCCGACGCGCCGCTTGCCGGCCGCCTGTTCCGCCTTCGCACGGTCCATCCCCGCCTTGACCCGCTCAACGATGATCGCCCGTTCGAATTCGGCGAAAACCGACAGCATGCCGAACATAGCCCGCCCTGCCGGCGTGGTCGTATCCAAGCCCTGCTGATGCAAGTAAAGACCAACGCCCTTCGCCCTGATCTCTTCGAGGATCGCTACCAAGTGCGTCAACGACCTGCCGAGCCGGTCAACCGACCAGGCGGCCACAAGGTCAACGTCACGCCGCGTGACGGCTTTCAGAAGATCATCGAGCCCCGGGCGCTGGTCGCGGCCCTTGGCCCCGCTTATGCCTTCATCATTAAATGTGGCGACAATGTTCCAGCCGTGCCGCTTGGCGGCCGTCCTCAGGTCCTTGATCTGGGTTTTAACGGTCTGCCCGCTGGTGCTGACGCGGACATACAATGCTACTCGCTTCATGGTGACTCTCCATTGTTGCCTGCCGACACCATACCACGCGGCCAATCCAAAAGCACGTCGTTTCGGAACATGAAATATCGTCGTTGCCAAGGGTTGCGGGACAACGGCTTAGGCCAGCCGCCGCGAACACCCTTTTGGAACGCTGAGCCGTTAAACAGATATGCGTTCTTTGTTTGTTCCTGGATACTCGCAGGTATCTCCGGGCCCCCAACACGCGCGTAGCAATGAATTTACGCCCTGTAGGCCACGTTTACGAGGCACCGATCGGTCGACCTGTTCGGGGCATGGCCAGGTGGTCGACGCCAAAGCATGTTTTCGTGAATCGGCACCCCTACCCCGGGAAATTCCAGCGAGGCCCGGCACCCTCGCTCCATGAACGCCTGGGCGTCTATACCTGCGAGCACCCCCCTTTTTTGCACCCGGTTTCGCAATCCGGCTCCGCGGCCGTCAAAAATTTTGCGGCTCCCCCTCTGCGCTAAACATATCCTCAGCGTTAACTTTTTTTTGTCATCATGGCGGCTCCTGTGAGGCGTCAAAAGTGACAAGAAGAAAACCGTCCTACACGCCCGCGCCGCGTGTGTGGGATAACCGGCAAACGGCGGCCCGACTCAACAAGTCTGAAGCTTGGTTGTCAGAGCATGTCGCGGCGCTGGAATCTGCCGGGTTTCCTCGGTATGATTCATTCCTACGCGGCCGTGACGGCAACGCCGTCGAAGCTTGGCTTGATCGACGGTCGGGGCTTGCGGTCGAGAACGCGGAAAATAACGCATGGCTCGACGCGCTAAAGGGGGAAGCCAATGGTCAAGCTGCAGCACGTTGAACGCAACCGGGTCAAGGGCAAGACCTACTACTATTTTCGCCGCGCCGGCGAACGGATGCGGTTGCCCGACATAGCGTCCCCGGAATTTTGGGAAGCGTACCAACGGGCGAAGCAGGGCGCGTCGGCTCCCGCCTTCGGAACCTTCCGGCACCTCGTCACCGAGTACAAGTCGTCGGCGGACTTCAAGCGGCTCGCAGACGAGACCCGCGCCAGCTACACCTACCAGCTCGACGCCCTGCTGATTAGATTTGGCAACCTTCCGGCCAAAGGAATCAGCTGCGAGTTTATCTTGCGGCTTCGCGACTCCATGCAGGATACCCCAGGCAGGGCAAACTCGATCCTTCGGGTGCTGCGTATCGTGCTGGCGTTTGGCGTCGAGCGCGGACACCTGCAGGTCAACCCGTTTCCCAAGGGCCGCCCGCACCACGGCGTCATGCTGAAACTTGGCGAAGGTAACAAGCCCTGGCCGTCATGGGCGCGGGAAAAATTCGAGGCGTCGGCAACGGGCGCGACGCTGTTGGCTTACAAGATCGCGCTCCATACCGGGGCGCGGCTGTCGGACGTGCTGGCGCTCAGGTGGTCGGACCTTGACGACGGGGTTATCAAGTTCACGCAAAAGAAAACCGGCGACGCCGTTGTAATCCCCGTTCAACCGGCGCTGGCGACGGCGCTTGCCGTCGCGGTCAAGAAAGGCGTTTTCGTCGTCACCCGCCGCGACGGCCGACCGTTCACGCGGTCAGGGTTTCAATCCATATGGCAGCGGGCGATCCGCAATGCCGGGACCAGGGGATACACATTTCACGGTCTGCGGGCGACACTGGCGAGCGAGATTGCCGAAGCCGGGGGATCGGACGCCGAGGCGCAAGCGTTCACAGGGCACCGCTCGCGCCACATGGTCGAGCACTATACGCGAGGGGCGCGGCAACGCGTTCTAGCCGAGTCGGCGGTCGTCAAGCTGGAACGAAAACGGGGCAAATTGCCAAACTCCGGCTAACCAGACTGCCAAATCGCGCCGTGTCCGGGACGGGGGAAGCAAGCAAGTCATTGGAAACATTGGCGCGCCCGGCAGGAATCGAACCTGCAACCTCGAGATTAGAAGTCTCGTGCTCTATCCGTTGAGCTACGGGCGCCCTTAGGTTCCGCCTAGATGCGCCGGCGGAAGCTGAAGTTGTCGGCGTAGCTTTTGGGTCTTATGCGCCGCGGTCGCGGTTCCTGGACACGGTAGTTGAGTCCGTGCTTGTTCGCGAACGCGATGGCCTCCTCCTTGCTGCCGAAACGCAGCCGCACCTGGCCGCGGGTATCCGCCGAACCGGTCCAGCCCATCAGCGGATCGGTCACCTTCGGCGCGCCGGGCGCGAATTCGAGCACCCATCGCCGCGTGTTGCTGTAGCCGGATTGCATCGCTGTCTTGGTTGGCTTGAAGATTCGCACTTCGGTCATGGCGACCCTTCCGATTGGGTGTTTGGTCCCGTGAGCGTCGGCAACGGTCGAAACTGGTCGGGGAGACTGGATTCGAACCAGCGACCTCGTGGTCCCAAACCACGCGTTCTACCAGGCTGAACTACTCCCCGCGCGGCGTTTCGGACTTGGCGGAAAGTAAGCCGTCGCGTCAAATCGCGCAAGGCTTTGGCGGGGGCAGGCCGAGGATCGCCGGCGCCCCGGCGGCGCCGCGGTCGCGGATCACTCGAATATCTTGTGTACCACCCAGTCGCCGGGACGGATGCCGAGCCGCGCCGTGGTGCCGGCCGCGACCTCCAGCACGCCCCGCACCGGTCCCGCCGATTCGATGACCTTGAGCGATTTCGGCGTCGTGTTGCGGGCGATATTGACGATGCGTCCATCGGCGCCGATGAAGATCATGTCGAGCGCGACATAGGTGTCCTTCATCCACATCGCCACCGGCTGCGGCGCTTCGAAGTCGAACAGCATGCCGGCGTTGGTGTCCAGCGCTTTCCGCCCCTGCAGGCCCTGGGCGCGTTCGTCACGGGTGCGCGCGAGCTCGACCTGAAACGGATAATGGTTGCCGGCGGCGGTGACGATGGTCGCGACGGAAGTCGCGAACGGCGTCGCCTGTTCGGCCCGAACCGGCGCGACGCCCGAATCGGGCAGCGCCGTCAACGCCGCGACCAAGCCGGCAAAGGCGAATAGCAAGGTGCGATTCATCGCCTAGCCATAGCCCAGGACGGCAGCGGCCGACAACCACAGACCAAAACCGGGCAAAATCGCTAAATTGCTGACACCTGTGGATTTTTCCCTGGTCACGGTTGACCCCTGATTTTATTCTCGCCACAGGCGATTCCGGGTCCACGGCCCGGGCGCGAGGAGGATCGGCCGAGACTGGGGGGTAGACGTCACCGTGCTGCACGCCTTGAGCTTGGGACTGGTCCTATACGGCCTGTGGCTGCTGCTGTCCGGGTATTTCCAGGCGTTGCTGCTGAGTCTCGGGGCCGTGTCGGTGATCGCCGTCGTCTGGATCGCCCATCGCATGGACGTCATCGACCACGAGGGGCATCCCATCCACCTGACGGTGCGGGCGATCCTTTATTGGCCGTGGCTGCTGGTCGAGATCGTCAAATCGAACATCGACGTCGCCAAGGTCATCATCCGACGCAAGATGCCGATCAGTCCATCCGTGATCGAGGTCAAGGCGACTCAGGAAACCGAATTGGGCCAGGTCATTTTCGCCAATTCGATTACCTTGACACCCGGCACCGTGGCCATCGCCGTCGATCTCGACATCATCTCGGTGCACGCGCTGACCCGCGAGGCGGCCGACGGCTTGCAAAGCGGCGATATGGATCGCCGCGTCACCGCCATGGAAGCGCACCGCGATCCCTACGGCCGGCGCAGCGCGCCCGGCCCCGACGGGGGTGCCTGATCATGTTCTCCGTCGCCGCCGTCGCCGTGCTCGTGACCATGGTGCTGACCATCTACCGCGCCATCAAGGGACCGACGGTTTACGACCGCATTCTCGCGGTCAACGCATTCGGCACCCTGACCGTGGTCTTGATCGCGGTCCACGGCTTCCTGGCCGACCGGCCGGAATTCCTGGACTTGTCGTTGGTCTATGCGTTGATCAACTTCATCGGCACCATCGCCGTCTCCAAGTACGTCGAATATTCCCACATGGGCCGCCCGTCGGGCGGCGATGAGCTGGGGGACATCTGATGGAATTCGTCCTCGACGTCGCCAGTTGGGTGTTGATCGTCGTCGGATCGGTGATGCTGGTCATCGGCGGCATCGGCGTGGTTCGGCTGCCCGACATGTTCGCGCGCATGCACGGCGCCGGCATCATCGATACCATGGGCGCCGGTTCGATCCTGATCGGGATGACATTCCAGGCCGGGTTCACCATCGTCACCGTCAAGCTGCTCCTGATATTCGTCTTCATCATGTTCACCAGCCCGACGACCACCCATGCGCTGGCCCGCGCCGCGCTCGGCGGCGGCGTCCGGCCGTGGGTGGATCAACCGCCCGAAGACGACGACGCCGGCGATGGAGGCGCGTCATCGAAAACCTGATCGTAATGTCGCTGATGGCATTCATGGGGGTCATCGGATTCGCCGTCGCCCGCCTCCGGAATCTGTTCGGCGTGGTGATGCTGACCGGCATCTTCAGCCTCACGGGCGCGGTGCTTTACGTGGTTCTCGACGCCGTCGACGTCGCCTTCACCGAGGCCGCGGTCGGCGCCGGCATCGCCACGGTGCTGATGCTCGGCACGCTGGCGCTGACCACCAGCGAAGAAAAGCCGGCCTCCGACAATAAGCCGTTGCTGTCGCTTTTGCTGGTCACCGTCACCGGCGCGGTGCTGATCTACGGCACACTGGACATGCCCTATTACGGCGAGGCGACGGCGCCGATCAACAACCATGTGGCGCCCCGCTACCTCGAGGAATCCGGACGCGAGATCGGATTGCCCAACGTCGTCACCTCGGTACTGGCCAGTTACCGCGGCTACGATACCTTGGGCGAGACCTTCGTCATCTTCACCGCCGCGTGCGGCGTGCTGCTGATCATCGGTCGTCCGCAACGCGGACGTCGCCGCGCCCGGCGCGACGCCAACTGGGACATCGAGCACGGCATCCGCAAGAACGTCATCCTGCGGGTGGTGTCCAAGCTTCTGCTGCCGCTGATCCTGTTGTTCGCCCTCTACGTGCAGTGGCACGGCGACTTCGGCCCCGGCGGCGGCTTCCAGGCCGGCGTTATCTTCGCCTCCGCTTTCATCCTGTACGCGATCATCTTCGACGTCGATCTGGCGCGCGCGGTGATCGGGCCCAAGGTGACGCGCTTCTTCCTGGCGCTCGGAGTCACCCTGTATGCCGGCACCGGCACCGCGTGTCTCTTGTTCGGCAGCAATTTCCTCGATTATTCGATCCTGCTGGACGAACAGACCCGCGGCCAGCATCTCGGCATCACGCTGGTCGAGTTCGGCGTCGGCATGACCGTGGCTGCAGCGATGGTCACCATCTTCTTCACCTTCGCCAGCCAGGAACGCTGAGCCATGGAATTTCCGGGGCTCTTCAATTACTGGATTGTCGTCGTCCTGATGATGACCGGCTTCTACATCGTCATCGCTCACAACAACTTGGTAAAGAAGATCGTCGGCCTGAACATCTTTCAGGTTTCGGTGTTCGTATTTTACATCTCCATGGCCAAGGTCGAGGGCGGGACGGCGCCGATCCTCGCGGAGGGCATCGCCCAGTACAGCAATCCCCTCCCCCACGTATTGATCCTGACCGCGATCGTCGTCGGCGTCGCGACGACGGCGCTCGGCCTGGCGCTGGTGGTGCGCATCCGCGACGCCTACGGCACCGTCGAGGACGACGAGATCGAGGCCCAGGAGAACGACCTTTGATCGCCGAGCAAATTCCCGCACTGCAGGTGGTTCTGCCGCTGTCCGCGGCACCCGTTTGCGTGTTTTTGCGCCGCCCACGCGTCGCTTGGCTGATCACACTCGTCGTCACATGGGCGTCGCTGGCGATGGCGCTGATGCTGCTGCTCCACACGGTCCGGATCGGCACGATCTCTTACCTGCTCGGCGATTGGCAGGCGCCGTGGGGGATCGAGTATCGCATCGACATGGTCAACGCGTTCGTGCTGGTGATCGTCACCGCCATCGGCTCGGTGGTCGTTCCCTACGCGCGCGTCAGCGTCGAGGCGGAGATCCCGGAGGCGCGGATCTACCTGTTCTACACCATGTATCTGCTGAACCTCGCCGGCCTGCTCGGCATCGTCATCACCGGCGACGTCTTCAACCTTTTCGTGTTCCTCGAGATTTCGTCGTTGTCGTCGTATGTGCTGATCAGCCTCGGCAAGGACCGCCGGGCGTTGACCGCGGCCTACCGCTACCTGGTGATGGGCACTATCGGCGCCACGTTCTACATCATCGGCGTCGGCATGATGTACATGATGACCGGGTCGCTGAACATGGTCGACCTGGCGACGTTGATGCCCGCGGTCATGACCACCAAGACCATCCAAGTCGCGCTGGCGTTCCTGACCGTCGGCCTCAGCCTGAAGCTGGCGTTGTTCCCGCTGCACGTTTGGCTGCCGAACGCCTACACCTACGCGCCGTCGACGGTTTCCGTGTTCCTGGCGGCGACCGGCACCAAGGTCGCCGTCTATGCGCTGCTGAGGATCGTGTTCACGGTTTTCGGCGGCGTCGATTTGTTTTCGGTTTCGGCGGCGCAGGACGTCCTGATCGCGCTGGCGGCCACGGCGATGATCGGCGCCTCGGCGACCGCGATCTACCAGACCAATGTGAAGCGCGTGCTGGCATATTCGTCGCTCGCCCAGATCGGCTACATGGTCATCGGCATCAGCATCGCTACGGTGACCGGCCTGGCCGGCAGCATCGTGCATCTGTTCAACCACGCGATGATGAAGGGCGGCCTGTTCATGGCGCTCGGCTGCGTGTTCCTGCGCGTCGGCTCGGTCAAGCTGGCCGACATGGACGGGTTGGCCAGGCGCATGCCGTTGACGATGGCGGCGTTCGTCGCGGGCGGCTTGAGCATCATCGGCCTGCCGGGTTCGGTCGGATTCATTTCCAAGTGGTACCTGATACAGGGGGCGCTCGAAAAAGGCTGGTGGCCCGTCGCAGTGATCATCCTGGTGACCTCGCTGCTCGCCGTCATCTACGTCTGGCGCATCGTCGAGGTCGCGTATTTTCGCCCGCCCCGCGCCGACGCGCCGGCGGCCAAGGAGGCGCCGCTGTCGATGCTGGTGCCGACATGGATCCTGATCGGCGCCTGCTATTACTTCGGGATCGACGCCACCCGCACGCTTGACGTCGCCGTCGGCGCCGCCGAGACGCTGCTCGGAGGTTTGCGATGACGCCCGAGCACGTGCTCATGCTGTGCCTCGCGATACCGTTCGCCGGCGCCATTCTGGTCGTGGTGACCGGGGCGCTGCCCGATCTCCGCGAGACTGTGACCCTGATCACCGCCGGCGTGTTGTTCTACTGCGTGGCGACGTTGTATCCGCTGGTCGTTGCCGGCAATCCGCCGTCGGTGGTGCTGCTGGAGATGCTGCCGGGCCTGTCCATCGATCTCGCCGTCGAGCCGCTGGGCCTGATCTTCGCCGGCATCGCCAGTTTCCTGTGGATCGTCACCTCGGTTTACTCGATCGGCTACATGCGCGGCCACCACGAGAAAAACCAGACTCGCTTCTATGCCTGCTTCGCCATTGCCATCGGCGCCGCAATGGGCGTGGCGCTTGCCGGCAACATGTTGACTTTGTTCATTTTTTACGAACTGCTGACGATCTCCACCTTCCCGCTCGTGACCCATCACGGCAGCGACGAGGCCAAGCGGGCGGGACGCGTCTATCTCGGCCTGCTGCTCGGCACCTCGATCGGCTTCCAGTTGTTCGCCATCGTCTGGACCTGGACCCTCACCGGCACTCTCAGCTTCACCCAGGGCGGCATCCTCGAGGGCAACGCCGGCCGGCTGACGGTCGGCATCCTGTTGGCGCTTTACGCGTTCGGCATCGGCAAGGCGGCGCTGATGCCGTTCCATCGCTGGCTGCCGGCGGCGATGGTGGCGCCGACGCCGGTCAGCGCGCTGTTGCACGCCGTCGCCGTCGTCAAGGCCGGCGTGTTCACCGTGATCAAAGTCGTGGTTTACATTTTCGGCGTCGATTTCCTGTTCCAGTCGGGCGTCAGCGGCTGGCTGCAATGGGTCGCCGCCGGCACCGTGCTGATCGCGTCGCTGGTCGCCATGACCCAGGACAACCTGAAGCTGCGGCTGGCGTATTCGACCATCAGCCAGCTTTCCTATGTCGTGCTCGGCGCGATGCTGGCCAGCGACCTCGGCATCATCGGCGGCGGCATGCACATCGCCATGCACGCGTTCGGCAAGATCACGCTGTTCTTCTGCGCCGGCGCCTATCTGGTCGCCGCCCACAAGGCCGAGGTCAGCCAGATGGCGGGCATCGGCCGCACCATGCCGTTCACGACGTTTGCGTTCCTGATCGGCAGCCTCAGCGTGATCGGCCTGCCGCCCACCGGCGGCATGTGGAGCAAATGGTACCTGGCGCTGGGGGCGCTCGATTCCGGCAAACTGGTGATGGTCGGCGTGCTGATGGTGAGCTCGCTGCTCAACGTCGCATACCTGCTGCCAATTCCGGTGCGCGGTTTTTTCGCCACCCCCGCCGACAATCCGCCACTGCCACCCGGTCACGAAATGACCGCGGAGCACGACCCCGAACACGACCATGCGCACGATCACGACCCCGCTCGCCGCATCAAGGAGGCGCCGTTACCGTGCCTGTTCGCGATGGCGGTTACGTCGGCCGGCTGCGTCGCATTGTTTTTCTACCCGACGCCTGTATACAACCTGATGCAGATGATCACGGCGCCTTGAGGACCGACGGTGATGGCAAAACGCAGGACACCCTCCAAGAGCAAGAAGCCGCCCAAGGCCAAGGCCGCCGGCGACGCGAAAGGCCGCGGCAAGGCCGCCGTCCAGGCCAAGGACGCGGCGCCCGCCCACCTGTTCGACGACCCGCGCAACGTAAAGCGGCTGATCTATGCGGTTTACGTCGTTTGCGGCGTCATCTTCCTGCTCGATTTTGTCGTCCATCGCCACGTCGATCATCCGTGGGAGGCGTTCATCGGGTTCTACGCGGTCTATGGCTTTGTCGCCTGCGTGCTGCTGGTGCTGGCCGCCAAGGTCATGCGCAAGTTGCTGATGCGCAAGGAAGAATATTACGATGAATAGCGTCGCGCCGTTCCTGATCTTCTACGCCGGCGCGCTGGCCGCCGCCGTGGGCCGCGGCATGTTCCGCTCATTGGTGATGCTGGCGGTGCCGCTGATCGGCGTCTTCAACCTGATGACCATGGAAGACGTCCGCGCCACCATCCAGGTGTTCGACTACACGCTCGTCGTCCTCGCCGTCGACCGCCTGAGCATGCTGTTCGGCTATCTGTTCCATCTGGCGGCTTTCCTGGCGATCATCTATTCCCTGCACGTCAAGGACACCACCCAGCACGTTGCCGGGCTTATCTATGCCGGCAGCGCCATCGGCGCGGTTTACGCCGGCGACATGATCACCCTGTTCGTGTTCTGGGAGATGCTGGCGCTGTCGTCGACGTTCCTGGTGCTGGCCCGGCAAACCGAGCGCGCGCGCCGCGCCGCCATGCGTTACCTGGTGATCCAGGTGTTGTCGGGCGTCATCCTGATGGCCGGCGTGCTGGTCCGCCTTCACGTTACCGGGAGCATCGAGTTCGGCGCCATTGGTCTTCGCGATCCGTACACGCTCGAAGGCTTCGCGTCGTGGCTGATTCTGCTCGCCTTCGGCATCAAGGCAGGCTTCCCGCTGCTGCACAACTGGCTGACCGACGCCTACCCCGAGGCGACACCGACCGGCACCGTGTTCCTCAGCGCGTTCACAACCAAGGTCGCGATTTACGCCCTGGCGCGGTCGTTCGTCGGCACCGAGCTTCTGGTCTATGTCGGCGTCATCATGACCATGTTCCCGATCTTCTTCGCCGTCATCGAGAACGACCTCAGGCGGGTGCTTTCATACTCGATGATCAACCAGATCGGCTTCATGGTCTGCGGCATCGGCCTCGGCACCGAGCTGGCGGTCAACGGCGCCGTCAGCCATGCCTTCAACGACGTCGTCTTCAAGGGCCTGCTGTTCATGTCGATGGGCGCGGTGCTGCATCGCACCGGCAAGATCAACGGCTCGGAATTGGGTGGCCTTTACAAGTCGATGCCCAAGACCGCCGCCTTCTGCATCGTCGGCGCCGCCTCGATCTCGGCGTTCCCGCTGTTCTCCGGGTTCGTCTCGAAATCGATGGTGATGGTGGCGGCGCTGCAGGAAGGTCACCCGGTCGTCTGGCTGGCGCTGCTGTTCGCGTCGGCCGGCGTATTCCACCACGCCGGCATCAAGATCCCGTTCTTCGCCTTCTTCGCCCACGATTCCGGCATCCGCTGCAAGGAGGCGCCGACCAACATGCTGGTGGCGATGGCGATTGCCGCCTTCGTCTGCGTGTTCAACGGCAGCTATCCATGGCTGCTCTACGGCTCCTTGCCTTTCCCCGTCGAGTACGCGCCCTATACCGTGCCGCACGTGGTGACGCAGGTGCAGCTTTTGGCGTTTGCCACCCTGGCGTTCCTGATGCTGAAGCTGTCGGGCATTTATCCGCCGGAGCTGCCGGGCGTCAACATCGACGCCGAGTGGAGCTACCGCTGGCTGTTGCCGCGCGCGGCTCGCGCGCTGATCGCCGCATTCGCACCCGTCGACCGCGCCGTGCGCAGGGCCTTCATCGGCGGCGTCAACGGCGTCATCGCCGGGGTCGTCCGTCATGCCGGCCCAAACGGCGTGCTGGCCAGGTCCCTGCACGCCGGCGACATGGTGCTGTGGGCGGTGGTGCTGCTTGCTGTTTATCTGCTGGTCTATTTCGTCTAGGTCCCCGGCGTCATGGCAAAAAAACCCGCCGCCAAGGGCCGCGGCATGGAGAAGGGCCTCACCCACTACGGCGACGCCGGGTTCTCGCTCTATCTGCGCAAGGCGTTCATCAAGGCGATGGGCTATTCCGACGACGCGTTGAAGCGCCCGATCGTCGGCATCACCGACACCTACAGCGCCTACAACCCGTGCCACCGCACGGTGCCCGAGATCGTCGAGGCGGTGAAGCGCGGCGTCATGCTGGCCGGCGGCCTGCCGATGCGGTTCCCGACCATTTCGCTGCACGAATCGTTCGCCTACCCGACCTCGATGTATCTGCGCAATCTGATGTCGATGGACGCCGAGGAGATGATCCGCGCCCAGCCGATGGACGCAGTGGTGCTGATCGGCGGCTGCGACAAGACGGTGCCGGCGCTGCTGATGGGCGCCGCCAGCGCCGGCGTGCCGGCGATCCTCGCCGTCACCGGGCCGATGCTGACCGGCAGCCACAAGGGCGAGCGGCTCGGCGCCTGTACCGATTGTCGGCGCTTGTGGGGCATGCACCGGGCCGGCGCCATCGGCGCCGACGAGATCGACCGGATCACCGCGAGCCTGATGCCCACCGCCGGCACCTGCGGCGTGATGGGCACCGCCAGCACCATGGCGTTGATGGCCGAGGCGCTCGGCATGATGCTGCCGGGCGGCGCCGCCATTCCGGCGGTGCTCGCCGACCGGCTGCGCCACGCCGAGGCCACCGGCGGCCGCGCCGTGGCGATGGCGGCGGAAAACCTGACCCCCGACAAGATCATGACGCCGAAGGCGTTCGCCAACGCGCTGCGCGTCCTGCTGGCGATCGGCGGCTCGACCAACGGACTGATTCACATCACCGCCGTCGCCGGCCGCCTCGGCATCGCCGTCGATCTCGCGGCGTTCGACCGCATGGGCGCGAAGACGCCGGTGCTGGTCGACCTCAAGCCTTCCGGCCGGCACTACATGGAAGACCTGCACAAGGCCGGCGGCCTGGCGCCGGTGCTGCGCGAACTCGTCAAGAAGAAGATGCTGCATCTCGGCTGCCGCACCGTGACGGGCCGCACCCTCGGCCAGGACATCGACGCCCTGCCGCCGCCGTGGCCTCAGGACGTGGTGCGCCCGGCGGCGCGGCCGCTGACCAAGCAAGGCGGCATGGCGGTGTTGCGCGGCAATCTCGCCCCGGCGACCGCGATCATCAAGCAGTCGGCGGCGTCGCCGAAGCTGATGAAGCACGCCGGCCGGGCGGTGGTATTCGACGGCCTCGCCGATCTGGCGGCGCGCATCGACAGCCCCGATCTCGATGTCGGGCCGGACGACGTGCTGGTGCTGAAGAACGCCGGCCCCGTCGGCGCCCCCGGCATGCCGGAGGCCGGCTACATCCCGCTGCCGAGGAAGCTGGCGGCGAAGGGCATCAAGGACATGGTGCGGATATCGGACGCGCGGATGAGCGGCACCGCGTTCGGCACCATCGTGCTGCACGTTTCGCCCGAGGCCGCGGTCGGCGGGCCGCTCGCCCTGGTCGAGGACGGCGACGAAATCCGCCTCGACGTCGCCAAGCGCCGCCTCGAGCTCAAGGTGCCGGCGGCTGAACTCAAACGGCGCCGCGCCCGCCTCGAGCCGCCGCGCCACCAGGGCCGCGAGCGCGGCTACCTCAATCTCTACCTCGACCACATCACCCAGGCCGAACACGGCTGCGACTTCGATTTCCTGCGCAAGAAAAAGGCCACGGCGAAGACGCCGTAGCCCGCCTCGGCGCCCGCCTTTCGCCGCCGTCAGCCGCCGAGGAACAGGCGCCCGACCTGCGGGTTGTCCAGCAGCTCGTCGCCGGTGCCGGCGATCGCCGTTTCGCCCGACACCAGAACGTAGCCGATGTCGGCGAATTCCAACCCCTTCTTGGCGTTCTGCTCGACCATGATGATGGTCTTGCCCTCGGTGTTCTGCAAATCGTCGAGGATCTCGAACACCATGTCGATGAAGCGCGGCTCGAGGCCGATTGACGGCTCGTCGACCAGCAGCACCTCCGGCTCCATCACCAGGGCGCGGCTGATTTCCAGCAACCGCCGCTCGCCGCCCGACAGCACCTTGGCCTGGTGCTTGCGCCGCTCGGCCAGCCGCGGGTACTTCTCGAAGATCTTCTCGGCCTTCTCCTTCGCGTAGTCGGGCTTGTCCATCAGGTAGCCGCCCATCCACAGGTTCTCCTCGACCGTCATCGCCGGGAACACCGACTTGTCCTGAAGGATGTAAGCGATGCCGGCGTCCTTGAGTTTCTGGCTGGCCGACTGCTTGGTGATGTCCCGCTTGTCGTCGCCGTCGCCGATCAGGACGCGGCCGCTGAATATGTTGGTAAAGCCGAAGATCGAATGCAGGATGGTCGACTTGCCGGCGCCGTTGGGGCCGATCAGGCACAGCGACTGTCGGCGCGCCACCTGCAGGTTGAAGTCGTGCAGAATTTCCATCTTGCCGTAGCCGGCGCGGAGGTGATCGATCACCACGTACGGCGCGTTTTTCGCCAGCGACGCGACCCTATCCAGCGACACGCCCTCGGCCATCTCCTTGGCCTGGCGGTTGACCTCTTCGACCGAGATCACCGAGGTGGTGTCGATCGCGTGATGGCCGACCGCCCGCTTCCGCGTACCCGATTTTCCGCCCTTCCCGGCCATTGTTAGTCTTCCACCATATAATGACCGCCGAGATAGGCATTGATGACGCGTTCGTCGTTCTGAATCTCGTCCGGCGTGCCGTGGGCGAGCAGGCGGCCGTTGGCGAGACAGTAGATGTCGTCGGCGAGGTCCATGATCACCGGCATGTTGTGCTCGATCACGAACAAAGTGACGCCGAGTTCGGTGGCCGCGCGGCGCAGTCGGTTGATGAGACCATTGATCAGCGTTGGGTTGATGCCGGCCGTCGGCTCGTCGAGCAGCAACACCTTCGGCTCGTTCATCAACGCCATGGCGAACTCCAGCAGCTTCTGCTGGCCGAACGAGAGCGAGCCGGCGATCAGCTTGCGCTTGGAATAGAGCCCGACAAAATCCAGGAGTTGCTCCGCCCGCTCCGTCACCTCCGGCGGATACTGGGCGAACATGTCGCGGTAGGTTTGGCGCCGATGCGGCACCGAGATCAGCATGTTCTCGACGCAATTCATCTTCGAATAAATGCGCGTCTGCTGGAAGGTGCGCAGAAGCCCGCGCCGCGCAATCTGCTGCACCTGCAAGTCCGATATTTCCAGGCCCTCGAACTTGATCGACCCGGCGTCGATCGGGTGATAGCCGACGATGGAATTGAACAGCGTCGTCTTTCCCGAACCATTGGGGCCGATCAGGCCGGTGACGCGGCCCATCGGCACATCAAGGGTGATGTTGTTGTTCGCAATCACGCCGCCGAAGGCCTTTGTAACACCGCGAACTTCGATCATCGCGGTCATTGAGCGGCCTCGCGTCGTCGTGTTCCATCGTCGAGATCGGGGCCGGCCTGGGCGGCGGCGTCATCGACGACGATGCCGAACCTCTCCGGCCATTTCTCCTGCACCCAGCCCATAACGCCCTGCTGGAAGAACACCACCAACACGATGATCAGCGCGCCGAGCGCCACCCACTGCCAGCCCAGCATGTAGGTCCAGGTGACCTCCTTGAAGGCATGGAACAGGGTCGCGCCGACGACCGGGCCCCACATCGTGCCCTTTCCGCCGAGCAGGCACATCACCACCATGAAGATGCCGAAGGTGACGGTCGGAAAGGCGACTTCCAGCGGCTCGATGAAGCCGATCATGTTGCCGAACAGCGCGCCGGAAATGCCGAGGAAGAACGCCGATATGCTCCAGGCGATGGTCTTGTAGCGCACGGTTTGGATGCCCATGCCCTCGGCCTTCGCCTCGTCGTCGCGGATGGCGTTGATGGCTAGGCCGAAGCGGCCGGTATATATTTTTCTCAATACAAAAAAGGTGACGGCGGCCAGCGAGAAGCACAGGAAATAGAAGAATAGCGCCCGGTCATCCGGCTCGCCGGGGAAAACCGGCAACGATATGCCGCCGCCGCCGCCGATGTATTGCCAGGCTCCCGTCAACTCGCCCGCCGACAGCGCCACGCCGAGCGTGCCGATGGCGAAATACGGGCCGCGCAGGCCGAACACGATGTAGCCGAAGACGACCGCGAACAGCGCCGACAGAACCGCCGCCGCGATGGTGCCCAAGATCAGGCCGGTATAGTACTGCCGGGTGGTGAATTCGACGTGCACCTCGCCGGAGGCCGCGGTGTATTCGGCGACGTCGTAATAAAGCCCGATCTGCACGATGGCGCAGATGTACATGCCGGCGCCGAAGAAGAAGATGTTGCCGAGCGAGTTGTAGCCCATCTGCCCGCCGAGCAGGTCCCAGGTGACCGCGAACAGGATCATCACCCACAACACCGTGAACTGGAACGTGTAGTCCGCAAACACGAACGGCGCCGCGAGCGACGCGACCAGAAGGCCGCCGTACAGCAGCAGCGAATCCCTTTTGAAGATCAGCGCTGGCGTCGTCACTGTACGACCTGCCGATGCCGGCTGTATTGGATTTGGCGCCAGACGAGAACCGCCACCAGCAGCCCGACGACGGTGAATTGCTGCAGCTCGGCGCCGAATATGAAGCCGGCGTAAATCTCGGCGGCGCCGAGGCCGAGCCCGGCCATGATCACACCCGGCAGGTTGCCCAGCCCGGCCGCGGTGACGATGACGAACGAGCGGATCGAATGGGCGATGCCGAAGAACGGCTGGATCACCCAGATCATCGAGATCAGCGCACCGGCGGCGCCACAGATGGCGGCGTTGAGCGCGAAGGTGAAGGCGTAGACACGCTCGGTATCGATGCCCATCACCTTGGCCGCCCGTGGGTCTTGCGCGGTGGCGCGGATCGCCTGCCCCATACGGCTGATCTTCATGAACGTGACCACCATGCCGGCTAGGATCGCCGCGAGAACGAGCGAGATGAACTTGATGCTGGCCACGGTCACCATGCCGCCGAACAGCGTATTGATGGCGAAGCCGGATTCCGCCACCTGCACCTCCGGTCCAAACGCCAGATTGAGAAGCTGTGAGATGACGAGGGCGAGCCCGAACGTGGCCAAAAGCGAGGTGAACAAATCCTTGCCGATGACGCGGCTGATGATGATGACGTAAATCGCCCAGCCGAAGCCGAACATCACCAACATGGCCACCGGCAGCCCGAATATCGGATGGATCCCCGCATACTTCTGCAGCCACCAGGCGATGTAGCCACCCATGATGACGAAGTCGCCCTGGGCCAGGTTCTTGACGTTCATCACGCCCCACACCAGCGCCAGACCGTAGGCGGCGAGCGCGAAAATGGCGCCGACGAACAGCCCGTCCAGCAGGAGCTGCACGTTGAGCACCGGCGCCTGGATAAGCAAGGTTATGTTGTCCAGCATGGGTATCTCCCCTCCGACTTACCCGTGTAGCCGACGAATGCGATACCGCCTCCGCCCGAAGGCGGAGGCGGTTCGTATCTAAACGTCAATGCGTCCCTGTCGTCGTCCGCATCAATACATGGCTTTCCGCGGCCAGTCGATCGGGTGGGACGCCCACTTCGACGGCGCCACCACGTTCAGTTTGCCGTTCTGGATTTGACGCAACACCATCGGCTTGGCGACATTGTTGCCTTCCTTGGCGAACTTGATGTTGCCGTAGAAAGTCTGCATGTCGGTCGCCGCCAGGGCGTCACGGACTTTCTCGACGTCGAACGCCTGCGCCCGCTCGATGGCATCCTTCCACACCAACACTGCGGCAGTGGCTTGAGCCGCTTGATAGGGCACGTTCTTATACCCGGCGTAAGTCGCCTTGAACGTTTTGTCGAAGTCGGCTGCCGTGCCGAAGTATTTGTCCTTGTAGCTCAGCGTCTCGGCCCACTGAGTCGGGCACAAATACCCGTTAGTGGACGGTCCGAACTTGTCGATGATCTTCGCCGCCTCGCAGTGGGTGACGGCAATCATCGGCACTTCGATCTTCAGCTCCTTGATCTGGCGGGCCGCCGTCGCAGCCCCCTTCGAGTGGCCGGAAATCACCAGGATATCCGGCTTCACCGCCTTAACCTTGGTCAGTGTCGCCGCCATGTCGCTGAGATCACGCGGCAGCTTGTCGTCGATCACCACTTTCATTTTGAACTTCTTGGTGTCGTCAACGACGCCGGCACGCACGTCAAGCGAGAACGGATCATTCTCGAACGCCATCGCGACCTTGAGGTCGGACGGCTTCTTGCCGTTCTTCTCGGCCAGTTCCGCCGCCAGGGCGATGGCGCTGGCCAGATACTGCTCGGAAGTCGAAATCACGCAGAACATGTACTTGTAGCCCTGCGTGAACAGAGAGCGCGCCGCGCCCTCGGCCTCGACCATCGGGATCTTGTACTTCTCGGTAATCGGCGCGATCGCCTTGGTGGTTGCCGAGCTGTATGGCCCGAGCATGTACTTGACGCCGTCCTGGTTGATCAGGCGCTCGGCCAACTGGGCGGTGCGCAACGGGGTGGATTCGTCGTCGTAATAGATGATCTTCATCTTATAGGCCTTGCCGCCGACCTTGACGCCGCCCATCTCGTTGATCCGCTTGACCCCCAGGTTGTAGCCGTTCTTGGCGTGGATGCCGTTGGTCGAATACTTGCCGGTAAAGGAAATCGCCGAGCCGAGAACAATCTCGTCGCCCTCGACCTTGGCGCCGGCCGGCGTGGCCAACAGCAACCCTGTCGCCGCCACCCCGAAAGCCAGGGCGCCGACGAATTTGGAATGAATCGACATAAAGGTGTCCTCCCTTGTTATGCCTACGTCCATCATCCCCGCCCGGGAGGCCCTAACGGTTCCCCCTACCGAACAGGAACGGTCGCCGCAACTAAACAACAAACGCGGGCCTAGTTTACCCAACGTGAACGAAAAAATGAATGGAATTGCAGAATTAAGCAACGACTTTCCGACCCGCGCCGGGAATATTCTCCCAATCGCGCGGCGGCGCGCCGGGAGCCATCGACCGCACCAATACGGTTACTTCTTGAACGCCGGCTTCGTGCCCGGCACCCACGCCTTCACTGTCACCGGCTTGCCGCTCTGGGTGCGCAGCATCTTCGGCTTGACCACCTGCTGCACGCCCGGCGTCTGCTCGGCGCGGGCGAACGACAGGTGTATCGCGTCGAGCGGAATCTCGGCCTTGTGCCCGCGCTTGAACGCCTGTTTGTACGCGGTCGTCTCCCTCACCATGCGCGCCAGCCGATCGGTGGAATGGTGGCCGAAGCGCCGCCAGATGCCGTCGAGAAAGGTCTCCACTTCATGCGGCAGGAACAGACGCGCGTCGACGTCGGGGCGGCCCTTCGAGAACGCCACATAGATATTCGGCTCGATCGGCCCCCGCTCGTCGGCGACGAACACCGCCGGCATCAGCTTGCGCCCGTTATAGGCGACGCAGTAGTACGCCTGCGCGATGAACAGCAATTGCTGAAGTTTCTGCGGCTGCAGGTACTCGTTCTCGTTCAGTGCCGTATCGGCGAACCAGAACGCAACGTCGAAGGCATTGTCCACATCGGCCGGCATCGCGATCCTCGAGATCATTGACGGGACGTCCCGGGACGCGGCTCGATCGCGTCGCGGAACGGCGTTCCGCGCCCGCATCCGCAACGCAATATAGTAGGTAAAGGATAACGAAAAATAAAGGCTGGCCGCCGCCGCCGATCGCCCGTCAGGCGACGATATCCACCGTTACGCGGGCCATCTCCTCGGCGACGCGCACGGTTGCGGCGGCCGCCCGATACGCGGTCCCGGCCAGGATCAGACGGCTGAATTCCGTCGCCACGTCGACGTCGCCGGTTTCGAACACCTGCGACTGAACGCCGCCAAGCGACGAGCCGGCGGTGACGACGGAACTGGCCCGTACCTCGCCGGCCTTGAAGCCCGACGTGTTCTGGTTGACGATGTTGTTGGCCGCGACGCCGGCCCTGAGGGCGTTGGCCTGCAGGCCGGAGATCGCTATCGCCAACGGTCCCGTAACGCTCATGGCGGACTCATTACCACGACGGTTGAATTCCATCCGTGACGGCGATCACATCGGGCGTCGCCGGGCGATTGCGGAAGCAGGCAATAAAAAAGGGCGCCAAGCGCCCGGACGCGATGATCGCGCGGCGGCGCTCACAGCACCAGGCTGACGGATGTCCCCAGGATGTTGTTGGAGCCGGTCACCACTTTGGCGTTGTTCTCGTAAATTTCGATTGCCTTGGACACCAGCCCGCCGAACCGCGTCGCGCGAACACTGCCGGTCCCGCCGCTGCCGAACAACTGGTCGCCGGACTCGAGGATCGCCGCAAACGTCTGGCTCGGCGCGGTGAACACGCCGGGCGTATTCTGGCGCGCGCGACGCTGAGTATCGCGATCGACCGCACCGCGGCCTTCCTCGGCGAAGCCGAACGACGCCGGGCTGAAGGACGGGCCGGCGGTCGCGTTCAGCTGCTCGACGCTGGGGCTCGACGAAGCCACGCGCGTCGGCGGTCCGCCCCGTGTCTGCGTGACACTGGCCGGGGCAAGCAATGCACCTGCCTTTGGAACAGTAACCATGTTTCAACCCACCGTGGGTGCACGCAAACACGCTGAGCAAGCGCATTTCCGGCCCACTTACACTTCGACAGTGTGGAATTAGTCCCGACTACGGTGAAAGTCAAGGCAAAAGGCCCGCGGCAAATTACGGGTTATTGGCTTTTTATTATTTTATTTCAATTAGTTATACGGAGGCGCGGGGATCACTTGCCGTTAACCATACGGTCGATAAAAGCGATCACCATCGCCGCCAGGCCGTGATCGTGAAGCACGTTGTGGCCGGCGCCGGCAATCCAATGGCTTTCCTTCGGCGCCGGTGCCGCCTGGAACAGTCTTTTCCCCAACGTAATCGGGATCACATCGTCGCGCTCGCCGTGGGCGACGAACAGCGGCGCCCGGATGCGGCCGATCTTGGCCAGTGAATCGAAACGGTCCTTGACCAGGGTACGGGCCGGCACGAACGGATAGTGGGCCGCCGCCGCGTCGCCCAAGGTGGTGTAAGGCGATTCGAGGACGACCGCGCCGACCGGCGTCTTATCCGCCTGTTCGTGGGCCAATTGCACGGCGATCCCGCTGCCCAGCGATTCTCCGTACAGCACCCAGCGCCCGGGGCCGATGCCTTCACCGGCGAGGAATGCCAGCTGCGCGCGGCCGTCGGCGTAAAGGCCGTCTTCGTTCGGCTCGCCGTCGTTGCCGCCGTAGCCGCGATAACCGGCCAGCAGCACCCCGAAACCGGCGTCGAGATAAGGCCGCGCCTTGAAGCCGCGGTCGGAGATATTGCCGCCGTTGCCCTGGAAATAGACGATGGTCGGCCGCCCGTCGCGCGCCGAACGATACCAGGAAACCAACTTGATGCCGTCGGCGGCGGTGATCTCGACGGCACGCATTTCCGGCACGCCGCTGGCCGCCGGCGAACGCATCTGCTGACTCGGATGGTAGATCAGCTCGCGCTGGATCAAATACAGTGCGCCGACCAGCGCCGTGTAAACCCCGACCACAACGGCGATGACATTGACCATAAAGCGCCGTCCGTGCACCGGCCGCGCGCAGCCCCCTCGCCGCCGCCTTAGCTGAAATCGTCGGTGACGACTTTCCAGTACCCGTTGGCTTGCTGGCAGGCGATGCCGCCGCCGGAACGCACGCTGTCGGAGAATGCGACCGTGGAGCGATACTGGCGGCACGGCTGACCCTGGGCGTTGCGATAGGAGCCCGTGGCCCGGAAGATGCCCGAGTTTCCGGTTTCCGGATTGCGCCACTCGACGATCTCGCCATCGTCGGCCGAGGCCAAGCCCTTTTGCGTGGTGGTATCGTAGGCCCGGCGGTCGGAGCCCATCAGCATCCGCGTCGTCACGTAGCCGGCGGTACCGCCGACCAGGGTGCCCGCGGTGGTGAACAACGATTTGACCAGCATGCCGCCGCCAAACTGATAGCCGACGATGCCGCCGACGGCGGCGCCCGCGGCGGCGCCGAGCATTTCCTCGCGGTTCATCTGGACGTTGGCGCATCCCCCGAGCGCCAAGATCAGGACGATCGACGTAACTTTTTTCACGGCCGTCTCCTTTCTGGGAACTTTCGACAGTCGATTAAGTAATTCCGGCGTCAAAGCGGGCCGTCGCAAGCGTAAATTGCGGCGATCGGCGTCGACAGCGGACAATAATCGAGCGACTGCTGTTCAAATCGCGCTTTTTTGTTGAACCTTGCACATTCTGCACTGGCCATATTGGCAACAATTTCCGGCTTTGTCCCACTTTTGTTGTAACATATTATAACTGAATCAATATTTAACGGCCCCGTGGCGAATGTCGGCGACGCCCTGTTGAACTCGCCCGAGTGAAAGACATAGGGCGGCGGCGCCGCGCATCCCGCGCTCAGCAGGATCGCCGACAGCGCCACCACCAGGGTCACGGGCCGCACTCGTCGCATAGGGCCTCTATACCGCCTTTCCCGGGACCGGACAATTGCCGCCGCGGCCGTCATTCCGGCGCTTCTTCGTCGAGCGAAAACAGTTTTGCGTTGCCGCCGGCGGCGGCGATGTTGACGCTGAGCGTGCGCTCGACCGCGAACCGGTGCAGATACCGCGGCCCGCCGGCCTTCGGCCCGATGCCCGACAACCCCTCGCCGCCGAACGGTTGCACGCCGACGACGGCGCCGACCATGTTGCGGTTGACGTAGGTGTTGCCGACGCGCATCCGTCGGTAAACGTCGTGCCGAGTGGCGTCGACGCGGCTCTGGATTCCGAGCGTCAGGCCATAGCCGGTGGCGTTGGCGGCGGCGATCATGTCGGCAAGGCGTTCGGCCGGATAGCGGATCACGTGCAGGATCGGCCCGAACACCTCGCGCTCGAGCGGCGCCAGGCCGTCGATCTCGAAGATTCGCGGCGCGAAGAACGTGCCGGCGGACAGCGCCGCCGGAACGTCTTCCTGGTATAGCGTCCGTCCCCGCATCGCCATGCGGCGGGCGTGCGCTTCCAGCGTCTCGAGCGCCTGCTCGTCGATCACCGGGCCGACGTCGGTGGCGAGTTCGCCCGGATCGCCGAGCCTGAGTTCGGCGGCGGCGCCGACCAGCATGTCGAGGACCCGCGCCGCGATCTCCTGCTGCACGAACAGCACCCGCAACGCCGAGCACCGTTGCCCGGCGCCGCGGAAGGCCGATGTCACCGCGTCGACGACCACTTGCTCCGGCAGCGCCGTCGAATCGACGAACATCGCGTTCTGGCCGCCGGTCTCGGCGATCAGCGGCACGATCGGGCCCGGCCGCCCGGCCAGAGCGCGGTTGATCAGGCGCGCCGTCTCGGCGGAGCCGGTGAAGGCGACACCGGCGATTTTCGCGTGTTCGACCAGCGGCGCGCCGACCGCCGGGCCCTCGCCGGGCAGCAGCTGCAGCGCGTCCACCGGCACGCCGGCGGCGTGGAGAATTTGCGTCGCCGCGGCGGCGATCAGCGGCGTCTGCTCGGCCGGCTTGGCGACCACCGCGTTGCCGGCGGCCAGCGCCGCGGCAATTTGGCCGACGAAGATTGCCAGCGGGAAGTTCCACGGGCTGATGCAGGCGATCACGCCGCGACCGCGCAGCTCGATCTGGTTATGTTCGCCGGTCGCCCCCGCGAGGATCGTCGGCGCCGCGAAATCGGCGCGGGCGCGCGCCGCGTAGTAGCGGCAGAAGTCCTCGGCCTCGCGCACCTCGGCGAGCGAGTCCGGCAACGTCTTGCCGCCTTCGCGCACCAGCAGCCACACCAGCTCGGCCCGCCGCTCGCCCAGCATCGCGCCGGCGCGCTCGAGGATCGCCGCCCGCTCCGTCGCCGGCACCGCGTCCCAGGCCGGCGCCGCGTCCGCCGCCGCCGCGACCGCGCGCTCGATGTCGGCCGCCGAGGCCTCGACGACCGTGCCCACCCGACGACGGCGGTCGGCGGGATCGAGGACCGGCCGCCCGTCGCCGCCGGCGCGGCCGCCGCCGGGCAGCGGCGTCGCGCGCCGCGGCCGTTCCGCCGCCGTCATGGCGACGGCGAGCGCCCGCAATGTCGCCGGGTCGCCGAGATCGACGCCGCGGGAATTTTCGCGCTCGTCGCCGAACAGCCGCGCCGGTAACGGAATCCGCGGGTGCGGCCGGGCGGCGACGCGGGTCGCCCGGTCGCGGGGATCGGCGATGATGTCGTCGACAGGCGCCGTCTTGTCGACGATGCGGTTGACGAACGACGTATTGGCGCCGTTCTCGAGCAGGCGGCGCACCAGATAGGCGAGCAGGTCCTCGTGCGAGCCGACCGGTGCGTAGATGCGGCTGGCGACGCGTCCGGGCCCGGCGATGCCGCGCTCGACGATCAGCTCGTGCAGCGCCTCGCCCATGCCGTGCAGTCGTTGCAACTCGAAATCGCGGTAGTCGCCGACCAGTTCCAGCACCGTCGCTAGGGTCTGCGCGTTGTGGCTGGCGAACTGCGGGAAGAACACGTCGGTCAGAGTCAGGATCTTCTTGGCGCACGCCTGATAGGCAAGGTCGGTGAACGCCTTGCGGGTGTACACCGGATAGCCGTCGAGGCCCTGCTCCTGGGCGCGCTTGATTTCGGTGTCCCAATAAGCGCCCTTGACCAGCCGCAGCATCAGCCGCCGCCGCTGCCGGCGCGCCATGTCGGCGAGCCAGTCGATCACCGCCGGGGTGCGCTTCGAGTACGCCTGCACCGCCAGCCCGAACCCGTTCCAGCCGGCCAGCCTAGCGTCGCCTGCGACCGCCTCGACGACGTCGAGCGATAGATCGAGCCGGTCGGCCTCCTCGGCATCGATGCAAAAACCGATGTCATGGCGCTTCGCCGCCGCCGCCAGTTCGACCAGCCGCGGCACCAGCTCCGCCATCACGCGCCCTCTCTGCGCCAGCTCGTAGCGCGGATGCAGCGCCGACAGCTTCACCGAAACGCCCGGCCCCTCGACCACGCCGCGACCCGTCCCGGCCTTGCCGACGGCGGCGATGCAGTCGGCGTAGGCGCCCATGTACTCATCGGCGTCGGCCGCGGTCAGCGCCGCCTCGCCCAGCATGTCGTAGGAGTAGCGATAGCCCTTGGCCTCCATCTCGCCGGCCCTGGCGACGGCTTCGTCGATGGTGCGCCCCATCACGAACTGGCGGCCGAGGATCCGCATCGCCTGGCGCAGCGCCTCGCGGATCACCGGCTCGCCGCTGCGCGCCGCCATTCGTTTCAGGATGCCGCCGGCGGCACCCGCGCCGCCTTCTCCGACATCGACCAGCCGCCCGGTCAGCATCAGGGCCCAGGTCGAGGCGTTGACGAACAGCGAATCGCTGTGCCCGAGGTGCCGCTGCCAGTCCGCGTCGGCGATCTTGTCGCGGATCAGGCGGTCGGCGGTGGCGGCGTCGGGAACCCGAAGCAGCGCCTCCGCCAGGCACATCAACACCACCCCTTCCTCGCTGGTGAGATCGTATTCATGCAGGAACGCGTCGAGCCCGCCCATGCGCCTGTCGCCCTGGCGCATCGCCAGTACCAGCCGACGGGCGGTGTCGGCAATGCGGCGACACGCCTCCGGCGGTAAGGCCGCGGCGTCGACCAGCGCCCGCACGGCGACGGTCTCGTCGAGGCGGTGCGCGGCCTCGACGGCAACGCGTAAGGACGTCGGTTGCTGGAAATCGCCGACCAAGGTCATGGCCTGCCCCGGCAGTTTGCGTGCGGCTTTCGACTGTAGGCAATTATCGCCGCCCCGGCGAGCCGCCGGCGGGCTGGGCGGCCGCGTCCGAGAGCCCGCCGCGGCCGCGCGCCGGGGCGGCATTGTGGGGCGGCACAAGAATTAACTTACCCGTTAAATCCGGCTTAAACTCAGTGTTTTCGGCATTAAACAGGGCGATTTACACGAAATTCCGCATTTCAGGGTTTTTCTGTGGCGAAAATTACGGCCTGATGGCGGTTTTTCCGGCTTTTCTGCTCCTAAAACCATCATTACAGCCGGATAACCCCGGAAATTACCCTCCGCCGGCCTTCAAACCCGATGGTTTTCCCGATGATGCGGAATCCGCCTCGCCGTCGCCGCCGTGCGCCTTTACCAAAAGGTCGCAGATCTCGCGCACCGCGCCGTCGCCGCCCCGCCGCTCGGTGATGATTTTGGCCGCCGCCCAAGCCGCCGGCTCGGCGTCGGCGACGGTGATCGCGACGCCGACCGCCTCCATCAGCGGCACGTCGTTGAGGTCGTCGCCGATGTGCGCCGTGGCCTCGAGCCCGATGCCGAGGTCGTCCGCGAGCTTTCCGACGACGGCAAGCTTGTCCTCGGTGCCGGTGAACACGTGCTTGACGCCGAGGGTTCGCGCCCGTTCCGGCACCGAGCCGGAAACGCCGGCCGAGACGATGGCGACCTCGACGCCGGCCTGCATCGCGCGCTTGATTCCGACCCCGTCCTTGACGTTGTACTTGCGTTGGATGTGGCCGTCGTCGCTGTAATAGAGGCCGCCGTCGGTGAGCACGCCGTCGACGTCGATGGTGAGCAACTTGACGCCGGCCAGATGCCGCACCACCTCCGCCTCGCCGAGGCCGCGCCCGGGGGCGAGCCTCCGCAATCTCGATTTTTCGTTCATCGTCGCCTCGCCGTCGCTACTGCCCCGCCGGCCCGGCGCCGGGGAGCCTGAGCGAGCTTAGCGATTTGCCGTCGCCGCGACCAGCCGGCCGGCGCGACCGCCGATTATGCCGCTATAATGGCGCCATGGCGGCGAATCCGATGAACCCCGAAAATCCGCGCGAACCAGATACCGATTCCGACGACGACTTTCTGCCGGCCGATCCGCACCGCATGACGCTCGGCATGCGGCTGATGTTCATCGTTTTGCTGCTGGTGGTTGCCGGCATGGTCGGCTATCTGGTGCTGATCATCCTGTTCCCGGATCAGTTCACGCGCCCGTCGTGGATCGGCGCCAAGAGCCCGAAACAGACCGCCGCCGTCGCCGCCGGCAAAAGCGACAAGGGGTTCGAACTCGGCGGCGTGTGGCTCGGTATCACCCCCGACCAGGCGCGCGCCGTTTACCCGGCCATCCGCTTCGACCCCGGCGCCGATGGCGGCCGCATCGGGGTTTTCCTGCATCACGACGGCGAATACCAGGTGTCGTTCCACGGCCCCGATCGTGGCGAGCGAGGCTACCGCATCCGCGCGCAGCATGATTACGCGACGGCGTCGTACGTCGAGCTTCTGTCCGAACTCGCCGGCAGGTACGGCAAGCCCCGCGCTTCCGCCTGCACCGCCGAGGAAACCACCGTCGGCATCCGGTGTTCGCTGCAATGGGACATGCGCGACACGGCCCTCGACGCGCTGATCCGCACCGCCGCGCCTGCGGGCGGCGGCGCGGCGCGGACCACGCTCACCGTCACCGCCACCGACCTGCGGCCGGATGCGGCGTACGTTGCCCCCGCGGAGCCCGGAAAATAGCCGTTCGCGACGGGATTAATTCGCCGGCGCCGGCGTTTATAATGGTTGGAAGCCGGTTTGAACTCCGCACAGGAACCCCCGCCATGCGCCCCATCCCCCGCCGCGCCGTTCTCGTCGCCGCCGCCGTCGCCGCCATGGCGCTGGCCAAGCCGCCGAGCGGAATCGCCGCCGACACCAAGACGTTCGACATCGTCATCAAGCAGGGCAAGGTGATCGGCGCCAAATCGGCGCGCGTCACCCAGGGCGATAAGGTGATCCTCAGCTGGACCAGCGACGAGCCGATAACGCTGCACCTGCACGGCTACGACATCGAACGCCGGGTAGGCCCGGACAAGCCGGCCGACATGATGATCGACGCCCGCGCCACCGGACGCTTCCCGGTCGAGGCCCACAGCGAGGAAAAGGGAAACGGCGGCCACGGCCACGCCGCGCTGTTCCACCTCGAAGTCTATCCCAAATGACGTATCGGCCATGAAAGCCGTCGGCCGATCGGCGGCCGTCGCAATCGGCTTGTTGCCGTTGTGGTGGCCGGCGGCGGCGTTCGCGCACGGCTTCGCCAAGCGCTACGACCTGCCGATTCCGCTCGGTTTCTATCTCACCGGCGCCGGCGCCACCGTGGCGGTGTCGTTCGCGCTGCTCGCCTTGTTCGCCAAGGACCGCCCCGCGGTCGCGCGCGACCGCGCGCCGGAGATCGCGCTGACCGCCCTCGGCCGGCTGCTGGCGCGGCCGTGGATCGCCGCCTCGTTGCGTACGCTTTCGGCGGCGATGCTGGCGCTGGTCGTGGTCGCCGGCTTCATCGGCGACGCCGACCCCTACAAGAACATCGCGCCGACGTTCGTCTGGGTGATCTGGTGGGTGGGGATGTTGTTCATCAACACCTTCGTCGGCGACCTGTGGGCGGTCGTCAACCCGTGGACCGCCTGGTTCGCCGCCGCCGAGGCAATCGTCCGGCGCCTGTGGCCCGGCGCCCGGCTCGACCTCGGCCGGCCTTACCCCGCGCGCCTCGGAATGTGGCCGGCGGTGCTGCTGTTCCTCGCCTTCGCCTGGCTCGAGTTGATCTGGGGCGACGGCGAGGACCCTTACAAGCTGGCGCAGATGATCGTCGCCTACTCCGAGATCACCTGGGCCGGCATGGCGGTGTTCGGACGCGGCGTGTGGCTCGCCAACGGCGAGGCGTTCACCGTCGTTTTCTCGACCTTCGCCCGCTTCGCGCCTCTGGCCCGGCGCGCCGGATCGGGCGCGCTGGTGCTGCGGCTGCTGGGGGCGGGACTGCTGGTCGAGGCGCCGATCCCGGTATCGATGGTGGCGCTGGTGATGGCGATGCTGGCGACGGTCACCTTCGACGGCGCGATGCTGACGCCGCCGTGGACGACCTATTACACCTTCTTCAGGGACATGCCATCGCTGCAGTCGTTCTGGAGCGCCGACTGGATGACCCTCGCCATCGGATTCTGGATTTTGGCGACGCCGGCGCTGATCGCGTTCGTGCTGGCGTTCGCCGGCGTATTCACGGCCTGCTGCCGGGCATCGGCGGCGCTCGCCGGCGGCGTCTCGACGGCCGAGGTGGCGCGGCGGTTCGCCCTTACCTTCCTGCCGATCGCCATCGCCTACCACTTCGCCCACTACCTGACCTACCTGCTGCTGACCGGGCAATATTTCATCCCGACCATCTCGGATCCGTTCGGCTTCGGCTGGAACCTGTTCGGCACCGCCGCCTTTCAGGCCGACATTGGCCTGATCGGCGCCAAGTTCGCGTGGATCGTGGCGGTGATCGCAATCGTCGCCGGCCATATCATCGCCGTCATCCTCGCGCATCTGACCGCGACGCGACTGTTCGGCGATCACCGACGGGTGATCCTGAGCCAACTGCCGATGCTGGCGGTGATGGTCGGCTACACCATGCTCAGCCTGTGGATCATCGCCCAGCCGACGGTGGAGTGACGTTCGCCGGCTTGCCGCCGACGCCATTCCGTGCCAGCCTTACCGGACCCGAAGACCACGGAGGATTTTCGCCGTGCGACGCCATCACGACATGGGCGGGCTCGAGGCCGGGCCGGTCGAGATTTCGGAACACGACTACAGCCCCTGGGAAAAGCGGGTCGACGCCATCGTCCGGCTGCTGTCCGACAAGAAACGCAGACTGCTCACCGTCGACGAGCTCAGGCGCGGCATCGAGGACCTCGGATCCGGCGCCTACGACAAGCTCGGCTACTACGAGCGCTGGATCTCGTCCGCCACCAACATCCTGATCGAGAAAGGCGTCATCACTGTCGACGAGCTCGGCCGCGCCATAGAGGACGCCAAGGCGCGCCGGCGTGAGGCAAGCCGATGACCGCCCGCTTCGCCGTCGGCGACAGGGTGCGGGTGCGCGCGGCGTTCCCGCCCGGCCACGTGCGCACGCCGTTCTTCATTCGCGGCAAGGAAGGCCAAGTGACCCGCGTGATCGGCGAATTCGCCAACCCGGAAGAGCTGGCCTACGGGCGCAAGGGCCTGCCGAAGCGGCCGCTGTACTGGATCCAGTTCCCGCAGTCGGCGCTTTGGCCCGATTATGCCGGCGGCGAGGACGACAGCGCCGTCGTCGACGTCTACGAGCACTGGCTCGAGCCGGCAAAGGGAAAACGCAAATGAGCGGAACCCATCGGCACGGGCGCGCCTCCCAGCACCCCGGCGCACCGCCGCACCGCCACCCGCCGCAGCCCGACCTCGAGGACGGCCCCTATACCGACTACATGGCGATGGCCGACGCGGTCGCCGCGCTGCTCATCAAGAAGAAGGTGTTCACCGGCGGCGATCTCCGGCGCATGATCGAGTTGATCGATTCCAAGAGCCCCGCCGCCGGCGCCAAGCTGGTCGCCCGCGCCTGGCTCGACAAGGATTTCAAGAAGCGCCTGCTCGCCGACGTCAACGCCGCGGCGGCCGAGTTCGACATCGACGCCGGCCACATCCCGATCCGCTGCGTCGAGAACACGCCGAAAATTCACAATGTCATCGTCTGCACGCTCTGCTCGTGCTATCCGCGCCTGCTGATCGGCCTGCCGCCGGACTGGTACAAGTCGCGCAACTATCGCAGCCGCACCATCCGCGAGCCGCGCGCCGTGCTCCGCGAGTTCGGCACCGAGATTGCCGACGGCGTCGAGGTGCGGGTCCATGATTCGACCGCCGACCTGCGCTACATGGTGCTGCCGATGCGGCCCAAGGGCAGCGAGCGCCTGAACGAGAAGGCGCTCGCCAAGCTCGTCACCCGCGACAGCATGATCGGCGTCGCCCGCCTGGAGGACCGATGAAGGACGACGCGGCGAAGGGCGCCAGCTACCGCTGGGACGACCCGTTCCTGCTCGACGGCCAGTTGAGCGAGGACGAGCGCCTGGTGCGCGACACGGCGCGCGACTACGCGCAATCTAAGCTGATGCCGCGCATCCTCGAGGCCAACCGCAACGAGCACTTCGACCCGGCGATCATGACCGAGATGGGGGCGCTCGGGCTCTTGGGGTCGACGATCCCCGAGGAATACGGCGGCGCCGGCGTCAACCACGTCTGCTACGGCCTCACCGCGCGCGAGATCGAGCGCGTCGATTCCGGCTACCGCTCGGCGATGAGCGTGCAGTCGTCGCTGGTGATGCACCCGATCCACGCCTACGGTTCCGAGGCGCAGAAGAAGAAGTACCTGAAGAAACTGGCGAGGGCCGAGCTGATCGGCTGCTTCGGCCTCACCGAGCCCGACCACGGCTCGGACCCGGGCGGCATGCGCAGCCGCGCCGAAAAGACCGCCGGCGGCTATGTTCTTACCGGCAACAAGATGTGGATCTCGAATTCGCCGATCGCCGACGTGTTCATCGTCTGGGCCAAGCTCGATGGCGTCATCCGCGGGTTCATCTTGGAAAAGGGCATGAAGGGGCTGTCGGCGCCGAAGATCGAGGGCAAGTTTTCGCTGCGCGCCTCGATCACCGGCGAGGTGGTGATGGACCGGGTCGAGGTGCCGGCGGAAAACATGCTGCCCGGCGCCGAGGGCCTGAAGGGGCCGTTCGGCTGCCTCAACAAGGCGCGCTACGGCATCGCCTGGGGGGCGCTCGGCGCCGCCGAGTTCTGCTGGCACGCGGCGCGCACCTATACGTTGGAGCGCAAGCAGTTCGGCCGTCCGTTGGCCGCCAACCAGTTGGTGCAGAAGAAGCTCGCCGACATGCAGACCGAGATCACCCTCGGCCTGCAGGCGGTGTTGCGGGTCGGGCGCATGCTCGACGACGGCACCTGCGCGCCGGAGAACATCTCGCTGGTCAAGCGCAACTCTGCCGGCAAGGCGCTCGACATCGCGCGGATGGCGCGCGACATGCACGGCGGCAACGGCATCGCCGACGAGTTCCACGTGATCCGCCACGTGATGAACCTGGAGACGGTGAACACCTACGAGGGCACCCACGACATCCACGCCCTGATCCTGGGCCGGGCGCAGACCGGCATCCAGGCGTTCAGCGGCTGAATCGCTGGTTTGATCTCACATAAATCCCGCCAAGACTTCCAATCCTTCGCGAGCTGCAATTAACCCGGTAGTTGCCACGGCATAAATCTGGAATTCTATTTTTGGTTGTGGTAATTCTCGCATTACGACCATCGATTATTTTCAGTGGAAGGAATATCAATGGTAACCCACCTGATGCCAGTTAATTGGGAACAGCACTGGCCGCTTTCAGATGGAACAATTGTTGACTGGAATCTCCGCCATGAAGCAAGCAAATACCTGTATTTGGAGTCGGATGTGGATTCTCGGTACAGTGAGATAAATCAACGCGAAGCATCGTTTCATACCATCGGAAATCTTACGTTGTTGACTCAACCGCTTAATTCTTCCGTAAGTAATGGGCCATACGACCAAAAACGTGAAGCAATCGTCAAACAGTCTGCGTTACATCTGAATAGATATTTTCAAGATTTTAAAAAGTGGGATTCAAATGCGATTCTTCAGCGCTCGGATTATTTGTTTAAGTCCGCCGTCAGTATCTGGCCTTATCCAAATTCGACACGAGCTAAAAGCTAGACGTTCATTCAGCTCACCGATTGGGTCCGCCTAACTGGGATTATATTCTATGCCCTACTTCATCTCCGGCACCATGTCGATGGCGCCGCACGGGCACTCGGCGGCGCACATGCCGCAGCCCTTGCAGTAGTCGTAGTTGAAGCGGAAGCGGTTGCCCGGGCCGAGCTTGATCACGGCGTTGTCGGGACAGATGCCGTAGCAATTGTCGCACTCGAAGCAGTTGCCGCACGACAGGCACCGCCGCGCCTCGTAGAGCGCGTTGTCCTCGTCGAGGCCCTTGATCACCTCGTCGAAGCTGGTCTGGCGGCGGACGATGTCGAGCTGCGGCCGCACCGTCTTCGGCGCGTCGTCGTAATACCAGGTGTTGAGCCTGGCGAATTCGGCCAGCGGATGCTTGGCCGGCTTCTCGTATCGGACGCCGCGCAGCCAGCCGTCGATGTTGCGCGCCGCCTTCTTGCCGTGGCCGATGGCGACCGTCACCGTGCGTTCCGCCGGCACCATGTCGCCGCCGGCGAACAGGCCGTCGCGGCCGGTCATCATCCGGCCGTTCACCTGCACCACGCCGTCCTTGGCGATGTCGACGCCGGGCACCCGCTCGAGGAACGTGGTATCGACGTCCTGGCCGAGCGCCAGGATCAGGGTGTCGGCCTCGAGGGTCTCGAACTCGCCGGTCGGCTGCGGTCGGCCCTGGTCGTCGATGGTCATTTTCTCGACCGTGAATTTCGTCTCGTCGATCTGCTTGATGGTGCGCAGCCAGTGGATCAGCACGCCTTCCTCCTCGGCCTCCTCGGCCTCGAAGTCGTGCGCCGGCATCTCCTTGCGCGAGCGGCGATAGACGATCATCGCCTCGTCGGCGCCGAGGCGCTTGGCGGTGCGCGCCACGTCCATGGCGGTGTTGCCGCCGCCGTAGACGATGACGCGGCGGCCGAGCTTCGGCGGCTCGGCGCCGGTCTCCATCTCGCGCAGCACGCTGACCGCGTCGAAGATCCGGCCGGCCGCGTGGGCCGGGATGTCGACGCGTTTTGCCAGGTGCGCGCCGACGGCGGTGAACACGGCGTCGAAGCCTTCGGCGAAGCACGCCTCGATATCGTCCACCTTGGCGTTCAGCTCCAGCGCGACCCCCATTTCGAGGATGCGTCGGATCTCCGCGTCCAGCACGTCGCGCGGCAGGCGGTACTTCGGGATCCCGTAGCGCATCATGCCGCCGGCCATCGGACCGGCCTCGCGGATGGCGACGGCGTGGCCGAGGCGCCGCAAATGATAGGCAGCCGAAAGCCCGCTCGGTCCGGCGCCGATCACCAGCACCCGCTTGCCCGACGGCTCGGCGTCGAAACGCGGCGTCCATCCCCTGTCGATCGCCAGGTCGCCGAGGAAGCGCTCGACCGAATTGATGCCGACCGCGGAATCGATGTTGGCCCGGTTGCAGGCGCCCTCGCAGGGGTGGTAGCAGACGCGCCCCATCACCGCCGGCAACGGGTTGTCCTCCATCAGCCCCTGCCAGGCGGCCTCGTAGTCGCCTTCCTCGGCATGGAACAGCCAGTCCTGGATGTTCTCGCCGGCCGGACAGGCGTTGTTGCACGGCGGCAGCCGATCGACGTAGACCGGCCGCTCGGTGCGCCACGAGCCGGTCAGGTTGGCGAGGCTGGTGCCGGCGCCCAGCGTGGTGGCGAACGGCAGCAGTGTCTTCTCGTTCATCGCCCGTCCTCTTCCGGCTCGGCCTCGCCGATCAGGCCGAAGCGCCGGATGTTGGCGTCGGCCATGCGCTGGATGGCGGCGATGCGCGTCGTGTCCTCGCGGCCCTTGCGGAACAAGTGCGCGAAGCGGCGTTGCGGCTTCAAGTACTCTTCTACCGGCACCCGGCGGCGGATTTTGCGCACGTTGGTGATCGCGCCGTGCTCGGCCTCGAACAACGGGAACATGCCGCACTCGATGGCGAGGCGCGCGACCCGGATGGTGTCCTGCGACGCCGAGCCCCAGCCGAGCGGGCACGGCACCATGATGTGAATGTAGCGCGCGCCGCGCATGCCCATCGCCTTGGTCACCTTGCGTTCGAGATCGTGCAGGTCGGCGACCGAGGCGGTGGCGACGTAGGGGATGTTGTGGGCCATCGCGATCAGCGGCACGTTCTTGCCGGTGCCGAAGACGTTGCCCGGCGCGTCGCCGACCGCCGGCGTGGTCGCCGTGCGCGCAGCCGGCGGCGTCGCCGACGACCGCTGCACGCCGGTGTTCATGTAGGCCTCGTTGTCATAGCAGATGTAGAGCACGTCGTCGTTGCGCTCGAACATCCCCGACAGGCAGCCGAAGCCGATGTCGGTGGTGCCGCCGTCGCCGCCTTGCGCGACCACGCGCACGTCGTCGCGGCCCTTCACCCGCATCGCCGCGGCGATGCCGGTGGCGACCGCCGGCGCGTTGCCGAACAGCGAGTGCATCCATGGGATCTGCCACGAGGTTTCCGGGTACGGCGTGGTGAACACCTCGAGGCAGCCGGTGGCGTTGGCGGCGATCAGCTTGCCGTCGGCGGCGCGCATCGCCGCGTCGAGCGCGTAGCGGGCGCCGAGCGCCTCACCGCAGCCCTGGCAGGCGCGGTGCCCCGAGGTGATGGCGTTGGAGCGGTCCATCGACGCCTGCACGGTGCGCTTGGCGTCGTCGAGCAGTCGGTTGCCGACGGTATGGGTGCCGGTCTGGTAGAACTTGACCCGTTGCAGGGCGGATTTCTGCTCGCTCATCGCGCCCCCCTTACTTTGCCGCCGCGCCGAGGCCGGGATTGAGGGCCTTCAGCACGTTCTCGGCAATCGGGCCGGAATGGCGGATGTCGCGGGCGCGCACCAGCTGCTCGTTGATGACCCGCCAGTTGAGATCGAGGAAGGTGACGTCGTCGAGTTCGCCGCTCGCGGCGCGCTCGAACACGTCCTTCAGCGACGCCCGCGAGATCGGCCGCCCGCCGAGCCCGGCGATCACCGTAAAGACGCGGTGGTCGACGCCGCGCAGCGCCATCCGCACGTTCGAGGCGACGATGCCGCCGAGGCCCGGCGCCAGGCTCTTCTCGACGCAGACGATGCGCTTGGCGTGCTGCACGGCGTCGCGCAACGCCGCCAGCGGGAACGGCCGGAAGGCGCAAATGCTGACGTTGCCGATCGAATGACCGTCGGCCCGCATGGCGTCCACCGTCTCCTTGATGGTGCCGTTGACCGAGCCGAGGGCGACGACCACCGTCTCGGCGTCGTCGGACCGGTAGCGGCTGAGCAGGCCGCCGGAGGCGCGGCCGAAGGCGGATTCGAACTCGGCCGCGATCTCGGGAATCTTCTCCAGCGCCTCGAGTTGCTTTTGATGCGCCAGGTAGCGCACCTCGGAGAACGCGTCCGGCCCGACCATGGCGCCGATCGAATACGGCTCGGCCGGGTCCAGCACCTGCACCGGCTCGAACTTCGGCAGGAAGCCATCGACCGTTTCCTGGTCGGGCACGTCGACGCGCTCGTAGGCATGGGTGAGGATGAAGCCGTCCATGCACACCATCACCGGGCAGCTCACCAGCTCGGCCAGGCGGAACGCCTGGATGTGCAGGTCCACCGCCTCCTGGTTGGTCTCGGCGAACAACTGGATCCAGCCGGAATCGCGCACCGACATGCTGTCGGTGTGATCGTTCCAGATGTTGATCGGGGCGCCGATGGCGCGGTTGCCGATGGTCATCACGATCGGCAGCCCGAGCCCGGCGGCGTTGTAGACCGCCTCGGCCATGAACAGCAGGCCCTGGCTGGCGGTCGCCGTGTAGGCGCGGGCGCCGGCGGCCGAGGCGCCGATGGCCACGCTGAGCGCCGCGAATTCGCTTTCGACGTTGATGAACTCGCAGTCCTTCAGCGTCCCCGCCTTCACCAGCTCGCCGACGCCCTCGACGATGTGCGTCTGCGGCGTGATCGGGTAGGCGCACACCACCTCGGGCCGGCACAGCGCGATGGCTTCGGCGACGGCGCGCGATCCTTCGACCTGTTTCAACATCGCGGTGTCTCCCCTACTTGCCGCCGGCCAGCGCGTAGGCCTCGCGCGCGGCGGCGACGTTCGCCTCGCCGATCCGGCCCGGGAACTTCTCCATGATCGCCTTCTCGACCGATGCGAGCTTCAACTGCCCGGTCATCGCCGCGAAGCTGCCGAGCAGCGCCGCGTTCGGCACCGGCCGGCCGACGTGCTTGACGGCGATCTCGGTGGCGCCGACGGCGCGGACGTGGCCTTCGGGAAAGCGGCGCGCGACCTCGGCGATGCCGAGCGCGTCGAGGCCGCGGGTCGAGTTGACGAGCACGTAGCCGTCCTTCTTGAGGCCGGAAAACACGTCCACCGAATGGAACAGGGTCGGGTCCTGGACGATCACCGCGTCCGGCTCCTGGATCGGCTCGCGCAGCCGGATCTCCTTGTCGTCGATGCGGCAGAACGACACCACCGGCGCCCCCATGCGTTCCGAGCCGAAGCTGGGAAACGCCTGGGCGTGACGGCCTTCGTCGAAGGCAGCGACCGACAACATTTCGGCGCCGGTGACGACGCCCTGGCCGCCGCGTCCGTGGATGCGAATTTCGATCATGGCATGCGGCTTCCCTGCGGCCACCGGGCGCGAGACGGGTCGCGCCGGCGGTTATTTTTGAATGGCTATAAAATATGTCGTCCGCCGGCGTTGGACCTTGACCTGGATCAATGGATCGCGGCCGCGCCGTCGGCTGGTTATGGACCCGGCGGTTCTTAAAAAACGCGCGTTCTGCCCCCCGCCCGCCGGCGGTCCGCCTTTGTTACGGACTTATCGGTCCATAACCATAAATCCGCCGCCGGCTGCATTTTCCGCCGACGGTGGTAGCATGGTCGCCCCGCGCCAACGACCGAGACGCCAGCCGATGACCGCCCGACCGCCCCGCGTCGCCGACGTTCCCGACCCCCTGCCGTTGGGCGCCGATCTCGACGGCGACCACCTGTGGTCGCAGGTGCTCAACCGCGCGCAAGGGTCCGGCCGCCGCGGCTGCCTGTTCCTCGACCGCGACGGGGCGCTGGTCGAGGAAGTCGACTACCTGCACCGGCCCGACGACGTGCGCCTGATCGACGGCGCCGCCGCCTTGATCGCCAGCGCCAACCGCCTCGGCGTGCCGGTGATCCTGGTCACCAACCAGGCCGGTATCGGCCGCGGCCGCTACGGCTGGCGCGATTTCGTCGCCGTCCACGAGCGCATCAACGACGACCTCGCCAAAGCCGGCGCCTTCGTCAACGCGGTGTTCGCCTGCCCGCACCACGGCGACGGCCGGCCGCCCTACGACCGCGCCGACCACCCGTGGCGGAAGCCGAACCCCGGCATGCTGCTGGCGGCGGCCGAAAGGCTGCCGCTGGATCTCGGCCGTTCGTGGATCGTCGGCGACCGCGCCACCGACATCGAGGCCGGCCGCAACGCCGGGCTGGCCGGCGGCATCCACGTCGCCACCGGCTACGGCGGCGACGCCGGCGAGCGCGCGCGCGCGCTCGCCCTCGGCGGCGCGCGTTTTCGGGTGCTCGCCGCGGCGTCGATCGCCGAGACCGCAAAACTTGTGCCGATGCTGCAGGGCGCCGGCGCCTGAGCCGGCCGCGGCCGCGTCTCAGCCGCGCTTCATGGCGGCGACGGCGTTGGCGGCCGCGCGGCGCAGCTTTTCCAGGCGCGCCTCGAGCTGCCGCCATTGTTCGGCGGTGGGGGGTACTTTGCGCCCCAGCACGTCGTCGCATCCCCGTTCCGCCCACGCCGCCGCGTCGCCGACCGCCAGATGCCCGAAGGTGCCGCCGGCGCCGGCCAGCTTGTGCAGCAACGCGCGCAGGGCGGCGATGTCCTCGAGGCTGGCGGCGGCGACGTCCTTGCCGATCCCATTGGCGGCGGCGTCGATTGCCTCGATGCGCGCCGGCAGGCCGTCGACGAACGCGCGCTTCAGCGACGCCAGCTGATCTTCGAAACTGTTCGGCGTTTCCGCCATCACTTCGGCTTCCCTCGAGATTGCGCCCGTTTTAGCGGCTTCCGCCGTGCCGGGCAACGGCGGGATCGGCCGGCGCCGCCGCAACGGGGCGTTGACCGGCCGGTCGATCCGGCTACTGTGGGCGCCGGTTTGCAATAGGGCGTTCGCCGACCCCGCATTGGGAGGACCGATGAAACTTTTGCGCTATGGCCCGAAGGGCCGGGAGAAGCCCGGCTTGGTCGACGCCGACGGCGGCATCCGCGACCTGTCGAAAAAGATCGACGACATCACGCCTGCCGTGCTGGCGCCGGCGCGCCTGAGGGCGCTCGGGAAGCTGAACCCCGCCCGCCTGCCGCGGGTCAAGGGCAGGCCGCGGCTCGGCCCGCCGGTGGCGGGCGTCGGCAAGATCGTCGCCGTCGGCATCAACTACGCCGCCCACGGCGCCGAGACCAAGATCGCAATTCCGTCGGAGCCGATCCTGTTCACCAAGGCGGTGACTGCCCTCAGCGGTCCCAACGACCCGGTGATCCTGCCCAAGGGCTCGAAGAAGGGCGACTGGGAGGTCGAACTGGCGGTGGTGATCGGCCGCAAGGCGCAATACGTGTCGAAGGCGGACGCTCTCAACTACATCGCCGGCTATTCGATCATGAACGACGTCTCCGAGCGCCTGTTTCAGCTCGAGCGCTGCGGCCAGTGGCTGAAGGGCAAGAGCTTCGACACCGCGGCGCCGCTCGGGCCGTGGCTGGTGACGCCGGACGAGGTGAAGGACCCGCAGAAGCTGCATCTGTGGCTGGAGGTCTCGGGCGTGCGCCGCCAGGACGGCAACACCGCGACCATGATCTTCGGCGTCGCCGAGTGCATCGCCAACATCTCGAGCTACATGACCCTGCTGCCCGGCGACGTCATCGCCACCGGCACGCCGCCGGGCGTCGGCCTCGGCATGAATCCGCAGGTGTTCCTGAAGCCGGGCGACGTGATGCGCCTCGGCGTCGAGGGCCTGGGCGAGCAGCGCCAGGAAGTGCGCGCCTGGAACGGCCGGAAGTAAGGGCGCAGTCCCCCCGATATCGTAATCGTCATCGCCCGGCGAAGCCCGGGCGATCCAGAGTCTCGTGAATGCCGGATGCCCCGGACTTCGCCGGGGCATGACGCATGAGGAGGCGGCGAGACCGCGTCCCTGCTGCTCTCAGCGCGAGCCGACGGCTTCCGGCCGCCGCGCCGCCGTCTGCGGCAGCGCCGTCTCCGCCGCCATGCCGCCGAGGTAGTCGGCCAGCCGATCCATCGCCGAAGTGCCGGCGCGCTGCTCGGCCGCCGCGTTGTAATTGGTGTTGGTGTTGATGTCGTAGACGAAGGCGTCGCCGGCCGCGTCGAGGATGAACTCGAACCCGGCGACGTGGATATCGTTCTCCGCCATCACCTGCTGCATGCGCTTCAAATAAGGCGGCCGGAAGTCCTTCAATATTTCGAACTTATCGGCCCGCGCCGCATCCTTGCCGGCCTCGAACATGCAAGTCGGATCGACGATCTCGCAGGCGTCCGCCGGGCACAGCTCGAAGCCCTCCGAGGTATCGACGCGCACCGCGTAGAACAACTTGCGGCCGATGAACTCGCAGCGGACGATGAACGGCTCCGGCGCCTGCACGTACTCCTGCACCAGGGTGACGCCGTCGCGCGAGTCCTCGAACGCGGCGCCCGTCACATGCGCCTTCAGCGCCGCCTTGTCGCGGAACAGCTTGACGCCGAGGCCCTTGCCGGCGCGGTTGTGCTTGGTGATCACCGGGCCGTCGAAGCGGTCCCAGGCGGCGACGATGGCGTCGCGGCCGACGCAGGCGACGGTGCGCGGGTACGGAATGCCGGCGTTCTCCAGCGCCGCGTACTGCGCCACCTTGCTGACTTCGAGCGCCAACGCGCGCGAGCCGTTGAGCACCGGCCGGCCCCACTGCTCCAGCCACGTCAGCACCGTCGCCGTCAGCTCCGGCGCGTAGGTGTGGCCGCGGGTGTGCGACGACGCGCTCATGCGGTTGTAAAAGATTCCGTCCGGCGGCGGCTCGGCGAGATCGACGCTGCCCTCGTCGAGGAACCAGTCGCGATAGGCAAGGCCGCGCTTTTCCAGGGCCGCGATCAGCGGCGCCGTCCATTCGGCGTTCTCGTGCAGGATGTGGATGGTGCTCATGGCCTTGTCTGTCGATGGTGTGCCGTTCGGCGCCGGCGCGCGCCGGCGCTACGATAATATCGGCAACCGGCGATAAAATAGCAATATATAGTGGTAAATAAATATTTTTACGTTCTAGCTGTGTAATAATGCCCGCGGCGCTGAAATCCAGGGGTTCCCGCCCTATCCAATGCCGTAGGCACGGGCCCAGCCGAGGCCCTCGCGGGTGCCGCCCGTCGGCCGGTACTCGCAGCCGATCCACCCGGCGTAGCCGGCGGCGTCGATGGCGGCGAACACCGCCGGCCAGTCGATGCCGCCGGCCGCCGCGGCGGCCGTGGGCTCGTGGCGGCCGGGAACGCCGGCCACCTGCATGTGGCCGATGACGTCGATATTTTCGCGCACCGCCCCCGCCAGGTCGTCGCCGTTCATGGCGCCGTGATAGAGGTCGTACTGCATATAAAGGTTGGCGTGTCCGACCCGCTCGATGACGGCGCGCGCCGCCGCCGTGGTGCCGATCAGGTAGCCGGGCGCGTCGGCCGCATTCAGCGCCTCGACCAGCACCCTGACGCCGTTGCGGCCGCAGGTCTCGGCGGCGAACAGCAGGTTGTCGGCGAAGGTGGCGAGCGCGCGCTCGCGCGGCGTCGACGCGCCGGGGATGCCGGCCATCACGTGCAGGTTGCGGCAACCGAGCGCGCCGGCGTAGTCGAGGGCGATCGCGATCGAATCGCGGAACTCGCGCTCGCGTCCCGGCAGCGCGGCGATGCCGCGCTCGCCCTTGTCGCGGTCGCCGGGCGGCGCGTTGATCAGCACCTGTTGCAGTCCGTGCTCGGCCAGGCGGCCGGAGAGATCGCCTTGCGGCCATTGATACGGGAACTGCATCTCGACGCCGCGGAACCCGGCTTCGGCGGCGGCGCCGAAGCGCTCGGGCATCGGCAGCTCCTGGAACAGGAACCACAGGTTGGCGGCGAAGCGCGGCACCCGCGATCCTAAAGCCGAAGCCGGTCGCGGATCGCCGCCGCCACGTCCAGGGCGGCGTTGAGCGGCGGGTGCGACCATTCCTGCAACATGCCTGCCAGCGGCCGGGCGTAGCCTTTTTCGTAGAGCTCGGCGTGCAGCCGCGCGTGCTTCGGCACCGTCAACGCCGGCGGCGCGAAGATGTAGACCGGCGCGGTGGTGGCGCAGGCTTCCGAGCACATCGAGGCGGAATCGCCGGTGACGATCACTGCGTCGGCGAGCGCCAGGTAGCCGACGTAGGGATTTTCGCCGTTCGCGCCCCATTCGTGCACGCGCGCCGGCGCGTTGACGGCGCCGAGCAGCGCCTCGGTCGCGGCGCCGGTGCGGCGACTGGTGGTGACCAGCAGCGAGCCGCCGGCCTGCAGCGCCATCTTCGAGGCGCGCGCCGCCAGCTCGCGCGCCATCGCTGCAGTGAACCGCCGCCGCCGCGTGCTGCCGCCGACGATCAGCGCGATCCACGGCTTCGGCAGGTCGTCGAAGCGGCCGCGCCACTCGGTCGCCGCCGCCTCCAGGCGCTTTTTGGTGAGCCCGTGCGGCGCGCCGGTGACGAAGAGGACGTTGCCGCCGGCGCGCGGCCGGTCGTGACGCGGCGCGGCGATCAGGTCGAACTCGCCCGAGCCGACACCCGGGCGCATCACCTGGGCCAGGAAGCAGCGGCCGCCGGCGAGCCGCTTGATCCTGCGGGCGACCGGCGCGGCGCGGCGGCCGGCGGCGATCACCAGATCCGGCCACGGCGGCGTGAGGAGGGCGCGGCTCGGCCGGTCGAGGCCGGCGAACGAGGCGCCGATCAGCGCGTTCGGCAGCGCCGCCCGCGGGCCGTAGCGCAACTCCTTCGTCTCGTAGGCGACGCCGAGGGCGTCGGCGACGCCAAGGCACTGGCTGCGGTTGCCGGCGCGGTCGTCGACCAGCGCCCAGACGCGGCGGCGGTCGTCGGTGGCGGGGTTGGCATTCATCGGTCGGAAGAAAGGTCGCACAATTCGCCTCGCCCGGGAAGCGCCGGCGCGGCACCCGAGCGTCCCCCTTTCCGTCCCGGTCCGCTCCGGTCCGCCCCGGTTCGCCCCGGGGCGCCCCGGGGCGCTGACGCCCGCGGCAGCCGTGCTATAATTCATGACCATGAGCGCGGATAAAGCCAAGTTCGCCCGCGGCGCGCTGGTGCATCACAAGCGGTTCGACTATCGCGGCGTCGTCATCGACGTGCACCCGCGCTTCCTCGGCACCGAGGAATGGTACGAGGCGATGGCCAAGAGCAAGCCGCCGAAGGACAAGCCGTGGTACCACGTGCTGGTCGACGGCGGCGATCACCAGACCTATGTCGCCGAGCGCAACCTGGAGCCGGACGAAACCGGCCGGCCGATCGACCACCCGTTGCTGGCGAAGTTCTTCGTCGCCCTCGGCGACGGCGGGTATATCCCGCGCCAGAAGGGGAATTAGAGGGCGCCAGTCCCGCGGCCGACGCCCGTTCAATCCCCCCGCCGCAGCAGGTCCGGCTCTACCCGCAGCGTCTTCGCGAGCCTGGCGCGCAGCTTGCGGCCGGCGCGGCGGCGGCCGCGTTCGATCTGCGACAGGTAGACCGCGCTGGTGCCGGCCGCCTTGGCCAGCGCCGCCTGGGTCATGCCGCGATGGTCCCGGACCGCCCTGACCGGGTGGACGCCGTCCAGGATCGCCGCCACCACGGCATCCGGGAAGGTTTCGGTGGGATTTTTCAAGTACGCGCGCACGGCCGCGGCGTCGGCGAGAGTGGCGAGCGCAAGCTTGATGGCTAGTAAGGGCGTGGTGAGTAACCGCATCCGCAGGCACCACACGGACAAAGAATCCATTTGCACATTCCGCATTGAAGATCGGTCCAGCTATCAAGCGGACTGTGGCACACCCAACACTTGGCAAGACGACGATCTCGTAATTTGGAGGAAGTCATTTGAGCATCGTCATGAATTTCTCCATCGGTCTGACCTTTGGTCAATTTTACTACAATGCGCGACATCCTCGCCCCGATAGCATGTTTTCGAAATTACCGGCCGTTTGCCCCTTGACAACCGCCGCGGGAATGCGTATGTTCCCGTTTCGTTCGATTCGCTCTTGGACATCGTGAACAGTGCCCGGCGACCGTCCCGCCCCCCCCTCTCTTGGGAAGCGCGGATGCGACCCGGCGGCCAAAACCACCGGCGGGCGGCGGGCCCGGCGGGAAATTCGCGCTCGGCCGCATCCCGGTCGCGCCGGCGGCGGCCGCGACGGCGGCGAATTGCCATCGATTCAAAGGGTTATCGGCGAAAATGATGAAAAATGATGAGTTGCTAAAAATTTTTCCGGGCCTGACTCGTGGCAGATCAATGGGTTAGGCGAAAATCGGCGGCCAAAAATGATGAATCGCGGACGAGTTTCCGACGAGCTTCCGACGAGCGCCGGACGAGTCCGCGACGAGTCTCGGACGAGTCCTGAACGATATCCGGACGGCGCGCCGACGATCGGGCGATGAGGCGCGGAGGGGTTAGCCGCCGAGCCCCGCCTTCAGCGGGCCGAGGAATTTCTCGTACCGCTTCGCCTTGCCGACGGCGGTGTCGTAGAGCGGCTTCCGCACCTGCCAGTTGGACGCCGTCAGCACCGCGCGCCCCGACTTGTGGAACTTCATGCAGGCGTCGTCCCATTGCAGGCCGAGGAACTCGATCAGCCCCTGGCTGGTGCGTTTCTGGTTGTCGATCAGCTCCTCGTAGCGGATCTCGAGCATCGGCAGCGTCAGCACCTTCTTCCAATGATCCATCAGCCGCCGGTAGGCGCGCATGGTGCGGCCGATGTCGGCGAGATCGCAGGCCCAGGCATGCGGCGCGGCGAAGTTCTGGCGGAAGCACGAGAAGCCGGTGTCGAGCGGATCGCGCACGCAGTGCACCGCGCGCGCGTTCGGGAACAGCACCTGGATCAGGCCGAGATAGAGGAAGTTGAACGGCGTCTTGTCGGTGATGCGGATCGCCTGGTCGGCGTCCATGCGCAGCCGGTCGAGATAGGTCGCCGCCATCGCCTTCAACCCGGCGTCGTCGCGCGACGCGGCCGCCGCCGCGTCGCCGGCGAGCGCCCGGATCAGGTCGATCTCGCCGCGCCCGGCGACCTTCGGGTGGCTGGCGGCGATCTGCTCGACCAGGGTTGTGCCCGAGCGCGGCATGCCGACGATGAACACCGGCTGGTCGGTGCTGACGCCCTTGCCCTTCTTGTGACGGTCGAACCAGCGGCGGTCGTAGGCGGCGATCACCGCGTCGACCGCCCGATCGTAGGCGTCGGCGTCGAAGCCGCGGCCGCCCTTTTCGAGCCACGCCTTGCGCAGCGCGTTGCCGGCGGCGTAGGCGGCGAACGCACCCGCCGCATCGCCCTTTTGCTCGAGCACGTCGGCGAGCGCGAACTGCAGCTTGGCGCGGTCGCTGTCGGAAACGCGCTTCTCCGCCAGTTGCTGGCGCAGCGCCGCGACCTCGTCGTCGCCGAAGGCGCCGCCGACGGCGGCGGCGAGATTGGCCTGCGCCTCGCCGTGGCCCGGCCGGATGGCGACCGCCTTGCGGAACGTCGTCACCGCTTCGTCGAGCCGGCCCTTGGCCAGCATCACCACGCCGAGCCCGGCCAGGGCGTCGACGTTCTCGGGGTTGATCTCGAGCACTTCCTGGTAGCCGGCCTCGGCGCCCTCGGCGTCGCCGCCGTGGAACAGCAGCGCCGCCAGGTTCATCCGCGCCTCCTGGTGGCCGGTTTGGCATTTCACCGCATCGAGGAACGCCGCCTCGGCCGCCACCAGGTCGCCTTTCGCCATCAGCACGTTGCCCAGGCTGTTGTGGGCGCCGGCGAACTTCGGGTTCAGCCGGACGGCGGCGCGGCACGACGCCTCCGCCTGCTCCAGCCGGCCGGCCTCGCGCAGCGCCACGCCGAGGTTGGCGTGGGCCATGGCGTTGCGCGGCGCCGCCGCGATCGCCGCCTCGTAGGCGGCGATGGCGCCGGCGACGTCGCCGGAGCGCAGCCTGATGTTGCCGAGGTTGACGTGGGCCTCGCCGTAGTCGGGCTTCAGCGTGATCGCTTCGCCCACCGCCTCGATTGCGGCGTCGGTCTTGCCCTGCATGTCGAGGGCGACGCCGAGGTTGTTGTGCGCCTCCGGATTGTCGGGCGCCAACTGGATTGCGTGGCGGCAGGCGGCCTCGGCCTCCATGTTGCGGCCGAGCAAATTCAGGATGGCGCCGCAGTTGGCGTGGATCATCGGGTCGGAATCGTCCCGCATCGTCGCTTCCACGATCATCTCGCCGGCCTCGGCGAGGTGTCCCGACTGATAGGCGATCAGGGCGAGCATGTGGAACGGCTCGGCGTTCTTCGGGTCGCGGGTGGTCAGTTCGCGGAACTGGCGCTCCGCCAGGGCCAGGTTGCCGGCCTCGATGCTGGCCCGCGCCTTCGCCAGCAGCGCCTTCGTCGCCGGATCGGTGCGGCGGGCGCGCTTGTCTTCGCGCTTCTGCTTGCGCCGTTCTTTGCGGTTCACTGTCAGGCATCCTCTCCGGCGTCGCGCCGGCGAGGATATCAGTGCACGAGTTGGCGTGCATCCTCCTCGTCGGCGTCGGTGGCCAGGTCCGGCCCGGCGAACGCCGGATACAGGCCGAGCACGCGGCCGCGCTGCTGGATCAGGCCGAGCACGGAATCGATGTACGGCGTCTCGATCCCGACCAGCCGGGCCATCTCCTGCACCGAGGCGACAAGCGCGTCGATCTCCATCGGCTTGCGTTTCTCCAGGTCCTGCAGCATCGACGTCTTGTGCGCACCGACTTCGGCGGCGCCGTTGATGCGCCGGTGGACGTCGACGCGGAAATGGACGCCGAGCGCCTCGCCGATCGCCTGCGCCTCGAGCATCATGCAGCGGGCCAGGATGCGCGTCGCCGAATCGGTGGCGACGACGTCGAGCGTCGCGCCGGTGAGCGCGCTGATCGGGTTGAAACAGAGGTTTCCCCAGAGTTTTATCCAGATGTCGTCGCGGATGTTGTCGCGCACCGGCGCCTTGAAGCCGGCGGCGGTCATGATGTCGCTCAGTCTCTGGCAGCGTTCGCTGAGCGCGCCGTCCGGCTCGCCGAGGGTGAACTTGTCGCCGTAGACGTGCTTGATGACGCCGGGCGCGACGATCTCGGTCGCCGGATAGACGACGCAGCCGACGGCGCGCTCCGGGCCGATGGTGTTCCACTGCCAGCCGCCGGGATCGACGCTTTCCAGGCGGTGATTCTCGAACTTGCCCTTCAGCTTGTAGAAGTACCACCACGGCACGCCGTTCATCGCCGTCACCACGGTCGTGTCGGGGCCGAGCATCGGCTTGAAGCGGCCGGCGGCGTCGTAGGCCTGGTGCGCCTTCAGCCCGACGATGACGAAGTCCTGCGGCCCGGCGTCGGCCGGATCGTCGGTGCAGACGCAGTTGCGCGCCACCCGCTCCTTGCCGTCGATCAGCAGCTTGAGGCCGTTCTTCTTCATCGCCGTCAGGTGCTCGCCGCGGGCGATCAACGTCACCTCGTTGCCGGCCAGTGCCAGTTGCACGCCGATGTAGCCGCCGATGGCGCCGGCGCCGTAGACGGCGATGCGCGCCGGTCCGCTGCCGGCGGCGGACTTCTTCATCGGCGCCGGCTTCTCGGTCGCCCTTGGCGGCGGCGCCGACGGCGCGCCGGAGTCCGGCGCCGGATAGAGGTCGGGCCGCAACTGGTGGCGGCTGACGGCGCCGCTGGTCGCGGTCTCCACCGTGAGAACGTGCTCGGCCGGACATCTTCCGGACTTGTTCAGCCAGTGCCAGACGTGGCCCTGTTTCACCCCGAGGGCGCGCGCCAGGGCCGACTGGCCGCCGACGATCTCGACCGCGCGCTCGAACGCGTGGCGGCTCGGGTCTGCTGCGGGTGCGGTCATCGGATTTTGGCTCCTTCCCTGGCTTGGCGACGGTTTTGTGCGACGCGTTAGTGCATTGCACACTAACGACGGGTTTGTAGCTTTGTAAACAAGATTCTTTGTAGATCGGGGGTATCGTTTGTAATTATTTGTAATCGGCGGCAAAACCTTCCCCGTGGTGGTCATCGCCGGCGCGTTCGCGGCGTCGCCGGCGCGCCGCGATGCCGATTGTCTCGCTCCGGATTCCTCTCTAAACAGGACGCGACGTTTTTGCCGCCGCCCAGCCGGAGAGCCGATGCCGAAACCCGATGCCGCCGCCGATGCCGCCGCCGGCCTGGAGACGGCGCGCCTGCTGCTGGAGATCAAGGCGGTCAACTTCCGCCCGGCCGAGCCCTATACGCTCACCGCCGGCTGGGCCAGCCCGGTCTATATCGACTGCCGACGGGTGATCTCGTTCCCGGCGGCGCGCGCCCGCATCGTCAAGCTGGCGGTCGACAAGCTCGAGCGCGAGATCGGCTTCGCCGCCATCGACGCGGTCGCCGGCGGCGAGACTGCCGGCATTCCCTACGCTGCCTGGATCGCCGACGCGGCGAAGAAGCCGATGCTGTACGTGCGCAAGAAACCGAAGGGCTTCGGCCGCGACGCCCAGATCGAGGGCAACCCCGAGCCCGGCAGCCGCGCGCTGCTGGTGGAGGACCTGGCCACCGACGGCGGCTCCAAGCTCACCTTCATCGACGGCATGCGGGCGGCCGGATTGAAAGTGAGCGACGTGTTCGTGGTGTTCTACTACGGCGCCTTCTCGAACGCGCTGGACACCCTGAAGGGCGCCGGCGTGCGGATGCACTGGCTGGCGACCTGGCGGGAAGTCCTGAAGGCGGCCGAGGAAGGCCGCTATTTCGACAAGGCCGCCGTCACCGGCGTGCGCGAGTTCCTCGCCGATCCGCCGGCATGGTCGAAGGCGCACGGCGGCAAGGGCGCGGACTAGGCGCCGCAAACACGGCCGGCCGGCCGCCTTGACGCCCGTCAAGGCGGGGATTGTGGCTTTTTCCTATGCTGGCAACGCTCGCCGCAGGAACCATCCCGGCGGTACATGTCATTCGGCGCCGTAACGGAGAACGTCATGAATCACCATTACGGGAAGGCGATCATTTTCATTGCCGCAATCGTCCTCGCGGGCGCTACCGCCGGTCAAGCGACGGCGGGTCATGTCGCCAGCACCGCGCCACTGGCCGGGGACCACGGCACCCGTCTGCTGATGCCGCTGATGAATCCCGAGCGGGGCAAGAAGCTCTTCGTTTCGAAGGGCTGCGTGGCCTGCCACGCCATCAACAGCGTCGGCGGCCACGACGCGCCGGCGATGGACGCGCACCAAATGCACCGACTGATGAATCCTTTCGATTTCGCCGCCAAGATGTGGAACCACGCGCCGGCCATGATCGCGGCGCAGGAAGGCGCCATGGGCGAGCAGATCCACTTCACCGGCGATGAGCTCGCCGATATGATCGCCTTCATCCACGACGACGACGCGCAACATGTGTTTTCCGAGAATGATATGACGGCGGCGGCGCGGAAGATGATGCACCACGACCATGGCGGCAAGTCCGCTGAAACGCACCACGCGCCCGATATCGGCCACCACCCGCATCCGTCGGCAGCGCAGCCGCACAAGCACTGAGAACCGCGCCCGAGCGCGACGCCCGCAACGCCTAGGCGCGCGGCAGGGTCACGGTTGCCGCGAGCCCGCCCCCGGGACGATTGGCGAGTACGGTGTCGCCGCCGTGCGCGCGGGCGATCGAGCGCACCACCGCCAATCCGAGCCCGGTGCCGCCGGTGGCGCGGCTGCGCGAGGGTTCGACGCGATAGAACGGCTGGAACACCTTTTCCAATTCGCCTTCCGGGATGCCGGGCCCGTCGTCGGCAACGGTGACGGTCACCGTGTTGTCGGCGGCGGCGAGCGCGACGCGCGCCCGCTTGCCGTACTTCAACGCGTTGTCGACCAGGTTGCCGAATAGCCGCTTCAGCGCCCGCGGCCGCCCGTCGAGGGCCAGCTTCTCCGGCCCGTCGTAAGCCGCGTCCGCGCCGCGGTCGCGCGCGTCATCGCACAACCCCCGCAACAGCGCCGCCAGATCGAGGGCGACGCTCGCCTCGGCGCCGGCGTCGTCGGCCGCGAACGCCAGCGTCGCCGCGATCATCGCCTCCATCTCGTCGAGGTCGGCGAGCATCTTCCGCTGCGCCTCGGCGTCGTCGATGAATTCGGCGCGCAGCCTGAGCCGGGTAATCGGCGTCCTGAGGTCGTGCGAGACCGCCGCCAGCGTCTGCGTGCGGTCGGAAATGAAGCTGCGGAGCCGGCGCTGCATCTCGTTGAAGGCGCGCGCCGCGAAGCGCACTTCGCTCGGCCCGTCCTCGGCCAGCGGCGTTGCGTTGACGTCGCGTCCGAGCCGCTCGGCCGCCGCCGCCAGGGTCGCCAGCGGCGCCGTCGCGCGCTTCAGCGCCCACGCGGAAAGCCCGATCACCACCAGCGTCGTGGCGACGATCGACAGGAAAAACGGCGACCGCCAAAACGCCGCCACCGTCACCGGCGGCGCCGCGAAGTTGAGCCACGAACCGTCCGCGAGTCGCAGCGACACCTCCAACACCTCGCCGCCCGACCACATGTGCGCCATCAGGCCGTCCGGCATCGACGCCGGCCCGGGCGGCACGCCGGCGCCGCGGCCCATGCCCGGCCTTGGGCCGCCCATCATGCCCTGGCCCATCATGCCGGGCATGTGGCGGCCCATCATCTCCAGCCATCGCCGGTCGCGCTCGTCGGGCTGGAACCACGCGCCCGCCGGCGGGTTGTCGCGGTAGGCGACGCGGATGCGCTCGGGGTGAACGCCGCCGAGGTAGTCGCGCAGCATCGCCCGCGCCTGGCGCGCCCGCCAGCCGCCGTCGTCGGCGACGAGCGGCGCATCGGCGGTCAGCGACACCCGGAACGCCGGGCCCCAGAACGTGCGCGCCACGCGGGCGCGCGCTTCCGGCGCCGCCGCCTCCACCGCGGCGACGACGCTGGCGATGTGCTCGGCGACGCGGCGGCCGGCGGCGGTGGCCGAGACATTGCTGCGATCGCCGGTATACAGCGTCAGGCTGACCACATGCGACACGGCGAGCCCGACCAGCAGCACCATCAGCGCGCGGCCGACCAGGCTTTGCGGCATCAGAGTCACGACCGGCCTCCGTCGCCCCGTCGCGAGCGTTGCTCGACCGCCGGCGTGAACATGTAGCCGCCGCCGCGCACGGTCTTGATCAGCGTCGGCTGTTTCGGGTTGGGCTCGATCTTGTGCCGCAGCCGGCTCACCTGCACGTCGATGCTGCGGTCGAACGGCTGCGCGTCGCGGCCGCGCGCGAGATCGAGGAGCTGGTCGCGGCTGAGCACCCGTTGCGGGTGGGTGGCGAAAGCCGCGAGCAGGCCGAACTCGCCGCCCGAGAGCGGCACCATCACGCCGTCGGGCCCGGTCAAATCGCGCCGGTCGAGTTCCAGGCTCCAGCCGGCGAACGCCAGCACCGTGCCCGGCTCCGGCTCGACCGCCGCGCCCGGCGCCTCGCCGGCGCGGCGCAGCACCGCCTTGACGCGCGCCAACAGCTCGCGCGGATTGAACGGCTTGGCGACGTAGTCGTCGGCGCCCATCTCGAGGCCGACGATGCGGTCCACCTCCTCGCCCATCGCCGTCAGCATGATCACCGGCAGCGACGACTCGGCGCGCAGTTGCCGGCACAGCGTGAGGCCGTCCTCGCCCGGCATCATGATGTCGAGCACCACCAGGTCGATCCGCCAGTCGGCGAGGGCGGTGCGCATCTCGGCGCCGTTGCCGGCGGTGGTGACGCGCAAGCCGTGCTTGGCCAGAAACCGCGCCAGCAGGTCGCGGATCTCGCGGTCGTCGTCGACCACCAGCACGTGGGGCGATTCTTCCATTCCTGAACTATAGCGCGAGGCGGCGGCCCAACGGCCGAAATTTGGTAACGCATTGTTGCCGGCGGCGGCTCCGCAACAGTTGGTTACAAATCGCGACGCGCACTGAAATCTTCCGGCAAAGTCGCTGTGGTCCACTGGTCGCGTTCGGAATTCATACGCAACCCGCGAAAGGAGACCACCATGAATCGCAAGACTCTCATCCTCACCGCCGCCGCTGCCGCCGTCGTCCTCGGCGCCGCGGCGTTCGTGCCCGCCTATGCCCACGGCCCCGGCTACGGCATGGGCATGATGGGCCAGGGCATGGGCCCCGGCATGATGGGCCATGGCCAGGGCATGGGCCCGGGCATGATGGGCCAGGGCATGGGCCCCGGCCAGCAGGCCTACGGGCCGGGCAACTGCCCGTACGCGACCACGCAGCAGGGCGCCGAGGTCACGGTCGACAGCGTCACCAAGTTCCTCGAGGCGCGGATCGGCCATTGGGGCGGCGACCGCCTGCAGGTCGGAAAGGTCGAAGCGACCGACGACAAGACCATCACCGGCGAGATCGTCACCAAGGACGGCTCCCTGGTGCAGAAGTTCGCCTTCGACAAGCAGACCGGCTGGCCGCGCCGGGTGAACTGACCGCCGCGGCTTAAGGGTCTCGATACCAACGGGCGGCGGTTGCCGCCCGTTTCGCATTCGCGGGGCGCCACCAGGCGCCGCGAACACTTCCGCGTGATCGGCGATGCGCCATGATTGCCTGAAGTCGACCGTCGCGGAATACTTACGGCGCGATGATCGGAAGCGGACAGTCCTTGCGCACCGTTGTTGCCGCCGGTGCAACGGTGTTGCTGATTCTGTGGTCCGCCAGCGGCGCGGCGGCGGAACCTGAAGACAACCCGCCGCGTTTCCAAGGCCACAATTTCCCCTTCACCGTCCTTCGCCCCGCCCAGCCGGCACCGATGACACCGCTGCACACCTTGAGCGGCGGATTGACGCACCTTGGTCGCTTCGCCGGCAAGGTGGTGCTACTGAACATTTGGGCCACCTGGTGCGCGGCCTGCGCGCATGAGATACCGTCGCTGGAAAAATTGCAGGCAGAGATCGGCGGCGACCGCTTCGCGGTGGTCGCGGTTTCGGTCGACGAACGCGGCGCCGACGACGTGGTGCCCTGGCTGCGACGCCTCGGCGCGCGCGGTCTTCCGGTTTACCTCGACCCCGCCGGCCGCATTGTCGAGGCGCTGAAGATCCACCGCGGCCTGCCGTGGACCTTTGTCATCGACGACCGCGGACGGATCGCGGGCTATCTCAAGGGCGCCGCCGATTGGGCGTCGCCCGAGGCGCGCGCGCTGGTTCGCCATTACATCGCCCGCGCCGGCGGCTGACGCGGGCGTCATCCCGCACGGCCGCGGCGGCGCGCCGCCGCCCGGTGGCCGCGCCGGGACGGTCGTGATAACGTCGCCCGTCATCGCCATGGGGCGATGCCGTGGGAGGCGGCAATGCGGAAAACCCTCGCGATCGTCTTGTGCGGGCTGGCGCTGGCCGGCGCGTTCAACCCTATGCCGGCCGTCGCCGCCAAGGACGAGCTGGTGATCGGCATCACCCAGTTCCCGTCGACCTTCCATCCCAACATCGATTCGATGCTGGCGAAGACCTATATCTTGTCGTTCGCGCGGCGTCCGATCACCACCTACGACCAGAAATGGCAAGTGGCGTGCATGCTGTGCGTCACGTTGCCAACCATTGACAACGGCCTGGCGGTGCCGGAGACCGCGCCCGGCGGCAAGAAGGGGATAGCCGTCACCTACACGCTGCGCGGCGACGCCACCTGGGGCGACGGCACGCCGGTCAATACCCAGGACGTGCTGTTCACCTGGGAGGTCGGCCGCCATCCGATGACCGGCGTCGGCAACATGGAACTCTACCGCAGCCTCTACAAGATCGACGTGAAGGACGCCAAGACCTTCACCATGCACTTCGACAAGCTGACCTTCGATTACAACGCGATCAACGATTTCCGCCTGATCCCGGCGCACCTGGACCGCAAGAACTTCACCGATCCGGTGGTCTACAAGACGCGCACCGTGTTCGACACCGACACCACCAACAAAGGCCTCTTTAACGGGCCCTACCGGATCACCGAGGTGGTGACCGGCTCGCACGTGGTGCTCGAGCCGAACCCGACGTGGTGGGGGAAGAAGCCCAATTTCAAGCGCATTATCGTGCGCATCGTCCAGAACACCGCGGCGCTGGAAGCGAATCTCCTTTCCGGCAACATCGACATGATCGCCGGCGAGCTCGGCCTCACCGTCGACCAGGCATTCGCGTTCGAGAAGCGCCACGGCGGCAAGTTCGACATCCTCTACAAGTCCGGCCTGATCTACGAGCACATCGACCTCAACCTGTCGAACCCGATCCTCAAGGACATCCGGGTGCGCCGGGCGCTGATCCACGGCATCGATCGCGTCTCGATCAGCGACAAGCTGTTCGCCGGCCGCCAGCCGGTGGCGCATTCCAACGTGAATCCGCTCGACTGGGTCTACGCCGACGACGTGCCGAAGTACGCCCATGACCCGAAAAAGGCGGCGGCGCTGCTCGACGAGGCCGGCTGGACCGAGAAGCGGCAGGGCTTCCGCCACAACAAGAAGGGCGAGCGCCTGACGCTGGAGCTGATGACCACCGCCGGCAACCGCACCCGCGAGCTGGTGGAGCAGGTGCTGCAAAGCAATTGGAAGGCGATCGGCATCGACATCCGCATCAAGAACGAGGCGCCGCGCGTGTTCTTCGGCCAGACGGTGACGCAGCGGAAGTTCACCGCACTCGCCATGTTCGCCTGGATCAGCGCGCCGGAGAGCGTGCCGCGCACGACGCTGCATTCGGCCCACATCCCGACCGCGGCCAACAACTACGCCGGGCAGAACTACACCGGCTACAAGAACGCCGAGGTCGACAAGCTGATCGAGAGCATCGAGATAGAGCTCGACCGCGCCAAGCGCAAGGCGCTGTGGCACCGGCTGCAGGAAATCTACGCCACCGAGTTGCCGGTGATCCCGCTGTATTTCCGCGCCGAGCCCTACATCATGCCGAAATGGCTGTCCGGGCTCGAGCCCACCGGCCACCAGGACCCGTCGCCGCTGTGGGTCGAGAACTGGGGCGTCACGCCGTGACCGGCGGCGACGCGCGCGTCGTCGTGATGGCGACGGCGCACCTGCCGGCGGTCGCGGCATTGTGCGGCGACCTCGGTTACGCCGGCGAGACCACGGGAGTCATTGAGCGGTTTCCCGCCTTGGCCGCGAACCTTGACCATGGCCTGTTCGTCGCCATCGACGGCACGAATGTCGTCGTCGGCTTCATCCATGTGTTGGCGCGCCGCACCCTCCACACCGAGGCCGCCGCGCAGGTGGTCGCGATGGCCGTGGCCCGGCCGCACCGCCGCCGCGGCGTCGGCACGCGGTTGCTGGCGCGCGCCGAGGCGTGGGCGGCCGACCGCGGCCTCGCCAAGGTGATGCTCTACAGCGCCGGCCGTCGCGACGACGCGCACGGCTTCTACGCCGCCGCCGGCTACCGGCCGGCGGTGGGCCTGCACCGCTTCGACAAGCCGCTCGCCGCCGCGGCCATGCGCCGGAAGGCGTGATGGCGCGTTTCCTGGTCCATCGCCTGTGGCAGTCGCTCCTGGTGCTCGGCCTGATGTCGTTCGTCGTCTATTCGCTGATCGGCCTGATGCCCGGCGATCCGGTCGATCTGATGATCACCGCCGACCCCAAGATCACCAGCGAGGACGCCGCCCGCCTGCGCCAGCTCTACGGCCTCGACAGGCCGATCGTCGAGCGCTACGGCAACTGGCTGATGGCGGCGCTCCAGGGTGATTTCGGCTACTCGCGGCTGTTCGCCAAGCCGGTGATGGAGGCGCTGAAGCCGGCGCTCGCCAACACCGTGCTGCTGCTGGGCCTCAGCTTCACGCTGGCGCTGACGATCGCGCTGCCCGCCGGCATCATCGCCGCGACGCGGCCGTATTCGAAACTCGACTATGCAATCAACGGTTTTGCTTTCGCCGGCATCTCGGTGCCGTCGTTCTGGCTCGGGTTGATGTTGATCGTGGTATTCGCGGTGCTGTTCGGCGTGCTGCCGGCGGGCGGCACCGGCGATCTCGGCCAGGGCGGCGTCTGGGGCACCCTCAAATTCCTGGTGCTGCCGGTGGCGACGCTGACCATCGCCAGCGTCGGCGGCCATACCCGCTACATGCGCGCGGCGATGATCGAAACCCTGCGCCAGGACTACATCCGCACCGCGCGCGCCATCGGCGCCGACGAAACCCGGGTGGTGCTGCATCACGCGCTGCGCAACGCGCTGATCCCGGTGGTCACCATCATCGCGCTGGATTTCGGCAACCTGTTCTCCGGCGCGTTGATCACCGAAACCATCTTTTCATGGCCCGGCATGGGACGACTGATCTTCGACTCGGTGATGGGCAACGACTTCAATCTGGCGCTGGTGGCGCTGCTGCTGGCGACGTTGTTGACGTTGGTCGGCAACTTCCTCGCCGACGTCGCCTACGTCGCGCTCGATCCGCGCATCTCGTTCCGCGAGGTCGAGCGATGACGGCACCGGTCGATGTCCCCGTTCCCGTGCAGGCCGGCGAAAGCGTGTGGCGGCTGTTGTGGCGCCGTTTCGTGCGCCACCGGCTGGCGGTTGCGGGCGCCGGCGTGCTGGCGGCGCTCGCCTTGGCGGCGTTGTCGGCGCCGCTGGTCGAGGCGGTGCAGGGCGGCGCCGGCATGAGCGTCGATCTTTTGAGCCGCTTCCGACCGCCGTCGTTGGCGCACCCGCTCGGCACCGACGAGCTGGGACGCGACATTTTGGTGCGGCTGCTCTACGGCGGCCGGGTGTCGCTGTTCGTCGGACTCACCGCGGCGGTGGTCGCGGCGTGCGCCGGCACCGTCGTCGGGCTCATCGCCGGTTACCACGGCGGCCGTCTCGACGCCTTCCTGATGCGCTTCACCGACGGCGTCATCGCGCTGCCGCTGCTGCCGCTGCTGATCGTGCTGGCGGCGATCGACCTCAACAAGCTCGGCGTGCCGGCCGACGTGGTAGCGTCCGAGCATGTGAGTCTTTACCGCATCGTCGCCATCGTCGCCCTGGTCGGCTGGACCACGGTCGCCCGGCTGGTGCGCGGCACGGCGCTGAGTTTGCGCGAGCGGCCGTTCGTGCGCGCCGCCGAAGCGCAGGGCGCGACCGCGCTGCGGATCATGACCGTGCACATCCTGCCCAACCTCGCGTCGCCGATCATCGTCGCCACCACGCTGTCGGTCGGCCACGTGATCCTGCTGGAATCGGTGCTGAGCTTCCTCGGCCTCGGCATCCAGCCGCCGATCGCCAGCTGGGGCAACCTGCTCACCAACGCTCAGGATTTCATCTTGGACAGGCCGCTGCTCGGGTTCTATCCGGGCTTCCTGATCTTCGTCACCGTGATCGCCTTCAACTTCCTCGGCGACGGCCTGCAGGACGCGCTCGATCCGCGCGCCATCGAACGGCGGCGGTGACCGCCGCCCGGAGGTCTGCGGCCGTCGCACGTCCTCAGCGCGGGTCGATCATGCGAGGATCAGGCCGCCATGCTTCGCGAAGTGCCTGAAGTCCCGGTCCCGCGTCAGGAGAGGCACGTCATGATCGAGGCACGATTGACAGATCAGGGCGTCGGCGAGAGGCGCTTTGAGGCCGTGGGCGAAGAGGCGGCGGCGCAGTTGCCCGGCGCGTTCCCAATAGCCGTCGCCGATATCGAGGATCGGCAACGCCAACAGGAGGCGCACGACGTGCTCGGGTGCGTTCGGAGCGCTAAGCGTTTCCGTCACGACGACGGCCGGCAACCGCGCCTGATTGTGGGCGAGCGCCAAGTCCAATGCCTCGACATCGCGCCCCTTTTCGCCCGCGAGATAGGCGATCAAGGTGCTGCTGTCGACCGCGATCACCGGCGATCCCGGCGCAGTTCCGCGAGGTCGAGGTCGAGGCACACCTTGCCCCTGAGACGGCGCAGTTCCTGGGCGGCCTTGGCTGCAGCCAGCAGGTCGAGACCCTGGCGGACGGTCTCGGTTATGCCCTTCCCGGTCGCCAGCCGGGCGCGCCGCAGCACCTCTGCCGGAACGTGTGCCGTAATTTTCTTTATTTTATTCATATATAACAGATTGCCGTAAACCCTTGCCAGCGTCAACCCCCTCTAGCAACGCCCCGTGCGCCGTCAAGCAACTGCGGTGAGACGCCGGAACCGTTGAGGAACCATTTAAATCCTCGTCATGCTCACTTTCTGAAAGATTGAATGAAGTTCGCCACCCGCCACTAAAAAAATCTGATCGAATAGTGAATAGTCGGCTCTTCCTCGGATGATCCGTTTCAACGCGGCTCTAATATCGGCGATATCATTTGCAAACGGATAAGTATCCACAAAGGCTAGGTGGTCTCCTTGGATGATCGTGCCCTTGAACAATACGGCCCTGCACGTTTTCTGTTTCATGCCATCGGAAACGACTTCAACATACCGTGCCCAGTCCCTTTGGCGTTCGACCATTTTGTTCGTCATTAGATATGACACCCAGTCGTTTTTAAGTTGTGTCGCTTCCTCATTGCCAATAGGGGTGTGCCACCGCACGCAGGAAATCTCGGCAGCGTTAGCTTGATCAACAACGAACACGGCCATCAGCAGCACGACGAATCTAAGACACTGGCACTTGGCACAATGCATCTAAAGTTCTCCGTCCTCACAACCCTCTTTGCCTTGTGTCACACCCTAACTTGATCTGGTCCCAAAGCGCTGGCCATGGTAGCCCTGAATGATCAGGTCGATACCTACTATCGGTGGCGCACGACAACAATATATCATCAGCGATCCCTCCTTGGTGCGACGACAAACGACACCGCCGGGTTAACCCATTCCGCTGCCGCCCGCTGTATACTGTCCGTCGGGGATCGAAACCGACGCCGAAGGCGGTTTGGCAGGTGACCTCATGACCACAATTACGCGGCTTCTCATCCTCTCCACATTATCGGCGCTATTCCTCGGACTGCTCGCCGGCGGCGGCCCGGCGCGCGCCGATCAGAAAGCGCCGGCGGCGTTGGTCGAAGCGGTGGACGGCGCCCCCGACGCCGGCGTTGCCTTCCTCGACTACGTCTATCCCGGCAAGGTGATCGACCTCGGCGCCGGCGGCACGCTGACCCTGGGGTATTTCGACACCTGCCTCAGCGAGACCATCAAGGGCGGCAAGGTGACGGTCGCGAAAGGCGCCAGCGAGGTCGTGGGCGGCGAGGTCAGCACCAAGAAAGTGCCCTGCCAGGGCGGCAAGATGGTCGTCACCGCCGAGACCAGCGAGGCCGGGGCGACGGTAAGCCGCGTCACCCCGTTCGCCGGCCAGGACTGGGACGAATACACGGTGACGACGCCGAACCCGGTGTTCAAGTGGCCGGCGGCGCCGGGACCGGCGACGCTGAAGATCGTGTTCATGGACGCCGACCCGCCGAAGGTGGTGTGGGAACGCCGGGTCGAGGGCAGCCACCTCGCCTATCCCGCCGACGCGCCAAAGCTCGAGGTCGGCTTCCCCTATCAGGCGCAGATGACGCGCGCCGACGCGCCGATGATCGTCACCTTGTTCTCCATCGATCCCGGGCTGGACATTCCCGACACGGTGATGTCGCGGGTCGTGCTGCTCAGGCGTTGAGCGCGCGCAGGAACGGCTTTGCCCGCGACAATCGACGATAAGCGACCGAAGCGCCTGCCGTGGCGTCGCCGCGGGTTGCTGGCGGTGGTCAATGGGCTGCTTGTCGGCGCCGTCGCCGCCGGACCGTGGGCGGACGGGTTGCACCGCCTCGGCATTGATTTCCTGCTGCCGGTCCGCCACCTGCTTTACGGGCCGATGTACCCGGCAGCACGGTCGAACGCTGTCGTCGTCTCCATCGACGAGGAGACATATCGCACGCCGCCGTTCTCCGAGACGCCGCGCGTCGCCTGGACGCCGATGCTGGCCAAGGTGGTGGCCGCCGTCGACCGCGCTGGCCCCCGCGTCATCGGCCTCGACATGATCTTTCCGACCAGCCTCGACCGGCCGGAGCTGCTACCCGGCTACGACAAGCCGCTGCTGCGGGTGTTGTTCGAGGCCGGCCGCGCCGGCCGCATGGTGCTCGGCAACGTGCGCCTGTCGCAGCAGACCATCGACCCCTACAAGGGATTGCGTCTCGCCGTCGGCGGCGCAGCCAACATCCGGCCGCTGAACCTGCTGCTCGATGCCGACAACGTGGTTCGCCGCTATCCCGCCGCCTTCCCCGACGAGGGCGGCGGCGCCATCCCGTCGTTCGCCGCCGAGCTGGCCCGCCGCGCCGGCGCCAAAGTCGGCAGCGATTTTCTGATTAATTACAACACCGGCGCAAACGACATACCGGCCTACAGCTTCGCCGATCTTTACGCCTGCGTCGAAGCCGGCGACATCGACTATTTCCGCCGCCATTTCGCCGGCAAGGTGGTGATCGTCGGCGCCGCCCTCGACGTCGAGGATCGGCGCTTCCCGGCCAAGCGTTTCGCCGTCGCCGGCGGCGGCTCGCCGCCGTCGGCGCGCTGCCGCATCGCCGCCGATGCATCGCGGTTCGGCGAGATCGTGTCGCGCCAGTCGATCCCTGGCGCGCTGATCCACGCGGCCGCCGTCAACACCCTGATCCGCGGCGACGCGCTGACGCTGCTCGATCGCGCCGCCACCTTCGCCGTCACCGCCGCCGGCAGCGCCGGGCTGGCGGTGGTGTTTTTCCTGCTGGCGCCGGCGTCGGGATTGCTGGCGGCGCTGGCCGTGCTGGCCGCCGAGGGCGGCGTCGCCGCGGTCGCCTTCCGTCACGGCACGGTCGTTCCCGTGACGGTGCTGGGGCTTGCCGCGGCTTACGTGTTCGCGCTGGTCTACGCATACCGCTTCGTCGTCGAGGACCGCATGAAGCGGCGGATCAAGCACGCGTTCGGCCGCTACCTGGCGCCGACCCTGGTCGAGCGCCTGGCCGAGGGCGAGGAGCCGCTCAGGCTCGGTGGCGAGAGCCGGCGGGTGACCATCATGTTCACCGACATCGCCGGCTACACCACGTTGTCGGAAGGCCTGCGCAAGAAGCCCGAGCAACTGGTCGACGTCCTCAACCGTTATTTCACCGTCCTCACCGGGATCGTCGAGCGCCACCAAGGGTACGTCGTCAGCTTCATGGGCGACGCCATCATGGCGCTCTGGGGGGCGCCGGCCGGCGACCCGCACGCCGAGCGCAACGCGGTGGCGGCGGCGTTGGAGGCGATGGCCGCCCTCGAGGAGTTCAACGCTCAAGTGGTGCAGGGCGAGTTCGGCCTCGACGCCATCGGCACCCGTTTCGGCGTCAACACCGGGCCGGCGGTCGTCGGCAACACCGGCTCCGCCAATCGCCTCAACTACACCGCCACCGGCGACACCACCAACCTGGCGGCACGGCTGGAGAGCGCCAACAAGCTCTACGGCACGCGCCTGATCGTCAGCGCCGAGACCGCCGGCGGCCTAGACGGCGCGTTCGTGCGACGCCGCGTCGACAAGCTCGTGGTCAAGGGCAAGTCGGAGCCGATCGACGTGTTCGAGGTGATCGGCTACCGCGACCGCGTCCGCGCCGAACGGCTAGCCCGCATCGCTGAGTTCGAGTCCGCGCTCGACCTCTACGGCAAGCGCCAGTTCGCTGCCGCGAAAGCCGCGTTCGAGCGGCTGGCGGTGGATGACGCGGCAGCAAAGTTGTATGTTGATCGTTGCCACCACTACGAGTCGGCGCCGCCGCCAGACGATTGGGACGGCAGCTTCGTTGCGAAGACCAAATAGGCAACCAAGGGGGGTGTCCATGATCCGTCGCCCCGGCTCTCGCTCCCGACGCAGATTGACCAGCCGCCGCCGCGTCGTCGCCGGATTGGCCGGCGCCGCGACAACGCTGCTGGCCGCGCCGGCGCTGGCGCAGTTCAGCTTCAGCTTCGGCGGCGGCGGCGACAAGCCGTCGGCGCCGACGCTCGATCTCAACAAGATCTTCGATATGTTCGGGGCGATGACCCTCGGCGAGGAGGATGAGATCCTGATCGGCAAGCAGCTCTACGGCAAGCTGATCGATCGCAACGGCGGCGCCTACCGGAACCGCCGCGTGCAAAGCGCCACCCAGCGCTTCGCCGAGGACCTATTGAAGACGTCCGGACGCTCGACCCTGCCGTGGGAGATCACGGTGCTCAACGACAATACCATCAACGCCTGGGTGCTGCCCGGTGGCAAGATCGCCGTCAACAAGGGCTTGCTGCGCTACGCCGAAGACGAGGCCGAGCTGGCCGCCGTGATCAGCCATGAAATCGGCCATGCCGAACTGGCGCACGGGTTGGCGATGATGAAGACCGAGCGGTTCAATGCCGGCTTCTCCGAGGTGGCGAAGGGCGCGCTGGCCGCGGCGATGAAAGACACCAGCGGCCTCAACAACGACATCGTCGACCTGATGGGCGGCGTCATCGGCAACATGGTGCAGACCGGCTATTCGCGCGAGTACGAGGACGAGGCCGACAAGCACATCCTGAAGGTGTTCGCCAAGACCGGCCACGACCCGGCGAAGGCGGGAGACTTTTTCCAGACCCTGCTCGAGGTGACGCCGCCGAACTCCGAGGGCACGACGTCGCTGTTCTCGACCCATCCGGGGACCAAGGAGCGTATCGATAACATCCACGCCGCCGCCCGCGACATGGCGAGCCCGGAGAAACCGCCGCATCCCGGTGAGTTCGCGACCATCAAGCGCACCTTCCCGACTCGCAAGCGTTTCCGCCGCGACGGCGGCGGCGGCACGTTCACCACCTCCAGCGCCGCGGCCAAATAACGCGGCCGACGATTTCCCGTTGCCGGCCGGCGGCGTCTAGTGCGACATCAGCACCGGCACGGTCATGTGGTTGAGGATGTGGTCGGTGACGCCGCCGAGCACCACCTCGCGCCAGCGCGCGTGGCCATAGGCGCCCATCACGATCAGGTCGGCGCTCATGTCGGCGGCGCGCGACAGCAGCATGTCGCCGGGCGCGATGTCGCACTGCACGTGGTCGGCGGTCGCCTTGACGCCGTGGCGGGCCAGGTGCGCCGCCACGTCGGCGCCCGGCGCGTCGCCGATGCCGCGCGTATCGGTCATCGGGTTTACGACCATCACGGTCACCGATTTCGCCGCCTTCAGGAACGGCATCGCGTCATGGACGGCGCGGGCGGCGGTGGCGCTGGCGTCCCAGGCGACTATCACGGTCTCGCCGATGATCGGGTACGCGCCGACGAACGGCACAACGACGACCGGCCGGCCGCAGGTCATCAGCACGTCATCGGGCATGTCGCGGTCGCCGGGCAGCAGAATATCGCCGGGATTGCCCTGCCCGACCACCACCAGGTCGAAATAGCGCGCTTGCAGGCTGATCACGTCCAACGAGTCGCCTTCGATCGAGCGCCACTCCGTTTGCACGCCGGACGATTTGGTGGCGGCGTTGAACATCTTGCCGGCCTCGGCGGCGATACGGGCCAGGTCCTTGGCCTGCGCCTCCAGGATCTCGGGGCTGATCTGCGCCTCCGCGTATTGCGGGATGTACGGCCGGGCGCGCACGAATAGCCCGGTCAGCCGGGCGTCGAACGCTTTGGCGAGGTTGATCGCCGCAGCCAGGCGGGCCTTGCACGGTGCCAGGGTGTCGATGTGAACGAGGATGTCTTTGTAGGTCATGGCGCGTCTCCTCAACCGCAGATCGCGGCAGCATCATTGAAGCGCCGTTCGGCCGCGCCGGCCATGACCGCAATCAAGCGGCCTCCCGCCCGGCCGGGAATCCGGATAAGGTTGTGGAAAACGCCCGGCGGACCGGGACCGGTCTGGGGATAAATTGTTTTTAGCCTGGAATAACAACACCTTATGATGGTGATGATTTATCCCCAGCCGGCGGTCTTGAGGTTGCGCCGGGGCCCGCCCCCGGCGCCGCATCGGGGCGCACCATCGGCAGCTCCTCGCGCCCGAGGTCCGGCTCGCCGACATGGGCGAGAATCACGTCGCGCACCGCGTCGCGCAGCCGCACCGCCCGCGACCAGGTGTCGGCTGCGGCCTCGCCGGATGGAGGCGGCGCGACCGGGCGGCCGACGACGACGGTGATGGCGCCCGGGCGCGGGAACCACGAGCCGTCGCGCAGCATCGAGCGGGTGCCGCGAATCACCAGCGGCACCACCGGCGCGTCGGCTTCCACGGCGGTGACGAAGGCGCCCATGTGGAACGGCAGCAGCCCGGGCATCCGCGTCAGCGTGCCTTCGGCGAAGAACAGCGGCGAGCGGCCGTCGCGGACGCGGCGCGACACCCGCTTGGCGTCGTCGAGCCCCTTCCGGCGGTCGAACCGCTCGACGTATTCCGCTTCCATCCGGTCGAGGATGACGCGGACGAAGAAGTTGTTCCTCAGCTCGGCCTTGGAGACGAACCCGACCGGCCGCGGCAGGGCGGCGCCGATCACCATGAAATCGAGGTAGCTGGCGTGGTTAGAGACGAACACCGCCGCCTTGCCGGGCGGCGGTAGGTTTTCCGCGCCCTCGACCGTGAACCGGGTTCCGGTCAGGCGCATCGCCAACCGCGCGCCGCCGCCGAACACCCGCCACCGCCCGTCGAGCGACGGCACCACCGGCGCCAGGCACCACAGCGTTGACGCGATCGCCGCGATCACGCCCCACGCATAGGCGGCGAACAACGCCGCGCCGGCGGCGCGCAGGCTCCACCGCGCCTGCGGCACGACGGCGGCCAGCGCCATCCGCGCCACCTGCAGCCACACCGCGCTTTGCGGTTTGCCGATCAGGCCGCGCTCGTAGAGGTCGCGGCAGGCGGCGCGGCGAACCTTGCCGCTCGACGTTTTCAGCACCGTGCGCGGCGGCGCCAGCACCACGTCGTCGGGCGGCGCGCCGACCAGGTCGATGGCCAGCGCGTTGATCTCCGCGCGCAACCGTTCCTGCTGATCCGGCTGCCGCTTGCGCGTCTCGGCCAGCACCACCAGCCGTTCGGTGCCGGACGCCGGATCGGCGCTGCCGAACACCGCCACCGCGCCCTTGCGCACGCCGTCGAGGGCGCCGACGGCGTCTTCGAACTCCGTCGGATGGATGTTGCGCCCGGCGCGGATGATGATGTCCTTCGAGCGGCCGGTGATGTGCACGTCGCCGCCGGCGACATAGGCGAGGTCGCCGGCGTTCAGCCAGTCGCCGTCGAACAGCTCGGCCGTCGCCTCGGGGTTGCGGAAATAGCCGCCGGTCGCCGACGGCCCGCGGAATTGCAGTCGGCCTTGCTGGCGTTCCGGCAGCTCGCGCCCCGATCCGTCGACGACGCGGATTTGATGGCCGGTGAGCGGCCGGCCGCAGGCGACGAAGGCGAGCGCGCGGGCGTCGTCCGAATCCGCCGGCTCGGCGACGCCGGTGCCCATGAACACGTCGCGCTTCACCCGGTCGACCAGCGGCCCGCGCCCCATCGGCGGAAACGAGAGCCCGACCGAACACTCGGCGAGGCCGTACACCGGCATCATCGCCTCGGCGCGAAAGCCGTAGGCGGCGAAGCGTTCGGCGAAGCGGCGCAGGGTTTCCGGATTCACCGCCTCGGCGCCGTTGAAGGCGCGCCGCCAGCTGCTGAGGTCGAGGCCGGCGATGTCGGCGTCGGCGACGCGGCGCAGACAGAGTTCGTAGGCGAAGTTCGGCGCCGCCGAGAAGGTGCCGCGATGGCGGTGGATCGCCTGAAGCCAGCGGCCAGGCCGCGCCAGGAATGCCAGCGGCGACATGATCACCAGCGGAATTGCGTAATGCAGGTTGCCGAGCCAGGCGCCGATCAGCCCCATGTCGTGATAGAGCGGCAGCCAGCTCACGAACACCTCGTCGCGCTGCAGGTCCAAGGCCTCGCCCATGGCGCGGATGTTGGCCAACAGGTTGGCGTGGGTCAGCACCACGCCCTTCGGATTGCCGGTGCTGCCCGACGTGTATTGCAGGAACGCCACGTCGGCGGGCCGCACCGTCGGCGGCGTGAAGGCGCCGTCGCGCGCCATCAGCTCTTCGACCGTCACCACCTCGCGCAGGCTTTCCGCGCGGGCGCGCAACAGGCCGCCGAGGCGCTTGGCCTCGGCCACGGTGACCAGGGTCCGGCCCTGGCAGTTGGCGACGATGCCGGCGTGGCGGTTGAGGTGGTCCTCGATCTGGGTCGGCCGCGCCGGCGGATAGATCGGCACCGGCACCCCGCCGGCCAGCAGCACGCCGAAGAAGGTATAGAAATACTCGCGCCCCGTCGGCAGCATGATCACCACCGCCTGGCCGGGCCGGAAGTCGCCCTGGTGCAGGCCGCGCGCCACCCGCTCGGCGCCGTCGCGCAGATCGCGAAATGTGATGGTCTCGCCATCATCGTCGTCGCTGTAGAGCCGGATGTGCGGCCGCTCGGGATGAACGCGGGCGTGCCAGTCGAGCGCCTCGGTCAGCGTTTGCGCCCCATACGGCACCGATGCCGCGCCTTCCGTCCCGGCGCGCAGCGGCGTGGCGGCGCGCGGCACGGCGGCGGGTCGCGCGCCGGCGCCGTGGGCGGCGAGCAGAGCCCTGAGCAGGTCGCGCGGCGTATCGACGGCGGCGAACGCCTGTTCCGGCAGGCTGACGGCGAACGCGCGCTCGACGCGCACCAGCAGCTCGACCCGGCCGAGGCTGTCGAAGCCGAGATCCTTGTCGAGCACGCTGTCGAGGCCGACCGGCGCGTTCGCCAGGTGCGGGCGCAACTCGGCCGCCACCTCGCCGACCACCGCGAGCAGCCGCGCCGCCGTGTCGGCCGGGTCTCGGGCCTGGTCTCGGGCTTGGTCTCGGGCCTGGTCGCCGTTGCTGGCGTGTTCGCTCATGGTCACCGTTTGCGCCGCGCGAAGATAGAAATTGTAGGACCGCGCATCCTATGTCAAAAGAACGGCGCCGACAGGCGCCACCGAACAATAAAAGGACCGATCCATGGCCAGACCAGGGAATTCCGCGGCCAGCCGCGACATTGCCTATCAGGTGCACGGCTACACCAACCTGAAGAAGCACCAGGAAAAAGGCCCGCTGATCATCACCGGCGGCAAGGGCGTGCGGGTCACCGACGATGCCGGCAACGCCTACATCGAGGGCCTAGCCGGACTGTGGTGCACGGCGCTCGGCTTCGACGAGCCGCGGCTGGTCGAAGCGGCGACGCGGGCGATGACGAAGCTCCCCTACTACCACGGCTTCGCCCACCGCACCGCCGACGTCACCATCGACCTGGCGGAGAAGCTGATCGCCATTGCGCCGGCGCCGATGTCGAAGGTGTTGTTCACCAATTCCGGCTCGGAGGCCAACGACCTGGCGATCAAGCTGATCTGGTACTACAACAACGCCCTCGGCCGGCCGAACAAGAAGAAGATCATCTCGCGCATCCGCGCTTATCACGGCATCACCGTCGCCACCGCCAGCCTCACCGGCTTGGCGCCCAACCACGCCGATTTCGACCTGCCGATCGCGCGCATCCTGCACGCCGATTGTCCGCACCATTACCGTTTCGCCCGGCCCGGCGAGAGCGAGGAGCAGTTCGCCACGCGCCTCGCCGAAAATCTCGACAAGATGATCGTCGCCGAAGGACCGGACACCGTCGCCGCCTTCTTCGCCGAGCCGGTGATGGGCGCCGGCGGCGTCATCGTGCCGCCGAAGACCTATTTCGAGAAAATCCAAGCGGTGCTGAGGAAGCACGACGTGCTGTTCGTCGCCGACGAGGTGATCTGCGGCTTCTGCCGCACCGGCAACCTGTGGGGCAGCCAGACCTTCGGCCTCAAGCCCGACATGATCGCCTGCGCCAAGGCGCTGTCGTCGGCCTACGTGCCGATCGCGGCGCTGATGATCTCGGAGCCGATCTTCCAGGCGATGGTGAAGGAGAGCGAGAAGCTCGGCCTGTTCGGCCACGGCTCCACCTATGCCGGCCACCCGGTCGCCGCGGCGGTCGCCCTCGAAGCCATCGCCATCTACCAGGAGCGCGATATCCTCGGCCACGTGCGCCGCATCGCACCCAGGCTGCAGCAGGGCCTGCGCCGCTTCGCCGGCCATCCGCTGGTCGGCGAGGTGCGCGGCGTCGGCCTGATCGGCGCCATCGAGTTGGTCAAGGATAAGCAGACCAAGACGCCGTTCGATCCGAAGGCCGGCGTCGGCGGCTACCTGCACGATCGGGCGCGCGACGAGGGCCTGCTGATCCGCAACATGGTCGACGTCATCGGCATCTGTCCGCCGCTGATCGTCGACGAAGCCGAGATCGATGAGCTGCTGGGCTGCCTGGAACGCGCCTTGGACGCGACCTCGATCTGGGTCGAGGAAAACGGTCTCAACGCGGCCTGAACGGCGGCCGCGCGCGGGGCCCGCCGCGCTCCGCCGGCGACGGCCCGGATTTAACCCCGGTCAATGCGCGCCGGTGCCCGGCTGTTAGCCTGCGAGCGGGCGGAAAGCCTTGGCAAGCAAGCTTTTCGGCCATGACAGCCAAGCGGGAGGGCGCGCGATGCCGATGAAATCGCCATTAAAACGTTCGAATCGACCCGATTTCGCAGTGTATAGTCGGGCCATGGGCCCAGGGGTAAAATCACCACTCCGGCGCGTCGAGGATCCAGGCCAGGAAGCCATGGATTACGAGTCATTTTTCGCCGACCGGATCGCCGCGCTGAAGCGCGAGGGCCGGTACCGAATATTCGCCGATCTCGAGCGTTGCGCCGGCGATTTCCCGCGCGCCCTCAACCATCGCGGCGGCAAGGTCCGCCAGGTCACCGTGTGGTGCTCCAACGATTATCTCGGCATGGGCCAGCACCCTGAGGTCCTGGCCGCCATGCACGCGGCCGTCGACAAGTGCGGCGCCGGCGCCGGCGGCACCCGCAACATCGCCGGCACCAACCATTACCACGTGCTGCTGGAGCAGGAACTCGCCGACCTGCACCGCAAGGAAGCGGCGTTGCTGTTCGGCTCCGGCTGGGTCGCCAACCTGACCGCGTTGAGCACCATCTGCCGCATGATTCCCGACTGCGTCGTGCTCTCCGACGTCAAGAATCACAATTCGATGATCGAGGGCATCGTCCACTCGCGCGCCGAGAAGCGCATATTCAAACACAACGACGCCGACGATCTCGAGCGCCAACTTCGGGAGCTGCCGGTCGATCGGCCGAAGCTGATCGCCTTCGAGTCCGTCTATTCGATGGACGGCGACGTCGCCCCGATTGCGGCGTACTGCGAGCTCGCCGACCGCTATGGCGCCATGACCTTCCTCGACGAAGTGCACGCGGTCGGCCTTTACGGCCATCGCGGCGGCGGCGTCGCCGAGCGCGACGGCCTGATGGACCGGATCACGGTGATCCAGGGCACGCTGGCCAAGGCGTTCGGCGTCGTCGGCGGCTATATCGCCGGCTCCGCGGCGCTGTGCGATTTCGTGCGTTCCTACGGCACCGGCTTCATCTTTTCGACCGCGATGCCGCCCGGCGTTGCCGCCGCGGCGCTCACCAGCATCCGCTATTTGAAGCAACACGACGAAGTCCGCCAGCGCCACCAAGAGCGCGCCCGGACCCTGAAGCGCCGCTTCGCCGAGGTCGGCATCCCGGTGATGCCGTCGACCACCCACATCGTGCCGGTGCCGGTCGGCGATCCGGTGCTTTGCAAGCGCGCCTCGGACATGTTGCTGGACGAACACGGAATCTACGTGCAGCCGATCAATTACCCGACGGTGGAGCGCGGCACCGAGCGGCTGCGTTTCACGCCGATGCCGCTGCACACCGACGACGACATGGATCACCTGATTGCGGCGATGAAGCAGGTATGGTCCGTTCTGGGGCTGAAACCCGCCACCTGACCCCTCGACGACGACGGTTTTGCCGGGTCTTCGGCAACGACACGGGCATATCCGTCGCCGGCTCGCGCCGCCGCCGGGTGACGGACCAACATGAGCGACCATCGGCAGGCAACCGCTGTCCATCGAATCGTCGCCTACGGGGCGACCGCCATCGGCCTAACGGCCGTTTTCATGGCTTTCGGCGGCCGCGGCTGGCAAGGCGACGCGAGCCTTCACACCGACTTGGAAATCATCGCCACGGTGCTGGCCGGCATCATCGGCGCGATGGCGCTGGCGCGGTTCTACAGCAAACGGGAAAACAGCTTCCTTTTCCTCGGCTGCGGATTGCTCGGCGCGGCCTTGTTGGACGCCCACCACGCCCTGGTGACGTCCGAGCCCCTGCGGTCCTACATGCCGTCGGAAATGTCGTCCCTGGTCCCGTGGAGCTGGAGCGCATCGCGCTGGTTTCTCGCCGCGTCGATGGTACTGAGCTGGCTGGCGTGGCGGCGCGAAGAGCGTCTTGGCGAGCGCGGACGGATCGGCGAGCGCGCGGTCTATTTCGGCACCTTAGCTTCGGTCGCCGCTTTCATCGCGATTTTCGCCCTGGCGCCGCTGCCGGCGGCGCATTTTCCTGGCCTCTATTTCCACCGCCCGGAGGAGTTCGGGCCGGCCGTGTTGTTCCTGGTGGCGCTGATCGGCGCCCTCGGGAAAAACCGGTGGCGGCACGACCTGTTCGAACATTGCCTGGTGTTGTTCCTGATCGTCGGCGTCGTCGGCCAGGCGTTTTTCATGTCCCGCTCCGGCGCACTTTTCGATTACGAGTTCAATGTCGGCCACCTGCTGAAGATTCTCGGCTATGGCTGTGTCCTGGTCGGCCTAGTCGCCAACAACCTGGCCATCTATCGCGAGGCCGAGGAAAGCGAGCGGCGGTTCCGCAGCGCCATATCGAGCATGCAGGAAGGCTTTGCGCTTTTCGACATTCATGATCGCCTGGTCACCTTCAACGACGAATACCTGCGCCTGCATCCGGGCCTCGGCGACGTCATCAAGCCGGGCATGCGCTTCGAGGAAATGATCCGGGCCAGCGTGAAGCGCGGCTTGATCGTCGAGGCCGTCGGCCGCGAGGAGGAATTCATCCGCGATCGGATGCGCCATCATCGCTATGCGTCGGGACCCATTTTGCGTCATCTCAGCGACGGCACCTGGTACCTCATCAACGAGGCGCGGATGCCCGACGGCGGCATCGCCACCACGGAAACCGACATCACCGAGCTCAAGGACGCGGAAACCGCGCTCCGCGCCCGCGAAGAGCTGACCCGTCAGATGCTGGAGGCCAGCCCGGTCGGCGTGCTGATCGTCACCCGCGACGGCAGGCACCTGTTCGCCAACGAACGCGCGCTCGAGATCCAGGGCGTCACCCGCGAGAAATTGCTGGCCTCCAACGCCGGCGAATATTACGCCGACCCGGCGTTGCGGATGCGGCTGAAGGACGAGCTCTATCGAACCGGCTCAACGCCGCCGACGCCGGTCGAACTGCTGAAGCCCGACGGCAGCCATTATTTCGTCATCCTCAGCTCGACGCTGACGGAATTCGAGGGCCGGCAGGCGCACTTGACTTATCTCTACGACGTCAGCGACCTGAAACGCACCGAACAGGCCCTTCGCGACAGCGAAGCGCGGCTGCGTTCCGTCGTCGACAACATCATCGACGGCATCGTCACCATCGACACCTCCGGGGTGATCCTGTCGGTCAATCCGGCGGCGGCGCAGATTTTTGGCTACGACGAGCTGGACATGGTCGGCCATAACGTCAGCACCCTGATGCCGGAGCCGCACCGCAGCAGCCACGACCGCTACCTCGCCAATTACCTGACCACCGGAATTCCCAAGTTCATGGGCGCGGTGCGCGAGGTCAACGGCCGCCGCAGCAACGGCCGGCGCTTCCCGATGGAGGTCGCCGTCAACGAAGTGTCGTTGGGCGACGAGCGCCTGTTCGTCGGCATCGTCCGCGACATCACGCAGCGCAAGGAGATGGAGCGCCTGAAAGGCGAGTTCGTCTCCACCGTCAGCCACGAGCTGCGCACGCCGTTGACGTCGATCCGCGGCTCGCTGGGCCTGCTCGCCGGCGGCGGCGGCGGCAAGTTGCCGAAGCAGGCGCGCGAATTGGTCGAGATGGCGGATAAGAATACCGCGCGGCTGATCAATCTCGTCAACGACATCCTCGACATGGAAAAAATCGAGTCCGGCAGCATGGAATTCCGCTTCGCGCCGGTGGACCTGAAGGACCTGGTCGAACAGGGAATCGAGGCCAATCGCGGCTATGCCGAGCCGTTCGACGTCGACTTCGTCATCGTCGAGGCGCCCGCCGGCATCGTCGTTCGCGGCGACGCCGACCGCCTCACCCAGGTGCTGGCGAACCTGCTTTCCAACGCCGCCAAGTTCTCGCCCCGCGGCGGCAAGGTCGAGATCGCCTGCGCCCGCGTCGGCGCGGTCGGAAGAGTGTCCGTATCCGATCGCGGGCCGGGCATCGCCAGGGAGTTCCACAAGGACATCTTCGGCAAGTTCACGCAGGCGGACTCGTCCGATGCCCGCAAGGTCGGCGGCACCGGCCTCGGCCTCAACATCTCGAAATCGATCGTCGAAAAGCACGGCGGCCGCATTGCATTCGACACCAAGGTCGGCGCCGGCACCACCTTCTATTTCGATATTCCAATCTGGGACGGCACGGTCGCGGTCGCCGGCGACGCCGGGACGCGCCGGGAATCGGAAGTTGTCGGCCGCTGACCGCCCGTGCGGCGCCCGGCGGTGTCCGGCGCCGCAACAAAAGGCCCGCGGCAGCGTTGCCGACGCAACGAAATTGCGATTCCGGCGGCGGCAATGGACTTGCGACGCGACCGGCGATAACATAAGTGATTCGAGGCGAAGGATTTTTCGATGTATGCCGACAAGACCCTGACGCCCAAGGAAGCCGTGCGCTTGTGCGCGCTCGGTACGCTGGCCTCCGGCCCGCAGCGATACAGCGCGCTCGCCGCCGCGATTCGCCATTTCATCAGCCACATCACCGGGCCGTCGCTTGATGTCCTGGTGACATCGGTCGAGTTGTTGAAGGTCGAAGGCCTGGTCGAGGCGAAGGACGGCGTCGGCACCGAGGATGACGCCCTGCTCGGTATCACCGCCGACGGCAAGGCGGAGCTGAGGAAGCTGCTGACCGCCAACATCCGCGCCCAGGCCAGCGAGATGAATAAGCTGATCGTGGCGTTGAAGTTCCGCTTCCTGCACCTGCTGGACACCAAGGACCAGCGCCTGCAGGCCGACATTCTCGCCGATGCGGCGGAGAACGAGTTGGCGCGGCTGTGCGACCTTCGCCAGTACCACGCCGGCGACCAAGGCCACCTGGTCGAATGGCTCGACCACGACATTGCCGCGCTGGAATTGCACCTGGCGTGGCTTAAGGGATTTCAGGCCAAAATCGGCTGACGCGCCGGCCCGATCCGGTTGCGGTAATAGTTAAGGGCGGTTCCGGAAAACCGCCCTTTTTGCTGGCTTGGCCGACGATGTCGCCGTCGTTTACGTGGTCAGCTTGTCGCACACCTTCTGCAATCCGGCCAGCATCTGTTCGCCGGCCTTGCCGCCCTGGCCCTTCATGTCGTTGCCGATCACCAGCTTCATCGACTCGACGTGGATACGGATGGCTTCCATCTCGTCGGGACCGACGGTCTTGATGCGCTCGATCAGCCGGCACAATTCATTGCCGATCGCCGTCATCAGGTCGTAGCCGAAGCTGCCGCCCTGGCCCTTGATGTCGTGCGACACCTGGAACACGCCGTCGAGCTCATTCTTGCGGTCGCCCGTCGCCGCCTTCAGCTTCTGGTAGGCCGCATCGATCTTCTTCAGATCCTCGGCGACCCACTCCAGGTAGCTGTCGGTCATGCCGGAGATGACTTCTTCCGCCCGCTTCAGGGCGTCGAGATCGACCGCGCCCGGACCGCCGGTTCCCACTTTTTGCTTGAGTGTATTGGGGGGATTGATGACTTCCAGCTTGTCGTCGGCCATCCGATCGTGCTCCCGTTTTCGCAAAGGCTTCCGCCGGGGGCTATGGTGCGGCCGCCCGGTTGCTCAAGAGACTATATTCAACTGCCTGTCGTTCGCAAGTCGAAACGGCCCGGCGCCGGGCCGCGACCGGGCCCCGACGCGACGTCGGCGAACGGACGTTAACAAGCTGTATTCGTTGACGTTTATTGCACAGGGCCGCGGCCTAGATGAGTCCCAAATGTTTCAATTCCGCGGCCATCGCCGCCGGCGCCTCGCCGGCCGATCCGCGACCGCCCGCCGCATCCTTGGGCGCGCTCGTCGGCGCCAGGTAACGCCAGCCCTGAAACGGGCGGAAGCTCCTGAGCTCGGTCCTCACCAGCGTCGGATCGAGCACCAGGGCGCAGGCCGGGCGATCGTCGCGACGGTCGACCCGGCGGATCGCGATGATGCGCTGGCGGGCGCGGATGAATCCCTTGATCACCCAATAGATCGACCCGCCGTCTAGGATGGCGTCGGCCTGGCGCGGCGTGTTGCGGGTGACGTGCCGCAGCTCCGGCGTCGCACCCTGGCGCCGCGCGTCGGCCAATCGCTTGGCCTGGATGCGCGCCAGATGCTCGACGTCGTCGACGCCGACGCTGAGCTTGATCAGATGCAGCGTCATCCGCCCTCCGCCGCCAGCGCCTGCGACACCTTCGACGCCGGCGGCCGTCCCAGCGCGTCGCAGATGAACCGCCCCGCGGCCGCCAGTTTGCCGAGATCGACGCCGGTGGCGATGCCGAGGCCGTCGAGCATGTACAGCACGTCCTCCGAGGCGACGTTTCCGGTGGCGCCCTTGGCATAAGGGCAGCCGCCGAGTCCGGCCACCGATGAATCGACGACCGCGACGCCGCGCTGCATCACCGCCAGGATATTCGCCAGCGCCTGGCCGTAGGTGTCGTGGAAGTGCGCCGCCAGCTTGCCCACCGGCACCGCCTCGGCAACCGCCTCGACCATCGCCTGCGCCTTGGCCGGCGTGCCGGTGCCGATGGTGTCGCCGAGGGAAACCTCGTAACAGCCGAGCGCGAGCAGCTTGTCGGCGACGGCGGCAACCGTCTTCGGCGCGACCGCGCCCTCGTAAGGGCAGCCGAGCGCGCAACTCACGTAGCCGCGCACCGGCAGACCCGCCGCTTTCGCCGCCTCGGTCACGGGCCGGAAGCGCTCGAGGCTTTCGTCGATGCCGCAGTTCACGTTCTTGCGCGAGAAGGTCTCCGAAGCGGCGGCGAAGATCGCCACCTCTCCGGCGTCGGCCGCCATCGCCGCCTCGAACCCCTGCATGTTCGGCGTCAGCACCGAATAGCGGACCCCCCGGCGACGGGTGATGCCGGCCAGCACCGCGGCGGTGTCGGCCATCTGCGGCACCCACTTCGGCGATACGAAGCTGCCGACCTCGATGGCCGGCGCGCCGGCGGCGCTGAGCCGGTCGATCAACGCGATCTTCGCCGCCGTCGGCACGCTGCCGGGCTCGTTCTGCAGGCCGTCGCGCGGGCCGACTTCCACCATTTTGACTTTCGGGGGCAGCCGCATGTCCGCTTCATCCATCGCCGTTCGGGAGGCGCATTCACCCTAATGCATCGCGCGCTCGGGTGGAATGGGCCGCTTCGGCGGCGGCGCAAGCCTTATGACGCGGATTTCTTGGCCTTGCCTTTCGGCTTCTTGGGCGCCGCCCACTGCTTGCCGTCGCCCGGCTTCTTCAGCGGCAACACCGGCGCGACGTGCGACAACAGCGAGCTGTCGCCGCGCTCTTGCGCCTCTTCCTTGGCATAGACGTGCAACTGGCTGCGACGGTCGGCGTCATCGTACGGCAGCGCCCGGCGGCGGCGGTCGGGACCGAAAAACGACGGCGTGCGGATGAACGGCCGCGGGCTGCTGATCACCGCGCAGATCCGCCCGTACATGGAGCGGGCCGAGATCGGCTTGGCCAGGAATTCGGTGACGCCGGCGTCCCGCGCTTTCATGATGTGGCGCAGCTCGGTCTGGCCGGAAACCATGATGATCGGCACGAAAGGGTCGATGCCGGCGTCGCCGGAGCGCACCTGGCGGGTGAATTCGAGGCCGTCCATCGGCTCCATGATGGCGTCGAGGATGATGACGTCGGGCTCGATGGTCTTGACCAGCTTCAGCGCCTCGCGGCCGCCGGTCGCCTGGCTCAGGCGGTTGATGCCCAGCTCCCGGAACAGGCTGAGCAGGATTTTGCGCATCGGCGCATAGTCGTCGATGATCAGGACGCTGACGTTGCTGAGGTTGAACTTTTCCATCGGGGACCAGCCAGCCGGCCTTTACAGCACAAGGGGTTAATCGTTCGCGTGTCCCCGATCCGCCGGGGGCGCGATTCACCTACATATTATAATGCGCGAAGGCAAGGCCGTCGCGGGCAAGGTGGCGGGCCGACCGTCGCCAACCGCCCGCAAGCCGCGCCCGGCCGGGACAAATCCGGTGCCGGGCTATTTTTTGCGCCACGCCGGATTCCGCTTTTCGAGGAACGCCTTGACCCCTTCCCGGCCCTCGTCGGAGGCGCGGATTCGGGCGAACCGCGCCGCGGTGTCGTCGATCAGCCGGTCGTCGAGGGGCGCACGCGCCACCGCCGCGATCAGCGCCTTGGTCTCGGCCATCGCCTTGGGGCCGTTGGCCAGCAGCGTCGCCGCCAGCTCGTCCACCGCCGCCGCCAACGCGGCGGCCGCCACCACCTTGTGCACCAGGCCGATGCGCAGCGCCTCGGCGGCGTCGATGCGCTCGCCGCTCAGCATATAGCGGCGCGCCTGGCGTTCGCCCATGGCGGCGATAACGTAGGGCGACACCGTCCCCGGCAGCAGCCCGAGCCTGACCTCGGACATCGAGAACCGTGCCGTGTCGGCGGCAACGGCGATGTCGCAGCAGGCGACCAGGCCGACGCCGCCGCCGTAGGCCGGCCCCTGCACCGCGGCGATGGTCGGCTTGGGCAGCCGGTGCAGGGACTTCAGCAGTTGCGCCAGCGCGCGCACGTCGGCGAGGTTCTGTTCCGGCGTGTAGTCGGCGGCGCGTTTCAGCCAATTGAGATCGGCGCCGGCGGAGAAGCTGTTGCCCGCGGCGGCAACGACGACGACGCGCGCCGTCGGATCGTCGCGCAGCGCCGCGACCGCCTCCGCCATCCGGCCGATCAAGACATTGTCGAAGGCGTTGTGGACCCGCGGCCGGTTGAGGGTCAGGGTGGCGCGCCCGTCGGCGCGGATGTCGATCAGGACGGACTCTTCGCTCATCGGCAGCTCTGCCTTGAATAATACTCGGCCAACGCCTCGATTTCATCGTCCCTGAGGTCGTAGATCGACGGCGCCATCATGCGATGGAAGCGCTCGTCCTTGCTCTTGCCGATCACCGCGCCGCCGTGATCGGCCGACTCGCGGAACGCCCGCAGTTGCCGGACCAGGTACGGTTTCTTCTGGCCGCCGATGTTCGGATAGCCGACGTATGGCGTGACGCCGGCCTCGCCGTGGCAGAATTGGCAACGCTCGACCAGCGTCGGCCGCGACACCTGGGTCTCGGCAAAGCCGCGCCGCGGCACGCACGGCAGGCCGGCGAAGTATTCGGCGAGGTTGTTGATCTTGGTGTCGTCGAGCGGCCGCGCCCACGACGACATCATCGGATGCTCGCGCTCGATGACCTTGGCGGGGCTCGGGGTCTTCGCCCGTCGTTCGCGGAACGACTCCATCTGCCGCGCCAGGTAGGCTCTCTTCTGGCCGGCCAGGTGCGGCGCCGGCACGCCGCTATCGGTCATCAATCCGTGGCAGGAATTGCAGCCGAACTCCTCGGCCAGCCAGCGCCCCGCCGCCGCGTCGCCTCGCGCCGGCGGCGCCGCGAGGATCGCCGCCACGACGACGGAAACGGGGATGGAAAGGCCTGTCCGCACCGGCGCCATCGGATCCGCGCGGCCGCGCCCTACATCCGGAACACGCCGAAGGCGGTGGCTTCGATCGGCGCGTTCAACGCCGCGCTGAGGCCGAGCCCGAGCACCCGCCGCGTGTCCTTGGGATCGATGATGCCGTCGTCCCACAGCCGCGCCGACGCGTAATAGGGATGTCCCTGCGTCTCGTACTGGTCGAGGATCGGCCGCTTGAAGGCGTCTTCCTCTTCCTTCGTCCAGCTCCCGCCCTTGGCCTCGATGCCGTCGCGCTTCACGGTGGCCAGCACGCCGGCCGCCTGCGCGCCGCCCATCACCGAGATGCGCGCGTTCGGCCACATCCACAGGAAGCGCGGCCCGTACGCGCGGCCGCACATCGAATAGTTGCCGGCGCCGAAGCTGCCGCCGACGATCACCGTCAGCTTCGGCACCCGGGCGCAGGCCACGGCGCTGACCATCTTGGCGCCGTCCTTGGCGATGCCGCGCGCCTCCACCTGCTTGCCGACCATGAATCCGGATATGTTCTGCAAAAATACCAGCGGGATGCGGCGCTGGGCGCAAAGCTCGATGAAGTGCGTCGCCTTCAAGGCCGATTCGGAGAACAGGATGCCGTTGTTGGCGACGATGCCGACCGGCACGCCGACGATGCGGGCAAAGCCGCAGACGATGGTCTCGCCGTAGCGCCGCTTGAACTCGTCGAACGCCGAACCGTCGACGATGCGGGCGATGATCTGGCGCACGTCGTAGGGCATCCGCCGGTCGGCCGGGATGATGCCGTAAATGTCGGCGGCGTCGTACAGCGGGTCCTCCGCCTCGCGCACGTCGAGCTCGACCCGCTTCACCCGGTTCAGGTGGCCGACGGCGCGGCGCGCCAGCTCGAGGGCGTGGGCGTCGTCCTCGGCGACGTGGTCGGTGACGCCGGAGACGCGCGAATGCACGTCGGCGCCGCCCAGCTCCTCCGCCGTCACTTCCTCGCCGGTGGCCGCCTTCACCAGCGGCGGGCCGCCGAGGAAGATGGTGCCCTGACCGCGGACGATGACGCTCTCGTCCGACATCGCCGGCACGTAGGCGCCGCCGGCGGTGCACGATCCCATCACCACGGCGACCTGCGGGATGCCGGCCGCCGACATCCGCGCCTGGTTGTAGAAGATGCGGCCGAAGTGGTCGCGGTCGGGAAACACCTCGTCCTGCGCCGGGAGAAAGGCGCCGCCGGAATCGACCAGATAGACGCACGGCAGGTTGTTTTCCTGGGCGATCTCCTGCGCCCGCAGGTGCTTCTTCACGGTGATCGGGTAATAGGTGCCGCCCTTCACCGTGGCGTCGTTGGCGAGGATCACGGTCTCGGTGCCGTTGACGCGGCCGATGCCGGTGATGATGCCGCCGGCCGGCACGGCGTCGTCGTAAAGCCCGTGGCCGGCGAGCGGCGACAGCTCCAAAAACGGCGAGCCGGCGTCGATCAGCTTCTCGATGCGCTCGCGCGGCAGCAGCTTGCCGCGATCGCGGTGTTTCTTCAGCGCCTTGTCGCCGCCGCCGCCGGCGATCGCGGCCAGCACCTTCTCCAGATCGTCGACCAGCGCTTGCATCGCCTTTGCGTTGGTGGCGAAGGCCTTGCTGCCGGTATCAATGGTTGAATCGAGGATGCCCATGATTTAGCTACGGTTTCCGCCTGCGAGGGCCGCCCTTGACGGTTGCGGCGGTAGGGCGATATCCCTTATAACGGGTGATCGCCATGGATCAGATAAAGCGACCTGGGTTGCCGGAAAAGTTCTGGCCGGGACAGGAAGTCCCGAAGGCCGCCACCTACGGTCAGTATCACGACCGCACGGGCGCGTACGCGGGCGCCGAGCACGACCGCGCGCTGCGCAAGGGCGACCCGTTCCCGCGTGCCCTGAAGGCCCACCATTACCGCGAAATGTAGCCGTCATCGGCGTCGCCCCGTCATCCTTATTTCTTCTTTTCATGCTTCGGCCGCGGCGCCACCGGCGCCTTGGCCTCGATCCAGGCGCCGAAACCGCCCTCGATGTGGCACACCTGTTCGAGCCCCATCTCCTGCACCGCCGCCGTCGCCAGCGCCGACCGCCAGCCCGAGCGGCAATAGAACACGAACGTCTTGCCCGAGGCGAACACCTCCTTGTGGTAGGGGCTGTCCGGATCGACCCAGAATTCCAGCATGCCGCGCGGCGCGTGGAAGGCGTCGGGAATCATTCCCTCGCGTTCCAACTCGCGGACGTCGCGGATGTCGACGAACAGGTGGTCCGGGTCGCCGAGGCGCTTCATCGCCTCCGCGATCGTCAGGGTCGTGATCCGGGCCGAGGCCTCCTCGACCATCTGCTTGACGCCTTTCTTCAATTTCATTTCCGTCCTCCCTTGATCGGTGGCGCGCTCACCAGCCGCCGTCGCGCAACCAGTGCTTGACCATCCACAGCCGGTCCGAGCCCCAGATCGGCTCGCCGTCGACGATGAAGAACGGCGAGCCGAACACGCCCTTCGCCAGCGCCTCGGTGGTTTCCCGCTTCAATCGTTCCTTGATCGCCGGGTCCTGGACCGCCGCCAGCAGCGCCGCGCGGTCGACGCCCAGCGGCGCCGCGATGTCGGCCACCGTTTCCGGCGCGGTGATGTCGCGACCGTTGCCGAAATAGGTGTCGAAGGCGGCGCGGGCGAACCGCTTGGCCAGCCGCGTGTCCTTGTCGTCGAGCCAGTAGAACGCCCGCGCGGCGGCCAGCGTCGCGATCGGGAACGGCGACGGCATCCGCCACGCCACCTTCATGTGGCGGGCCAGCCGGTCCCAGTCGCGCTTGCAGTAATCGCCCTTCAACGGCTGCTCGGCGAGCGGCCGGTTGCCGGTTTCCTTCATCGCCGCGCCGAGCATCATCGGCTTCCACTTCACTTCGCGCCCGAAGCCGGCGACGGTTTCGTCGATCTTGATCGCGGCGAAGTAGCCGTAAGGCGACGAGAAGTCGAAATAGAACAGCACCGGATCGCTCATGACGCGCTCCTCGAAATGGCGGCGGGCGGCGTCGGCATTCTTACCATGGCATTTCCGTCCCATCGTAGTTGAAGAATTTGCCGCTATCCTTCTTCTTCAGCCTGGCGATCACGGCGCGCATGCCGGCGATGCTGTCGGTCGCCTCGATGGCGGCGTCGGGACCGCCCATGTCGGTCTTCACCCAGCCCGGGTGCAGCACGGCGACGGTGACGCCCTGGTCCTTCACGTCGATGGAAAGGCTCTTCATCACCATGTTCACCGCCGCCTTCGACGACCGGTAGAGGTAGTGCCCGCCGGCCTCGTTGGCGGCGATCGAGCCCATCCATGAGGTGACGGTGGCGATGATCTTCGACTTGCCGCGCGCCACCGCCGGCAGGAACGCCGCGGCGACGCGCAGCGGCGCCATGGTGTTGGTGCGCAGCACCCGGCCCCAGGCGTCGTAGTCGATGGTGTCGGGGGTCATGTCGCGCGGCCCGTAGATGCCGGCGTTGTTGATCAGCACGTCGATGGCGTCCGTCGCGTATTTCTTGGCCAGCGCCCGCACCGATTTGCCGTCGTCGACGTCGAGCTTCTCGACCGCGACGGTGCCGCCCCTGGCACCCTTCACCGCCTTCAGCGCCTTCGCCGCGGCCGGCTTGCGGCAACCGGCGATCACCCGCCAGCCGTCGGCGGCGTACTGGCGCGCGAATTCGAGGCCAAGGCCCCTGCCGGCGCCGGTGATCAATACCGTCGGCATCGTCTTGCCCCTATTTCAGCCGCTCGACGGCCAACGCAGTCGCCTCGCCGCCGCCGATGCACAGCGTCGCCACGCCGCGCTTCAGGTCATACTTCTCCAGCGCCGCCAGCAGCGTCACCACGATCCGCGCCCCCGACGCGCCGATCGGGTGGCCGAGGGCGCAGGCGCCGCCGTGGACGTTGACCTTGTCGTGCGGGATGGCGAGGTCGCGCATCGCCGCCATGGTGACGACCGCGAACGCCTCGTTGATCTCGAACAGATCGACGTCCGCGACCGACCAGCCGGTCTTTTCCATCAATTTCGTCACCGCGCCGATCGGCGCGGTGGTGAACCACGCCGGCTCCTGGGCGTGGCTGGCGTGACCATGGATCACCGCCAGCGGCTTCAGCCCGCGCTTCTCGGCCTCGGAGCGCCGCATCAGCACCAGCGCCGCGGCGCCGTCTGAGATCGAGCTCGAATTCGCCGCCGTCACCGTGCCGTCGGCGGCGAACGCCGGCTTCAGCTGGCGCACCTTGGCGAGGTCCGCCTTCAGCGGCTGCTCGTCGCGAGCGACGACGGTGTCGCCCTTGCGGCCCTTCACCGTCACCGGCGTCACTTCGCCCGAAAAGGTGCCGTCCTCGATCGCGGTCTTGGCGCGCTCTAGCGAGGCGACGGCGAAATCGTCCTGGGAGTCGCGGGTGAACTGATACGCGGTCGCCGTGTCCTCGGCATAGGTGCCCATCAGGCGGCCCTTGTCGTAGGCGTCCTCGAGGCCGTCGAGGAACATGTGATCGACCACCTGGCCGTGGCCCATGCGGTAGCCGGCGCGCGCCTTGCTCAACAAATACGGCGCGTTCGACATGCTCTCCATGCCGCCGGCCACCATCACCCGCCCGGCGCCGGCCAAAATCCCGTCGTGGGCCAGCATCGCCGCCTTCATTCCCGAGCCGCACATCTTGTTGACGGTGGTGCACGGCGCCGCGTCGGGCACCCCGGCGCCGCGCGACGCCTGGCGGGCCGGCGCCTGGCCGAGGCCGGCCGGCAGCACGATGCCCATGTATACCTCGTCGACGTCTTCCGCCGCGACGCCGCTCCGCTGCAGCGCCGCGGCGATGGCGACGGCGCCCAGATCCGGTGCCCGCGCGTCCTTGAGGTCGCCGAGGAAGCCGCCCATCGGCGTGCGCGCCGCGCCGGCGATGACGATCGGGTCTTTCTGGCTCATGGATTCGTTCCTCCGCCGCTGTTATTTATATGGCGTGCCGTCGCGGTGAATGTAGGTGCGCTTGCCGCCGATGATGCGGATCAGCATGTCGATGTCGGGATAATCGACCTCGTCGCCGGCGGTGCGGTCGCCGACCTCGATATACACCGCGACCCTCTTGGTGCGGTTGAGCAGGTGATGGCCGTCGCAGTCGCCGGCCGCGAAGCCGGCGGCCATGCCCGGCGTCAACGTCTGCTCGCCCGCATCGGTGACCAGCACCAATTCGCCCTCAAGCATGAACACGAATTCGTCCTGCTTGCTGTGGCAGTGGCGCTGCGACGACATGCCGCCGGCCGGGATCCGCACCAGGTTGACGCCGAAGTTGTTCAGGCCGAGCGCGTCGCCGAGCCGGCGTTTTTCGCGCATGCCGACGGCGTCCGCGAACGGCGCCGGGTAGTTGGAGCCGGTGCGTGCCTTGACGGTCGCCGGGTCGACCGCCGGCAGTTTCAGCTTCGCAGGTTTCGCCATCGCCCGATCCTCCCCTGTCGCGCCCGTTCAGGCGGTCTCCTCGAACAGTTCCCGGCCGATCAGCCAGCGGCGGATTTCCGAGGTGCCGGCGCCGATCTCGTACAGCTTGGCGTCGCGCAGCAGCCGCCCGGTCGGCGATTCATTGATATAGCCCATGCCGCCGAGGCATTGAATGGCCTCGAGCGCCATCCACGTCGCCTTCTCGGCGGCGAACAGGATGGCGCCGGCAGCGTCCTTGCGCGCCGGGCGGCCGGCGTCGCACGCGCGGGCCACCGCGTAGACGTAGGCGCGCGCCGCGTTCATGGTGGTGTACATGTCGGCGAGCTTGCCCTGCATCAGCTGGAACTCGCCGATCGGCTGGCCGAATTGCTTGCGGTCGTGGACATAGGGGATCACCACGTCCATGCACGCCTGCATGATGCCGACCGGCCCGCCGGCCAGCACCGCGCGCTCGTAGTCGAGGCCGCTCATCAGCACGGCGGCGCCCTTGTTCTCGCGGCCGAGCACGTTTTCCGCCGGCACCTCGCAGTCGTCGAACACCAGCTCGCAGGTGTTGGAGCCGCGCATGCCAAGCTTGTCCAGCTTCTGCGCCGTGGAAAATCCCTTGAAGCCGCGCTCGACGATGAAGGCGGTGATGCCCTTGGCGCCGGCCTTCATGTCGGTCTTGGCGTAGACGATCAGCGTCTGCGCGTCGGGACCGTTGGTGATCCACATCTTCGAGCCGTCGAGCACGTAGCGGTCGCGTTTCTTGTGGGCGCGAAGCTGCATGCCGACCACGTCGGAGCCGGCGCCGGGCTCGCTCATCGCCAGCGCGCCGACGCGCTCGCCGGAAATCAGCTTCGGCAGGTACTTCTTCCTCTGCGCCGGCGTGCCGTTGAGGCGGATCTGGTTGACCGCCAAATTCGAGTGCGCGCCGTAGCTGAGGCCCACCGACGCCGAGGCGCGGCTGATCTCCTCCATCGCCACCACGTGTTCCAGGTAGCCCATGCCGGCGCCGCCGTATTCGGCCGGCGCGGTGATGCCGAGAACGCCGAGCTTGCCGAACTTGCGCCACAGGTCGGACGGGAATTCGTTGGCGCGGTCGATGTCGGCGGCGCGCGGCGCGATCTCCTCGGCGGCGAAGCTGCGGACGCTGTCGCGTAGCATGTCGGCGGTCTCGCCGAGGGCGAAATCGAGTGCCGGGAAATCGTTGGCCGCCATCGGCTTGTTGCCTCCCCGCAGTAATCGGCCGCGCCGTCGGAATGTTACTTAACGTTTACGTAAACGTAAACTTTCGCCGGTCACAGCGCCGCCGCCGCGGCCCACAGCAGCACCGCCATGCCGCCGCTCGACACCGCCGAGCTGAAATACGGCTTGGCGACGGCGGCGCCCTCGCCGGCCATCGCCTGGAATGCCGTCGCCACCGCCTTGGCGACGAACCCAGTCGCGACGGCGAACACGAACGCCAGCAGCGGCACGAACGGCAAATGCGCGAGCCAGAACGTCGGCCCGAGGCGCACCGCGGCGCCGTCGGCGGAGCGGCCGATCAACACGTTGGCGGCGCCCGTCCAGGTCATCGCGTCGCTGCCGCCGGCATAGGCGGCATGGGCCAGCGCCACCGTCAGTCCGGCGGCGGCGACGGCGGCGAGACCGTAGGCGGCGGCCAGGGTCGCGCCGTCGCGTCGCGCGCCCCAGGCCATGATTCGCGTCGTCAGCGGCAGCGACAGCGCCGTGAACCCGGCGCCGGCGAGCACCAGACGCCATGACCGCGCCGGGTCGTCGTCGAGCACCGCCAAGTGCCCGGCCAGCAGCGCCACGAAGACCAGCAGGTAGCCGATCGGCAACGCCGCCAGGACCTCATGAACGAAACGGGCGGCCGGGCCGGCGGGATCGCCGTCGGCGTAACGCACCGCGGTATCGAACGCCAACGCGACGCCGTAGGCGGCGATGAACCAGAATGCGGCGATCGGGATGCTCTTCAACATGGCGTAAGGGAACGGGTTGCTGATCGTCACTTCGGTGAACGATTGGACCAGGTAAATCGGGATCACCACGAAGAACGACAACGCCAGGTACATCGCGAGCACGCCGTTGACGACCTTAAACCGACCGCTCTCGCCGGTGAAAAACAGGCATACGACGCCAACCAGCAGCGACAGGTAATACCGGAACAGGAACGACGAGCCGCCCATCAGGGCGTTTGCCGCCGCCGCCAACGGCACCGAAACCACCATGATCGCCAGGATGACGGCGCTGAACACGACGTGGCGGTCGGCTTTCTCGAAACCGAAACGGACGACGCCATCGAGCCGCTCCCGCAGCCAGCCGGTCGCGCAGCCGGCGACCCGCGTCCACGGCGCGCCGGCAAGGTCCCGCCAGGCGGCGGCCAGCCGCCCGCGGCCGCGCTGCGACCGAGACGGCGGCATGGTTTCCGCCATCCACAGGCCAAGGGCACACATTGCGGCCAGCGCGCCGGCCAGGTCCAGCAGCGACCGAACGAAGGGGAGCCCGCTCGACATCGGCGGCGCCGCGTCAGCCGATGACGTCGGGGCGGCCGACGATGCGCATCATCGTCTGCTGCACGGCGGCGCACGGCTTTTCCTTGCCGTCCTTGACCACCGCCACCTCGGCGCGGGTCACCGTCAGGGTGCGGCCGGGCCTCAGCACCTGGCCGCGGGCGATCAGCAGTTCGCCGTCCGCCGGCGCCATCAGGTTCAGCTTGTATTCGACCGTCAGCACGCCGTCGTCGGCGCCCATCAGGCTGAAGGCGGCGTAGCCGCCGGCGGAGTCGGCGATGGTGCCGATGGCGCCGCCGTGAAAAAAGCCATGCTGCTGGCAGACGTCGTCGGAATACGCGAGCTCGATCTCGCAGTAGCCGGCCGTGATCAGCCGCAGCCGGGCGCCGAGGTGGCGCATGATGCCCTGGTTGGCGAAACTCTTGGCGACGCGCGCGGCGAAATTCGGGTCCTTGGCGTCGAAATCGACCATCGCGACGATTACGTCCCGACCTTGAACGTCGAGACCAGACTGCGCAGGGTCTCGATGACGCTGAGCGGCACCAGTTTGCCGGTGGCCGGGTTTTCCTCGGTCGGCACCACGGCGATGGTCATCTCGAAGCTGGCGGTGTCGGCGTCGACCTTGATGGTGTGGGTGTTGCGGGTGACCGCCGGGTCGGCCCAGATTTCGTACTGCGTCTTTTCCGGGCCGATGCCGGCCAGGCCGAGGGCGACGGCGACGTTGACGTTGGCCGGGAACTTGCCGGCGGCGTCGGCAACGGTGCCCTCGTAAAGCTTCAGCGGCGCCGCCAGGCCGTCGAGGACGATCCCCTGTTCGAGCACGAACTTGGCCTTGGCCAGCCCCTTCGGCGGCTTGCGGGTGACCATGGTCACCGAATGCACGGTGCCGGTTGCCGCCGCGCGCAGCGCATCGAGGCCGAGAAGCGCCCCGGTCGGCACGATGATGCGGGCGCCGGTGTCGTGCGCCAGCGCAATCAGGTCCATGTGCTCGAGCAGCGACGTCACGCTGAGCGGCATGAACACGCGGCCCGCCCGGATCGCCGGTTCGGCGACCTCGGTGAACAGCTCGGGGCGGGTGCATTCGACGATCACGTCGGAGATGCCGGCCAGCTCGCTCAAGGCGACCACCGGCACCTTGCCCTTGAAGTCGGCGACGCGCTCCTTGGCGCGGTTCTTGTCGCCGGCGGAGACGGCGCTGAGGGTCAGCCCCTCGACCCCGTTGTCGAGCCAGCGGGCGACCGGCAGGCCGACCGCGCCGAGGCCGCCGATGCCGACCCTGAGAGCGGTTTTTTGCGTGCCGGTCATGGTCACCTTACTCTCGTCTCTCGTGGCGTTTAACGTGGTGGCGCCGTCGCCGTGCGTCAGTTGGCCTTGCGTCGCTTTTCCTTGTCCGCCAGCAGTTTCGCGCATTGCGCCTCGATGCGCGCCATCTCGGCCAACGTTTCGGCGATGTCGCGTTGCTGGCCGGCGAGCGCCGCCTTGCGCTCGTGGATCTTGTCGAGGAAGTGGCGAAGCTGCGTCACCTCGGACGGATCGACGTCGTAGAGGTCGATCATTTCACGAATCTCGTCGAGCGAAAAGCCGAGCCGCTTGCCGCGCATGATCAGCCTCAGGCGCACCCGGTCGCGCGGCGCATAGACGCGCCGCTGGCCCTTGCGCAGCGGTTTCAGGAGGCCCTTGTCCTCGTAGAACCGGATGGTGCGGGTGGTGACGTCGAATTCCCGCGCCAGCTCGGCAATGCCGTAGGTTTCCGACATGCCGCCAGGGTAGCTTCCCTTAACGTAAAGGTAAAGCGGTCGATGCCCGGCCGGCCGCGCCTCACGGGACGGCGACCGGCGGCATGCCGCTGACGCGCGGATTGAGCTCGGCCGGCACGCACAGCATGTTGATCGACACGATCCGCCCGAAAACGTTTTCCCGGTTGCCGGCGAAATTATTCGGGTTGAACAGCGGCGCCGCGTGCCAGAACATCTTGTAGCCGAGGCCGTCGATGGCGCGGATCAGGCCGACCGCCTTTTCGGCGCGGTCGTTCTCGACGTACAGCAGCGGGCGGAACCGGCCGATCGTGCGGCGCGCGCCGGCGATCACGTCCTGTTCCATGCCCTCGACGTCGATCTTCACGAAGTGGCAGGCCGTCAGCTTCAGGCCGTCGAGGGTGACGACGTCGACCTTGCGTCTCTTCGTCTTGCGCCGCTCCCCGTCCGCGCCCTTGCCTTGTCCCTGGTCGCCGAGGGCGACGCCGCCGAAGTTGTACGCCGCCCGCGGGTCGATCAGCGGCACCGTGATCTTGCCCTTGCGCCGGCCGACGGCGGCGTGACGGCACTCGACATTGGCCAATTTGTTGAGCGCCACGCTGGCGCGCAGCATCCGGAACACGACCGGCTGCGGCTCGAAGGCGACGACCGTGCCGGTCGGTCCGACGGCCTTGGCCATCGTCACCGTGAACGCGCCGACGTTGGCGCCGACGTCGAGGGCGGTCCAGCCGGGCTGCACCAGTTCGCGGAACACCTTCGCCTCGCCTTCCGAGTATTCCCCATACAGGTCCAGCGAGCGGCCGACGTAGATGTCGTTGCGGTTGAACGCCATCGGGCCGTCGCGGCACCGCTTGACGACGGTGAAATCGCCGTCGGCGGCGGCGGACGGTTTTTTTCCGGCCTTCTTTGTCGGCTTTTTCTTCTGCTTCGCCTTTTTCTTGTGCTTTTTCCCCGTCTGCTTCCGCTTGGTCATAGCAGCACCAGCGCCGCCAGGCCGAGGAAGGCGAAGAAGCCGACCACGTCGGTGACGGTGGTCAGGAACACGCCCGACCCGACCGCCGGATCGACGCCGAGCCGCGTCATCAGCAGCGGGATCGCCGCGCCGGCGAAGCCGGCGACCGCCAAATTCACGATCATCGCCGCGCCGATCACGGCGCCGAGCGCGGCGCTGCCGAACCACGCCCAGGCGACGGCGCCGGAGATGACCGCGAACAACACCCCGTTGAGGCTGCCGACCAGCGCCTCCTTGCCGATGACGCGCGCCGCGTTGGTCGGCGTCAGCTCCTTGGTGGCCAGCGCGCGCACCGTCACCGTGAGGGTCTGGGTGCCGGCGTTGCCGCCCATCGAGGCGACGATCGGCATCAGGATGGCAAGCGCGACCATCTGCTGGATGGTGGCGTCGAACCAGCCGATGACGATCGAGGCAAGAATGGCGGTGCCCAGGTTGATCAGCAGCCAGGCGAAGCGCGAGCCCGTGGTGTCGATCGTGGCGCGGTAGAGGTCGTCGGCCTTGACGCCGCCGAGCAACATGATGTCTTCCTCGTGTTCCTCGTGGATGACGTCGACCACGTCGTCGACGGTGATGGCGCCGACCAGCCGGCCGCCGTCGTCCACCACCGGCGCCGAGGTGAGGTCGCGCTGGCGGAACACGAAGGCGACGTCTTCCTGGTCGGTGGTCACCGGGATCAGCTTCATCTCCGGCTCCATGATTTCGGTGACGCCGACCGGCCGGCGCGTCCGGAGCAGCCGGCTCAGCGGGATCGTGCCGACCGGCCGCCGCGCCGGATCGATCACGAACAGGTCGTAGAACTGCTCCGGCAGCGTCGTCTTCTCGGAGTCCGCGCTCATCCGCATGTAGTCGATGGTCTCGCCGACGGTCCAGTGGGTCGGCACCGTCACCACCTCGCGCTGCATCAGGCGCCCGGCGCTTTCCTCCGGGTAGGTGAGGCCTTCCTCGATCAGGGTGCGCTCGCCGGCCGGGATGGCGTCCAGCACCTGCTGCTGCTCGTCGGCCGGCAGCTCCTCGACCACCTCGAGGGCGTCGTCGCTGTCGAGCTCGACCAGCGCCGCCGCCAGGTCCTCGACGCCCATGTGCTCGATGACGTGGTCGCGCACCGTCTCGTCGAGCTCCGACAGCACCTCCGGCGGCATCTCGTCGCGCAGCACGTTGACCAGGCGGGCGCGGTCCTCGGGGCTGAGGCGCTCCAGCAGGTCGGCGGCGTCGGCATAGTGCAGCGACTGGAACAGCGCGCGCGCCACGCGGCGGTCGTTGGCGTCGAGCGCGCGGATCACCGCCTGGTCGACGCCGACGCCGAGATCGACGATGCCGGCTTCCGACGGCGGCGTCGGCTCGGCGGGTACGTCGGTGGGGTGCGTCGGCTCGGTCACGGCTCGAATTTCCCGGTCATGGCGGCGCGCGCCGCCGGCGGCAAAATAAAAGGCCCGTCGCTGTCGCGGCGGGCCCTGGAAATGGTGCGGTCGAGAAGAGTCGAACTTCCACGGGGTCACCCCCACAGCGACCTCAACGCTGCGCGTCTACCAGTTCCGCCACGACCGCGAAATCCCTTGCGGCAACGTCGTCCGTTGCCGTTACATGGGGGCGGGCATAGCAAATGCCGGCCGGGCAGGCAAGCGCCTCGGGTGGAGGGCCGAAATGCCGATCAACGCCGCGACCGACAAGGCCGTCAAACGGACCCCGGCGGGCCGCCGCGATCCCATCGCGGGCGGCGGCCGCGGCGTCGTCGAGTGGCGGATCAGCGATGCGCCGGTGGCCTATCCGGCGGCGGTCGAATTCATGGAGCGCCGCGTCGCCGACATCCACCGCGGCCGGGCGGCGGAAATGGTGTGGCTGCTCGAGCATCCGCCGCTTTACACCGCCGGCACCAGCGCCGCCGCCGACGAGCTGCTCGACCCCGGCCGGTTTCCGGTGTTCCGCAGCGGCCGCGGCGGCCGCTACACCTATCACGGGCCCGGCCAGCGGGTCGCCTACGTGATGCTCGACTTGCGCAAGCGCGACAACGACGTGCGCCGCTTCGTCGGCGACCTCGAACAATGGGTGATCCGCGCGCTCGCGCGCTTCAACGTCAGGGGCGAGGTGCGCGACGACCGGGTCGGCATCTGGGTGCGCCGCGGCGCGCCCCATAATCCGGCCTCGCGCGAGGACAAGATCGCCGCCATCGGCGTCCGCGTCCGGCGCTCGGTCACCTATCACGGCGTCGCCGTCAACCTCGAGCCCGACCTGGAGCACTTCGCCGGCATCGTGCCGTGCGGCATCCAGGGCGGCATCGCCGGCCACGGCGTCACGTCGTTGTGGGACCTCGGCATCACCGCGACCATGCCGGAGCTCGACTCGGCGCTGATGGCGGCGTTCGAGGAGGTGTTCGGGGTGGTGGTGAGAAGGGTTTAAGCGCCGCCACTCCTACTTCTTGAGCGCCTCCGGGTTGATCACGTTGATCGGCGTCCCGGACGCGTAGGCGAGAATCTGGTCGAAGATGTCGCCGAACTGGATCTCGTACTCGTCCCGCGACACGTAGCCGATGTGCGGCGTGCACACCACGTTGTCCATCTTCAAGAGCGGGTTGTCGGTGTCGCGCATCGGCTCCTCCTCGTAGACGTCGACGGCGGCCATGCCCGGCCGCCCGGCCTGTAGCGCCGCCACCAGCGCGCCGGGCGCGATCAGCCCGGCCCGGCTGGTGTTGACCAGCAGCGCCGTCGGCTTCATGCGCCTGAGGTCGTCGGCGGTCACCATGCCGCGCGTCGAATCGTAAAGGCGCACGTGCAGAGTGACCACGTCGGCCTCGGCGAAGAACGCCGCCTTGCTGGCCGCCGCCCGGTAGCCGTCGGCCACGGCGCGGGCGCGCGACTTGTCGCTCGCCCACACCAACACGTCCATGCCGAACGCCTTGCCGTAGCCGGCCACCGCGCCGCCGATGCGGCCATAGCCGAAGATGCCGAGGGTCTTGCCGCGCAGCGTATGGCCGACGCCGATCTGCCACTTGCCCGCCTTCAGCGCCGCCATCTGCTGCGGGATTTGCCGCATGGCGGCGATGATCAGGCCCCAGGTCAGCTCAGCGGTGGCGTACGACGGCGTCCCCGGATGCTGGCCCGACGACAGCACGATGCCAAGGCGCGTGCAGGCGTCGACGTCGATGTGCGGGTAGACGCTGCGCTGGCTGATGAGTCTGAGCTTCGGCAGCCGCTCGAGCAGCGGCGCGCGGATTTTCGTGCGCTCGCGGATCAGCACTAACACCTCGGTGTCTTTCAGCCGCTCGGCGAGCGCGTCGACGTCCTGGACGTGGTCGTTCCACACGGTGACGTCATGGCCCGCGAGCTTCGCGAAGCACTTCAGCGTGCGGATGGTGTCGAAGTAGTCGTCCAGGATGGTGACTTTCATGGTTCGTCCCTTGTCGTGTCGTCGCGCCGTTCTACACCGTCGGCATGTGGCGGAAGCCGCCGCCCGGGTCTTCCGCCGGGTGCGCGCTCACGTTTTCCACCCGCGCCGCCGGCGGGCCTTGCCGGCACGCCCTGACCATGTCGTCCACTTGCGCCGCGTCGCCGGCGAACAGCGCCTCGACCGAGCCGTCGCGGCGGTTGCGCACCCAGCCGCGCAAGTTGCGGCGCTGCGCCTCGTCCACCGTCCAGCCGCGGTACCACACGCCCTGCACCCGGCCCTCGATGACCACGCGCACCGCCTTCTTCGGCATATTTTAGTCCCTGTCCGGGACCGGCTATCGCCGCTCCCGTCCTCGCCGCTTGATTTACGTCCCTGCCCGGGACCGGCTATCGCCGCTCCCGTCCTCGCCGCTTGATTTACGTCCCTGCCCGGGACCGGCTATCGCCGCTCCCGTCCTCGCCTCTTGTTATTCAAACTCGATGATCACCTGGTCGACGGCGAGGCTGTCGCCGGGCTTGGCCTTCACCGCGGCGACGACGCCGTCGCGCTCGGCGCGCAGCACGTTCTCCATCTTCATCGCCTCGACGACGGCCAGCTCCTCGCCGGCCTTCACCTCCTGGCCGACCTTCACCGCCAGCGACGCCAGCAGCCCCGGCATCGGCGACAGCAGATACTTCGAGGTGTCCGGCGGCGCCTTCTCCGGCATCAGCGCGTCGAGCGCGCCGTGGCGCGCGCTCAGCACCATGGCGTCGGTCTCGGCGCCGCGATGGCTGAGCCGGTAGGCGACGCCCGCCCGCGCCACCTGGACGCAGAAGTCGCGGCCGTCGAAGTTGCCCTCGAACAACGGCCCGCCCAGCTTCCACGCCGTCTCGATCGGCATCGCCTCGCCGTCCAGGATCAGCTCGTAGCCGCCGTCGATCGGATGCACGCTCGCCGCGTACTGCTTGCCGGCGAGCCGCACCACCCAGTCGTCGGCGACCACCCGCTCGCGGCCCGGCACCTGGCCCGAGATCATCGCCGCGCGCTCCTGGTACGCCCGGTGCACGGCGGCGGCGACGGCGGCCAGCAGCCGCGGATCGTCCGGCGGCAGGTCGTTGGCGTGGAATCCGTCGGGGTATTCATCGGCGATGAAGTCGGTGCTGAGCCGGCCCTCGGCGAAGCGCGGGTGCGCCATCACCGCCGCCACGAAGCCGATGTTGTGCCGCACGCCCTTGATGTGGAAGCGGTCGAGCGCCCGCGCCAGGCGCCGGATCGCCTCGGCGCGGTCGGCGCCGTGGGCGACCACCTTGGCGATCATCGGGTCGTAGTGGATCGGAATGTCGCCGCCCTCGTCGACGCCGGTCTCGACCCGCAGGCCGTCGTCCTCGGCCGGCGCGCTGTAGCGCGTCAGCCGCCCCGACGACGGCAGGAAGTTGCGCAGCGGGTCCTCGGCGTAGACGCGCGCCTCGATCGCCCAGCCCGACAGTCGCACGTCGTCCTGGGCGAACTGCAATCTCTCGCCGGCGGCGATGCGGATCATCTGCTCGACCAGGTCGAGGCCGGTGATCATCTCGGTCACCGGGTGCTCGACCTGAAGCCGCGTGTTCATCTCCAGGAAATAGAAGTTGCGGTCCGGATCGACGACGAACTCGACCGTGCCGGCGGAAGCGTACTTCACCGCCTTCGCCAGCCGCACCGCCTGCTCGCCCATGGCGCGCCGTGTCGCCGCGTCGATGAACGGCGACGGCGCCTCCTCGATCACCTTCTGATGGCGGCGCTGGATCGAGCATTCGCGCTCGCCCAGGTGGACGGCGTTGCCGAAACCGTCGGCCAGTACCTGGATCTCGATGTGGCGCGGGTTCTCGACGTACTTCTCGATCAACACCCGGCCGTCGCCGAACGCCGATTGCGCCTCGCTGGCGGCACGCTTCAGGCCGTCGCGGCACTCGACGTCGTCGCCGGCGATGCGCATGCCCTTGCCGCCGCCGCCGGCCGACGCCTTCAGCATCACCGGATAGCCGATCTTCCTGGCGACGCGCACCGCCTCGGCGGCGTCGGCGATCGCCTCGGCGTGGCCGGGGATGACGTTGACCCCGGCCTTGGCCGCCAGCTTCTTCGATTCGATCTTGTCGCCCATCGCGGCGATCGCCGCCGCCGGCGGGCCGATGAAGGCGACGCCGGCCTTCTTCAGCGCCTTGGCGAACGCCGCCTTTTCCGACAGGAACCCGTAGCCCGGATGCACCGCGTCGGCGCCGGTGGCCTCGACCGCGGCGAGGATCTTCTTGACGTCGAGGTAGCTTTGCGCCGCCGCCGGCGGGCCGATCGCCACCGCCTCGTCGGCCTGGCGCACGTGCAGCGCGCGGGCGTCGGCTTCGGAGGCGACCGCCACGGTGCGGATGCCCATCCGCCGCGCCGTGCGGATGATCCGGCAGGCGATCTCGCCGCGATTGGCAATCAGGATTTTCTTGAACATGCGGCGGCGATCCGTCAATGCCGCCCGCCGGTGAAAATGCGGAACAGCCCCATGGCGTACGCCGCGTGCGCGGCCAGCAGCGAGCCCCAGCCGACCATCGGCAGCACGAACCACGGATTCTGCGGCGTGACCAGGAAGTTGACCGGCACCAGCACGACCATGGCGGCGAAGTACGCCAGCAGGTGGCTGCCGAAAGCTTTCAGGCGGCGGTTCGCCGCCGCCGCGTCGGCGTCGGTGCCGTCGCCGGCGGCTGTGTTGGTGACGGCGTCGACCGACCCGGTATCGGACTTGCCATCGGTCACGGGCTATCTCAGGTCAAGTTCCTGCTGGTTCGGGTCTTTTTCCTCGCGCGGCACCAGCGCCTTCAATTGCGCCTCCGCCTTCGAGCGCCTGAGGATCGGGATCATCGCGTAGTTGGCGTGGACGGCCAGCAGCCCAACCCAGGCGCCGAACGCCAGGTACAGATAGCCATCCGGGATAGTGGTGAACACCATCAATTTCAGCGGGATGGCGGCGGCGACGCCGGCGACGAACAGGATCAGGTGATTGGCGAACCAGCGCATCCGCTTGCGGCCGCTGGTCACCTTCTGCTCGACCTCCCGCTCGAGCTGGCGGACCAATTCGGGATCCACCCGGGCGGCCGGCACTTCGCGCGGCGGCGGCCGCTTGCGCGCCGGCGCCGGCATCTTGGTCGCGACGCTGGCGGCGGTGACCGGCTCGATCGACCGGGGTGCGAAGCTGCGCTCCGCGGTCTTGGAAGCCGTCGTGTCGCCGTTCAAGCTGCCCCTGCCGGTTCGCTCAGCCATGCCTTGGTCGTACCCCGCCTTGCGGCCTTCTGCAACAGACAATAATCTGACCTTACGGCGCCTTCGCGGGCGGTCCGTAAGGCGTTTTTGGACAAGGCATATTTGCCATGACACGAATTGTTCGGATTGGCGCGGCGCAGTCCGGTCCGGTGCAAAAAAACGACGGCCGCCAGGCGGTCGTCGCCCGGCTGCTGGAAATGATGAAGCAGGCGAAGGCCGAAGCCTGCGACCTGGTGGTGTTCACCGAGTTGGCGCTGACCACGTTCTTCCCGCGCTATTACGCGGAGGAACGCGCCGACTTCGACGCCTGGTTCGAGACCGAAATGCCGGGCCCGGCGACCCGGCCGCTGTTCGACTTCGCCCGCGACAACGCCATCGGCTTCTCCCTCGGCTACGCCGAGCTGACGCCGGAGGGCCGCCACTTCAACAGCCAAATCCTGGTCGACAAGGCCGCTCGCATCGTCGCCAGGTACCGCAAGGTGCACCTGCCCGGCCACGCCGAATACGAGCCCCGGCGCAGCTTCCAGCACCTGGAAAAGCGCTATTTCGAGCCCGGCGACCTCGGTTTTCCGGTCGTCCGCGCCTTCGGCGGCGTCGTCGGCCAGTGCATCTGCAACGACCGCCGCTGGCCCGAGACGTTCCGGGTGATGGGCCTGAAGGGCGTCGAACTGGTGGTGCTCGGCTACAACACCCCGTCGAGCAATTCGCTGCGCCCCGAGGAGACGGCGGCGACGCGCATGCACCAGAACCACCTGTGCCTGCAGGCCGGCGCCTACCAAAACTCGTGCTGGGTGGTCGGCGTCGCCAAGGCCGGCGTCGAGGACGGCCATCACCTGCTGGCCGGCACCGCCATCGTCGACCCGGACGGCTTCGTCGTCGCGCAATCGAAGACCGAGGACGACGAGTTGGTGGTCCACGACTGCGACCTCGACGCCACGACGTTCCTGAAGAAGACCACCTTCGACTTCGCCACCCATCGCCGCACCGAGCACTACCGCATCATCTGCGAACAGACCGGCGCCAAGCCGCCGAAGTGACCGGCGGCGCGCCATCGCGCCGGTCGCCTTTATTTCGCGGTGATCTTGATGGCTTTGATCACGATGTCGTCGAGGCCACTTGCATATCCGCCGCTCCCCCGCCGGCAGGATTCGGAAACCAGGGTCATTGCGTTCGATCCCACCTTGAGGATCGCGCGGTCAACGTCGTAGGACGTCGCGCCGTTGGCGAGCTCTCCGATTTCGCGATCGTTGACGTATATCTTGGACACGCAGATGAACTCGCCGCCGGTACTGGACACCGAACCGGCGGAGACGGCTATTTCCAGCGACCCTGGAATTTGTTTCAGCAGGAACTGGGCGCGGTATTTGTCGCCGTAAAAGACCTTGGCGATGTGCTTGATGTCGTCCATATTGCCCCGGTTATCGCCGATGTGGATAGCATCCTTGCTCGCCGAATGGACGACCGCGTCGCTGGGCACGCTGACCTCGACCGTCGTTTCTTGAGCCGCGGCCGGTCCAACGCAACGCATCGAAAACAAGAACACCGCCGCACATCCGACGGCCGCTCTCGCAAGTCCGTTCATCGAGCCCCCCTGAGTTGGCGATTGCCGCGGCAACTCGCATTGGTTGAAAATATTCTATGAAACGTCGTTGTTTTCAAGGGCCGACAACGCACTTCCCGCGCCGCCGCAAGTTCCGTACCTTTGTGACCCTCGGCCAGGAACGGAGGATACGCCCATGACCGACGACCCCGCCCAGGCATTGAGCGACCTGTTCGCCCATCGCTTCGGCGCGCCGCCGCCCGCCTGCGACCTGGGCGATGCCGCCGCCACCGTCGCCTATCTCGCAGGTCGCCGGTCGGTCCGGCGCTATGCCGATAAGCCCGTGGCGGCGGCCCTGATCGAGACCCTGGCGGCCGCCGCCTTCTCGGCGCCGACCAAGAGCGACCTGCAGCAGCGCGACATCGTCCGGGTCCGCGACAGCGACGCGCGCCGTGCCATCGACGCGCTCTTCCCGGAGATGCCGTGGATCGCCGCCGCGCCCGAGTTCCTGATGTTCTGCGGCAACAACCGCCGCCAGCGGCAGAACCACGTCTGGCGCGGCCGGCCGTTCGCCAACGACCATCTGGACGCGTTCTTCAACGCTGCCGTCGACGCCGCCATCGTGCTCGCCGCGTTCGTCGTCGTCGCCGAGCAGGCCGGCCTCGGCTGCTGCCCGATCAGCGCCGTGCGCAACCACGCCGGCCGGATCAGCGATCTGTTGCGGCTCCCCGACCATGTTTTCCCGGTCGCCGGCCTGGCGATCGGCTGGCCGGCCGACGACGGCGTTGTCAGTTTGCGATTGCCGCTCGCCGCGACCTTCCATGTCGACCGCTTCGACGACGCCGGCCAGCGCGACCATGTCGACGCCTACGACGCCCGCCGCGCCCGCGTCCAACCCTACGCCAGGCAGCGCTTCGCGGAGGACTTCGGCACCGCCGCCGACTACGGCTGGAGCGAGGACAAGGCGCGGCAGTATTCCCGGCCGGAGCGGGCCGACTTCGGCGCCTTCGTCCGCGCCAAGGGCTTCCGGCTGGATTGACGCCGCCTCTCCTCGCCCTTCGAGACGGCCGCTGGCGCGCCTTCATCAGGGTGAGGTATTTTGATTGACGACCTCATCCCGAGGAGCGCAGCGTCCCGAAGGATGAGGTCGTTATCTTGAAACGCCTTTCCGACCGCCCTTGAGGAGCCCGCCGGTTGCGCAATTTCCATCTTCCGCTGTGGCTGGTTCCCGGACAGCCGGGCGCCAACGTCTTCGTGGCGCTGTTCTTGATCGAGGCGGTGGCGCGCACGGTGCCGATCGCCGCCGTGCCGTTGCAGGCGCTTTCCTTGCTGGGCGACGCGCAAAGCGTCAGCGTGGTGTACACGCTGGTCGGCATTGGCGGGCTGATCGGCAGCCTGGCGATCCCGTGGCTGACCCTTCGCATCCGCCGGCGCTGGGTGTTCACCCTCGGCTGCGTCCTGGTGATGGCGGCGTGCGGGCTCTACACCGTCGAGACCCGGGCCGCGTTGGTTGCCGGCCTGCTGGCCCAGGTGATCGGCGCCGCCAGCCTCGAAATCACGCTCAATCTCTACGTCCTCGACTCCGTCGCCCGCCGCGACATCGCCGCCTTCGAGCCCAGGCGCATCTTCTTCGCCGCCGGCGCCTGGGCGCTCGGCCCCTGGCTCGGCGTGACGCTTAAGGCCAACGTCGGCGCTTGGGCCGCCTACGGGCTGGCGGCCCTGGCGGCGGCGTTGCTGCTGGCCTTCTTCTGGTTCCTTCGGCTGACCGACAACCCGGCGCTGCCGCGTGGCCGCGCGGCGCCGCCCAACCCGATCAGGTACCTGCCGCGCTTCTTCGCCCAGCCACGGCTTCGGCTGGCGTGGTTCCTGGCCTCGGGACGCGCCGGATGGTGGGCGATGTTCTTCATCTACGCGCCGATCTACGCTGTCACCCGCGGCCTCGGGGAGGAGATCGGCGGCGCCATCGTCTCGGTCGGCCTGGCGGCGTTGTTCCTGGTGCCGTTGTGGGGTCGGCTGGTGCGGCGTTTTGGCATGCGGCGGATGCTGGTCGTCGGCTATACCGCGACCGGCGCGCTGACCGTGGCCGCAGCCTCGATCGCCGCATGGCCGTGGCTCGGCGCCGCCATGCTGGTCGCCGCCGCCGTCACCGCCAGCATCATCGACGGCGCCGGCAACACGCCGTTCCTGCGCGCCGTCCGGCCGTTGGAGCGGCCGGAGATGACCACCGTGTTCGGCACCTTCCGCCACACGTCGCAACTGGTGCCGCCGGCGGTGTTCGCGGTGCTGCTGCGGACGTTTGCGCTGCCCGCGGTGTTCGTCGCTAGCGGGCTCAGTCTGCTGGCGCTCGCCTGGTTCGCGAGGTACATACCGAGGAAGATGTGAGGCGGCTCGGCGGCGGCGACGACGGTTCGAGTCGCGTCCCGCCGCGCGCGTCGGCAAAGGAGGCATCATGAGCTGGAAAACCGCCTACCGTTCCTTCTATTACGCCGACGCCGAAGAGCCCGACGACATCGAACTCGATCCGGCGGCGACGGCGCTGATTGTCATCGACATCCAGAACACCTACCTCGCGGACAAGCCGACGCCGGCCGAAACGGAAGCCTGGCGTCCGTTCTACCAGCGCATGCGGGAAACGGTGATCCCGAACGCCCAACGCCTCGTCCGCGAGTGTCGCGCGCGCAGCGTCGAGGTCGTCTTCGCCCGCATCGCCTGCCAGAAACCGGACGGCCGCGACCGTTCGCTCAGCCAGAAGAAGCCGGGTTTCAACTATCTGCTGCTGCCGAAGGACCGAGAGGACAGCCAGGTCGTGCCCGAACTGGCGCCCGCCAGCGACGACATCGTGCTCCTGAAGACCACCGACAGCGTGTTGACCGGCACCAATCTCCGGCTGTTGCTGTACAACATGGGAATCAAGGACGTGATCGTGGCCGGTATCTTCACCGATCAATGCATCTCGTCGTCCGTCCGCAGCCTCGCCGACGAAAGTTTCAACGTCATCGTCGTCGAGGATTGCTGCGCCGCCGCGACAATGGACCTGCATCGCCACGAGCTGGAGGTCATCAACATGATTTATTGCCACGTCGCCCAGCTCGACGAGGTATTGACGTTCTTCCGCTGACGGGACGCCGTCGTGGTTACGACCCGGTTGCATGGGTTTGCCGCACGCTGTCGCGGCGGCGCAGCCCCTCCTGGGTGACCGCCTCGGCCAACTCGGGCCGCCGGGCCGTCAGCTCGCGGAAATCGGCGATATCGAGCGCCAAAAGCTGCGTCGTCATCAGCGCGACCGCCGTCGCCGTGCGCGGCTCGCCGGTAATCAGCGCGATCTCGCCGAAGAACGCGCCGGCGCCGAGTTGAGCCGGTCCCGCCGGCAGCCGCACCTCGATCTCGCCGGAGACGATGAAGAACATGCAATCGCCCGGGTCGCCGCGGCGGATCACCGTGCGCCCTTTTTCCACCTCCTGCGGCTTCAGGATGCGGGCGATGTCGGCGACGGTGGCGGCGCCGAGGTCGCGGAAGAACGGCACCTTGGTGATCAGGTCCCAATTGCGCAGGAATTCGCGGCGGCGCACTTCGGTGGCGAAGGCGGTGGCGAGGATGCCGGCCCACAGCGCGAACGTGGCGATGCCGCAGATCATCACCATGGCGGCCAGCAGCCGGCCGAGCGGCGTCACCGGCACATAGTCGCCGTAACCGGTGGTCGTCAGCGTCGTGATCGTCCACCACAGCGCGTGCGACACGGTGCCGTAGACCTTCGGCTGAGCGGCGCTCTCGAACACGTGGATCAGCGTCGCCGCCACCAGCAGCACGACGATGAACGCCACGAACACGCTGAACAGGCTCTCGCGGGCGTCGCGCAAAACCCGCTGCAGCATTCCCGATCCGGGCGAGTAGCGGAACAGCTTCAGCGTCCATAGCGCGGCGAACAGGTTGGTGGTCGTCGGGTTCCAGCCGAACAGCCCCGCGAGGATGAACGGCAGGACGGCGGCAAGATCGATCAGGCCGTTCATCGAGATCGCCCACTCCCAGCGGGCGATCCACGGATGGGTCGCCTCCGCCGCCGGCGCCGCCGCCGCCCCGTACAGCCGCGCCACGTACTCGACGGCGAAGAACCCGAGCGCGAGGTTGAACACCACCGCCAGCAGCGCGCCGTGCTTCGCCGCGATGTCGGCGTCGCTCGCCGCCACCATGGCGGCGACGCCGAGAACCAAAAGCAGGTGATGGACGGCGCGGAAGGCGCGCGCCGGCGTGGTCAGCGCCGTCGGCCGGGTATTCTCAAAGATCCAATGTTCGGCCGCGCTCAAGGCATGCTCCCGTGTCGCTGTCCGTTGATGGTCGGGATGGTCCGTGTATGGTGCCCGCGTAGCCGCCGAATTTACGCCAGTCCCGACGATTTGCAACGGCGGTCGCGCGGCCGGCCGCAGGTCGGCGGGCGACCCTGAGCGCCCCTTGACAACCGCCGCGGGCAGGCGTATGTTCACTTTATGTTCTTTCTGCCGGAACGGCGGAAAACCACGCTCTTGGACATCGTGAATAGGAAGACCTTAGGAACCGCCAGGCGCGGACCGGGTCGGTTGCGCCTACGCCGGCTCGATCGGGACAGCCGATGACGATCCGAGGACGATTTGCGGACGATCCGCCGACGATCGGGCGACGCGCCCGCGCCGCCATGGCCGGCGTTGCCGCTGGGATGCCGGCGAAAAGCCGACAAAAGCCGACGAAAGCCGACAATAAAAAAATCTTCCGGTCGTCACATTCCATCCCGGTTCGAAACCGTCACCCCTCCCCGTAAGCGGGGGGCCAGGGCATCGGACAAGCTGGATTCCCGCTTTCGCGGGAATGACGACAGAGATCGAACGGACCAACCGCTACAACGGGATGTTGCCGTGCTTCTTCCACGGGTTGTCGAGCTGCTTGTCGCGCAGCATCTTCAGCGACCGGCAGATGCGCACCCGGGTGTTGCTCGGCATGATCACGTCGTCGATGAAGCCGCGGTGGCCGGCGATGAACGGGTTGGCGAAGCGTTTGCGGTACTCCTCGGTGCGCTCGGCGATCTTCTTCGCATCGCCGGCGTCGCCGCGGAAGATGATCTCGACCGCGCCCTTCGGCCCCATCACCGCAATCTCGGCCGACGGCCAGGCGAAGTTGACGTCGCCGCGCAGGTGTTTCGAGCTCATCACGTCGTAGGCGCCGCCGTAGGCCTTGCGGGTGATCACCGTCACCTTCGGCACGGTCGCCTCCGCGAAGGCGTACAGCAGCTTGGCGCCGTGCTTGATGATGCCGCCGTATTCCTGGTCGGTGCCGGGCAGGAATCCGGGCACGTCGACGAAGGTGACGATTGGGATGTTGAAGCAGTCGCAGAAGCGCACGAACCGCGCGCCCTTGATGGCCGACGCGATGTCGAGGCAGCCGGCCAGCACCATCGGCTGGTTGGCGACGATGCCGACCGTCGAGCCCTCCATGCGGCCGAAGCCGACGACGATGTTGCCGGCGTAGTCGGGCTGCAGCTCGAAGAAGTCGCCCTCGTCGACCACCTTCTCGATCAGCTCCTTCATGTCGTAGGGCTTGGCCGGGTCGTCGGGGACCAGGGTGTCGAGCGACGGCTCGACGCGGTCGCCGAGGTCCGGGGTCGGCCGCATCGGCGGCTTCTCGCGGTTGTTGGCCGGCAAAAAATCGACGAACCGGCGCAAATACAGCAGCGCCTCGAGGTCGTTGACGAACGCCTTGTCGGCGACCCCCGACCGCGTCGTGTGGGTGACCGCGCCGCCGAGCTCCTCGTGGGTCACCGCCTCGTGGGTCACCGTCTTCACCACGTCGGGGCCGGTGACGAACATGTAGCTGGAGTCGCGGACCATGAAGATGAAGTCGGTCATCGCCGGCGAATACACCGCGCCGCCGGCGCACGGCCCCATGATCACCGAGATCTGCGGGATCACGCCGGAGGCCAGCACGTTGCGCTGGAACACCTCGGCGTAGCCGGCCAGCGACGCGACGCCCTCCTGGATGCGGGCGCCGCCGGAATCGTTGATGCCGATCACCGGCGCGCCGACGTTCATCGCCTGGTCCATGATCTTGCAGATCTTCTCGGCGTGGGCCTCGGAGAGCGAGCCGCCGAACACCGTGAAGTCCTGGCTGAACACGAACACCAGCCGGCCGTTGACGGTGCCGAAGCCGGTGACGACGCCGTCGCCGGGGATCTTCTGCTCGGCCATGCCGAAGTCGTGGGAGCGATGCTCGACGAACATGTCCCACTCCTCGAACGAGCCGGGATCGAGCAGCAACTCGATGCGCTCGCGCGCCGTCAGCTTGCCCTTGGCATGCTGGGCGTCGACGCGCTTGTCGCCGCCGCCCCGGCGGGCGCGCTCGCGTTGCTCCTCGAGCTGGCGGATGATGTCCTGCATGGCCTTGCCCCGCGGCCGTCTAGTGGCCGGCCAGGTGGTTCCACTTCGGCAGCAGCACGATCGAGTTGGGGTTGAGTCCCATCTTCTTCAGGGTGTCGATGGAGCCGACGACCGTCTCGGTCACGAGATCGACCACGGTGCTGGCGCCGTCGTCCATGCCCGGCAGGTTGAGCAGCGCGTTTTGCACGAAGGCATAGCGCCAGTCCTTGGTGAACGCCACGTGGTGGGCGCCGTTGGCGGCCGGCAGGGTCTTGGTCAGCTTCGGTTTCGCCGGCCCTTGCACGAGGTCGAAGATGTGCAGGTGCCCCGGGTTGGCGGTGGTGACGTAGAGCTTGTCGGCCTTCGGGCTGAAGTAGATTTCCAGCGGCACGCCCGAGCCGGAGCCGTTGAAGTCGTGCGCTTGCACGACGTCGAAGTCCTTGTTGTCGGCGTTCCAGGTCGCGGTCCAAAGCGTGTGGCCGAACATGTTGGTGACGTAAGCAACCGGCGGGTTCGCGCCGGGCACGAACAGCGCCTCCACCGGCGCCGCGCCGGACGGCGACGGCTTGCCGGAGAGCTTGTGCGACTTCAGCGGCTTGCCGGTCGAGGCCTCGATCACGGTGATGGTCTCGCCGGGGATTTTCAGGTCGGGGCTGACCGTCTCGGTGACGATGATGCGGTCGATGCCGCCGTGGATGGCGATGCCGTGCGGGTACGGCTTCGGCAGCTTGATCACGGACTTCACTTTGTCGGTCGTCGCGTCGCCGACGATCACGTTGGCCGAGCCCATGCACGTGAGGTACCAGGTCTTGTTGTCGTCGGAGAAGATGACGTCCTCGCCGACCTTGCAGCCGGTGACGTCGATCTTGCGCAGCTTGTAGTCGAGCTTCTTCATGTCCATCACGTACATGCGCTGCAGGCCGAGCGCGGTGACGTAGGCCTTGCTCATGTCGCGGTTGTAGAAGATGTGGTGCGACACCATGCTGCCCGGCAGCGGGATGTTGGCGAGGATCTTGCCGAAGTTCTTCGATTTCGGATCGACGTCGATGACGGCGATGCCGTCCTTGCGCGACGGATGGCCGGTGACGTCGCTGCCCTTCAGGCCCTGCTTGACCTTGCTCTCGTAGTTGACCATCGCCAGGATCTGCGCCCGCGCCGGCAGCGCGAAGCTGACGGCCAGCGCCATGACGGCGAAGAGGACGATGAACCGGTGTAACATGACGGACTCCCCCGAGGTTGCTGTCTTTTGTGGTTACCGCGTTGCCGCCTACTTTAGCCAATCGATGCGGCGGACCCAACAGGTTCGGCGATTTCGACCGCCGGTTGATGGCGTCGTCCGCGGCGGCCCGACAGGCCGCCGGTCGCCGCGGCGGCTATTTTCCGAACAGCCCCTTGAGGGCGCCGCCGAGGCCCTTGCCGATCTCGTCGAGCTTCTGGTCGAGCTTGTCGGCGGCAGAGCTTGGTTTCGGCTGTTGCGGTTGCGCCTGGGCCGGCGGCGTCTCGCCGGGCGCCGGCGCCGGCGCGGATTTCGCGGTGGCCGGCACCAGCGGCCTGCCGGCCAGCGCCAGCTTGCAGTAGTCGGTATCGTCGACGGACGCCGCCTGGCCGCCGGACTTGCCGTCGCCGCCGATGCCGACCAGGCCGCCGAGCGCCTTGACGCCGCCCTCGGCGACGCCGGCGGCTATGTCCTTCGCCGTCTTCACCGCGCCGGTGACCGCGCCGATCGCGGCGCCGCCGACGTCGGGCAGCACCGTCGGGTCGGCGAGCGTGCCGCCGACGTTGACCGGCACCAGGGTGAGCTTCAGCACGCTGAGCTTCTTGGCCCTCGGGTCGATCTTGATGGCGATGGTCTCGTCGGCGAGGTTGATGCCGCCGGAGCCGATCATGCTCAGGCCGCCGGTCTCGAACACCAGGGTCTTCGCGGCGGCGCGCCCCTTGCGGACGTCCAGATCGATGACGCCGCAGCGGATCGCCTTGTCGCCCTTGCTGTCGATGAACGGCAGCGCCGCGGTGACGTCCGCCGACAGCACGTTGAGCAGGCCGCTGTCGATCTCGCCGCCCTCGGTGACGACGCGGGCGCGACCGTCGAGCCCGGCCATGATCGCCCGCAGCGAGCCGCCCTGCCCCTTGAGGTCGATGGCGGCGTCGAGCTTGCCGTGGGCGATGTCGGCTAGGTGCAACTGCTTGAGGACGGCGCCGTAGTCGACCTGCCGGCCGGTGATGGCGACCGTGATCGCCGGCGTCGGCCGCACGGCGTCGATCACGACCTCGCCGGCGATCCTGCCGCCGCCAACCACCGCGGCGATCGGCTTGGCCTCGATCCGCCCGCCGGCCAGCGCCACGGCGACGTCGATATCCTCGACGGCGACGCCGCCGGCGATCAGCCGCTTGGCCTTGAGTCGGACGCGGCCGTCGGCGGCCCGCAGGCCGTCCAGCGGCAGCGGCGCGCCCGAGAACACGCGGTCGGTCTTTTTCGCCGGCGCCGCCGTCGCGGCTTTCGGCAACAAGGCGTCGAGGTCGAGTTTGCCGGCGGTGAGATCGGCGTCCAGTCGCGGCCGCGGCACGCCGGCGAGTCGGATCGTCAGCCGCCCCTTGAGGTCGCTTTTGCCGATGGCGGCGTCGATGGCGGTGAGCGAGAACTTCGCCGCGTCGCCCTTGAGCCGGCCGCTGAGGCGGAACGGCCCGATCGGCGGCAGCTTGCGGAGCGTTTCGATCGCCGCCTGGGCGGCAGCCGCGGTCGCCGTTTCGGCCAGCTCGGGCCCCGACGCCTCGATGCGGAAGTCGAGGCCGGTGATGGCGCGCGGTTCCGACACCACGCCCTCGATCGCGACCGCGGCGCCGAGCGCCTTGCCGCGCAGCGCCACCGGATAGGGCACGCCGCCCTTGATCAGCGCCGCCAGCGGCCCCAGCCGCCCCGACGCCGCAAACGGCTTGCCGTCGAAGTCGCCGGCGAGCGCCACCGTGATCGGCGCGTCGAGGCCTTTTTCCTCGACGTCGAGGCGGGCGAGACGCAACGCCGTGGTTTTGCCGCTGCGCCCGTCGCGGAAGGCGACGGCGATGTCCTGCAGCCGCACCGCGTGGATCACCGGCAGCGCCGTCGCCGTCTCGGCCGCCGGCTTCGCCGGCGCGGTCGCGGCCGCCGCCGTCAATTCCCAGTTGCCGCGGCCCTTGCCGTCGGTCTCGAGCAACACGTCGAAGCCGCTCAGCACCAGCCGCTTGACGCGCACGTCGCCGGTCAGCAGCGGCAGCAGCTCGACCTCGGCGGCAAGCTGCTTCAGCGTCGCCATTTGCGGCCGCGTGCCCCACGGGGCGTTGGCGAACGTCACGCCCTCGACCGTCAGCGCCGGCGTCAGCGAGATCTTCACGTCGAGCGTGCCGGCGATCGTCATCTCGCGCCCGGTGGCGGCCTTCACCTGGTCCGCGATCAGGCCACGATAGTCGTTGAAATCCAACGACTTGATGATGGCGATGCCGGCCGCCACCACGGCCACGGCGAGGACCATCACGGCCGAAACGATCTTGGTCCAACGCCTCATCCGGTGTTGCCTCCCAGCCCCGCGAGCTTTTCCGCAAGCTCGGCGAAGTTCCGCGCCACCGCGTGCGCCCCGGCGCGCCGCAGATGCTCCTGGGGATGATACCCCCAGGCGACGCCGACGGCCATGGTGCCGGCACGGCGCGCCATTTCCATGTCATAGGTGGTGTCGCCGATCATCACCGTGTCGGCCGGCGCCGCGCCGGCTTCGCTCATGGCGTTGAGCAGCATGTCCGGGTTGGGCTTGCCCGGGCCGTGGTCGGAGGTCTGCAGGATCGCGAAGCGGCCGGCGATGCCGTGGCTGTCGAGCGTCGCCAACAGGCCGCGGCGTCCCTTTCCGGTGGCAATCCCGAGGATCCAGCCGGCGCGGTCAAGCGCGTCGAGCGTCTCCACCGCCCCCGGGAACAGCGGATCGTTGACCGCGCCTTTCCGGCGAAGCGCCGAGTAGGCTTCCACGTAACCGGCTTCGAGCCGGGCGTGATCGGTGTCGGCGGCGTCGGGCAGCAGGTGAACGATCGCTTCGCGCAGCGGCAGGCCGACCACGTGGCGAACGGCGTCCGCCGGCGGTCGCGTCAACCCGTGGGCCTCGAACGCGCTGTGCATGGAGGCGATGATCGAATGCTGGCCATCGACGAGCGTGCCGTCGCAATCGAACACCGCCAAACGGACTTTTTCGGACGCGGGCATTGACAGCGGATTCCCACAACAAGGCGGCATCGACGGCCAACCGCCGCCGCGGGCGCGCCTTACTGGGGCGCGATGGTGCCTTCCTCGGACAGCAGGTAACCGACGCCGCGCAGCGTGTGGACGCTGATATTGGCGCCGGCGCCGGCGAGGCGCTTGCGCAGCCGCGATACGTGGACCTCGACCGAGTTGGAGGAAACTTCCTTGCCGAACCCGTAGATCTTGTCCTCGAGCACATCCTTCGGCACGACGCGCCCGTTACGGCGCATCAAATGCTCGAGGACACCGAGCTCGCGGCGCGGAATGGCGATGGTGCGGTCGTTGACGCGGACCTCGCGGGCGGTGGTATCGAACGACACGTTGCCGGCGGTCATAACCAGGCCGAGCACGCCGCCCGGCCGCCGCAGCAGGGCGCGGATGCGGGCGATCAGCTCTTCCATCGCGAACGGCTTCAGCAGATAGTCGTCGCCGCCGCTGTTGAGGCCGCGCACCCGGTCGTCGATGCCGTCGCGGGCGGTGAGGATCAACACCGGCGTCTCGTCGCCGCGTTCCCGCCATTCCCGCAACAACTGGATGCCGTCGCAATCGGGAAGCCCGAGGTCGAGCAGAACGGCGTCGTACTGCACGGCGGCGATGGCGTCCTCGCCGCCGCTCGCCGTCTCGACCGCGTCGACGGTGAAGCCCTCTTTCTCAAGCCCGTCCTTGACGAACTTGGCGAACCGCCGGTGATCCTCGATCATCAAAAGCCGCATTTCGATCCTCGTTGCCCACGGCACCGTTTTGCGGGTGCGGTGACATCCGCGCAAGATCGGGCAACGATGCCCGCCTCGCGCGCAAAACATTGGACCTCAAGGCTAGTTTCGCCGTTATCGCCGGACGATTCACGTTCCGGCGCACCCCGTGGCGAACTTTCGTTATATTGTAGCTACATACGAGGGTATGTGAAGCACTTGTTTGTTACAGTTTGGAATTAATAAAAATTGTCCGGGGGCCTCGTCATCGACGTCGGCAGCTCTCACGTTTTGTCGCGCGGGGGCGCGTCGGCGAACCGTTCGGCTTGGCATTTTTCATCGAATCCCAGCACCTTGAAGGTGGCGCGCATGTGCGGCGGCAACGGCGCTTCCGCCGCGAGCACGCCGCCCGCCGGATGCGGCATGCGGATCGCCCGCGCGTGCAGGTGCAATTGCTTGGCGATGTTCTCGCCTTCCAGGAATGCGCCGCGGCCGCCGTACTTGCCGTCGCCCAGCACCGGTGTGCCGAGCGCGGTGGCGTGCACGCGGAGCTGATGGGTGCGGCCGGTCAGCGGCTCGAACGCCACCCAGGCCGCCGCGTGGCCGGCGCGGTCGATCACCCGGTAACGGGTGATCGCCGGCTTGCCGCCGTCGTCGGTGCCGACCCGTTCGCCCCAGCGGCCCGGCTTCTTGGCCAGGGCGAGGTCGACAGTTCCTTCCGCCGGCCGCGGCACGCCGACCACCACCGCCCAATACAGCTTGCGCGCGTCCTTCGAGCGAAAGGCGGCGGCCAGCTTGCTGGCGGCGTCGGCGGTGCGGGCCAGCACCAGCACGCCGCTGGTGTCGCGGTCGAGCCGGTGCACCAGGCGCGGCCGCTGGTCGGCGTCGAAGCGCAGGGCTTCGAGCATGGCGTCGAGATGGCGCCGGATGCCTGGCCCGCCCTGCACCGCCAGCCCCGCCGGCTTGTCGATGACGATCACGTGGTTGTCGCGATGGAGGACGCGCGACTTCAGGTCGCGCGCGTCGGCATCTGAGACCGCCAATTTCGACGCCGCGGGCTTCCCCGCCGGCGCGTCGCCGACTGGCGGCACCCGCACCCGCTGTCCGACCACCAGCCGCACATTGGCCTTGGCGCGGCGGCCGTCGAGGCGCACCTGGCCGGTGCGCAACCACTTCTGCACCCGCCCGTGGCCGACGTCGGGGAATCGTTTCTTCAGCCAGCGATCGAGCCTGAGCCCGGCTTCGTCGGCCTTCACGGTGAGACTTTGCACGCCGCCCATCGCCCTCACGCTTTTTTGTTCGTCGAGGACGACCCCTATCACGCCACCGCGTCCACGTCATCTGTGGCCATTGGCATATGTGGCCATTGGCGCCGCTCGAGGAGTTGACATTGTTCGCGTCCGCCCATAGTTTTTGTCCGACGGGGATGGAGTCCCCCCTCGCCACAACCGCCGAAGAGGCTGATGACTCCTGTTGCGCGTTCGCCGCGGCAGGAGTGTTTTTCTGCACCACCCGCCGCATGGCGGGTTTTCCCTTCCCGCCGCCGCGCCGGTGATGAAGTCCGCCGCAACCGCCCTGTCTCGAGGCTAATGACTTCTGGCACAACCCGCGACGACTGCGGCCGCCGCGAGAACCAGTTGTCGAAAGCCGTCCCAAATGGAGGGAGACATGGTGGAGAATATCTGGCTTACGTCTGCGCTGTGGGTCGGGCTGGCGCTGCTCGCCTCGCTGATCTCGATCCGCATTGCCGTTTCGGTCGCCCTGGTCGAGATTGTGCTCGGCGCGGTCGGTGGCAATCTGTTGGGCATGACGCCGAACGACTGGATCAGCTATCTCGCCGGGGTCGGCGCCATCCTGCTCACCTTTCTCGCCGGCACCGAGATCGACCCCAAAGTGGTGCGCAAGCACCTGTGGTCGACCATGAGCATCGGCAGCGTCGGTTTCTTCGCACCCTATTTGGGCGTGCTCGCCTACGCGCTGCTGATCTTGGACTGGCCGTGGCCGCAGGCGCAGATCGCCGGTATTGCGCTCTCCACCACCTCGGTCGCGGTCGTCTACGCGGTGATGGTGGAGACCGGATTCAATCGGACCGAAATCGGCAAGGTGATCCTCGCCGGGTGTTTCATCAACGACATCGGCACGGTGCTCGCCCTCGGAATCGTGTTCGCCAACTACAACCTGTGGCTGGCATTGTTCGCCGCCGCCACCGGATTGGCGTTGTGGCTGCTGCCGCGCTTCGTGCCCTGGTTCTTCGTCAAGGTCGAGGAGCGGGTGAGCCAGCCGGAGATCAAATTCCTGGTGTTCGTGCTGTTCTTGTTGGGCGGCCTGGCGGCCGCCGCCAAAAGCGAGGCGGTCCTGCCGGCGTACCTCGTCGGCATGGCGCTGGCGCCGTATTTCCTGAGGCAGCGCGAGATAGCCCATCGCATCCGCATTGTCGCTTTCGCGCTGCTGACGCCCATCTACTTCCTCAAGGCCGGCTCGCTGGTCAAGTTCGACACCATCGTCGCCGCCGGCGGCCTGATCGCCGTGTTCCTGGCGGTGAAGATGGTGACCAAGTTCGCCGGCATCTGGCCGCTGACGCGGGCGTTCCGGTTCGCGCACCGCGAGGGCATGTATACCACCTTGATGATGTCGACGGGGCTCACCTTTGGTACCATCTCGGCGCTGTTCGGCCTGACCAATGGTATTATCGACCAGGACCAGTACACGGTGCTGGTTACTGCCGTCATCGGCAGCGCCGTGGTGCCGACCTTGATCGCCCAGAAGTGGTTCCAGCCCGCCTTCCGAGAGGTGGGGGCGGAATCCGAAACCGTGAAGGAGACGCGGGATGTTTAGAAAGATTCTGCACGCCAACGACGGTTCGGAAGGCGCCTTCCGGGCGCTTGCCGCGGCGATCGAGCTTGCCAAGCTTCACGGCGCCGAACTGCACATGGTGTCGGTCGAGGAAATCCAATGGATGCCCGGCAGCCGCGAGGAGGTGATCGGCGAGAAGGAGCTGGAGAACCACCGTTTCAAGGACGCGATCACGCGGGCGAAGAGACAAGCCAAGAAGCAGAAGCTGGAGATCGCCACGCACCTGTTGATCGGGCACCCGGTCAAGGCCATCTCCGAGTTCGCCAAGCAGAAGGGCTTCGATGTCCTGGTCATCGGCTACGTCGGCCACTCGCGGCTCCACGACATGCTGATCGGCGGCACCGCCGAGCGTCTGGTGCGGCTGGCGCCGTGCACGGTGATCGTCGTCAAATGACGGAACCCGCCCCCGCCGCCGTCGTCGCCGACATTTCCCGCCGTCACGCGGTGCGCTTCATCGTGCTGCTCGGCGTCGTCAGCCTGTTCGCAGACATGACCTACGAAGGCGCGCGCAGCATCACCGGCCCTTATTTGGCACTGCTCGGGGCGAGCGCCACTGTGGTCGGCTTCGTCGCCGGCTTCGGCGAGTTGGTCGGCTACGCCCTGCGGCTGCTGTCGGGCTACATCAGCGATCGCACCGGCCGTTATTGGGCGATCACAATCGTCGGCTACTGCCTCAACCTGCTTGCGGTTCCGTTGCTCGCTCTGACGGGCTCGTGGGAGTTGGCGGCCGTCCTCATCGTCGTCGAGCGCATGGGACGCGCCGTCCGCACCCCGGCCCGCGACGCCATGCTTTCCCACGCCGGAAGCCACACCGGCCTGGGCTGGGGATTCGGCCTGCACGAGGCGCTCGACCAAATTGGCGCCGTTCTTGGGCCGCTGATTGTCGCCGCCGTCATCGCCTTCGACGGCGGCTACAGGATGGGATTCGCCGTGCTGGCGGTGCCCGCGGTTCTGGCGCTCGCGGTTCTTGTCGCCGCGCGCATCGAGTATCCGCGCCCCAGGGACTTCGACCTGACGCCACCGGAATTCACCCGCCGCGGCCTGCCACGGGCATTCTGGATTTATCTCGCGGCGGTCGCGCTGATCGCCGCCGGTTATGCCGATTTCCCGCTGATCGCCTATCACTTCGGCAAGACCGGGATAATGGCAGCGGCTTGGATTCCCGTGGTCTACGCCGTCGCCATGGGCGCCGACGCCGTCGCCGCGCTGTTACTCGGCCGCTGGTTCGATCGCGTCGGACTATACGCCATGGCGGTGGCCACCGTCGGCTCTGCGCTGGCGGCGCCGCTGGCTTTCCTCGGCGGGCCTGAAATGGCCGTCGCCGGCATGGTTCTGTGGGGCGTCGGCATGGGCGCCTAGGAATCGATCATGCGCGCCGCCATCCCCGGGTTCGCCCCCGCCGACCGGCGTGGTACCGCCTACGGCATCTTCAACGCCGTCTATGGTGTCGCCTGGTTCCTTGGTAGCGTTGTCCTGGGCGCGCTTTACGATCGCTCCATCATGGCGCTGGTCGTTGCATCGACGGTTCTGCAGATTGCCGCGCTACCGGCCCTGGTGTGGCTTGGCCGATCCGGAGCTCGGCCAAGCGCAAGATAGTACATCTCAGGCATTGCAACCCGTACCGGGCCGTCGTGATCGGGTTAATCCTTGTTCGTGCTCCTATTTTTTCTGAGCCCTTCCCAATATTGCAGCCTTTTCGCGACCTCGCGCTCGAAGCCGCGCTCACCCGGCTGGTAAAACCGCTTGCGCGCCATGCCGTCGGGAAAATAATTCTGTCCCGAAAAGCCTTCCTCTGCGTCGTGGTCGTATTCGTAGCCGGCGCCGTAGCCAAGCTCGCGCATCAACGCCGTCGACGCGTTGAGGATGTGCTTCGGCGGATCGAGCGAGCCGCTGTCGCGGGCGGCCCGGGCCGCCGCGCCGGCCGCCAGGTAGGCGGCGTTGGACTTCGGCGCGGTGCCGAGATAAATCACGCATTGCACGATCGCCAGCTCGCCCTCCGGCGAGCCCAGGCGCTCATAGGTCTCCCAGGTGGCAAGCGCCTGCACCAGGGCCTGCGGATCGGCGAGGCCGATGTCCTCGCTGGCGAAGCGTACCAGCCGGCGGGCGATGTAGCGCGGGTCCTCGCCGCCGGCCAGCATGCGCGCCAGCCAATACAGCGCCGCGTCGGTGTCGGAGCCGCGCAGCGACTTGTGCAGCGCGCTGATCAGGTTGTAGTGGCCTTCCTGCGCCTTGTCGTAGAGCGGCACACGCTTCTGCACGACCGCGGCCAGCGCCTTGGTGTCGAGCGGCGGTCCGGCCGGCGCGGTCAGCACCGCCTCGACCATGTTCAACAGGTACCGTCCGTCGCCGTCGGCCATGGCGCAGAGCGCGGTGCGCGCGTCGGCGTCGAGCGCCAGAACGCGGCCGCAGTCGGCCTCGGCCCGCTTCAACAGCGTCTCGAGCGAGGCGTCGTCGAGCCGGTTGAGCACCAGCACCTGCGTTCGCGACAACAGCGCCGCGTTGAGCTCGAACGACGGGTTCTCGGTGGTCGCCCCGACCAGGATCACCGTGCCGTCCTCGACATAGGGCAGGAAGCCGTCCTGCTGGGCCCGGTTGAAACGGTGGATTTCGTCGATGAACAGTAGCGTGCCTTGCCCCATCTCGCGTCGGCTGCGAGCGGCGTCGAACACCCGGCGCAAGTCCGCGACCCCCGAAAACACCGCCGACAGGCGTTCGAAATGGAGATCCGTCTGATCGGCGAGAAGCCGCGCGATGGTAGTCTTGCCGGTGCCGGGGGCGCCCCACAACACGATCGAGCTGAGTTGCCCCGCGGCGACCATGCGGGCGATCGGCCCATCGTCCTTCAGCAAGTGGTCCTGGCCGACGACCTCGGCCAACGTCTTCGGCCTGAGGCGATCGGCCAACGGCCGCGGCGCGCCTTTCTCGAACAGCGTCGCCGTGTCTCCGCCGGTTCCGAGCCTAGATTTGCGAATGGTGCGCCGCTCCTCTCGCTCGCCGGGTCAGCCCAGGTTGGCCTTGAAGAAGTCGAGGGTGCGCTTGCGCGCGAGATCCGCCGACGCCTTGTCGTAATGCTTGCCGTCGACGCGGGCGAAGGCGTGATCTTGACCCTTGTAGTCGTGAATCGTGACCTTGCGGTTGCCCTTGAGCGCCGCATGCACCTGCGCCTGCTGGTCCTTCGGCACGTACTCGTCCTCGGTCGCGATGTGCAACATCAGCGGCGCCTTCACCGGCTCCTTGACGTGCTCGGTGAGCATAACGCCGTAGTAACTTACGGCGGCGTCGGCCTTAGTGCGCGTCGCCGTCAGATAGGCGAGCCGGCCGCCGAGGCAGAAGCCGACGGCGCCGACTTTGCCGGTGCAGCCTTTCTGCTTCCTCAGCGTCTCGATGGTGGCGTCGAGGTCGTCGACGCCCTTGTTGAGGTCGAAGCCGTTGAACAGCTCGAAGGCGCGTGCCCATTCCGCCTCGGTTTGGTCGGTCAACTGGATGCCGGGCTGCTGGCGCCAGAACAGGTCGGGGGACAGCGCCAGGTAGCCAGCCTGGGCGAAGCCGTCGGTGATTTCCCGCATTACCTTGTTGACGCCGAAGATCTCTTGGATCACCGCCACGCCGGGCCCCTTGCCGGATGCCGGCGTCGCCAGATAGCCCATGAATCTGCCGCCGTCGGCGGCGGCGATGGTGATTTCCTTGCCGCTCATCGAATCCTCCCTGAGGTCCTGGTATCCGTTTTTTCAGCCGACGCCGAGATGCCGGCGCCGGACCCTGCAGACGTTAGCGCATATTCCGGTCGGCCGCCAATCCGCGCCGCGGCCGCCCGCGCATCGCGGTCAGCCGTTGATGACGAGCTTCATCGACTCGCCGCCGCGGTCGATGTTGATCTGCCAGCGGTCGACATCGCGCTGCAATGCCGCCTTCAAATCCTTCACCGTGGCGACGTCGGCGCCGTTGATGGCGCGTATCAAGTCACCGGCGCGGAACCCAAGCCGGCTCGCCGGCGAGCCGCGCTGCAGATCGAGGATGACCACTCCCTTGGCGAACGGGTCCAGCCCTTTTTCCTCGGCCAGGGCCGGCGAGGCATTGGCGACCGTTGCCCCGGCCAGCGGATGCCGGCCGTCGAGCCCGGCGACGGCAGGCGGTGGGTTCTCCGGCGCCGGCGCCAGCGCCAACTTCAGCGCCGTAGTGCCGCTGCGCCGCCATACCCGGAGTACGACCGTGTCGCCGATCGGCAGCGTGGCGATGCGGAATTGCATCGCCTTCGGGTCGTCGACCTCGTGGCCGTTGACCGCCAGCACCACGTCGCCGACGCGCAAGCCGGCCGTGTCGGCGGCGCCACCCTTGTAAACGCGGCTGATCAGCACCCCGGTCGGCCGCTTGAGGCCGAGCGACGAAGCGATGTCTTGCGTCACCCCCTGCCCCATCGCCCCCAGCCACGGTCGCACCAACTTGCCGTCCTTGGTGATGCCGGTGATCACCGCGCGCACCATGTTCGAGGGGATGGCGAAACCGATGCCGAGGGAGCCGCCTGACTTCGAGAAGATCGCGGTGTTCACGCCGATCAGCTTGCCGTTCATGGTGACCAGCGCGCCGCCGGAATTGCCGGGATTGATGGCGGCGTCGGTCTGGATGAAGAAATTCAGGTCCGATGGCGTCACCCGAGTGCGCGCCAACGCCGAGACGATGCCGCTGGTCACCGTTTGACCGACACCGAACGGATTGCCGATGGCGAGCACCATGTCGCCGACCTCGATGCTGTCGGAATCGCCGATCTCCAGTATCGGCAGCGGCCCGTCGGCGGCCTCCACCCGCAGCACCGCGAGATCGGTGCGGTCGTCGGAAACCACGACCTTGGCGGCGAATTCGCGCCGGTCGGCCAGTACCACGTTGATCTGGTCGGCGCCCTCGATGACGTGCTTATTAGTGACAATCAGCCCATCGGCGCCGACGATCACCCCGGAACCCAGCGAATTCTGGAGCTGCGGCCGCGGCACGCCGAGATTGAATTCCTCGCCGAAGAAGCGGCGGAAAAACGGATCGTCGAACAGCGGGATGCTGCCGCGCTGGCGGACGATCTTGCGTGCATAGATGTTGACCACCGCCGGCGCCGCTTTCTTCACCAATGGCGCGAACGACAGCGTCACCGCGTCGCGCGACGGCGGCACCTGCTTTTCCGCCGCGTCGGCCGACGCGACGGTGAGCAGACCGGCCGTCACGGCGGCAATGACAATGCGGCCGACGATGCGTGCGCGGCCGATCCTCCCGGCCGGAATCCGGCCGGCGTTCGATACCGGTTTATTCAATGAGAAAACTGCAAAGGCAGCCCGAGAGCTGCCTTCGCCGGCACGGTCAATCGGTCGTCGGCGACGGCGCTCAGGCGGCGTCACCGGCTCCCGCAGTTTCCTGTTCGCGCGCATGACGGGCCTTGTCCTCGGCGCCCTTGGCCTCCGGGTCGCGGTCGACCAATTCGACCACCGCCATCGGCGCCGCGTCGCCGTAGCGGAAGCCGGCCTTCAGCACCCGCGTGTAGCCGCCGTTGCGCTGCTTGTAGCGCTCGGCGAGCGCCCCGAACAGCTTGGCGACCGACGTCTCGTCGCGCAGGAACGAATGTGCTTGGCGGCGCGCATGCAGCGAGCCGCGCTTGCCGAGCGTGATCATCTTGTCGGCGACGCGCCGCACTTCCTTGGCCTTCGGCAGGGTGGTGCTGATCTGCTCGTGGACAATGAGCGCCGCCGCCATGTTCGACAGCATCGCCTTGCGGTGGCTGCTGGTGCGGTTCAGTCTGCGTCCGCTCTTGCGGTGCCGCATGGTTCAGGCTCCTCTTTGTTTTCGTGCGCGTGCCATTTTACACGCACGCATGTTGGTTCTTTGAACGAGGGTTTACCGTTCAGGCGTCAGAACGGGTCTTCCAGCTTTTTCGCCATCTCCTCGATGTTCTCGGGCGGCCAGTTCGGGATCTCCATTCCCAGATGCAGCCCCATCTGGCCGAGCACTTCCTTGATTTCATTGAGCGATTTGCGCCCAAAGTTGGGCGTGCGCAGCATGTCGGTCTCGCTCTTCTGCACCAAGTCGCCGATATAAATGATGTTGTCGTTCTTGAGGCAGTTCGCCGACCGCACCGACAGTTCGAGCTCGTCGACCTTGCGCAACAGGTTCTTGTTGAACGGCAGTTCCTCGTGCATCTCCTCGGCGTGGGCGGCGCGCGGTTCCTCGAAGTTGATGAACAGGCCCAGCTGGTCCTGCAGGATGCGGGCGGCAAGCGCCACCGCGTCCTCGGGCGTGACGGCGCCATTGGTGGTGACTTCCAGGATAAGCTTGTCGTGGTCGGTGACTTGGCCGACGCGGGTGTTCTCGACCTTGTAGGAGACCTTCCGCACCGGCGAATAGACGGCATCCACCGGCACCAAGCCAATCGGGCTGTCCTCGGGGCGGTTCTGGTTCGCCGGCACGTATCCTTTGCCGTTCTCGACCGTCAACTCCATGTTGAGCTTGGCGCCCTTGTCGAGGTGGCAGATCACCAGATCCGGGTTCATGATCTCGATGTCGGGTCCGGCCTCGATGGCGCCGGCCTTAACTTCGCCCGGGCCTTGCGCCTTCAGCGCCATCCGCTTCGGCCCTTCGGCCGACATGCGGATGTACAACGACTTGATATTGAGAACGATGTCGGTGACGTCCTCGCGAACGCCCGGGATGGACGAGAATTCGTGCAGCACCCCGTCGATCTGCAGCGACGTCACCGCCGCGCCCTGAAGCGACGACAGTAACACGCGCCGGAGCGCGTTGCCCAACGTCAGACCGAAGCCGCGCTCAAGCGGCTCGGCGACGATGGTCGCCGTCCGCGTCGCGTCGGTCCCGGGCTGGACATCGAGCTTCGTGGGTTTAATCAGTTCCTGCCAATTTTTCTGAATCACTTGGGTGACCTCACGCTTACGACGTTGATCGAAAGCTCCGGGGAATTACTCCCCACTCGGTATTCGTTCCGCCAAATCCCCTGAGGAACTGGCGATTGCCGGGATGCTCGCCGCATCCCCGCCGCGCGGACGCGGCGTATTTTGCGCTGCCCTAAACCCGGCGCCGCTTGCGCGGCCGGCAGCCGTTGTGGGGTATCGGCGTCACGTCGCGAATGGCGGTAATGGTGAAGCCCACCGCCTGCAGCGCCCGCAATGCCGACTCGCGGCCCGAACCGGGGCCCTTGACCTCGACTTCGAGGGTCTTCATGCCGTGTTCCATCGCCTTGCGCCCGGCGTCCTCGCCGGCGACCTGGGCCGCGTACGGCGTCGATTTCCGCGATCCCTTGAATCCCTTCGCCCCCGCCGACGACCAGGCGATGGTGTTGCCCTGCGCATCGGTAATGGTGATCACCGTGTTGTTGAACGACGCGTTGACGTGGGCGACGCCGGAGGCAATGTTCTTGCGCTCGCGGCGACGTGGCCGTTGAGTGGGTGCCTGTGCCATGCCGGTTCCTTAGGTCTTGGTCAGTATTCTTTTCTTGCCGGCGATCGCCTTGGCCGGCCCCTTGCGGGTACGGGCGTTGGTGTGCGTCCGCTGGCCGCGCACCGGCAGTCCGCGGCGATGCCGCAGCCCCCGGTAGCAGCCAAGGTCCATCAGCCGCTTAACATTCATCGCCACCTCGCGCCGGAGGTCGCCCTCGACGTTGTAATCCTGGTCGATGGCCTCGCGGATGCGGACGATCTCCTGTTCGGTGAGCTCGTTGACCCGCCGTTCCGAAGGAATGCCGATGGCTTCGCAGATTTTGCGCGCCGAGGTCCTGCCGATGCCGTGAATGTAAGTGAGCGCGACCACGACCCGCTTCGCGGTCGGAATGTTAACGCCAGCGATGCGCGCCAAGGACCGTTCTCCTCAAACTCTGGAAATTGAACAATATTTCTGTCCGCCGGGGGCCGGAAGAGGCGCGATTATAGGGCTTGACAGCCCCAAGTCAACACGCTCCCGCCGCTGTTTTGGCCCCTTTTTCATTGGCTTACGACGTCATTCACGGCGGCTGTCACGGTGTCGATTGCGGCCATGCCGTCGACGCTCTCCATCACCCCCAGTTTGCGGTAATGGGTGATCACCGGCGCCGTCTCGCTGTGATAGGCCTTCAGGCGGGCCCGCACGGTATCGGCGTTGTCGTCGGCCCGGCGGTTGAACTCGCGACCGCCGCATCTGTCGCAGACGCCCGCCCGTGCCGGCTTCTGGAACTCGTCGTGGTAACCGGCGCCGCATTTGGCGCAGGTGTAGCGGCCGGTGATCCGCCTGATCACCACGCCGTCGTCGACGGACAATTCGATCACATGATCGATCTTCATTTTCTTGGCCTTGAGCATCTTGTCGAGGGCCTCCGCCTGCCGCGCGGTGCGCGGAAAGCCGTCGAGGATGAAGCCTTTCCGGCAATCGTCTTTTTCGATCCGCGCTGACAGCATGGCGATGATCAAGTCGTCGGAAACCAGTTTGCCCGCGCCCATTGCCTGTTTAGCCTTGCGGCCGATCTCGCTTCCGCTCGCCACTTCCGCCCTCAGCATTTCGCCCGTCGACAGCTGGACGATCCCATGATTGGCCTCAAGACGCTTCGCCTGGGTCCCCTTCCCGGCGCCGGGGGGACCCATCAAGATCAGATTCATTACCGCCGTCCCCGCAACTTCGCTTTTTTGATCAGTCCTTCGTACTGATGCGCCAGCAGATGCGATTGCACCTGCGCGACCGTGTCCATGGTGACGGTGACGACGATCAGCAAGCTGGTGCCGCCAAAATAAAACGGCACCGAGTACTGCGAGATCAGAAGTTCGGGCAGCAGGCAAATGGCGGCGAGGTAGGCGGCGCCGACGGTTGTCAGCCGCGTCAGCACCCAGTCGAGATAATCGGCGGTGTTCTTGCCGGGCCGGATGCCGGGCACGAACCCGCCGTAGCGTTTCAAGTTGTCCGCCGTATCGGCCGGGTTGAACACGACCGCCGTGTAGAAGAACGCGAAGAACACCACCATCGAGATATAGATGATCAAATATGCCGGCGCGCCGCGGCCCAGGTAGGCGGCGACCGTGGTCAGCCATTCCGGGCCGGTACCCGCCGAGAACCCGATCACCGTGATCGGCAACAGTAGGATCGAGCTGGCGAAGATCGGCGGGATCACGCCTGAGGTGTTCAGCTTCAGCGGCAGGTGCGAGCTTTCGCCGCCGGTCATCTTGTTGCCGCGCTGGCGCTTCGGGTACTGAATGATGATGCGGCGCTGGGCGCGCTCGACGAACACGATGAAGAAGATGACGCCGACCGACATTACCAGCAGGAAAACGATGAACGCCGTCGACAGCGCCCCAGTCCGGCCGAGCTCCAGGGTGCCGGCCAGCGCATGCGGCAGGTTCGCCACGATCCCGGAAAGGATGATCAACGATATGCCGTTGCCGATCCCGCGCGCCGTGATCTGCTCGCCCAGCCACATCAGGAAAATCGTGCCGCCGACCAGCGTCACCACCACCTGAAAGCGGAAGAACAGTCCCGGGTCGTGCACCGCCGGCCCGGCGCTCGAACTCATCCCCTCGAGCCCGGCGGAGATGCCGTATGCCTGGAACGCGGCGATCAGCACGGTGCCGTAGCGGGTGTATTGGTTGATCTTCTTGCGGCCGGCCTCGCCTTCCTTCTTCAACGCCTCGAGCTGCGGCGAAACCGCGCTCATCAGCTGCATGATGATGGCCGACGAGATGTACGGCATGATGTTGAGGGCGAAGATCGTCATCCGCCCCAGCGCGCCGCCGGCGAACATATCGAACATGCCGAGGATACCGCCCTGGTTCTGCTGAAAGATATCCTTCAACACGATCGGGTCGATCCCCGGCAGCGGGATGTAGGTGCCCAGCCGGTAGATGATCAGCGCGCCCAACGTGAACCAGATTCGCTTCTTCAGCTCGGTAGCCTTGGAGAAGGCTCCGAAATTCAGGTTGGAGACGAACTGTTCGGCCGCGGATGTCATGGCTGCTGCGGATTGTCCTTGGCATTAGCCCCGCTCGGGGCCGCCCTTGCCTTGGTCGCCCGGCTCGCCCCGGGGCTTGCCCGCGGGTTTGCCGGCGGTGGCGCCATCGGGGCCGGCTTTGGCTTTCGCCTCGGCTTTGCCCTCCGGCTTCTTTTGCGCGGTCTTGCCCGCCTTGCCCTTGCCACCGTCGGCGTTCCGCTGCTTCGCCTTCTCGGCCGCCTCGGCGTACTTCTTCTCGGCCGTTTCGGTCTTTTCCTTGCGTTTCCGGTCGCGCGCCCGGCCTTTGCCTTCGGCTCGCGGCTTGCGCGGCTTGACGGTGACGCTGCCGCCGGCTTTTTCGACTGCGGCGATGGCCGTCTTGGATGCGCCGGTGACCTCTATCGACAATTTAGTCTTCAATTCGCCGTTCGCAAGCAGGCGCACGCCGTCGCATCGCTTTTTCACCAGCCCCGCGGCGCGCAATGCGTCCTCGGTCACCGGCTGATTGGCGTCGATGTTGCCGCCGGCCACCGCGCGATCGAGGCTGGCGAGCGTGATTTCCGCGATGTCGCGTGTAAACGCATTGGCGAACCCGCGCTTCGGCAGCCGTCGGTAGATCGGCATTTGGCCGCCCTCGAAACCATTAATGGCGACGCCGGTGCGGGCTTTCTGTCCTTTGGTGCCGTGACCGCAGGTCTTGCCCTTGCCGGAACCGATGCCGCGGCCGACGCGCTTGCGCGCCTTGCGTCCGCCAGGTTGACCGCCAAGCTCGTTCAATCTCATTTTCTCATCTTCCTTGTACCAAGCCCCGCATGCCGGCTACTGGATGCGCCGCCGGACACCGCCGACGTCACCCGGCGTCTTCGACGCGGATGAGGTGGTGAACCTTGTTGATCATGCCGCGCACGGCCGGCGTGTCCTCGAGCACGCGCGAGCGTTGCAGCTTGTTAAGCCCGAGCCCCGTGAGCACGGCGCGTTGTTTCCTGTCGCGCCCGATGGGGCTGGCGATCTGGGTGACCTTGAGGGTCGTTTTCTTGTTTTTCTTGTCGTCAGCCATCGCTTACTCCTTGGCCGCCGCTTCGGCGGTCTCGCCCCGGCGCGACGACAGCTCGCCGACTTTCTTGCCGCGGCGCTGGGCGACGGTCCGCGGCGATGACGAGGCCAGGAGCGCCCGGAAGGTCGCCTTCACCATGTTGTGCGGATTGGCGCTGCCGACCGACTTGGCAACTACGTCGTGGACACCCATGGTTTCAAACACCGCGCGCATCGGGCCGCCGGCGATGATGCCGGTGCCAGGGGGCGCGGCGCGCAACACGACTTTGCCGGCGCCGTAGCGACCTTTCACGTCGTGATGGAGCGTGCGTCCCTCGCGCAACGGAATGCGGACCATGCTGCGCTTCGCCTGATCGGTGGCTTTGCGGATGGCTTCGGGGACTTCCCGCGCTTTGCCGGTGCCATAGCCGACACGGCCGCGGCCGTCGCCGACCACCACCAGGGCGCCGAACGAGAACCGCCGGCCGCCCTTCACCACCTTGGCGACGCGGTTGATGTGAACCAGCTTGTCGAGCAGCTCGTCTCCGTCTTCGCGCTCGGCGCCGCGATCGCGTTCGCGCCCGCGTGGACCGCGGCCGCCACGGCCGCCGCCGCGACCGCCGCCACCGCCGCCACGACCGCCACCACCACGGCCGCCGCCGCCGCCGCGCCCGCCCCCGCGACCGCCACGACCGCCGCGCGCGTCGGCGCGGTCGCCGGGGCCGGGGCCGGGGCTGGCGTCGGGTCCGGCGCCGCCGCTGCGCGCGTCGTCACCGCCGCCGGCTGCGGGAGGGGATGGTTTGGTTTCCGCCATCTGTTCTTCTCCTAGAAACTCAAGCCGCCGGCGCGGGCCGCATCGGCCAGCGCCTTGACCCGACCGTGGTAGCGATAGCCGCCGCGATCGAAAACGACTTCCTTGATGCCCTTGGCGAGCGCCCGCTCGGCGATCACCCTGCCGACTTCGCCGGCGGCATTTTTGTCGCCGCCGGACTTCAACCGCGCGCGCATGTCCTTTTCCAGGCTCGACGCCGCCGCCAGGGTCACCTGTTTTATGTCGTCGATGATCTGGGCGTAGATGTAGCGTTCCGAGCGGAACACCGACAGCCGCGGCCGCGCCTTGCCGCGCCGACGTATGCGATCGCGCGTGCGCCGGCGCCGGCGATGATATGATTCGTTGATTCTGGCCATTACTTCTTCTTGCCTTCTTTGCGGTGAATGTACTCGCCGACGTAACGGATGCCCTTGCCCTTGTAGGGCTCGGGCCGGCGGTAATCCCGAATCTCGGCCGCGGTCTGGCCGACCTGCTGGCGGTCGGCGCCGCTGATGGTCAGCTTGGTCTGCTCTTCGCAGGCAACGGTGATCCCCTGCGGGATCGGATAGCGCACTTCGTGGCTGTAGCCGAGCTGAATGACCAGGGTCTTGCCCTGCACCTGCGCCCGGTAGCCGACGCCATTGATCTCGAGGCTGCGCGAGAAGCCTTCGGCGACGCCATTGATCAGGTTCTTGATGTTGTTCCGCGCCGTGCCCCACATCTTGCGCGCAAACAGGCTGTCGCCACGCGGCTTCACCCAGATTTTGTCGCCGTCGCGCTTGATCTCCACCTCTTTCGACAAGACGATGCGCTGTTCGCCCTTCTTGCCCTTGGCCGTAACCGCCTGACCGGCAACGTCGACGTTGACGCCGGTCGGGATCTTCACGGGATTTTTGCCAACCCTCGACATATGCTGGTTCCGTTTCCTGGGCCCGATTCCTAGAACACCTGGCAGAGGACTTCGCCGCCGACGTTTTGGTCGCGAGCCTCCGAGTCCGACAGCACGCCCCGCGGCGTCGACAAGATCGAGATGCCGAGGCCGTCGTATACGCGCGGCAGGTCCTTTATGGCCGAATAAACGCGCCTTCCCGGTGTCGAGACACGGTTTATCTCGCGAATCACGGGCTGTCCCTCGTGATATTTGAGCTCGATCTCGATCTCGGACACCCCGGGGCGGATTTCGTGTTCGGAAAAGCCGCGGATGAAGCCTTCGCGCTTGAGGACCTCGAGAACGTTGGCGCGGAATTTCGAGGCCGGCGACGTCACGGTACTTTTCTTGGCCCGCTGTCCGTTACGGATGCGGGTCAGCAAATCGCTCAGGGGATCGGTCATCGTCATCTGCCGTATCTCCTTACCAACTCGACTTGACCATGCCGGGAATCTGGCCCTTCGAGGCCAGCTCGCGCAGCGCCAAACGGCTGAGCTTGAACTTGCGGTAGTTGCCGCGCGAACGCCCGCTGAGGCTGCACCGCAGCCGCTGCCGGATAGGCGCCGAGTTTCGCGGCAGCTTCGCCAGCTTCATGCGGGCATTGAAGCGCTCCTCCGGCGACAGGTTCTTGTCCTTCGCCGCCATCTTGAGCGCCGCCCGTTTGGCCGCGAATTTCTTCGCCAGCCGGACCCGCTTCTTGTTTCGCTCGATCGAACTCGTCTTTGCCATTCCGCTGATCTCCGTTGGGCCTTAGCCCTTCGCGCCGCCTTTTGTCTGTGCACCTTCGGCCGCCGGCTTTGCCGCGCCGGCTCCGGGCTTCGCTGGTTGATTGGCCGCCGCCTTCGCAGTACCCGCCGCCGGTTGCGCCTCGCCGTCGCCGGCCGCGGCCTCTTCCTTGTCGTGCTCTTCCGCTTCCTTCATCGCGTCGCGCGCGGCCTTTCGTTCGGCTTCCATCGCCGCGCGTTTCGCCGCGGCCTCTCTCGCTTCCTTCTCGGCGTCCTTTGCCGTGAACGGCAGGTCGAACCCCTTCAATAGCGCCTGCGCCTCCGCATCGGTGCGGGCGCTGGTGCAGATGACGATGTCGAGGCCGCGGATTTCGTCGACTTTGTCGTAATCGATCTCAGGAAACACGATCTGCTCCTTCAGGCCGATCGAGAAATTTCCCGCGCCGTCAAAGCTCTTCGCCGACAGGCCGCGAAAGTCGCGCACGCGCGGCAGTGCGATGTTCACCAACCGATCGAGAAACTCGTACATGCGGTTCCGCCTGAGCGTCACCTTGCAGCCGATGGCCATGCCGTCGCGCAGCTTGAAATTGGCGATCGACTTCTTGGCCCGGGTGATCACCGCCTTCTGGCCGGCGATCATGGTAAGTTCCTGCGCCGCGGCGTCGACCTTCTTGCGGTCGTTGACGGCCTCACCGATGCCCATGTTGAGGACAATCTTCTGCAGCCGCGGCGCCTGCATGGCGTTCGCGTACCCGAACTCCTTGATCAATGCCGGTTTGATCGTGCTCTCATATAGATCGTGCAAACGCGTCATGTCATTTACGCCCGATTATTTGTCGATGATCTCGCCGGAGCGCTTGGCGAAGCGAACCTTGCGGCCGTCCTCGAGGATCTTGAACCCGATGCGCGTCGGCTTTTGATCCTTGGGATCGATGTGCGCCAGGTTCGAGACATGAATCGCCAATTCCTTCTCGACGATGCCGCCGCCGGAGGTCTGGGTCGGCCGCTGGTGCCGTTTGGCCATGTTGACGCCCTGCACGAGCGCGCGGTTCCTCTTGCGCAGAATCCGCAGCACCTCGCCGGTCTTGCCTTTGTCCCGGCCGGTGGTCACGACCACCCGATCGCCCTTCCTGATTTTCAATTTTGTCGCCATCACAGCACCTCGGGCGCCAGCGATATGATCTTCATGTATTTCTTCGCCCTCAGCTCGCGCGTCACCGGACCGAAGATTCGGGTGCCGATCGGTTCGCCCTGCTTGTCGATCAGCACCGCGGCGTTGGAATCGAAGCGGATGGCGGTGCCGTCCGGCCGACGGATGTCCTTGGCGGTGCGCACGACGACGGCGCGCAGGACCTCGCCCTTCTTCACCCGTCCGCGCGGGATCGCGTCCTTGACCGAGACGACGATGACGTCGCCGACATAAGCGTACTTGCGGCCCGAGCCGCCAAGCACCTTGATGCAGCGGACGGATTTGGCGCCCGAGTTGTCGGCCACGGTTAAATTTGTTTCGACCTGGATCATCGTCCTTCGTCCATCTTCTCCGCCGGCGGCGCTTTAGGCGCCTTCGGCCACGACCTCCCAACGCTTGCGCTTGGAGCGCGGGCGGCATTCGCGGATGCTCACGGCGTCGCCGGTCTTATATTTGTTGTGCTCGTCATGGGCGGCGTACTTCTTCGAACGCACGATGAATTTCTTATAGACAGGATGGATGACCCGGCGCTCAACCATCACGGTGATGGTCTTGTCCATCTTGTCGCTGACGACGACGCCATGCAGCACGCGCTTCGGCATATTTCTCGTACTCCTTAAGACGCCACGGCCTGAGCGCGCTGGCGCTCGGTCAACACGGTCTTGATTCGCGCAATCTCGCGCCGCACCTGGCGCACCCGCGCCGTATTCTCCAACTGCCCGCTCGACGCCTGGAAGCGCAGATTGAAGGCCTCCTTGCGCAAGTCGAGGAGCTGCTCTTTCAGCTCGTCGTCGCTCTTGGCGCGCACGTCCGCGGCTTTCACGGCCTATGCCTCCTGGCCCAGGCGCGCCACGAAGCGCGTCTTGATCGGCAGCTTCGCCGCCGCCAGCGCAAACGCCTCGCGCGCGGTATCGGCGGTCACGCCGTCCATCTCGAACAGGATGCGGCCCGGCTTCACCCGGCAGACCCAGAATTCGGGCGTGCCCTTGCCCTTGCCCTGGCGCACCTCGGCCGGCTTTTTCGACACCGGCACGTCCGGGAAGACGCGAATCCATACCCGCCCGGTGCGCTTCATATGGCGCGTCATCGCCCGCCGCGCCGCCTCGATCTGACGCGCCGTCAGGCGATCGGGCTGAACCGCCTTCAATCCGTAGGCGCCGAACGTCAGCGCATTGGCGCTGGTCGCCTTGCCGTGGATGCGGCCTTTGTGGGCCTTTCGGTATTTCGACGCTATCGGCTGCAGCATGGTCGTTGTCTCTTCGTGTTATCCGTCGTCGCGCGTTAACGTTGCGGCTGCTGTTCGATGGCCTGCTTGTCGATGGCCATCGGGTCATGGGCCAGTATCTCGCCCTTGTAGATCCAAACCTTGACGCCGCAGGTGCCGTACGCGGTATTGGCGACCGCGACGCCGTAATCGACGTTGGCGCGCAGCGTGTGCAGCGGCACCCGGCCCTCGCGGTACCACTGGGTGCGCGCGATTTCGGCGCCGCCGAGCCGCCCGGCGCAGTTGATTCGGATGCCCTCGGCGCCGAGCCTGAGCGCCGACTGCACGGCGCGCTTCATGGCGCGGCGGATCGACACCCGGCGCTCCATCTGCTGGGCGACGTTCTCGGCCACCAGTTGCGCCTCAATTTCGGGCTTGCGGATCTCGACGATATTGAGGTGCGCCTCGGAGCCGGTCATTTTCGAAATCTCGCGGCGCAATTTTTCGATGTCGGCGCCCTTCTTGCCGATCACCACGCCCGGCCGCGCCGTATGAATGGTCACCCGCGCCTTCTTGGCCGGCCGCTCGATAATGATGCGCGACACCCCCGCCTGCGCCAGCCGCGAGACCAGGAATTTACGAATCTTCAGGTCCTCGTGCAGCAGGTCGGCGTAGTTGCCGTCGGCGAACCAGCGCGAATCCCAGGTTCGGTTGATGCCCAGGCGCAGCCCGATCGGATTGACCTTCTGACCCATTACGCTGTCTCCTTGCGCTCGCAGACGACGACGCGCATGTGGCTGAAAAATTTCCGGATTGAACCGACCCGGCCGCGCGCGCGCGGCCGCCAGCGCTTCATGACGATGCTCTTGCCGACTGTCGCTTCCTTGACGTACAGGCGGTCGACATCGAGCTGATGGTTGTTCTCGGCATTGGCGATGGCGCTCTCCAGCAGTTTGCGCACGTCGGCGGCGACGCGGCGCTTCGAGAACTCGAGCTCGGCCAGGGCCTTTCCGCAATCCTTGCCGCGGATTAGTTGCGCCAACAGGTTCAGTTTCTGCGGGCTGATGCGCATGTGCTTGGACATGGCCATCGCCTCGTTGTCCGGCAGATTGCGCCCGACGGATTTCTTGCCCATCGTCTACTCCTTCGCCGCCGGCGCCGCGCCTGGCGCCGATCCGGGGGCCGCGCCCGGCGCCGCTGCCGGGGCCGACGGTGCGCCCGGCGTCGAGGGCGCACCTATCGCCGTCACGGTCGACTTCTTGTCGGCCGAATGACCGTAAAACACCCGGGTCGGCGAGAATTCGCCCAGCTTATGGCCGATCATTTCCTCGGTCACCATCACCGGGATGAACTTGTGCCCGTTGTAGACCCCGAACGTCAGGCCGACGAACTGCGGCAGGATCGTCGAGCGGCGCGACCAGGTACGAATGATGTCGTTGCGGCCGGACGCACGGACCTGCTCGGCCTTCTTGAGAAGGTAGCCGTCGACGAATGGACCTTTCCAGATCGAGCGGGGCACGGTGCGGGTCTCCTATTTCTTCTTATGACGGCGCCGCATGATCAGGCGATCCGTCTTCTTGTTCTTGCGGGTCTTCATGCCCTTGGTGCTCTTGCCCCAAGGCGTCACGGGGTGGCGGCCGCCGCTGGTCTTGCCTTCGCCGCCGCCGTGCGGATGATCGACCGGATTCATGGCGACGCCGCGAACCGACGGCCGCCAGCCCAACCACCGTTGACGGCCGGCCTTGCCGATCTTGATGTTCTGCTGGTCGGGGTTGGACACCGCGCCGATGGTGGCCATGCACTCGATGCGCACCGTCCGGATTTCACCGGAGCTCAGCCGCAGCTGCGCATAGCCCTGGTCCTTGCCGACCAACTGGGCGTAGGTGCCGGCCGAACGCGCGATCTGGCCGCCGCCGCCGACTTTCATCTCGATGTTGTGGATGATGGTGCCGACCGGGATGTTCTGCATCGGCATGGCGTTGCCCGGCTTGATGTCGACATTGTCGCCGGACACCACTTTGTCGCCCGGACGCAGCCGCTGCGGCGCCAGGATGTAGGAAATCTCGCCGTCGGCGTACTTCACCAACGCGATGAACGCGCTCCGGTTGGGATCGTACTCCAACCGCTCGACCGTCGCCTCGACGTCGAACTTGCGGCGCTTGAAATCGACCATCCGATAGCGGCGCTTGTGGCCGCCGCCGCGCCGGCGGGCGGTTATATGGCCGTGCTGATTGCGGCCGCCGCTGCCGCGCAGGCCTTCGGTCAAGTCCTTCTTCGGCTTGCCCTTCCAAAGTCCCGACCGGTCGACGTTGACCATGCCGCGGCGGCCTGGCGTGGTCGGATTGTAGGTTTTCAATGCCATGGTCGTGAGATTCCCTTAGATGCCCGTCATCACGTCGATCGACTGGCCCTTGGCCAGGGTAACGACGGCCTTCTTGGATTCCTTCTGGCGGCCGAGGGTGTTGCGGAATGCCTTGAGCTTGCCCATCCGGCGCAGCGTGTTGACCGCCGTCACCTTGACCTTGAATAACGCCTCGACCGCCGCCTTGATCTCGAACTTGTTGGCATCCAGAGGCACCCGGAAGGTGACCTGGTTGTGCTCGCTGATCAGCGTCGCCTTTTCCGTCACCACCGGCGAACGGACCAACTCGAACATCCGTTCCTTGCTCGGTTTCGCGTCGCGCGGGCTATAGCGGGTCATTTCAGGCGTTCCACCAGCTTTTGCACACCATCCTTAGTCAGCACCAACGTGTCGCGGCGCAGGATGTCGTAGACGTTGGCGCCTTGACTCGGCAGCACGTCGATGCCGCCAAGGTTGGTGGCGGCGCGGGCGAAATTGGCGTCGACCTCAGCGCCGTCGATGACCAGCGTGCGGCCCCATTTCAACTTCTTGATCTGCTTCGCCAGTTCCGACGTCTTGGCCTTGCCCAGCTTCGCCACATCGAGCACCACCAGGCGGCCCTCGGCGCGCTTGGCGCTGAGCGCCGTCTTCAGGGCCAGCTTGCGGACCTTCTTCGGCAGGCCCTGCGCGAACGACCGCACGCGCGGCCCGAACACCGTGCCGCCGCCGCGCATCTGCGGCGCCACCCGCGAGCCTTGGCGGGCGCGGCCGGTGCCCTTTTGCTTGAACGGCTTCTTGGTGGTCGCCTGCACCTCGCCACGCTCCTTGGTTTTGGCGGTGCCGGCGCGGCGCTTGGCCAGCTGCCACTGTACCGCGCGTTGCAGGATGTCCGGACGCACGGCGATGCCGAAGATGGCGTCGTCCAGCTCGATGGTGCCGGTCTTCTTGTTGGCGAGGTTGATGACGTCGCACTGCATTGCCGTTTATTCCTTCTTGTCCTCGGCCGGCGCGGCTTTGCTCTCGGTCTCGGACGCGGCGGCGGCCGGCGTCGCCGTTTCGGCGGCGGCCGCGGCGGCTGCTTCGGCGGTCTCCTGGCCCTTGATCGCGCACGGGTACGGCGCGTCCTTCGGCGGCGGCATCTTCACCGCGTCGGCGACACGGACGAAGGTGCCGATCGGTCCGGGCACCGCGCCCCTGACCAGGATCAAGCCGCGCTCGGCGTCGGTGCCGACGACCTTCAGGTTCTGCACCGTGATGCGGGCATTGCCCAGGTGGCCGGCCATCTTCTTGCCCTTGAACACGCGGCCCGGATCCTGGCGGTTGCCGGTCGAGCCATGCGAGCGGTGCGAGATCGAGACCCCGTGGCTGGCGCGCAAGCCTTTGAAATTATGGCGTTTCATCACGCCGGCGAAACCCTTGCCGATGGACGTGCCGGTGACGTCGACGAACTGCCCGGTTATGAAATGCGCCGCCGACAGCTCGGTGCCGACGTCGACCAGCGCGTCCTCGGCGACGCGGAACTCGGCCAGCGTGCGGCGCGGCTCGACCTTGGCCTTGGCGAAATGGCCGCGCATCGCCTGCGACACGTTGTTGACCTTGCGAATGGTGTCGGCGCCCAGCTGCAGCGCGTTGTAACCGTCGTGCTCGACGGTCTTCCTGGCGACGACCTGACAGTCGCCGACATCGAGAACGGTCACCGGCACGTGCCGCCCGTCCTCGTCGAACAGACGCGTCATTCCGACCTTGCGTGCAATCAACCCGGTTCGCATGACGTTATCGTTCCTTCGCCCTCGCGCGCCCTAGAGCTTGATTTCCACGTCGACGCCGGCCGCCAGGTCGAGCTTCATCAGCGCGTCCACGGTCTGTTGCGTCGGCTCGACGATGTCCAGCACCCGCTTGTGGGTACGGATTTCGAACTGCTCTCGCGATTTTTTGTCGATGTGCGGCGAGCGCAGCACCGTGAACCGCTCGATCCGGGTCGGCAGCGGGATGGGACCGCGGACCCTGGCGCCGGTCCGCTGCGCGGTATTGACGATCTCGCGCGCCGACTGGTCGAGCACCCGATGATCGAATGCCTTCAGTCGGATGCGGATGCTTTGCTGGTCCATGACTTTTAAGTCCCATTAAATCGCCGGTACGTTGCCGGACCGGCGATATCTTTCCCTACTTTACGATCGAGGCGACGACGCCGGCGCCGACGGTGCGGCCGCCCTCGCGGATGGCGAAGCGCAGCCCCTGGTCCATGGCGATCGGCGAG